>Ga0209344_10000076_pt1 | contig 205092 bp, 172 predicted proteins | sample Cruoilmetagenom6_FD_187293 | JGI IMG/M metagenome (GOLD analysis project Ga0209344, IMG submission 187293) | Oil polluted marine microbial communities from Coal Oil Point, Santa Barbara, California, USA - Santa Barbara Oil Seep Sample 6 (SPAdes)... | ecosystem: Environmental > Aquatic >...
TAATGGTACACCTCAAACTGGTGGTACTTGGGCACCTGCTCTTAATAGTGGTACTGGTATTTTTGATCCTAGTACTGACGTTGAAGGAACTTACATATACACTATTTCTAACCCATTTTGTGATGATACTTCAGCTTCGGTTACAGTAACAACAATTCCACCTCCTGATGCTGGGACAGATGGAGTATTAAATCTTTGTAATAACGACACTAACACCTATAACCTTTTTGATAGTCTGAATGGAACACCTCAAACTGATGGTACTTGGTCGCCTGCTTTAAACAGTGGTTCTGGTGTATTTGATCCTAGTATTGATTCTTTTGGAACTTATACATATACTGTTGCTAGTACAAATTCTATTTGTGAAGATGCTTCAGCTTCAGCTACAGTAACAACGATTCCACCTCCTGATGCTGGAGAAGATGGTTTTTTAGATATCTGTACTAACGTTACTAATACCTACAACCTCTTTGATAGTCTTAATGGAACACCTCAAACTGGTGGTACTTGGTCACCTGCTCTTAATAGTGGTACTGGTATTTTTGATCCTTTAATTGATCTAGAGGGAACTTACACCTATACTGTTGACCTGGTTGAATGTTTACAAACAGACACCTCAGAAGTAATTGTTTCTTTTAACACTCCTCCTGATCTAAGTGGTTTAATGCTGAACGTAACTGATGTATGCCAAGGAGAAGATGTAGTTATTAATTTAACAAATGCAACTAATCTAATCGATGGAAATTATAATTTATCTTACAGTATTATTGGCGCAAACATTTTTAATCAAACCACTAATGTAACCTTTACTTCTGGTGAGAGCACTTTTCAAATTAATTCAGATCTGTTCATAAACGCAGGTTTAAATGAATTAACTATCGATAGTTTAACTGATAATATTACCAACTGTAGTGGAGATGTTTCAAATTTACCAACATTAAATTTTACCATTTTTGAAAGTTTAGATCCCATACTTATTAATGAAGGAAACGCTTTTTGTATTGAAGACAATCCTACTATTGATTCTTTATCAAATAATATTATCAATACTAATATCATTTCTATCTTTTGGTACAATTCACAAATAGGTGGTACCATATATCCTTCAGAAACCCTATTAGAAGATGGTATAACTTACTATGCTTCTGTTATTTCAAATGATGGTTGTGAAAGTATTACTAGGCTTGCTGTTACAGTTACCTTGACGACTTGCATTGAGGAAATAATAATTCCTGATGGGTTTTCTCCAAATAACGATAATATAAATGATACGTTTGACATTAAGAATCTAGACACTTTGTATCCTAATTTCAAATTAACCATTTACAATCGATACGGTAATGTTCTTTACATAGGAAATATAAATACACCTAAATGGAATGGAGAATCACATAGTGGAAAAGTTTATGGAGACAGTATTGTTCCAACTGGTGTTTATTTCTTTATATTAGAATTTAATGACAATATACGTGGAGATTTACAAGGAAGATTATATCTAAATAGATAAATGAAGTTAAAAAACAACATAAGATTTTTATTGATGATTTTTATAATCACAACTGTTGCAAGTGCACAACAAGATGCACAATTTACGCAATATATGTACAATATGAATGTCATTAATCCTGCTTATGCCACTGCTGATGATGAAACTATTAATTTTGGTTTAATTTACAGATCTCAATGGGTAGGTGCTATTGGATCTCCTATTACAGGTTCATTTTTTGCTCACTCAACAATAGCTAATAATATGGAAGGAGGCCTTTCTATAGTGCATGATGAAATTGGTGACGTTGTTTCAGATACCAACTTATTTATTGATTATGCTTATGTGTTAAATTTGAGTAAAAAATCTAAATTATCACTTGGTATTAAAGCAGGTTTATCTTTTTTTTCAACCAACTTTAACGGATTCGTTTATTCCGACCCACTTCCAGATCCAGCTTTTGCAGAAAATATTAGTAGAACTTTTCCTAATGTTGGTGTAGGTGCTTACTATTTTTCAGATAATTACTACTTAGGCTTATCTGCTCCTAATCTTTTAAAATCAAAACATCTAGAAGAAAGTAGTGGTATTGTGACAGAAGGTGTTGAAGAATTACACATGTTTTTCACTGGTGGTTATGTATTTAATATAAATGAAAACCTACTATTAAAACCTGCTTTTATGGCAAAAGCAGTCACTGGAGCTCCACTCACATTAGACTTAACCTCTAATGTACTAATCAATAATAATTTTGAAATCGGAGTAGGTTATCGATTCGAAAGTGGTATAAGTGGATTAGTTAATTTTAAAATATTACAAAACTTAAGACTAGGATATGCTTATGATTATACAGTTTCTAATTTAGGAAAGTTTAACTCTGGAACACATGAAGTTATTCTGTTATTTGATTTATCTAAAAAAGGAGCTGGTTACGACAAATCGCCTAGATTCTTTTAATTCAATTTATTATGCCACTTAAACGTGTATTTTGTATCGTCTTTTGTTTTTTTGCTTTAGCAACTTATAGTCAAAGTTCTAAAACAAAAAAAGCTCATAAACTTTTTGCTTCAAAAGCATACATACAAGCCGCAGAACTGTATGAAGAATTAACAGAAAGCAACGATTCTATAACATTAAACTTAGCCGATTGTTATTACTTCAACGGATTAATGGATAAAGCTGCTAAACATTATTTCAAAGTATTTCAAAACCCATATAAAAAAATACCAAATAGTTATTATTTTAAGTATGCTCATGCACTTTATGGCATCGATAATATCGAAGTAGCAGATTCAATAATGAGTATCTATACATCTAATAAAATAGAGACACCTTTATATTTAGAAAATCTCGAAAATGCTGTACCATATTTATATGATGTACAACTCATAAAATCTGGAAATATTCCAGGTGATTTCGCATTAAACTATTATGATAAAAAAGTAAGTTTTGCTTCACTCAGAAAAAGCACATCACGTAAATACAAATGGAATGAAGAACCTTATCTAGATATTTATATAGCTGATTTCAAAGAAGATGGCAACCTAGAAAATATAGAAGAATTACCTACTAGCATTAACACAAATACTCATGAAAGCAATGCTGTTTTAAGTTCTGATGGACACACGCTATATTTTTCGAGAACTAATAATAAACGTACTGAAATCAACGATATCAAAATTGCCACTGTAAAACTATATAAAGCTATAAAAGTAGATGGAGAATGGGACGATATTGAAGAACTTCCATTTTCAAGTAATCATTATTCTGTTATGCATCCTGCTCTTAACACTACTAATGACAAATTGTATTTTTCTAGTGATATGGAAGGTGGTCATGGATCATTTGACATCTATTATGTAAACATCAAATCAGATAGTACTTATAGTGAGCCCATAAATCTAGGTTCTAAAATTAATACGCGTCATAGAGAGCAATTCCCATTTATTAGCAAAGATACAACACTTTACTACTCTTCAAACGGATTACAAGGTCTTGGTGGATTAGACATTTTTATGTGCGAGTTTGATGAAGAAGCTAAAAAATGGAATACACCTCTTAACTTAGGAAACACCATAAACACAGGTAAAGATGACTTTTCATTTGTTGTAAATTCAGATGAAAACACAGGGTTCTTATCCTCTAATAGAAGTGGTAAAGACAATCTTTATACCTTTTTAAGAAAAGACAAAAACAGAAGTGTTTTAATTGAAGGCACAGTAAAAGATTTACATAGCCAAGAGATTTTACCAAATACAACAATTACGTTATTTGATGAAAACAACAATGCTGTTGACTCTATTAAAGTTGATACAAATGGTAGATACAAATTTCATATTAAACCATTTAAAACATATAAAATTGAAGGTTTTAAACCATTATATATTCCAAAAGCTGTAGATTTTGATACTGATGATTCTGGTAAAATTGAATTAAATATCGAATTAGAATTAGAGTCTTACGATGATGCTGAAGACATTGTGTATGAAAAAGATGGTTATGTATACATTCAACTTGAAAACATCTATTTTGAACTAGATAAATGGAATATTGAACCTCAGGCAGCATCAACTCTAAACGTATTGATTGATCTTATGAAAAAATATCCTAGAATGGAAGTCCAATTAGGAGCTCATACAGACACTAGAAGCTCATATGAATACAACTTGAAGCTTTCTGATAATAGAGCTAACTCAGCCCTAGAATATATTATTTCTAAAGGAATTAATCAATCTAGACTAACAGCAATAGGCTATGGTGAAACTCAATTACTAGTAGATTGTGGTGATAATTGTTCAGAAGAAGAGCATTCAATTAACAGAAGATGTGAATTTATAATTACAAAGTAAATCTTCAACTCACCTACTTTTTAAAGTAAAACACTTACCGTTCATCGATTTTCAAACTTAAAACATGTATTTCATCGATTTTATAATACAATTCATCGATTTAATTTAAACTCAAACGTTTTAGTATATACATTTAAATAAGATTAAACCCCAAAATTGATCTACTTATGGAAACTACACCTAACGTTTTCAGTAATAATGATATTACTGTGACCTACAATCCTTGTCAATGCATTAACGCTGAGCGTTGTGCTAAAGAACTTTCAAATGTTTTCCGTCAATCAGTTATTCCTTGGATAAATTTAGATGGAGAATCAACAGACAAAATAATTAAACAAGTTAAGAAATGTCCTTCTGGCGCATTACAATTTCATATTAATCAAAAAGAAGTCGCTTAAGCGACACAATAAAAAATCCCTTTGAGATAAAATTCAAAGGGATATTTTATTATGCTGTACCTATAGTCAGAATTTAATCGTATTGGTGGTTCTCACAAAATATCTTGAGAACCACTCAAAACATATAAGTAAATTTTAATTTTACTTAAATTTTAAGCTTGACCTGTTGGACCAAAATTCAATGGTATAGGTGGTTGTTCATAATCTTTGATTTCGCCATGAGCTTTTTCAAATCTATTTACATTATCACCTAAAGCTTTCAATAAACGTTTAGCGTGTTGAGGCGTTAATATAATTCTGGATTTAACTTTACTCTTTGGTGTTCCAGGCATTATACTAACAAAATCTACTACAAATTCTGAAACCGAATGATTAATAATTGCTAGGTTAGAATAAGTTCCTTCTGCAATCTTTTCATCTAGTTCAATATTTATTCCTGGTTTCTTTTGCTTTTGATCATCTGCCATAACTATATATTTTTTAAAAATTGAATTTAAAATAAAATCCCGTAAAAAACGGGATTTTATTATTATAATTTGAATTTATAACTACTAATACTAAAGTTTTATTAGTTATAATTCATCTCTTCTTTTGCTTTCATCATTTCATTGAATTCTTCTTTAGAACCTACAATAATGTTATCAAATTTTCTAACACCAGTTCCTGCAGGAATTCTATGACCTACGATTACATTTTCTTTTAATCCTTCAAGATCATCAACCTTAGCATTTACAGCGGCTTCATTAAGAACCTTAGTCGTTTCTTGGAACGATGCTGCAGATATAAACGATTTAGTCTGTAATGATGCTCTTGTAATACCTTGTAGAATAGGTGTAGCAGTTGCTGGTTTTGCATCTCGTGCAGTAGCCAATGCTTTATCTTCTCTACGTAATATAGAATTCTCATCTCTTAACTCTCTAGCCGTTAAAATCTGTCCAGGTTTCAAAGTTCCTGAATCTCCAGCATCTTCAATAACCTTCATTCCAAAAATCTTATCGTTTTCTTCAATGAAATCTGCTTTATGAGCTAATTGATCTTCTAAGAAAATTGTATCACCAGAATCAATAATTCTAACTTTACGCATCATTTGTCTTACAACAACTTCGAAGTGCTTATCATTAATCTTCACACCTTGTAAACGATATACTTCTTGTACTTCATTCACTAAGTATTGTTGCACTGCTGAAGGTCCTTTAATATTCAAGATATCGTTAGGAGTAATTGAACCATCAGATAAAGGCATACAAGCTTTTACATAATCATTTTCTTGAACAAGAATTTGATTAGATAATTTTACTAAGTATTTTTTAACCTCACCTAATTTAGACTCGATGATAATTTCACGATTACCTCTTTTGATTTTTCCGAAAGATACAACTCCGTCAATCTCACTAACAACAGCTGGATTAGAAGGGTTACGTGCTTCGAATAATTCAGTTACACGAGGTAAACCACCTGTAATATCACCTGCTTTTGCAGATTTACGAGGAATTTTAACTAAGATTTTACCAACCTTAATTTTTTCTCCATCATCAATCATTAAGTGGGCTCCTACTGGTAAGTTATAAGAACGTATTGCTTCTCCTTTAGCATCTTCAATATGAAGTGTTGGAATTAATTTCTTGTTTCTAGATTCAGAAATTACTTTCTCTTGGAAACCTGTCTGCTCATCAATTTCAACTTGGTATGTAATACCTTGCTCGATATTTTCATAACGGACTTTACCTGCAAATTCAGAAATAATTACACCATTATATGGATCCCAAGAACAAATTACATCTCCAGCCTTAACTTTATCTCCTGGTTTAACATAGATGAAAGATCCGTAAGGGATATTATTTGTACTTAATGTAATACCTGTTTTAGCATCTACTAATTTCAATTCTGAAGTTCTAGAAATAACAACATCGACATCTTTTCCTTCGTTATCTTTAGTCTTAACAGTTTTTAAATCTTCGATTTCTGCAACACCATCAAACTTCACTGTTAATTTATTCTCTTCTGAAATGTTACCTGCAATACCACCTACGTGGAATGTACGAAGTGTAAGCTGTGTACCTGGTTCACCAATAGATTGTGCTGCCACAACACCAACGGCTTCTCCTCGTTGTACCATTTTACCTGTCGCTAAATTACGACCGTAACATTTAGAACAAATACCTTTTTTAGCTTCACAAGTTAATGCAGAACGCACTTCAACAGCATCCAATGGAGACTCTCCAATACGTTTAGCAATCGCATCATCAATATGACCTCCAGCTTCAACTAAAAGCTCTTCAGTAATTGGATCATAAACATCATTCAATGATGTACGTCCAACTATTCTAGCTTCAAGGTTTTCAATAATTTCTTCATTTTTCTTTAACGGATTAACTTCAATACCTCTTAATGTTCCACAATCTTCAGTGTAGATAATTACATCTTGAGACACATCAACTAAACGACGTGTTAAGTAACCTGCATCGGCAGTTTTAAGTGCTGTATCGGCAAGACCTTTACGTGCACCGTGAGTAGAGATAAAGTATTCTAAAATTGAAAGTCCTTCTTTAAAGTTAGAAAGAATCGGATTTTCAATAATTTCTCCACCACCTGCAGTAGATTTCTTAGGTTTCGCCATTAATCCACGCATACCAGTTAACTGACGAATCTGTTCTTTAGATCCACGAGCACCAGAATCAAGCATCATAAACACCGAGTTAAATCCTTGTTGATCTTCACGAATACGCTTCATAGACAACTCAGTTAATTCAGCATTGGTAGATGTCCAGATATCAATAACTTGATTATAACGTTCATTATTTGTTATTAATCCCATGTTATAGTTACCCATAATACCATCAACTAAGCCATTAGCCTTGTCAATCATACCTTGCTTTTCAGCTGGAATAATAATATCACCTAAACTAAAAGATAAACCACCTTGGAAGGCAAACTTATATCCTTGAGTTTTAATCTCATCTAAGAAAGAAGCAGTTTCTGGCACACTTGTCTTTTTAAGAATACCATGAATAATATCTCTTAATGATTTCTTTGTCAACACTTCATTAATATATCCTGCTGCAGCTGGAACTTTTTCATTAAAAAGTACACGACCAACGGTAGTTTCAATAATTTGAGTAGTTAACTCTCCTTCTTCATTAAAATCTTGAGTTCTTACTTTAATACCAGCATTTAGGTCAACTCTTTTCTCATTATAAGCAATAGTTACTTCTTCAGGAGAATAGAATGTTAAGCCTTCACCAATCACAGGAACATCCTTAGTGGATTTTCTAAGCTTAGTCATATAATATAGACCAAGTACCATATCCTGAGAAGGAACTGTTACTGGAGAACCATTTGCTGGATTTAAGATATTATGAGACGCTAACATTAGTAATTGACATTCTAAAATAGCTTCTGGTCCTAATGGTAAATGTACAGCCATCTGGTCACCATCAAAATCGGCATTAAATGCAGTACATACTAATGGATGTAACTGAATCGCTTTTCCTTCAATCAATTTTGGTTGGAAAGCTTGAATACCAAGTCTGTGTAATGTAGGAGCACGGTTTAATAATACAGGATGTCCTTTAAGAACATTCTCTAAGATATCCCATACAACAGGCTCTTTTCTATCTATAATTTTCTTTGCAGATTTTACAGTTTTTACAATTCCTCTTTCTATTAATTTTCTAATAATAAAAGGTTTGTAAAGTTCTGCTGCCATATTTTTAGGCAATCCACATTCAAATAATTTTAATTCTGGTCCAACAACAATTACAGAACGTGCAGAATAATCAACACGCTTACCAAGTAAGTTTTGACGGAAACGTCCTTGCTTGCCTTTTAATGAATCTGATAACGATTTTAATGGTCTGTTAGAATCTGTTTTTACTGCAGAAGCTTTACGTGTGTTATCAAACAATGAATCTACAGATTCTTGTAACATACGTTTCTCATTACGAAGAATTACTTCTGGAGCTTTGATTTCAACTAAACGCTTTAAACGGTTGTTACGAATAATAACACGACGGTATAAATCATTTAAATCTGAAGTAGCAAAACGTCCACCATCTAAAGGCACTAATGGTCTTAATTCTGGTGGAATAATTGGAATAGCCTTCATGATCATCCATTCTGGTCTATTCTCTCTATTTAAGTTTGAATCTCTAAATGCTTCAACAACTTGTAAACGTTTTAATGCTTCCGTTTTACGTTGTTTAGAAGTTTCAGTATTTGCTTTATGTCTCAACTCAAATGATAAATCATCTAAATCAATTCTTGCTAAAAGGTCTATTAAGCATTCCGCTCCCATTTTAGCAATAAATTTATTTGGATCTGTATCTTCTAAATACTGATTTTCTTTCGGAAGAGTTTCCATAATATTTAGATACTCTTCTTCTGTTAAGAAATCCATTTTCTGCAATGGTTCTCCTTCTGCATTCATAGCCTCTCCTGGTTGAATTACAACATAACGCTCATAATAGATAATCATATCTAAACGTTTTGATGGTAACCCAAGTAAGTATCCTATTTTATTTGGTAACGAACGGAAGTACCAGATATGAGCTACAGGCACAACAAGGTTGATGTGTCCTACTCTATCACGACGTACTTTCTTTTCTGTTACTTCGACACCACAACGGTCACAAACGATACCTTTATAGCGTATTCTTTTATATTTACCACAAGCACATTCAAAATCCTTTACAGGACCAAAAATACGCTCACAGAATAAACCATCACGTTCTGGTTTATGTGTTCGATAATTAATAGTTTCTGGTTTTAAAACTTCACCACGAGAAGCTGCCAAAACAGATTCTGGAGATGCTAGACCAATAGAGATTTTATTAAATCTCTGGATTGTATTCTTATCTTGTCTTCTTGCCATAATAACTTTATAGTCTTGAGTTTTCAATCTTCAGCACACAATGACTACTGAAGATTGTCAACTATTTTTATTCTTCTAATCTAATATCTAGTCCTAATCCTTTCAATTCGTGCATAAGTACGTTGAAAGATTCAGGTAATCCTGGTTCTGGCATTGGCTCTCCTTTTACGATTGCTTCGTAAGTTTTAGCTCTACCTATAACATCATCAGATTTCACTGTTAAGATTTCACGTAAAGTACTTGATGCTCCATAAGCTTCAAGTGCCCAAACTTCCATCTCTCCAAAACGCTGACCACCAAATTGTGCTTTACCACCTAATGGTTGTTGCGTAATTAATGAGTATGGTCCTATTGAACGTGCGTGCATCTTATCGTCAATCATATGACCTAGTTTAATCATATAAATCACACCTACTGTTGCAGGTTGATCAAAACGATCTCCTGTTCCACCATCATATAAGTACGTATGACCAAATCTTGGCACACCTGCTTCGTCTGTAAACGCATTAATTTGATCTAGAGTTGCTCCATCAAAAATTGGTGTAGCATAAGTACGACCTAATTTTTGTCCAGCCCAACCAAGAACGGTTTCATAAATCTGTCCGATGTTCATACGAGATGGTACACCTAATGGATTTAATACAATATCAACAGGAGTTCCATCTTCTAAGAATGGCATATCTTCTTGACGGACGATACGAGCAACAATACCTTTGTTACCGTGACGTCCTGCCATTTTATCACCAACTTTTAATTTACGTTTCTTAGCAACATAAACCTTAGCCAATTTGATAATACCTGCTGGTAATTCATCACCTACAGAAATTGTGAACTTCTCACGACGTAATGATCCTTGAAGATCATTTTCTTTAATCTTATAATTGTGAATTAAATCTGCAACTAAAGTATTTAAGTGGTCATCAGTTGTCCAAGTTCCTGAAGTTAAATGCGTATAATCATCTACAGAATTTAACATCTTAAGTGTATATTTCTTTCCTTTAGGAATGATTTCTTCACCTAAGTCGTTATAAATACCTTGAGCAGTTTTACCATTTACAAGAGCGAATAATTTTTCAACTAAAACGGCTTGTAAATCATCAAACTTCTTGTAGTAGATATTTTCTAACGCTTCAATATCTTCTTTATCTTTTGCTCTTTTACGTTTGTCTTTAATTGCTCTTGAGAATAATTTTTTCTCAATAACAACACCATGTAGTGAAGGAGACGCTTTTAAAGACGCATCTTTTACATCACCCGCTTTATCACCAAAGATAGCACGTAATAATTTTTCTTCTGGTGTTGGATCAGATTCACCTTTAGGAGTAATTTTTCCGATAAGGATATCACCTGGTTTAATCTCTGCTCCAATTCTAATCATACCATTTTCATCAAGGTCTTTAGTAGCCTCTTCAGAAACGTTAGGAATATCATTAGTTAATTCTTCGTTACCTAATTTGGTATCTCTAACTTCTAATGAATACTCATCAATATGAATAGAAGTAAATATATCGTCACGAACTACTTTTTCTGAAATTACGATGGCATCCTCAAAGTTGTAACCTTTCCATGGCATAAATGCTACCTTCATGTTACGACCTAATGCTAATTCTCCATTTTCAGTAGCATAACCTTGACAAAGTACTTGTCCCTTTTTAACTTTATCACCTTTCACAACGATTGGCTTTAAGTTGATAGATGTACCTTGGTTAGTTTTTCTAAATTTAACTAAAGGATATGTTTTGGTATCACTATCAAAACTTACCATAGCAGCTTCTTCAGAACGTTCGTATTTTATTGTAATTTCATTTGCATCAACGTATTCAACAGTTCCATCTCCTTCAGCATTAATTAATACTCTAGAATCTTGAGCCACTTGACGTTCAAGACCTGTTCCTACGATTGGTGCTTGAGGACGCAATAATGGTACTGCTTGACGCATCATGTTAGATCCCATTAATGCACGGTTGGCATCATCATGTTCTAAGAACGGAATCAAAGATGCCGAAATAGAAGCAATTTGGTTAGGAGCAACATCTGTATAATTTACATTTGCAGGATCAATTACTGGAAAATCACCTTCTTGACGTGCAATAATTTTATCTTCTAAAATCTTACCATTGTCATCAACACTAATATTCGCTTGAGCGATCAACATGTCTTCCTCTTCCTCTGCACTTAAATAAACTGGTGTATTCTTAATATCTACAACGCCATTTTCAGATTTTCTGTAAGGTGTTTCAATGAATCCCATTGAATTTACTTTAGCATAAACAGAAAGCGAAGAAATTAATCCAATGTTTGGTCCCTCAGGAGTTTCAATTGGACAAAGTCTTCCGTAGTGCGTATAGTGAACATCACGAACTTCAAATCCTGCTCTTTCTCTAGATAAACCTCCAGGTCCTAAAGCTGATAAACGACGTTTATGTGTAATCTCTGCTAATGGATTCGTTTGATCCATGAACTGAGATAGCTGATTTGTTCCGAAAAATGAATTAATAACTGAAGATAAAGTCTTCGCGTTAATTAAGTCAATTGGCGTAAACACTTCATTATCACGAACATTCATACGTTCACGAATAGTACGAGCCATACGTGCTAGACCAACACCAAATTGAGAAGATAATTGCTCACCTACTGTACGTACACGACGGTTAGATAAGTGGTCAATATCATCAATCTCAGCTTTAGAATTGATTAGTTCGATTAAATATTTGATAATAGTAATGATATCTTCTTTAGTAAGCACTTGCTTATCCATTCCAATATCTAATTGTAATTTCTTATTCATTCTATAACGACCCACTTCACCTAAAGAGTAACGTTGGTCAGAAAAGAATAATTTGTCAATAATGCCACGTGCTGTTTCCTCATCTGGCGGCTCAGCATTACGCAATTGACGGTAGATATGTTCAACAGCTTCTTTTTCAGAGTTTGTTGGATCTTTTTGTAATGTATTATGAATAATTGCATAATCTCCTTGTTGTGCACTTTCTTTATGTAAAAGAACAGTTTTCACACCAGCTTCAAGAATTTCTTCAATATTATCTTTATCTATAATTGTGTCACGATCTAAAACTATTTCGTTACGTTCGATAGATACAACTTCACCAGTATCTTCATCAACGAAATCTTCATGCCACGTATTTAACACACGAGCTGCAAGTTTACGACCAACAACTTTTTTAAGCCCAGATTTTGATACTTTCACTTCTTCTGCAAGATCAAAAATCTCTAAAATGTCTTTATCACGTTCAAAACCGATAGCTCTGAATAATGTTGTAACAGGTAATTTTTTCTTTCTATCAATATAAGCATACATTACCTGATTGATATCTGTAGCAAATTCTATCCAAGATCCTTTGAAAGGAATAACTCTTGCTGAGTATAATTTTGTACCATTGGCATGGAAAGACTGACTAAAGAATACACCTGGAGATCTATGTAATTGTGATACAACTACACGTTCTGCACCATTGATACAGAATGTTCCGCTAGGTGTCATATATGGAATTGTTCCTAGATATACATCTTGAACAATTGTTTCGAAGTCTTCATGCTCTGGATCTGTACAATACAGTTTTAAACGTGCTTTTAAAGGCACACTGTATGTTAATCCTCTTTCGATACATTCTTCAATTGAATACCTTGGTGGATCAATGAAGTAATCCAAAAATTCTAATACGAATTGGTTACGTGTATCTGTTATTGGAAAGTTTTCCATGAAGGTATTATACAACCCTTCATTTCCTCTTTGTTCTGATTTTGTCTCTAACTGGAAAAAATCCTGGAAGGATTTAATTTGAATATCCAAGAAATCTGGATAATCAGTTCTATTTATAATGGAAGAGAAATTTAATCTTTCAGCTGTATTTGCTAACATCGATGAACGAGATTTTGATTAAAAAAATAATTTGTTTTTTTGCATACACTTTATATACACAAAAGGGTTTAGGTCATTCCGACTATTTCGAAAGACCTAAACCATAATTTGTAGGTTTGTTAAGCTTACTTAAGCTCAACCTCTGCTCCTGCTTCTTCTAATTGAGATTTTAGAGCCTCAGCTTCATCTTTAGCAACACCTTCTTTGATTGCACTTGGTGCATCATCAACTAAACCTTTAGCTTCTTTTAATCCTAATCCAGTTAATTCTTTAACTAATTTTACAACAGCTAATTTAGAACCACCTGCTGCTTTAAGGATTACGTCGAATTCTGATTTTTCTTCAGCTGCTTCTGCACCTGCTCCTCCACCTGCTGCTACTGCTACTGCTGCTGCTGCTGGTTCGATACCATATTCGTCTTTTAATATTGTAGCTAATTCATTAACTTCTTTTACTGTTAAATTAACTAATTGTTCTGCGAAATCTTTTAAATCTGCCATTTTCTACCGTTTTTAATAATTTTAATAAAATATAATTTGTTTAAGTGCGTACTTATTTGATTATCCTTCTTTTTCGGATAATGTTTTAATAATACCTGCAATTGTTCCACCACCTGATTTAAGTGCTGAAATAACATTCTTAGCTGGTGATTGTAATAATCCAATGATATCTCCAATCAATTCTTCTTTAGACTTGATATCTACTAACATGTCTAATTGTTCATCACCAATGTAAACTGTTTCTTCAATAAAAGCACCTTTAAGCAAAGGCTTTTCAGATTTTTTACGGAAGTTCTTAATTACTTTGGCTGGAGCATTACCAGTTTCAGAATACATTACAGAAGTGTTACCTTTTAAAACTGTTGGAAGGTCTCCGAAATCTCTATCAGAAGCTTCCATAGCTTTAGTTAATAATGTATTTTTTACTACGCTTAATTGTACGTTTGCTTTAAAACAAGCACGACGTAAATCTGAAGTGTTACCTGCGTTTAATCCTGATATATCAGCTAGATAAATATTTGCATTATCTGCTAATTGAGCAGTTAACTCTTCAATTACTTGTGATTTTTCTTCTCTTGTCATAATAATAAAGATTTAACTACTTAACTTATTTTTGGATCAACAGCTATACTTGGGCTCATTGTACTTGACATAAAAATACTCTTCATGTATACACCTTTTGACGCTGTTGGTTTCAACTTATTTAAAGTGGTTAACAATTCCATTGCATTTTCCTGTAATTTATCAGCACTAAAAGATGCTTTACCTATAGGAGCATGTACAATTCCTGTTTTATCAACTTTAAAATCTATCTTACCAGCTTTAACTTCAGCTACTGCCTTAGCAACATCCATAGTAACAGTTCCTGTTTTTGGGTTTGGCATTAAACCTCTTGGGCCTAACACTCTACCTAAAGGACCTAATTTACCCATTATTGCTGGCATTGTAACGATAACGTCAACATCTGTCCAACCACCTTTAATTTTTTCAAGGTATTCATCTAATCCTACATAATCAGCTCCAGCAGCTTTAGCTTCTTCCTCTTTATCAGGAGTTACTAAGGCTAAAACTTTCATATCTTTACCAGTACCATGTGGAAGAGACACTACACCTCTAACCATTTGATTGGCTTTACGAGGATCTACACCTAATCTAATAGCTAAATCTACTGAAGCATCAAACTTTGTGTAAGTGATTTCCTTTAATAATGCTGAAGCTTCTTGAAGAGAATACAATTTATTCTTCTCTACTTTAGCTATAGCTTCTTTTCTCTTTTTTGTTATTCTTGCCATTTCAAAAATTTTTAGTTAGGTGCTTCACCACCTTTAACTGTGATTCCCATTGATCTTGCAGTACCAGCAACCATCTTCATAGCAGATCCTATTTCAAATGCATTTAAATCTTGCATTTTATCTTCTGCGATAGCTTTAACCTGATCCCAAGTTACTTTTGCAACTTTCTTTCTGTTCGGTTCTCCAGATCCTTTCTTTACTTTGGCCGCTTCTAATAATTGTACTGCTGCAGGAGGTGTTTTGATCACGAAATCAAACGATTTGTCCTTGTAAACAGAAATTACAACTGGAAGAACTTTACCAGGTTTATCCTGAGTTCTAGCGTTGAATTGCTTACAAAATTCCATGATATTAACTCCAGCAGCACCTAAAGCGGGTCCAACCGGTGGCGACGGATTCGCTGCACCTCCCCGAACTTGTAATTTAACTACTTTACCTAATTCTTTTGCCATTTTACTTATTTTAGTTTTGTATCTCTTTTATTTTGGAAGCTAAAAGATATACTATCTATATTGTAACAATTATTAAACTTTTTCAACCTGCATATAACTTAACTCTAATGGTGTTTTTCTTCCGAAAATTTTAACCATAACCTCAAGTTTACGCTTTTCTTCATTTATCTTTTCAATGGTACCATCAAAACCATTAAATGGTCCATCAATAACTTTTACTGTCTCTCCAATTGTGAAAGGTATTGCCACATTTACATCAGCATCAACAGTAAGCTCATCAACCTTACCTAACATTCTATTTACTTCAGACTGTCTTAATGGGACAGGATCTCCTCCTTTAGTTTCCCCTAAAAAACCAATAACATTAGTTATTGATTTAATAATATGAGGAATTTCACCACTTAAATTTGCCTGAATCATTATATAACCAGGAAAATAAACACGTTCTTTATTAATTTTTTTCCCGTTACGAATTTGAATTACTTTTTCAGTAGGCACTAAAACCTGATCAACAAAATCATCCAAACCTAATCTAGAAATTTCATTTTCTATATAAGCTTTAATTTTATTTTCTTGACCACTAACAGCTCTAACTACGTACCACTTTTTATTTACACTTGTCTCAGACATTCTTATTTGCTTTTATAGTTAGTTTAGTTAAATCAAGTCAAAATAAGCCTTGATAACTTTACTGAAAACAGTATCAACTCCCCAAATAGCTAATGAAAAAATTATTGAAAACACAGCTACTAAAATTGTTAAGCTTTGCGCTTCAGACCATGGTGTCCAAGTCACATTATTCTTTAATTCTTCAAAAGATTCTTTAATATAATTTATTATTCCTGCCATTTGATTTTCTATTTGCACGGGTTGAGAGACTCGAACTCCCGACACCTGGTTTTGGAGACCAGTGCTCTACCAACTGAGCTAAACCCGTAAATATGAATCAAGGCGTTCGTCTTTGACGAACACCTTAATTCATATTTATTATGATAAATATTTTAATCTAAAATCTCAGTAACCTGACCTGCACCTACTGTTCTACCTCCTTCACGGATTGCAAAACGTAAACCTACATTCATTGCAATTGGTTGAATTAATTCAACTGTAATAGTAAGGTTATCTCCAGGCATTACCATTTCAACTCCATCAGGAAGCGCAATGTTTCCTGTTACATCAGTTGTACGTACGTAAAACTGTGGACGGTAATTATTATGGAATGGAGTGTGACGTCCACCTTCTTCTTTTTTCAAGATATAAACCTCAGCTTTAAATTTAGAGTGTGGAGTTACTGAACCTGGTTTAGTAATTACCATACCTCTAGATATTTGAGACTTTTCAATACCTCTTAATAAGATACCAGCATTATCACCAGCTTCACCTCTATCAAGAATTTGACGGAACATTTCAATACCAGTAATAGTAGATGTTAACTTCTCAGCGCCCATACCAATAATTTCAACTGGATCTCCTGTATTAGCAACACCTGTTTCGATACGACCTGTAGCAACAGTTCCACGACCAGTAATAGAGAATACATCTTCTATAGGCATTAAGAAAGGTTTATCCATATCACGTACCGGCTCTTCTATCCAGTTATCAACAGCTTCCATCAATTCCATTACTGTATCTACCCATTTTTGTTCACCATTAAGTGCTCCTAAAGCAGAACCAGCAATTACAGGACCATTATCTCCATCATACTCATAGAATGACAACAAATCTCTGATTTCCATTTCAACTAACTCTAATAACTCTTCATCATCAACCATATCCACTTTATTCATGAATACAACAATACGAGGAATACCTACCTGACGCCCTAAAAGGATGTGCTCACGAGTTTGTGGCATTGGACCATCAGTAGCTGCTACAACTAAAATAGCACCATCCATTTGAGCAGCACCAGTAACCATATTCTTTACGTAATCGGCGTGACCTGGACAGTCAACGTGAGCGTAGTGACGATTCTTAGTTGCATATTCAACGTGTGATGTGTTAATTGTAATACCTCTTTCTTTTTCTTCAGGTGCATTATCAATTTGATCAAAATCTCTTGCTTCTGATAAACCTGCATCAGCTAATACTTTAGTAATAGCAGCAGTTAAAGTTGTTTTACCGTGATCTACGTGTCCAATAGTACCTATATTAAGGTGTGGTTTTGAACGATCGAAAGTTGCCTTTGCCATGTTTAATTTATTTAATCTTATTTATATTAGTGTTCAATTTAATTCTGTAATTAAAAAAGAGCCAATGACGAGATTTGAACTCGTGACCTCTTCCTTACCAAGGAAACGCTCTACCCCTGAGCTACACCGGCTTTAAGGTTACATTGATTGATAATCATCAACTCAAGAACGTTAACTCAAGATAAAACCAAACTAAATACTTAGCTTAATTTTAGAGCGAGAGACCGGGTTCGAACCGGCGACATTCAGCTTGGAAGGCTGACGCTCTACCAACTGAGCTACTCTCGCATTATTTACAACTACCTTACTAGTTGAAGGTTTCAAAATTTGTGGGGAGAGCAGGATTCGAACCTGCGAAGACGTAGTCAGCAGATTTACAGTCTGCCCTCGTTGGCCGCTTGAGTATCTCCCCAATTTTAAAGAACTTTGCTAAAATTAACCACTGTTATTTTTTAGACTTTTTAAGAGCCGATGGAGGGACTCGAACCCACGACCTGCTGATTACAAATCAGCTGCTCTAGCCAGCTGAGCTACATCGGCTTTTATATAACTTTTTTGCTATAAAAAAAGCCCGCTATTTCTAACGGACTGCAAATGTAAAGATTTATTTATTTATTCAAAACATTTTTTAAAAAAATTTTATCATATATGCGTTCTTAATTTTTCTTTTCGCTTTTTTAATTGTCTTTCAAGCGACGAAACTGCCATGTCTGTACCCTCTTCAAAGGTTTTGCATTGCTTTTTTACAACAAAGCTATCTCCAGGCACATTTACTCGAGCTTCAAATATTTTATTTTCTTTATCGCTAGTATTCTCTACTTTTAAATAGACATCAGAATCTATAACCTTATCATAAAACATATCTAACTTATCCATTCTTTTTTGAATAAAGTCAATTAGCTTTTGGTCTGCATTAAAATTTACGGATTGTGTGTTTACCTTCATATTCAATCTTTTATTGGTTAGGTATTATTATTTTTTTTACTTCTTGGGTGTGTATCTGAATACACTTTTTTTAATTCTGTTATACTATTATGCGTATAAACCTGGGTTGCTGCCAAACTTGAATGACCTAAAAGTTCTTTTACAGCATTTAAATTTGCACCTTGACTTAGTAAATGAGTTGCAAATGAGTGCCTCAATATATGCGGACTCCGTTTTACCTTTGTAGATGCTTTACTAAAGTAATCATTTATAATTCTGTAAACAAGTGTTTCATAAATTTTAACCCCATTTTTGGTTAAAAACAAATAAGATTCATCTTGCGTAACATTAAGTTCTTTTCTCACACTAAAATAAGATTTCATTGTCTCCAAAACGGATGGTATTAACGGAATAAATCGTTCCTTATTTCTTTTACCTAAGACCTTTAACGTTTTGTTAGCTAAATCAACATCGCTAAGTTTCAGCTGAACAAGTTCTATTCGCCGTATACCTGTAGCATAAAATAATTCAATAATTAATTTATTTCTTAAACCTTCAAAATCTGTAGCAAAGTTTAATTCCTGAAGAACCGTTTTAATTTCTTCCTCAGAAAAAGGCACCTGGATTTTCTTACTAGTCTTTAATGCCTTATGTTTTGTTAAGGGATTAATTTCTATCTCTTCAATTTTCAAAAGAAATTTATAATAGGAGTTTAATGAAGAAATTTTCCTGTTAATGCTTCGATTTGAAATACCACCATCTACTAGAAATATAATCCAGCTTCTAATTTGTTGATAGTTAGCTGTCGTAATTGAATTAGAATCATATTCAGATTTAATAAAGTCCGAAAAATCTTGAATATCTTTTAAATAAGCTTTGAGTGTTAACTGAGAGTAGTTTTTTTCAAGTAATAAATAATCTGAAAATGATTGTAATGACATTTAAACTCTTTAGAATTCAGTCTAAAATACAAAGTTTTAATTACAATCTTGTTAGAAACAAAAAAATCCCATTATTTCTAATGGGATTTACTATTGTTTAAACACAATTAAACGTTTTCTAGATCTCTTAAACCTTGAACATATTGTGCTTTTTGTACTTGTGCTCTTCTTGCAACTGAAGGTTTTGTAAATTGTTTACGTTCTTGCAACTGATTTTTAACCGTTGTCTTCACAAACTTACGTTTGTAACGTTTTAACGCTCTCTCTATATTTTCTCCTTCTTTAACTGGTATTCTTAACATAGTGTCTTAACCTCCTCTCTTTTAGATTTTTTAAGGCTGCAAATATAGGAAGGAATTTAAGATATCAAAACAAAAATCTTAATTTTTAAAAAGAATGTAATTTATCTTAGGTTATTGCTTAAATAACGACGCTCGTTTACTTAAATCCTTTATAAGTTGTTCGTCTTCTTCACTCTCTAATAAAATATTATAGTTTTTCCAAAAGGTTTTATCATATGGCTTAGGAGAAAAGATATCTGCATCCCAATCGCTTTGCAAAGCTTCAGCAATGATTTGATCATCTTCTATAATATCTGAAAATAAAATTTCTTGAACAGTATAATAAAAACGTTCCTCATTATAATACTTAGCCTTTTCTTCCTCTGTAAGCTTTTCATTTGATTTTAAACCAACATTGACCAACTTGGGTGTTTCATAATAAATGTAATTTGGATACATCTTATCATTGTATTCCATATAAGTCATTATTAATTTGTGATTGGTCTGCGTTCCAAAAAGAGTTTTACTTCTACTTTTTTGAGCATCTGAAGCTGCTACAAGCTCGTATTCAATTTTTTTAATGGCATAGTTATCCCAATAAATATAAAGCCAACCTTTAGCATGATAACCTCCATTAAAAATTCCTTTGGTTTCAAGATCTACATACTCTTTTCCTTCAGAAATTTGAATTTTATAAATTTTACGATCGTTATCAACTAAAATAGTATCTAGTTTAAATTGGTGCTTGTTTAAAATATCTTCTCCAAATAGCGTATTAACTGCATTTGAATTTCTAACTAAATTTAATTTCCCTTTAAATAAATTTTCTAGTCCGTTAACTCGCGTATCATTCCATTTAATCGCTTTAACTAAAGACGATGTTTTAATCGTGTCTCTTCTTAAATTTTTAGCTTTAAGCTTTCTGTTATTTTCATAACGTTTTAAATAAGAATAATATGAAAAAATACTATCCACATCACGAAGATCATAACTCTTACGAACTTGATCTACATTCACTTTTAAATAATCATCTGAAGGCACAGAATAACCAGAGTCATAAACTGTAATAGCGCTTTCAATAAGCCACTTAAACTCTTTTGCATTACGTTCTTTATGTCTTAAGAATCCTTTTTGAATATATGCAGAATCTGGAAGGTTTTCAGACAATCTTTCAATCGCTTTTAAAACAATATCGTTTCCGGTTTTTGGACGATTTTCAGCGATTAAGACAATTTCATCTAAGGCAGCAATATCTTCATCAAGATAAATTTCTTCTGTATTATCAAATTCGTTGATTGGTATTTTAAAGCTTTTGTAACCAATGGACGAAATGATAAGTGTATCTGATTGCAATTCGTTTGGGACTTGCAAAACAAATTTACCATCCTGATTACTAACCGTTCCGATAGTTGTATTTTTCACATAAATACTAGCACTCTCAATTGGCATTAAAGTTGTAAAATCTACAATTTTATTCTTCAGTTCTATTTGAGAAAATGAAACGATACTGAATAACAAGAAACAGTACAAAAGGAATTGTTTAATTGATGTAGGCTTCATATAAATTGTATTAATTAGATTATGTCGCAGGCTTGTAATCTTTCTTATCAATAACCATTTTGGCAATTATTTCTCTAAGAATTTCAGATGTTCCTCCTCCAATTGGTCCTAATCTGCTATCGCGAAGTAATCGCGCCAAAGGATATTCTTCCATATAACCATAACCACCTAGAAACTGTAAGCAATCATACATCACTTCGTCCGACATTTTTGTACACTGAAGTTTAGACATTGTCGCTTCTTTCACAACATATTCACCTTGATCTAATCGACTAGCTACAGAATAATTAAACTCTTTACAAATTTCCATTTCAGTATATCGATCTGCAATTTTATGACGAAGTGCTTGAAATTTATCAATAGTTCTTCCGAAGGCTTCACGTTCACTCATATACTTTAACGTATACTCTAAAGCAAACTCAGCTCTAGCGTGTGCATTAATTCCCATAATTAAACGCTCTAATGCAAAATGTTGCATAATATATGGAAACCCTTTATTTTCGTCTCCCATCAAGTTAGATACAGGAATTACGACATTATCAAACGCAATCTCTCCAGTATCTGAAGCTCTCCAACCTAATTTATCTAGTTTAGTAGCAGAAATACCAGGCGTATCTCTATCCATAATAAAGATACTAATCCCTTTATTTCCAAGCTCAGGATTTGTTTTAGCAGCAACTACCAAATAATCACTATAAACACCATTAGTAATAAAGGTTTTAGAGCCATTAATAACATAAGTATCTCCTTTTTTAACAGCAGTAGTTCTCATACCTGCAACATCACTACCTCCAAAAGGTTCAGTAATACAAAGGCATCCTATTTTTTCACCAGTAATACTCGCCGTTAAGTATTTTTCTTTGATAGCGTGATCACCTTCTTTGTTAACATGCGTCATTGCTAAATAGGTATGTGCCCAAATTGCAGCTGCAAATCCGCCAGAATTTACTTTTTGAAGTTCTTCAAGCAAAATGACTGTGTAGAATAAATCTAAATTCATTCCTCCATACTCTTCAGGATATGCTATTCCGAAGAATCCCATTTCACCAAACTTCTCCCAAATAAAACGGTCTATGTGTCCTGTTTTTTCCCATTTTTCAATGTGAGGAACCACTTCTTTTTGTAAAAAATCTTTTAAACTTTGCCTAAATAGCTCATGCTCTTCAGTGAAATATCTGTTATCCATATTATATTTTTTTTATATTTAAAATAAAGCATTTCGAAAGTACTTAATGTGACAGACGGATTAAATTTCGCTTTATTTTTATTGGTTTTAGTCTATGGTCAAATATAACTTAATTATCTCAATTTTTTTGACAGGAAAGTCTTTTACTTTTAACAGCTCATCTAAAGATTTGAAGCCATCTCTGAGCGTGCGTTCTTCAATAATAAAATGAGCTATTTCATAATCGATATGCTGAATGGTAACCAACTCTTCTATTGACGCTGAATTTAGATTTATCTTAGCAATAGGTTTTGCATTTTTAACGGTAAATTCGTTTAAAGTTCGTTGTATAACTTCAGGTGATAATCCATAAACATCTTGAAGTTGTATATCTGCAATAAAATTTCCTCCCAATTTTGTTCTGTAAGCCACAATACGTTCTGATAATTTTTCTCCTATACCATTAACTCTTTTAAGCTGCTCGGTAGTTGCAGTATTTAAATTTAGTTTTTGATCAACTGTTTTAGGTGTTTTATCTTTTGAATAGGAATATTTTGATTTTGGTTTTGGATTAGTTACCCAATCTGGAAATTTAAAATACGGAGAAATCTGAGCCAATAATGAATCTGAAACTTTAGTAACAGTCTGAAAATCTTTCACGGAATTCACCCATTTATTTTGTTTTCTAAAAGTTAAAAGTCTATCAATTTCACCTGTATTCATTCCTAGCGTATAGCCTTTATAATCTGTAATATAATTTGGATTAAACGGATAAATTTTCGGTTTACTTTCTTCAAGTTTTATTAGCTTAAGTGAATCGACTTCAGCTTGAAAAACTGCTAAATCATTATGATTGATTTGAATCTCTTCCGAAGAAAAATCAACAAAAAAGTAAACGCATTGTAAAATTAGAATGAGTAGTAATAACACAAAAATCCCACTTCGTTGTTGTTTAGTAAACGTAAAGTGAGATTTTATATGTTTCATTTTTTTATGTTATGCTGAACGCTCCTTAATAGCTTTCAAATATTTATTTAACTCATCTTTGACTTTAGGTGCAAGAATTACTAAACCAATCATATTTGGCACCATCATAGCAAAAATCATGGCATCAGAAAAACCAATTACAGAATCTAAACTAGCTGCCGCTCCAACAATGACAAATACGCAAAATAAAAGCTTGTAGATATACTCTGTTCTTTTAGTTCTTCCAAATAAATAAGCCCAACCTTGGAAACCATAATACGACCAAGAAATCATTGTGCTAAAAGCAAATAATACTACTGCAACAGTAAGCACATAAGGGAACCAAGAAATTGAAGATTCAAACGCACTAGATGTTAACAAAATGGCTTGAGCATCATTAGCTGGAGGGTTTAATGGATCAACAAAACCTGTAATAATTAAGACTAAAGCTGTCATTGTACAAACTACAACTGTATCAATAAATGGTTCTAGTAATGCAACCATACCTTCACTTGCTGCATATTTTGTTTTAACTGCTGAATGTGCAATGGATGCTGATCCAACACCAGCTTCATTTGAAAATGCTGCTCTCCTAAATCCTTGTACTAAAACACCAATGGCTCCACCAGCAATTCCTTCTGGACTAAAAGCACCATTCCAGATGGTAGCAAAAGCATCTCCTACCATATCAAATTTAGCAATGATAACAAACAAAGAAGCTGCAACATAAATAGCAACCATAAAAGGTACTATTTTATCGGTTACTTTAGCGATTTTTTTAATTCCACCAATAATTACAATACCAACAAACACAGCCATTACTAATCCAAATACCCAACCATTACCATACAATACTGATTCAGTTCCACCAGTAATACTTTGAACTAATTGAAAAGCTTGATTAACTTGGAACATATTTCCGCCTCCAAAAGATCCTCCAATGACAAAAATGGCAAATAAAACAGCTAACATCTTACCTAAACCTCCTAAGCCTTTAGATTTTAAACCTTTGGTCAAGTAATACATTGGTCCACCATAAACGGTTCCATCTTCAGCAATATCTCTATATTTTACACCAAGTGTACATTCGACAAACTTAGATGCCATTCCAAGAAAACCAGCAACTATCATCCAAAAAGTTGCTCCTGCTCCACCTATAGATACAGCAATTGCAACACCTGCAATATTTCCTAAACCTACAGTTGCAGATAAAGCAGCTGTTAATGCTTGAAAATGTGACACTTCACCTTCATGTCCTTCAACTCTTATCGTATCAGGATTATCGTCTTCATCTGTAAATGGTAATTTAGCAGCTTCAACTTTATGATTTTCTCTTTCCTCTAAATCATCGTATTTACCTCTCACAATATTTATAGATGTCCAAAAACCTCTAAAATTGATTCCTTTAAAATAAAACGTAAAATAAAGCGCTCCTATTATTAGAGGGAATAATACCCAAAACACTTTAACTCCACCTCCAAAATCGATTTGGTAAAATATAATGTTTACAAACCATCCTGTAGCATCTCCAAATTTTTCATCAATAATTTGGTCTATCCCTTTTTCGGTGTCTTGAGCAAAGGTTAAAATTGGTAATATAAATGTGAAAAATGAAAGAAGATATTTCTTCATATTGAGAATTATTTTAATTAGTTAGTTATAATTAGGTTTACAAGATGCTAAAAAAAAATGATTTTATAAAGCATCAGTTGTTAAAATGAAATGTATAGTATTAGATATCGTACAATGAATTTAGCTTTTTAATTTGCTCAGGACGACCTAAAACAATAATCTTAGAGCCAGATATTAATTGTGTATCTGCTTCTGGATTGACAACATACTCGCCTTTTCCATCTTTAAAACCAATAACATTACAACCTGTTTTTCTTCTTAGGTCTAAATCTTTTATTGTTTTAACCTCGTTTGTATCATAAAGCTTATCAACTATAACTTCTTCAATATTAATATTACGTTCTCCTACAATCCCTAAATTATCGATAAACTCCACTAGGTCTGGAATAACGACTAAAGACGCCATGTGATCTCCTCCAATTCTATCTGGTAATATCACATTATTTGCTCCAGCTAACTTAAGTTTTTCGTACGATGTTTCTTGAGATGCTCGACTAATAATGCTCATGTTTCTATTAATTTGTCTTGCAGAAAGCACAACAAATAAGTTATCGGCATCATTTGGTAAGGCAGATATTAAAGTACTAGCACGTTCAATTCCTGCTTCAATTAGAATTTCATCTTCGTTAGCATTTCCATATATAAATGGAAGACTATCGTCTTGATTACGATCTATAACCTCTTTATCTCTTTCTATAATCACAAAAGGTTTTCCGTAAGCATTTAATTTTTTTGCTGCTTGCTTCCCATTTCGTCCAAAACCACAAATAATGATATGATTTTTGAAACTATCGATTTTCTTTTGCATTTTTTTCTGTTTTAATTCTTCAATATCATTTTTACTCAAAATATACTCTGTGATTACTGTAATCGCATAACCCAAAATAATAACGCTCGTTAAAATTAAAAATATGGTGAATATTTTTGCGTTGTCGTCTAGTGGCTGTACTTCACCAAAACCAACAGTAGTAATGGTTATGACTGTCATATAAACCGAATCAACCCAAGTATAATTAGACATCACTCTAAACCCTATAACACCAATAGCTAAAAGTAATGTTAGCAAAAATACAGCTGTATAAATCTTGGTTCTAAAAAATTTTATTAATGGATTCATAAATTACAAATCAAATACTGAAGAGCGTTTAGTGTAAACAATGTCTTTGATTCTAATCCAAAACGCAAAAAATAGATATAAAGCAAAACCAAACCCTAAAGTTACAAAAGTGAGATACATAAACGATGTACGAACTACTTTTGCTCTAATTCCTAAACGATCTGCAATACGTTGACATACGTAATAGCCTCGTTTTTGAAAATAGTAAAGCATTTGGTAGAAAAATTTCATCTATTAAATAGTGTTGATGCACATTTTATACTGCAATTTAGTCTTTAGTTTAAAACATTAAAAGTTTATTTGTTTAAAAGTGAATTTCCAATGGCACATTGTAGACATTGATGCTTATTACAGTATTCGATTTTTAATTGCACTAAGGCTTGTGATTCAAGTGCCGAATTTGAAACTTTTTTAAGACTGTTATACTTTTCTATTATTGAATTTTTCTCAGAATCTATACCTCTAATTATGTCTAAAAGTTGCTCATTAATAGTTTCTCCTTTTTGCTTTGCGTAACTAAATTTAATAGGGATTATCGTATTAATCAATAACAAATCTATAAACGATTTTGTCAATATCTTTTCACTTGTTTTAGATGTTTTTTGAAACGTGTAATGTGTTTTCCAATACTGAGAAGCAGATACTTCAAAAAGTTTATAAAACTCCTCTAAAGTTTCACTTGCTAAAATCTTAGAAAAAAAGCTTTGTTCTTTATGATATAAATTTGCTAATTGAGACAAACGAAGGGTTGGAAAATTTGAAGGTCGAAGCCTAAAAAATTGCAAAGGCACTACAAATTTATTAGACAGCTGAAATTTTTGCTCCAAAAACCTATATTCCTTTTTTAGATCTTGGTAATATGTATCTTCAATATCTTTTTCTAATAATCCTGCTTGACCAAATAGCAATGCTTCTATGGAAAACAAATTAGATTGTGTTTTTCTAATGATTGAAAATTCTATGGATTTTGCAAAACTAAAAAATGACTCTCCATTGACTTTAAGTCCGAAATTTTTCGTCAATAGTTTAAACAATACAGCTTCCCAATTGTTTTTAGATACTTTGAGTAAATCTTCAATAGTTTTTGATTTTCGTTCTAAACGTTCAAAATACAAACGTTCTAACCAATGATTTAAGATGAACTCTTCGGTTTGCGCAAAATCAGTTTCGCAATTGATCCATTTTGATGTATTAGAAAACAATTTTTGATACTTCTGCAATACACCTTTATAAATGTAATGCTTTAATTCTAGTGTTGGAATGGTAGAATTATCTTTTCTAAAGACATCTGTATCATGTTCATAAACTACATGTAAAATAACATTATCGTAAGCTTTGTCTTGTTCATGATGATGTGCATACCAATCACTAGATTTTATATGAATCTCTACATTTCCAGCCCATAATTGTTCATCTATTATAAGTTGTGCATTAAAAAAATCTGGACCAGAATCATGATTATGGCTTCCAACGGAAACTAAAGTTATAGTTTCATGCTGAGTTGTTTTAAGATGAAGCATCTCAAATTTTTTATACTTCCATATATAATGTAGAAAATTTTCTCTCATTATATAAAAATACTAAAATTGATGAGAGTGACAAGTTTTAAGGAAAATTTTGGATACTAATTGATTTAGACTTTGTATTTTAAAAGACAAAACATGAGTCTTAAATTAATTCTATATACTCTTTTAATGCTGAAAACTATGACATTGTATGATTTCTCATCTGAAATTAATGATAATCATGATTGGTACATCTTAGATGATGTCGTTATGGGTGGACGCTCAAACGGAAGCTTTAAAATTAATGAAGATGGTCATGGCATGTTCTTCGGAACTGTTTCTTTAGAAAATAATGGTGGTTTTTCATCAGTACGATATCAATTTAAAACTAAAGCTGTAGGTGATTACACTAAAATTAAACTGCGAATTAAAGGCGATGGAAAAACTTATCAGTTTAGAGTAAAAGTGAACTCAAGAGATGATGCTTCCTATGTCCATGAATTTGAAACAACTAAAGATTGGATGGTTGTTGAAATACCGTTTTCAGAATTATATCCAAATTTTCGAGGACGACAATTAAATCAACCCAATTTTGAAGGCATACACCTTTCTGAAATTGGCTTTTTAATAGGAAATAAAAAAGAGCAATCTTTTGAATTGCTTATTGATAAAATTGGCTTAGAATAAAAAAGCCCAAACTTAGGTTTGAGCTTTATATCATAATTGTAGTAGTGATTATTAATCTATATATCCCATTTTTTTCATCCACTCGTCATTGAACATCTTGCCAACATAACGACTTCCATGATCATGAAATAAAACAACAACAACGTCATCCTTTTTAAAATGTTCTTTTAGTTGCAATACACCTTTAATAGCAGCTCCTGCAGAATTTCCTAAAAACATCCCTTCTTCTTTTGCTAATCTTTGCGTATAAACAGCAGCATCTTTATCGGTTACTTTTGTAAATCCATCAATAATTGAAAAATCCACATTTTCCGGAAGAATATCTTCTCCAATACCTTCGGTAACATAAGGGTAGATTTCATTTTCATCAAAAACACCTGTTTCATGATATTTTTTAAATACACTTCCGTAGGTATCAATTCCCCAAACTTTTACATTCGGATTTTGTTCTTTTAAATATTTCCCAACACCAGAAATCGTTCCTCCAGTACCAACACCAACCACAAAATGTGTGATTTTCCCATCTGTTTGTTTCCAAATTTCAGGACCAGTACTTTGATAGTGTGCTTTTGCATTACTCGGATTATCATATTGATTTACATACCAAGCATTAGGTGTTTCTTCTCCAAGTCGTTTTGAAACGGAATAGTAACTACGTGGATCATCAGGATCAACATCTGTAGGACACACAATTACTTCTGCACCAACAGCACGCATCATGTCTACTTTCTCCTTACTTTGTTTATCTGCCATTACAAAAATACATTTGTAGCCTTTTACTATAGCTGCAAGTGCTAATCCCATACCAGTATTTCCAGAAGTCCCTTCAATAATAGTTCCTCCAGGTTTTAAACGACCATCAGCTTCTGCATCTTCTATCATTGTTAAAGCCATACGATCTTTAACCGAGTTTCCAGGATTAAACGTTTCGTATTTTGACAATACCAAACAAGGTAATTCAGCTGTAAGTTTATTTAATTTAACCAAAGGTGTATTACCAATAGTTCCTAATATGTTTTCTGCGTATTCCATAATAATTGTTTTGCGTTGCAAATTTAAAGTAAATGTGGAAAGTTGAAAGTTAAAAGTTATTTTGTTTTTCTATTCAAAGCGAATGGCTTTAACTGGAGAAATTTTAGTTATGATTATTGAAGGAATCATTAGCATTAAAAAACAAGCTATAAATGTTCCTATATTTAATAAAATAATATAATCTAAACCAATGTGAACCGGAATAATAGACACATAGTATTGTTCAGGATCTGGAAATTTGAGCACACTAAATTGTTTCTGAATGAACAATAAGCTTAAACCAATGACATTTCCCCAAAATAAACCTGAGCAAATCAAATAGGTTGCATTGTATAGAAAAATTTTTCTAATACTCCAATTAGAACTTCCTAAAGCTTTAAGAATTCCTATCATTTGAGTACGCTCTAAAATTAAAACCAAAAGCGCTGTTATCATGTTAATTCCAGCAACGATTATCATAATTGCTATAATTCCGTAGGTATTATTATCGAAAATTTTAATCCATTCAAATGTGGTATAGTATTTTTCTTCAATAGTTTCTGTATTTAAATTTGAAGGTGTTGCTGCTCTAATTATAGCATCCATTTCTGTGAGTTTACTGTAATCCTCTATAAACACTTCAAAATTACCAACCTGATCTTTCTCCCATTTATTTAAACGTTGTACATGTCGAATATCACCAAGCATAAAAGTTTTATCAATCTCTTGAAAACCAGAATTGAAAACACCTACAACTTTAAATTGCCTTATATAAGGTATTTCATCAATGTTTTCCTTTCCAAAAACCATTTGAAACGAATCTCCCACTTTAAAATTAAGTCGATTAGCTAAATAGCTAGAAATAAGGACTTCGTTACCTAATTCATTTGAATAATCTGGCAAATCACCTTCAACTAAAAACTCTTCGAGATAGGACCAATTATAATCTTTACCAACTCCTTTTAAGACAGTCCCTTCAAAATCAGTTTCTGTTCTAATCACACCAAATTTTGTAGCCACTGCTTGAATATGCTTCACGCCTTCAACAGTATTGAAATTTGGATAAAAATCTTGTTGTGTAGAAACAGAAAATTTAGATTCGTTTGAACTATTAGTGTCGTAATTATTTATTGTTAAATGACCATTAAACGCAATTACTTTTTCACGTACCTTTTTCTGAAGGCCTAGTCCAGTTGCAATAGCTATGAGCATTACAATAATACCAATAGCAATGGCTGTGATTCCAATTTTTATTATTGGAGCCGAAACACTACTTTTATACGATTTACTACCAATAATGCGTTTAGCTATAAAAAACTCGTAATTCAAAATTATATATGCCTTTTAAGATGTTCAAAAATACTGTTTTATTATTTGTTTTGATATTGATTTCTTGTGGTTCTAAATCTAAAGATGGTTTAGTTCAAGATGACAAAACAGAGTTGAATAATGAATTGATTGTAACAGGTGCAAATCAAACAGATGCCTATCTACCTCTTTTAAAGGGAAAACGTGTTGGTATTGTTGCTAATCAAACTAGCGTAATTTTTAAATCTGACAAAAAGACTTATACACATATAATTGATTCATTATTAGCATTAAACATAGGTGTCAAAAAAGTATTTGCACCAGAACATGGTTTTCGAGGTACTGCAGATGCTGGTGAGCATATCAATGATGGAGTAGACAAGAAAACAGGTATGCCAATCATTTCTCTTCATGGCGATAACAAAAAACCTTCAAAACCTCAGTTAGCAGATTTAGACCTTCTTATTTTTGATATTCAAGATGTTGGTGCTCGTTTTTACACGTACATTTCAAGTTTACATTATGTTATGGAAGCTTGTGCCGAAGCTAATATTCCTGTTATTGTTTTAGACAGACCTAACCCAAATAGTCATTACATTGATGGGCCAATTATGGAAATGACTCATAAAAGTTTTATCGGCATGCATCCAATTCCTGTGGTTCATGGAATGACTATTGGAGAATATGCTCAAATGATAAATGGAGAACATTGGTTAAAAAATGGAGCTGAATGCGAATTAACAGTTATTCCAATTAAAAACTACACTCATAAAAAACCATACAGCTTACCAATCAAGCCTTCTCCTAATTTACCAAATGATGTTGCCATAAATTTATATCCTAGTTTATGTTTCTTTGAAGGCACAAATGTAAGTGCTGGTCGTGGCACTTCTGGCCAATTTCAAATATATGGAAGTCCGTTTTTAGACAGAGATGATTACACTTTTAAATTTGTACCACAACCAAATGAAGGCGCAAAATATCCAAAACATAAAGGTGAATTATGCTACGGTGAAGATCTTAGAAATCATAAAACACTTAATATGATTAATCTAAGTTATTTAATCAGTGCTTATAATAATTCAGTAGGTAAACAAGAATTCTTTAGTGACTTCTTTACCAAATTAGCTGGAACTAAACAACTACAGCAGCAAATTGAAGATGGCATGTCTGAAAAAGACATTAAAGCCTCTTGGGCTAAAGGGCTTTCAGAATTTAAAATAATGAGACGTCAGTATTTAATTTACAAATAACTATCTATTACTTTTAGAAGGCAACTTACTCTCCTCTAAAGCTAGTAAAACAGCATTATCTCTTAAGATTTTAACTACAAACACAATTCGTACAGGTGACTGTACTGCTACAAATATGTGTTTCCCTTTACTTAATTTTTTAAGAGGAATCTTTACAACCTTATCTCTAACAACAATATCAATCTCTCGCTTGTAATTCATGTTAACAGCGTACACTTTATTAATTAATGTATTACTTTCAAGCAAAAGCGTATCCTTAGTTGTATTTAATTTTTGAATTAAGCCTTTAGCTCTAACATTGACATTTTTTTCTAGAATGGCAAAATCATTTTGAGCTTGAAGATTGTTAAATGGAGAAGTCATTAAAATCACAAGAACTATAAAAAACACTGTTTTCATATACAAACGTTAGTTAACGTCAACGTTAATAATCTAATAGTTTAATTATAATCCCTAATAATAAAACTAGGGCGCTTTTAGTGTATAAGCACAAATAAATCTATGAACGGTAAATAAAACCGAAGTATGGATCCTCCTTTACAAATAGCAACTATAAATTAGTCATTGTAAGGCTTACCATTAGGTCTTAAATTATTTCGTCTATAATCTGCTCTAGTCTGTACATTGTCTCTGCCAATATCTGATATATTATAACTCTTTGAAAAATAGTCAACTCCATTTTCAAAATCTAAATCAGATCCATTAGCAGCAGCACTCAAATTAGCCATATCGTATTCTAATTCTACACCATCAACATCATCTGAGATACTTTCAAGATTATTTAAAGCAACGTTATCATCTGATGAAATTTCAGTGTCATTTAAAGCTACAGCTTCAGATGTTAGGCCATACATTGTATCGAATGGTAGTAATCTTTCAATTTGAAATACAATAATCTTATCAGCTTGATAAAACATTACGGTATATTCACCTAGAGGTAATTCATCTAAGGGAATTTTAGCACTTGTAACTGCTGGTTTAAAATCAAAGACTTTTTCAGCTTCATCACTTATAAAACGAACTCTTTTAAATAGAAATTTGTTTTCTAAAAGCAATGAATCCTGAGTACTAGATAAATCGTGATCTAAATTGAAAGCTAAAGGGTTTACATTTTTCCTAATTGTAGTATAAGTCTCTTGTGCAAAGAGGTTACTACTAAAAAACAAAGCGAATAAAACTAGACCAATAAGGCCGTGAATTGGCGTACCAATTGTAGTAATCTTGTTCATGATTGGGGTCATTTAAAGGTTAACTAAAAAACTAAAACGAATCTCTAACTGAGGAATTTTCTCGATAAGAGATTGTATGTAATTATATTCAAATGTATGAGCAGAAAAACTTCAATAACAAGAAGTTAGTTGAATACCAACAAAGAGTCGATGAATGAAAAAAATTGATAAAAAAATAGGATGAACTACACAATTTTCAAAAAACCAAACCCAAAACAGAACCACTTAAATCCTTAAAAATGAGCACTTAATCGAATACAAAGATGTGTTTCATTTTGTTTTTAAGCGTCTATAGTGTCGGTTTTCTGTATTTATGAAACGGTTGTTTTAAGAGTGTTCCAATTTTTCCGTTGGCTTCTTCATCAGGAAAGGTATCAACACCATAAACGATTAACTTAGGATCGAGTTTCATATAAGTTCCGAAGAGTCGATCCCAAATAGAAAAGATATTTCCGTAGTTACTATCTGTATAAGGTAACTTATAATGGTGATGGACTTTATGCATGTTTGGAGACACAATAACATAACTTAACATATCATCTACTTTATTTGGTAACTTAATATTGGCATGACCAAACTGAGTTGCTACCAACGATAAGGACTGATATAAAAACACTATACCGATAGGTGTACCAACTATAAACACACCTGCAAGTGTAAAAACAAACCTAATAACACTTTCAAGCGGATGATGTCTATTAGCTGTCGTTGCATCCACATGATGATCTGAATGGTGTACCAAATGGACCATCCAAAGCGGTTTTACTTTATGCTCTATATAATGTGCTAAATATGCTCCAATAAAATCTAAAAGCAAAACACCAAGTACAACATAAGCCCAAAGTGGTAGGTTTGGTATCCAATTAATTATTCCGAAATTATGCTCTTTAACCCAATCTGCACTTCCTAATAACAAAAATGCTAAGCCAAAGTTGATAATGATGGTTGTTAGTGTAAAAAAAATATTTGGAATAGCATGTTGCCATTTCTTGTACTTAAAATTAATTAAGGGCAATGAACCTTCCAATAACCAAAAAAAAGTAAGTCCACCAACTAAAATCAAACTTCTATGAAGTGAAGAAATAGTTTCAAAATAGTTAATGACTGTATCCAAACTGTTTAGTTATTATTGATAATTAAATTGGCTTTCTTCAAATTTACTAAAGAAACTTTACTTCTCCATACACTAGCATTAGTTTCATCTTTTAAAACTGCATAAGATGTAAAATACAAAAAAGCAACAAGAGCTTCGTTTGAAGCATCTACTTTAGATAAATCAATTCTTTTTAATTGTCGCAATACTTTTTTAGTCTTACCTAAAACCAATTGTTGTTTTAAGTTCTGAAGTTTAATTTTTTGTTGTAAAACTTCAGAAGTATCATTTGCGATAAAACCTTCAGCTTCTTTTAAATAATAATCGGATAAATTCACAATTTCTGGTCTAATATCATCACCAACCAGAATAGCAAAATCTATATATTTTGAAGCCAAACGATAAGATGTATTAAAATCTTGCTGTGTTCTATAATTAGCTAATTCTGCTTTTAAAAAAGACGTATTTAATGCATACTTAGCAATAAATTCAGTAATATCTAAATGCTCATAATACGCAATTTTTGTATTAATAATGTTACCATTAACATCCATAATTTTTATGGTATCATCATTAAATTTATCGATATAAGTCTGACTTCTTATTCCTTTTATCTCATTAAATAATTCTTCATATTTATATTCGCTAATAATTACAGGCACAAAATGATCCCAAATAACTTCATTTATAACTTCATTGCTCAACAAATCAACAACAACAGTTTCTCCATTTTCATTTTTTATTAAAACAGGATACTCTTGAAGCGAGGCATCTTCCCATATAACGAAAAGCAATTTATCTTGTACATAAGCTAGACTTTTAGCAATCTCTAAAGACGTCATCCATTCTTGAGATTGGCAAACGGAAAGCGATCCAAATACAAGTAAACATGTGAGTACAATCTTTTTCATTAGTTCTGATATTAAACTTTAATACGTTGCTTCATGGCTTCAACTATATTATAAGCTGCAGGACAAATAGCAACATTTTTTAATGTTAAATATGAAATCTGCTGAAACTTTTTTCGATCTGTATGCGGAAATTCACGGCACGCTTTAGGTCTCACTTCATAAATTGAACAGTAATTGTCTGCACCTAAAAATGTACACGGAACAGATTGTAACACATAATCATTTTCTTCATCCAATCTTAAATACGTATCAATAAATTGCTGTTGCTTCATTTTGAAATGTTTCGCAATGCGTTCAATATCTTTTGGTGTAAATAATGGTCCAGTAGTTTTGCAACAATTAGCACATTCTAAGCAATCTGTACGCACAAATTCTTCTTCATGAAGATCTTGCATGATATAATCTAATTGCTTTGGTGGCTTTTTTTTAAGCTTTGTAAAGAAGGTTTTATTTTCCTTATGTTTATCTTTGGCGAGCTTTGGAAGATTATTTATTACGTCTTGCATATCACAAAAATACTACTTTAAGAGCTGGTTAAACAAGCTCCAATAAAATAAAACTATGAAAGATTTATTCGGAAACGCTTTACGTGATTATCATAACAATAATTATACCGAAGACCTCATCACTTCCACTAACATCTCTGGCAATGACGAGTTACCTCTTTCGTATTTGTTTCGATCTTATTCTGAAATGCCAAAGCTCGAAAAAAAAGCACTTAAATTAGTTAAAGGATCTATTTTAGATGTTGGTTGCGGCTCTGGAAGTCATAGTTTACACCTTCAAGAGAAGGGTTTTAACGTCAAAGCTATCGATATTTCTGAAGGTGCCGTTGAAGTCGCTAAAAGTAGAGGTGTGAATCACATAGAATTGAAAGCGCTTTTAAATGAAACGGAAACATTTGACACAATTCTCTTACTTATGAATGGCACAGGAATCTTTCAAGAATTATCGCAAATTTCAAGGTATTTAAAGCATTTAAAAACTTTACTGAACCCTAACGGACAAATTTTAATTGATTCTTCAGACATTCAATATATGTATGAAGATGAAGATGGAGGACTTTGGATTGATACAAATGCTGAGTATTATGGCGAATTAGATTATTTCCTCAGTTATAAAGATGAAGAAGAAACTCCAATGAAATGGCTGTATCTCGATTTTGAACGTTTACAACTCGCTTGTGATAGCGTTGAATTGAAATGTGAGAAAGTTATGGATGGTGAGCATTATGATTATTTAGCGAAACTATATATTGAATAGTTTTTTGTTATTGAGAGTGCAACGAATAATCTTATTTTCCATTGGTTGAAGATTCTTCAGTCGTGCCTCCTCCTAAATGACAAACTTTAACGAAACACAACTAACTAAAACTACTGTTTTTCTCCACCAACAAACGTCTGTTCTACTTTAATATTCGGAATTTCATTCTGATTAACCGTCATAATATCTTTATCTAAAATGATAAAGTCTGCAAATTTACCAGCTTCAATACTTCCCTTTTCGTCTTCTTCAAAATTAGAATAGGCTGCCCAAATGGTCATACCTTTTAAGGTTTCTTCTCTAGTTAATCCATTTTCTTTTTGGAATCCACCTTCAGGAAATTGTTCTAAATCTTGTCGAGCTACAGAAGCATAAAACGTTAAAAATGGACTCACGCGTTCTACTGGAAAATCGGTTCCTAATGCCACTTTTCCGTAGGCATTCAACAATTGTTTGTAAGCGTAAGCACCTTTAACGCGCTCACTTCCTAAACGATTTTCAGCCCAATACATATCGCTTGTTGCATGCGTTGGTTGGATCGATGGCATTACATTTTTGTATAAGTCGAAATCTTCTTGAGATACGACTTGTGCATGTTCCACTCTCCATCGTCTATTTTCTTTTCCAGCTAAAACCTTATTATAAATTTGTAAAACTGCATGATTAGCAGAATCGCCAATGGCATGTGTATTCATTTGATAGTCTGAATTAGCAATTCGCTCTGCGTTTTTATTAAAGGTTTCTAAATCCGTAACTAACAATCCAAAATGATTAGGTTTATCGCTGTATGACTCTCTTAACATTGCACCTCTAGAACCTAGAGCTCCATCTGCATAAAACTTAAAGGAACGCACGTTTAATCTATCGGTTTTAACAATGCCTTTGTTTAAATAATAATCAACATTTTCTTCAGTTCCTGAAGCCATTGCATACACTCTCATTTTTAAATCTCCAGTATTTTGTAAACTATCAATGATTTCAATAGCATACTGATCCAGTCCAGCATCATCAACGGTTGTTAAGCCTAAATCGAAACAGAGGTCTTGAGCAACTAATAAAGCTTCTACTATATCTTCTCTTGTATATCCTGCTGGCCAATGTTTCCACACCAAATCTACGGCATTATCAACTAAAACTCCTGTTAGTTCTCCATTTTCAATCACTACTTCTCCTCCATCAACTTTAGTATTAATAGTGATAGCTCCAAGATCTAAAGCAGCTTGATTACATAAAGTAGCGTGACCATCAATACGTGTTAATGCTATAGGTGTTTTAGGAAATAATTTATCTAACAATTTTTTATCTGGAAACGTTTTATCTTCCCAATCATTTTGATCCCAACCTCTACCTACAATATAATCTTGTTGTTTTTCATTTTGAAAATCTAAGACACGTTTCATGACGTCTTCAAAACTTTTCGTTCCAACCAAATCGACATCTAGTTGGTCTAAACCTAGTCCTAAAAAGTGACAATGCGCATCAATAAATCCAGGCACAATGGTTTTACCTTGAGCATCAACGACATCTTCTGAAGCATATTTAGATTGAATGTCACTTGAAGTTCCTATATCTAAAAATTTTCCGTCTTTAACAGCAAATGCTTCTGCTTTACTAAACTCATTATTTACAGTATAGATATTTGCGTTAATTATAATTGAATCTACGCTTAGCTTATCGTCTGAACATGAGAAACAAAAGATTAAAAAGAAGATGGAAACTAGTTTTTTCATAGTTGTAATTTTATAATTATAAAAATACAAAAAGCGCTCATAAATGAACGCTTTTAGTTTTATAATTGAATATAGCTTAGTTTTTAATAATCCTTTTATTAAAAACTCCCTTATTAGTTTCAATTGAAACAAAATAAATACCAGTTGTTAGATTACTAATATCAAAATGATCTTTAGGGCGATCATTTTTGAATACTAACTCTCCTTTAAATCCATAAATAGAAATGGTTTTAATTTGAGTACCATTTGTTGTTTCAATATTGACAATTCCACTAGAAGGATTTGGATAAATTATTAAACTTTCATTTATTGTAAAATCATCATCTGATAAAGTATCAACAATTTCTGTAGAAACCTCGTTGGTAATAATAGGTAAATTAAAATCGAAATAAATATTAGCTTGACCATTTATTATATCTCCAACTACTACATTTTGCCTTGGTTTTATTTTAAAAGCAATAAAACCATTACTTCCTAAATCATCATCTTGCTGTGCTGGTAAATTGATATTATCAAAAATAAACTCTACAAATCGACCATTTGTGATTTGAACAGTGTAAGGATGACTTGAAGATATAGGACTAATTAAGTTCCAATCTAATTTATCATTTAACTCATCAGTTACAGCTACATTAATAGCGCTTGCAGTTCCAGTATTCTGAAAACGAATTAAGTAATGTAAATATTCGTCTGCTTGCTCTAATAATATCTCAGACCCTTGTAATACTTGCTTATCATTTGGATCAAAAGAGTTGACCACTAGTTGTGCTAAACTAAATGTATTATTCTCTGGTGTACTATCTCCTGCTGAAGGTGAAACTGATGCAACTAAATTTAATATATCATCTCCATTTACTGTTGGAGGCGGAAATGTATTCATACTGACATCAATTATTCTAGACTCAAAAGGCAGTAAATCAGTAAAATTAAAGCTAAGTGTATTTACTGTTGAAGCATTTTCAATTGGAGATGCATTAACAAAAGTCTGCATTGTATCATCAAATTGTAGGTTTACAGTCCCATTTAAAGTTGTCGTTCCTGTATTCTCATATATTATTTGATACTGAGCATCAAAGCCAGGTCTTGCTTCACTTAAAGGCAATAGCACAATATTTAAATCATTAACTGTAGCGTTAGAGGTAATGCAAAAGTCTGCAATCTCTGTATTTTCATAACCAATAAAGGTATCTAATTCATTGACAGGCGTTAGTGTAAAATGACTAGGCATTACTGGAAAAGTTGAATACGTTCCTTCTTGAACAAAAAGTTTATAATATCCAATATCATTAGTAAATGTAGAAAATTGATTTAAACCATCAGTGGTTACAACTTTTACATTTGAAAAATTGGAATCACTAACATCACATCCATTATTATTTTCATCAAAAGTTAAAGTTCCTTCAATAATATTACTAGATCCTAAAACACTACAATCTTCAACAAAAACAGTTTGAGGGGATCTATTAAAAAAATTATTATAAGCATAGTTTATATCATCTACACATACAGATTGTAAATTTGGACAATTATATAAGGAAACAGTATTATAATATAAACTTGTATTACTACCGTTATGTAAATTAAGAGACTCTAAAAAATAATTTGAATGTATATGGATTCCTGCTAATAATGGATTCTGAGACAAATCTAAACTAGTGAAGCTATTGTTCCAAGCACGCAATAGAAAAAGTTCTGAATGAGGTGTTACATCTAAAGATGCTAATTGATTATTTTGACATACAAGTATTTCTAAAAGTAAATTTTGAGAAATATCAAGATTGGTTAGTAAATTATCATTGCCATATAAAGTTGTCAGTAATGGGTTTTGACTCACATCAATACTTTCAATAGATGTATATCTTAGACCCAGTTCCTCTAAAGACGAATTTTGCGTAACATCCAAACTAATTAAATCTGGCCCACCGCAATCAAGCTTTTTTAATTGTGAGTTTTGTGATACATCAAATGATGGAATTTGAGAATAAATACAATAAAAGCTTTCAAGAGCTATATTTTGAGAAATGTCAATGTTTGAGATTAAAGAATTGCTAATATCTATTGAATTTAACACTAAATTCTGAGTAACATTTATACTGGAAATATTGTTCGAACTACAGTTAAGTTCTTCCAAAATTAAATTTTGTGAAACATCTATATTACTCAACTGGTTACTACTACAATTTAAAACCTTCAAAGATGTATTTTGAGAGATATCTAATTCACTTAATTGATTACTTCGACAATCTAGACTTTCAAGCAATATATTTTGTGAGATATCTAATGTACTTAATTGATTACTATGACAATCTAGACTTTCAAGCAATGTATTTTGAGAAATATTAAGATTTGTTAATTCGTTAGATTGGCAATATAATGTTACTAGATTGGTGTTATTTTGAAGATTTAAGTTACTCATCTCATTATATTGACAAGATAGTTTCTTCAAACTTGGTATTTGACCAAAATCAAAATAATCAATTGAATTGTAACTTATATTCAAATCTTCTAAGTTTGTAAACATTTCAATCCCTGTTAAATCTACAATTTCAGGTGACGAAAATCCACTACCTTCTAATTCTAATACAGTTGGAATCACTGCTTCATATACTTGTATTTCCCCATCTCCAGAAGTATCTATAATTGGATCTGAATGACTTATAAGTTTATTTTTGAGAGCTGAATCTGGAATATTAACTATAGGAGCAGAAGTGTCAGAAAAAATAATATCAACCGCAGAAGTATCATTTCCAGCAAGAATATAATAAACGTTTCCAGAAACTAAACTAATAGCTTCATATGAGTTATCTAGCGCACAGTTGCTTCCAATAAATGATAATTGATTGTCGCTTGTCGGATTTGCAACTGAAGATTGATAAATAAGAACAAAGCCATCACTAATTGAACTTGAAATCATATTAACTGCAAAATTAATATTTTGAGTTGGAGCATACCTGTAATATATTCTTGAAAAACTATTATCCAAATCACAGCTTAACATAGATCCTCCAGAGGCAGTCGAAGCATTTTGTATTTGCACATTAGCATCCGTAAAGGGTAAACTTATAATATTAATTGCATTTTGTATCTCGTCATTAGGAGGAACCTGAGAAAAAACAAAAATTGAACATAATAAAAACACAAATAAGAAGTAATACTGTTTCATAACATAAATGATTTATAACTACAATGTTATGAATAAAAATAGAATAAATACTACATTACAATCAAAATTTCAATGATAACACATGTGTTAAAAATCAAATTGATACGTAGCTCCTGCTAAAAACTGAATGCCTTGAACAGGATAATTTAACCAACGATTATAATCTTGATTGGCAATATTATTCACTTTTCCAAAGGCAGACAACTGATCATTTATTTTATAACCAACGTGTGCATTAAGATCAAAGAAACTGTCTAACGTAATTGTTTTTGCAGGATCTATTGGCAACAAACTTTGCTCTACAACAAATTGATCTTTACGTTCGCCTACAAAAAACAAATTAGCTCCAGCAAACCAATGTTCATCAATTTGATAATCTAAAAATAAGGATGCTTCAATATCTGGTAAATTCCAAGGTTCTGCTTCACCATCTGTATCATATCCAAAATACTCAGCTTTCAATGCCAAATTAAAATTTCGGTTGATATCTACATTCAATTCTCCTGCAATCGAAAAGGTACTCACATCATCATAAACAATTCCTAGTGAATTTCCTAGTTGATAATTCTCATCCGCTGTTCCTAATACTGGATTTGATTTAAATAACGCTCTATTATTATCAGCCAAATAGCGTCCAGTAATGTTATAGCTTAAACTATTTGTCAATTTACCTTTAAGTCCGATGGACACATTATAAGTTTGATCTGTTGGAGCAACAAACAACGTAGGCGACACAAACGGGTTTACTTGCGCAAAATCGTAATATGAATTTTGAAGCAAACCACCTTCAATTCCTGCATAAGCAATCATTAATTCGTCAACAACTCTGTAGCTTGCTGTAATATTCGGGTAGACAAAAAACTTACTTTTGCCAGCTTCAGTATCATTTAGATATACTAAATTCACTCCTAAATTCACAGTTAAATCATCTTGTTTCATTTGGTAACTTGGAGCAATACCAATATTAAAATTACCATAGTTTAATTCTTCATCTGCATAATAATTTCTATCAAAAGAACCACCTAAATAATCTATAGTTACGTCTGTACTAATAATTTCATCCCTTACAGAAACATCAAAACCAGATTTTAAAATAAAGCGATTTTCACCTGAATCTTGGTCATCTCCAAATCGTCTGTACAATACACTTCCATCATTAATAATACCATCTTCAAAATTGATATTACCACCAATATTTACGGTATAAAATGAATGATCTACATCAAATTTATCGATATCTTGATCTGGCACTCCATACCAATTGTATTTTTGTAATTGGAATCCACCTTCAACTTTCCAAGAAAAGTCTCTTTGTCTCTGCGTATAATGTGCATTTAATCCAGTTTCTGAAAAATTGTTGTCAAAATTTACGCCTTCAATATCTCCAGCAGAAGAATGATGCCTAAGATAACCACCAACACGTTCGGAGTTACTCAATGCGTGATTGAGATAGACTTCACCCAAAACTGTAGTGTATGTTCCAACACCTAAAGACGCATAATTATCGTATAATTTTACTGCTTTTTCTTTATCTACAGTTGCAGCTTTTCCCTTTGCTGGTGTGAATGTTGAAGCCACAGGAATTGAAAAAATATTGTATTTAATATCTTTTTTCTTAGCGGTTGTAGAATCGTTTAAACTCGGCGTTTCTTTGATTTTAAAGGCGTCAGAAATTTTTGGCGTATATGGTTTCACCACATTTACCGTTCCTGCATCGATAGTATCAGTTTCTTGTTCTTGAGCAAAAGATACCACAACGTTTAAGCTAAGGATGGTTAGAATTATATATTTGAAATTGCTTTTCATAGTGTCTTTTTGTTTTGCTTCGACTGTGCTCTGCATGACATTTATAGTATTTTAAAATATTAGTTTGGAGGATTAAAAATGATAGGATCAAAAAAATCAAAATTACAACCCTCAAAATCAGGTTCAGAATCTGGAAAGGTATACATACAAAATGATCCAGACAGTCTAAAGGTTTGTTCATCATCAACCACTATTCTATATCTGTAAGTTCCATTAGGTGCATTTACGGCTCCTTCATATTCATCTTGTGGATATCCAGGAAATACAGTTTCAATAGTAGTATAATTAGTAGACTCAAAGATTTGCAAGTTTTCAGAATTATAAATGGTAACAGTATGGTTTGGGTACAATTCAATATTTCTTATTTTTAACATATCATGAAATCCATCACCATTTGGTGTTACAATCGTTATCACTTCAATTGCTCCTACTGATTGATCTAAATTATCTACATTTTCACCAAATACAGGATCTGTAGAACAGCAACCTTCATAAACATTTTGTGCTACTTCTTCTTCATTATTGTTATCGTCATCATTGCATGCTATAAATGAAAATGCAAAACATAAGATTACCAAATATTTGATTTTATTAAACATTATTATTCTCGTTTTTAATTGATGAGATTCCTGCCTTCGCAGGAATTTAGTTTTGTTCGGTTTCTACTACTGAAGCATTTGTTTTTGCTTCTTCAGTTTTAATTGTATTTAATTCGGTTTGCGCTTCTGAAACCACATCGTCAAATTCAGCAAAGTTGGTGATGACACTTTCTAAAATATATGTCGCTTGAAACGCATCACCTAAAGCGTAAAAATTCTTTGCCATAAGCACCAAACCTTTCGCACTGTAATATTTATAACTACTATAATCTTTAGCTAATTTCTGAACGACAATATTTGAAGCTTCGTGCTTCCCTTCTTTAGTTTTAAAGTAAGCATTATAGTATAACGCTTCAGCAGCAAGCACTCCATTTGCAATACTTTCTACTTTAGTATAAGCCGTTTTTGCTTTGTCTTCATCTCCTGTTTTAATTGCAGAACGTGCTATGATAATTTGAGCGTCACTTTTTACTTTGTTATCTAATTTAGAATTTTGAAGTGTTCTTTCAGCATAATTTACAGCGTCGTTATAAGCTTCAGTTTGGTAATACGCATTCATCAAATTCGATTGTGCATACGTTATATTCTGAGGATAATCCGCTTCCGTTTCTAAACGTTTTAATAAGGGAATCGCTTTATCCCAATTTGAAGTATTGAGATGAATTTCAGATAATTTCACAATAGCTTGTTCCGTGAATTCACCTTTTTGCCTATCCACAACATACTCATAATGAAGCAAAGCCGTTTCAGGCAATTCTTTTTTAGAATACAATTCTGCGATATAGAAATGTGATTTTAAGGCGTGGATTCCATTTGGAAATTCATTCAAATACTTATTAAACTGACGAATCGCTCCATCTGTATTGTTATCTAAGTATTGTTTTTCTGCTGCTAAATAAGATGTATTATCAAGTTCGGCATCTGTAACGTCTACATAATCTAAGGTTTTTACCCAAGTCGCATAGTCTTCAACGCGTCCAAGATCGATATAAATTAGACGTGCTGTAGAAACCGCTTGATTGGCTTCATCTGTAGATGGAAAGTCTTTAGCCACCTTTTTAAACTTAGTTAAAGCACGTTCATTATCACTAGAATTGTAAAACGACAACCCTTGACGTAATAAGGCTTTCGGAATAAAAACACTAGTTTTATATTCTGAAATTAGTCGATTATACATTGTCATGGCTTTAGCATTTTCGTTAGATTTCACATAAGAATTTGCTAACTCATACATGGCATCATCACGTAAAGCGGACTTCGGAAAATCTTTAATAAATGTTTCTAAATCTGTGATTTTTTTTGAACCTTGACTTATATAACCATAACTCATTGTTTTTTGAAACGATGCATAATCTGATTCGATTTCGTTGAGTTTAATCGCTTCATCATAAGCAGTAATTGCAGCATTATAATTACTCGACACAAAATGTCCATCACCAAGTCTTAAGTAAGCATCATTCAATCTTAATTTATCATTTTTATGGTTATCTATAAACTTCTGAAAGCTTGCTGTTGCTTGGTCATAATTTTTTAATTTAAAATACGTGTAAGCAATATTATAATCGATGTTCTTAATTTCATCAACTTTCGAAGCTTCACTTTGCTGACTGAATTGTTTAAACCCAATCAATGCCTCGTCAAAATTACTTAAGTGGTAATCGGTTTCAGCTTTCCAAAATGTAGCTCTTGCAGTAAACACTGGATCTTTAGCCTCTTTAACAGATGAATCAAATAAATGTTTAGCTTCATTATAATCGCCTTCATTATATACTTCAACACCTCTATAAAATGCCACTTTTTGATAAGCTACTCTATTTTCAAAACTCTTTTTATTCTTTAAAAGCTTAATCGCTTCCTTGTAGTTTCTTGAGGTTATGTAAGAATCGATTAATAAGGTTTCAATTTCTTCTTTATATTTTGTATCTGAATACTTTTCTAAATAGCCAGTTAAAACTTCGGGAACAGATTGGTAAGGATTTCCAATTTCGTAACTAATTTTCGCATAATTCAACCATGCATCTTCCTGAATTTGCAAGTCAAAATCCATTTGAGATGCATTTCTAAATGCATTTAAAGCTTCTTGCTTTTTTTCTAGATTGACATAACTTTCACCTAAATGGTAATAGGCATTTTGAGCGACAGCATTATTTCCATCTATAATTTTATTGAATTCGGAAATGGCATTTTCAAACTCATTTTGCTGGTAATACGCATAACCCAATTGGTAATAATCGGTATTATTCCATTTTCCACGTGTACCTTTGTAAGCTTTTAAATATGGAATCGCTTCAGTGTATTGCTCTAAATTAAAATAGCTTTCACCAATAATTTTAGACAACTGCGATTTCTCTTGTGGACTGCTTTTATTGACTTGCACTTTAGCTAATTCAATTGCTTTTTCGAATTTACCAAGTTTGAAGTTTAAATCTGCTTGATAATAAGACAGCTTCTCTTTGTATTTTTCATTATCACTTACTTGCTCAAAATACTGGTTGGCAGTATCATAATCGTCACCTTCATAAGCCATAAAACCAATGTAATATTTAGCTTGCGAACCGTATTCTTTCGAATTAATCACACGATTCAAATAGGTACTGGCTTCAGCTTCATCTCCAGTAGAATATAAAGCATAACCATAATTGAAACTAAATTTATCACGATCTGAACGCGCTATACTATTTTCATCAACCTTCTCATACCATTTTCTTGCGTAAGCATATTTACCATTCGCAAAATAATAATCGGCAACATCTAAAAATGCAGTATTTCGTTTTATACTTGTTGGGTAGGCATCTACAAAGTCCTGAATTAAGTCATCTGCATTTTTCTGATTTAAACGCACTGCACAATTGGCTATATAATAAGCACAATCTGATTCTATAGTCTCACTTTCCGCCTCATTTTTAAGCGTTTCAAATAAAGACTGAGCTGCTTGATATTGCTTACTATTGTAAAGCGCTAGTGCTTTTTGATACTCTACCAAATCATTAGTATAGGTGGCAGATTGTTGTGCTTGTGAATAAAAACTACACAACAAAAAAGCAAGTAAAACACTTAGTTTTCTGAAAGTCATTAGATTTGATTTTTAATTGATGACAAAAATAATTTATCTGCAATCTATAACGCAACAATCGTGCTATAATTATGCACATACTTATTAAAAGGACTCTAAAAACAAGATAATGTTACGTGCTGCGTTACTAATTAGAATAAAAGTTGCTCTTTTTTTAGGAAGCATGTTCATTATACCGATTTCAAGAATTTGATTTTTGAAAATTGGAATTTGATTTATTTTTATGATACATTTACATTTTAGAATACACGTCTTAAAATTTCTTTATGTCTGAAACTATTTTACAACTCAAAAATGCTTCTATTTATCAAGGTGATAATATGGTATTATCTGATGTTAATATTGAAATGAACAAAGGTGATTTTGTATATCTCATTGGAAAAACAGGAAGTGGAAAAAGTAGTTTTATGAAAACGCTTTATGGTGATTTACAGCTTACTGATGGTGAAGGTCATATTGTAGATTACAATCTAAGGACACTTAAAGAAAAGGATATTCCCTTTTTAAGACGAAAATTAGGCATTGTATTTCAGGATTTTAAATTATTACCTGATCGTACGATTAACAGTAACTTAGAATTTGTACTTAAAGCTACAGGCTGGAAAGACAAAACTAAAATTGCTGAACGTATAGAAACTGTACTTGATAAAGTTGCCATGAAAACTAAAGGGTTTAAATTTCCTCATGAATTATCTGGAGGAGAACAACAACGTATTGCCATTGCAAGAGCTTTATTAAACGAACCTGAACTTATTTTGGCCGATGAACCTACAGGAAATCTTGATCCTCAAACTAGTATTGAAGTCATGGAAGTTTTAAGAGACATCAACAAAAATGGAAATACCATTTTAATGGCTACTCACGATTATGCTTTACTCTTAAAATATCCTAGTAAGACTTTAAAATGTGATGAGAACAAGGTCTTTGAGGTTGTTCAGAGAAAAAGCTAAAATTCTAAAATCTAAATTTTCAATCTAAATTATCGTTTTAGCTTTGAACAAATTTAAAACAAATTATGAGTTTTTTATTAAAACGATTATCTCAAAAAAATAGCTGGAATAAAGTCTTTAAGCAACGTCTTACTGAACCATTTCATCTAAATATAATTGCGTTATTTGTTTTTGTTTTTGGGTCTTTCAGAAAAAAAATTGCTTACGATCTAGTAATTCGTCCACAGCATGCCTTCGGACTACTAAACGCGGCAGACCAAGCTAAACTAAGAGGTTTTACTGATGTTACCATTGTTGAGTTTGGTGTTGCAAATGGAGCTGGTTTAATGAATTTAATTGCCATCGCTGAAAAAGTGACTAAAGAAACTGGTGTTAGAATTCATATCTACGGATTTGATACAGGTGAAGGAATGCCAGAACCCATTGATTATAGAGATCATCCTGAATATTATAATACTGGAGATTTTCCGATGAATAAAGCGTTGCTCGAAGAAAAAATAAAAGGAAAAGCGACAATCATTTATGGACCAATAAAAGAAAAAATATCTGAATTTATTTCGAATGTTTCAGATAAAAACCCAATTGGCTTTGTGTCAATTGATGTCGATTATTACAGCTCAACTAAAGATGTACTTGAATTATTTAAAGCTAAAGCTACTTCTTTTTTACCTCTAACTTATGTCTATCTAGACGATATTTCCATGCCGCATCACAATGAAAAATGTGGAGAACTGTTAGCGATTTCAGAATTCAATGAAGAACAACCTTTACGACAATTAAGTTATCATCAATTTTTTGAAAACCAACGCATTTTTAAAAATGGAAATTGGGTGAAACAATTGTACTATTTTCATGTATTAGATCATCCATATCGATCAGATTTGAAGCGTGACCGAAAAACGTATGTATTAGATAATCCGTATTTAAAATTTGAAGGCAATAAAAAGCAGTTTGATTAATTCTTCTTTTTAGAGGTCAGTAAATAGCGACCTAAATTAGTGCTAAAATTTTACATAAATGTCTGGTTGAGCACAGTCGAAACCTACTTTTGGTAAACGAATAGTTCTCGACTGCGCTCGAACGGACAATGGAACAAGTTTTAAAGCCTAAATATCAGAATTTTAATCATTTATTTCAATAAGTACTTAACTCTTTTTATTTTTATAAACGTGTGGATTTTTACGAATTCCTTTTTTAAATACTTTTCGAACAAGCATTCTAAGACTAGCATCTAAGTCTAAAATAATATTCGTAAACGTATCTTCTGGTCGACCTCTAAACTTCGTTACATGAAATTTATCGGTTTCTCTTAAAGGCTCATCACTAAAATAATAATTAGAAATACAACATCTACTTCTATCGACCATAACTTGATTTACAGAATGCCAAGATTTATCATGAGTAGCCATAACTGCTAACCTATTAAACTTACTTTCTATAATAACAGGTTCTTTTTTTGGACCATTTGGCCAAAGCTCAAGATGACCTCCATTTTCAGTAATCCAATTTGGAGTTACGTAATATAGGAGATTTAATATTCGCCAACGCTCACGTTCAGCATCATGTGAATTATCTAAATGCGGATTCAAAAAATTATGATGAGCCATTTGAGACAATCCTCCAGCATATAAAGACTCATCTGCATACAAGGTATCAATACCACAAATTTCTCCAATTAAATTTACAATTTTTGAATCTTGAAAAGCATAAAGCACAGTTTCTAAAAGCTCATGATGTTTATCCATTTGAGCAGACACGTATTTGTATTCACGAATACTTTTTAAACATCGCATTTCTGAAGCATCAGGAAATACATCAAAACATTGCCTAGCAAAATCTTCAGGAAGCAAATCATCAATATAAAAAAAGCCAATTTGATTTTTAGAAGCCTCATAAGATGCTTTTAATGCAACTTCTTTTTCCTTTATCTTGTTGTAAATGAGTTCTGAAATTTGCTTTGATTTAGAACTATCCATGTTTGTCTTATTTAAGTACTGCAATTTAACGCTTTTAATTCTTATTTTAGCAGTCATGATTTCAGTATTGATTCCTTTATATAACTATAATGTCGTTGCTTTAGTAACTCATATTCATACGCAATTACAATTATCGCAAATTCCTTTTGAAATTATATGCCTAGATGATGCTTCTACTTCTGAAATCGTTAATGAAAACGATAAGATTTCCAATTTAGAGTTTACTAAGCTCTTAAAAAGTGATAAAAACTTAGGACGAACTAACGCAAGGCAAAACTTGTCTGAAAAAGCTAAATATGATTGGCTTTTGTTTTTAGATGCCGATGTGATGCCTAAATCAGAATTATATATTAGGAATTATCTGAAATATATTAATTCAGAATACGAAGCTATTTATGGTGGTTTTGCATACCATGAAAAAGCTCCAGATTCAAACTATATACTGCGCTGGAAATATGGAAAAACTCACGAGCAAATTAGTGCTAAAGAGCGAAATAAAAAACCTTACAAAGTCATTATCTCAGCAAATTTCATGATAAAAAAATCAGTTTTTAATGCCATTAATTCTCAAATAGAACAAAACGGTTATGGGTTTGATAATTTTTTTGCAGCGCTTTTAAAAATGAAACAAATTAAGGTTTTTCATTTAGATAATGAGGTCTATCATTTAGGTATAGAAACCAGCAAGGCATATTTAAACAAAAAAGAAAAAGCAGCAGAAACATTATTATCATTACATAAAGCTAACAAAATTGGAAACCATCAAAATGATTTGTTGCATTTATTTATTAAACTGAAACGTTATAGATTACATGTTATTTTTTCAATGTTCTATAAAATTTTCAAAAAACCTTTACAGCATCATTTATTGAGCAGTAATCCTTCAATGAAAATACTACAACTGTATCGCATTAGTTATATGTGTTATAAAGACGTCAACCAGTTATGAAACCATACTTCTCTATAATCATTCCTTTATACAATAAGGAAAAACATATTAATGACACACTCAATAGTGTTTGGTCTCAAAGCTTTTCAGATTTTGAAGTGATTGTTGTGAACGATGGTTCTACAGACCATAGTCTAGCAAAAGTGAATGTGATTAAAGATGTACGTTTAAAAATTTTCAATATTGAAAACCAAGGCGTTTCTAATGCTAGGAATTACGGAATTTCAAAAGCAACTGCTGATTTAATAGTGTTTTTAGATGCGGATGATATTTGGTTTGAACATCATTTACAAGATTTAAAAGAATTGTACGAGCAGTTTCCAGATTCTGGAATGTATTGCAAAGCGTATAACAAGCAAGATGGACGAATTGTAACTGTTTCAAAGTTTTTAAACATTCCAACTAGTGCATCATGGAAAGGCATTGTAAATGACTATTTTGGATCTAGTTTAATCAATAGTATTGCTTGGACATCAGCAGTTATGATTCCGAAATCCACTCTAGATGACCTTGGTGTTTTTGATACTAAAATCACCTTAGGCGCTGGAGAAGATACAGATCTTTGGATTCGAATTGCATTGAAATATCCCGTAGCTTTTAGCTCAAAAGTTTCTGCAATTCATCAATTACATTCTGACAACAGAATCAGTAATTCAAATACAAATATTAGAAGGTTTATTGATTTAGATCGTTATAATAAACAAGCAGCAACAAATCCGTCTTTAAAAAAATATTTAGATTTAAATAGATTTGCAATAGCTATTCAATATAAATTAGTTAGCAATACTAAAAAAGCCAATGCATTAATAAACAGTTTAGACATGAAATCGTTAAATAAAAAGCAGCGATTTTTAATATCTCAACCTACAATCATGTTGAGATTCTACTTTAAAACAAAACAGTCTTTAAAAAAACGAGGCATCCAATTAAGTAGTTTTAGATAATTTGAAATCGTCGTATTTCCTTATATAGTCAGCTTCGTCAAACTTCCCAGAAGCTATCACAAGACAGACAGATCCAGATGAAAAATTCTCTAATTCACGCCAAATTCCTGTAGGTATTAATAAGCCTTTATTAGGCTTATTAAGCAGTATTGAAGTTTTAGATTTCCCATCATCAAGACTCACTTCAAAGCTTCCACTTAAAGCGACTAAAAACTCTAATTGTTCAATGTGAGAATGTCCTCCTCTGTAAGCATCACTAGGAACATCAAACAAGTAATAAACACGTTTCATTTCAAAAGGAATACAATCGCCTTCAATTACAGCAAGATTGCCTCTTACGTCGTGTATTTTAGGTATATCTATTAGTTTGATATTCATATTTAATCTAGTTTATGATTTGGTTTATCATGTTTTCCCATGATGCAGAAATTGCTTCCATTGAAAAATCGTCAATACTTTTAGCTGCATTTCTTGAGCACATTCGATATAAATCTTCATCTAAAATAAAGCTATTAAATGCATTTGCAAGTTCTTGAGGATTATAATTTTCTACTAACAAACCATTGTACTTATTAATTATTACTTCACTAGGACCAGATTGACAATCTACAGAAATAACTGGAGTTCCTAAAGACAAACTTTCAGGTATCACCATTGGAAAACCTTCAAATCGACTTGTTAACACTGTAAACTTTGCTCTTTTTACATATACATAAGGATTCAAAATATGTCCTTTAAAAATAATAGAAAGATCAATATTTTGTCCTCTTGCATACGCTTTCACCTCTTCTAAATCTGGTCCATCACCTAAAATTAAGAGCTTATAATTATTTTTACTAAGTTCAGATAATTTATAGGCTTCAATTAATAATTTTAAATTTTTATGGTGGTCATCAATTCTACCAAAAAACAGGATGAACTTTTCTGGAATTTCTAATTTAGTTTCTACGTTTGACAATGACTTTATATCTTCAAAATCAAATCCATTATGAATGGTTCTAATTTGATTGAGCTCATAACTATTTTTAAATTTTCCTGTAGCAGCTTTTGATACAGCTGTCATGTATTCATTTTTATAAAGCCATTTATTAATCCATTTATATTTAGTGAAAGCTTTTTCCGTATTGAAATTATGAATTACATATATTGTTGGAACAGCATAAATAATTTTAGACAGAATAATTTCTCTGTAAGTCTGGACTCTAGATCTATTATCTATAATTAGATCAATCTGGTTTGTTTTTATAAAATTTTTAAATTTTTTGAGTCTGCCAATCCTTCCAAAAAAGTTGTCATTTTGTTTTTTAAATGCTCCTAGATTAAACAGTTTACCTTTGTAAGAATATTCAATATTATCTAAAACTGTTACGATATAAATTTCATAACCTAGATCAGAAAGCATAATTGAAAGTAATGCTGAAGAACGCTCTGCTCCACCTTTTCCTAGAGATGAAGCTACAATACATATCTTTTTACCTTTTGGTTTCAACAATTACTATCTTTGACTTCAAATATAACATCCATTTATAAAAAAATTAGCGAATCGGATTAATATTTACAACGATTAAAAATATTAAAAAAGTACATTTAACAAATGAAAATATTATTGGTTGGTGAATATAGCAGACTTCATAACTCTTTAAAAGAAGGTTTGAACCAACTAGGCCATGAAGTAATTATCATGGGAAATAAAGATGATTTTAAAAATTTCCCTGTTGACATATATATTAATCATTCGTTTCAAAAAGGTATTTTAAAAAAAATAAAAATTGGTATTTATAAATTAACCTCAATAGACATAGGATCTATAGAAGTCTATTTTAAAGCGAAATCACAATTAAAGCGACTTGAGTCTTTTGATGTTGTTCAACTTATTAATGAATCACCACTTGTAATTAAAGCGTCTTTCGAAAAACGATTTATTAAAAAATTGCTTAAGCAAAGTAATAAGTTGTTTCTACTTTCAACTGGTGCTGACCATTTAAACATTAATTATTTAATGAAGAATAAGTTAAAATATAGCATTCTAACGCCATATTTTGAAGACCCTTCTCTTAAAAAAGACCAGTTTTTTGATCTTAAATATTTAAATTCAGAATTTAAAGACTTACACCATTTCATATACAACAACTGCAATGGTGTAATTGCTACAGATATTGATTACCACATTCCGTTATTAAGTCATGAGAAATACTTAGGACTCATTCCTAATCCAATTAACATAGCGCTTATCAAGTTTAAGCCATTAGATTTTACAGGTAAAATAAAGATTTTTCATGGTGTTAATAGGCACTCAATGATTAAAAAAGGAAATAAATTCTTTGAAGACGCTTTAAAATTAATTGAGGAGAAATACGCAAATCAAGTTGAAATAACAACTACGTATAATATTCCTTATGATGAATATATAAAGCATTATGACGATTGCCACATACTACTGGATCAAGTCTATGCTTATGACCAAGGTTATAATGCACTTGAGGCTATGGCAAAAGGTAAGGTTGTATTTACTGGAGCTGAACAAGAATGGCTAGATTTCTATAATTTAAAAGAAGATACAGTTGCTATAAATGCTTTACCAAATGCAACACAAATTGCTGAAAAGTTAGAGTGGTTAATTTTAAATCCTCATAAAATTATTGAAATCTCAAAAAGTGCTAGAGCATTTATTGAGAAAGAACACAATTATAAAAAAATAGCTAAAACATATCTCGATACTTGGATAAAAAATTAGTCTAATTTTCCTATTATTTTTGCAGGAACTCCACCTACAATAACATTTTCTGGAAAACTCTTAGTTACAATAGATCCTGCTGCAACAACAGAATTATCACCTATTGCAACTCCTTTTAAAATAGTGACATTATTACCTATAAACACATTTTTACCTATAATGACTTCTTTAGGATCTAAATCTGTATTTAGTCGATTGAGTGGATTTAAATCATGGAAATTACTATCAGAAATACTACAATTGTAGCCTATCAAAACATGATCTCCAATAGTTATAGATTTTTCAGAAGTAATTGCAAAATTATTATTGATACTAACGTGATTTCCAAATAAAATTTTTGATTTAGAATGTCGCGCTTCAACATAAGCATACGTATTATAAAACATTGGAGAATTAATTACTCCAAACTGAACATTGGAGCCAAAATCAATAGTGCCTTTTCCTCTAAGAACCACAGGCTGAAATGCTTTATAATTACCGTATATACTTTTATTTTTATTAAAGCACATATAGCCTAACTTCTTAAATTTCAAAATAAATCTAGCTATATAATGTTTAATCATGATCTGTTGTATTAATAGGCAATATACCAAATAAAGCCTTTCTAAAAACAAAAAGCAAAATTACGAAATGAATTAAATAAGAAACAAAATGAGCCATAACAACTCCTATTAAACCATAATAGTCTATAAAATAGATGCTCGACAAATACGTAACAAGGATTGCTAGAGATTCAATTATAATATAATGCCACACCATTTTTTTAGCTAAAAACTGATATGAAATAACCAAGGTAAGTACTTGTATAAAATCGCCTAAAATTTGCCAAAGGAATAACTCAGTTACAGGTTCAAATTCTTCTGAAAAAATTAAATTAACAATAAACTTTCTCAAAATGTAGATTAGAACAAGCCCTAAACCAAAAAAAGGAATAATTGTTTTATAGAAACTAAAGACTTCACTTCTGAATGCTTGAGATGTTTTTATCTGAGAAAATCTTGGTAAGATATAAAGTGTAATTAAAGTTGTTACAAACATCAAATAATAATTTGAAATTCTTTGCATAGCAACCCAAAAACCTGCTTGAGCTTCACCAATTTCCAATATAATATAGTTTCTAATATAAACCATTACTAGTGGCAATAAAGTTGCTGAAAACAATGCCATAATAGAAAAGGCACCAAGATTTTTAAAACCCTGCAAATTAACTTTTCTAAAAGAAATCAACTTTAAATATTGAAAAACTCCCGAAGCACTTAATAACAAAATAATAAATAAAACAATCTCAATTAATAAAATAGAAACTAAAGCTCCCTCTAATTTAAATTTCCAAATAAGTAGACTATTGGTTACTGTTCCTACAATTTGTGCTATAATATTTATTACAAGTATTTTTTTAAATTTCGACAACCCATTCAACACTGAAAAAACAAAGGTTTTAAAAGCATAAAAAGGAAGACTAATAGCTATTAATTTAATGATATTCACATAGTTTTTTTGACCTGTAAAAATAAAATCATTTATAGATTCTGAATTTATATAAACTCCTATCGAAATAATAATAACTGAAAATAAGATGAGATAAAATGCTGTAGAAATAACCTTGCTTAGCTCTAAAATATTACTTTTTAATTCAGCTACATATTTAACAATTCCGTTATTAATTCCTAAAGTAGTGAATGCTTGACCTGATTTTATGAAATCACGGAAATTACCAATAAAAGCTAAGCCTTCTGGACCTATAAATATGGCTATTAATTTTGAAGTTATGAATCCAGAAATAACTCTTATTAAAACCGAAACAGAGTTTAAGGATGCTATTTTGATAAGTTGATTTTCATCAATAAAATGCTTTATTCTATTTATCATCATAAACGAAATACCTTATAAAATTAAGCTAAATATTAATATTCCTTCTTTTCATCGGTAATTATTCCAAAAAGCGAATTGCTAAACACAAGTAAAACGATTAAATAATACATTATATAACTAAAAAAATGCCCCATAACAGCGCCTTCAACTCCATAAAGTTTTATTAAATAAACACTTGTTAAATACAATATAATTACTAAGAAAATTTCAATAACTATAAATTGAGCAAACATCTTTTTCGCTAAAAACTGATAAGCGATTACAATGGATAACACTTTTACAAAATCACCTAATAATTGCCATAGAAATAAATTTTCAACAGGTTTAAATTCTTCAGTAAACACGAAACTCACTACGAATGGTCTTAATAAATAGATAACTAATAATCCTAAACCAAATATTGGCATTACAGACTTATAAAAACTAAAAACCTCTTTTCTGAATTCTTTTTTTGTATCAATTTCGCTAAATCTAGGAATAATATAAAGTGTCATAATAGACGTCACAAACATCAGATAATAATCAGAAATACGATTCATAGCTTCCCAATAACCTGCCTGCTTTATACCTAGTTCATCAATTATAAAATTACGAATGAGTATAGACGTGAATGGTATTGCTATAGCAGTAACCAAAGCCATTACAGCATAAGGAGCAAACTGTTTTAACACACTAAAACTCACATGCGATATTTTAATTTGAGGCATTAAATTTCTTCTATTAATAATACCAACTAGTGTAATTAAAAATATGAGCGAAGGTGCAATTACAGCAGCTACTAATGCACCATCAATATTATCAATATAAATAAGATATAATGTGACTGCTAATCCAAGAATCTGGCCTATAATATTAATAATCAATAGCATTTTAAAATTAGAAAAACCATTCATTATTCCGAAACAGAACATATTCAAAGAATAAAATGGAAGTGCTAATGCCAAAACCTGAATTACATAAGCATAATTATAATTAGCAGAAAACAAGAAATCGTTTATAAACGCCGCATTATAATAACACACAAAAGACATTAAAATCGTGGAAAAGAAACCCAAATAATAGGAGGTCGAAATTGTTTTACTCAATAGTAAAGCATCATCCTTACATTTAGCCAATGTTTTTACAAAACCATTATAAAAACCAAGAATAGCAAACGATTGTATAGCACTTAAAAAATTTCTTAAATTACCAATAAGCGCCATTCCTTCTACTCCAATAAATATTGCTATGGCTTTAGATGTTAAAACTCCAGCAATTATTTTTGTAGCGATTGTAACCGAATTAAGATGTGCAACCTTAAACAGCACATTGGTATTAATGTACTTAATAAGTTTTTTCAATTAATAATGATTTAGGACATTAATAACAGTTTTAACCTCTTCATTAGTCATCACTGGACTTAGAGGTATACTAATCAAAGTATCATGAATAGATTCCGTTATTGGTAAATATAATGTTTTAAAAGACAATAAGGCCTTCTGTTTATGTGGAGCAATAGGATAATGAATTAAATAGCCAATTGAATTATCCTCTAAGTATTTTGTAAAATCTAATCTGTCTTTAACACGAACCACAAATACATGAAAAACATGATCTTCAGAATTATCATATTGAGGAAGCTGAATTTTCTCATTCTGAATGCTGTCTAAATATAATTTTGCTATGTCTCGACGTCTCATGTTATCACCATCAAGAGATTTAAGTTTGATATTTAAAAATGCCGCTTGTAATTCATCTAAGCGACTATTGACACCTAGTGTTTCATTTACATATTTTTTAGAACTACCATAATTTCGTAACAATCTAATTTGATCTGCTAATTCAGTATTATTTGTAGTTACAGCTCCAGCATCACCTAATGCGCCAAGGTTTTTAGAAGGATAAAAACTAAATCCAGCTGCATCTGCTAAATTTCCTGCTTTTCTTTCTTCGGAAGACAATTTAGCTCCATGTGCTTGAGCAGCATCTTCTACAACTAACAAATGATGTTGTTTTGCAATTGAATTTATAGTTGTCATATCTGCTAATTGACCATAAAGATGAACTACAAGAATACCTTTTACTTTTGGAGTAATGTGTTTTTCAATTTCGGAAGGTGAGATATTGAATGTTGCTTCATCAGGTTCAACAAGAACAGGTTTCAAACCAGCATTAATTACCGACAATATACTTGCTATGTATGTATTAGCAGGCACAATAATTTCGTCGTTTAATTGAAGTTTTCCGAGTTTTATATACGCTCTAAAAATTAAGGTGAGCGCATCTAAACCGTTAGCAACACCAACACAATGATTTGCACCACAATACTTTGAGAAATTGGTCTCGAAGGTTTTTACTTCGTTCCCTAAAATATAGTGCCCAGAGTTTAAAAACGACTTAAATTTAAAAGTATATTCGTCTTCAAATCTAGCGTTCATTTTAAGTAAATCAAGAAATTTTATCATTCAACTCTATTTTCCAAATGTTTTGCATGTATTTGCTGCAACCCAATTCACGTTTCTGATTCAACATACCTTTACTATAGCCCAATTCTGAGTCATTACTAACAGTTCCCATTGAGAAATAGTGCATGCCTTCGGCTTTAAATTTATAAATTAAGGATACAAAAAGCATATCTAAAGCATTTAATTTTTCTCCTTCAACTGAAGCCATACCATATTGAGATTTTACTACATTTCCTTTTTTAAAAATAGTAATTCCTGCTAAAATTTCATCATCACAATAGATATTATATTGAATTATCTCTTCTTCAAATTTGCTCTGTAAATATTCTATTTCAGATAAAGTATGTACTGGCTTAGAATTGTGCTTTTCTGCTAATCGTTTCAGTAGAATTCTATTCCAAAACACCCTAAATTCTAACCGTCCTTCTTTAATAGAAAATCCATTTGTTTGAAGTTTCTTAAATCGTTTGATTTTAGCTTTATTTATCTTTAAATCTTGATTAAAATCAACAGCCATTACGACATTCTGTTTAAGAACAGAACTATGCTCTAGCCTTTGAAGACAACCAATTGTTTTTAATGATTGTGAACAATAAAATTCAGGTATTAACTTTACAATTACAGATTGTACATTTTGAGTCTTAAAAAAATCAAATAGTAATTCGAAGAGATCTTCTAATTGAGTTGAAGAAATTTCTTCTTTAAAAAATAATCCTCCATAAGTTAATCCTTGATGTGAATAAACTACATCATTAGATTTATTTGCAGGAAAAATCGCTATTAAATCTTCTCTATTATAAACCATTAAAGAGCAATCTTCAAATCGATTTTGATGGTACTCCATAAAATCTCTTTGAAACAAAAATGTAGCACTTTTAGAATTGACTACAAATTCGTCCCATTGATTTTTAAATTTTGAATGATATGGTTTGATTGAATAGTTGCTCAACGAGTAAATTCTATATTAGAAATTGGTAGTTATTAAAAATCTAAATTACAATATTTTTGAATGTTAAAGTCTGTTTTAGATTCAATTATTTATATTTGGCTTACTCAAAAATATGTCTTTGAAACCAAAACAAATACTTAAAGGAAATAATGTATTAATAATCATATATTCTGTTGTTTTCTTTTTTCTAATATTTCAAAAAGCTATCTATTCTCCAGATACTTATGGTTTTTTAAAAGCTATGCCAAACAGGCATTTAGGGTATGTCGTGTTTTTAAAAATTTTTACATTTTTATTTTCAGATGGTTTTGATTTGGCAGTAAAATCGTTCCAAATCTTATTTTCATTAGCTAGTATACATTTCTTTTTAAAGAAAGTAACTCAGATATTGACACTAAATATATTTTCTAAGAGTATCGTTTTATTAGTGTTATTATTTCCACTGTTCCAACCCATGTATGTAGCTAATAATTTGTGTCCAGAAGGCATCAGCTATTCGTTATATCTATTATTTGTCGCTTTAAACTTAGATTTTATTTTCAAAAATAACATTAACGCTTTTAAGTTAGCACTCATTGTTTTTATTGCTCTTGTTTTTACAAGAGGTCAATTTATGTTTTCTTACTTAATATTTGCCTTGGTCTTTTTTTTAAAATATCGTTCCCAATTAAAGTTTAAAACTAACATACTAAAACTGCTAACATTAATATTTATACCTGTAGTCATTATTTTTGGAGAAATGAGCTACCATAAATTAAAGGATGGAATTTTTATGACCACACCTTTTGGATTTACTAACATGTCTTCGGCTGCCTATTATATCTCTGAAAAAGAAGACGCTATACTAATTACAAACCAAGATTACAACATAATTTTCAAAACAAGCTATGAAGAACTTGAACGAAAAAAGCTATTAATGTCTTCACAGTCCAACTCTAATTACAAAGATAACTACGCCTTTTTTCATGATCATATTCCACAAATTTGTAATCGTACGACTTATGAAATCGCGAGAACCTATTTTTTAAATAAAGACATAGGTTCTTCCGAAAAAAGCAAATTTGACATAGCACAATCATTTTATAAAGCCGAAAAAGCAAATAAAGAGATTACTCAAGTACTAATTAGAAAAAATTTCAAAAAATGGATTCAATTGTATTTTGCCAATCTTTCGCACAGTTTTTATAGTCCTATATTCTTTTTCTTAATACTTTTTATTTTCATTTACAGTGCTATTAAAGTTTTCACTAAATACAATAAATGGCATGCACTACTTTTTATCTTCACAGCACTAAGCTTATCTAATGCATTATTAATTGCAATTTTCAGCCACTCAATAATGAGATATGTTTTTTATAATTATGTCTTAATCTTACTATCGTTATTTATAATATTTAAAATTTTCAGACATGGAATCAAAGATTGAACTTTCTATTGTAATGCCATGCCTAAACGAAGCTGAGACTTTAGGTATTTGCATAACTAAAGCACAAAATTTCTTGGATTCAAATCATGTCAATGGAGAAATAGTTATTGCTGACAATGGCAGTACTGATGGTTCTATAGAGATTGCAAAACAACACAATGCAAGAGTAATTCATGTAAAAATAAAAGGTTACGGAAGCGCACTAAGATCTGGTATTAATACTTCAAAAGGAACTTACATAATCATGGCTGATGCTGATGATAGTTATGACTTTAGTAATTTGATGCCTTTTCTAAAAAAACTAAGAAGCGGTTACGATTTGGTTATGGGAAATCGGTTTAAAGGTGGAATAGAAAAGAATGCGATGCCATTTTTACACAAATATTTAGGCAATCCAGTACTTTCATTTATTGGAAGATTATTTTTTAAAATTAAAATTGGTGACTTTCACTGTGGTTTGAGAGGATTTTCTAGTGAAGCTTATTCTAAATTAGATTTAAGAACAACTGGAATGGAATTCGCATCGGAAATGATTGTGAAAGCGGAATTAAATAACTTGTCAATTACTGAAGTACCAACGAAATTATCTAAAGATGGCAGAACCAGACCTCCTCATTTAAATACTTGGAATGATGGCTGGAGACATTTACGATTCTTACTACTTTACAGTCCTAAATGGTTGTTTCTTTTCCCTAGTCTTTTGATGTTGATAGTTGGCATTACAACATCAATATTTCTTATTATAAAACCCATTATATTAGACCATATCACATTTGATGTACATACACTTCTGTATACTTCAAGTTTGACTTTAATCGGATTTCAGTTTTTTGTTTTTTATGCTCTGACCAAGATTTTTGCTGTTGAAAACGGATTACTTCCAAAAAGTAAGCGGTATGGTAATTTATTTAAATACTTAAATTTAGAAAAAGGTCTAATTGTAGGTTTTATTCTGCTTTTAATTGGTGTTATTTTAAGTATAAAAGGATTATTTTTCTGGGAATCTGTCGGTTTCGGAACATTAGCAAATCCTTCAGACACTTTACGACTTGTAATTCCTGCAGTGTTTACAATTTTATTAGGTATTCAAATTATTCTATTTAGTCTCTTTTTTAGTATTCTGAGTTTAAAGAGCCAAACCTAATAGCTATTTTCACTCAACTCTTTTTTCAAAAACAAATAGATTGTTTAGTCCGAGTTGAAATCTTTTATATTTTAATAAATGATAGTTTTTCTTATCAAATAAGGAAAAGACTTCCTTGGTTTTAAAACCATAGTGTTCGTCTAGTGACATACCGTCTACTAGGTTTAATTTCCTTAAAACCCATAAAATCTGATCTACAAAAGGAGATGGCACAGTAATAATAATTCGACCAGAAGGATTTAAAAACTCATAAAACTGCTCATCAAATACTTGTTGTTGCTCTCTAGGAATATGTTCTAAAACCGCGAGCATAGTAATACAATCAAAAGTAGTGTGTACAGGAATATCATTCGGAAAAACTCCAGAAATCAAAAGATGTTTACCTTTGGCCTCTGTCTCTTCTAATAAAGGATCTATACCAATACTCGGTTGAATATTTTTCTGTTTTAACGCATTAAAAAGAAAACCATCAAAGCATCCAATATCAAGTAGTTTATCATTAGATCTCACATACTGACTTGCTACTTTTATTCGCCAATCTCTCAAAAACTTATCAAGATATTTCATTGTTTTATAATATGAATCTCAGCTAATTTAAAATAAAAAAAAGGAACCCTAAATTGGATTCCTTTTTAATAACTTAAATTTAAGTTTATATATTCTTATTACGTTTACGCTCTACTTCAGTTAAGTATATTTTACGTAATCTTAAGAAATTAGGAGTTACCTCAACATATTCATCTTTTTGAATGTATTCTAAAGCTTCCTCTAAAGAGAATTTAATTGCAGGTACAATTTTCGCTTTATCATCTGCTCCAGAACTACGAACGTTACTTAATTTTTTAGTTTTAGTTACGTTAACAGCCATATCATCACCACGAGAATTTTCGCCAATCACTTGACCTTCATAAATATCTTCTCCTGGATCAACAAAAAACTTACCTCTATCTTGTAATTTATCAATAGAATAAGGAATAGCTTGACCTTTTTCCATAGAGACTAAAGATCCATTTTGACGTTCTGGAATTCCACCTTTTAACGGTTGGTATTCTTTAAAACGGTGAGCCATAATAGCCTCACCTGCTGTAGCAGTTAATAACTGGTTACGTAAACCGATAATTCCTCTAGAAGGAACGATAAATTCACAAACCATACGTTCACCTTTAGCTTCCATACTTAGCATTTCACCTTTACGCATGGTTACCATTTCAATGGCTTTACCAGAAACTGTTTCAGGCAAATCGATTGTCATTTCTTCAACAGGTTCGCATTTAACACCATCAATTTCTTTGATGATTACTTGTGGTTGTCCAATTTGTAATTCATAACCTTCACGACGCATCGTTTCAATTAAAACTGACAAGTGTAATACACCACGACCAAACACCATAAACTTATCTGCACTATCAGTTTCTTCAACTCTAAGTGCTAAGTTTTTTTCTAATTCTTTCGTTAAACGATCTTTAATATGACGAGACGTTACAAACTTTCCATCTTTTCCGAAGAAAGGCGAATCATTAATGGTGAACAACATACTCATTGTTGGCTCATCAATGGCAATCGTCTTTAAGCCTTCAGGATTTTCCCAGTCAGCAACAGTATCACCTATTTCGAAACCTTCTAATCCAACAATTGCGCATATATCTCCTGTTTGTACTTCATCTACTTTTAAACGTCCAAGACCTTCAAACACATGAAGTTCTTTTATTTTCGATTTTACGATACTTTTATCTCGTTTTACTAATGAAATATTTTGTCCTACTTTCAATTCACCACGAGTTAAACGTCCAATCGCAATACGACCTGTAAACGAAGAGAAATCAAGTGAAGTAATTAACATTTGTGTAGTTCCTTCTTCAATTTTAGGTTCAGGGATATGCTCAATAACCATATCTAATAATGGCTCAATATTTTCTGTTTCATGTTTCCAATCATCACTCATCCAGTTATTTTTAGCTGAACCATAAACTGTTGGAAAATCTAATTGCCACTCTTCTGCTCCCAATTCAAACATAAGGTCAAACACCTTTTCATGAACTTCATCAGGAGTACAGTTTTCTTTATCTACTTTATTAACAACAACACAAGGCTTTAAACCTAAATCAATCGCTTTTTGCAAAACAAAACGTGTTTGAGGCATTGGTCCTTCAAAAGCATCAACTAATAGTAAAACACCATCAGCCATATTAAGTACACGTTCTACTTCTCCACCAAAATCGGCGTGACCAGGTGTATCAATAATATTAATTTTTGTGTCTTTGTAAATTACAGAAACGTTTTTAGACGTAATTGTAATTCCTCTTTCACGTTCTAAATCATTGTTATCTAAGATTAAATCTCCTGTGTTTTCGTTTTCACGAAACAACTGACAGTGATACATGATTTTGTCTACCAAAGTTGTTTTACCATGATCGACGTGTGCAATAATTGCAATGTTTTTGATATTAGCCATAATGATGCCTTATTTTAAGCGTGCAAAGGTACGTTAAATTCCTCTTTAAAAGCTGATTCAATACAATAATTTAATATTAGCTAGTATTTACTCCTATTTATTCGATATACTTTAGATAAACCCAGGCTACTAAAAATCCATAATCAACATTAATTAGTTAATTAAATGTTATAATTATATTACTGCATAATTTCTGTTTGTAACTTACGTTCTCTAATTGATTAATAGTAAATAGCCACTCCAACCAGCCACTATCACAGGCAATTTACATCTGATAACAATAAAAATATTAGCAGATGAAACTGATTAATAAGTACTCAAAATTTATACCTTACCTCTATTTTATAACGGTAATTGCATATTGGTTTACAGACGTGAATAGAAATTCTGGTATTACGGCATATCCAATTCTTTTATTTGCTATTCCGTTTGTATGGCAATTGATAAAACCTAGCAAAAAACTCAATTTTACTTTAGGAATTACTTTTGTATGCATATCTTCTTATCTAATTTTAGCCTATGTATCCGACATGCTTAACATTGTAAACTTCTCTATGCTTATTAAGCAACTTATTGTTTATGGTGGCCTCTTTGTTGCTGCAAATTTTGTAATGGCGTTATGGATGATTCGCAATAGTATGAAGCGTACGTTTTAAATTCAACTTCAAAAAATCTCAATATTTAATTCGTTAGATAACGCGTTATATTTTCGTAACTTTGCACTTTAATTTTGATACTTAAATTTAATGAATCTTCAAGACGTTCCGAAACTAAAACACACCAATTCAAATAACTTCTTTTTACTTTGTGGACCTTGTGCCATTGAGAGTGAAGATATGGCGCTTCGTATTGCCGAAAAAGTTTTAAGCATAACTGATGAGTTAAAAATTCCTTATGTATTTAAAGGAAGTTTTAAAAAAGCCAATCGTAGTCGTATTGACAGTTTTACAGGAATTGGAGATGAAAAAGCGTTGAAGATTCTAAAAAAAGTATCTGAAACTTTTGACATCCCAACAGTTACAGATATTCATGAAGTTTCTGATGCTGCTATGGCAGCAGAATACGTTGATGTCTTACAAATTCCAGCATTTTTAGTACGTCAAACTGACTTAGTAGTTGCTGCAGCCGAAACAGGTAAAGTGGTTAACTTAAAAAAAGGTCAGTTTATGAGTCCTGAATCTATGAAGCATGCCGTTCAAAAAGTAAAAGATTCAGGAAACAATAAGGCATGGATTACAGATCGAGGTACGATGTTTGGTTATCAAGATATGATTGTCGACTTTAGAGGTATTCCTACAATGCGACACTATGCACCAACAGTTTTAGATGTAACGCATTCTCTTCAACAACCCAACCAAAGTATAGGTGTAACTGGCGGACGACCAGATATGATTGAAACGATAGCTAGAGCTGGAATCGTTAACAATGTTGACGGTTTATTTATAGAAACACATTTTGATCCTGCAAATGCCAAAAGCGATGGCGCAAACATGCTACACCTAGATAATTTAGAAAACTTATTGAGCAATTTAGTAGCCATTAGAAAAACGGTTAATCTCCTTTAGTTTTAATTTTTATTTAAGTTTAACTCATTTTTTTCGACCAAGAACATTTTAACACAATAGCAATATTTTAATGAAAATTAATTTCACTAAGATTTTAATCTTATTCATCGTAAGCTTATCTATTAATAATCTTATTGCACAAGAAACAGATGCCATAAAATACACAGCATCAAATAAAGGTAAATTCTTTATAAGTTGGGGAGGAAATAGAGATGCCTATTCAAAATCAGATATTAGGTTTAAAGGCGATAACTACGATTTCACAATTCATGATGCTACTGCAAAAGACAAACCTAAAGGATGGCATATTGATTATATAAATCCTACAAGAATGACCATACCTCAAACTAATTTTAGAATGGGGTATTACATTTCAGATCATTATAGCATTTCAATTAATGTAGACCACATGAAATATGTGATGAATCGAAACCGAACAAAAACTGTTGATGGTTATATCAATTTACCAAATACAGAAGAAGGAAGCCAATATAATGGCACCTATAACAATGAAGACTTTTTTGTGTCTGAAGATTTTTTAAAATTCGAACATACAAATGGTTTAAATTACGTTTATATCGAATTTTCAAGAATAGATGATATCTCAAAACTTTTTGGAATTAATAATACTGACGTTTTTCAACTCAATATTACTGAAGGAGTTGGTGGTGGAGTTTTATACCCTAAATCAAATACAACGCTTTTAAATAAAGAGCGTTATGATGAGTTCCATCTGTCTGGATATGGTACTTCATTAAATGTCGGACTTAATTTTACCTTTTTCAAACACTTTTATATTCAAACAGACTTAAGAGGAGGCTATATAAATATGAATGATATTAGAACCACAAGTAATTCAAATGAAAAAGCTTCACAACATTTCTTATTTTTGGAACGTGTAATTTCACTTGGCGGAATTTTTAGAATATAAAATTATGATAGAAGATATTGATTTCAGAGAAGCAACTCAAGATGATTTACCAGAAATCACTTCCATTTATAGAGACACTATAAGAGCTGTTAATGCAAAAGATTATTCGGAAGAGCAAATTAAAGCGTGGTCTTCTGGTGCTGATGATACTAAAAAGTGGCAAGATCGAATTAAAAAATTCTATTTTTTGGTGGCTGAAGTCAATAATCAAATCGTAGGCTTTTCATACTTAAAACAAGGTTACTATTTAGAAAACATCTTTGTTCACAAAGACTTTCAACGCAGAACCATAGCATCAAAATTATTGCGTATTATGGAATCTCAAGTGTCTATGAATGGTCATAAAACTATTAAATCTGACATTAGTACAACTGCTCTAGACTTCTTTGATTCTCACTTTTATGATGTAGAAAAGAAATTAAAAAAATCATTTAAAGGACAGGTATTCGATATTTACATCGTATTTAAAGACCTCTAAAACTCACTTTAAAAACGATTTATTTTTATGCTTCTCTACTTCTTTTAGTATGCGAATAAATAAATTGTCATTGATTTCTTCTAAACTTTTATAACGCATAGATTTGACTACTTTTCGATTTTCAGAGACCATGTATTCTGTGTACTTTGTTAAATGAGCCGAATGCCAAAAACCAACATCAACATAATCTTTACTTTGATTGAGATAACACAAAGGTCTCGAATTGACATAATAACACGGAATTCGCCATTTATATTTCAATTCAGCATCAGGAAACGTGTACTCAATAAGCATTTGCAAGTGCATTAATATAGACTTGAAGGGTTCTTCCTGTTTTAATATATAAGCTTCAGCTGGTTTCATTATTATTGTAATTAGTATCTTCTTCAAGATATAAAAATAGTAATCACCTTTATATTTACCTCATATCTTTTAGCCTAACATTGAAGCTTAGATTTTCACCTTAACATTTGGAATTTTTTAGCGACAACCTCTTAGATAATTAAAGCATTTTTAAATACTAAACCCAAAGAAACTATAAAAAAAGGGAAAGCATTTGCTTTCCCTATATAAACTAAATTATTATCATTATTAATTATCATTAGGATCACTAGGATCTGTTCCATTGGTCATTTCATCACCATTAGAAACTGTATCACCATCACAATCAAAAGCATTCCATTCTGCTGTTGGTGTTGAAAAACTACAACCCAAATCGAACTCACATTCTTCTAATGGATTTGGATCACATTCATTAGGAGAAATATCACCATCACAATTGGCATTAAACCATTCATTTGTCACTAAATCATAACTAAAATTATCCAGATTATAATCACACACATTATTTGGATCTGTACCATCAATAGCTTCTTGGCTATCTAAAACAGAATCACCATCACTATCTAATGTATCAGGCACACTGTTAATATCATTTGGATCAGAACCATATTGCGCTTCTAAACAATCATTAAAACCATCATCATCACTATCAGCATCATTTGGGTCTGTTATATTTCCGTTTGGATTACAATTACCAAAACCATTATCAATTCCTGTAAGTTCTTCACAATCGGTTAGACCATCTTGGTCAGAATCTACGTATCCTAGATAAAGATAAAGTTCAGAAACATCAGATTGATTACTCAATGTATTGGTTGCTCTCACAAAAAGCATACTTGTTGATCCATCATCAGTAAACGGATTTGGTAACGGATTTACATCTGCTAACGCATCTGACTCTGACAAATAAAATGAATAGGTATTATTGATTAAACCTGAATACGATTGAGCAATTATGGCATCAAAATCAAAAACTAAATTTGGAACGCAACCTGTTCCTGAAACCTCAGCTCCATAGATTAAAACATCTAAATCATCAAGATAATCTGGTGTTTGGTCACCATCACTATCATCATTTGCTGGATTACCATCATTATCACGATCTTCATCAGCAGTATTAACACCATCTTCATCATCATCTTCATCTAAATAATTTGGAATACCATCTCCATCAGTATCGTCGTTATCCAAATTATTATCGTTATTTAGATCTTCATCAATATCTAAAACACCATCATTATCACTATCATCAAGCTCTACACATGACATTTGCGACCCTAAATCTGTCGTTGGAATCGTAAAGTTACCAGTAGCAACATCGGTAGTTTGATTACTTAATAAATCAACAACTAAAGCAGAATATGCTGTATTATCACTACAATACGCAATAGATAAATCTAACATTCCATTATCTATAGGAATTGTCTGCGTAGAATCGTTATAAAACAATTGCATGTATCCGTTTGTAATTGGATCTCCTGAACAGTCATTAAACACACCAGTAAAATTAGTAATCAATGCATCAACATCAGGTACTTGAATTGTAATACCTTGATCTGAAGAAAAAGGACCTATAGTTGTCGTAAAATTACTTCCTACACATCCAAAATTTGGCACTTCTAGAGTTAATTCATCATCTTGTGGCACTAATCCACATTCAACACCATTAATATTTGTATAACCATAAGACCCTGTAGATGCTAAAGCAGGAGAATATAAGTCAAGTGCTGTGTATGGTAATGGATTCCCATTTGTATCTGTTAATGTAATACAAAGTGTAATAGCAGGATATTGAAAATCCCAATTCCAAAATGTAAAGTGAGATACAGTTCCAATATAGTTACTACCTTGAAGTGTTGCTTGACCTTCCTCTTTCCAATATCCATTATCCTCATCAAAATACCAAAGTGGAATTGTTGAAGGTGTACTCGTTACATTTAAAGGCGCAGGAACAGACACTTCGGAAGTGCTTCCTTCTGCTAGCTGTAACACTTCATTTGAAGTACTAAGTAACTCTACTGCAATCATGCCATAGGTTTCTAAAACTCTTGGACTTCCATTTGCATTTTCTGCGAATAACATTCCTGGCATTTGATACTCCATACGACTATCATCAGGATTTAAATGTTTTAAAACCACTTTAACTGCTCCTGAATACGCAACACCTTGTTGATTAACAAAGTTTCCATCGAACGTAACTTGAGTTCCATTTGGTAAATTCACAGTACTTGTTTCTCCCGAATTAATTGTAGCTGTAGTTTCTAAACTCAATAACATAATAGTTACTTGATTAATACCTTCTGAAGGCACCAATGCTCTAGAACCGTTAATAAAACCATCTTTTGAAGCTTTTATGTAGGCAAATTTCTCAAAAACAGAGGCACTTTCTATTGAAAAAACTCCATTAGCATCAGTAGATGTTATACTTGTACCAACCGAAATTGTAACACCAGAAACTGGATTATTTTCTTCATTAATAACCTTACCCATAAAACGTGCGTTAAATGAGTTTCCGAAATTTTCAGAAAAATTTGACTCTTGTTCTTGTTGCTCTATTTCCTTGTCTGTATTCCAATTATCATCTTCACATGATGAAACAATAAAAATTAATGCAATAAAAAATAAACTCTTAAATACTTTCATAGCGATAAATTAATGGTTACAGTTAGGTAGATGCTTTCTTTTCCAAAAGGTTGCGTGCTAAAAATAAGAAATTTAATTTTAGCAATTAGAAACACCCATAACCGGTAAGGCAAACACTTAGGAGTTTCTATTTTTATCTTGTATTTTCCTTACAATTTTTGTCGTTCTATTTCTAGTTAACATTCTTGGTAATATGGACAAAAATTTATTGAAAACGCCAGGAATAGCGACTACTCTTCCCTTATGCATTGCCTTATAGCCATAAGCAGCAACATCTTTTGCGCAAGACATATTAAAGCCAATTTTATTTTCGCCACATCCTTCTGAAACCACCTCTTGGAATGATGTTTCTGTTGGACCAGGACATAGTACAGTAACACTAACTCCTGTGCCTTTTAGCTCATTTGAAATGGCTTGAGAAAATGATAAAAGGTAAGCCTTAGACGCATAATATATTGCCATTAATGGACCTGGTTGAAAAGCTGCTAAAGAAGACATATTTAAAATTTTACCAGAACCACGATTAACCATATCTGGTAAAATCAACTTAATTATATGTGTTGCTGTCAAAATGTGTAAGTGCAACATTTTAGATTCACGCTCCCAATCTGTGTCATAAAATGGGCCAAACAAACCAAAACCAGCATTATTTATAAGAACATCAATAACTGTATCACCAATATCATTATAAATGTCTTGTGCAATATTTTCCAAACTCAAATCTTTAACCATTAAGGTAATTTTAGTCTGATAACTTTTTAAGATATTTTCTTTTGCTTGTTCTAACTTTTCAGAATCTATATCAATTAAAATAAGATTATACTTATCTTTTGCTAATAGTAATGACACCTCAAATCCTAGTCCAGAAGCTGCTCCAGTTACTAAAGCTGTTTTTATATTATTTTCCTCCATCAACATATTCCTGTAAATACTTAAAACGTTCAGTTAGCTTACCATCTGCAGTTGTAATTCTAGCACGCTTTAAAATACCACGTTGATCTTCATTAAAAAAAGCAGGAATCACGTGTTCTAAAAACATCTCACCAAAACCTTCACTAGCATCTTTTGGCAACTCACAAGGTAAGTTATCTACTGCCATTACAGTTATAGCTTCTTCGGCATCAAAAGCGACTTCTGTTTCGGTATGAGGATCGTAACCATAAAATGGATCTGCAATTGTTGATGGACGAATTGTACTTGCCACTGGACCATCGATATCACATGAAATATCTGCAACTAAATTGATTCTAAAATCAGGATGTTTAGCATCATCTCTTGTAAATAAATAAGGCGCATTATTACCATAAAAATGTCCAGCAATAAAGTAATCGGTTTCCTTTGCGTAAGGCATAAAATTACTTTGATAACCTGTTGGATCTTTATAGAATTCCCACTTATCACCTACTTTACCATCTAAACGTTTATTGTACTCCATAACGTCAATCATGCAATACACAGGCTCTGTAAATTGAGACGTTAAATAAAGTGCATCACTAACTTCCTTTATTTTTAAATGGTCTAGAATTTCTTTTGCACCCATGGCTACTTTTCCTGTACCAGATAATGCAATTTTAATATTAGGAAGCGTGATTTTATCTAATTCGGCTTTAACCGCATTTAAATCGACAAGTGTTTCTACCTTAGGAAGATTGAATAAACCATCTCTAAGTCCGAGTGCTCTAAATCCGTTATAAGCGCCTACTAGTCCAGCATATCGTCCAAAACCGATGAGTCTTGCGCCACTTTTTTTAACGATTGTTTCGTGATCATACATTTGGATATTCTTGTTAAGCATATCCACTAAGAGTTTTCTATTGTATGGTTGTTTTTTTATGGTATGTGAGAAATAGAAATATTTTTTATTCGGAATTAAATACTCAAGAGGGACTTCTTTTACACCAAGCAACACATCACAATCTGACACATCAGTAGTAACTTCAAATCCGAGTTTACGATACGCATCGTCTGAAAACACACGAATATCTGAAGATTCTACAACAAATTCGGCTTGAGGAAATTGTGCTTTTGCTTCAGCTAATTTTTCTGGCGAAAACACAACACGTCGATCTGGTGGGCTTTTACGCTCTTTAATGATGGCAAATTTCATATGATGGTGTAATTATTAGTAAAAGAACTGACAATTTTGTCAAAATTCTATATTGGTATAAAGTTTGTACGAAAATAGTAGTAAAAGTAGGGTTATACAAACTTTTTAATAACTTTGCATTTAGTTCTCTTTGCTTTAATTGAAGATGAACCTGCGTTAAGGATGGAACGGTTTGTTTGAGCTCCTCGCAGAGAGCGAGTAGTGAGAGCCTGACCTGTAAGGTAACGCTAAAATTATTATCAAATGAAATATTGATGAGTTCCTGAATCAAGTTCAGGATTAATTCAATTACGTAAATTGTAAAATTTACTAGTTCATTAAAATGGGGTCGACTGGTTTTGACAGCGAGACTCATTAAACGGTAAGCACGTCGTGTAATGACATTGATACACGTAAAAGGCTAGGTCAACTTTTTAAACGGCGAGAATAACTACGCTTTAGCTGCATAATCTGAATTACAGTAAGATTAAGCCTCGTCCTACTAGGTAGGAATGCTAAATGTCTCCAGAAAGCCTTGGTTAATGGCGTTCTTAATAGAGGCATCGTAAATATTAACTTAGATTAGGTAGTGCTTTGATGCCTTTTCGAGATTAAAAAGCTAAGTTGTAAGTGGGTTGTCTTTTGCCAGCTTACAATCGAAAATCTAATGAAAGAATAAACGTGTAGAAAGCTCTTTAATAGCTTGTTTGGACGAGAGTTCGATTCTCTCCGACTCCACCAAAAAAGAGGATAACTTCAAATTACTTGAAAATTATCCTCTTTTTTTTACTTTCTAAACTACTATTTATCTGTTTAACTATTTAAAAGTAATCTTATCACTGTATTTGACTCAGCAAATTACTAAAACCTTGAATACACTTTTCTTTTAATAATTGTTCAGGCAACTTTTCATCAATCTGTATGTATTTTACAAGAAGGTTATTTTCTTCGTTTAAATATTTTCTTTGAAGACTATTCTTGGTTATTATAATCAGTCCGTCAACACTTCCGTCATTATTGCTACGAATAAACTCTTCTTCCCTAGACTCATCCTCCAGTGATTGATGTATAACCAATTTATACCCTTTAGAATATGCTAATTGCTCTATATTAAACAAAAAACTGCTAAAAAAAGAAATATTGATTTGAGGAATGATTACTGAAATTGTTTGTGTCTTTTTTTTCCTAAGAGCAACAGCAAAATTATTTGGTACGTAATTATATTTATTTGCTATATTCTGTATTATTTCTCTAGTATTTTCGCTAATCTCTAATTTATTATTCAAGGCTTTAGACACTGTAGATACAGAGCACCCAACAACAAGTGAAATTTCCTTTAAAGTTATAGTGGATTCTAAATGATTCATATATTAATATGCTATTAATGTTTACAATTATCTATGGTAAAATTTAATTAGAAGCATTACTTTATGACTAAATGCTTTGGCAAATCTTCTACTCTTTCACAACATAATTGTTCCATTACCTGTTGCAATTCTGTTTTTAAGAGCGAAATAGTATGATGGCCTCCTTTATCTCCTAAGGCAGAAACACCATACATGAATGAGCGTCCCATAAACGTGAATTTTGCTCCACTTGCAAGTGATCTTGCGATGTCTGGACCAGACCTTACTCCGCTATCCATCATCACTTCAATTTGATCGCTATATTTGGCAGCAATATTTGCTAGAGGCTTTATAGATGATTCTCCAGCATCTAGCTGTCTTCCTCCATGATTAGACACTATAATCCCATCTAATCCTAAACGAATAGCTTCTTTTGCATCTTCTTCTGATGCTACTCCTTTTAATACTATTTTTCCTTTCCACATATCGCGGATTGGTTTTATCTTTTCTTCATTTAAACGTCCTGAAAACGTATCATTCATAAACTTACCTAATTGTTTTAAGTCTAACCCTTTAGGCATGTATGGTTTTAAAGTCGCAAAGTTTGGCTGACCATAACGTAAGGTATTCATTGCCCATTTTGGTTTTCCTAAAACTTGAATGATATTTTTAACAGACATTTTAGGAGGCATTGCCAAACCGTTTCTAATATCTCTTGGTCTAAAACCAAACGTAGGTACATCACAAAGAATAACTAATACAGGACATTCTGCAGCAGCAGCTCTTTTTATAATATCATCTCTTAAACGATTTTCAGTTGGGTGGTATAATTGAAACCATGCTTTACCTTCAGTTAATTCTGCAGCTCTTTCAATACTTGTAGTTGTTACTGTACTTAAAATGAACGGCACATTATGTTTATGTGCTGCTTTTGCTAAAATTTCTGGAGCATTTGGCCACATTAAACCTTGGAGTCCAACTGGTGCTATTCCGAATGGAGCGTCATATTCGATACCGAATAAATTAGTCTTTAAACTTGCTCCATTAAAATTTCTTAAATATTGTGGAATCAATTGAACATCTCTTAGTTCTGACGTATTTCTATGAAGATTAACATCTTCATTACATCCACCATCAAGATATTCAAAAGCAAATTTAGGTATCATTTTTTCTGCTTTGGTTCTTAAATCATCTACTGATGGGTATTTTGAGTTGAATTCTATAGCCATATTTTTATGCGTCTTGTAGTTGATAAATTTTATCCATTAGTATCCATTTTTCATTGTCTTTAGCCCAAGGTAGTTTTTGCTGATATTTCCACATTAAATACTCCCACTCTTGCACTTTTAGATTCTCTACATCCATTGTCGACTTCTTTTCAAAGGAAAAAGAGTCGTTAACTTCCATAATCATAAATAACCTATTTCCTGTTAAATAAATCTCTAAATTCTCGATACCTGAAGATTGAATACTTTTTGTAATCTCAGGCCATATTTTTTCATGATATTTTTTATACTCTGAAATGAGATTAGCATCATTAATAAGGTCTAAAGCAAAACAATATCGTTTCATTACTATCGTATTTACTTATGAATTTTTAATGTTCTATAACCATAGATTGCGATAAAACAAAAACAAATAAAAGGAAGAATAAAAGAGAAATTAACCCCTGAAAAAGGACCTATCTGTTCTGTGTCAATCATTAGTCCTTGTAAAATTGGCATTAAAGCACCTCCAACAATAGCCATAACTAGACCAGCTGCACCAATTGCTGTATCATCTGCTCTTAATCCGTCTAAAGCAATTCCGTAAATGGTAGGAAACATTAAAGACATAAATGCTGAAGTAGCCACTAGTAAATAGAGCCCAACAATACCATCAATTAGAATAACACCAGAAATAGTAACCATAGCACAAAGAGCAAAAATCATGAGTAATTTTCTAGAGTTGACATACTTCATTAAAAACGTACTAATAAATCTGCTGCATAAAAAAATAGTCATTGCAATAATATTATAATTTTGTGCTTCTGCTTTTGCTATGCCTAAATTTCCTGCGTATTGAATAATGAATGTCCAACACATAATTTGAGCTGCGACATAGAATAGTTGCGCTAAAACACCTTCTCTATATTTTGCATTTTTGAATAACCTCTTAAATGAAGATGCTGCACTAGTTGGATTCTCATTAACAGTTCTTTTAGGCATTTTGGTGATAGATATTATAACCAACATTGCTATAACAACAAAACCAAGAATAACGTAAGGGTTTCTAATGATTTCTAAATCATGTGTTCTTATAATCGCTTTTTGAGCTTCATTTAATGTATTGAAAACAAGTTCTCCTGCTTCATTTCGTATATCAGAATCTAAAGCGGTAAGTATAAACTTTGAAGCTACAAACATACCAAACAATGAACCAATAGGATTGAAGGCCTGTGCTAAGTTTAAACGTTGCGTTGCAGTACGTTCATCTCCCATTGCCAGTATAAAAGGATTTGCAGTGGTTTCTAAAAAAGCCAATCCGAAAGTTAAAATATATAGTGATCCTAAAAAGAATCCGAAGACTTCAAACTTTGCAGCTGGATAAAATAATAAAGCTCCTATAGCATAAAGCAATAAGCCTAAAATAATACCATTTTTATAACTGTATTTCCTAACAAAAAGTGCAGCAGGAATAGCCATAGTCGCATATCCACCATAAAAGGCTAATTGAACCAAAGCAGCTTTTGCTGTTGAAATTTCCATAACTGTTCCAAACGCAGCCACCATAGGATTTGTAATATCATTAGCAAAACCCCAAAGCGCGAACAAAGATGTGATGAGTATAAATGGAATTATAACCTCTTTAGATACTACTGGTACTTTTGTTGTATTCGTCATTTAGTCTTGTTTTTAGTTTCAATGAAAAAAAGCACCATTCAATTTAATATCTAAAAATGAATAGTGCTTTGCTAATCTGCTATTAATTCCTATCTATATTGTGCGTAAATCACTTTCGTTTGAAGGTATTCTTCCATACCATGTTTTCCATCAGCTCCACCAATTCCAGACTTTTTCCAACCTGCGTGAAAACCTTGAATAGCTTCAAAATGTTCTCTATTTATATAGGTTTCCCCATATTGTAATTCTTCTGCTGCGTGCATTACTTTATTGAAGTTTTCTGAGAAAATTGATGACGTTAAACCATACTCAGAATCATTTGCCAATGCAATAGCCTCATCTAAAGTACTAAATGTCATTACAGGTAACACAGGCCCAAAAACTTCTTCTTGGATAATTTGCATATCCTGTCTTACGTTGGTTAGCAATGTAGGTTGGTAAAAATACCCTTTATCAAACTGAGTAGATTTATCTCCTCCAAGTAAAACTTCTGCACCTTCCTTTTTAGCAAACTCCACCATTTCGGCTACCTTATCTAATTGTGTTTTAGAAACCATGGCGCTCATATCAGGATTGTTTTCAGAAAAAGCATCTTCTACTTTTAAAGCATTCATTTTAGCAGTAACCATTTCTAAAAACTGATCGTGAATAGATTCTTCAACATACACACGTTCGGCACAATTACAAACTTGTCCGCTATAAATAATTCTAGAGCCTACAACTGCATTAACAGCCAATTCTAAATTTGCATCGGCACAAACAATCGCAGGTGCTTTTCCTCCTAATTCTAAAGATACTTTTGTAATATTTCCAGAAGCAGCTTCCATTACTTTCTGACCTGCAAATACACTACCAGTTAAACTGATAATACCTGTAACTGGGCTTTTAGATAACGCATTTCCAACTACTGGACCAGAACCACACACAAAGTTTAATACACCAGCAGGTAATTCGATTTTTTGTATTAAATCTACCCATTCCATAATAGTATTTGGTGCAATACAACTAGGTTTGATTACACAAGTATTTCCTGTTATTAATGATGCTGCAACTTTTCTTGCCATAACGAAGAATGGGAAGTTCCAAGGTAAAATCCCTACAGCAACACCAATAGGTGCTTTATGTAAAAAGATGTGTTCTTTTTTACGATCACTTTGTATGATTTCACCTTCTATTCGTCTTGCAAAACCTGCATAATAGTCAAAATAATCGGCTGTAACATCAATTTCAACTTGCGCTAAGCCTATTACTTTTGCTTGTTCTGCTGCTAAAGTTTCAGCTAAAAACACACGGTTTTCACGAATGACATTAGCCATTTTATTTAAATAGCCAGCACGTTCAATTGCTGTTAGAGATTTCCAAGCGTATTGTGATTCTTTTGCAGCATCTAATGCTTTATTTGCATCTTCAACAGATCCATGTGGTATCTCTGACAGTACTTCTTCTGTACAAGGGTTAAGTACTTTTGTTACTTCTGAAGAAGTAGATTTTACAAACTTTCCGTTTATAAATTGATTAAATTCTTTCATGACTATTTACGTTTAGTTTATATTGTGATATGTGTAATAATTTCGAAGTTTTTATTATAATTAAACAAAATCTCGAATTGTTCTCTCCTAATGTGGTTAACAAACTTATATAACAATGTAGTTTCAGTATTTATCCATATTAATCAATAATATGTATAATTTAAACATAGAAGAACTTCTGCGTTTTAATTTTCAACATTATCTAGTGCTGAAAATCCATACATTGTAATGTGAATTTGTTGACCTACAACCGAATGGTATTGGCTTCTACAAAGAATCAAATAAAAGGATAAAGTACGTTTCTCAAATCCGTCAATTGCTTGCTCAAAATCCTCATAGCACTAAAAACGTTCTAATCAGACTAAAAAAACTATGAATTATAAAAACATAAGCCTAGGTGTATTTTCCAGATTTGTAAGATGCAGGAGTTAACCCAGTAACCGATTTAAATACGCGTGAAAAATGGTAGCGATCTGAAAAGCCTAAATTAAAAGCGACATCTTCAATAGACTTATTTGTGTGCTCAAATAATTCGCAGGATTTTGCAATTTTTCTATTTTGAACAAACTGATGCAATGTGACATTCATTTCTTCTTTAAATAATCGAGCAAATGAATTAGGTGCCATATTCACAAGTGATGACATTTTAGTATTGCTTAATTTTTTATCAATATTAACTTCAATATAACGGATGACTTTCAATACGCGCTCATCTATATTAATTGTTTTCCATAATTCAGGACCAATATTGGTAAGTGCTTCTTTAATGAAGGCCTGTAATTTCAAATTAAAAGTGAGTTTAAAATCTTTGTTTTCAACTTTTAATCGTTCGGTTAAATAGTTTAATCGATCTTTTAAATAATCCGTTAATTCAATTTTTAAAATTCCAGGATACACACTATCAAAGGGAACACCTAAATTAAAGTGAATAAAAAAATGAATTAAATACATATTCTCTAAGTCTTCTTCTTTGTGATCAGCATCTAACTGTTTTCCAGAGACATGAATCCCTTCATTATAGATATGATTTTTCGAGTAGAGAGAAGAAAACGATGTAAATGGAGGAATAATATAGATGTGATTCGGATCCATTTCAAAAATAGTATTCTGATGAATTAATTGACCACCTGTGTTTTTATTCCAATATAGTCTCCAAAAAGGGAAAACCATCTCATGGCAATCCCATAAATCCAACAGCCAATACCGACAACATAACAACTTCAATTTCAAATCAATAAAATTCTGATGATTTGACGAAGGATCTCCTAATTCAATTTTTTTTACAAACTTCATAAAGCAACAATGTTTGAATTAGATACAAAAATACAGATTTTGAATATTTAATAACCTGTATTGAGTTTCTATTTTTGTTACACAAACTTTATTCAAAAAAGGCATGAAAACAATAAAACTCCCAATACAGGTAGAAGCAGAATTAAAAAAAGTATCCGAAGTTGCTGGTTACTTATGGCAACGTGAATGGGCTGAGCGAAATGCAGGAAACATTTCAATGAACTTAACCTCATACTTTACAAAAGAAGAAGTAAAAGGCATCGGAACAGAAGTTCCATTTGAATTTCCAAAAGGAGCTGCAGGATTTGTAATTTACATTACTGGTACAGGTTGTTATTTGAGAGATTTAGTAGATAAACTAGAAGAAGCTTCTTGCATTCTTTACATCAATGAAGATGCTACAGCATATTCAGTTATTTGGGGAGGAAAGCGTGAGAATTTTGGACCAACTTGCGAGTTGATTTCACACTCTAGTATTCACCTTTTCAATTCCATTCATCATCCTGAAAATTTAGCGGTAGTACATACGCATCCGTTAGAATTAATCTGTATGAGTCATCATGAATTATTTGATAACGAAGAAGAATTAAACAGACAAATTTGGGCTATGTGTCCAGAAGTTAAGGTTTTTGTACCAAAAGGTATTCATTGTACACCTTATGCACTCTCTAGCACAGCTGCGTTAGCAGAAGTGACTATGGAAGCTTTTAAAACAAGAAACGTTTCATTGTGGGAAAAGCATGGTGCAACTGCCACAGCTCCAGATGTGATGCAAGCTTGGGACTTTTTAGATGTCGCTAATAAAGGCGCAAAAATGTTAATGATGTGTTGGGCTGCAGGATTTAAGCCTGCTGGACTTTCAAACGAGCAATTAACAGAATTAGAGCAATTCATATAAATTAAAAACATTATAAATCATGAGTAGATTAATAGGTAGACTACCAAAAGTGGGCATTCGCCCTGTGATTGATGGACGTGAATTAGGCGTTAGAGAGTCTTTAGAGATTCAAACGATGGACATGGCTAAAGCTGCAGCAAAATTAATAGAAGACACTTTGCGTTTTCCAAGTGGAGAAAAAGTAGAGGTCGTAATTGCAGATACAACTATTGGAGGTGTTGCTGATGCAGCAGCTTGTGCAGATAAATTTAAAAGAGAAGGCGTTGAAGTATCATTAACAGTAACGCCATGTTGGTGTTATGGAACAGAAGTTATGGATACCGATCCTTTAACACCTAAAGCAGTTTGGGGATTTAATGGAACTGAACGACCAGGAGCTGTATATTTAGCAGCAGCATTGGCAGGTTATTCTCAAAAAGGATTACCAGCTTTTGGAATTTACGGTAAAGAAGTTCAAGATGGTGGTGACCAAACCATTCCTCAAGATGTTTCAGAAAAAATATTACGTTTTACAAAAGGAGCTTTAGCTGTTGCTCAAATGAACGGTAAATCATATTTATCTATAGGATATAGTTCTATGGGTATTGCAGGTTCTATGGTAGATGTTAACTTTTTACAAGATTATTTAGGTGTAAGAGCTGAATTTGTTGAGTCTGTTGAGCTTTTAAGACGTATTGATGAAGGTATTTATGACCATGACGAATTTGAAAAGGCTTTAGCTTGGACTAAAGAAAACTGTAAAGAAGGAAAAGATTATAACAGTCCGGAAGCCCAAAAATCGGCAGAAGTTAAAGATGCTGAATGGGAAAAGGTTGTGAAAATGACTTTAATCTGTAAAGATTTAATGAACGGAAATCCTAAATTGAAAGAAATGGGATTTGGGGAAGAGTCTAAAGGAAGAAACGCGATTATGGGTGGTTTTCAAGGGCAACGTCAGTGGACCGATTACCAACCAAATGCCGATTTTACAGAATCTATCTTAAACTCATCTTTCGATTGGAATGGTATTCGTCAAGCTTACACATTTGCTACAGAAAACGATTGTTTAAACGCTATTTCTATGTTGTTTGGACACTTACTAACGAATAAAGCTCAATTGTTCTCTGATGTACGTACATACTGGAGTCCAGAGTCTGTAGAACGTGTGACAGGTAAAAAATTAACAGGAATTGCTAAGGATGGAATTATTCACTTAATCAATTCAGGTTCTACAACATTAGATGCTACAGCACAACAAACGGATGCTAATGGAAACCCTACAATGAAGCCATTCTGGGAAATTTCAGAAGAAGAAGTGCAAAAATGTTTAGATAACACAAAATGGCCAGCTGCAATTGCTGAATATTTTAGAGGCGGAGGATTTTCTTCTCAGTTTAAAACAAAAGGGACTATTCCATTGACAATGTGCAGAATTAATCTTGTAAAAGGGATTGGTCCAGTTTTACAAATCGTAGAAGGATGGAGCGTTGAATTACCAGAAGATGTTCACGAAGTTTTAGACGAAAGAACAAATCCAACTTGGCCAACAACATGGTTTGTACCAAGAACAACAGGAACAGGCTTCTTTAAAGACGTGTACACTGTAATGGCAAAATGGGGAGCAAACCATGGCGCAATTTCTCATGGACATATTGGTGCTGATTTAATTTCTTTAGCAGCAATGTTACGTATTCCTGTTAACATGCACAATGTTAGTGAAGACGACGTATTTAGACCAAGTGCATGGTCTGCTTTTGGAGAAGGTTTAGAAGGCGCTGATTATAGAGCTTGTAAAAATTATGGTCCGTTATACGGATTTAAAGACTAATTAGAATAACTATTAAGGGTGTTTGGCTTTAAAAACCATACACCCTTTTTTTAATTTTGAACTGTGATGATGAATGTAATTGCTGTAATCGATATTGGGAAAACAAATAAGAAAATACTCTTGTTTAATGAAGAGTTTGATGTGATATATAGAAATTCAACGCGATTTGATGAAGTTTCTGATGAAGATGGCTACCCTTGTGATGACATAGAATCTATAGAAAATTGGATTCAAAATGAAATAAAAAGAATACAATCTGAAGATGAGTACGTTATAAAGGCAATTAACTTTTCCACTCATGGTGCTAGTCTGATATATTTAGATGATCAAGGCAACAGAATCACACCGTTATATAATTATTTAAAGCCATTAAGCTTAGACTCGTATCACGAATTTTATGAGGCTAATGGAGGTCAAGAAGAATTTTCTAGAAAAACAGCATCTCCAGCCTATGGCATGCTAAACACAGGACTTCAAATATTAAAACTACAAAAAGAAAAACCAGAATTTTGGAGTAAGGTAGATGCTATTCTGCATTACCCACAATACTTAAGTTATCTTTTTACCAAACAAATAACTGCAGATTTCACTTCTGTAGGTGCGCATACAGCAACTTGGGATTTTGATACGATGCAGTATCATAAATGGGTTTCTGATTATAAGTTGAATTTGCCTACACCTCAAAATGGTAAAGACGCCATAATGACAACATTTAACGGACAAGAAATTGCCATTGGTACAGGATTACATGATAGTTCCTCGTCTATTATTCCTTTGTTAGAATCAGAAAAAAACAAAGAATTCATTTTATTGTCTACAGGAACTTGGATTATAGCAATGAATCCTTTTAGCAAGGAAACGTTAACACAACATCAGTTAAAAAATAACTGCTTGTGTTTTATGACACCTCAGAAACAGCAGATAAAATCGTCGATGCAGTTTTTAGGAAAAATTCATGAAGTTTATATAAAAGCTCTAAGTACTTATTTTAAAATTGACATAGATACACATTTACATTTGGAATTAAATGAAACATTGTGTAACAAACTGATTAAAGCAAATGCTCGTGTGTTTTTATCTGAAGGCATTGATAGTGATTTTGAAGCACATCCATATTTATTAACTAATTACACCAATTATGAAACCGCTTATTATCAATTAATTTTTGAAATTAGCAAAAAAGTAATTCATGGGATTAATTTAATTTCTGATGAAAATTCTTCAATTAAAGACGTTTATATTTCTGGTGGATTTAATAAGAACTTAATATTTATCACCTTCCTAAAGCTACTAAAGAGTGATATTATCATAAACATTTCTGATTGTAAAAATGAAAGCGCTTTAGGCGCTGCATTAATGATGAAATCTTATATAAATAGTAATTAGTCCAACTTTTATGAAGCGACTATTTACATCCAAAAAACACGTTTACTAAGAATAAAAAGCTAAGGTTATTTTTTAAATGCAATAGTACAAATAGATACTATTACAACTGCTATTCAAAAAGATATATTAAATTAAATTCATACAAACACTCATATGTGAGCTCCTTTCTTTTACAGAAGTTATTTTATGATAAAAAAATTACTTTAATTTATTAGACAATAAATTAAAATATGTATCTTCTTAAGCCAAACTAAATAGTTAACATGCGAAGAATTATTTGCTTTATTGGTGTTATAATTACACTCTTTATTCAACAAGCTTATTCTCAAAATTTTGAAAGAATTTCTAATAAAGAAGGCTTCAACCAAAACACTGTCAATGCCATAGAACAAGATAAATATGGGTTTTTATGGTATGCAACTCCAAATGGATTAATTCGTTATAACGGTTATGAGTTCAAAACATTTAGCGCACAATCTAAAAGCGAAGATGCAATTTCCAGTAATAATGTCACTTATTTATTTAACGACAAAGACGGAATTCTTTGGATAGGCACTAATGTTGGTATTAATATATATGTGCCTTGGTTAGAGCGTTTTTTTACAGTACCTCTTAAATATAATATCGATGTCAACAAAATTGACACTAAAAATGATGGTTATATTTGGATTACGTCATCTAAAGAATTAGTAAGATGTAGGTTAAAAGATATAAGTAATGGTGTTTTTGAGGTTTCTGAAAATCTACTCGATTTAAAAGGGAAAGATATTGAAATTAACACGTTTTCATTTGGACTTAATTCTTCGATAATATTAGGAACAAATCATGGATTAGAAAAAATCAATTATCAATCAGAACCACCAATATTAATATCTGAAACTCCAGATTTAAACGATTTTAGTTTTTTTAAGGATAAAGAAATTACTGAAATAATTAAAGTAGATAATATCTTTTGGATTGGTACAACTGAAGGTTTGTACAGTTCAAATTTAGATTCAAGCTCTAAATATTTAGTAAAGAAAATAACCATTCCAAATCAAGATTCTACGTTCTTTGTGAATAGCCTTTTTAAGGATAATGAAAGTGCTATTTGGATAGGAACTAAAGGAGATGGACTATATAAATTCAACCCTATTTTAAATTCTTTCAAACATTTCAATTATGATGCAAAGAATAAAAACAGCATCAGTAGCCATCAAATTAATGCCGTTTACCAAGACAGTTTTAATGTGCTTTGGGTTGGCACAGCACAAGGTGGAATTAATAAACTAGACCTCTTTCAAAAACCATTTTACTCTTACACTAACAACCCTTATGAAAAATCTTCTATTGGCGACAATTTAATAACATCAATTTTAGAAGATAACAATGGTAAAATCTGGATTTCTGGTTATAATAAAAAATTATTTAGAAGTACAGAGTCAATTAATGAAAACAATCCAGATAAAATTAAATTTGAAGATTTACAAAACAAATTACCTATAGAAGCTAATGATGTTATAAGATGTATTTATCAAGACCAAAGAAATTATATTTGGTTTGGAACAGATAAAAAAGTACTCGTGTACAATCCTATAACCAAAGATTTTAAATCTGTTCAGTTTTTATCAAAAGGTGGTAGAGCACAATTATTTTCAACAAGAAAAATTGCACAAATAAATGAAACAGATTTTGTTTTATCTGGTAATAAAATTCTAGTAATAGAAAATCCGTGGCAGGAAATCGATAAAAAAAAGAATCCAAAAATCTACATTACCTCTAGTTTAAAAATAGCCGCTAGTCGAGTACAATGTTTTCTGCAAGACAGTAACGGTCAATTATGGTTTGGTACAGATTATGGATTACTACAATGCACATATGAAAATGGAAAAATTGAGGTTGCAAGACAATACCAAGAAAATAAAACTGGAAGTAGTAAAATAAGTTACAATAGTGTTTTTACACTTCATGAAGACGACAAAAAGAATATATGGATAGGAACTTTTGGAGGAGGATTAAATAAGTTAACACTTGACAGTAATGAAAATCCACAAAAAATAGAGTATTTCAGAAAAAATGATGTTTTACCAGATGATGTTATTTATGGAATTTTGCCACAAGATAATACAAACATTTTATGGGTAAGTACAGACATGGGATTGGTTCGGTTTAATAAAGAAACCAACAAAGTAAATGTTTTTGATGTAAGCGATGGTTTAATGCAAAATAATTTCAGACAATCTGCTTACACGAAAGGAAAATCTGGATTTATGTATTTTGGTGGTTTAAATGGTCTTACTATTTTCGATCCACAGAAAATATCTTTAAACAAACAACCTCCAAGAGTTTTAATAACCTCTTTATTAATTAATAATAAGCCTATAAAAATTGGTGAAAAGTTAAACGATATTACAATTCTTAAAAAAGCAATTTCAGAAACAGATACAGTTACCGTTTGTAAAAGTCAACGCATTATCTCGTTTAATTTAGTAGCAGAACACACCTCTGCTCCTGCAAAAAATAAAATAGCTTATAAATTAGATGGTTTTAATAAAGATTGGGTAGAAATAAATGAGGGTAAATCTGCCATAACCTATACCAATTTATCAGCTGGCACATACAAGCTAAAAGTAAAATCTGCTAATGGAGATGGCATATGGAGTGCCTCATCAAAAACATTAACTTTAATTGTTTTACCGCTTTGGTATCAAACTTGGTGGAGTTATACTTTAATGACTATTTTATTTTTAGGAATTGGTATTTGGATTGTTTTCTATTTTGTTAAACATGAAAAATTAAAACAAAAGCTTATCTATGAGCAAATAGACAAAGATAGAATTGAAGTCATTAACCAAGGAAAATTCAAATACTTCACCAACTTATCTCACGAGTTCCGAACACCTCTCACCTTAATTTCTGGTCCATTAGATAGAGTTATTGAAAACAACAGTAATCCAGAAAGTGAAAAATATTTATCAATTATTAAGAGAAATACACATCGCCTTTTAAGTTTAATTGATCAATTAATAACGTTTAGACAAGCAGAACAAGGCTATTTAAATTTGAATTTCACAAAGTCTACTTTAGGCGATTTTTTATATCCAACAACAGAAGCTTTTGAAAATTATGCCTTAGAAAAGAATATTAATTTTTATTATAAAATAAGTTCCCCAAATGAAGAGATTGTTATAGATGTAGAAAAACTTGAAAGAATACTTTTTAATTTACTGTCGAACTCTTTTAAAAACACACCAGTTCAAGGCACTATAAGTATTGAAGCTTCAATAGTATTTCAAAACAATGTTAAAAACATAAAAATTGATGTTGTAGACACTGGAAAAGGGATTCCAAAAGAAAGTTTAAATAATATTTTTGAACGATTTTATCAATTAGGAAATCAAGATGGTAATGTTAGCGGAGGAGGAATTGGCTTATCATTTTGTAAATCTTTGGTAGATTTATTTGATGGTAGTATTTCTGTAAAAAGCAAACCGAATAAAGAAACCCGTTTCACGATTATTATTCCATCTTCAAAAATTGAGGAAGTTGAGATCGAAGACAGTACTGTTAAAAAATCATTTATAAAAAATTGGGTACCCTTACAAACAAATAACATCAAAGAGGAGGACAATAAACAAAAAAACAAAAACAAGCACAGTGTATTGGTTGTTGAAAATGAATTGGATATTCAAGACTTTCTAAAAAACGCATTATCAGACACCTATAATATTACAATTGCAAATAATGGTATCGAAGCATTAGACGAAATTAAAAAAACAGAATTTAGCACCATTATAAGTGATGTGATGATGCCAGAAATGGATGGTTTTGAATTATGCAAAAGAATAAAAGCCAACCCTGAAACTTGTCAATTACCCGTTTTACTATTAACCGCTTTAGGAGATAATGTCGATTTAATTAAAGGTTTAGAATTTGGAGCAGACGAATACATTAGCAAACCATTTTCTTTAAAGCATTTAGAACTTCGTTTAAAAAAATTGATTGAAAATAATCTTAAAATAAAAGAATATTTTTCAAAAAACAGTTTACCTCCAAAAAATAAAAAAGACTTAGATTTATCTAAAAGAGATCTAGAATTTTTAGAGAAAATTACTGAAATAATAGAGAAAAACTTATCTAACTCCAATTTTGGAGTAGAAGAACTTTCCATCGAGGCAGGCTTAAGTTCTTCACATTTCTATAGAAAATTAAAACAACTAACTGGACAAGTCCCAAATGCTTATTTACGTAATTTCAGATTGCAGAGAGCTGCAGAATTATTAGATAGCAACAATGGTTATAATGTTGCTGAAGTTATGTATCAAATAGGCATAGAATCTAATTCTTACTTCTCTACATCCTTTAAAAAATTACATGGCGTTTCGCCTTCAGAATACTCTAAAAGATAAAATGATAGTTTACAGCAACTAAATGATGAATCAAAGAACAATCTTAAAGCTGATATAAATTAAGTTTGTTGTTCAAACATTTAATTAATCTTAAACCATTTTAATATTATGAAAAAAACAATATTACTGTTAGTATTTAGTATCGCGATGTGTACGTCATCTTTTGCTCAAAAAAATGTAGATAAAAAAGTAAATGCATACTTAGAAGCTGTAGAAAGTAAAATCACACTAACAAGCGAAGAAAAGGAAACTTTAATCACATTAAAGACAGCTCATGTCAAAGCTACATCTGAAATCAATGAAAAGTACGAAAAAGGTTCAGAAGAACTAAAAGAAAAAAGAAAAGAAAGTAATAAGGAATTTTCGAAATCTCTTAATAATGCATTCGGAAAAGAGCGAGCTAAAGAAATAAAAAGTGCCTCTAAAAAAGAGAAGAAAGGAAAGAAAGGCAAAAAAGGCAAAAAAAATAGAAAATAATTAGAACTTTAAAAAGTGAGATTTATTTAATTGAAGTAACATTTGGTAATCTTGACCAAGTTTTCAAATTCATAAAGGAATAAATACCTTTTCAAATAGACATTAAGTTTTATATCCTTTAAAAAGTATTCAAATAATGAATACTTTTTAAAGGATATTTTTTTGTAGACTATCTATTCTTTATTGGTTAAGTCATGAAACTTTTTAAATGGAAGAATTACAGTGATTTCAAGCCTAATTTCATGTAGAATAAGTTAAACGAATTGACTACTTTGTTTATTGTTTATCTTAAATCCTTTTTCCCTGAAGTAATATTTAGAAGTATTAACTTACTAAATAAAGGCTATGAGTTAGACTCTATTTTAAATGTAAGCATTACAAATTCTATTGAAATCATATGCCGCTTTAATACCAATTAATGTACTATCAGATCATTTGCATCTTATTATAGATTTAAGATGATAGCTTTAAAGCATATAACACTAACCTATTCTCAAATTTAAAAAAAGAAGCGGAACCTAGATTTACCAAGTAGTTAAGGCTGACCTTACCCAAGTGTTAGTTGCTACACAAACATAAATATGTGTTGCAGTTACTCTTATCTCTCCGGTAACTCCAGTATCTGCTGCGCTAGCAGGTGCTGTGTTTAAAGCAGATAGTTTATATTGAGTGGCTTCAGTTGTACCTTCTACTTCTAGAGCATGTGTCGTTGCTGCTTTACCAATACCAACTCTGTTATTGGCAAAATCACCATAAATCAATGGTATTGCACTAGATGAATTTTGAATTAACAACGTATTTGAAGTCGTATCAAAAGTACTATCATACCCTGCATGAAAACCAATAAAAACGTTAGAACTCCCTGTTACACCTCGACCAGCATTTTTTCCAAGATACACATTTTCACCTCCTGTTGTGGTTGCTGGTGACACACCCTCACCACGACCAGCATGTATTCCAACAAACACATTCTCATTGCCACTTAATCTGTCGTTACCGGCTTGAACACCAACAAACACATTGGAGTTCCCAGAACTCTCACTTCCTGCAAATGAACCCATAGCGGTATTGTTACCAGCTGTGTTAAAACTAAGTGCTCCATGACCAAATGCAGAATTGTTATTTTGAGTAACATTACTACTAAGCGCCTCGTATCCTACACTTGTATTACGTTCTCCGTCTTCATTTAGATGTGAAGCATGATAACCAACGGCAGTATTAGCAGTAATACGCGAAGCATCTGGTACTGTCGTATCATTAAATAAAGCTTCTGTTCCAATTGCTGTATTGCCAACTCCAGTTAAGTTAGTATACAAAGCCTGATTACCTATCGCAACATTTTCTGAACCAAGCGTATTGGTGAACATTGCACCATTACCTACCGCTGTGTTTTTAGTGCCAGTTGTTGGAGGGGATGGACTTATATCAATAGACGTATTATTTCTTAATGCATCTGAACCAATTGCTGTATTATGATTTCCTAAAGTGTTATCTTCTAAAGCTCTTTTACCAAAAGCAGAATTCCCTACTCCAGAGGTATTAAGTTGTAATGCTGCAAATCCAAAAGCTGAATTATTATTAACCTCATTGTTTGCTAAAGCTGTATAACCGAAAGCAGAATTATGAATACCAGTTGTATTCAATTGTAATGCTCTATAACCTACGCCAACATTATTATTATCAGTAGCGTCATCATTTTCTCCAGCGTCTATGCCAATAAAAATAGAAGAACCAGGAGTAGCACCACCTACATCTGATTTTCCATCAAAAAGGTCGTTTACTCTTTCAATACTTGAAAGTCTGATCCAGCTACCAGGTGATCCGTCATCCCAATAATAAAACCCTTTAGGATTTGCACCAACTGCGATCGTGAGGTAAATAAGCATCCCTTGTTGTGCTGCTGTAGGATCTGTTCCTGGAAAAGCATCAACTCTAGGAATTAATATACCGTCTTCATTGGAGGGTGCTGCCTGATTAGATGCCGTAATATCTAAAGTGGCTTGTGGATCTGTATTTCCAACACCAACTTGCGCATAAGTAAAAGAGACCATAAATAATAAAACATAAAAAACAATTTTTCTATGGCACACTTCTCTCTCTTTATCTAATTTGTTTTTCATATCAATAGGGTAATTATAATTTATCAAAATTAATAATCTGTTAGTTAGACAATAATGAATCCGTTTTATTGTTTTATAAATTTAAAAACTTGAATTCCACCATTATCTGTATAAGTTTTTATAAAATAAACTCCTTTATTTAGTAAAGACACATCAAAAGAAGCTTGATTACTTTTAAATTCTAAAATTTCTTGTCCATTAGAGTTGTAAATAATTGCAGAAGATATTTCTTTTGATAATTTAAAGTTTTGCTTCACAGGATTTGGAAATAGAACAAGCTCATTAAAATAATCTTCAGAATCAACACTTAATAATTCTCCTACTAAATAAGCGCCTTCAGGTCTCACATAAGGTATATAGTCTGGTTTTGGAGTTAGCACCATTCTATCATTTATGTCTTCCATTATTGCCATTTCATCATCAGTAATAAAACCATCTGTAATTGTAGTGCTCCAAGTAATAGTTGCTCCTGCATCTGTTAACGTTCTTACAAAACGGTAGGCTTGTTCAACTTCAAAAACTAAGTCTACAGTTGGCACGCTCCAACGTTCTCTAATTGGACAAAAATAATGCTTTATTGCGTCCTTACTACCATCAAAAGAACCCCAAGGTGCTTCAGTAATTAAAGGAAAAAGAAACTCTTCATAAGCCCAAGAATTTGGAGGTGCTCCTTGACCTAGAGGTGTAGGATGACCAGCTGTAAAATCCATATAAGGATCATTGATTACAAAATTTCTAATTCTATAATCTGTTGGGTCTTCATCATCAGTTGAATCTGAATCTACATATAATTCATCCTCATTTTCATCCGTTAGATAAGATGTATTTCCATTTGTAGCAATGGCAACATTAGGATCTACTTCTCTAATCATTGCTATAAAATCGCTTAGCTCTCCAGGTAAATTACCTAAATTATCTAACCAATAACCATCTACCAAACCATTAAATCGCTCAACATATCCCTTGACTAAAGTTCTCCATGCCAAAGCCTCATCACCTCCATAATTTAACTGATAATAGTCTTCCCATGCTGCTAAAATCTCAAATTCTCTCTCACTATTTCCTTGAAGATATCCTGGTCCTCCTCCATTTAGATACAGAATTACTTTTTTTCCTGAATTTCTAAAAACATTAATAACATCAAGTATAATCTGTTCATTTTCTAAAGTAGGCACCATATCTGGATGAATTTCATTGGCAATATCTACATAAGGATTATCTCTTAATGTATAATAATATCCATGTGCTGGATGTGTGAAATTTGTAATTACATGACCAACAGCTGGTAAATTATCTACAATTTCTTGTGCGCCAGCAACCCAATCATCATCACTAGTGTTATCTAATCTATAACCTCCATTCATATTAAATCTTACACCCCAAGAACCAGATAAAAATGATGCATTTCGTATGGGCTGCTCAAAACTCCCAGAAATAGTATCAATATGGTAGGTTGATGTTAATCCTGTTTCATCTGCAGAAGCTAATACGATCATTATTTGATCATAACCTCCTGCTAATAAAACATCAGAAGGTATTGTTTCTTGATCAAAATTGAAGGAAAAAGACTCCCAAGTTTCGCCTTCAGAAAAGTTTAACTGTATATATAAATTGCTAGAGCCTCCAATAGTTGAGTTTTTTAAATTCAATCGGATTCTGCTATTTATTGCATTTAAATCAGCTGTTTGTATGGATATATATGCTTTTAAAGAGATCGTTTGTGAAGTCAAATCTGTTATTGGAAGTGCTAAATCAAAGATGATTTTTGGATTAGTCTGTCCATCCCTTACAAATTTAGAAACAGTAGCATTTGTATTTATGCCATCAGTTTCTGGGTTTATTTCATCTGTTGTAAATGTTCCTTTCTGTGCGTTAGCAAAATGGATATTCTCTGTACTACTTGAATTCTCATACCATATCTGTTGCGCTTCTGAAACACCTATGAAGATAAAAGAAAATAGAACTATTAAATAACTTTTGTTAATCATCCTTTCAATTTTTAATAACATAAACAGAATTAAGATAAACTATGATTAGCTTATGGAATGTGCTTATTTTATACAGAATTATTATTTTATAAAGATAATCAGTATTCAATTATTATGTTTTCTCTAATCAACCACGTTCTTACTGTAATCCATCTAAATATCCAATCGCTAAATCCCTGGCAATAAGATTAAAAAAGAGTGATTTTTTAATCAAGGTTTTTTAATCTTACAAAACATAGTTTTGGCTATAGAGATTGTTCATTTCAGTAAAAAAGAAGAATTGATTGATTTAAGCAACATTTAAAACAATAACAGATACTGAAAAACTACATAGTTTTGTTATTTAGCCATAGAATACAAGTCGTTCTCAAATGAACTCAATAAAACCTAATATGCAGATTAATATTAAGTATATTTAATAAAGCTGAAATGAAGTACAAAAATTATATGATATGCGTTATCGTTGTTATTTTAAGTTATAACTGTAATGCACAACACCCAAAAGTATCGAAACATAAAACACAGAATTCTGATAGACCAGAACCTAATGTTATTCTTTTACTTACCGATGACTTAGGTTGGCAAGATGTAAAGGTGTATGATATCGATCAACCCTCTCCTTACGAAACACCAAATATAGATGCATTGGCTAAAAAAGGAGTTCAGTTTTGGCAAGCCTACTCACCTGCTCCAACCTGTGCACCTAGTAGATGTGCCATTATGAGTGGAACACATCCAGCAAGAGCCCAAAAGACACATGTTGTTGGTGGTGCGCCTCCAACGGTTCATGCTAGCAAAGACACACAACGCATTATGGATCCCTGGTATAGTGGACGTATGCCAGAAAACGAAATGACTTTAGCAAGAGCATTACAACAAAAAGGCTATACAACAGGCCATGCTGGAAAATGGCACATGGCTATTAACCACTTTGCTTATCCTCAACCTACCGATCAAGGTTTTGATATGTCTACTGCAGATCGTGGAGCTACGAGTCCGCAAAAACCACATCGATTAACAGATTTTGCAACGACGAATGCTACAGATCCTTATCGACTAGATGACAACGGTTTTCCTTATCATCAAAACAGTCAAGATGCCTTAAATTTCTTGAAAGAAAATAAACAAGATCCGTTTTTCTTGTATTATGCTACGTTTCTAGTTCATGCTCCAATACACACGAGAAGTAAAGCGCTTTTAGAAAAATATTGCGAAAAGTTAGGTGTTCCATTCCCAACAGATCCTAATCATTGGGATGTCAAAGGACAAAACAATCCGTATTACTGCGCTATGGTCGAAATGTTAGATTATTATGTTGGCCAAGTTTTTAATTATTTAGAAACCACTGATGATCCGCGTTGGCCTGGTCATAAATTAAGTGAAAATACCTATATCATTTTCTCATCGGATAATGGAGGAATGGAGAAAGCTCACGGAGATATTGTAACAGATAATTACCCCTTAGACAAAGGAAAGATAAATGCAAAAGAAGGTGGCACAAGGGTTCCTTTGCTAATTTCAGGACCTGGTATTAAAAAAGGTATGCAGTCTGATGTTGTTGTAAACGGACTTGATTTTTATCCTACAATTTTATCTTTATTAGGTATCGACAAACCTAAAGACAAACATTTGGATGGTACAGATTTATCTACCTTATTACTAAAAGATCCTACCGATTCTAAATTAGTTCTAGACAAAAATGGAAAAGAAAGAACTACCATGGTATGGCATTTCCCACACGCCTCGTACCAAAGCACGATACGCGTAGGTGACTATAAATTCATTAGAAACTACGATTATAAAAATAATCCTAAAACACCAGAGTTTGAGTTATACAAATTATACACAACCAACAATGGAGTTACAGAGCGTATTGATATTGAGGAGGCTAATAATTTAGCAACATCTTATCCTGAAAAAATAAAAGAAATGAATGAGCGACTTACTTCAATTTTAACAGAAATGAATGCAAGCTATCCTTACTACAATCCTTATTACAAAGATAAAATGGAGCATAAAGAAACCGTTCCAACGGTAATATCTGCATCAAAAGATAATAACCAAGTTACTTTTACATATAAAGTACATGGTGCCAATGTAATTAAAGCTGATTTGATATACACAATAAATGGTGGAGATCGTTACGAAGAATGGTTTAAAACAGGTGCTAAAATAAACACTGATGGTACCATAACTGCTAATTTACCGAAGGGAACAACGCATTATATAATAAACTTAATTGATGAACATAATTTCTTAGTAAGTTATCCTGAAATGCCTCCTATTAAAACGCTTAAAAAAGCGAAAAAGACATTTTCTAACTATGCATTAACTAATTAATTTTTCTATTAAGTTTATAACAGTTGTATCTATCTAAAAAATATAAACCATTGTATTTCAGATCTTGTGGTTAGTTTTACAAGAAATGAGTATACTTCTGGGTTAATTGAGTAAAGAAAAATTGGATTATATAACTAATTTTGAGTAACTAAATTTAAAACCACATATTATGAAAAAACAATTACTTACATTAACATTAGCAATTACTTGCTTCATTGGGGTTTCACAAACGTTTATACATCATTCTGCAGATGATAATGTATTTCTAAATGTGACACCGGCAGCAGCAGCTACTTATACAGCGTCTGTAGTGAATCCTGACACAGTTAATCCTGCAGCAAATCCAAACACTTCTACAAATGTATCTAGCATATTATCGGGTGCAGTTAACAACAACTTTTTAATTCATTTGCCAGAGCCTTATTTTGTAGGGGATGCTTTTGATTTTAAATTTCGTTTTTATAGCGAAAATTCAGGTTCAAATGGAAATGGCTCGGGAAGAATAATTGTTAGGATGTTTAATTCAACTTTGGGGACTGGAGCTAATAATCGTATTAATTTATCTAATACAGATAAAGTAGGAGGAGAATGGGAAGAATATACTTATTCAGAAGCTGCTTTACCTGATAATGCTAATGGTACAATTGATGCTAATGGTGGATTTGACACAATACTTCTTATACCTTCAAATGGAGCAGTTACTATTGAAACATTATACTTTGATGATATTGAATTAAATATAGATAATACTTCAACATCACTTCCTAGCGAGGCAACTTTAGATGCTGGAAATGAGTGGTACCATAACTATAGCCCTGATACATTTAGCCTTACACTTAATGAGGTACAAGGCGGTGAGTTTTTAGAACAAGCATCAGCAGTGGCTACGCCAACAACTACTGGGAACAGTAGTCCATTTGTTGCCAAATTCACAAAAGAAGATGATGCACACTCACAAATAAAGTTTCAATTACCGGCTGTAATTACAACAGCAAATCAATCAGCTGCTATTTTTAAAATAAGAGCCTATGCACCGTCAACTAATGTAGATGGAAGTTCTGGTAGAAGATTAAGATTGTTTTTGCGAGATGGAGTTGAAACAACAGGCCAAAAAAATGTAACAATTGATGTTACTGTTTATGATCAATGGCAAGAATACACCTTTGATTTTACAGGAATTACACTTACAGAAGGTGTATCTTATAGTACTGTAAACCTACTATTTGACCAACCAGATGCTGATTTTCTCGCTACAGGAAATGTATATTATTTAGATGCTTTTCAAGGGCCATCTGCAGCCACATTACCTGTGAATGACTTTGAATTAAATAACGCATCTATTGTTGCTTACCCTAATCCTGTAACAAACAGTTTTCAAATACATTCTAGCAATAGTATTGAAAGTGTAAAACTATATAATATTGCAGGTCGTTTACTAAAAACATTTAACGAAGAAACTAATTATGATATTAGTGATTTAGCTACAGGAATTTACATTGCAAATATCAATACACAATTAGGTTCTAAAACCATAAAAATAGTAAAAAAGTAACATCTTAAATTTATAGCAAATTTGATGATAAAAGAATTCCTTAGTTAAATTTACTAAGGAACTCTTTTATTGTTCTGTAATGTCAAAAAAACATCCTTTATATAAAGATTCTTGGTCTATTAATTTTATGAATTAGGCTACATCTAATTAATCTTTCTATTATACTTTAAACCATTATATGTATTTGAATTAATTTATAAACGATTGTTATTCAAATGTATTCAAGACTTTTCACAAGAAATGAGTATGCTTTTGGGTGAACTCAGCAAAGAAGAATCACTTTGTGTACCTAAATTTGACTAACTAATTTTAAAACCACATAGATTATGAAAAAACAATTACTTTTTATATTTGCAGTTTTAGCAACCCTCTTTGTTGCTTCAGCACAGTCAAATACATTTACATTCACTGGTACTACTTCTGATAGTGAAACTTTTCCTTTTGGTTCTACAGCTGGAGTTTACACGCTTTCTGGCACTGAATTCACTCAAGGTGCAAGCTTTATAAGCTATAACTCTGTAGTTGAAAGTGGTAGCCCTGTTAGTGAAACATTTGGAATAAACACTGCTAGTGGTAGTTTAGATGCAACTCTAACTTTTAAATATAGAAAAAGAGCAGCTATGACTGGTATAGTAAGAATTTCTGTACCTGGCCAAAGCGATGTGGTTTATAACTTGACTGATACTTCAGTAGAGGATGGAACCAATAATATACTAGTAGAAAAGACTTTAGAATACTCTACCGTTCTTACTCTATCTCCTACCACAACTAATATTACAATCACTGTAGATGAACTAGCGCAGAATGGAGTTAATAATGTTCGATTAAGAATTTATGATGTTACGGTAAATGGAACATTATCTACAAATGATTTTGACAGTCCAAAATCAAGTATCAAAGTTTATCCTAATCCTACAAAGAACAGCTTTCAAATAGATTCTAATAATAGTATTGAAAGTGTAGAATTATATAATATTATTGGTCGTTTATTAAAAACATTTAAAGGTGAAGCTAATTATGATATCAGTGATTTAGCAACAGGAATTTACATTGCAAATATCAAAACGCAATTGGGTTCTAAAACCATAAGAGTTATAAAAGAATAAAGGTAGATTATCTTAATTTTTCAGGTAACGCATGAATAATCGTCGCCTAAATTATTTTATATAAAGGAAAGGTGGTAATTTAAATTATTGCCTTTTCTTTATATAAAATAAATAAAATAATACTCTAATTTAAAATCTAAGTGATTTAACTATTACATGAATCAATCAAAAATTTTAATATTAGTTTTTCTTCTCTTATCTAATATTTTATTTACACAGTCTGCACCACCAATTAGAGGTATCGTTATAAACGAAAACAAAGACCCTTTAGAACTTGTTTCTGTAGCACTTTTAAAACAAAAGGATTCAACATTTATTGATTATACCCTTACTGATATTAAAGGTGAATTCGTAGTTCTTGATACTCCAAACGACTCTCTATTATTACAATTTTCTTATTTGGGTTATGTTACGCATTTTGAGAGCATCCATTATAAAAACAAACCAATAAATCTTGGCGAGGTCATTCTTAAAGAAGATTCTTTCGAATTAGATGCCGTTACGCTATCTGCTGTAATACCTATTCAAATAAAGGAAGATACGATTGCTTTTAATGCCAATTCTTTTAAAGTAAACTCAAGTGATAATCTAGAAACGCTTTTAAAGAAATTGCCTGGTTTAGAGATAGAGTCTAACGGAAAAGTAGTTGCTCAAGGTAATAAAGTCACAAAGATTTATGTAGATGGCAAAGAGTTTTTTGGAGGAGATCCAGCAATTGTATTAAAAAATTTATCGGCAGATGCCATTGCAAAAATTGAAGTTATAGATAAAAAAAGTGATGAAACAGAACTTACAGGTGTAGATGATGGCAACAAACAGATTGTGATTAATTTTACCTTAAAAAAGCCGAAAAAAAATCAAGGTTTCGGAAAAGCTTCCGCAGGTGTAGGATTAGACAGTCGCTACTTTGGTAACCTCAACTATAACAAATTTTCGCCAAAAACTCAATTGGCAATTATTAATAAATACAACAACATCAATATCACAGGATCTAACATTCAAGGATTTATAGAAAATGCTGATGGCATTGCAGATGAATCTGATGAAGACAATACCAATGCAATTAAAACAAAAAGTTTAAGTGGTTATTTAAAAACAGGTATTGGAGGTATAAATATTAGTCACGAGTTTAAAGAAAAAGAAGCTTTTAATGCCGACTACTTTTACAATCTTTCTGATAATAGAGGAACGTCATCCTCTAAAAGAATTTCTTTCGCTAATACGAATAACTTTGATTTCGTAGCCGATAATAGTTTTGACAAGATTTCAAAAAATCACAATTTCAATTTCAATTATAAAAACAAATCAAATAGCACCAATAGCCTCATTATTAAAGGACGCTTAAATTCTGATGAAATCGTACAAAATTCAAACAGAGATGGATTTTATTATAATGAAGAGGCTGATTTAGTAACTTCAAACATTCAAATTTACAGTAACAAGAACACTAAAAAATCATTAAATTTTAATATCAATTTTTATCAGAAATTACAGAAAACAGGTCGAAGTTTTAGTGTTGGATTTAACACCAATATAAGTGAACAGGTAAAAGATAATGAACAAACCACTTTTGTTACTAGAAACATAAATAGCGACAGTCCTTCAAATAGAGAAATTTTCACTCTAAGAGATGAAACGTTTAATAACGGTTTGTACACTTTCAATTTTAAATTCACAGAACCTTTAGGTAATAATCATTATTTTAAATTTCAATCCTTTTTAAAAGTTTTGAATCAAAATGAAGACATATACCAACTTAAAACCACAATAACCGATAATAATGCAGAAGAGCTTATTGCTTATCAATACAATAATAGAGAAAGCAGTTACCAAAACCGAGTTGCTTACAATTACAGCGTCAAAAAACTAAATATTTTTGCTGGTGTTGAGCTTCTAGAGCTCGATAGATCTTTTGGAGTAATTACTGAAGATGGTTTTAATAGAAATCAATTTTACTTAAATCCATTTTCAACATTACAATACAAGCCTCGAAAAGGTGTCAAATACCGATTTGTCTATAACAGAAAAATACGCAGTCCTAGAACGACGGAAAGCTCAACAGTTATAAATGATCTAAATCCGTTTTTTATAAGAAAAGGAAATCCCAATTTAAAAACAGAAAAGACTGACGATTTCTCTTTAATCACTAATATATACAACTACAAATCGTCATTAAACTTTACTAGCAGAATTAAATATCAGTTTTCTAAAGATGCAATTATACCAAACATAGATATTAATGATGAGTTTGTTAAAACCAGAAGTTTTATAAATAGCGGAGAGCGGAAACGGTTTTCTGCTTTTTTTAATTTTAGTAAAAAAATAAAAGGACTGGGAATTCGTTATGCCATAAAGAACATTAATTTCTATAATGCTTCTACCTCATTGATTAACTTACAACTTAACGATGTGGTTTCAAAAGATGTCTTATTTGGTTTGTCATTAGAGAACTCTAACAAGAATGTTATTGACTTAAAATTAGGAACTAATTACAGTGTTAATAACACGTCGTTTTCCATAGAACAAAATCTTAATCGAATCTATAGAAAACAACACTATTATTCAGCTTTAGATTATGATATTACAGAACAACTGAATTTTAATACGCAATTTGATTATTTCATCTTCTCAGATAATCAATTTGCAACTAATCTTGAACTTCCAATATGGAATATGGCTATTTCATACAATATTGCCAATAACAATAATATTCTTAAATTAGTTTTAATAGACCTTCTTGATAAAAACATAGATTTCGATAGACGAAGCACGACTAACTATTTTGAAGAAACTACTTCAGAAAGTTTAGGACGCTATATTATTTTAAGTTATACCTATAGATTGGGTAGCCGAAAGCAATCAAAAAATTAGAAGTCTGAAAATTTGCAAAATGAAGTCCTTATTCCTTTATTAATTTTAAGGTCTTTTTACCACCATTCTTAAATTTCACTTGTAAAAAATAGATACCTGATTCTATAGTTGATATGTCTATACCTTTGTACTGATTATTAAATTCGAAAGTTTTTGCTCCATATAAATTATACAAAACACCTGATTCTATTTCTTTTGTAAGACTGAATATATCTTTTGCAGGATTAGGATATAAATTAAGGTCTTGACTAGTATCTTCCACCTCATCAACTCCTAAAGTTTCTGACAAATGGAATGTAAGGTCATAAATCCTAAACCTTGGTGTTAAACCTTCACTATTAGTAAGTGCATTAGTTATAACTTCTATTTCTTGACTAGCATTTGTATAAGTTACTGGAGTATCAAAATCAAAATCTATATCAGCAGTAGTAGATAAACTTGTGTAATCAAAACTTTGAGTTTCTCCTGCAATAGTAACATCAAAAGCAACAATATCATCTTCTTGTGATCTAATGCCAAAAGTAACTTTATCACATACAACAGATGTACCAGTTGTAGATTTTACAATATATTTAGCACCATCACCTCCACCTTCTGTTCTAGTTTGAAGATAGCTACCATTACCATTTATGGTTGTTCCTCCAATTAGTTCTGAATACTCAGTTGCAGGATTAAAAGATTGTTCTAGGTCGAAATCGTTAAGAATGATCTGTATCACAGGTATTGTTGATACTTCTTCTGATGTAATTAAAAAATTATTTTCATCTATTAAAGTAAATACGATTCCAATTGCCGTATCTGGAACATCTGCAGTTATCGAACTACCGTTTACTGTAGCATCAATCTCAAACCATTCTTCACTTGAGCCTTCAACCTCTTTATACAATAAATATGCTGTACTAATTGCTGCTTGTCCTGGTTCAGTTGAAACACTCGTTGTAGCCATGAGCACATCTTGATCATAATAAGTTGACAGTATTGAAGGTACATTATTTTGATTTTCTAATGGAAAATCAACACCAGAATAGTCAGCATTCATTTGTGGATACCTAGCTCCATTATCTGCTAAAAATGTTTCCAGCTTATTAATCAATTCATTTACAATAGTTACATTAACTGTGTTTATGACATTTGTAGTTTCCTCTATATCATGATTAGTCCCATCAGTATTATACAATTGATAAAGCTCGTAAGAACCATCTAAATGATTTTTATATAATTTATATTCGTTACTTCTAATAGCCGATTGCATTTGTTCGTCTTGATTGTGTGGGAAATGCCAAAAAAGATCTGTTCTTTCGTTACCATTTGTATCTTCTATAACAGTAGCCTCATTTTTTAAAAATGGATATAAATCAACTCCATCTAATTTATCTGTAACACTTACATCTGCAGTCGTACCCGTTAAGGACAAAATCGTAGGAAAAAAATCTAAATGCGATACAGCATTGTCATAATCTCCAATAACAACATCAGGACCTGTTATTACAAGAGGTGTACGAATACCACCTTCTTGGATATGTTTTTTACCTTGATCTAAAGGAAAATTATCCGTAACTATTTCAGGACCAATATTCTCTACTCCACCATTATCTGATGAAAAAATGATATATGTTGTTTCAAATAATTTTTTACCAGGATGTCTTGGATCGTCAGTCGCTTTCAAATAATCTACTACTTTACCTAAACTCCAATCTAAAGTGGCAACCATAGCACCATAATATGGGTTTGATTGCCCTCCTGTTGTAATATCTGTATCTGTAGTAGGTACTGGAATCCCTAATTTATTGCAATAATAAGTTAACAATGCCAAATCTCTAGTTTGTATAGGAGAATGCACTAACCATGTAGCCATATATAAAAAAAAAGGTTCCGAATTATTATCCTCTAAAAACATTAGAGCCTCTTCTGTTACAGAATCATAAGGTCTCCCATCCTCGTCAATCCTATAAGGATCATCTGTTGCAGCCGTAGCATAACCTGTAGATCTATCATCCATACCATTATGCATTCCTCTACCAGTAAACTGAGAAACAAACCCTTGATCTACCGCTTCAGGGAATTTATTATGTTTAACTGCCATATGCCATTTACCTACATGACCTGACACATAACCTTCAGGCTCCAACGCTTCAGCAATTGTAGTTTCTTCAACATGCAATCTTCCTCTGTAATAAGGGTGAATCATTTTATTACTGCTATTACTAACATTAACTTCAGGTATTTGACCACCTGACACATGTGTCATTCTCGTTTGTGTAACGTGACGACCACTCATCATAGCTGTTCGAGATGGAGCACAAGTAGGCGCTGGAGAATATGCTTGTGAAAAATTAGCTCCTTCTGCTGCTAAACTTAACATGTTTGGAGTTTCCCAAGGCACAATAGGACCTTCGTCATTCAATTGGGTATCTTGCCAACCCAAATCATCTGCATAAAAAATTATAACATTTGGCCTATCAATTGTTTGACCATATATCTGTGATATAAAAAAAAGACTAAATAAACAAAGCAGTATAGCGTTTCTCATGTTGAAATTATTTTAGGTAAAAATAGAATTTATGAAGAATGCAACGCTGCTATATTTAACCAAAACCTTTCTTAAATCGACCATTTATTTAAATTAAACGGATTCCCTTTGTGTTTTTATATCATCTGAAGAATCCATAATTATGTAATCCTTCAGACTGATGTATATCAAACAAAAGAAGCACTAATAGGATGTAACGCTATAGTGCTTCTTCAATGTAAAATGATTTATATTATTCAACAGGAATTGCTTTAGTCGCAAATACTTTAGTTGTTTTTTGATATCCTGCATCTGGATACCCTATTAAGTAATTATTTTCGTCAATTAAATTAAAGACGTAGTGCGTTGTACCTTCAGGTAATGTTACAGAAACTGTATCATCAGAAAGGTTCATAGAAACAGGAAACCAAATTTCACCAGGTATACCACCATTTGTAGTGTATATCAATTCTGCTTTTACCACCTTAGCGCCATTATTTTTAAATTTCAGCCATACGTTTTCTCCATCTACACTATGCTCAACAACTGTGGGCACTTTAGATTTATTAGGTAATGTTGCTTTACTTGTTGGGTTTAAATAAGGATACCTAGCATTTAATTGTTCTAATCGTTCTGTCAAAAGTCGATTCATCTCTTTTGTTTTCTCTGGCAATTTAGTTGCTAGATTTTTAGACTCCTCAATATCTACACGCTTAGAACCGTTTTCATATAATTGATACAAGGCTAAATCCGTTTTTTCCTCAGTAGCAGTATATTCACGTACAAGTTTGTAGTCATCAATTCGTAATGTAGACTGCATAGCGCTATTTGGAAAGTGCCACATCATGGTATTTCTTGGCGCTCCTGTCTCTGGGTCTAAAACTAATTTTGAATCTGTTGGATCTTGATCTAGTAATGTCGATAAATCTGCACCATCTAATATGTGATTGTCTTCTTTTTTGGCACCTATCCAACTTAATATTGTCGGATAGAAATCAACACCATTCACCATGACATTAGATTCTACATTTGCAGCAATGGTTGGACCTGTTATAATTAACGGTACTCTTACGCCTCCTTCTTTTGCATTTATCTTTCCTTTATCTAGAGGGTAATTGTCTGTAATAATTTCTCCAGTATGTTGTTCCATACCACCATTATCTGAAGTAAAAATAACATAGGTGTTTTCAATTAACATATGTCCTGGCCATCTTGGATCTTCTGTTTCTTCAAGGTATGTAATGAGTTGACCTGTATAATGGTCTATCATTTCTACCATGGCAGCATAATAAGCGTTTTTCTGACCCTTTTCGTCCCACATATCATTCTTTTTCGGATATTCTAACCCTAATTTTTCATAGTATTTACGCAGTAAAGCTTCACTTCGTGTTTGAATCGGTGTGTGTACTAAACGTGATGCGTAAAACAGAAAAAATGGGTCTTTTTTGTTTTGGTCCATAAAATCAATACCATCTTGAGTGATGTCATCAAAAGGAAAACCATCCTCATCTAAAGTAAATGGATCTGAAGCTTCAGCCGTTGCAAATTCTTTTGTGCGATCCTTCATTCTTTTATGAGCACCAAAACCATGTCTTGTAAAATCAAAGCCTTGCTCTTCAGGTAAAGGTTCGTCTGTTCTAGCGATACCAACATGCCATTTCCCTGAGTGTCCTGTTTTATAGCCATTCGATTTAAGCGATTCAGCAATCGTTACTTTAGAAGCATCTAAAGCACCTCTCATCCAAGGGCTAATCAATGTAGATCCATGATTAAAAGGCAATGGTGGATGACCTCCTCTTACGCTAGTTCTTTCTAAGCGAACTGGATGTTGTCCTGATAAGATAGCACCTCTAGAAGGCGAACAAGTGGTTGCAGGTGAATACGCTTGCCAAAATAAAACGCCATCTTTAGCTAATTTATCAATGTTTGGGGTTTCGAATGGCGAAGGCTCGTCAATATCGTAACATTTTACATCTTGCCAGCCTAAATCATCTGTTAAGATTAACAATACATTAGGCTTTTTTGGCCTTTCTTTATCAGATTCAACATTGACGTTGTTGCCACATGCAGCAGTTACGCTGAGAAAAGAAAGAAGTGAAAATAGAATTAGTTTAGACATTTTGTTTTTGTAAAAAATTATTAAATATGCTGTTATTGAAAATATAAGTACTCATGAACTTATTTTGATGAACGAAATTAGTTTTTCTTATTCTTTTTTTTGTTCTTGTTTTTCTTCGTTTTGTTCTTTTTATTTGATTTTTCCTTACCTAGTGACTTATCATTGGAACCCATTAAATAAGGTTTCTTATCTTCAGCCGTTGCGTTTCTATCAAATAATATGGCATATTTCTGATATAAATTATCCTTAGTAGCTTCTTTCTTTAATGCATTAAGGTGTTCATCATATATTGAACGCATTTTTTGAAGCTGTTTTTGCGCAGAAGGATCTGTAGCTTTGTTGGTCATTTCGAGGCGATCTTTTCCGATATGGTAAAGCTCTTCGGTTACACTCATCTTATCATCTTCATAATTCCAAAAAATGTATTTCCAATCTTTAGAAACCACTCCCATGGCTTGTATTTCGTCATTGCCCCACATATTAGTAAGTGCAACGGTCTCACGTTTAAATTTCTTTGGTTTTTCTATCAATAAACGTAAATCTTCACCATCCATATTAGCTGGAGGTTCAATGCCTGCATATCTTAAAACCGTTGGAGCCATATCGATGTTTGCTGTAACTTCTTCACGTCTAACGCCTCTTTCTTTGATAGGTGTTCTAGGATCGTAAATAATTAAAGGCGATTTTGAAGCTTCTTCATAAGGTAATACTTTTCCGCCCATATTATGTGCTCCACAGCTATACCCATTATCACTTGTAAATATAATAATGGTGTTATCTGCAACACCTTGTTCTTCTAAAGTTTTTCTAATCATTCCCAATGCGTAATCGACACCATGGATTAACTGATTATAATTTTTAATGGTTTCTTGGTAGCTTTCTTCAGAGTCGCGCCAAAACGTATAGCCGTTATATTGCCGTCCTGTCTTTGCTTGTGGAGCTAAATGTGTTGCATTTTCTGCACCATAGTTTTCTGGTTTCTTATACGCTTTTCCTTCGTAGACATAATCGAAATATTGGTCTGGCGAGAATGGCATATGTGGTGCTTTAAAACTGATAGACATTGAAAAAGGTTTACCTGATTCTTTTGCTTCAATAATAAAATCTTCTGCCCAAGCCGCATAAGCTCTTGTACTATGTGGATATTCTTTGGCGTATTTTGCCATATACTTGTTGTTGGCCGTTTTGTAACTTGTTTGGCCTAAACCACCTGCCCAATTATCAAAATCATCTACCGGAAGTGCATCCCAACTATTGTGCCTTGTACTGTTGCCTTCATCAGAAACAGCTAATCCAAATTTACCAGCAAAACCTGTATAGTAGCCTTGTTCTCTTAAAAGAACTGGGTAAGATTTAGCAAACTTATCCTTTCTTAAAGGACCATGATCAAAATTACAACCTGCTTTGTATTCGTACATACCTGTTAAAATAATAGCTCTACTCGCCATACAAATAGCAGTGGTGTTGTAATGATTTTCAAATAACACGCCTTCTTCTGCTAAAGCATCCATATTTGGTGTGACTACTTGCTCATTCCCATAACAACCTGTCGCAATACTGGTTTGATCATCTGACAAAAGGAAGATAATGTTTGGTCTTTCTTGCGCAAAACTACTTGCAGTAATTGTGCAGATGATTAATAATCGTAGAACATTTTTCATGATGAATAACACTTGATTTTTACTATGCTGTTTGTTAGATTGCCAACATATGAAATATTATTTTCACTTTTTGAAGGCTATGTAAAAATAGCATTAGTGACTTAACTTTATTTACTCTCATTCACTAAATCATTGCTCAAAACTGCCATGAATTAATAAAAAGACATGCAAATTCTAGTATTCAAATAGCGGTACATCGTTAAACATCTTCATTAGCTTTTAATGTAAAATAATATGATTTTGAAAAATAAGACAAGTTTGTATTTGTAACGAATGAGGATATTTGTTTTTAACCTATAAAAAAGTCCTTTGTTAAAATTTAACAAAGGACTTTTTATTGTCATGTCATCTAATTGTTCTAATGATTCTTAATTTATATCATAAGTGATGGTATCAATATAAAATTCAAGACCATTATCTAAATTTGTAAAATTATTACCTATCAATCTAATTTCTCCACTAATTACATCTGATGTTAGGGCAGCACCTGCTGGTGTTCCTGTAAAATCAAATACCATAGTATGCCATTCAACTTCGTTCGATTCAACAAAATTGCCTTGTATTTGTTGTGAAGCATTTCCGTCACTTAAATAGAATCTAATACGTTCATTACCATCAAAATTACTAATATCATTGAAACTAGGCCAGTACATACGTACAGTTACGATTAAATTAGGATAATCAGCAAGAGTAACACCCTCTCCTTCGTTGAAATTAAAAGCAAGGCTTTTATTTCCACTACCAGAAGTAGATCCTATAGTCCATTTTGTTACATTCGTAGCTTCTGCATCTGCAGCATCAGGATTTGCTACTGTTGTTACAGAACAGTCCGTACAACTCGTTGATAATGTTAAATTTGTAATTGAATTATCTATGTCAAACCAAGTATTTTGTGCAGGTGCACTAGCATCTTTCTCTATAGTTACTTTTGCTAACCTAAAAATTGGGTTTGTTGTATTACCTTCAGTTAACATCTCATCCAGAGTAATAGTCACAGTAAGCGGTGTGCCTGAAACAAGTGAAATCGTTGATGCAAATTCAAAATCGATAGCTGGTGCACTACCACCATTCTCAGTTGAAGTAGCTGCATAAGAAAAAGGTGTATCTGGATAGCCTGTCACAGAAACTGTTCCGGTAACGCTACCTTTTGCTCTTTTTGCTATCTCTAAATTTAAAGTAGCATTAATTGCAGTAGCTGCATTTGTAGTTAAGTCAAAAGTAAAAACTGCAGTGGCACCATCATCACTAGCGTCTTCAGTAGAAACACCTATAAAGTTATTGTTTTCAACAAGTATACCTGTACCGCTCACGGTAATAATATCTTGATTAAGATCATCTTCATCTTGCTTTCCCACATTAAATGTTTGACTATTATCTCCTGCATCATCAAATAATATTTCTGGGTTACTATCACCACCACCATCATAAACATCAGATTCTAAGATGATTTGCACTACAAATCCTTCTATATTATCTATACTGTCAGAAATAAAGATGAACCTTCCAATGTTTTCAAAATTAAAAGAATACACACCGTTTACGTCACCATTAGTTGCTTCTATAAGCGTCTCCGCTGTGTAAGGCCAGTTATTTCCGTCAGCGTCTTCAATATTAAGGGAAGGATGTTTCGCTTTTAATACTCCAAATGCATATTGTAAATTTTCCTCAAGGACACGTGGATAATTCGTTGTATAATCTTCGTATGCATCAGAATATAAATATACTTTGTCTATAATGTCTGTTGTTGTGTTTACGCCAAACCCTATTCCCTCAGATAAATATTGCCATCTTACTATACCATCTGCTTCTGACGTTATCTCTTCTGGTTCTCCGTGTAATGCTTCTAATTCTATCGAAGTATCTACACCTATTTCTATACCTTCTACGGTTTTGAAATCTACTGTACCATATTCGTTCATACCAAATGAACTTTCAACTGAGCCTCCTGGTATTACTACTGGATCATAGTCAGGATCAGATGAACAGGACATGCTAAACAATAATAGAATAGCTGAAATATACTTGATAGTTTTCATAAAGTTTGAATTAGTATTAATATGTCATCAAATATCTCATACTTATGCGAAAAAACGATTCTTTATTCTATCAAATGCTTGCTCTTTTTATGCATAAGTAGGTTTAGTAGTTAAATAGAGCCTTAAGATAGCGTTTTGACCTTTAGTTGATTCCAAATTATATAAATGAAATATATGTTTCTTTTAAAAGCGAAATGTATTTTCACTGTTGTCTAAATGATAATTTAAATTAGTTGAGTTCCAATACCAAAGTTTTACATCGTTCTCTATATGTATTTAAAACGTCGATATAATCTTTATTTCCAACTAAATTATTCTGTTCTTTTGGGTCGTTTATAATATCAAACAACTCTTCGTAAATGGGTTGTTCATCCGTTTCAATGGTTTGTTCCGGAATGTATTTGTTTCGATCGTTTTCCTTACTAAACGAACGAATGTATTTAAACTGTTTACTTCGTATACCTTCTTGTCTTGGGTAGCCTTGATCTGTAAATAAGTTTTCTAAAAAGATGTCTTCTCTCCAGTTTTCATTTTTACCATCAATTAATGGCAGCATACTTTTTCCTTGATAGGACTCAGGTACTTTTACTCCGCACATTTCTAAAATAGTAGCGGGAATATCTTGTCCAACTACCAATTCATCAACAACTTTGCCTTTGGTTTTATCCTTGAAAAATGGCGAATACACAATCATTGGTACATGTACAGATTCATCATATAAAATAGTTTTACCTCCTAAACCGTGTTCGCCTAAAAACAAACCGTTGTCAGAACAAAAGATAATAATAGTATTGTCTGCTTCTCCAATTTCTTTTAAATAGGCACGTAAATTCCCTATCATTAAATCAATGGCATAATTAGCACGATCCATTTTTAGCTTTTCATTTAATAATTTTCCTTTATTAGATGTCACATAATATTTCATTAAATCGGATGTTGCGTACACATCTTCAGGCAGACTAATAGGTTGCGGATAGCCATCAGGTAACTCGATTTTATGTTTTACGTCGTCATATTTTGTTTTGTAATAGTCCGGATCTTCTGGCTTTGAACCCATACCACCAATACTAGAGGCATGTGGAAGATTTAAATTAATCCATGCTGAAAAAGGCTTATTAGGATTTCTTTTTTTAAGTTGATTTTTAATGGAAGAATCCGCATTTTCATAGAAGTAATCGTAATCATCTCCTTGTGACAAATAGGCTTTTGTCGCTTCTAATAAACCTTCAACCTGAGTTTTATTTTTTAGATTATCAAACTGCTTGTGCTTTTTGGCTGGATAAAAGCCTAAATGCCCATTACCATAATAACTAAAATCGGTATTTTCGACTAAAGGTGTATCCTTTTTATCTCCAATCTTGGTGTGATGTTTTCCAATAAAAGCCGTAGAATATCCCGCTTTTCTTAATTGAGCTTGCCAACTATTTTGGTAGGTTTCTTCGGAAATTACATGCTTAGAAACATTGGTGAAGCCAATTTTATTTCTGCGTTCCCATTGTGCTGTAAAAATGTTCGCTCTACTTGGTCCACAAATAGGACTAGTAATATACGCGTTGTTAAAAAAGACCCCTTCTTTTGCCAACTGATCGATGTTTGGTGTTTCTGCAATAGGATCGCCTGTCATACTCAACGAATTGAACCTTTGGTCATCCGAAAACACGAAAATGATATTCGGTTTCTTTTCTTGCTCTTGCGCGGTGCATGATACAAAAGAAGCAAGTATAAATAAGCAGTAGAATAGTGTTTTCATGTGTTTTTTAATAAGAACTGTAATAGTCATGACCTGGTAGTCGTTTTGTTTTCTTACCATAACCGAATAAATTTTGCTCTGCTTCAGATTTTGGTAATTCTTTTATGCTTAAATCTGTTTTCTTTAAAGACTTTGACGTAATAATAACCGATTCATCTTTCTTTAAATTTATGTTATAAGAACCATCTGCCGATTTATTTACAGAAATAGATTTTCTGTTGATATAAAATTGAGGGTTTTCAAAATCAACTTGAACAATACATGCATTGCCTTTTAAACTTTTTACAGATACAAATTCTGTGTTTCCATCTATTTTTTTAGCACTCACTAAAAAAGTACCTTGTGTTCTTAAATCATGAAAAGCAACGTCTTTCCATTTTTTTGGACTTGCAGGAAATACGCGTATTTTTCCTCCCCAGCTTTGCAACATCATATCGTGTACGCTAGTGGCAAAGGATAGGGGACTTTCAATCACTGGATTAATTTTTCCTTCGGAATACATAGTAGTTGATGAAATATTTTTATGCTTGATTAGAAAATCTAAATAATAATAGGCTTTTTCGGCATCACCTAAATTAGCATACATGGAAGACGCTCCAGTTGCCGTATAACCTGTTACTGGCATAGCCTTGATCTTTTTTCCACTATTAAACGTAACATCTAACCAATGGTCTAAAGACGTGCGTAATAATTTTTTGTCTTCTTCTTTTTCAGGTGTAATCACCATTAAAGGATAAAAAGCTAGTAGATGTGAATAATGTCTATGTGGATTGGCAAAAGGTCTATCTTTTCCGACCATAAGACCATTTTCATCAATTTGAAAATCCACTAAATTATCTAATAAGTGTTTCCATTCTTTTTTAAGAGGATCATTTATCTGATGCTTTTCATCAATATCGATAAGGGTTTGGCAACTCCAACGAATTAAAGCTAACGTGAAATTAATATCTTGACCACGACCAGGTTTGTATTCTGGTGACCAACTGTATTTAATATGAATTTTGCCATCTTTAGCATCTACAGGATTCTCTTTGATATAATTCAGGTAACTATTCACCGTCTTTTTTAAGATAGGAAATAATTTATCTCGCATACGAATATCATCGCCTTCAAATTGGCAATGCAACCAATAATCATTTAAAATCCAAGCCAACATATCTGGTACTTTTGCACCATTGTAAGCGATGAGGTCTTGTGGCATTAAAGCAGCAACGGCAGCACTGTTTTTCCAATGTTTAGGGACATTGTCTTCAAGGTTTTTCGCATATTTATCAATGTTATTTGGTAAAGATTCTCCAATAGACATTCTATTTGCGGTTAAATGTGTCCAATAGATGAGTTGCACATTTAAGTCACCCCAAACCATTGGCCAAAAGGTTCTGTTGTACCAAGGTCCCATTAAATCTAAAATCGGACCGTTCCCTCTAGACGCAGAGCCTAGCTTATACATTTGTATCCAATAAAACGACTCTTTTTCCGCATCGTTGATGGTTACAAAACTTAATGGGTAATACTCGTGCCACCATTTTTGATGGGTAGATATAAAGTTGTTGTCTTTAAAAAGCACTTCAGCTGTTTCTAAATTTCTAGTCACAATTTCTAATGAATTGTGTTCAGGGAAACTATGATGTACACTAGTTATTAATTGTTGTTTTCCAGAAGCATCGCCTGTTATTTTCCAACCTGTAGTGGTTTCACCTCTATTATCGTATAAAGGTTGGTAGCAGAAATTGTATCCATTTTTCTCACTAAATGTTGGTTTGGGTGCCATTTCTAAAGTTACAGCTCTCATTTTATCCCAAGTGCCACCTTTTGGACCGCCTCCGCTTTTTAATACTTCATAAACTGGTGGAATAGGTTCTTCGGCATGCCAAGTAATTTCTACCATTTCATCTTTTGTATCGGTTTTGAAATAGATGATATCATTGGCGCTATGCGTAAGACCTTTTATTTTATAACTTCCTTTAGACGTTTTTATAGTACCTGTTAATTCGGCATTCCATAAATCTAAATGCATGTCAACACCTGTAATCTTTCCTTTAGATTTGAACTTAAAATGCCCCAATGGTAATCGACTGCGTTTTATCCAAAGCATTTCTTCAGCTTTAGTTTCTGCTTCTCTATGGTCGTAATAATCATGTCTACCAATATGTAATGAAATCACATTGTTTTTTTCTTCTGGGCCTTGATACAATAAAAATCCAACATTACCATTGCCTGAATAAGGTGCGGTTTGCCATTTATCTGGAACGATATCCCAAAGCATATCATGTTTTGATAAAAAGGACTTGTAATCGACTTTAAAATCGACATTTTGACCTTGCATTATCTGCGTGAAGCAAAACATAAATAACAAATACGACAACGATGATTTACTTAGTCTATTTAGGTTCATTATAAGGTGTCTAATATTAAATATAAAGATAAAACACTAACCTATATGGTGTTTTCTCTATTCGTTCAAATGATTGCTGAATATAAGCATTGTTTATTCTACAGCTTTGAAATTGTGTTTTTTAAGAAATTCTAGAGATAAATTCATGGTTTTATTGAAAATTTCATCCGTTTTTCTTTTGCGAAAATAAGAGCCGTTAAAAAAGCCATGACCTTTACCTTCAAAAGGAATTAATTCGCATGTATTTCCCATTTCAGTCATTAATTTGGTAAAGCGTTCTACGTTTTCAAAAGGAACGGTTTGGTCTGCAGTTCCATGGAATATTAATGTTGGTGGAATGCCTTCTACAACATGATGACTTGGTGAAATTTCTGTTTTTCTGTTTTTTCCCACTTTCGCTATACCATAACCTTTTTCTGTTGTATCAATGACTGGGTTGAAAAGAATCATGGCATTTGGAATAGAACTAATTTTTAAATCTTCATCTGCTTCGTCAAAACCTTTAATAATAACTGTACATGCTGCTACATGTCCACCGGCAGAGGCACCAGAGACTATGATTTTATTGGGATTAATTCCTAATTTATCAGCATGAGCTCTTAAAAAGCGTATAGCGGATTTACCATCTGCAACACATTCAAAAGGTGATGTTTTGTGTTTGCCATGAACGCGATATTCTGTAGAAATGGCTAAAAAACCTTTATCTGCAAAAAAGCGTGCTTGTTGATAGAACTGTTTGGTGTTGCCACTAGTCCAGCCTCCACCAAAAAAGAAAATAATAACAGGACTTTTATCTGAAATGTTATGACCGGAAGGCTTAAAAACTTTCATTTTTAAGTCGCCTTCCTTTGTCATTTTATAATTGAAAATTGAATCTGGTTCAAAATTAACTTGTCCATAAGCCATACATGAAAACAAGATTAATAATGATACTAGATGCGTTTCAATAGGTTTCATGCGGTTATTAATTCTTCTTAGATTTTTTCTTGTTTTTATTAGCTCTAGTTTTCCATAAAACGATTTTATCCACGTCATTTTCAGCAAATTCGCCCTTGGTACTTCTTCCTGTTTTGATGTCTAATTCTAATTGCTTTAAAAGTTGTTCTGCAATTTCAGGGCGTTTTTCATATAAATTTTCAGTTTCGGCAGGATCATTTTCCATATCATAGAGTTGTGCAATAGGCATGTCTGAAGCATCTCTTTCTCTTGGTGTCGACCAACCTCCAGATCCTTTAGCGAGTAACAATTTCCATTTTCCTAAGCGATAAGCAAAATGACCACTAATAGAGTGATGTATGACTCCAGCTCGCGTGCTATTGATGTCTTCGCCATAAAAAGCAGGTAAGATACTGACACTGTCTTCTCCACTTTTACTAGGAACAGCCACATTAGTAATTTCAGAAAATGTAGCGAAAATATCGGTTAAACAAATGAGCTGATCACTCGTTGTGTTAGGTTTTACTTTATTTGGCCATTTTACAATAAAAGGTACACGATGACCTCCGTCCCATAAATCGGACTTTGAACCACGATAGCCTGCGCTTACGATATGACCTTTTTCAGCAAGTCCTTCTATATCTGCGGCTTTAGAGGTTCCATTGTCACTCGTAAATATAACCAATGTATTTTCAGATAATCCATTAGCTTTTAGCGCTTCAGTTATAGCACCCACAGTGGCATCTGTTTGCATTACAAAATCGGCATAATCTCCCATTTCGCTTTTACCTTGCCATTCTTTTGAAGGTACTATTGGCGTATGTGGAGACCCTAAAGGCACATATAAGAAAAATGGTTTTCCGTCTTTATTCTTTGCCTGATTAGTTATGTATTTTACAGATTGATTTGTTAATCGCGGTAGCATGTTAATTTCATCATCATAAAGCACAACTTTATCATTTACAATCACCGCTTTCATGTCTTTAGCATGGTGGAATCCATGATAATAATCAAAACCACGATGTATAGGACCATCAGGTATGGTAGATCCAATAGGAGGTAAGTGTTTTTTTGATTTTTTAGCGATAGGTGTATTTGAAATCGAATCTACATACTGAAAATTAAGATGCCATTTTCCTATAATTGCCGTATGATAACCTTGATCTTTAAGGAAATTTGCAATAGTTGGACGGTCTTCTGCAATTAGGTTAGGGGCAAAACCTTGAACAACTCCACTTTGTAGTTTTGAACGCCAACTATAACGCCCTGTCATAATACCATAACGCGTTGGTGTACATACTGCAGAGCCAGAATGGGCATCTGTAAATGTCATGCCTTCTTTAGTCAGTTGATCAATGTGAGGTGTTTTTATTTTACTCGTTTCTGGTGCTAAACTTTGCACATCACCATAGCCTAAATCATCACATACAATAAAAACTATATTAGGTTTTTTAGATTTTTTTTGAGCGCTAGACGACCATGTACACAGGCCAAGACATATTAAGACTAGGCAGGTCGTGTTTATTTTTAATTTGTTCATTTTATTAATGTATTAGTGTCGTTTTTAATTGAATTATGATCTAAATAGTATTCCGTTTATTTTAAATGAGAGATGAAATAATCTACAGTTGTATTAATTATGTCTTCTCGTGTTGGGCTAATATCTGCACCTACTTTTCGCCAATTATGACCTGCATTTTTAACGATGACTGTTGTTACAGGTGCGCCAATTTGAGTTGCTTTTTCTTTCATGTAATAGGCATGCATTACAGGTATTGTGGTGTCTTTGTCGCCTTGAATCATTAATAACGGAGCGCTGTTTTTATGTAAATAATTAATAGGGCTCATTTCTCTATAAAGCGCTAGTTTTTCCTTTGGTTTGCTATTTGGTTTTGTTATTCTAGGACCAAATCTATCTTTTGAAACCGGACTACCATCATGATTAAACAAACTTATATCTTCGAAATCGCAAGGACCGTACCAAGATACTCCAGCGACCATTTTATAGGTGTATGACGCTAAACTAGGATCTCCAATTAGCGTTTCTGGCGCACTTAATAATAGCATTTGAGCTATTTGACCTCCAGCAGAGTCTCCAAAAGAGAAAAACCGATTGGGATCTATTCCTAATGTCTCATTATGTTTAGATAAATAACGAATGGCATCTTTACTATCTATTACGCAATCTCTCATAGATGTTTCTCCTCCGTTTTCCCATAGTCTATAACTCACAGATACCACACAAAATCCTTTTTCTAAAAGTGCTGTATGAACCGTTTTAAAAGACGCATTGGCCGCTCCATGTCTGCTGCCTGCAGCCCAACCGCCACCATGTGTGTAAATCACTACAGGTAACTTTTGATCTACTTTTCTGTTTTTTGGATAGTAAATATCAAGATATAAATTTTCTTCTTTTGTTTCTTTGTATAGAACGTTCAATTTTCTTTCACCTCCAGTATTTAAATAGGGGATATGAAGTGCTGAGAACTCTTCATAACTCACCTGATTGTCGGCATTCTTATCCAATCGTTTTAATGGTTTCCATCTTCGATTGTTTTCACGTTCTGAAAATTGTCCATCCTTGTTTGTATCTAATTTATCCCAATTTTTTTTGATGTACATCTCACGGTATGCTCCGTTTGATTGATCATCGGTTTGCGCTAATCCTTTAAAAAAAGAACAGGTGGCACAAAGGACAAGCAATGAAATATGTAATTTGAGTTTTCTAGATCTGATCATAATTCTGCTGGATTCCTATTTATTACTATACCCTTGGCTTTTATAAGTTTCTAAAAGTTGTTCTAATTCTGCAACGATTTCAGGGTGGGCATTATATAGATTGTTTTTTTCCTCTGGATCATTAATCATATCATATAAAGTTCCTGGTGCTTCGTTTGGCTTTGGTTCTATGGTTTTCGGCTTTGTAAATCCGCCAGAACCTAATTGTGGAGTGTATTTCCACTTTCCTTTTCTAATGGAAAACATACCGTAAATAGAATGATGCACAACGGCTTCTCTAATTGGTGTTTTGATATCAGAGACATAAGCAGGCCAAAGATTGTAACTGTCTTCAGCACCTTCTTGTACATTAGGTTGATTCAATATGCCTGATAATGTCGCAAACAAATCTGTTGTACACATTAATTGATTCGATTCTAATCCTGCAGGAATGACGCCTGGCCATTGAGCTATGTATGGCACTCTATGACCACCATCATAAATATCTGCTTTTCGACCTTTGTAAATGTAATTGGCACGGTGTGGATATTTTTCTTGATCTCTTTCGGTCCAATTAGAACCGTTATCAGATGTTACTATAATTAAGGTGTTTTCTAATTGACCTGATTTTTCTAAAGCGTCAACAACAGCACCAACAGCATCATCTACCATAGTGACATAATCACCATAAAGTCCGGCTTTAGATTTACCTAAGGCTTTACCAACTGGCAACCAAGGTTTGTGTGGTGCGGTTAATGGGAAATACAGAAAGAAAGGTTTATCAATATTTTGTTGCTCACTGATAAAAGCAACAGATTTTTTTGTAAAATGATCTAATACCTCTTCAAATACAAAATTGGGTGCTTTTTCTCCTGGTCTCCACATTACACCTCGACCTTCATTTTTCCCTTTTGTGTATTCTGTTGGTAATTCTACTGTTTTTCCGTTTTCGATATACACATAAGGTGGTATGTCTAATGATGCAGGCATGGTGTATGAATAATCAAAACCTAAATTGCTTGGGTCTTTTATTGGTTTGCTAAAATCAACATTACTAACGCCATCTTTTGCTATTACAGTAGTTTCGCCATCTTTGGGTTGCATTCCTAAACCAATGTGCCATTTTCCAATACAAGCCGTTGTATAGCCATTGCTTTTAAGATATGAAGCAATCGTTGGTCTATTGTCTTCTATTAAAGCTGGTTTATAACCATGTAAAACCCCTTTTTTTAATGGGCTTCTCCAAGCATAACGTCCTGTTATAATGCCATAGCGCGTAGGTGTACATACTGAAGAATTAGAATGTGCATCGGTAAAATGAACTCCTGCTTTTAATATGTTATCCATGTATGGTGTTTGAATTCCTGACTCTGGATTTAAAGCGGACAAGTCTCCATAGCCCATATCGTCGGCTAAAATATAGACGATATTAGGCGCTGTATCTTTAACAGGAGCATCCTGTTTTTTGATAGTGGTATTAGTTTTACAAGAGGTTACTAATATTAATAGGAAAAGAAATTTTAAAATGTTCATTGGTGCTTTTTATTTAATAGTTGTAGGTGAAATTAGTCTTTAAACGCAAAATTAACTTGAGGCCATTCACCAGAAATAGCATCGTTTTCTTGAATTTTTCCAGGAGTACTTCTGCCGTCCTTTATTTGTTGAATTAATATATCTTTTAATTCTTTAACCTTTTCCGGGAATTGCTCTGCAACATTGTTTTTCTCTTTAACGTCCTTTTTTAAATTGTATAGAATTTCTTCAGCTGAAACACCTTTGTGTTTTTTTGTTTCTCCAGACGCCATAATACCTGAGTTTGGCGATACAATTAATTTCCAGTCTCCTTTTCTAATAGCGAAAACACCGTATTTGTCATGATGAATAGTAGCATCTCTTAAATAGGTGCCTTCATTGGTTAATAAAGGCATCATGCTAAAACTATCTTCAGCTTCATTATCCTTAAAATCATAACCTATAATGTCTGCACATGTTGCCATAAAATCTGTTGTACATATTGTGGCATCAGAAACTGAATTTGGTTTAATTTTCTCTGGCCACTTTACTAAAAATGGAACGCGATGGCCACCTTCTAAATAACTTCCTTTGTAGCCGCTATAGACATAACTAGGACTGTGTTTTTTTTGTCTTAAGGTTTTTAAATCGTTGGTAGTTGCAAAACCATTATCACTTGCAAAAATCACCATGGTATTTTCATCGATGCCTTGTGCTATTAGCGTTTCAAAAATAGTGCCCATTAAATCATCAATCATGATTACAAAATCGGCATAAGGACTTTTAATCTCACTTTGACCTTTCCATGGAGCAATTGGTAATACAGGATTATGAGGTGAAGGCAAAGGAATGTACATAAAAAACGGTTGGTCTTTATTGGCATTCTCCTTTATGAAAGAAATCGATTTATTTACGACGTTTGGGAGTACTTCTTCATGTTTAAAATCATCTGCAATGTCTCCTCTTATCCAAGTGGCATAAGGCGATTGTTTTTTTGTTTGAGCGGAAATGCCAGTTGGTACCATGGTGGCTTTGTCATTTTCAATATAGACAAATGGCGGCATGTTTAAGGATGCTGAAATTATATAAGAATAATCGAAACCCATATCTTTAGGACCAAATTTTAGTGGTTGATTGTAATCCATATCCTTGAAATTCAAACGATTGGATTTGTCTGAAAAATGATCAAACTCCGGACTATTGTTTTTCATGGTCCAGTTTAAACCCAAATGCCATTTTCCAATATTTGCTGTTGTATAGCCATTATCCTTTAGCATTTGTGCAACCGTTAATCTACCTTTCTGAATTAAGCTAGGTGAGTTTCCCCAAGTCACAAATTCTTTTAAAGGAGTACGCCAATTGTATCTTCCTGTTAAGATTCCGTAACGAGTTGGTGTACAAACCGCAGAAGAAGTATGCGCATCTGTAAATAGCATACCTTCTTTACCCATTTGATCTAAATGCGGTGTCTGAATTTTACTGTTTTCATTATAAATGCTTAAATCACCAATTCCTAAATCATCTGCCAAAATGTATATAATGTTTGGTTTCTTATTTATAGGTTGTTCTGTTGGCTTGTTATGATCAAAACTTGTGAGTACAAATAATGATGCCAATAACAGGCCACTGATTACAAAAATTTGAATGGTTTTAGTTTTCATAATTGTTTTTTAAAGTCACTTCAATAACATAACCTAAGGCATCTTTAGGGATATTTGTTACTGTAGTTTGTAAGCCGTTTTCATTTTGATCCCAACTAAGGGATTTTTCGCTTCCTAATAGTTTTACTTGTTCAATATCTCCTTCACCTTTTTTTAGCGATTTTATTAGAATATCTCCTTCTGTATTGGTTAGTGAAATAGCGTAAACTTTATTTTCTTTAGTCGTGAACCAAAAATCTTTAGACGTGAAATCTCTTTTGAAACCTTTAGCAGCTCTATAACCTGTACCATCTAATAAGGTTTCTTCTTGGCCTTCGTTTGGTGTTTTCCAACGGGTTGTTCCGTAAACAGCATCTGCATTTTTATGAATCCATTTTCCCATTTCTCGTAGGTTTTCTGCACTGGTTTCGGGTACGTGTCCTTTTCCATCAGGACCAATATTCAATAGATAGTTTCCGCCTTTAGATAGGATGTCTACAAAGTAGTAGAGCAGTTCTTTTGGGCTTTTCCAATCGTCATCATAGGATTTATAACCCCAAGAATTGTTAGTTGTCCCACAGGTTTCCCAATATTTTTCTAGCTTTTCTGAAGCCGAAGGAATCTTATTGTCGCCAGCATCTAAATAATCTCCAAATGCATAACCCACTCTTCGGTTGACTAATACGTTTGGATTGCTATCATAAACGAGTTTATAGAACTCAAAGGCTTGTTTTTCCGTAGTAAAACCTGTTCCGTCAAACCAAATTAAACGCAGTTCAGGAAGCATAGTCAATAGTTCTTTTATTTGTGAATAGGCTTTATTTTGAAGATATGCTTCATGTGTGTTTTCACTTGGATTCCATAAATTCTTACCTCTTGGGTGCGTATAAATCCCTAAAGAATCGTTTACTTTTTTGATGTTCGCGTAATTTCCATCAGCACCATCCATCCAATCATTACCATGAGAATAGTACACTCCAAAATCTATACCTTCTTCTAAGCAGACATTATAAAGCTCTTTTATGATGTCTGCTTTGTATGGCGTGGCATCAACCATGTCAAATTCAGAATGTTTTGAATCAAACAACGCAAAACCATCATGATGTTTTGAGGTGATGACGATGTATTTCATACCAACATCCTTGGCCAATTTTACCACATTTTGCGCAAAGGATTTATCTGGATTAAAGGTTTTAGCTAATGCTTTGTAGTCTTTTCTAGGAATTTGAAACGCATGCATTAACCATTCTGCTACTTTGGGTCCAGGATATGGAGCTTTATTAATTTTAGTGCCTTTCCATAGACCTCCAGCTTGAGAGTATAATCCCCAATGTATAAACATGCCAAGTTTTGCTTCTTTGAACCGTTTAAGTGCTTTTTGTTTCTCATCAGATTGATGCATGGTTAACCATTCTTGATGATACTTACCAGAACCAATAGGTTTTTTATAATGAGGAATGATTCTTAGGTTTTTAAAATTAGCATCTGTTGTTATGGAAATGGTCTGCTTTCCTGTATTCTTTAATGGAACTTTGGTTTTGAATTCTGAAACTATGTTATCGGAATTAATAACGTAACTTTTCAATATGGATTCTTCAAATACTTGTGTTCCTATTTTTACTTTTGCAGTCTCTTTATCCTTAAATGAATCCTTACTTAAAACTATTTGAAGCACATATTCTGAAGGCTGTTTTACCTCAAAATCCCAAGAAAAAGTATTTCCTTCTTTAACCGCATCTATTTTTTCTAATACCGTCCAGTTATTAGTTTGGTCAAATGGTTTTTCATTCAAAAACGTAGTGTCCTTATTTTTTTTGCAGGATACTAAAACTAGGAAGCACAAGCCACAGTTAATAACTACATTTTTCATGATTCCTATTCTTATCTTCAACTATGAATTACTTAGCTTTATGAAACTCACTTTTTACCATAAAACGATTTTCATCGATTAAAATGATGCCATATTCTTTAGCTTCTGCTGGAACAATAAACGTGTAATCTAATTTATGACTACCAACTTCAACTGGTACTTTTATATACGTAGATTTCACTTTGCTTTTCTTACCTTTTTTCTTTGCCTTAGGTACGTCTGAGATCTTTACAAGTGCGTAACTTTCAATTACATTAGAGTTTCCTTTTTCTAAAGTAATAGTAACTTTACGAGATTCAGCATCAAAAGTATCTTTAGCAATAACAGGAATTGTGGCTACATCGTCATCATTCTTAAATTTTGAAGGGTCTTTATAAGGCAATTTAGCATCGTAATCTTTTAGATATTTTTCTAGTTTTTCAGATAAGGCTTTAGTGATTTCTGGTTCCTCTTTAGCGATATCATACTTTTCTTCTAAATCATGACGTTTTCCGTTTTTATACAAACGATGCAATACGTAGTTCCCTGAGATAAAGTTTTTATATAATTTATAATCTCCAGATCGTATAGCAGATTGATTTTTAGTCTCATCACCATAAGGATAGTGCCACCATAAATCTTCTCTAGGTTTTTCATTGCTATCTTTTACATCATTTTCATTATTCAACAAGATATTTGAAATGTCTAATCCATCTAAATTCGAACTATATTCAGAAGGTATTTCACTATTGGTTAGGCTTAAAATCGTTGGAAAATAATCTAACTGATTAATCAAAACATCCTTTGTTATTTCTTTAGAAACGTTTGGTCCCGAAATAAGCATTGGTACTCTAATTCCGCCTTCTTCGGTATATTTCTTACCTTTATCTAAAGGTGCATTATCCGACATTATTTCTGTTCTGCGTTGTTCTGCACCACCATTATCTGACGAAAAAATGATATACGTGGTCTCGTATAATTTCTTACCTGGATTTCTAGGGTCGTCTGTTTTCTTTAATAAATCCACAACACGTCCTAAACTCCAATCTAAGGTTGTCACCATGGCTCCGAAATAAGGATTGTTTTGGCCTCCAGCAGTCATTGGAATATCTTCTTTAGGAAAATCTATTCCTAATTTATCACAGTAATATTGTAATAATTCACGGTTTTTTGTGTGAATTGGGTAATGCACCATCCAATGTGCGAGATATAAAAAGAATGGTTCTTCTTTGTTGTTTTCAATGAATTCCAGGGCGTTTTCAGTCACTTCATCCTTTGGATATGAAATACCATTAGGAGATTCTTTGGTGAAAGGAAAGTATTTCTCTTCACTTAAACGGTACCTATCACCTTTGTCATGCGTAGCAAATGCATTTACACGATTATCAGCTCCTTTAGGTCCTTGATGCGCTCCTCTAGATTCGTGCGCAAAATCAAACCCTTGATTTTTTGAACTTTGAATTTTAAGATGTCCTGCGTGCCATTTCCCAACATGTCCCGTTTTATAGCCATTCATTTTTAAAGCTTCTGCTATGGTAAAGTTTTCAGGCATTAATCCTTCTGGGAAAAAAGGGCTCATATATTTTGAAGATCTATCAGCCTTAGGAATTTTTCCGCCACTTACATTCGTTATTCCTGTTTTAGCAGGATGTAATCCGCTTAAAATTGCACATCGAGATGGTGCACAAGTAGGTGCAGGAGAATAACCATTCGTGAAATTAATGGCATCTTTTGCTAATGCTTTAATGTTTGGCGTATCCCAAGCACAAGGTTCGTCTAAATCGTTTAATTCTACGTCTTGCCAGCCTAAATCATCTGCATAAAATATAATGACATTTGGTTTTATTAAGTTCTCTTTTTCCTGACTGGTTATATAGTTCGAGGAAAAGAATACTAGAAATACTAAGACTAAGACTATTTTATTATTTTTCATTGTATCTATTTAAAGCTCGATTTTATTAATTGATTTCATGAAACTCACTTTGTACCATAAATCGATTCTCATCGATGAAGACAACACCATATTCTATAACGCCTTCAGGCACAGTAAACGTGTAATCTAAACTGTTTTTACTAGCATTTAATGGTACTTTTATAAAGGTTGTAGAATGCTTTTTTAGCTTTCCTTTCTTTTTTAATGCGGACTTATTAGCAATTCGGATTAAAACATAAGGTTCTACAACATCAGAGTTTCCTTTTTCTAAAGTAATAGTTGCTTTACGCGATTCCGCATCAAAAGTATCGGTAAAAATTACTGGAATAGACGCGGTTTCTTCAGCCTTAAATTTTGAAGGATTCTTATAAGGAAATTGTGCATTATACTCCTCTAGATATTTTTCTAATCTTGCCGCTAAATCTTTAACCACTTTTGGATTGTCTTTAGCAATATCAAATTGCTCTTCTAAATCTTCTCTTTTACCATTTTTGTACAAACGGTATAATTCATAGGTTCCCGGAATTAAGTTTTTGTATAACTTATAATCGCCATGTCTTATCGCAGATTGCATTTGAGAATCCGTGTTGTGAGGAAAGTGCCACCATAAATCTTCTCTAGCGCTTCCGTTTTTATCTTCTACTTCCTTTGCATTATTTAATAAGACCCCAGAAATATCTAAACCATCAAATTCTGAAATGTATTTTTCAGGTACTGTACTGTTGGTAAGGTTTAATACTGTTGGAAAAAAGTCTAATTGATTAATCAATACATCTTTAGTTTTTCCTTTAGGAATTTGTGGACCAGCAATAACCATAGGCACTCTAATACCACCTTCTTGCGCATACTTTTTACCTTCATCTAACGGGTAATTATCTGTTACGATGTCTCCATTGGCTTTTTCAACGCCACCATTATCTGAAGAAAATATAATATACGTCGTTTCAATTAACTTTTTACCAGGGTTTCTAGGGTCGTCTGTAGTTTTTAATAAATCGACAACACGTCCTAAACTCCAGTCTAAAGTCGTTACCATAGAACCGTAAAACGGATTGGTTTGACCTTCAGTTGTAATAGGAATATTCTTTGTTGGAAAATCGATCCCTAATTTATCACTGTAATATTGTAATAACTCCTTGTTCTTCGTGTGAATTGGTGCATGAACCAACCAATGTGCTAAGTATAAAAAGAATGGCTCTTCTTTGCTTGTTGAAATAAATTCAAGAGCTTTTTCTGTCACCATATCCTTTGGATAAGAAATTCCATTAGGTGATGATTTCGTAAACGGCGGATATTTTTCATCACTTAAACGGTAACGATCACCTTCATCGTGGGTTGCAAAATTGTTAATACGGTTCTTCTCTCTCTTAGGGCCTTGGTGTGCTCCTCTAGATTCGTATGCAAAATCGAAACCTTGTTTGGTTGATTTCTGAATGTCAAGCGCACCAACGTGCCATTTTCCAACATGACCTGTGGTGTAGCCATTCATTTTTAAGGCTTCCGCAATGGTGAAGTTTTCAGGCATTAAACCAATAGGGTAGAATGGCGTTACATATTTAGAGCGTTTCGTCGCTTTAGGCAAAGTTCCTCCACTTACGTGCGTTACACCAGTTTTGGTAGGATGTAATCCCGAAAGCATTGCTGCTCTTGATGGCGCACAAGTAGGTGCAGGCGAATAGGCATTGGTAAAATTAATACCCTCTTTTGCTAGTGCGACCATATTAGGGGTTTCCCAAGGTGTTGGGTCGTCTAAATCATTCAGTTCTGAATCTTGCCAACCTAAATCGTCTACATAAAAGATAACAATATTAGGTTTATCTATACTGTTTTTGTTTTGACTAATGGAGTAATTAGTAAAACACAATAAAATGGTTAGCGTTGTTAAAAGTGATTTCATTTTTTATGTATAAATATTTAAATTTTAGTTTATTTCCAGTGTAATTGGGCGGTTTTGTTTTTTATATCTAGCCAAACATCGAGATGTTCAAAAGACCTTGTGTAAATGTAGCCTTCACGTTTAGCATAGCCTTTTGGTACTCCAAGTTGTTTCTCATACTGAGGAAAGGTTTTAAGCCAAACCGCAGATTTTTGTATATCATATCCATCATGTGGATATACATAACTATATTTTTCTGCACAGACTAGAAAAATGGCTAAGAGATAATCTAAGCGTTTTGTAAAATCTTCATTTATGTCTACTTTTTTTCTAGCATCATCAATACCTGCTACTGCATTTTTTAAGCCTTTACCTAGCCCGAGTGACATGGCTATCACCTTCCCTTCTCTTGCCGATTTCTGAACAGCCTCGATACCTTTTGCAAGGTAATCTTCATAAGTCGTGCCATTATTTTCATGTTCAAAACCTTCTATGTAAGAGCCATCAAAGAATTTCAAGTATGCTCTACCTGAATCTTCAAATTCTGAACGCACACGAATGATATTTGCAATCAATAAATTATCGGTTCCTATTTGAGCGTCTAAATCTGCCATCATTGACAAATAACCCGTTTTAATAGCCTCTCGTTTTTCTTTTCCTACACGATTGTTAAAAAACACAGGTACTAAAACTTTAATGTTAGCATCTAAAAACACACCATCAATAAATGGGCTTTCTGTAACCTTCTTTACATGGTTTAACCAATATTTACGAACGTAGTCTTTTGAAATATCAAAGAATCCAGTTTTACCATTAGGCATTAACGCTTTTTGTCCTTTAGCATTTACTAAAAAGGCTTCAGGATGTTCTTTTAAAAACTTTTCATCTTCAGAATACCCTTTCCAATTGACGACCACATTTTTATAGTATAATATCTTGGCATCCGGATTTATTTTTTTTACTGCTTTTGCAGCTTTAATGGTTCCTTTTTCTGTAGACCCAGAAGATTTGCTTCCTGTTGTTTTTTCAAATGTTATGAGAGGGAATTTTGAAAGATATGCAACCTCCTTTTTTGTAAATGCAGTCGATTTACGCAAATGCATATATAAGGGCATTTTATCCCAAGAAAACTCTGGTAATTTATGTTTCACTGAAGACACCTCTTGCTTTTGCGATGAACACGCACTTAAAGAAATGGCGAATAAAACCAATAAAAATGTCGTTTTGAAATGCATTTTACCTCTGTTTAATTTAATTGTGATACTATTCTGTTATTATTTTAAAACAAATAGCTGATTGATTTGGTATTACCTTAAAATCATGTCTAATAGCCAACCCCTCATTCTTTCGGTTCCAAGTTATAGTTTCATCACTACCTAATAACTGTATGTCTTTTATGTTTTGTTGTAATAGCCCATCTTGCTTTAACACCTCAATCAAAATATCTTCTGTTGGTGGCGCTAAAAGAAATACGTAAAGATTACCGTCTTTTGCAGTGATACGAATGTCTTTTTCAGAGAATTGTTTTAAGTTCTCGCCTGCGCGTTTAGTTACAATTTTTAAAGGACCTTCACCAAAGGTTTTCCATGGTCTGGTATTGTAGATGCCTTCTTGATTTATCTTTACAAATTCACCAAAATCACTGAGCATTTGTATTTGATTTTCAGGAATTGTGCCATCGCCTTTTAAAGCAATATTAATCATCACGACACCATTTTTACTGATGGCATCAATAGCATTCCCTATTAAAACATCTAAAGACATTTTGGTAAAAGAATCTTTTCGGTAAAACCAGCTTCCAGATAAATCGGTTGCCCATATCCATGGATACGCTTGTTGTTCGCCAAACATGCCTCTTTCTAAGTTATAGGTAAATGCAGCTTTGTTTTCTTTCGCATTTTTAAAGGATAAAACAGTGGTTTGCTTGCCGTTATTCTCTTTTAAATCTCTATTTAAATAATCGGAAAATAGTTTAACTCCTAATCCCTTTCCAGTTTTTATAGACGGATAAGGTGAATCGTTATTAAACATATCGGGATCGTATTTTTCTATTAAATCCCAAGAGCGCTGATACCAATGTTCGTTCCAACTATCTTGACTCGCGAATTTGAAGGTATCATAATCCATATTAAAGAACTCCCATTCTGGAGTCCCTTCTTTTTGAAATTTCCTAGCCGTTCTAAAAAAGCGAGGCGACCAGTATAAGTGTGTTGATACACCAAATTTTAAATCGTGTTTGCTTGCCGCATCTTTCCATTCTCTAAGAATATCTTTCTTTGGACCCATGTTTACAGAATTCCAAGGAAAGAAAGAATCATACATGTCAAAATTATCATGATGTGTGGCAACTGGCATAATAAAACGTGCTCCACATGCTTTAACAAATTCTACTATCCTATCGGCATCAAAGTTTTCTGCTTTAAAGTCTGCTATAAATTTTTCATAACCAAATTCAGAAGGCAATCCATATCTTTCAGTATGCCATTTAGTTAATCTAACCGTTCGCATTCTGTCAGGTTCGCTTCTGGCATCATAATCTTCATCACCATACATTCGTCTTCCATAGTGAGAACCATCATCTGCTCTATTCTCATCAATTGAAGACGGAATTCCCCAATGCATCCAAACACCAATCTTACCATCTTGAAACCATTCTGGAACTTGATAGTTCTCAGCCATAGATTCCCAATTCGCATCTATTGCTTTTTGGGCTTGCTTGGCTTGACCAAAAACTAAACAAGTGCTTAATGTTAACAAAAGGATTATTGAGAATTTCTTTAATATCATATGCTCTCTTTTATCATATATACAAAGTAACTCTTTACTAATTAAGAAACGATTCTCTATTCCGTCATTTTCTTGCTGTAAAAATTCAAATGCCCTGAGACCGCCTAGTACTTATTAGGTTTGGTTGAAATGAGAAAATTTTAAAACGAACAGAGCAAGCTAATTTAGCTTATTTGATACATATTTGTAGTCATACGAACTAACTCATGACGTCATGAAAAAAATTAATTCCAAAGGTTTACTGTTTTTGTTTTTACTACAATGCTTTTTGGGTTTTGCGCAAGATCAAACTATAACAGGTAAAATTACCGATGAAAATAATACGCCTCTACTTGGTGCAAGCATTTTAGAAAAAGGAACTAGTAATGGTGTAACATCTAATATTGATGGAGAATATACCATACAATTAAAAACTACTGATGCTGTACTTGTATTTTCATATGTAGGTTTTAAAACTTTAGAATTTTCTACTACAGGAAAGAGTCTTATTAATGTTCAGATGCAGGTTGATTCGAAAGCTTTAGACGAAGTGGTTATTACTGTAGGAATCAGAAGTTCTCAATTAAATGCAGTTAGAGAGAAGCGAGAAGCTACTACCGTTATTGAAGCAATTACACCAGAAGATATAGGAAGCTTTTCTGATAGCAACGTAACTGACGCCTTACAAAGGGTTGCAGGTGTACAAATAGAACGAAATGATGATGGTGTTTCAGGGGATAGAGTATCTATTAGAGGTATTGGACCTCAATTTGTTAAAGTAACGATGAATGGTCGTACTCCAATTTCTGCAGGAAATGAAGGTAAATCAGATTATCGAAAATTTAACTTGAATGTTATTCCTACTGAAATTATTAGTGGTGCTAGAATTCATAAAACAAGTCAAGCCAAAGAAATTGCAACAGATATTGGTGGCACTGTAGATTTTCAAACCTTAAGACCTTTAGATAAAAAATACAAAAAGAATAAAAATTATTTTGCTAGTGTTAACCTAAGAGGCGATAGTGATTCAGAATTTGAAGATATAGATTTCGATACAAGATTATCAGGTGTTTTTGGCGGAAAAATACATGACAAACTTGGTGCTGCTGTTTCCGTAGTTTATACCGATGATAATAGATACCGTGAAGAAGCAGGAATGAGAGGCTATAGAAATGTAGATTTTTATGAAGATACTAATAGTAATGGTGCTTTTGAAGATGGAGAGACTGTTTATGAAGGCATCTTAGTACCAGCAACTATTAATAATGCTGTAAGAAAAGATAACAGAAAACAATTGGCATTATCAGCGGCAATTCAATACAAGCCAACAGATAAATTAGAGTTTTTGCTAGATTATACCTTAACTAAATTAGAAGCTTTTTCAGACAGACAACAATTTCAAATATCAATGTCTACAGGTGGTGATAATGGTTTACTAGGTATTAATAACTTCTTTACACCAGAAAGCCTTGTTTTTAATGGAAATAATTTAGCGTACATCAATGCAGCTGGTGCAGACGTGTCTCGAGTGAATATTCAAAACAAAAATCAGTTTTATACAAATAATACCACAAATAATATAATAGGGTTAAATACCTTATACAAGGAATCAGATAAGTTGACTTTTAGTTTTGATTTATCGTATTCAGATTTAGATTTTTTCCAAGATTTAACGCAAATAACCGCAAGATTGGATGGAAGAGATTATGACAACAGTGCTATTAGTTTAGATTTGAGAGGTGAACTTCCTCAGTTTGGACTTCCAGATGAAATTTTAGATCCTACAGCGTTTGGTCTTAGATCTGCAGCAAAAAGGCATATCAGAACTAAAGGCTACAATTACGCTTCAAGATTAGATGTAGAGTATGAACTGAATAAAAAGGTAAAACTTTCATTGGGTGCAAGATCTGCAAAGACAGATTTCGAAGCTAGAGAAGCGCAAGCAAATGCCGACGATATATATGGTGATTATACAGATGAACAATTACAGCAATTTGTAGATCTTATTTCTTACGACAATTATTATGTTCCAGGTGATTTTTTAGGCGGTGGAACAGGTTTAGATCAATGGATTAATATTCCTGGAAATGCCGTGTTAGATTTAACTCCAGGGTTTAATAGTTTAAATGGTGGAAGTGTTTTTGATTTTGATACACCTATGGATCAGTTGATTTCTGATGATGATGACCTGCAATTTAATCCAGCAAAATCTTACGGAGCTATAGAAAAAAGTTTTTCTACCTATGCACAGGTTGATGCTAGAGCAACCTTATTTAACATACCTGTACTTTTAAATTTTGGAGTACGAGCAATTAACACAAGAAATGAATCTAGAGGATTTACTGGAGTAGAACAATTTGACCCTATTGCTGAAACTGAAGATGTTGTAAATGAAGCGCTATACCATGAGGTAGAAAATTCTAGATGGGATGTATTACCTAGCTTTAATGCCAACTTTAAAATAAATAGAAATTTAAACTGGAGATTTAGTGCTGCTAGAGGTGCATCAAGACCTAAGTATAGAGATATGATGCCTAGTAATGAGGTTTTGTATTTAGATCCTACCTCTGAAATATTCAATCCTAACTCACCAGACTATGAGCCAAATTTAGGAACTAGCTTATACAGAGGAAAAATTACTTCTGGAAATCCCGATTTAAAACCTTATACGGCATGGATGTATGACACTACATTTGAAATCTATAGTAAGAATGGTGGTGCTATTGTGGCTAGTATTTTTTATAAAGACATTAAAAATTATATAGGAAGACAAACACTTAACGATCAGGCATACCCTGGAATTGAAGAGTTGGGTATTGCATTACCTGCTGGTCAAGAAGATTTATTGTTTGATATTTCTAAACCTATAAATATTACAAACGCACAACTTTATGGTTTTGAAATAGGTTTTAATCATCATTTTACCTTCTTACCTGGTTTTGCAAGCGGATTTGGTTTACGTGCTAATTACTCTTTTGTTGAAAGTAATTTTGATGGCGCTGTTGGTGATGCTACTAATGGTTTTCCTGGGACCTCAAAACATAACTTTAATACGGTTATGTACTACGAAAAATACGGTTTCTCTTTTAGATTTACAGCAGCCTACAGAAGTAACTACCTAAGTAATTTGGGTGGTATTGGATCTACACGTGCAGACGAAGCGCATTATACAGAAGGAACAACCCTTCTTGGTATTAATTTAAAATACAACATCATAAAAGGATTACAAGTGAGCGCAGGAGTAAGTAATCTTACTAGTGAAGATACGCGCAGATACATTGGTGATGATCCTCAAAATTTAACGTCGTATTACGTTAGAACTCCCACTTGGAAAATGGGCTTAAGATACAGACTATAATCTAATAGAAATAGGTTGTCGTGAGCGCCACTACTTTACAAAACGGTATTGACGCCTCAAGACATAGTATACATGTTTAAAAAAATAAAATAAATAATAGTTCGCATATGTTTAAGAATAAATGTTTTATATGTTCCGTTTTAGTAATGCTTATTGGTGTGATGTCTATGCATGCACAAGACAAAACCAAAAAGGGAATGGAAGAAATGTGGGGTGAAACTACCGTTTCTGGAGATGCCCTAAAAAGTGGAAAAGCTAAGTTATTCGACGAAGGTAATTACGGTATGTTTATTCATTGGGGTTTATTTTCTAACCTTGGTGGTGTATGGGAAGATAAAACCTATTACGGTATTGGCGAATGGTTAATGAGCAAGCGGGTCGCAAATATCGCTCCCAAAGACTACATGGAAACCGCAAAAACGTTTAATCCTACAGCGTTTGATGCCAAACAAATTGCACAATTAGCTAAAGATGCAGGTATGAAATACATTATCATTACCAGCAAGCATCATGAGGGTTTTGCAATGTTCGATTCTGAAGCGAGCGACTTTAATATTGTTGATGTAACGCCATTTGGTAGAGACCCAATGCACGAATTATCTGCCGCTTGTAAAGATTTAGGTCTTGGCTTTGGCTTCTATTATTCTCATAACCAAGATTGGACGGCTCCTGGAGGAACTAGAGGTCCTGAGGTTGACGACAAAGGCAATAAAGTGGACTTTAAAGATTATTTCTACAACAAATGTAAACCTCAAGTTAAAGAGATATGCACTAATTATGGTCAAATAGACTTCGTGTGGTTTGATACGCCTGGAGATATGCCAAAAGAATATGTGGTAGAATTAGCAGATATGGTGAGAGAATTACAACCGAATGCCATGATGTGTAGTCGCGTTGGTTATGGTATGGGAGACTATGCTAGTATTGGAGATATGGAAGTGCCTACTAGAAATGTTGAAGGCCTTTGGGAAACGTGCGATACCAATAACGATTCGTGGTCATACGCTTGGTATGATAATAATTTTAAAAGCCCTAAAAAAATTCTTGGCAGAGTCATAGAAACTGTGGCTAGAGGTGGTTCTTATTTATTTAATGTAGGTCCAGATAGTAATGGTGCTATTCCAAACATTGGAATCGAGTTTTTACAAGAATCTGGTCGTTGGATCCAAAAATACCCACAAGTTGTTTATGCGGCAGGGAGCTCACCTTGGGGCTATGCATTACCTTGGGGAGATGTGACTACAAACAATAATTCACTGTATTTATCTGTAGGGCACTGGCCAACAGATGGTAAGTTATACGTGCCTGGTTTAAAATCGAAAGTAAAACGTATTTCGCTTTTAAATGGTGCAGAACACAGTGCATTACAATTTTCGAAAGTGAATGATTGGTTAGTTATAGAGGTGCCATACAAAGCGCCAGAAGAACTAATCTCAGTTATTCAAGTAGAATTGGAAGATACAGAACCTATTGTAGAAACCAACTTAGGCATCTATCCAAATATTCCTACGCGACTCTTAACCGAATTTGGAACAGCCGAAGGTGCAGAACAAAAAAATGTGCGTTGGATGGAAAAGTTTGGTGAATGGAAACATGCAAATCAAGTGAGCAATTGGGAAAAAGAGGGTACGGTAACTTGGGAAGTGAATGTGCAAAAACCAGGCTATTATTATCTAGATTTGGAATACACAGGTGACGGACGTTTAGTTTGGAAAACCACAACAGATGAAGGCATCAAAGTTCAAAACCAACAAGCTGCAACAGATAAATACGCTTACCGTAGAATGGGAATTATAGAATTTAAAACAGCAGGTAATCACACTATTAAAACAGCATTGGTTGAAGGTGATGCGCAAACCTCAAGTTTAAAATCTATTAAAATATCTCCAATAAAATAACAGTACATCTAATGAAGTCCCTTTTTTTACATAAACGTTTATTTCTAATCGGTTTGATACTTGGTCAACTTGCCTTTTCTCAAAACGACACTCATTATCCTGCATTTAGCTGGGACAAAGTTCCTGTAGCGTTTCACTTCGGAAAGAAAGGCGATCTCTTAACCAAAAAGGAAGCCAAATTTATTGCGTCTCGTTCCAACTTTGTTGTCTTAGAAAAGGCACACGGTTTTCCAAAGTACAAGTATTCAGAGGATGCTATTGCTGCTGATGCTGAAGTTTTAAAAGCGCTCAATCCAAACATGAAAGTAGTGTTCTACTGGAATGCGTTTCTAGATTACAACATGTACAGAGCTCATAACACTTATCAAAAACACCCAGATTGGTGGCTTAAACAAAAAAACGGACACTTAGATTTAAAAAGTGAGCGAACAAAACGCTATGATTTATCTAACCCTGAGGTTAGAAATTGGTGGTCTGATGTTGCCAAAACCAATCTAGATAATAAAAATATAGATGGTGTTTTCTTTGATGGTTTAGTTCAGGTAACCAATCCTGGAAATAAACAATTGTGGGGCACTGAAAAATTTGACGCCATTCAACAAGGGCTAAAAGATTTAATTAAAGAAACTAGAGCTAAAATTGGCGACGAGAAATTAATCGTCTATAATGGCATACGCTCTACTCCTATTAGAAATAGCGAGAATGATTTCCCAGATTTTACCGATGCCGTAATGATTGAACATTTCGGATATTTTAATAGCAAAACCAAAGAAAACATGCTTAAAGACATTCAAGAAATGGAACAAGCAGGTAAAAGCGGTAAAATTGTAGTGTTCAAAACATGGCCAGAAAATGCTTGGTTAAACAAAGCATTTATGAAAACGTCTGAAAAAGAAAAAGAGATCATTTCTAATGCACATTTAAACTTTGCATTAGCCTCTTTTTTAGCTGGTGCACAAAAACATTCTTATTTTATTTACAATTGGGGCTATCGCTTAAAAATGGGATCGCTTTTATGGTATCCAGAATTTGATAAGCCTTTAGGCAAACCGTTAAACGACATGCAGGTAGATGGCTATATTTTAACCAGAAATTATGAGCATGCAAGCATTTGGGTCGATTTAGAACACAAAACCTCTAAAATCGACTGGAAAAAATAAAACAAATACCATGAAGCTAAACGCCTTCTTTTATGTTTTCATGCTGGTCTGTTTTACATCTTGTCAACAACAGACACAACCTACAAAGCAAGTTAATAAACCCAATATTATCATCTTTTATGCTGATGATATGGGCTTTGGCGATTTGGCAATTCAAAATCCAGAATCTAAAATACCAACCCCTCATTTAGATCAATTAGCTAAAGAGGGTCTATTAATGTCTGATGCGCACAGTTCTTCGGGTATTTGCACTCCAAGTCGGTATGCGCTTTTAACAGGTAGATACCACTGGAGAGATTTCAATGATATTGTACATTCTATGGGTGAATCGGTGTTTAAAGACAACCAAGTCACCTTACCTAAAATTCTTAAAGGCAATGGCTACAACACAGCTGCTATTGGGAAATGGCATTTAGGCTGGAACTGGGAAGCGATAAGAAACAAAGACTTTACACAAACAGAAAAGGTAAAACGAGGTAAAAAGGACATCGAAATATGGCCAGCACAGGCTTATGATTGGGCTAAAGCCATTCCTAATGGGCCGTTATCTATTGGCTTTGATTCGTATTTTGGAGATGGCACTATCAACTTCCCTCCTTACACTTGGATAGAGAATGATAAAGTTACAGAAGCACCAACACAAACCTTACAGCATCCAAGTAAAGATTTTGCTCTAGAGGGTAATTGGGAACTAAGACCAGGACCAGCTGTTAAAGACTGGGATTTTTACAAGGTGTTACCAACAGTTACTAGCAATGCAGTAAGCTTTATAAAAAATCAAAACAACGCAGCGCAGCCTTTCTTTTTATACATGGCCTTCCCTTCGCCTCATGCCCCCATAATTCCAAACGAGGAATTTAGAGGCAAAAGTAAAGCAGGTCCTTATGGCGATTATATGTATCAAACTGATGATGCTATCGGACAAATCTTAAAGGCTTTAAAAGCCATAGGTGCAGACGACAACACGATTGTTATTTTTACTTCAGATAACGGTTCAGAACACTATGCTTACAATCGTATTAAAAACTACAATCACAATAGCTCTAATCCGTTTAGAGGTGTAAAAAGAGATGTTTACGAAGGTGGACATCATGTGCCTTTTATTGTAAAATGGCCGAACCACATACAACCAAATACTAAAAGCACTCAATTATTTAGTCAAATAGATCTTCTAAATACGCTAGTTACTATTACTAATAGTACTATGCCAAAAGGGTTTCAGCATGACAGTCATAATTTCTCCGAGGTGTGGTTATCAAACGCTACTGAACCTGTAAGAGACAATCTTGTTCACAATACGTGGACCTCTAAATACGCCATTAGACAAGGCGATTGGTTATACATCAATAGCAAAGATGGTTACCATACAAGAATACCAAAATGGTTTACCGAAGGACAAGATTTTGAAACCGCTAAAGACACTATACAACTTTTTAACCTTAAAGACGACATAGGACAAACCATTAATTTAGCTAGTAAATTCCCAAACAAAGTAAGTGAATTAGCAGCAGCATTAACGAAACAACAACAAACGGAAACGTTTAAAAATTATAACTAAAATGAGCAAAATCCATATAAAACTCATCCCTATAGTATTAATTACAATGTTGACATTATCTTGTAATAGCTCTAAGAAAGAGTCTATATTTTCATCGGGAACTACACCACCAAACATCATTTTTATTTTTGCAGATGATTGGGGTTATGGCGATCTAGGAGTGTACGGCAATACTGAAGTTGAAACACCCAACATAGATCAATTGGCTACTGAAGGTACTATGTTTACACAGTTTCACGTGACAAGTGGTGTTTGCTCGCCTAGTCGATCTTCGGTTTTAACAGGGCATTTTCCTGCAAGACATAGTGTTCATGGACATTTTGCACCACATGCTTTTAATGTAAAACGCAACATGCCAGATTATTTAGACGATTCCCTACCCGTTTATTTACCTCGTACTCTTCAAAAAGCGGGTTATACAACAGCTCATTTTGGCAAATGGCATTTAGGTGGTGGCGGCTTACCTAACGGCGACCCAAACGCACCAGAACCTAAAGTGTATGGCTATGATGAAACTAGAGTTTGGAATGGCAATGGCCCGACTTGGAAAGGTGACAAAAAATGGCCAAGAACTCGGTATATGGATAGCGATACGCTTTGGGCACAAAGCTCTAGTAGAATTGCTGTTGATGAAACCATCGATTTTATAAAACGAAACAAAGGCAAACAACCTATGTTTGTTAACCTTTGGCTAAAAGACCCACATACGCCTTTATGGCCTTCAGATGAGCAACGCAAACCGTTTAAAGGCTTATCGCCTAGTAAAGAAATCTATTATGCTGTTTTAAAAAATGCCGATTATCATATAGGTCGCTTATTACAATCTATTTCTGAAATGGGATTAGATCACAACACATTGATTATTTTCTCTAGTGATAATGGTCCTGCAGCTTACGGCCCTTCATTAGAAGCTGGTTCTACGGCAGGTTTAAAAGGAAGAAAAGTTGATATTTTACAAGGTGGCGTTGTCGTTCCTTTTATTGTAAAATGGAAAAACCACGTTCAAGAAAATAAAGTAGATTCTACAAGTGTCTTATCTACCGTAGATTTATTACCAACTTTTGCTAGTTTAGCGCAAGCCGAATTGCCTAAAGATTATGCTATTGATGGCGAAAACATAACAACTATTCTAGAAAATAATACGTTTAAAAGAACAAAACCACTATTTTGGGAGTGGCGCTTCCCTCAAGTAAAAACAAACCATTGGGCAGAAGCTGCGGTGAGAGATGGGGATTGGAAACTCCTTTTTAACGAGAAAATTAATAGAGTAGAATTATATAATATTTCTAAAGATCCGTTTGAAAAACAAAATGTAGCCGAAAACAACCAACAGCTTGTAAATGAGCTTAAAACTCTATGGAAATCATGGAAATTAGAGTTACCTAAATAGGTTTTAAACCGTATCTTATAAATAAAAACACAGCACCTACTTTTAAAACAAAACATAAAATGAATAAAAAACTAGTCGTATTAATAGCACTTGTGGGAATTATCTTTTCATGTACGTCCCAATCAAAAACAACAAAGGCACCTAATGTTATTGTGGTCATTACAGATGACCAAGGGTATGGCGATATTGCTGCACACGGTAATACACTGGTTAAAACGCCTGCATTAGATAAATTTCATGACAATTCTGTTAGACTAACAGACTTTCATGTTGGTCCTACCTGTGCGCCTTCTCGATCGGGTTTAATGACGGGTCGCTATGCCAATAGAGTTGGTGTATGGCATACCATTGGTGGTGTTTCTATATTAAGAGAGGACGAGGTAACTATGGCCGATGTCTTTAAAGAAAACGGTTACGAAACAGCAATGTTTGGTAAATGGCATTTAGGTGACACCTACCCTTCTAGACCACAAGATAAAGGCTTTACATACACGGTTGCTCATGGCGGTGGTGGTGTTGGACAAACGCCTGATTATTGGGATAATGATTATTTTGATGATACCTATTTAAAAAATGGCGTACCTACTAAATACGAAGGCTATTGTACCGATGTTTGGTTTGATGAGGCTATAAAATACATTGAAGATAAAAAGGATGAACCCTTCTTTTGTTATATTTCTACCAATGCACCTCATCTTCCGTATAATGTGCCAGAGTCGTACTACAATCAGTACAAAGATTTAGACATACCAGAGTTTCAAAAAATATTTTATGGAATGATTACCAATGTTGACGATAACTTTGCGAAACTTCAAAAGAAACTTAAAGATTTAAAGATTGCCGATAATACGATTGTAATTTTCATGACCGATAATGGAACTGCTTCAGGCTACAAGAAAGTAGGTGGTAAACTATACGGTTTTAATGCTGGCATGAAAGGCACTAAAAATAGCGAATATGAAGGCGGACACAGAGTACCCTTTTTCATTTCCTATCCTGAAAAAAACATTAAAGGTGGTAAAGATGTTACCGAATTAACAGCACACTTAGATATTTTACCAACCTTAGCAACCTTATGCGATTTAGAATTACCTGAACGCCAAAAGGAAATGGATGGTTCTGATATCTCGTCGTTGCTTTTAGGGACTCAAAAAACAATTGGAAGGGACTATTTAATTACAGATTCTCAACGTGTTCAAAGTCCTATAAAATGGCGAAAAAGTGCTGTGATGTCTGACAAAATGCGATTGGTGAATGGTACAGAATTATACGACATCTCTAATGACCCAGGACAAGAAAAGGACTTAGCAGCGCAGTTTCCTGACAAAGTAAAAACAATGCGAGCGCAGTATAATGAGTGGTGGAGTTCGGTTTCTTCAGAGTTTAATCAGTTTCCTATTATTGTATTAGGTTCAGACCAACAAAACCCTATAGAATTAACCTGTCATGATACACATGTACACGATTCTAAAATTCCGTGGAACCAGAATTACATTAGAGAAGCTAAAAAGAATCCGTTTGGAGGCAACTTTACTGTTGCGTTTGAACAATCTGGCACCTACACTATTGAATTAAGCAGATGGCCTTTTGAATCTGATTTAGCCATTAATGCTGCTGTAAAAGGCAAAGAAGGTACCATCTCTACGGAAGCCATTAGCGACGGTAGAACAATGAACTTTACATCTGGTGGTGTGAAAATTGGAGCTTGGGAACAAACAGCAACGGTTAGCAAAGATGCTAAAGCATTACGCTTTAAAGGTAATTTTACCAAAGGACAAACCGATATGAGTGCTTGGTTTACAACAGATGAGAATGTAGATTGGGGCGCGTTTTACATAAGAGTTACTAGAGTTTCTAAAACTTTTTCTTTACTAGATTAAGCGTTTTTGAAATCACGACATTGACACGTCATGTGACTTATAATTTATAACTAAAAAAGGGAAACGTAAACGTTTCCCTTTTTTAGTTGAGTTTGTTATAAGAGCGCTTATAAAGTATCTCTTTTAGTAGCTTATTTTGAAGCTAACATTGCTGGTGTTGCAACAGTTCTGAAGCCCATATGGTCTGACCCAGAATCTAAAGACACACCCATTTTAGCCGATATTCTAAAACTTGCACAATAAGACGCATGACATAAAAAAGAGCCCCCTTTCATCACATGTTCTACTTGATAAGGGTTATTAGGATTGTAATGTTCTTTAGCGCCTTGCGGATTTAAAATAGGCTGAGTCGTATCTAATTCGTAATAGTATTTTACATTAAAGAAATCGCTTGTAATTTCCCATACATTCCCTGCCATATCGTATAAACCAATACTGTTTGGTGCATACGATTTTACAGGAGATATAAATTCAAATCCGTCTTTAGACTCATTATTGGTAGGAAATGTACCTTGCCAAGTATTGGCCTTAGAATCTAAAATAGCAGGATCATCTCCCCAAGTAAATATAGCGTTAGCATTAGTACCTTGTGCCGCCGACTCCCACTCTGCCTCTGTTGGTAACCGTCTGTTAGCCCATTTACAATAAGCCAAAGCATCATCGTAAGCCACATGAACTACAGGGTAATCGTCTTTACCTTCAATAGAAGAGTTAGGGCCTTCAGGATGTTTCCAGTTGGCACCAGTTTTCCACGTCCACCATTGGCCGTAGTTTTCCATATTAGCCACCGCGTTTACATCTTTATTAAAAATTAAACTACCAGGTTGCAGAATACTATCATGAGGTTTTGGTGTATTAGGAGGCAATTCTTTTTTCATGACTTCCCAATCAATCTCACGTTCGGCAATGGTAACATAACCTGTAGCCTCTACAAAAGCTTTAAACTGCTTGTTTGTAACCTCTGTAATGTCTATAAAAAAGCCATCTACAGTTACCAGATGCGCAGGCTTTTCTCTTGGCATGGCAAAGTTATCGGTGTCTTTGGCTCCTTGTAGAAAGGTCTTTTTCTCAACCCAAATCATGCCTTCTGGAACTTCTGTTGTTACCGTTGTTGTGGTCTCAGTTGTTTTTTGCGCTTCGTCTTTACAGCTAACTGATAAGAAAACTAACAACAGTAGCGCGCCATAAGCCCATCCTTTTTTTATGTTATGATGATACATGTACTCTTTATTTTATTATAATCTTGAACTATTTATAATGACGAACCTATTTACGATTCATTTTTAAAACTATTTCTCTTGTAAATAAACTAATTTAAACACATAAAACGACAGCTATGCCCATTTAATTTTATGCCACTAGCAACTATTTTTAGTTTAGCTTATGTACACTAAGTTCTTGGCAGTACCAAGCCCCTTCTGTTTTTATGAAAAAACCGCAATATTTAATACTAAATATCACGGTTTTTCGGCTATTAATCAATTAGGGGATTTTAATTGTAATGTTATATTTAAAGCTTATTAAACATTTAGAATGTGTTCATTCCTATTATTTAATAATCACCTTTTGTGTTCTACTTTGTGAGGCATTACCTATTTGAACAAGATAAACGCCAGTATGTAATGCATTCACATTAATAGTATGTGTTGTATTAGCCTGTTCTAAATCTTGTTGTACTACCAATCTACCTTGCATATCGTAAATAACAGCTGTTGTATTGCTAGCTAACTGCCCTTTAACAACTACTGTTTTTGAAGAATGATCTGTATAGATATTTAACCCATTTAACACATCATCATTTATAGATAAGGCTTGTGCCGCAAAATGTATAAAGAAACGTCCTGTAGTATTTAAAGCTACAGTTGGAGTAAACACATAGTTACCTGTATTTAAAAGTGTCCAAGTATTCGTTACATTATCTTCAAGATATACATTAACATCTGAAGGAATAGCAGCAGACGTTGTATTTAAACCAATAGTTAATTGTACACCTGCATCACTTTTAACACCAAGTGGCACAACCACATCGTTAAAATCGTTATAAGGTAAGGCTTGTAAAACCATCTCAACACCTTGATTATCGTCTACAAGATTGGTATAAATACCATTAGCAGAACCCGCATAAGCACCAGCATCGAAGCCAGGATCTAAACCTCTAGTTTGATTTTCTACAAAGTATATTTTAGTGTTAAATGTTGTAGATGACCCATTGGTTAAAAACAATTCTGAAAACACAAAATTAGGTGCCGCTGCTCTATTAGCAATAAAGTCATCAGAAGTACCTGTAGTTCTTATGTCTTCTTCAAAAATTACTGTTCCGCCACCAGATTTAGACCTAACAAAAAAACCTTGTCCTGGTGCAATTTTATCAGTGGTATTTAAAGCATTCCAAATGGTAAAATTACTACCGTTAGAATCATCGGCATCATAGCCATAAATTGCATTATAAGCTCCTCCATCAAATTGTGATGAGTTGGCAGTAAAAAAGTCTGCAAAATCTATATATGAAGGAAACGGATTTCCTATTAAGTTCCATAACCCATAAGAAGGGTCTGTTCCTTCTGTAAGCGCTACAGTAATATCGGCTACAGGTGACGCTGGTATATTTTGTTTAAAATACACAGTACTACCTGTATTAGTTCCTGCTCTATATCCTTTTCCTGGCACGATAGACTCTGAAGCATTAATAACACTATCCCAATTTAAGTATTCTGCTGAATTATTATCAAAAGGACCAAATAATTTTTGTGTTGTATTGGTTGCGTTTTGATAAAGGTCACCGTTAAAACTATCATTTGCAAAATCAGAAAAATCCATAGCAACAGGTGTTGCTATAAGGTCGTTTTCTGCAACGGCATTAACATATCTATAATAACTAATTTGACCATTAACTTCGCCATTAAAAATTAAACTAGCAAAACTAGTAGAATTAGATCTTGCCCAAAGGTTTTGTCTTGTAACTGCATCTCCATTAATAGTAAGGGAGTGTCCAGGATTAACAGTAACACGCTCTAACACACCAGCATCATTTCTATTGGTATAATTGTTTACAACAACATCTGAATTGATATTTAAATTACCAAGAATTAAAACATCATCTTCAGGACCAGGAACCACTCCTCCTACCCATGAAGAGGCATCTTCCCAATTAATACCTTGACCTGTTGTAGAGGTATAAATAGCTTTTGTAATGTATCCAAATTCATCTTGTACAAGTGTACCATCTACTGGCTCTACACCATCAAGAAGCCATGTATCTAATATGGTTTGAGACACAGTAGTAGCTGTGTTTCCTATTTTTAACACACCACTTCTAAAATTTTTTAAATCTACAATACCTCCATTAGTAATGGTAACTCCTGTAAAACCTACTGCTGTTACTGCCGAATCAAAATTTAAAGCCAATGTTTCTGTATCTACACTAAGGTTGGCCATATTGCTTTGGTTAGCGTTAAATACAACTTCAGACGTACCAGAAAGCACATTTGTTCTTTCTATTGAACCTTCTATTGTATTGGCTTCGTTTACTGTAAATGTCTCAGCAGTACCTTCAAATCTTATAGCGCTACCCGAATCAAGAAATACAGTTGAAGTGTTAGACACATAAGACACTGTTCCTCTAGCAATATAATTACCATCAAATCCAGAAAAGTCTGAAGTTGCTCCAAAAATTAATGAGCCTTGTGATAATGAAATTTCATTAGTACCAGTTACAGTACCATTAAACTCTGTAGTAACACCACCAATATTGGTTAAATTAAGTGCGTTTCCTCCTACTGTTATTGTGTTGCCACTAGTAAAAATTAAGGCACCACTATTTCTAAATCGTCTGCCATCTACATTCACAGTAACGTTACAATCAAACGTAATTGTATTAGTAACTACACCATTATTTATAGTATTTGTTGAGCCAGAATTTCCAACAATTAAAGTACCGTTAGATACGGTTCTATCTCCATTTGTTGTAAATCTAATTTCATTAACAGTATGCGTACCAGCATTTAAATCTACATCTGTTGTTATGGTAGCTCTGCCTGTTGCTATTGTATTGTTAGACCAGTTATCAAGGTTAGTCCAAAGTGCATCTGTGCCTTCTGTAAACGTTTCGTTTTGCCCACTTAATTGCGAGCTACTCAAGCCAAAAATGCCTAAGCTCATTATAATAAAAAGTAATTTCTTGTTCATGGATCTCATAGTTATTAATTAGTGTTTCAAAATTAAGTAACTATAGTAATTGTTACTTGCTTAAATAGCCCAAATACGTACTCATATCGTGCAAAACACCTTATAAACACTCATAAATCAATTAGTTAAACCCAAACTTAAAGTACTTACCATCTTACTAGAAATGAAAATGTTAACCCAATATATGGCACTTTTTACTTGTAGTGCCACCACACATAAAATGACCTTGCTATAACTTACCCTTCGGTTTTTTACTTGCATTTGTCATTTATTTAAAAGCTTAGACTAAGCAGCACGTTAAAATAAATTAATACCAAAATAGGTATTGAAATTTTACGAATCTTAAAAAAAAGGAAACCTATTTTGCTTTACTAGCAACAAACAGGTATGGCCATTTTTAACCAAAGGCTACATTAGACGTATTTGAGTGCATAAAACGCTTATTAATTTAAAATTTCACTATAAATTTATAGAGATTATTTACTACGTAAAGCCCATTAAACACTAGAATTCAGCGACTTATAAACAAAGCGCTGTTAACAATTATTTTCTGAGCGTCTTGATAACTAAACAATGCTGATTAATTTAGTAACAGTAACATAAACACCATATTAATGAAGACAACACAAAAGGAACATAGCGTACCTAAACCCCAAAACACTGGTAAAATTTACTTTGATAAGTCTTTAATTAAAGACGAAGAATGGTTGAGCATGCAAGACATGATGCGGTATTTTAAAATAAGCCGAAGCACACTAAAACGCTTGGTTCAAGGCAATAAAATACCCAGTATAAAATTAGGAAATTCACTCGTGTTTCCTAAAAACCTAACCAATAAAATCTTGCAAGACCAAGCCTTAAAACATTTAGACATTAGCAATAGCAATGGCATGAGCCTTGACAATTAAGCCTATGCTTTACTTACTGCGCGGTTCTATTTAGGTTTAACACAGCAAAAAGCCCTCTAATTGCTTAGAAGACTTTTTTAAACACCTACAAGTAGTGCCTTACAATACGGTAAGCGTACCTAAGTAATTACTTACTGCAGCAGTTTTACCATTTTGAGCGGCAAAACTCGCCCAAACCTCAACATCTACACCTGCCATATAAGGTGGTAAGGTAAGCGCAATGCTAACCTGTTCTCTAGTAGCAGCAGGGCTAAATATTTGATATAAGCGCTGCTCTGGTGCATAGACTACAACCATAAGCTCATCGTCTGCTTTGGCATTACCTTGACCGCTGTTATCCTCCCACTCTAAGTTAAGCACTTGGTTGGCAGCCGCAGTAATTTCGGGCAGTTGCAAGCCTCTTAAATCGCCTTTACTAATTAACACCTTTTGATAGTTAATAGTAAAACCCTCGGCAATAGGGCTTAAAGCCTCGGTAAGGTGGTAAGACACCGCTAGGTTGTACCTAGACTTATCGCCTTGTTTTTGCCCAAAATACTTACTTAGTAAGCTCTTCATAGGCGTTAAAAAGGTAATAACGGTTGTAAAACGTTCGCGCTGTTGCACCTGTAGTTCGGTTGGTGTGTAGTTACCGCGTTGTGGTAAACTTCGCATGACGTTTTTACCGCGCCATCGCGATCCAACTACGTTTCCTACTTTTCCAGAAAAACCACCTAAGATGCCTTTTTCAAATGTTGCCATAATTAATACATGTTTTGGTTACTAATACCGCTAAAGTAAAACGCAAATAGCTCACAAACAAGACCTTGACTAATATTGACGACTATTGACGAATATTGACCACTTTTGACGACTTTTGACGAATATTGACGAATATTGACGACTATTGAACACTTTTGACGACTATTGACGACTATTGACACATGAACCCGATTTTTAGGGGGTTTTGTTCGAGTCTTGTTCGAGACTTGTTCGAGTGAGGCTCGTATGTATTTTTTAAAAATTGAGTTTTGTAGAAGGATTGTAAAACCAATCTAAAATGAGACCTAATAAACTGCTACAAAAGCCTTGTATTATAAGGCTTGCAATGTGGTGTGTGGTGTGGTGGTTTTGATTGTAAATTTCTAAATTTTGTGTGTAGTTGGCTTATTTTTAGGGATATGTGTATATTTAGGGTTGAAATTAGGAGTTGGCATTAGGACCTGGCATTAGGAGTTGGCATTAATAAAAACTAATATACCCACTAATAGGTGTTTTTTTTCAATCAAAATAATCTATTACTTGGAAACGATTAAATTAATAACTAAAAAAAAATAAATATGGGATGGGGATTAGTATTTGCGGGTGTATCCGCAGCAGCAGGATTATTCAACGCAATAGACGAAAGCAGAGCAAATAGAAGAATAATCGCCGATTTGAGTGAAATCAAAAAGTATCTTAAAAACATAAAAAAGTCTATTAGATTTGTCAAGCTTCAAAATGAAGAGATTTTACTAAAACTAGATGAACTACCTATTAGAATAACTAGAATAGTAGAAACTGTGGTAAGCAATGCAATACTGGAGGAAAAATATAGTGATATTGATGACCTTAGAGAAAACTTTATTACTCTTAGTAGGTGGAGAGGAGTCAGTTTGAGAGGTAGAGAATGGAGTAAATTTTCAAGCTCAATAAATTATGTTTTTGACCACGAAAATAGAATAAGCCGATTATTAGATTTAATTAGCATATCCGAGCTTGCTTTATGTATTACAAAAAACCGAGCAAAGTCAATTGTTGTATTAAGATTGGATAACAAAATTGATAGTTTAGAATTTTTAACAAACACATTTCAAGAAAAAATAGAATCCCAACTTGAAAAACTAATTATTGATTTAAATAATACGAAGTATATTAAATCACATAATTTAAGTCCTGAACTTGGAGATTTAAAAAATTTAGTATTTAAAAAACAACCTAATAGAAATAAAACACAATACTATATTGAGGAGGTATGTGAAACATACATTGGAGGGACTAGAGAAGTGGACAGAGTAATTACAAAATGTAAAAATGTAAGAAGGTCTCGTCAGGTACCTGATGTCCAGTTTCATAATTTAAGAGATAATTATATTAATTTGATTAACAACACAATACAAACAATAGAGAAGCAAATACTGGAGTTTGGTCAATTGACTTCAATTTTAAATTGTCTAAAAAAATATAGAAATAATATTTCAGAAAAATCGATAAAAACAATTTTGGATATAGAAGAACCAATGTTATTTTTAGATACCGACTTAAGCAATAAAATAGATAATCCTCAGTCAATATCGTCTTCTGAATTAAACAAATTTTTAGAAATTAAAGATGAAGTATTTGAATTTAAAGAACTAGATACTGAAAATGAATCTTTCATTATTATAAAATAAATACTAATACCAACAATGTGTATAATTAATTGCTTGGTCTGTGTGTATTCGGTTTCTTTTATTAAATTAGTTCTCGCCAACGCAACTAATCAGACACAACACGTTGTAAGTCATTATTAAAAAGAACATTTTGGAAGAGTATTATTGTGTAGACCTAAAATTTAAAAACGAAGAAATATCGCCTAAAACTCTTCATACACATTTATTCGTTTCAGATAAAGAAATCTACTTCAAAATTATAGATAATGAAGAAGGTTCTAATGTAGATAGAGACTTCATGGTATTAACAAAATCGTTAGGTTTTTTCGAAGAAACATTTGAGATTATTAAGACTAATGTTGGATTAATATTTGACGATAGTCAAATTTGTAAAGTTACTTCAATGGCTTATGATTCAAAAAACAACTATTTCACCGTTTATGTAAGTAATATGGGAATTGTAATTCCAAATATTCACAAAGAATTTGTAAATCAAGGTTCCGCAGAACTAGACGACAATGGATTGAAAGTAGTAAATCATTTTTATTCTTTTTTCACAAATTTTAAAGACAAAAACAACTTCTCAATTTCACGAATGAATGGAATGGATAGTTACTATGAATCAAAAACTCTCACATTTAGACCAGAACTGGAATTTTTCGCTAATGATAAAAAGGGAAGTAAAGAGTTTACTATAAAAAAAATACCAACAATAAACTTTAATCTAACTGATTCTAAATTCAAATTATTAAAAAATGAAATCGAAGTAGTATGCAAATTCCTATCATTTTGTTATGGCATAAGGATCAACCTCAAAAAGATTGCTTTTAGAACAAATGATGATATAATCATTTACAGAAATATCAGTCAAGATAGAAATATTTACATTTCTAATTTTTCAACGGTATTCAGTTATCTAATTAAAAATTACAGTATAGATAAAATATTAAAAAATGATTGGAACAGTAAATATTTAGCTAATCAAGAAAAAATTGATAAAGCAATAGATAATTATCTTCATTCAAGGGAAGTTGACTCAACAGCTTCATTTTTATTACTTTTCAATATCATCGAAATATTTAACATTGCTCAACAAATTGAAAAATTTCAATTTAACGATTCAAAAGATGAAAATCTTTTAAAAGCATATGAACTATTATCAAGTTCATTAGAAAACAAAAAAGATTTGAAAGATTTAAAATCAAAATGGAATGGTTTGATAAATAAAATTTCTATAAAACCCCTAAAAAGCTCATTCGAAGAAACGCTTAAAGCTAATAAAATAGATTCTGACTTTTTTGGTTACTCATTTACGAAACTAAAAAAGACAAGAGATAAGCTAACACACGGAAGTGTGAAATCTATAACAGAGGAAGAAATAAAATCTCAAATTTATTGCTTACGTAAAATATCGTTATGTTTAATTCTGTCAAATTTGGGTTTTAAGGAAGATTTAAAAACGCCTTACAACAACGTATATATTTAATTGCTATTTTTAGCCTACTTACGAACATTGCCTACGCCAGTTCGCTTTGCTCGTGTCCTGCGGAATATTCTATCTGTGTTTTATTTCTTAAATTAGTTGCTTAAACACGCCACTAATCATATACAAAACCGTTGTGTGCTATTTACCGAAAACACCCAGTATTAGGTGTTTGATTGAACAAAATAAATGCTAATTTTAACAAAAATTCTAATACAATGAAAAAATTATTAATTCTATGTCCTTTTTTTATCCTGCTTTTAGGTTGTAGTAGTAATGATAGCGAAAATGTTGAAAATAACCCTGCGGTCAATCTATCCAGTCAGAAACAAATTTTAAATTTTAGCTTTTCTAGTAGTAATAATAACATACCTGTAAATTCAAATGGAGATGTTGAAAATAATTCCGTTAGTATATTTCTTCCTGTGAATACAGATTTAAGCTCTTTAATACCAAATTTCACAATCTCTGAAAACGCCTCATCATTTGTAAATAATCAAGAGATAACTAGCGGTGTTACAAATTTAGATTTTTCAAATAACCTAACTATTGAAATAGTTGCTGAAGATGGAACAACGAAAAACTACAATATAGAAGTAATAACAAATTTTACAGGTATAGATAATAGCATTAATTTTTTAATGTCAAATTATAACATACCTGGTGTTCAACTTGCTATTATAAAAGATGAAAAACTAGTGTATACAAAATCTTATGGATTCGCTGATGAAGATAATAATGAACTGGTTAATGACGAATCGCTTTTTAGAATAGCTAGCATATCAAAACCAATTACAGCTATTGGTATATTAAAATTAGCAGAGATGAATTTATTAAGTTTAAACGATACTGTCTTTGGAGCTGGAGGCATCCTTGGCTCTGACTATGGAACAATACCATATTCAAATGATATAGAACAGATAACGGTTAAACATCTTCTTGAACATAAATCTGGATGGGCTAATATTCCTTTTGACCCTATGTTTAATAATTTAAACTTTACTCACAGTCAATTAATTTCAGATATGGTTGACAATCGCCCCTTAACCACTTCACCTGGTTCTACATATTACTACTCAAATTTCGGTTATTGTGTTCTTGGGAGAATCATTGAAAAAGTTTCAAATACAACATATGAAACTTTCATAAAACAAAATTTATTTATACCGAGTGATATCACTAATATGGAAATTGCTGGCAACACAATTGATGAAATATATGCTAACGAAGTTGTATATTATGATCAAGAAAATTTCAGCCCATATTCGATGAATGTTACAAGAATGGATTCTCACGGTGGATGGATTGCTTCTGCGACAGACTTAGCAAAGTTTCTTTCTAAAATAGATAGAAATACAAACAGAGAAGATTTGGTAAACCAAAACTCTTTACAAGAATTATATTTTGGGTTTCAAAATTGGATTTTTTACGGTTCTTTACCTGGTAGTTCCACTGCTATTTCTAGAGTAAATAACTCCTTTAGTTATGTACTATTAGCCAACACAAGAACTATTCCTATAGACGGAATCTTAAATAATATGAACACCATAATGCAATCAAGAATTTCTTCTCGCTCTGAATGGCCAGATTATGACTTGTTTTAACAAAAAAGGTAGTGTTATAAAATCTGCTACTATTCTTATACTAGACCATTAGGTGCAATGTAACAAAACCATGCTCTATACGTCTTCCATAAACAAACCAATTATTAAAACATTATGCCAGAAAATTTATCGGAACGAAAAGAAACTTGGAAAACAATCTTTTTATTTCTTGCCATCGTTATCCTTCTTACTTCACCTTTTCATTATGCCATAGTTAATTTATATCCATCACGAATATATGTTGGAGCTATAATGTGGTGTCCTGCAATTGCTGCATTTATTACCTTAAAAATAAAAGGTCGTAAGATTTCATCTCTAAATTGGAATTGGGGACATTGGAAATATATCCGATGGTCTTATTTCATACCTGCCCTATATGGTATAATCACTTATGTATTAATCTGGATTTTCGGACTGGGCAGTTTAACTAATAGTGAAGCAATAACAAATTGGGGAAAAGATCTTGGTTTGTTTGGAATAGGCACATTAAATCCAACGGCAATAACAATAATAGCAATTACCTTATTAGGTACTATAGAAGTAATAAGAGCTTCTGCAACAACTTTAGGAGAAGAAATTGGGTGGAGAGGTTTTTTTATCTATGAATTGAGAAAGGTACTTTCATTTACTAGTGTTTCAATTTTTAGTGGATTTATTTGGGCTGCTTGGCATTGGCCACTACTTGTTTACTATAGTAATAATATGCTATTAGAATTTATAACATTCTTCATAGTAATCATTTCTATGTCTTTCATTATGACCTACTACGCTTTTAAATCTAAAAGTCTTTGGCCAGCTGTAATATTTCACGCAGTAAGTAATGTTTATATTCAAAAAATAATGCCTGAACTAACAATTAAGAATGAAGGAACGGAATATTGGCTTGGCGAAAACGGAATTATGTTTGCAATTGTTACTTGTGTTTTTGGAATTTACTTTTGGAGAAAAGCGATTAAAGAAAAATTATAAATAAAACACAGCGCCTAACACCGTGTAATTAATTGCTTAAACACGCAACTAGCCATAACACAAACACGTTAGCAAATATTAAAACCGTACATCTTTGAAATTTAATAAACTAACAAGGAAAGTGTAAAAGACTTACAATTAAAATTATATTTGCTCTAAACTAAATCTAATCAATATTTAAATTATGGAAAAAAAATTACACTATTTACTAATGAGCCTTGTGTTCATTAATGTTGGAATACTATCTTCTCAAACAACTGAAGATTTTGAAGGTGAAGCCATAGCTTCTTCTTCATTCATTGATAACGGACAGACATTTAATGTAACAAGTCCTACAACAGGTGAGACTTATGATATTTTTAATTGTGCAGGCTGTGGTTGGAATGGAACCACTACTGATGCTCAATTTATTGAAAATTCAGCAGGAGCTAACGGAGCGAATAACGGAAGTAGTTTTACAATTAAGTCAAATGACGGAACTGATATTATCGTGTCTAATTTATATTTATTTTGCTCAACACTTTCACTTTCAAATCATTCTGGTTCTCTAACAATAACTGGAAAAAAAGAAGGAGTACAGGAATTTACATTTACAAAAGATTCTGGATTTTCTAATGTTGATACATTGACACCAAATAATGGGTTTACATATATTAATTTTATTACAGAAGGTGCAGCTGATTATTCTCAAACGCCTATTGATGAACTAATTTTCACGTCAACTACAGATTTAGATTATATGGCACTTGATGCTTTTACTTGGGATTACGCAAGTACGTTATCAATCGAAGATTTATCTAATATAGAAAATAATGTTACAATATATCCCAACCCATCTTCTGATGATATACAAATTTCAAATATTAGAAATATAACACAATATGAGATATATAATATTTTAGGTGAAAGAATACGTATAGGAAATATTAATCCAAATCAGAAAATAAATATCACCGAACTTAATATTGGAATATATATACTGAAATTAGAAGGAAGTAATACTATCAAGTTTGTTAAGAAATAACATTTGCTAACAGCGTGTCTATTTAATTGCTAGGTCTCGCCTACTTACGAATATTGCTTACGCCAGTTCGCTTTGCTCTTGTCGTGCGGAATATCTATCTGTGTTTTATTTCTTAAATTAGTTGCTTAAACACGCAACTAAGCATATACAAACACATCACTTGTAATGTAAAAACCACGATAACCTAGTGTATATATTCTTAAAACTAAAACATTGGCAACTGTTTATACTTTGGATTTTAGGCGCCATTCAATTGGTGCTTTTTATGAATACAGAATTTTGGTTTGTAGGTTTAGGTATTTATTTTGGTCTTTTCTTTGGTTGGGTTTACTCAATAGGTAACGTTTTGAATAAAACTAATGTTGAAATCACAAAAAAACTAAATGTCTGGTCTATACTATATTTGATTTCTATTATACCAATGGGCATTCATTTTCATAATATGTGGTCGGTAGCATACCAGCGCATACATCCTTTGCTATTTATTGTAAGCGGCATTATTGGATTTTTTTCAATTGTAAATATTGGAATTATAGGAGCAAAATCTATACAAGAAAAAGAAAAGCAGAACGCACTATCTTTTGGAAATTATGCATGGGAATTTTTCATGATTTTATATATGCTTATTGGTGTTTGGTTTTTACAGCCAAGACTTAACAAACTAATGTCTGACAAGTAAAACACTACAAGTAACAACGGGTATAATTAAGGCCTTGTATTGTGTTTTGACTACAATTAATAGTATAAAAACGACTTCTATGTGCTTTATTTTCAGGAATATGTGTATATTTAGGATTGGTATAAGTAGCTACAAACAATTAAAACTGAAAACTTCAAATGAAGAAAATACTAATTCTAACAATAATACTTTTAAATCAAATTTCATATTCACAGATTAAAACCAAATTATTTTATAAAGATGGTAAAACAGCAATAGAAAAATGTAAAATAAAAGGTAATACTATAAAATGTGAAAACGGAAATAAAAAATTAAAATTTAACTCAAAAGATTTAAGCGCTATTGAACAATATTCTAAGTCTGGAACTACAACACGATATGTTTATATGAAAATTGGGAATAGTAGTAAACCAAAATTAATGAGACAACTTATAAAAGGAAGTGCTTCTCTCTTTGAAATAACAAAAATGGCTGCACCTCAGACTGGAGGCTTTACAACTGCATATTATGTGAAAAGACAATCTTGGGATAGTGCAAAAAAAATTGGAACGATGAAGTATAATAAGAATAAAGTAGCAGCTTATTTCTCTGATTGTCCATTACTCCTTCAAAAAGTAAACAGTAATTCTTTTAAAGGCAAATCTCCTTTCAAATTAATATCCTACTTTAATAAAAATTGCGGAAATTAAAAACTGTTTGTAACAACGTGTATAATTAATTGCTAGTGTTGTTTTTTGGCTAAGGTTATAAAGCACATAAAATAACTTCTATGTGCTTTGTTTTTAATGATATGTGTATATTTAGGGTTGATATAAGTAGTTGGCAGTAATTTGAGCATACCAAACACTAAAGAAAGAAATGAATGAATATTTAAAATCATTTAATTTATTTACAGACATAGAAATTAATGATTTCTTGAAATTATCTCAAACCATTTTATTAAAAAAAGGTGATTTATATATTAACAATAATGAAATTTGCGACACTATAGCTTTTGTTAAAAGTGGAATTTTTCGTTCTTATTACTTTTCAAACAATGACGATGAAATCACTTATTGTTTCACTTTTCCAAATAAACTATTAATGGCTTATTCGTCATTTATTTCACAAAAAAAATCTGAAGAAAATATTCAAGCTCTAACAGATGCTGAAATAATTTCAATACCAAAAGCAACGTTAGAAAATTTAGCGAAATCAAATAGTAATTGGTTGCGTTTTTTGAAAATTATTGCCGAAAAAGAATATGTAGAATTAGAAAAGTGGATATTTAATCATCAAAAAGATAAAGCTCAACAACGCTATTTAGATTTAATTACAACACAACCTGAATATATCAAAGAGATTCCACTACATTATATAGCTTCTTACCTAGGCGTTACGCAACGTCACCTTAGTCGAATAAGGGCTAATATTAAGTATTAGACAAATGTCCTCTTCTTAAACCTTTAGTGCTCCATAAATTTGCATATAATTTAAAAACAGATATTATATGAAAACAATAATTTTAATTGGAGCAAACGGAAAAATGGGACAAGCTGCTCTTACAGGTCTAGGAAAACACAAAGTTATAACTGCTGGGCGTTCTGCTGATAGCTATGACTATCAAGTTGACATTACTAGCGAAGAATCCTTAAGAAAACTATTCAAGGACGTAGGACATTTTGATGCTGTTGTAAATACTGTTGGCGTATGTGAATATGCCAATTTCACAGAAATGACAGAAGAACAATGGATGAGTACCATTTTAAGTAAAATGATGGGACAAATTAATATTGTTCGTATAGGACAAGAATACATTGCAGATAACGGTTCTTTCACATTAATTACGGGAATTCTAAATGTTAAACCGATTCCATTTGCGATCGCAGACGCAACTACAAGTGGAGCAATTGATACATTCGTTAAATGTGTTGCCTTTGAAATGCCAAGAGGAATTCGAGTAAACTCAATAAACCCAACTGTTTTAGAAGAGGCTTGGGATGTTTATGGTGAAATGATGCCAGGTTTTGAGCCAGTTCCTGGAAAGTTAGTGGGTAAAGCTTTTGAACGTTCGGTTGATGGATTTATTACGGGTCAAGTAATTTTTGTAGATGCATAAATAAAAACTACCGCCAACACCGTATATAATTTATTGCTAAGTCCTCACCTATTTACGAAAGTTTGTGAGGACTTTTTATTTAGTTATTATTTACTAAATTAGTTGCTTAAAACACGCAACAAACCATATACAAACACGTTACTACACTTAAGAGAAACATTATGGAAATAGGAACAAAACTGATTAAACCGAGCTTGACATTCCGAATATTATTTGCAATAGGAACTGCGATTCTGTTTTCGTTTATACTTTGGTTATTTGACTATTTCACTGAAGAAAAACTTTACTCGATAAATAGTTTATTATTTCAAGGAGTGTTATTTGGATTGTGTTTTGGAATTGGATTTCCTTACGTAAATGAAAAACTCGCTGTAAAATTTTCTAATAAAGTCGGCATTAAAATCAAGCCCGAATTAGATGAAGACGAAAAAATTGAAATTGAAGGTCCTGCAAATTTATTTCGCGGAATGGAAGGAGTTGGCGGAAAAATATTTTTGACTGATAAAAAACTGATTTTTAAATCACATAAAATTAATATTCAAAAAGGACAAACAAATATTGAATATAAAAACATAAAGGAAATCATTAAACGAAAAACCGCAAAGATTATTGATAACGGAATTAGAATAATTACAAATGATAATAAAGAATTTGACTTTGTAGTTAATGAAAGAGATTTATGGTTTGAAAACATAAACAAACGAATAAAATAAAAAACGCAATACAGCAGGTATAGTTAATGCCTTGTGTTATGTTTTGACTACGATTAAAAAGCACATAGAACGACTTCTATGTGCTTTATTTTTAGGGATATGTTTATATTTAGGGGTAATATAAGTAGTTGTAGCCAATTTAAGAACAATAAAGAATGAAACAAAAGATACTATTAATAGCCCTTTTATTTATTTATTCTATAATGTTTGCTCAAACATTACCAAAAAAATTAAGTGAAACCGACTTCTCGATTGGCAAATCCCTTAAAATTAAATCGACGATATTAAATGAAGTAAGAGATTTGAATCTGTATTTACCTTTAAATTATTCAGCTGATAGCTTAAAGACTTATCCTGTTATTTATTTACTTGATGGTTCAAAAGATGAAGATTTTATACATATATCTGGAATTGTTCAATTTGGTTCTTTTTCCTGGATAGATATGATTCCAGAATCTATTGTTGTTGGAATTGGAAATGTTGACAGAAAAAGAGATTTTACATATCCTTCTCAGAATACGCTTGACCAAAAAGAATTTCCCACATCTGGTAAATCTGAAAATTTTATAGCTTTTTTAGAAAAGGAATTACAGCCATTTATTACATCAACTTATAGAACAACCGAAGTCAGAACCATAATTGGACAATCCTTAGGAGGACTATTAGCAACAGAAATTCTCTTGAAGAATCCTGAACTCTTTGATAACTATATTATTGTAAGTCCAAGTTTATGGTGGGATGATGAAAAACTATTAGACGAAGAACAAACTTCATACGATTCAAATAAATCGGTATATATAGCTGGTGGAAAAGAAGGAGAAGTAATGGAACGGACAGCAAAGGAATTGTATGATAAGCTCAAAAAAGAACAAAAACCGAATACGGATTTACTTTACGAGTTTTTAGAAGACAAAACACACGGAGACGTATTGCATATTGCCACTTATAATGCGCTTGAGAAAATATTTAAACGAAAAAAAGAATAAAAAAAACTGGCTACAACAACGTTTATAATTAATGACTTTGGCAAGTGCTTATTTGGAAAATCCGATAGGATTTTCGTACTGGCTCGTTTTCGTTTTGTTAACTTAGTTCTCGCCAACGCAACTAGCCATACACAACACGTTGGCAACAAACTAAAAAAAAAAAAAAACATCACTCTGAATGCTTTTAATAATTCTTCTTTTAATTCTTGCTCTTATAATTTCATATCCTATTATTGGATTTAAAATATTTAAAGCTATACGAAGTGAAAATAAACGTAAATCATATCGACTTTCGGCTTTGTTATTAATTCTAATACTAGTTCCAGGTTTTCTTTTGAGAATCTTACCTGGTTCTGACTTGCTATGGAAACCAATAGATAACCTTCAAGAGAGAAATGATAATATTGAAATAACTGGACATAAATTTAATTACGGAAAAGAGATTTTTAAATATGAATCGGAAAGAGATTTTAATGGAGATGGTTATTCTATTTTGATCTATGAAATCGATGAAAATACAGCAAATTATTTTAAAGATCCGAATGAAGATTTTTTTACAAAACACCCAAATAGGAAATATAGAAAACATTGGGAATCGGAGTTTTGGAAAAGGACACCTTTTAATCCTAAAGAACAACACTTTTTAGAATTCGCAAACAACACACTTGATAATCTTGAATTTGAATTAAAGGATGTACTTAATGAGAAAGGTAATTACTATGCTTATCAATATTATATGCATGATTTTAGTGACGGAACTCTTTATGTAGGGAATATCGATTTTTTCGTAATCTGCCCAAAGAGAAAAATAATAGTAAAAATTAACCATAATACATAAAAGAACTTCTATACATCTTATTATTAGAGATATGTGTATATTTAGAGTTGATATGAGTCGTTGCCATTCATTGGACAAACCTTGACGCAAACTAAAAACACTAAAGAAATTTACAGATATGAAAAAACTAATAATGCTGGCTTCCTTACTTTTATTTTCCGCATTGGCATTACCACTTTTTGCCCAACAAAATGACTTAATCAAAGAATATTTGGAAAGATTGGAAAAATCAAAAGAATATTTAATTCTTGTAGCAGAAACAATGCCAGAAGATAAATATGATTTCAAAGCAACGCCAGAATCAATGAGTTTTGCAGAAAATTTGATGCATATTGGTTGGGCTATGGATTGGCATAGTGAATCCTTAATGGGTGGTCGTGAAGCCAGAGATTGGAATACTGACATAGAACTGAAAGTTGATAAGAAATCTAAAAAAGAGATGATTGCTACAATTGACAAAACGTTTGACAAAACCATAGAATTTATCTCAAATTTTGACATAAATAGACTTGAGGAAAGATTAGATTATTTTGGGGCGGATAGAACAAAAAGACAGGTTTTGTTGCTACTTATTGACCACATAACACATCACAGAGGGCAAATGCTTGTTTATATGCGACTAAATGGATTAAAGCCACCACGATATGTTTTATATCAATAACTCAAACGGAATTCAATAACACAGCGTTAAATGAACTTTTTAACTCAAACTCTAAATTAAAAATCGAACAGAATAAAAACAACAAAATGGCAACAATACATATAATTAATTGCTAGTGTTGTGTTATGGATAGGGTTAAAAACACATAAATTAACTTCTATGTACTTTATTTTAAGGGATATGTTTATATTTAGAGCTAATATAAGTTGTTGGTCGACATATAAGAAATGACTAAAATTAGATATTCAAAAGATAGATTAAGAAGCAATTCAAGAATGGGAATATTCTTTGTAACAATTGGAATTATTCTCGTGGGGCTATCTTTTATAACTTCACAATGGAAAGAAATCTCATTCGCATCTATTGGAATTGGGCAAATAGGAGCTGGAATTTTTATGTTTATGATTTATTACTTTGAAAACAGAAAACAATATCTGTCACTAAAAAACGGAGAATTAATAAAAAACGGTCTATTCCCAAAAAAAATAAAACTAGCCGAAATTAAGTCTATAAAAGAATTTGCTGGAACATTAAAACTGGTTACACAAAAAACTGAATTTATAATTGACACTCAAATTATTGAACCAAATTCTCTAATGGAATTGAAAACTGAATTAAAAAATTATAATCTGAATTAAAAATTTGATTTGCCTACACCTTATATAATATAACCAATTCTAAATTTCTTTAGACTACTCGAACTCAATTTTTCTTTTGTAAAATTAAAGTTCTTGAAGAGGTTTGGTGAGCATACAATTAGTACCTTAAACATAAATTAATGATCAAGTTTTTTAGAAAGATTAGATACGACCTTATGAAAAAAAAACACAACTGGAAAGTATCTTAAATATGCCACTGGAGAGATTGTTCTTGTGGTTCTAGGTATTTTGAATGCGTTAAGAATCAATAACTGGAATAATGAACATATAGCAAAAAAAACAACTAAAAGAAATTTACATACAAATTCAAAATGATTTAATCATTGATACAATACAAATAGGGATATTTGTTAAAGAGTATAACTTAAAGGATAAACGAATTCAAAATATTTTTATATAGAAAAATTAAACCATCTTTTTATGACACTATAACTTCACAAAACTATATAGACTGCAAAATATGCATTTCAGAAACGACAAACTACAACGTATTTCAACCTATCATTAAAGGTTCTAATCTATTAAAAAACAGTGGAGTAATTAGTATAATTACTAAAGACTCTCTTCCAAATAAAATAGATAAATTTTACACATATGCCATACCACACGTGGAGTCTCAATACAAAATTATAGAAAACCTTGTATATGAAAACATTAAAACAAATGAACAATATTCCTGGTTTGTAGACTGGACAGAAAGGAAGTACAATAACAATTTTATAAATTTTATATTCGAAAGTGAAGCCTATAGAAAGCAACTAGCAAGATATAAGATTTATTATAAGCAAAACTATATAATGGCACTTCATATGTATAAAGAGCTAGCTATTAAAATCTTAAAACTAATAGAATTAGAGTTAGAAGAAAAATAACGAAAGTACAACACGTTGTGTAACATTTCCCATACAAGATAAGCCTATTATTTCTTGAACTAAAGAGTAAAATTTATATGTTGGAAAATTATAGTAAATTTGACCTTAGTCAGTCTTTAATAAATAAACTAAAAATTAAACATATGAAAACATCAAAATTTATTTTCATCACTTTTTTGATTTGTGGAATTATCGTAAGCTGTTCTTCAACTCAGCAAACAGCTGCTATGGAGAAAGATAACATATTCGATAAATACAAGTTTGATAAAATCACATATAACATTAAAGATAACAACTTGCAACAATTATTAGAAAATCATAAAAACGAAACTAAGTTTAAAAAAGATGAATCCTTAAAAACATCAACATTTACTAAAGAAAAAAATAGGATTGTAGCATTGATACGTAAACATCAAAATCCAGATTTTTCAGAAGATAAAGTTAGTTTTGAAATAGACACGACTTTAATAAGAAATAAATTTTCTGTAGTTACAACTATTCAAAATTAATATTCCGTATCTAATGTTGTAAATCTCAATAGGATTAAAAACCTAAATTCAATTGATTGCTAATTACTTACTAAATCATAAAAACGTTGCTCAACAACGTGCATAATCCATTGCTAGTGTTGTGTTTTGACTAAGGTTTAAAAACACATAAACCAACCTCTATATACTATATTTTTAGAGATATGCGTATATTTAGGAATAAAATAAGTGGTTGTAAGTCATAAATTAAGTAATGGAATATTCCGATTTATTAAATACACTTGCCCAAATAGCTTTAGCAACTTTAGGTTTTACTGGAGTTGTTGTTGCCTTAAAACATAGTGCAGATGATTGGAGTAATCATGAAAAAATACGATTTCAAGCTTTAGTCACTACAACTTTAACTGCCCTAGTTGGTTCATTATTACCACAGATAATTAGTATTGCTACTGAGAATAATTCTCTAATATGGAGATTAGCAAACTTTGGTATTGGATTAATGCATCTAGCCAACTTTGGTTCAATTATTTACTCAGCTATCAAATATAAAATCAAACCTGGATTTAGAGGATTTAAAGATGTATTTGATACTATAATTGGTGCATCCTTAATAATATTACATTTTGTAGCTGCATTAGGTTACATTCCATGGCTAAAACTATTATTTGTAATTGGTATCTTACAACAATTGTATATTGGAATTAGTAACTTTCTAGTATTCATTAGTTGGAAAAAAAGTTAAAATGCGTAATTAACTGTAATGTTGAACAAACTTTACTTTATTCGATTAAAATTAAGACCATATGAAAAAAATAGTTACCCTTTTAATTGCTCTCAATATTTGCTTTTTAGCTGCTAGCCAACAGACAATTGAAGAATTGGATATAGCTTCTGAAAAAGCTGCTGTTATAAATTTAGTAGAACAATTTTTAACTGCTGTTGGTAATTATGATGTAGAAGTCATACAGACAATGTTTAGCAAAAAGGCTAACATATCTGGCGCTTCTTTAAGAGATGGAAAATGGATTACTAGTACATATTTTTAGAACGTTTAAAAACGTATAAAAACCCAACAAAATATACAGAACCAGTTTCTCATTTTACAGTCCATATGGAAATGGGAATGTTAGCTTTTGTAAGAGCTGATGCAACATTTACCATTAATGGCGAACCAAAAAATAATAATTTAGACTATTTCACTTTGATTAAAGAAGATGGCAATTGGAAAATACTAAATGGTTCTTACGTATCCTTACGAATTAAAAATTAGTAAAATTAATAATGGCATAAAAACACAGTAACCAACACCATGCACTACCAATTGCTAACGTTGTGTTTTGGCGTGGACTAAAGAACAAAAAAACACTCAAAAACAGTTGTACTTTATTTAAGCTTAGAACTAAGTAAAATCTTGATTGCATCTCAATATTTAGATGAATCTTGAATAAAGTTTGACCAAAATGAAGTTGAACAATTAAAATTTAATTGCTCGAATGAATTACATAGAGAATCCATAAAAAGAAACTTTGACTAATTTACTTCAATGAATATGGAAAATGTAAAAAGAAATAACAACTAAGAATAATTACACTATGATTTTTTCTTATCCTCTTTTTTCAAGAAAGAAAAAATACCTTTTTTCTTTTTCTTTTTCTTTTCATCATCAGAAGACGCATCAAACTCACGCTCTTTTTTGTCTTTAGTGAAGAGCCTTTTCAGAAAACCGTCGCGTTGTTCTGGATCACAATCTAAAGCTGTAATAATATCTTCTGAAGGTGTTTCGAACTTCGCTTTTGTAATACTATTAAATTTTGAATCTGCATTTAATTGCTTTAAAAACAAAGCTACAATTGGCAACGCTGAATTTGCTCCTTGACCAATAGAGGTGTTACTAAAACCAATACGATGATCGTCATTACCAACCCAAGATGCCATTACCAAATTAGGACTTAAACCTACAAACCAACCATCTTTATTATTTTGAGTTGTTCCTGTTTTTCCTGCTAAATCATTCTTTAATCCATAAGTATTTCGCATCCTTGTTGCTGTTCCTGTGTTAATTGTAGATTTCATAATCTCAATCATCACCTGTCTTGTCTCTTCTGAAAAAGCCTCAGTTCCTATATAATGATTAGATCGTTCGTAGATAACTTTTCCCGATTTATCTTCAATTTTAGTAATATAAAATGGTTTTGAAACGTGACCTTCATTAGCAAAACTTGTGTATGCACTTATCAATTCTAACATAGACAATTGAGCTGTTCCTAATGCTAATGATGGTACTTTTGGCAATTCAGATTCTATTCCCATACGTTCTGCTTGTTCTATAACAGCCTCTATACCCACATCTTCAAGTACTTTTACTGCAATCGTATTTACAGATTCGCTTAAAGCTTTTTGGAAAGAATAGTTAAGATGTCGATCTACTTCTTCTTTTCCTCCATTGGTTGGTGTCCAATCTTTTTGATTGGTATACGTAATTTCTTTTATTGGATAATAAGTACAAGCATCCATTCCATTTTCTAAAGCAGCTGTGTAAACTATGGGCTTAAATGTAGAACCTACTTGACGTTTTGAAACTGACACATGATCAAATTTAAAACGCTCAAAATTAATACCTCCAACATATGCTTTTACAGCTCCATCCTTAGGATTTACAGCTACAAATCCAGTATTTAAAAACTTCATAGTATGTTTTAAACTATCAATGATAGAAGCTTCTTTTACAACATCATCTTCCCAGGAAAACAAACTCATTTTTGTCTTTACATTCAACGAATCCATGATGGCTTTTTCATTCCACTTTTGTTTTTTCAATCGTTTATATAGCGCTAAATCTTTTATGCGTTTTTCAATTAATGCCGTATTTGAAATCCAAGGTGCTCGTTTTCCATAGGACTTTTCTAATTGCGATTGTAATGATTTCATATGCTTTTGCATAGCACTTTCTGCATAACGTTGCATATCAACATCTAAGGTGGTATGAATTTTCAGTCCGTCTTTGTACAGATTATAGGTTTCCTTATTTGTTGCAGCCAAACTATCGAGAAGCACCTTTACATCAAGTCTAACTTTCTCTCTAAAATAAGCCGCTGTACCTTCAGAATGGTTAAATTTTCTATAAGTTACAACTAAGGCTTGCTCATTTATTTCTGTTCTAACATCTTTAGTAATATAGTCGTACTTTTCCATTTGATGTAATACAACATCGCGTCTTAACTGACTGCGTTCTGGAAATAATCTAGGATTATAACTATGTGGCGCTTTTAAAGTTCCTATTAAAGTAGCAGACTGAGATAAATTGAGTTCTTTAGTTGGTGTACTAAAAAAACGTTGTGAAGCACTTTCTATTCCGAAGACATTTTCACTAAAAGGCACTGTATTTAAATACATGGCAATAATATCTTCTTTTGAATACAACGCTTCAAAACGCCTCGCAAGAATCATTTCTTTGGTTTTGATAACTGGCATTGTAAACCAACCATAATCACCTCTTCCGTAGATGTTTTTTGCTAATTGCTGACTAATGGTACTTCCTCCACCTGAAGAATTATTTTGAAGTAAAAGAGATTTGAAAAGCACTCGAAACAGACTTGTATAATCAATTCCATTATGCTCATAAAATCTAACATCTTCAGTTGCGACTAAAGCATCTACTAAATGTTTTGGAAGATCGTCAAATTGAATGCTCTGTCTATCAAAAATGAAGTATTTGCCTAATAACTCTTGATTAGCATCCAACAAGACACTAGCTTCCGCTTGTTTAATATTTGAAATATCTTCTTTAGAAGGCAACGTTCCCCATAATCCGAAATACACTGAACTCCAAAAAAGTAAAATTAAAACAACACCAGTTAAAGACAGTTTAAGCAACCAATTAAACCAAGATTTTTTGAATTTAAAACTCATATATAGATATTAGATACTATGTATATACGTAAGAAAATTCAGATTCGATGTTTTAAGACCAGACTATTTTTATAATTTTTAATTTGTAATAGATTAAAAATTACTTTTTAAAACTTTCTGCTCCTTTTTGCAACCACTTAAAATATTCATCAACGTTTGGTGTATATGCTGTTGTTTTATTTAACATCTTCATATCGTGATCCAGCAATACATAAAACGGTTGTGAATTATTTTTAAAATTAATAGTTTGCAACGTTGCCCACTTATCTCCAATAGTTTTTATCTTTTTGACATTACCCGTAGGTTTTAAGTATTCAAATTGCTGATTTTCTGGTAATTCTCTTCGATCATCTACATATAACGAAATGATAATATAATTCTCATTAAGCATATCGTACACTTTAGATTTACTCCATACTTGTTCTTCCATTTTACGACAATTCACACAAGCCCAACCTGTAAAATCTAACATGATAGGTTTATTTTCAGCTTTTGCGGCTGCAATACCTTCATCTAAATCTTTGTAACAATTTAAATCTAAAGGGCATTCAGACGTTTTATCATAAAGACTATAAAACATTGGAGGTGGAAAACCACTTAATAATTTCAAATTAGCATGTTTAGTATTCGTCATTCCTGGAATTAAATAAATCACAAAAGCGATAACTAAAATTCCTGTGGTAACTCTTCCCTTTCCTAATTTTTGTAAAGGTCCATCATGCGGAAACTTGATTTTCCCGAATAAGTATAAGGCTAAACCAGCACCAATAATAATCCAAAGACCAATAAAAATTTCACGTTTTAAAATTCCCCAATGCTCAACTAAATCGGCATTTGATAAGAATTTCAAGGCTAATGCTAATTCTATAAAACCTAAAACAACTTTTACAGTATTTAACCATCCACCAGATTTTGGCAAAGAATTTAACCATTTTGGAAACATTGCAAATAGCGTAAATGGCAAAGCTAAAGCTAAACCAAAACCACTCATTCCAAGAGTTAATTGTGTTGCTCCACCATCAGAGGTTAAAGAACTTCCTAGCAAGGTTCCTAATATTGGACCTGTACATGAGAACGAAACAATAGCGAGCGTCAAAGCCATAAAAAACACGCCAATGAGTCCACCAATTTTATTTGCTTTACTATCTAAAGCATTACTCCAAGACGATGGCAAGGTTAATTCATAATAGCCAAAAAATGAAAATGCGAAAGCTATAAAAATGATAAAGAAAATAATGTTTAAAGTCACATTTGTGGATACATTATTTAAAATTTCGGGATCTAAAGAGTCTAACAAATGAAATGGTAAACTCAATAAAAAGTAAATTAAAAAGATAAAGAAACCATACATTACTGAGTTTGCAATTCCTTTCTGACTGTTTCCAGCACTTTTAGTAAAAAAAGATACTGTTAGTGGAATCATAGGAAACACGCAAGGTGTTAGCAACGCAATTAAACCGCCAAGAAATCCTAATAAGAAAATGGTAAAATTACTTTTCTCTTCTACTTTTTCTTCTTCATATTGATTTTGACCTGTAATACTTAAATTTAAAGCCTCTGACATTTGTTTACTTCGCTCATCAATTGAAGCAACTACTTGATTTGCCTGACTTCCATCTAAAGCAATTGTAAACGTTTGTTCTCCATTAATACATTTTTCATCATTACAAGTCATATAAATGACTTCAGAATTAACCGTTGTAATTGATGTATCATTCAGTTTGATTCGTTGTGTAAACTGTGCACTATCATTGAAGTATTTTATATCTATTTCAAATACCTTATCATAAATTGGTGACACAATAGGTTCAGAAGTTTTCCCAATACGTTCATATGAATTAGCTTCATTTTCATAAATAAACTCCGTTGGAATTGGACCAATATCATCAATATCCTCCTGAGAGTATAAATGCCAACCTTTTTCAATAGTTGCATTATAAATAATATCGAATTCGGTATCTGAAATCTTTTTTACAGAAGCTTCCCAACTTACAGGCTGAAGAAACTGTGCATCTACATTATTACCTCCATTGAAAATAGATCCTGAATCATTTTTCTCTTTAGTTTGATTCATTTTAAAAACTAAGCTAACAGTATCTGGCGGCAAACATTTCGAATCATCACAAACCATAAATTCGACTTCACCTTCAACTATAGATAATTCTTGATTGAGTAATTTTATACGCTGTCTGAATTCTGCTTTATCTTCGAAAAACTTTATTTTCATCTCAAACACAGGATCATCAACTGTATGACCTTCTTCTTCTGAAGTTTCTCCAATAATTTTATAATCAGAAGTTGTTGCATACGAAAATGTTGTTGGTATTGGTCCATCTTCAGGAACCTCTTGAGCATATAAATGCCAGCCATTATCTATGGTTGCAATAGCTATTAAATCGTATTCAATATCTGAAATTTTCTCTACTGAAGTTTCCCATTCTACAGGTTCAAATACTTGTGCTTTAACTGTAATCGAAAACACTAAGAAGCTACATAGCGTAATTATTAAATTTTTCATTAGCAATAATTAGGTGTTGAAAGTAGCTAAATTAAAAAAAACAAAGAGATAAATAGCGAGTATTAAGTCTTGATTAACATATATCAATGTTTGGCATAAAAAAACCGAACGCATTGTTCGGTTGGTATTATATATATGAGGTATTGTTATTCGAAGGTTTCAATTGCATTTCCACCAAATTTCCATTGCGTAATACCTCCTTTTAAATCATAAATTTTAACAAATCCAGCTTCTTTTAGTTTTTTAGAACACTTTGCACTTCGCCCTCCAGATTTACAATATAAAACAACAGGTTTTGTTTTATCCAATTTTGTAATATCTTCATCAAAAGTTGGTGAGTTAAAATCTATATTTTGAGACCCAAAAATATATCCTTCTTTATATTCTTGAGGCGTACGCACATCTACTAATTGAACATCATCTAATTCTAATAGTGCTTGCATTTCTTCTGCTGAAATGATTTTAATTTCTGATTGTGTATTGTCTTCACAATTTGTAAGTGATAATGCAAAAAGAAGACTAAGAACGATACTGATTTTTTTCATATTTTGTTGGTTTATAAAAAAGAAACTTCACCTTGCCATTCACTGAAGCCTCCTAATAGATTATATGCTTTTTTAAATCCGAGTTGATTCATCACATTACACGCTTGTCCACTTCTTCCTCCTGCTTTACAATATACAAAATACGTTTTAGTTTTATCAAGTTGTTGAACCTCATCAACAAAACCTTGACCCTTAAAAATATCTATGTGTATTGCATTTGGTATGATACCTTCTGCTACCTCTTCAGGTGTTCTAACGTCTAGAATTACTGCATTATTGTCAGTTGCTAATTCTGAAACCCACTCTTGCTGTGTTAAATCTGCCATAATAATTTTATAAAATAATACATATCAAAAACCATGCTAATTTAACGTTTCCTTATGATAAAGACGAAAAAAAATCCGAAGCGTTACACTTCGGATTGTTAAATTTCTATTTTTTTTTAATTATACCTTTATAGAACAACCAATTGCTCTTGTTTGTGTTTCTTTAATTTCCTTTCCAGAAAGTAAAGCATCAACTGCATCTTCTACGTATTTTTTTGTCACAGCACTAGCGTCTTGGTAATTATCATCGATAGCTCCAATATACTTTACTTGATTTCCTTTTTTAGTTTTTTGAAGTATATAAACATGAGGCGTTTTTGTTGCTCCATATTGCGGATAAATTTTCTGACCTTCATCCATTAAATACGGAAACGTAAATCCTTTAGCTTTAGCTCGAGCTCTCATGGCATCCATACTATCACCAGGCTTAACTTCAGTGTTATTTGGCATAATAGCAATAACAGGATACCCTAAATCAGCATACTTTTTATTTAAAGCTTCAATACGATCTTCGTATGCTACTGCATAAGGACAAGTATTACAAGTAAAAACAACTATAAATCCTTTAGCCGATTCATAATCTGACAATGAGACTTTTTTTCCATCAATATTATCTAATTTAAAATCTGTAGCAATATCACCAACATGGTAACCATGACCTGCTCCAAAATTTACAAATGAAGACATTACAACAATAGTTATTAATGCAAAAAGTGTTTTAAGTGTATTTTTCATAGTTTATTTTATTTAAGGAATTGTTTAACTTCAGTTTCTAATTCATCATAATTAAATGACTTTTCGTAAAATTTACGTTCATTTTTATTAAAGATAACTGTTGCAGGAATCGCTCCAGTCCAACTTTCATCTACTTTAGGAATCCAAGTATTCGAATCTACGTCATTTAATGCTATAACTTTAGATTGTAAATTTTTGTTCTTAATGTAAGGTTTTAGTTTAGTCTCATACTTATTCGGGAAATCAAGACTTACTAAAATTACTTCAACAGCTTCCGAATAATTTTTATTAAGCTTTTCAAAATGAGGTAATTCCTTAACACAAGGCGCACACCAAGTCGCCCAAAAATTAACGACGTAGGTTTTATCATTCGTCGTATTCAAAAACTTTTGCAGACCTTCAAAATCATATACCTCAAGAGAAATTTCTGTTTCCAACGACTGTTTTTCTACAGCTAATTGTTCCTTTTCTGATGCATCTTTACAAGAGAAAAAAAGCATCACTCCTAATATCCATACGTACTTCATGAGATAAAGTTATTAATCCTCTTTTGTCATTGTAAAACTTTAACATAATATTAGACAAATGGTAAGAGTATTGTATTACATTTGTATATACAATTGTTGTATATGAAAGAGTTAAAAATCAGATTAAAAACAGAGTCACAATTGGCTTTACAAAAACAAACGGTTATCAATTTATTTTTGACTAATATTTGGGTTAAGAATGAATTATTACATGTCTTAAAACCACATGATCTTTCATTAGAACAATTTAATGTATTGAGAATATTAAGAGGACAAAAAGGAAATCCTATTAACCTTCAAGATATTCAAGAACGCATGGTTAATAAAATGAGTAATACAACACGATTAATTGACAAGCTCATTAAAAAAGATTTTGTTAAGCGCAATCAATGTGAGCAAAATAGACGAAAAATAGAAATTTATATCACATCAGCTGGATTAAAAAATTTAAAAGAATTAGATACTATAATTGATCAAACTGAACAAAACATTACCTCAAACTTATCACAAACTGAATTAGAACAATTAAACAAATTATTATTAAAACTCAAACAAACAAAACAATGAAAAACAACATTTTAAAAACTGGATTTGTCCTGATTTTAGCAATCTCTTTTGCTTCATTCACATCAGTATCAGAAAAAAAAGTAAACGTTAAAAAAAGTAACATTACTTGGAAAGGTCACAAAGTAACTGGATCACACGAAGGAACCATAAATTTGTCTGAAGGTACACTAGTATTTGAAGGCGAAAACCTTGTAGGTGGTAATTTCACTATAGACATGACATCTATCGTAGTTACCGATTTAGAAGCTGGAAGTGGAAAAGAAAAGCTAGAAGGCCATCTAAAATCTGATGATTTCTTTGGTGTTAATAACCATAAAAAGGCAATGTTTAAAATCAATAAAGTCGATGGAAACAAAGGTACATACAGAGTTTATGGAGATTTAACCATTAAAGGCACCACTAAACCTGCAACATTTCAAATGACCATAAAAGGTGATTCTGTAACAGCTAACTTTAAAATTAACAGAACTAAATACGACATCAAATATGGGTCTGCTAGTTTCTTTGATAATTTAAAAGACAAAGCAATTTATGACGAATTTGATCTAAATATAAACTTAAAGTTTTAACCCTATAACTTGATTAATAGCATATTTAGAAACGAAGATTCCCATTAATTTGGGAATCTTTTTTTTATTTTAATTGAATAAATTTGAATTCTTAAAATTCAAATACTATCTTTGAACTTTATAATAAAACATGAACACAAATTTAAATAATACTTGGTGGTGGAACTCTCGAAACTCAAACTTCGTGAAGTAACCCTATAGTATATTTAATATAAAATATCAAAAAGGCTTGTCATTCACGACAAGCCTTTTTTAATGAAATAAAATGAAAACATTTAGTCTATATACACATTACAAAAAAATACTAGCAGATACTATTACACCTGTTAGTATTTATCTAAAAATAAGAGATAAATATCCTAACAGCATCCTATTAGAGAGTAGTGACTATCATGCTAATGACAATAGTTTTTCCTATATCTGTTTTAATCCTATTGCGTCGATAAAAGTCAATGATCACACTATCGAACAACAGTATCCAGATGGAAGTACAAAAAAAAACTATACTAAAAAAGTTTCTGTAACCGATGAAATTCATAAATTCACTAAACGCTTTAAAGTCGACTCTGACAAAGATTTCAAGTTTATAAATAATGGCATTTTTGGTTATACAGCTTACGATGCTGTAAAATACTTCGAAGATATTGAAATTAGTAAAAAACCAAATTCTTTAGATATTCCTGATATTTATTATGCAGTATATCAAAATATAATTGCTATTAATCATTTTAAAAATGAAGCTTATATTTTCGCACACTGTTTTGAAGCTGAAAACAATATCGAAGAAATCCTTCATTTAATTAGCTCAAAAAACTTTGCATCTTACAATTTTAAAACCGATTCAGACATTACATCCAATCTAACAGATGCTGAATATAAAGATCTTGTTGAATTAGCTAAAAAACACTGCGCTCGAGGTGACGTATTTCAACTCGTTCTTTCAAAAAAGTTTTCTCAGGAATTTAAAGGCGATGAATTTAACGTCTATCGCGCTTTGCGAAGTATTAATCCGTCACCATATTTATTCTATTTCGATTATGGCGACTTTAAAATCTTCGGAAGTTCTCCTGAAGCACAACTCGTTGTTAATAAAGGGCAAGCCGAAATTCACCCAATAGCTGGTACATTTAAGAGAACTGGAAATGACGAAGAAGACCAAATTCTAGCCAAAAAACTAGCAGAAGATGATAAAGAAAATGCCGAACATGTCATGTTGGTTGACTTGGCAAGAAACGATTTAAGTCGACACGGAAGTCAGGTAAAAGTAGAAACCTATAGAGAGGCTCAATTTTTCTCTCACGTGATTCACCTCGTTAGTAAAGTCACAGGAAAAATCCATGATTTCACACCTACAATGCAAGTCGTTGCCGACACATTTCCTGCTGGAACCTTAAGTGGAGCACCAAAACATAAAGCCATGCAACTCATTGAAAAATACGAAAAAACGAGCAGAGCATTTTATGGTGGAGCCATTGGTTTTATGGATTTTGAAGGCAATTATAACCATGCCATAATGATCAGAACTTTTATGAGCAAAAATCACAAACTGCATTGGCAAGCTGGCGCAGGATTGGTTTCAAAATCTAATCCAGAAAACGAATTACAAGAAGTTTATAATAAACTAGGTGCTTTAACAAAAGCAATTAAAATGGCCGAAGCTATTTAAAATAATGGCGTTACCTCAAGGGTCAGACTTTCGACAGTCGCTCTCTTTGAGGAGCTCCAACAAATTACTCAAATACGAAGTATTCACGAATACTTATATTTAAAATAGACATCAATGAGTTATCCTTAACGCTAATTGAAACTAAAATAAAATCTTTTATAAAAAAAAATTGAAGACTAATTGCCATTCCGTACTTAATGCGGAATCCAACATAAATTGAAATAACATAAAAAGATTCTTGTTTCGCAGGAATAGAAAAATTATGAAAGTATTAGTAATAGACAACTACGATAGCTTCACCTACAATTTAGTCCACTATTTAGAAGACTTAAATTGTGACGTAACTGTAAAACGAAATGACAAACTAAGCCTTGAAGAAGTCGATCCTTTTAAAAAAATCGTACTCTCTCCAGGACCAGGAATTCCTGATGAAGCTGGACTTTTAAAAGCCATCATCAAAACCTATGCACCAACCAAAAGCATCTTAGGTGTTTGTTTAGGTCAACAAGCTATTGGCGAAGTATTTGGAGGTTCTCTCATTAATCTTGACGATGTATATCATGGTGTCGCAACTCCTATTGAAATAACTGTTGATGATGAAGTATTATTCAAAAAAATGGAAAAATCTATTGAAGTTGGTCGCTATCATTCATGGGTTGTAAATGCAAATTTACCTGAAGTCTTAGAAGCGACTTCATTTGATAGCAACGGACAAGTCATGTCGTTAAGACATAAATTTTACGATGTAAAAGGTGTTCAATACCATCCAGAATCGGTTTTAACACCAAACGGAAAACAAATTTTAGAAAATTGGGTGAATAGTTAGCTCTGTCATACCGCACTTGATGCGGAATCTATTATAAATTGAAGTTGAATTAAAAAGATTCCTGCCTTCGCAGGAATAACAATATGAAACAAATACTTAACAGATTAATAAACCACGAAAGCATCTCAACTGAAGAAGCAAAACGTTTATTAGTAGATATTTCAGATGGAAAATACAATCAAAGTCAGATTGCATCGTTCTTAACCATTTACATGATGAGAAGTATCACCTTAGAAGAGTTACAAGGCTTTCGAGATGCTTTATTAGAACTTTGTATTCCTGTAGATTTATCAGATTTTAATGCTATCGATTTATGTGGAACAGGTGGTGACGGAAAAGACACATTTAATATTTCAACATTAGCGTCTTTTATTACTGCAGGAGCTGGCGTTAAAGTAGCAAAACATGGCAATTATGGTGTATCGTCTTCATCAGGCTCTTCAAATGTTATGGAAGCTTTAGGTATAAAATTCACTAACGATGTAGATAAATTAAAACAAACAATCGATAAGGCTGGAATCTGCGTCATGCATGCACCATTATTTCATCCTGCTATGAAAAATGTTGCTCCTATAAGAAAAGAATTAGGTGTTAAAACTTTTTTCAATATGCTTGGTCCAATGGTAAATCCTTCGTTTCCAAAAAACCAAATGGTTGGTGTATTCAACTTAGAACTGCAACGTATTTATGGTTACTTATATCAAAACACAGATAAAAATTACAGCATTGTTCACGCCTTAGATGGTTATGATGAAATTTCTTTAACAGGAAATACAAAAATCATTTCTAACACGTCTGAAACCATGTTAAGTCCATCAGATTTAGACTTAAATCAAATAGAACAATCTGAAATTTTTGGAGGTACAACCGTTGATGAAGCTGCTAAAATTTTCAAAAATATCATTAATAATAAAGGTACCGAATCACAAAACAATGTGGTTTGCGCTAATGCTGGATTAGCGATTGCAACCGTCAAACAAATTTCACATCAAGACGGATTTCAATTGGCGAAAGAAAGCCTTGAAAGTGGTAAAGCAAAAACTAGCTTAGAACGATTAATAGAATTGAGTAAATAACGTCATGCTGAACTTGATGAAGCATCACACAAATAATGAGAACCTGAAACAAGTTCAGATAAACGACTACAAATGAACATATTAGATCGGATAGTAAACGACAAACACATCGAAGTCAACCTTCGAAAGCAACTCATTCCCATTAAACAATTGGAACAATCTGTGTTATTTGAACACGCAACCATTTCATTAGCTAAAAAATTACGAACCAGTACTACAGGAATTATTGCAGAACATAAGCGTCGTTCACCATCAAAACAAGTGATCAATCAAAACTTAAACGTGTTTGGCGTAGCACGAGGTTATGAAAATGCAGGTGTTTGTGGCATGTCTGTTCTCACAGATGGAAAATATTTCGGAGGAAGCTTAGACGATTTGCTAACGGCTCGTTCAAGTTGCAATCTACCTTTACTTCGGAAGGAATTTATCATAGACAACTATCAAATAATCGAAGCCAAAGCGTATGGAGCTGATGTTATTTTATTGATAGCTGCTATTTTAACTAGAAATGAAATCAAGCAGTTTTCAGAATTAGCAAAACAACTAGATTTAGACGTACTGCTCGAAGTTCATAATGAAGAGGAACTCCATAAATCTATGATGCCGAGTTTAGACATGCTAGGCGTCAACAATAGAAATCTAAAAACGTTTGAAATCAGTTTAGATACCAGCAAACAACTAAGTGAGTTAATTCCAAACGATTTTGTAAAAGTTTCAGAAAGCGGCATCAGTACTATTGAAGCAATTAAATTATTACAGCCTTATGGTTTTAAAGGATTCTTGATTGGAGAGAATTTCATGAAAACAGATGATCCAGGAGAAAGTGCAACACAATTTATAAAAGACTTACAATCATGAAACTGAAAGTCTGCGGCATGAAATACAAAAACAACATCGTTGAAGTTGCACAATTGCAACCTGACTACTTGGGCTTTATATTCTACGAAAAATCAAGTCGCTTTTTTGAAGGAATCATTCCAAATCTACCAAAATCTATAAAAAAAGTAGGCGTGTTTGTAAATGCTTCAATAGAGTGTATTTTAAAAAAAATAGATACTCATAATTTACAAGCTGTACAACTCCATGGCGATGAATCTCCTGAGTTTTGTTATAAACTTCGAGTTCGTCATTCCGAATTTATTTCGGAATCTCATCATGAGAATCTGAAACAAGTTCAGGATGATAAAAATGAGAAATCTGTGATATCGAGTACTATAGAAATCATTAAAGTATTCAGTATCAAAGATAATTTCGATTTTTCAGTATTAGAAGCCTATGAAGATGTTTGCAATTACTTTCTGTTCGACACCAAAGGCAAATTACCTGGCGGAAATGGCTACACCTTCAATTGGGATATTTTAAAAGAGTATCCATCAACCAAACCTTTCTTTTTAAGTGGTGGTATTGGTTTAGATGAAATTAAAAAATTAAAAGCATTTAACAACACAGAGATTTCAAAATACTGCTATGTCATTGACGTGAACAGCACATTTGAAATTGAAGCTGGATTGAAGAATATTGAAAAATTAGTAGAATTTAAAAAAGGAATGCTATTCCGTATTTGATGCGGAATCCAAAACGTTTATTCAAAATAATGAGATGCTTCGACTGCGCTCAGCATAACAAAATATGAAAACAACATTCAACATCAACAACAAAGGTTACTATGGCGAATTTGGAGGTGCATACATTCCAGAAATGCTCTATCCAAACGTAGAAGAGTTACGACAAAACTACCTCAAAATAATGGCAGAACCTTCTTTCAAAGAAGAATTTGACCAATTACTAAAAGACTATGTTGGTCGTCCTTCTCCACTCTATTTCGCAAAACGATTGAGTGAGAAATACAACACAAAAATCTATCTCAAACGTGAAGATTTAAATCATACAGGTGCACATAAAGTCAATAATACAATAGGGCAAATTTTAATGGCACAACGCTTAGGAAAAACCAGAATCATTGCCGAAACTGGAGCTGGTCAACATGGTGTGGCAACAGCAACCGTTTGTGCTTTAATGGGATTAGAATGCATTGTTTATATGGGAGAAATTGATATTGCTCGTCAAGCTCCAAATGTAGCTCGTATGAAAATGTTAGGCGCAGAAGTTCGTCCAGCATTGTCAGGGAGTCGTACTCTTAAAGATGCAACGAATGAAGCTATTCGTGATTGGATTAACAATCCTGTAGATACGCATTATATTATTGGAAGTGTCGTCGGACCTCATCCTTATCCAGATATGGTAGCGCGTTTTCAATCGGTTGTTTCCGAAGAAATGCAATGGCAACTCAACGATAAAGAAGGTACCACAAAACCAGATTATGTTATTGCTTGCGTTGGTGGAGGAAGCAATGCTGCTGGTGCTTTTTATCATTATTTAGACGATACAGAAGTTAACCTTATTGCTGTTGAAGCTGCAGGAAAAGGCATTCATTCTGGTGAAAGTGCTGCAACTTCTGCTTTGGGTCGTGAAGGTATTATTCATGGAAGTAAAACCTTACTGATGCAAACTAACGACGGACAAATTACTGAGCCATACTCCATTTCAGCAGGTTTAGATTATCCTGGTGTTGGACCAATGCATGCACATTTATACAAATCTGGTCGCGCAGAGTTCATATCGATTACAGATGACGAAGCGATGATTGCTGGTTTAGAATTAAGTCAGTTAGAAGGTATTATTCCTGCTATCGAAAGTTCTCACGCCTTTGCCGTTTTTGAACAGAAAAAATTTAAAGCAGATGACATCATAGTCATTAATCTGTCTGGTCGAGGCGATAAAGATTTACAGAATTATATCGATTATTTTAAATTGTAGAATTATGGCGTTACCACAAGGGTCAGGCTTTTCGCTATATCTTTTTTGCTTTTAATAGCAAAAAAGGATGCCGCTTCAATCCTTAACGCAAAACACATAAATAATGTGACCTTGAAATAAATTCAGGGTGACGACCAATGATATTCAAACGTCATGCTGAACTCGTTTATTCATAAATATCTATTTTTAATTAAGGTATTCATGAATCTTTGATTTCAGCACCTCAATAGAGAAGAAAATAAAAACGCATGAACAGAATAAACCAAAAACTAAAAGAAGACAAAAAACTTCTATCCATATATTTTTCAGCAGGATATCCAAATTTAAGCGATACAGTTTCCATCATACAGAATCTAGAAAAAAGCGGAGTCGATATGATTGAAATCGGATTGCCTTTCAGTGATCCATTAGCAGATGGACCAACCATTCAAGCAAGCTCTACGCAAGCCTTAAAAAATGGAATGACTACCGAAATTCTTTTCAATCAATTAAAAGATATTCGTAAATCGGTTTCTATTCCATTAATAATTATGGGATATTTTAATCCGATACTACAATATGGTGTTGAAGCATTTTGTAAAACATGTCAGGAGATTGGTATCAACGGACTCATAATTCCTGATTTACCTGTCGATGTTTATAACGAGCAATACAAAGCTATATTTGAAAAGTATGGATTAATTAATGTATTTTTAATTACACCGCAAACCTCTGTAGAACGTATCAATTTTATCGATTCTATTTCAAATGGTTTTATTTATATGGTAAGTTCGGCAAGTGTCACAGGAAGCAATTCAGGATTTGGAGATGAGCAAACAGCGTACTTTAAACGCATTGCTGATATGAATCTTAAAAATCCGCAAATCGTAGGTTTCGGAATCTCTAACAATGAAACATTTACTCAAGCGACTCAATATGCAAAAGGTGCAATTATTGGAAGTGCATTTATCAAACATTTAACTAATAATGCTACTGATAAAATTGATAGTTTTGTGAACAGAATATTACAACAATGAAACTACTCAACGATTATAGAATTATAGTCTTACTTTGTCTTATGCTTGGCTTAGCACCTTTTTTTCCAGAACCTCATATTTGGGGAAAATTAAAATGGATTGCTGGAGGTGCAAATGGTATGCAACTTCAAGATTGGTTTGATGTTTTGCTTCATAGTTTTCCATGGTTACTTCTTATTCGAATAATACTTATAAAATCTTTCAGAAAAAATGTCGCTTAACATCGTTTTATTTGAACCCGAAATCCCAAACAACACAGGTAATATTGGTCGATTAGCTTTGGCTTCAGGCTCTAAACTCCATTTAGTAAAACCCTTTGGTTTCGAATTGAACAACAGCAGATTAAAACGAGCAGGTCTAGACTATTGGCAACATATTGATGTTACTATATATGAATGTATTGAAGATTTTTTCAGAATACAACACGACAAAGAATTTGCATTTTTTTCGAGTCATGGAGAAAAATCACATTGGGAGATTCCATATAAAGATGATTTGTTTCTTATCTTCGGAAAAGAATCTGTTGGCTTACCAAAATCGTTGACAGAAGAACATAAAAATCAGCTGTATAAAATACCATTATTCAGTGATCATATAAGAAGTTTAAATTTAGCGAATGCAGTAAGCATAGTTATTTATGAAGGCTTAAGACAATTAAACAACTAACATTTATTCATGCACAAAGAATCTCTAAGAAAATTTTGGTATAGTTTATCTCCAAAGCATCGTTTTTTGATAAGACGTTTATACTATTTTCCTGTAGATTTATTAGATAAAATTCAAGGAAAGCGTCATAAATATGTGCCACCAAGAGGCTCTATTTATACTGGTTCTCCTGCAAACGCAAAAGCCTATATTGATCAAGGTAAACGACAACTTGAATTATTAAAAATTCATATTGATTTAAAACCCAATGACACTATTTTAGATATAGGAAGTGGTATAGGCAGAACTGCAATTGCATTAACTGAGTACCTAGAACCAGAAGGACGTTATAAAGGGTTTGATGTTGTTAAACTTGGTGTAGATTGGTGTAATTCTAAAATAGGAAAAGACTTCTCAAACTTTGAATTTAAATACATTCCGCTATTCAATGATTTGTATAATACATCTAATTTAAAAGCCGAAGATTTTGTATTTCCTTATGACAAAGATGCCTTTAATAAAATCTTTACGTTCTCAGTATTCACACACATGCAGATTAATGAAATTCAAAATTATTTTAAAGAAGTGAATCGAGTTCTTAAACCTGATGGATTAGCTTTTTCAACTTTCTTCTTGTATGATAATACTACCGAAAACCATATCAGTTCTCAAAATGGTTTTAAATTTCCAATTAAAAAAAGTGGTTATCGTTTAATGAATGAAGATGTAAAATCTGGAAATATCGCGTTCCATAAAGACATTTTAAAAACGATGTTAAATAAAGAAAACCTAGAGATTGTAAAAATCATTGATGGCTTTTGGAAAGATAAAAGTAAACACTCAAAAAATGCCAGTTACCAAGATGTCGTAATTTTTAAAAAAAATAATAACTAAAACTTATGCTTTCAAAACGCACTAAAATTTACAAAGCGCTTTCAGAATATTTTCAAATCTTTTTAGGAATTGTATTAGCTAGTATTGGTTTAAATGCTTTTTTATTACCTAACGGATTTTTAGATGGAGGTGTTACAGGAGTTGCGTTATTGATAAAAACATTTGTAGATATTGATTTATCATATCTATTAATTCTTTTAAGTATTCCGTTCCTAATTTTAGGATATTATACGGTTTCAAAACGAATTATATTAAAATCTATAGTAAGCATTTTAGGCTTAGCACTTTTTATTCATTTTGAAAATTTTGGTACGATAACAGAAGATAAACTCCTTATTTCTATTTTTGGAGGTTTATTTTTAGGCTCAGGAATTGGAATAGCTATTAGAAATGGATCAGTACTTGATGGTTCTGAAATTCTAGGCGTTTTTGTTAATGATCGCTTTGGAATAAGTATTGGTAAAGTCATTTTAGCCTTTAATATCATCCTTTTTTCTATTACTGCATTTTTAATATCTGTTGAAGTCGCCTTGTATTCTATCCTAACCTATATCGTTACAGCCAAAGTAACCGATTTAATTATTGAAGGTTTTGAAGATTTTATAGGAATCACCATAGTCTCTAATGAATACAAAACCATAAAACTTGCAATATTAAAAGAACTAGGCGCTGGAATGACCATTTATAAAGGAAAAAAAGGGTTTGGAAGCAAAGGTGAAATTCAAGATTTTGATATTATTCATACCATTATCAATCGTATTGATATCAAAAAAATGTATCGTATTGTTGCAGATATTGACGAAGATGCGTTTATCGTTGAGTTTGATGTTAATAGTGTTAAAGGAGGTGTTTTACGTCGCTATTTAAGTAAAAAGAAAGGTAAAAAGTTAGCCACATTCCTTAAAGAAAACAACTTATAACAACTTATTTTTCTTTAAATAATTCAAATACATTTCCTCAACCTTAGTTCGTGCCCAAGGTGTACGCCTTAAAAATTTCAAACTAGATTTCACAGAAGGATTGTCATTAAAACACCTTATATTAACAATAGTTCCCATATACTCCCAACCATAATGCGCTTGTAAATCGGTTACAATTTGCTCTAACTTAACACCGTGAAGAGGATTATTCTTTTGAGTTTCCATTATAAGTGTTCTACTAGTTTTTTAATCTTTACTGCTTTTTCAAAATGATCTAATTGGTGAGTCTTAATCCACCAAGTTGCAGCTTCCATTAACAATTCTGGATTATCATTCTTATTTTTAAAAAATGCATAAAATGAAACGCCAACAGCATCGCCTTTTTGAGCAATTTTTTTATCGCAAACTTCAATAATTTTATGCTTTAAAATTTCGGTCATACCAATAAAACCTTAAAATTAATTTCGTTTATCGTTACGTCGCCTAGAATTGTTACTTTTATTTCTATTGGAATTATTTCTATTTCCACCAGAATTTTTTGATCCAGAATTACGAGAATTTCGTGACTGTCTATTTTGACCTGGTCTAATTGGCGCTGTAGATGCATTCGGATCAGGCTCAAAACCTTCAAGAATCTCTACTTCAATTTTTTGTCCGATTAATTTTTCAATATCACGTAAAAACGTTGTTTCATCTGCACTAACTAAAGATATCGCTTGACCATTTGCTCCTGCTCTTCCTGTTCTACCGATTCTATGCACATAATCTTCAGAAATATTTGGCAATTCGAAATTCACAACGTGAGGCAATAAAGGAATATCTAATCCGCGAGCTGCAATATCTGTTGCAACTAGTACTTTAACGCTTCCATTTTTAAAACCAGCTAAAGCTTTTGTTCTTGCACCTTGACTTTTATTACCATGAATAGCAGCTGCAGAAATACCAGAGCTTATCATTTTTTTACACAGTTTGTTGGCTCCATGTTTTGTTCGGGTAAAAACCAAAACTTGTTTCCAATTACCATCATTAATCAACTTAATTATTAAATCTGTCTTTTTTCCTTTTGCTACACGATATACTTTCTGAGAAATTGCTTCTACAGTTGTATTTTCTGGAGTTGCTTCAACTTGAACAGGATTGTTTAAAATACCATTAGCTAACTTTCTAATATCTTTAGAAAACGTTGCTGAAAACATCAAATTCTGACGTTTCTCAGGCATTAATTTCATAATACGTTCTATATCTCTCAAAAAACCCATATCGAGCATACGATCGGCTTCATCAAGTACAAATACCTCAACACGTTTTATAGATAATAGGTTTTGATTATGTAAATCTAATAAGCGACCAGGAGTTGCGATTAGTACATCTACACCTTGACGCAATCTAGCAACTTGTGGCTTTTGATTCACACCTCCAAACATCACCATACTACTGATGTTTAAAAATTCACTATAGTCTTTAACACTTTCATAAACCTGGGCTGCAAGTTCTCGTGTTGGCGTTAAAATTAAAGCACGAATAGGCCTGAATTTTGCTTTCGGATTTTCAGACAAATAATGCAGAAGTGGTAATGTAAAACCGGCTGTTTTCCCTGTTCCTGTTTGTGCAGATGCTAAAACATCTCTACCCTCTAATACTGGAGGAATTGCTTTTTCTTGAATTGGACTGGGAGTTTCGTATCCTTTTTTGCTAATTGCTTTTAACAAGGCATCAGATAAGCCTAAAGATTGAAATGACATAAATAATAGTTGTGAGATAAACACTGTTATTTAGGTTACCTCTTTAATTAGCCGCAAATGTAGTGCAAATTTATGGATACCTATAATTTAGTTGCCTTTTACTTACTTATAACACCATACGCTTGCGCAACGTATCTTGGTATATTTTTTCATATTGTGGCACAATAGCGTGTATTCCAAACTTTTTAGAAGCCTCTTTAGCATTCGTTTTAAATTGAGTTAAACGCTTGTCATCATTTAATATATGAATGGCATTTTTAGACATTGATTCAATATCATTTACAGGACTTAAATATCCTGAAAAACCATGAGTGTTCACTTCTGGAATTCCTCCTGTATCACTTGAAATCACAGGAACTCCTGAAGCCATTGCTTCTAATGCTGCTAAACCAAAACTTTCTGTTCTAGATGGTAATAAGAACAAATCACTAAAACAAAGAATTTTGTCTATTTCATTACTATTTCCAAAGAAAATAACCTTATCACTTATTCCTAATTCAGCACATAATTGTTCTGCTGGTTCTCGTTCTGGACCTTCTCCAACCATCATCAATTTGGCTGGCATTTGTTTTTGAATGTTATTAAAAACCTTAATAACATCTGGAATTTGCTTTACTTCTCTAAAATTACTGATATGTGTGATAATTTTTTCTTCATCAGTTGCCATCATTCCTCGTTGACAATCGGTAAAATGATTTTCGTGTTTGCTTAAATCAATAAAATTTGGAACGACATTAATTTCATTTTTAATATCAAACAATCGTAAAGTATCGTCTTTTAAACTTTGAGATACAGACGTCACAGCATCAGATTTATTAATACTAAATGTTACTGCTGTTTTATAAAACGGATGACTTCCAACTAAGGTAATATCTGTTCCGTGAAGGGTTGTTACAATTGGAATGTAAATCCCTTCCTCTTGCAACATTTTTTTTGCCATATAAGCTGCATAAGCATGAGGAATAGCATAATGCACATGTAAGATTTCGATATCATGAAGCTTAACCATATCTACCAACTTACTAGATAAAGCTAATTCATATGGTTGATATAAAAACAACGCATATTCTGGAACCGTTACTTCGTGGTAATGTACATTGTTACTCAACAGTTCTAATCGTACTGGCTGACTATAAGTTATGAAGTGAATTTCATGTCCGCGTTTTGACAATTCTAATCCTAATTCTGTGGCCACAACGCCACTACCTCCAAAGGTTGGGTAACATACAATTCCTATTTTCATTGAAATGATTTTATAGATTAGGTCTTAAAAAATTTCACAACCTAACAACTATTTTAATATTAGTTGAATGTAAAGATAAAGATTAATACAGCGTAATATGAAACCTTTTAACATTTTGAAAGGTATTCATGAATCCTATTAATCTATAATAGCTTCATAAATAGCTTCTTGAATATTAGTTCTTATATTCTCTCTAAGCAGAAGGTTTTTTCCTGCTTTTGGATAGGTTCTATTTGCTAAAAATATATATACTATTTCTTCTTCAGGATCTGCCCAAGCGTAAGTTCCTGTAAACCCAGAATGTCCAAAACTTGTCATAGATAAACAACCACATGTTGGACCTTCATCACCTAATTGAGGTTTATCAAAACCAATGCCACGTCTGTTGTCACTTTCACAATAGTAGCAGGTATTAAACTTATCTAAAGTCTCTATATTAAAGTAACGCTTTCCGCCATAATAGCCTTTTTGTAGATATAACTGCATAATTTTTGCTACATCATTGGCATTACTAAAAATACCTGCATGACCTCCTACTCCATTTTGCATTGCCGCTCCCATATCATGCACATAACCTTGTATTTCTTGATAGCGATAGTAATCATCAATTTCGGTAGGAATAATATTTAAATTACTAAACTTAACTGAAGGATTATAAGTAGTATAATTTGCTCCTAACGATTGATAAAAATGATCTTGAACCAATTCGTCTAAGGGTTTGTCATAATACTTTTCAATATATTTTTTCAATATATAATATGGCATATCACTATAGCGATATCTCAATCTAGATAACAAATCGCTATCTTTAATGATTTTTTGAATAGAATCTGGATAATCTTTTCTTAAGTATAAATTTTCAGCTACTTTAATATTAAACTTAGGACTCGATTTCGTTCTATAATATTTAGAGTCTGGTTTTTTGGTAACCGAATCTAAAGTAGCTGCATAAAATGGAATCCAAGGTTTTAATCTTGCATAATGTGACAACATTTGTTTGATTGTCACATTCTTTTTATTAGAAGACATATATTCGGGTAAAATTTTAGACAATTTAGTATCTAAAGTCACTGCACCTTTTTCTTCTAACTCCATAACAAGAGGCAAGGTTGCTAATATTTTTGTAAGTGATGCAACATCATAGACATCTTCAAATTTTACCGCTTGCTTTTTAGCATAGGTATGATGACCAAAATTCTTGTTATAAATAACTTTTCCTTTTCTAGCAATAAGCAATTGAATACCTGGTGTCATTTCATTATCTACGGCATATTGTGCAATTGAATCTACTCGTTTTAAAAGCTCTGAACTCATACCAACACGCTCAGGCAAACCATAGCTTAAAGAATTAAGCGCATTATAAGTAATACCATCATGAACCTTAAAATACTCACCAGTAGAAACAGGTAATGTTCCCTTAACTGGAATGGCCCCAAAAATGGCTTGTGCCGATTTCTGTTGGGCAATATCACTGTTCTGATAACTCATAACAATACCTTCAATATTTTCAACCGTTTTTAAGTCGATAAGCGCATAAGGTCTTGTAAATACATCAAGAATTACAGTATTGGTTCTAGCAATTTCATAGAGCCAAACGAGTTCTTTATCTGTAAACTCAAAATTTTCCCAAGCATTAGCATTAGCGCGATGTAAACCAATAATTACTGTATTGTAATTTTGAAGTTTGGTAATCATCTCGTTCAGTTTATCTGCTTCAACGCGATGAACTTTGCTATATTTCTTCAATTCATTATAAAATGTAGAACCATCATCATCACCTAATTGAACGTAAGCTATTTTTTTAGTCTGAAGGTTTCGCAATGGCAACACTTCAGATTTATTTCTAACGACAGTAATTGCATTTTCTAAAAGCTCTTCGTAAAGCAAATCATCTTTAAGTCGATTAAGATCGTCAAACAACGTTGTTGTTCCTATTGGACTATAATTATGAAGTCCGACTTTATACTTCGCCATCAGTATTTTCTTCACTGAATGTGCTAAACGTTCTTCAGAAATCTCTTTATTGTTATACGCTTCAATAATTTTTTCGATTGCTTTTGGAACGTCTTCAGAAATTAGAAGCACATCATTTCCTGCTTTAAAAGCTGCCAAATCAATATCTCCTGGAACGCTATAATTTGAAACACCTTTCATTTCAAGAGCATCTGTAAAAATTAATCCTTCAAAACCTAAAGAATCCTTCAATATATCTGTAACAATATGTTTTGAAAGCGATGATGGAAATCCGCTTCGAGGTTCTAAACTTGGTACATTTAAATGGGCTACCATCACACTAGACAAGCCTTTTTCTATAAGTTTTCGATAAGGATATATCTCTACCGAATCGATTCGTTTTTCATCAAAATTAATGGTAGGCAAAGTTTTATGTGAATCACTTTCGGTATCACCATGACCAGGAAAATGTTTTGCATTTGCTAATACTCCTGCATCTTGCATACCTTTCATTAATGCCAAAGCCTTTTCGGTTACATTATCACGATCTTCTCCGAAAGAACGATTCCCTATAATTGGATTTTTCGGATTGGTATTGATATCAACTACAGGTGCGAAATTAAAATGTACACCAATGCGTTTGCAATGTTCACCAATATGATAACCTGTACGTTCAATAAGTTTATTATCACGAACTGCTCCAAGCGTCATATTCCAAGGAAAGGCATAGGTAGAATCTAATCGCATGCTCAATCCCCATTCTGCATCCATACCAATTAATAAAGGTGTTTTAGAAATGGCTTGATATAAATTATTAAGTTTTGCTTGTCTAACTGGACCTCCTGTTGAAAAAATCAAACCTCCAATATGATACTCATTAATGAGTTTTGCTATGGCATTTTCATGAGCTTTAGTCTGATTAGAAAAGGCTCTAACCATAAATAATTGTCCAACTTTCTCTTCTATAGACATAGCACTATAAAGGCTATCTACCCATTTTTCTTGAGCTTGAATATCTTTGGCAAACAAAGGATGATTGCCATCTTGTGATGTAACCGTATTTGAAAAAATAATAATGGAAATGAAGGACAATATATATCGCATAAATCTAATCTACATGTTAAGTCTAATAACAATAACTAAAAACTATGCCAAAATAGTATATTTAGAACTAAGTATAGAAACTTTAAGATAGATTTATAAAGAAGTTTTCAAACAAAAAAAGCAATATTTATTCGATTAAATCTATATGTCTATCGTGATAACCCAATAGGTAAAGCACGCCATCTAATCCAATACTTGATATTGAACTTTGAGCACTATCTTTTACTTTAGGTTTGGCATGAAACGCAATCCCTAATCCAGCTAAATTAAGCATTGGCAAATCGTTTGCACCATCACCAACAGCAATAGTTTGACTAATATCTATACCTTCTTTTTTAGCAATATCTTTAAGGTATTCTGCTTTTTTATTGCCATCTACAATCTCACCTAAATAACCACCAGTTAAAAGGCCATCTTTAATTTCTAATTGATTGGCATATACATAATCCATGCCAAGTTCATTTTTCAGATAGTCACCAAAATAGGTAAAACCTCCAGACAGAATAGCCGTTTTAAATCCGTAACTTTTTAAAGTATCTATAAGTCGTTTTGCACCTTTTGTTATTGGCAAATTAACAGCAACATCCTGCAGTACTTCTTCACGCAATCCTTTTAAGAGTTTCATTCGTCTTATAAAACTTTCATTAAAGTCTATTTCACCTTGCATTGCAGATTCAGTAATGGCTTTAACTTCTGGTCCAACTCCTGCTAATTCAGCTAATTTATCAATCACTTCAGCTTGAATAAGTGTAGAATCCATATCAAAACACACAAGACGTCTGTTTCTCCTAAAAATATTATCTTCTTGAAATGCGATATCAACATCTAAATCTCTTGAAATCTGCATAAATTTTTCAGTAAGATCTGCTTTACAATCAATTTTTCCTCTAATAGACAGTTGAATTGACGCACGAGGATATTCTTCTTCATTAACAAGAGATGTTCGCCCTGTTAATCGTTTAATAGCATCAATATTTAAGTTTTTATCTGAAATAACTTTAGTGACTTTTGATATTTGCTCAGCCGATAATTTTTCTCCTAGAATGGTTATGATATAACGATCTTTACCTTGTAGACTGACCCATTTTTCATAATTTTCAAGAGAAATTGGGGAAAATTTAGCAGTAACACCAAGTTCATAAGCTTTAAACAATAAATCTTTTAAAACTGAAGCTGAATTTTTTCCTGATTCAATTTCAAACATAAAACCTAAAGATAATGTATCATGAATGTTTGCTTGTCCAATATCTAAAATTTTGGCACCATATTCTGACAAAACACTCATTAAACTAGACGTTAAACCCGGTTTATCTTGTCCAGATATATTCATTAAAAAAATATCTTTGGTCATATTTAAGTTGTCACTAAATTTATTTTAAAAATCTACTATGCCAGCTTTCACTTGCAGGAACTTCCCAATTTTCATTGAATTCTGCAATGTTATTGACCATATTATTAAAGACAATCGTATGTTTTGAAACAGCTTTATCTTTAGCCATTTTTTTGAAGTCTAAAAGTGTTTTATATGCAATGTATTCTCCTTGTTTGTATGACACATTCATTTTGTCCATAAGGTCAACATTGTAATCCTTTTCTAATTGCTGAATAAAATGAACAGAAGCATCAATACTACAACCAGTGGCTTTATTAAGATTTTGGTTAAGAGCAATAACAATGAAACGTTTATATTTTATAGTAAACCCAGACTGTAAATCACTTCCATGAGCAGTCCAGTTTTCAATAAATATAGTAAGTTTTTCTTCTATTTCAGAAATTTCTTCTTCTGTGAATGAACGATTAGCTTGATAGATCCAAACTCTTGATTCTTCAGGTAATGTATTGAAATCAACTAACATAAATATTTTTATTTTTGATGTTTTTTAAAATTTCTGTAGGTTAAAAACCCATACATAATAACGCCAAAAACAAAATAAAAAACCAATCTTAACCAAGAGAAATCTCTGCCCATAAGTTTATCGACAAGAACAACAACTATAGAAAATATAGTTCCACCTATTAGACCTGTTTTTATAATTCGTTTCTTATCTACTTCTGCCATAATTTATAAATCTTGAGCCTTAGCAATTAATTCTGCAATATCCATAACAGCAACATCTCCTTCCTTTTCTTTAAACTTTATGCCATCGGTCATCATTGTATTACAATACGGACAACCAGTTGCAATAATATCAGGATTAGTTTCTAAGGCATCTTGTGTGCGTAACTCATTAATATCCATCGTTCCTTTTTCAGGTTCTTTAAACATTTGAGCACCTCCAGCGCCACAACAAAGTGCAGAAGATTTACTTCGTTTCATTTCTTGCATATTAGCATTCAGAATTGCTAAGACCTCTCTTGGTGCATCATATTCAGAATTTGCTCTACCTAAATAACAAGGATCATGAAAAGTAATACGTTTGCCTTTATAATTACTATCCTTAACTTCAATTTTGTTAGAATCGATTAATTCTTTTAAAAATTGTGTGTGATGAATAACTTCATAGTGACCACCCAAACCAGGATATTCATTTTTTAAACAATTAAACGAATGTGGATCACAAGTCACAATTCGTTTTACTTCATAAGCATTCAACAATTCTATATTCATTAATGCTTGCATTTGAAATAAGAATTCATTTCCTGCTCGTTTAGCAACATCACCAGTAGAACTTTCCTCAGTACCAAGTACTGCAAAATTAACTTGAGCTTTGTTTAATATTTTCACGAATGCTTTGGTGATTTTCTTTGCCCTATCATCATAGCTTCCTGCTGAACCAACCCAAAACAAAATGTCTGGTTTTTTACCTTCAGCCATAAATTCTGCCATAGTTGGCACGTTAAGTTGTTCGCTCATTTCTATTCTTTCTTTTTGTGTGTAATAACCAATCCAAGTCCTACACCAATTAAAATCCCTGTTATAAAACCTTCTAGAAAACCAGTATCATATTTGTAAATATATAGGAAAGATAATAGTCCTAATAACAATACAATTGAACCTATTTGCAATCTTTGTTTTGATGACAGTTTATATAATACACTCATAATCTTAACTCAAAATTCGTGAATTTTATGACTCGTTTTTCCAGTTTAATCGATCCTGTTGGTTATATGGCCAAGGCGCTCCATTATTTTCAATATTAGTCATCATATTATTGAGTTCCATTGGTGCAGCACTTTGTTCCATCACCAAATATTGACGCATTTGCATAATGATATTTAATGGATCGATACTCACAGGACAAGCTTCAACGCAAGCATTACATGTTGTACAAGCCCAAAGTTCTTCATTGGTAATATAATCACCTAATAGCTGTTTGCCGTCGTCTTTAAATTCACCATTATTAGCATCTATATTTTTACCAACCTCTTCAAGACGATCACGAGTATCCATCATGATTTTACGAGGTGATAATTTTTTCCCTGTTAAATTTGCTGGACATTCACTAGTACAACGACCACATTCTGTACAGGTATAGGCATTCAATAAATTTACCCAACTTAAATCTTGCACATCACTTGCTCCAAATTTAGCTGGCATGGCAGCATCAGCATCTTCAGCAGGAGCCGCAAAAGGATCAACATTAGGATCCATCATCATTTTAACTTCTTTGGTTACTGCTTCTAAGTTTTTAAACTGACCTTTTGGAGTTAGTTTTCCGTAATATGTATTTGGAAACGCTAATAAAATATGTAAATGTTTAGAGAAGTACAGATAATTCAAGAATGTTAAAATACCAATGATATGTAGCCACCAAGCAGCTCTTTCAATAAGGTGAATTGTACTTTCAGAAAAACCGCTAAACCAAGGCGATATAAACTGACTAATCACATTTCCAGAATCCATAGTTTGAAACTGAAGATCTGTGGCATTCATTACTAAAAACAAACACATTAAAACGACTTCAAAATATAAAATGATATTACCATCACTTTTAGGCCAACCTTTCATTTCGGCACTTAAAAAACGTTTTAATTTAATCACATTTCGACGTAACCAAAACACAATTACAGCAACTAAAACGAGTAATGCTAAAATTTCAAATGTGCCTATTAATATTCCGTAAAGACTTCCCATAGAAGAGAATATACGATGTGTTCCAAATAAGCCATCTATAATAATTTCAAGAATTTCAATATTGATAATTACAAAGCCAACATATACAATAACATGTAAGAAGCCTGCAATTGGTCGTTTTACCATTTTACTTTGCCCTAAGGCAATCATAGCCATATTTTTCCAACGCTGTGGTTTATCATCAGAGACATCAACATCTTGACCTAATTTTATGTTTCTGAAAAGTTTTTTTACGTTTCTAGCAAAATAACCAATACCAATGATTAGGATAATGGCAAATATTATGTTTGGTACATATTCCATAATGTCGTCTAATTATTTTGTTCCTCTTCTGTTGGTGGTTTATATGGGATTTCTTTTTTCGATAAAATACGTCTGTAACGAGCTGGATGCAACTTGATATCTCTTAGTAGCTCTTCTAATTCTTTAGATGCTGCATCTAAATTACTATATAAACTGTCGTCTTTTAATAATTTTCCAATTGTGCCTTCACCATTATTAAGACTTAGCATTAAAGCATCAAAGTTTTCAATAGTAGATTGAAGGCCTTTTATAGTTTGCCCTAAATTAGCATTCGCCAAAGAATCTGATAATTTCGAGAAATTTTCTGTTGTTGTTTCTAAATTTGAAATTGCTGCTGTTAAGCTTTCTTCATTATCTCCTACAAGTTTATTTAAAGACATCGATGTTCCTTTAAAGGACTTCATCGTAGCATTCAATTCTGCAATGGCTTCCCTTAGATTATTTTTTGTTTCAATATCAAGAATTTCATTGACGTTAGTAAGCAAGCTATCAGCTTCACCCATAACTAATCCTATCTTTTTTTCTAATGGTGTTAATATCTGACTAACAGAACCCATTAAGCCAGTTTTAACAGTTGCTTCCAAATAATCACCAGATGCAGCAATTTCAGCATTATCATATGCTGGAACAATTGCAACTGCTCTACCTCCAATTAGGCTTAAATCGTATAACTGAGCTTTACTATTTTTTGAAAATTGAAAATCGTTATCAATTAAAAGTGTTACTAATAATTTACCTGAACCATCTCCATTAAAAGCAATACTTTTCACCTTGCCTACATTCATACCATTAATAGTTACTGGTGTTGAAGGCGCAAGACCTTCTACGTTATCATAAAGTGCATAATATGTACGTGAAGAATCTAATATATTTTCACCTTTAAGGTAATTGAATAAGAAAATGAATAGTAGAATGCCAGATATGACTAATACTGCTGTTTTTACTTCTCTTGAAATTTTCAATGTGTCTAATATTTGATTGCAACAAATTTAGCTATAAATATATAAAGAATGTTTCTAATTCGAGCTTGTTTTTAGTGCTTCTGAAAGATTAATTTGCTTACCATCTCTAAAGGCAACAACAAAACTAGTTGAATATCCTTTTTGTTTAGCTATGATTTCTAAACGTCTAATTTCGTTTAAATCTGAAGTGCTTCCACTGTAGTATTTATAAAAACCTCCTATTTTCTCTTTTGAAATATCTACAAGTCCATTGAAATTATACGACTTTGGTTCTAAATCTCTTGAACTTGCTGCAATTTGAACTTTAAATACAATATCATCATACACAAGTTCTGTTTGCGCTACTTGATCAATCCCAACGGAAGCTGTTTCCGCATAGATATTTTCTCCTATATTTTGATCTAGATTTTTTTTATAAGCCAAAATAGCTTCTATAATGGAACTAGACATTTTTATTTGACCATTCTTAGAATTTAAGTAAGCGCCTTCCTTTTTGTAGGTTAAAAAACCTGTTTCAATTAAAATACTTGGCATATACGTATTGTGTAACACCCAGAATCCTGCTTGTTTTACACCTCGACTATTGCGTTTCCTTTTAAACTTAAAACTATCTTCTACAAGACGTGCTAAATGAATACTTTGTTCTAAATATTCCTCTTGCATTAAGGTGATACCTATCATCGATTCAGGTGAGTTAGGGTCAAAACCTTCATAATGCTTTTCGTGGTCTGCCTCCAAAAAGATTACTTCATTTTCTTTTTTTGCTATTTCAAAGTTTCTCTGATTAGCATGCAAACCTAACACAAAGGTTTCAGTACCATGTGCTGAAGAGTTATGTGCATTACAATGCACTGACACAAATAAATCTGCTTCAGCATCATTTGCAATTTTAGCGCGACCTCTTAAAGTAACAAACTCATCTTTTTTTCTAGTGTAAATAACTTTAATATCATCATTTTGCTCTAGCTGCTTGCCTACTTCTAAAACTATTTTAAGTGCAATCTCACTCTCTTTATAACCACTACCTAAATTTCCAGAATCATGTCCACCATGTCCTGCATCAAGCACAACAACAAACTTACCTTCATTTTTAACACTATTATTTGCAGATGTTAAAAAACATGTAAATATTAAAGCAATAGATACGATTATATAATTTAAGTTCGTTTTCATATTTGTACTAACGGTTAATACTTTTGGTTTATTTTAAAATTATCAATTTACACTTATTATGACTAAGTTTCAACACGATTTATAATTTGGCCAAATTATAAACTAATCATAAAAAATATATGTAATTTTGGCAATTCAAAAACCGAGCCATACTTTAGCAAAAATACATTTAAAAGCATTGCATACAAAAAGCTTTCATATACTTTTTACCTTAAGTTTTACCGTGTTTATCAACATGTTTTGCTTTGCACAGGAATTGCCAAAACCGAAAGATCCTATTAGGCCCAAACCAATTACCGACTCTACAGTAGTTAAAACAGATTCGCTTATAGGCTTACCAACTCCAATTAAAGAAATTGATAGTACAAGGAAAGATTCTATTACTAAAAAAGAAGAATTTCTCACAGACATTGTCAAATATACCGCTAAAGATTACGTCTCTTTAAACCAACGTTTACAACAAACAACCCTATACAATAAAGCCGAAGTCACCTATGGAGACATGACGATTACTTCAGGTATCATTATTATAGATCACAGTAAAGATTTAGTATATGCAGGACGCCTTAAGGATACAGCTGGAGTATATACACAATCTCCTGTTTTCACTCAAGGTTCGAATGTTGTTGAGCCAGATTCTATTGTTTTTAATACAGTCTCAAAAAAAGCATTGATTTTCAACTCAAGAACGGAACAAAGTGGAGGCACAATCATGTCTGAAATCACAAAGAAAGAGAATGATTCTGTATATTTTGTAAAAAATGCAAAATTTACTACTTCAGAAAATTTAGATGACCCAGAATACTATTTCTTAATGAGAAGGGCTAAAATTGTGCCTGGTGAAAAAGTTGTCACTGGATTAGCTAACATGTATATCTATGATGTCCCAACTCCTATTGGTCTACCATTTGCGTATTTCCCAATGAGTGACAAACAGACTTCTGGTGTTATTTTTCCTTCTTTTGGAGAAGACAATGGTAATGATAGAGGTTACTTTTTACAAAATGGTGGATATTATTTTGCTATAAGTGATTATATTGATTTAGCTGTTTTAGGTGATTATTACACCAATGGTAGTTATGGACTGCGATTTGAAACGAACTACGCCAATCGTTACAGATTTAATGGAAATTTAAGTATCAGATATGAGAACCTAATTAATAGTGAAAGAGGATTTCCTGATTTTTCAAAATCTAACATTTACAATATAAGATGGTCTCATAGTCAAGATGCAAAAGCTAGTCCAAATTCAAGGTTTTCAGCATCTGTCAACTTAGGTAGTAGCACCTATTATAAGCAGTCTATAAATCAGCTCAACCTCTCAAATTCTCAAAACAATACGTTATCGTCTTCTATTTCATATTCAAAAACCTTTCAAGGCGAACCTCAAGCCAATATGAGTGTTACTGCAACACACTCACAAAACACCAATACTGAAGCTATTAACATGACTTTACCAACAATACAAGGTAGTGTGAGTCGTGTTTTTCCATTTGCACCTAAAGTTGGTTCTAAAAAAGGAATTATTGAAAATATAAACTTTCAGTACAATATAAGAGCAGAAAACAGAATTCAAACGACAGACTCTTTATTTTTCAAATCTGAAATGTTTGACGACGCAAGAATTGGAGCATTACATTCTATACCTATAACTACCAACTTTAAGGTATTTAAATATTTTAGCATGAGCGCTAATGCTAATTTTGAAGAGAATTGGACTTACAACACCATTAAAAAATATCAAAACGAAGATGGTGATATTGTCACTGAAGACCTTAAAGGTTTTGATCGTTTTTACACCTACAATTTTGGCACCAGTATAGGAACAACTGTATATGGTTTATTCGATTTTAAGAAAAAAGGAAAAGACCCAAAAATACAAGCGATAAGGCATGTTATTAGACCATCCATTAGTTACAATATAAATCCAGCTTTTGATCAATACTACGATTCGTTTGAAGTTATTGATGCAGACGGAACGACTAAGGAAGAATATACGCGTTTTCAAGGTTCTATTTTTGGAGCGCCGAATCAAAATTTTTCAAGTTCATTAGGTATTTCTGTTGGAAATAACTTCGAAGCTAAAGTAAGAGATAATGATAGCACAGCAACAGAGCCAAAAAAAATAAAATTAGTGAACAATCTAAATTTCTCTACTTCATATAATTTTGCTGCAGATTCTTTACGTTGGAGCCCAATGAGAGTCTCTGGAGGAACAACTGTCTTAAATGATAAAATGAGTATCAACTTCGGTGCTACTTTAGATCCTTATGCACTTGATAATAACAACACAAAAGTTAACACCTATAATATTGACAATGGAGGGAGTTTATTTAGACTAACTTCTGCGAACATTAATATGAGTTATACGCTTTCTAGTAAAACATTTGACGGCTCTAGCAATCAACAAGATGATGCTGCCATACAAGAATCTATTAGAAGTGGTGGACGTGCCGATGACTTGTTTGGCAGGCCTGAAGACTTTGCAGATAAACGACTCACTGATGACAAAAACAAAGACAAAGACGAAGAACCATCAGAACTTTTCAATTATAAAATACCTTGGAGTTTGCGTTTGGCCTATGCTGTAAATTATGCAAATAGTACTAGACAAAATGAAATATCATCACATTCCTTAATGTTTTCAGGAGATATAGAATTATCGCCTCGATGGTCTGTTGGAGCGTCATCAGGATATGACTTCAAAAACCAAGGATTTACATTAACCCAATTTAGATTTGAACGCGATCTTCTATCTTGGCGATTGAATTTTAGTTGGGTACCATTCGGAACCTATAATTCATGGAACTTTTTCGTAGGTATTAAATCAAACTTACTCAAAGATATTAAATACGACAAACGTCGTCAACGAGATCAACAACTCTAGAGAACTTCACCATCAAATTAGGTCTATCCTGATACATTTGACATAAAATTTGCACTTTTTTCACATTTAATTTAACGATATAAGTCGCTTTCTACTATAAATTTGAAAGACATTAACTTAAACGTAAATCTGATATGAAAAGGAATATTATTATTTTCAGCACAACAGTAATCATAATTAGCTTATTATTTTTTAGCTTCAATAATTGGAATACCTCTAAAATAGAAGAAGCAAAATCATTTGATGCAAAAATTCTTCCATTTGATCAAAATATAAAAAGAAATACTCCAGACTTATACTATGGCGTAGACACGCGATTTGCAGCCATAAAAAAATCGGATATTGATAAAGCTACAACAATTTATGATTTTCTTAATGAAGGAGAGAAACAACAAATAGTAGAAATCAATTCTGTAAAAATCATTAAAATCAAAGATAATAAACTATCAGACTCAGCTGAATATGGAAATAAAGAGCAATTAACTAATGCTCAAATAAAACTTATAAGATCGACAGATTACTTTAATCATTTTACGATTAGAACAGAATTTAAAGGAAAAAATAAAGAAACAGGAAAATTAGAAGATCGTTTTTTCGGTCCTCATATCACTGTTGTTCCAAATCAAAAAGCAACATATGTAAATGGCAAAGATGCTCTACTCAAGTATCTTAAAGATAATAGTCATGACGATATGAACGCTATAGATAGCGACAAACTTGGAGCAATAAAAATATCCTTTTTAGTCACAAAAGAAGGAACAGTTTCCAATGTTAAACATGACGCAATGACAACTGGTTATCCATCAATTGATAAAAAATTAATTGAACTTATTAAAAATATTCCAGGAGAATGGACTCCTGCGGAAACATCTTTAGGTGAAAAAATAGATTATGAATTTGTATTTACATTTGGACCAAGAGATGGCTGTTAATGAAAAAACAAAAGCTATTTAAGCAATAGGTTGAGCATATAAATCGAAATCCTCAGCCTCAGTAACTTTAACTCTAGTAAATTCACCTGTTTTTAAGTACGTATTTGTAGCATCAATTAAAACTTCGTTATCTACATCTGGAGAATCATATTCAGTACGACCAACAAAATAGTTACCTTCTTTTCTATCGATGACAACTTTGAATTCTTGTCCGATTTTAGCCTGATTCAATTCCCAAGAAATTTGAGATTGAATTTCCATAATTTGATTCGCTCTATCGATTTTCACCTCTTCTGGCACATCATCTTCCAAATTAAAAGCATGTGTGTTTTCTTCATGAGAATAGGTAAAACATCCTAAACGTTCAAAACGCATCTCTTTAACCCAATCTCTAAGAGTCTCGAAATCTTCTTCAGTTTCACCAGGATAACCAACAATTAATGTTGTTCTAATAGTCATTTCAGGAACTTTCGCTCTGAACTCTTTAAGTAATTTCGTGGTTTTTTCTTTGGTAGTTCCACGACGCATACTTTTTAAGATTGAATCAGAAATATGTTGCAACGGAATATCTAAATAGTTACAAACCTTAGGCTCTCGATTCATAACATCTAGCACGTCCATTGGGAAACCAGTAGGAAATGCATAATGTAAACGAATCCATTCAATACCTTCTACTTTTACTAAATGTTCTAGTAATTCGGCTAGGTTACGTTTTTTATAAAGATCTAAACCATAATAGGTTAAATCTTGAGCTATTAAAATAAGTTCTTTAACACCATTTGCTGCTAATTTTTCAGCTTCAATAACAATCTCTTCAATTGGTGTACTCTTATGTTTCCCTCGCATTAAAGGAATGGCACAAAAACTACAAGGTCTGTCACAACCTTCAGCAATTTTAAGATAGGCATAATTTTTAGGCGTTGTTGTTAATCGCTCACCTATTAATTCGTGCTTATAATCTGCACCTAATGCCTTTAATAATTGAGGCAATTCAGTAGTGCCAAAATACTCATCAACATTTGGTATTTCTTTCTGTAAGTCTGGCTTGTATCGCTCACTTAAACATCCTGTCACAAAAACTTTATCAACTTCACCTGCTTCTTTTTTCTGCATAAATTCTAAAATAGTATTTACACTTTCTTCTTTAGCATTATTAATAAAACCACAGGTGTTAATCACAACAACATTTCCTTCTTCTTCATGAACAACATCTTTGCCACTGGCTTTTAATTGCCCCATCAATACTTCACTATCGTACACATTTTTGCTACAGCCAAGTGTGACAACGTTAATTTTATTTTTCTTAAGCGATTTAGTTCTCATAATCAAATTTCAGTTTGCAAAGATACGTAATGATTTGTGATATATTTGTTTTCAAATGATTAAACCTTATTATACAGAAACGGTCTAATATTAAAACCTTAAATATGAAATCAATAGTTTCAACGTGCTTTTTGTTTTGCTTTGTTCTATTATTTAATTGTTCTTCGGAAGATGACAGCACGACAACAGAGCAAGATCCTCAGCCTGAAACATTATATTTTCCTCCTATTAATTCTGATGTTTGGGAATCAAAAACGATTTCTGAAGCCGAATGGAATGAAAGTCAATTACAACAACTTTTAGATTTTTTAGAGCTAAAGCACACGAAAGGGTTTATTATGCTACATAATGGAAAAATTGTAGTTGAAGAATACATGAACAATCATACAGAAGCATTGCCTTGGTATTGGGCAAGTGCTGGTAAAACTCTAACATCTACAGTTTCAGGAATTGCTCAAGACGAAGGTTTAATTAATATAAACAATAAAGCCTCAGATTATTTAGGAATAGGATGGACAAGCGCTCCTTTAGAAAAAGAGAACTTAATTACAAGCAAACATTTACTGTCTATGTCTTCGGGTTTAGATGATAGTTTGGGTGATGAAATCACTCCTGAAGCGCTTCACTATGTTGCAGATGCTGAAACCCGTTGGGCTTATCATAATGTGTTTTTAAAAATGCAAGATGTAGTCGCTCAAGCTAGCAACACTTCATGGAATTCATATTTTGAAACTAAGCTAAAAAACAAAATTGGAATGTCTGGCAGTTGGATTCCTCTTGGAAGTTTAAATGTGTATTGGAGTAATACACGAAGTATGGCACGTTTTGGATTACTAATTTCTGCAAAAGGAAAATGGGAAGATGATATTATTGTTTCAGAATCCTTTTTAAACGAAGCAACAAATACATCACAAGATATTAATAAAGCTTATGGCTATTTATGGTGGTTAAACGGAAAATCGAGTTACCACTTACCGCAAAGCCAGCTAGAATTTCCTGGAAAACTAATACCTAATGCTCCAAACGATATGTATGCTGCTTTGGGAAAAAACGATCAAAAAATCTACATCGTTCCTAGTAAAGACTTAGTTATTATTAGAATGGGAGAATCCGCTGATGATGCTAATTTTGCATTGTCAAATTTTGACAACGATCTTTGGGAAAAGATTAATGCCTTAATTGACTAAAAGCATTAAAAAGCGCTACTTAAAGAAAGAATCTACAAACTCGAATTTATTAAAGACTTGTAAATCTTCTATACCTTCACCTACACCAATGTATTTTACAGGAATTTTAAACTGGTCACTAATTCCGATGACAACACCACCTTTGGCAGTACCATCAAGTTTTGTAACAGCTAAAGAAGTTACTTCAGTAGCAGCTGTAAACTGTTTAGCTTGTTCAAAAGCATTTTGACCAGTAGAACCATCTAAAACTAAAAGTACATCGTGAGGTGCATCACCAATAACTTTTTGCATCACACGTTTCACTTTTGTCAACTCATTCATTAAGTTGATTTTATTATGCAAACGTCCTGCAGTATCGATAATAATTACATCTGCATCTTGATTAACACCTGATTGTAACGCATCAAAAGCAACACTTGCTGGATCAGATCCCATTTCTTGTCGTATCATTGGCACATCTACGCGATCTGCCCAAACCTGAAGTTGATCGATAGCTGCTGCTCTAAACGTATCTGCCGCTCCAAGTACAACTTTCAAACCTTTCTTTTTAAACTGATATGCCAACTTACCAATAGTTGTTGTTTTACCAACACCATTAACTCCTACAACCATCAATACGTAAGGTGTTTTAGAACCATCAGCTTGTTTTGGAAATTCAGGTATGACATAATCAGTATCTTCTCCAGAATTGGTTTCAGATAAAAGACCTGCAATCTCATCTCGCAAAATTTGATTTAATTCAGAAGTTCCTAAATATTTATCTCTTGCAACGCGTTCTTCAATACGTTCAATAACTTTTAAAGTCGTATTGACACCTACATCACTACTAACCAAGATTTCTTCTAGATTATCTAAAACGTCATCATCAACTTTAGACTTACCAGCGACTGCTTTATTTAATTTTGAAAAAAACGATGTTTTCGATTTTTCTAAACCTTTATCTAAGGTTTCTTTTTTTTCTGAAGAAAATATTTTTTTAAAAAAACTCATTCGTAATTCTTATTTGTAAATGCTATTCAAATGTCGAGCCGAAATTATTGCACTGCTATAATGGCAGAATACTATTCAAATATAGACATAAAAAAACTGCTTTCAAATTTGAAAGCAGTTTGTAACTAAACATATAATGTCTAATTTATTTTTTGTTTAAAAAATCATTGACAAACTCTGGTGCCATTACTGACTCAACAAACATATAAGCGCCTGTCTTTGGTGATTTTACCATTTTGATCGCTTTTGTAAGTCTTTTAGATCCTGTTTGTAATGATGCTACTGATTTCTTTGCCATGACTTAATTATTTTATCTCTTTATGAACTGTCATACGCTTTAAGATTGGATTAAATTTCTTAATCTCCATTCTATCTGGCGTATTCTTTTTATTTTTTGTTGTAATGTAACGAGACGTTCCTGGTTGCCCAGATTCTTTGTGCTCTGTACATTCTAATATTACCTGTATTCTATTTCCTTTTTTTGCCATTTTATCTGACTTTAAGCAGTTACGCTATTATTTTAAAAACCCTTTAGATTTAGCTTCTTTGATTGCAGCAGAAATACCAATCTTATTGATAGTCTTTAATGCTGAAGTTGATACTTTTAACGTTACCCAGTTATCTTCTTCTGGAATGTAAAAACGTTTTTTGATTAAATTAGCGTTAAATTTACGCTTCGTTTTATTCATTGCATGCGACACGTTGTTTCCAACCATCGCTTTCTTTCCCGTAAGTTCACAAACTCTTGACATTCTTTCTAACTTTATATGATGTTATACTGCCCATTTACTAATATCACACATGGATATTTTCAAACAGGGTGCAAATTTAGTAAAACTTTGTAACACGAACAAACTAAAAACGTTACTTTTTTAAAATTTCTTTCTGTAGCATTTCAAAGGCTTTGTTTGCCGCTCTATTTATCACTTTAACACGATGATTCCCAAAACTAAATTGTTCTGAATATACCTTATCTTTTGCTGCAATTGCTATATAAACAATCCCTAAGCCTTCAGCTGTATCGTCTTTTGTTGGACCAGCATTACCTGTCGTGGCAATGGCATAATCTGTATTCATTAATAACAACGCATTTTTCGCCATAGCTTCTGCTACTTCAGCACTTACAACAGAATACTTGTCTATTATTTCTTCAGAAACTTTTAAAACATTAATCTTGATTTCCTTTGTATAACTAACAATACCTCCTTTAAAATATTTTGATGCTCCTGCGTTTGTAGTAAAGCGTTCTGCAATTAATCCACCTGTACAACTTTCTGCAGTTGTGACAGTTTTTCCTAGCTCAGTTAGACGTTTGCCAATAACAGCTTCAATAGATAAGTCTTCTTCATAGCCTACAAAAATATCTTCAATCTGTGGTAAGAGTAAATCTGTTTGCTTCTGCATTTCGGTTTCTACAATGACTTTGTCAGTTCCTTTAGCCGATAAACGCAAACGTACACGACCTAAACTTGGCAAATAAGCTAGTTTAATAAAGTTTGGCAACTCATTTTCAAAAGTTTCTATTCGTTCAGCTAGAGAACTTTCTCCTAAACCATAAGTTAAAAATGTTTTATGTTGAATGTATGGAAACTTAAAGCGAGTTCTTAATTTCGGAATAACTTCATCTATAATCAAACCTTTCATTTCAAATGGAACACCTGGTAATGATATAAAGACAGTATCGTTTTTTTCAAGCCACATACCTGGAGCACTTCCGAATTTATTCATCAATACATTTGCTTTTGAAGGCACTAATGCTTGATCTAAATTGACTTGTGTCAAAGGTTTTTTAATAAATACCTCCCAAAGATGTTCAATATTCTTTCTAACTGAACTATCTTCTACTAATGTATCATCAAAATACTCTGCAACTGTTTTTTTTGTAATATCATCTTTTGTTGGACCTAAACCACCTGTAAGAATTACAATATTTGCATTAGCTTCAGCCTCTGCTAGTGATTTTAGAATATGCTCCCTATCATCTTGAACAGAAGTGATTTGATAAACAGAAACACCTATTTTATTTAATTGCTTAGCAATAAATGCGGAATTAGAATCCACAATTTGACCAATGAGAATCTCATCACCAATGGTTATTATTTCTGCTTGCATTATAAGTTGAAATCTTCTTTGAGTTCAGTCGTTGCTTTTTCTACAGCGGTAAGTACTAACTCTAGTTCTTTAGAGCAGTCTTCGCCTACTTTTTCAAATTTTCCCCAATCTTGAACTACGATTAGATCTTGAAGCACACCAAGTTCGAATAAATCGACTGTTGGCTTCATTTTATGAGCTGCTTGATACGCGTTATAGTAATCTTGAGTTGCAACTGCAACTTTGAGACGTTCAGCATCCACTGGGACTTCTTCAAGAAATGCTGCTGCTAAAGCAGCTACGAAATCTTCGTCGTTGTCAGCCAATTCACGTACTCTGTATAATTTATAATGTTGTTCCATTTATTTCACTGTTATTGAGAACAATTGCTTGTCTTCTATAAATCCTGTTAGTTTATCATTAGCAATAACTCTACCAACTCCAGCAGGAGTTCCCGTAAATATAACATCTCCAATCTTTAAAGTAAAATATTTTGAGACATATTCAATAATTTCGTCAATTTTATAAAGCATCAAACTCGTATTTCCCTCTTGCACAACTGTTTGATTCTTTTGTAAACTAAAGTTGATATTATCAACATCTTCAAAATCTTGTTTTGGCAACCACTCACCTATTACTGCTGAACCATCAAAAGCTTTTGCTTTTTCCCAAGGTAAACCTTTAGATTTTAGTTTTGCTTGTAAATCGCGAGCTGTAAAGTCAATACCTAAGCCAATGTGATCATAATACTTGTGTGCAAACTTTTTAGAAATGTGTTTTCCAACTTTATTAATCTTCACTAATACTTCGACTTCATGATGTACATCATTAGAAAAATCTGGAATAAAAAATGGTTGTTTCTTTAATAAGATTGATGTATCTGGTTTTAAAAACACAACAGGATCTGTTGGTTTTTCATTTTCCAATTCTTTGATGTGCTCTGTGTAATTACGACCAATGCAAATCAATTTCATACTTAAACAAATTAAATTATTAGACTGTTTAGATTAGATGAACCTAAAGTAATTTATTATTGAAAGCTCTTAATTTAATGGCAGTTAATACCTTTTTAGTATATAATGGGAAATCTGCATTGAGCAACCAACCAAAATAACCTGGTTCTTTCTCAAGCACATCTGTCACGAGTTTTCCTTTATGTTTCCCAAAAGAAAAACACTCTTCACCTTCTTTCGTATAGCCAATAAATCCAGCAAAATCTGCAAACTTATTACGTGAACTAAATTCTGCCAAAAAATTAGCATCATTTTCTAGTTCTTCATATTTATCTAGCTGTGCTTTTAAAACCTCGTAAGTTGCAATTGTATCCGCTTCAGCACTATGTGCATTATCAAGACTTTTATCACAATAAAATTTATAAGCAGCACTTAATGTACGTTGTTCCATTTTATGAAAAATGGTTTGTACATCAATTGAATTTGTGTTTTTCATATCAAAATCAACCTCAGCACGAAGCATTTCTTCAGCAAGTAATGGAATATCAAATCGATTTGAATTGAAACCACCTAAATCACAATCCTTAATCATATTATGAACCTCTTTAGAAATCTCCTTAAAAGTTGGCTTATCTGCAACATCTGCATCAGAAATTCCGTGAACTTGGGTTACAACTGGAGGGATTGGAATGGTTGGATTGACACGTTGCGTATACGTTTCTTCTTTTCCATCAGGATACACCTTATGAATTGAAATTTCAACAATTCTATCGTTAGTGATATTAATTCCTGTGGTTTCTAAATCGAAAAAACAGATGGGTTTTGAAAGATTGAGTTGCATTTGCTATTACTTTTTTACAAAGGTAATTAGATTAATGAATTAATAAAGTAGAAGCGAAATTAACTTTAAAACACTGAAACAGATTCAAATCTAATTCGTCAACTTATAGTAGCATAAAAAAAACAAAAAAAAATGCAATAAATTTAATTCATTGCGTCTTTATAATTGAGAGCTTTAAAAAAGCGCAATGAATCAATCAGAAAACAGTAAAAAACTAAACACCTTTTTTGACGAAGAATATTCTTCGCTTAAATCTTATGTAAACTCTAAACTAAAGAATAGCGTTAATAGAGATGCAGAAGACATCATTCAAGATGTAGCTTTAAAACTATTTACTGGAGCTGATAGATATTCACCAATTAATAATGTCGCTGGTTTTGTATATCGTTCCATCCAAAACAAAATAATAGACATAATGAGGTCTTCCAAAAAAAATAAGATGGAATCTAAAACTCAGAATGAAACTAAGTTATATGAATTTGCTGCTTTAATTAACGAAACATCATCAGAGACTTATACTGAACAAATGAAGAAAGACTTAAAAGTAGCAATTATTAACCTCAAACCTAACTATAAAGACATTATAATAGCTATTGACTTTGAAGGATACACTTATAAAGAATTAGAATATGAAACAGGCATACCTATTGGCACTTTAATGTCTAGAAGACATAGAGCTATTTCAATCTTATACAAAACTTTAAAATCTAAACAAGAAACCATTACTTAAAAAAAAAGAATATGTCAAATTACTTTAAACACAAAATGAGAGGTAAATCTCTAGGAGAAATTGCCGGAATGGTAATTTTTGGAACCATTTTTATAACAGGATTAGCAATATTATTTGGCTTTGTTATTATGTGGTTATGGAACTGGTTAATGCCAATGATTTTTGGTCTAACAACACTTACATTCTGGGAAGCTGTTGGTGTTTTTATATTATTTAAAATTCTGCTAGGAGGTTGTGGTGGATTTGGAAGTAAAAACAAGAAATCTTCAAAAAAATCAAACTGTAAGCATGAATCTAAAGGAGAATTTTCTAAATGGAAACATTATGACAATTTTTGGAAAGAAGAGGGAAACAAAGCATATGAAACCTATGTAAGTCGTATAACTAAAGAAGAATCAAATGATTAGTCCATTTTATAAAAAACACAAAATCAATATTAGAATTCACATTTTCAAAACAAATATTGAAACGAATACAGATGTTAATTTTATTAAAATTTTACTTAATTCTGATCCAAAAATCAACCAATGGTCAATAGATCTAGA
>Ga0209344_10000077_pt1 | contig 205033 bp, 174 predicted proteins | sample Cruoilmetagenom6_FD_187293 | JGI IMG/M metagenome (GOLD analysis project Ga0209344, IMG submission 187293) | Oil polluted marine microbial communities from Coal Oil Point, Santa Barbara, California, USA - Santa Barbara Oil Seep Sample 6 (SPAdes)... | ecosystem: Environmental > Aquatic >...
CACGGCTCATACGATTAAACGCTTCCATCCATGTTTTGAACTCAGTCGCTTTCATGATGTGCACCTCCGTTACCATACTTTATGCCGCTCAGACACTCAATTCAACAGCTAATTGCGACATAGCCTTTGATTTTACCTCGCCCACTGCCGTACTCCCCGATCATATCGTTGACGACCAGCCACAAAACCTTACAATCCCTGTAGGTTCCGCTCCCCGTAGGATTCAGTCCAACAAGGTTTATCTGCCACCAATACGGGACGCGGATTGGACGAGTTGTCGGGGCGGCAGTTAAACTGCTATTAGTTTTTTTCCCGCTAATCGAGGAACTGATGGTAGAAAGCGAGTACAACAAAAGATTCGAGAAAATGAATCGATGGTCTGCTGAGCAGACTAATCGACTCATCCCCATTCTCGGTACGTGCGAAAAAACTCTTTACCATTACACGAATAGCTCTGGTCTGCTCGGGATTATCAATTCAGGGCAAGTTTGGGCTACACATGTTTCTCGGCTAAATGATAAAACTGAGTACAATTTTGGCTTGTCATTTGTAGAATCATTTGCCCTGAACTGTCCCACACGATTACCAAATTTAGTGGCTAAGGCCTTAGAAGAAGTATTCTCAAGGGATACTTATATATCTTGCTTCTCGGGAAGTAGAGACTTATTGAGTCAATGGCGGGCTTATTCAGGTTCTAACGTAGGGTATTGCATCGGGTTCGAAAGCAGTGAAATGGCAACAACAGACGAACGAATGCCATTACTAGAAAAAGTTATCTACGAAAGAGAAACTGCTAAGAAAGTGATATCGCAATTGATCTTCGAAGCTGATGAGTATCTCCACACAGAGGAGTTTGGCGAAGTAGAAGTTGGCTATATAATTGGCGCACTTACGAGTCTTCTAAACGTCACTGCTTGCTCAATCAAGCATCATACGTTTTCTGAGGAGAATGAATATAGGTTTATCTATCAACCTGGAGGCACAGACCTAGAGCTTCAGGTTAAATATCGAGATGGCCAATTTGGCTTGACTCCATATGTTGAAATAGACTTTTTAGAAAAGGGTAAACTTCCAATCACATCAATCACGATTGGCCCCTGCGAAGACATTGAGTCAGAGCACAGAATTCTTGACCGCCTGCTGTTTAATAATGGCTATGAAAATGTTGAAATATTGTATTCTGCAATACCACTCAGGGTTTAAGTTTGGGTAGACTCCATGCTTTGCTGACAAAGCCGATTACTCAAATATCGTGAAGAAGTTGGCGCAAGGGGTTTCTCTTGTTGCTCACAATAAAATCAAGTTGTCTCGATGTATCAGCTCTGGCTCATCAACATAACCCAAGAGGGATTCGATTTCATTACTGGGATGTCCGGCGATGCGACGCGTTTCCATAGTATTGTAGTTAATCAAGCCGCGTGCGATTTCTTGTCCATTCATATCAAAAATGGCGACCACCGTGCCGCGCTCGAATTTCCCGCTCACGTTGGTGATACCGATCGGTAGCAGGCTCTTGCCTTCGTTACGCAGCGCATGCGTTGCGCCTGCGTCCAGCGTCACCTTACCGCTGACTTGCAGATGATCCGCCAGCCATTGTTTGCGCGCAGTCAGAGGTAAAGGTTGCGCTTCCAGCAGCGTGCCGATACTGTTGCCACGCATCAGGCGTGGCAACACATCTATTTCATGGCCAGATGCGATCACAGTATGCGCACCGCTACGCGCGGCGCGTTTCGCGGCGAGCACCTTGGTGAGCATGCCGCCGCTCCCGATGTGGCTACCCGCTCCCCCTGCCATGGCTACAAGCCTTTCATCGCCAGCCTGCGCTAAACTGACTAGAGTGGCATCTGGATTCTTGCGTGGATCGGCAGTGAAAAGACCGATCTGGTCAGTGAGGATAATGAGCGCATCAGCCTCAATCAGGTTGGCAACCAGCGCACCTAAAGTGTCGTTGTCACCAAATTTGATTTCATCGGTAACCACGGTGTCATTCTCATTGATGACAGGAATAACGCCGAGGGTCAGCAGAGTGCGTAGTGTCGAACGGGCGTTGAGATAACGTTCACGATCGGCGAGGTCGGCATGGGTGAGCAATATTTGTGCTGTATGCAGGCCGTGCGCGCTAAAACAGCTTTCATATACCTGTATCAAGCCCATCTGACCAACTGCAGCAGCTGCCTGCAATTTATGCAAGGCTCTGGGGCGTTGTTTCCAGCCTAGTCGCTGCATGCCTTCGGCAATCGCGCCAGAGGAGACCAATACTACTTTATGCCCATCCTCACTCAGCGTAGCGATTTGCTGCGCCCAGTTCCGGATTGCGGGGATATCAAGTCCTTCACCCTGGTTGGTGACCAGACTGCTTCCAACTTTGACTACGATGCGTTTGCACTGGGTCAGAATGGTTTTCATGATGCATTAAAGTATTGGGGTATCGGCTTTTTGGGCGCTTTCGGCGTTGGCCAATTCTTCCTGTTTAGCAACCTGCTCCACATGCTCCATAATGGCATAGCAAAGTTCTTTACAGCCTTCGCCATTAATCGCGGAGATAGCAAAATAACGCGTATAGTCGCCAAACTCTTGCAGAAAAGCGGCCACTTTTTCATCTTTATCTTCTAGCAGGTCAAGCTTGTTTAGTATTAACCAGCGCGGCTTGTTATACAACGCTTCATCATATTTTTTCAGTTCATTAAGAATTGAATGGGCTTCACGCACCGGATCGACGCCCTCGTACATCGGGGCAATGTCGACCAAGTGCAGTAGCAAACGGGTACGCATCAAATGGCGTAAAAACTGGTGTCCCAGCCCAGCGCCTTCGGCAGCACCTTCAATCAGGCCGGGAATGTCGGCGATAATGAAGCTATTTTCGGGCGACACCCGCACCACACCCAAGTTCGGGTGCAGCGTGGTAAAGGGATAATCGGCTATTTTAGGGCGGGCAGCAGAAACCGCATGAATGAAGGTGGATTTGCCTGCATTTGGCATCCCTAGCAAACCCACGTCGGCGAGTACTTTCAACTCTAATTGCAGTTCGCGGCGTTCACCTTCAACACCTGGCGTACATTGACGCGGGGCGCGGTTGGTGCTGGATTTAAAGTGCAGATTGCCTAAGCCACCTTTGCCACCTTGGGCGAGCAATGCTTTTTGTCCATCGTGATCCAGATCAGCAATCATTTCACCGGTTTCAATGTCAGTGATAACTGTGCCAACTGGCATGCGCAATACAATATCTTCCGCACCTTTACCGTAGCAGTCTGCACCGCGACCAGGTTCACCATTGCGCGCGCGGTGATGTCTCGCAAAACGATAATCCACCAGAGTATTGATGTTACGGTCTGCTAGCGCATACACACTGCCGCCCCAGCCGCCATCCCCACCATCTGGGCCACCTTTGTCGATATATTTTTCACGCCGAAAGCTGGCCGCACCGTTGCCGCCTGCGCCTGCAAAAACTTCAATTTTTGATTCGTCGATGAATTTCATGATGTCTGCTATATCCCTGCAAATAAAAAAGCCCTACCTCGCGATAGGGCTCATTATACTTAGCTAGGAGTACTTAAGCTGGAACCACAAAGATAGTCTTGCGTCTATGTGCTCCTTTAACGGCGAACTCTACTTTGCCAGCAATCTTCGCAAACAAAGTGTGATCCTTGCCCATACCAACGTTTTCACCAGCGTGGAATCGCGTACCGCGCTGCCGCACGATAATGCTGCCAGCACTAATTAATTGGCCGCCAAAAGTTTTTACGCCGAGGCGTTTTGAGTGTGAATCGCGACCGTTACTGGTACTGCCGCCACCTTTTTTTGATGCCATGTTTCTTCTCCCTCAATATTACGCTGAAATACCGTCAATGCGGATCTCTGTGAAGTTTTGACGGTGACCTTGATGTTTTTGATAATGTTTACGTCGACGCATCTTGAAGATTTTGATCTTCTCGCCACGACCATTCGCGACTATAGTTGCCGTGACAGTAGCGCCAGTCAATAAAGGTTGACCAACAGATACAGTGTCGCCATTGCCGACCATAAGCACCTTGTCCAGCACGATAGCACTACCGACTTCACCAGTAACAGTTTCAATTTTCAAGGTTTCGCCTGCAACAACACGATACTGCTTACCACCGGTCTTGATTACTGCGTACATAACAACCTCGCTTAAAATGCGGTTTTACAGAATCGCGCATTATACACAACCGGCACCAACCGTCAAAATGGTTTTTGATAATTTGAGATAAGTTTAGTTAACAAATAGGGTATGCAGACAAGCCACAAAGCGGCTGCTCGCAAACTTGAGTTTAAAGGTCCCCTTGAGACAAGACGTAATGTGCGAGGTTACTGGCCTCAGCTTCGCTAAGTTGCCTGAACGCCGGCATTGGCACCGACCCCCATTTGCCCGAGCCGCCATCACGGATGTTGCGCGCTACCAGCGCAGCCGCGTTGGTATTGGAAGCATATTTCGCCGCCACATCCCGGAAAGCTGGCCCTAAAATTTTCTTGTCGATCGCATGACATGCCATGCAGTTGTTAGCAGCGAGCAAGGCTTTTGTGTCGGCAGGGGCAGAGGTTGCCGTGAGCGCGACCGTCGCCGGTTTCTCCGCTGTGTTTGGTGCCGTCGTTCCGCTGCTGCGTTCTGCGCCATATGTTTTGGCCAGATAGTCGACGATTGCAGGGATATCTTCGTCTGAAAATTTCGCGCCAAATGGCGCCTTCATTTTCTTGACGGTGCCCTCCCAATAGCTGCGCGGCGAATCGGACGGCTGCGACTGGATGTAATGAACCGAGTGGCAAATCATGCAATTGCGTTGGGCCAGCATGTAGCCGGGCAGTTCGCTCGGTTTGAACACCGCAGTTTCAGGCGGTAGCTGGATATCGATGGCGATTGCAGAGTATGGTGCAAGGGTGCTCACCGCCAGCACGATGCGAACGAAGATGTCTCTCATACACTTCTCCTTAAACAGCAACGACGTGGGTCGACTCGACCACATTGCGCATATAGCCATCAGGGTTCAATAATGGGCTAAGCGGTTGGCTCTGACCTATCCGGTTGACCGCACGTACCAGCAATTCGTGCTTCCCGCTGTGTTTTGGCGTGAATGTCGCGCTCCATTCGCGAAAGGAATACCTGCCCAGATCCTTGCCCAGCTGAGTGGTTTCCCAGTTCTTGCCACCGTCGGGCGAAAACGCAACCTCGGCCACGCCGTACCCGCCATCAAAAGCGATCCCGCGCACGGTGACCGGGCGTCCACTCCAGACATACATGCCATCTGTCAGGCTGGTCACGAACGAGCGTACGTTCATACGGTTGATCGGCGTGGTCTTGACGGGCGCTTTTTCAGGCTCGATACAGGCGCACTGATTGTCTGGAATGCGATAAGCCTTACTCATCCAGAATCCATCGAATACCTTGTCGGTTACCGTAATGTCGGACAAGTGTTTCACCCAATAAGTACCGTAGTAGCCGGGGACGATCAGCCGCAACGGATTGCCGTTCAACAGCGGAAGGTCGGCACCGTTCATTTGCCACGCCAGCATGACCTCACCGTCGAGCGCGTGATCGATATTAAGTGCCTTTATGAAATCGGGACCATCGCCTACGGGCGGCGCATCAAGACCATTGAATGCGACCTGCACCGAGCCTGCTTTCACGCCCGATTTTTCCAGCACCTTGCGCAGCGGGATACCGGTCCAGCGTGCGTTACCCATGGCACCATTCGAGAGTTGGCCGCCATTGACGCGCGGCGTAAAGTGCGCTCGGCTGTTACCGGAACACTGGTTGACAGCGACCAGGTCGACCGCGTCGGCCATTTGCTTGAGATCGGCGAGTGACAAGTCGAGCGGGGTGTTAACGTTGCCACTGATGCGCAACCGATAGCTCAACGCATCAATCGAGGTGGGAATGTCGCTCCAGTGATAGCGTACAAAGAACGCATCGTTGGGCGTAATCACCCCTTCATTGAAAATACTGAATGGGGTTTCCAGCTGCGGCGGGCGGGCAGTGAGCAAGATCAGCGGGCGCTTTTGCGGGTAGGCGACGAGATCACGCTCACCATTTTCGAACGGCAGCGTGACGCTACCGGATTCTCCAGCAAGTGCCGCCAATGCCGTGCTGCCGAATGCGCTTGCAGCGCCCAAGGTACCCACCTGTCTGAGAAGTTTGAGAAAGGCGCGCCGCTGTAATGCACTTGGTGTCAATACCAACGTAGGCTTCTCCATGCTGATCTCCGTTATGGTTATTCAATCGGCCAACGTACGCTGCTGTTGCAAAGTATAGCTAAAATTTAGATTTTGGCTCTGTGTAATATGTAATAGGCGATACGATTATTTACGCTACTATTTTATTTGGCATGGCGCTTGGCCTGCAAGAATCTAGGCAGGTGAACGATATTTCGTTTGCAGCCAAGCTCGTTAGGTTGGACACTTGCATGACATACCTTCGATACGAACTGTACATTCACCTGGTGAATGCGGGGAAAGGCAGTATCGGATGGGGTAAGCAAATAGGTGATGGTGTAGAGGGTGAGCGGTGAGATGTTGAGCTTCATTTCATTCAGCCTAACCTACCGAGCCTAGTTTTATTAACCGGGAGTAAATGATCCACCACTTCACAGTAAGGTAATGAGCGCCTCTGCCGCCATAGGACAGCCAAAAAGGTATCCTTGGCCTTCGTCTGATGACAATGAAACGTTGATTGAGCGGATGGAAAACTTTATGCCAAGGTCGTAAAGATTACTGACTTTAAACGTCGGTTTACTTCCTGTCAGAAGTAGTTATTATGTCAACACTTAGTCCTTACGCTCCGTAACCGTCATTGTAATCGATGGCTAGACTATATATTCAACAGTCTAGGACGTAAGGACGCTCCTATAATTTTTTCATTGCCATGACACAGCCCGCTCCAAGCAAGCAGTTCAATGAACTTATTGACTCAATCAATGAGATGATTACTCACGGAGTGAACAATCATCTCATTGAAGAGATAGCCTCTGCTGCTGGCAAAATGAAACAATATGGTAAGTATTTAGATTCTTACATTATTAGTGGAATGATTGCTGCGATACGCGGCGACGCCTTAGAGACTGACCGGCTCTTCAATGCCGCTATTAATTGCGGTGGAAGAGCCCCCAATACTCTTTTCAACTATGCTTCTGCATTAAATAATTTAGGGCGGCACAGGTCTGCGATTAAGGTTATAGATGAGCTGATGAATATTGCCCCTAGTGATTTATCAATTGTTAAGGCAGCTCTTAAATTTCATCGCGATGCATTTGATATCAATGGGGTTAATGATTTGAAAAAACGTTGTGAAATGCTCGGGGATCCAATTGTTGATTTAGAGGTTGGTAATAATCTGATGTTAGTAGACGAGTTATTGGCATCCCACAAAGTGAATTGGGAAGACTTGGCTTCTCGCACCGAACTTGCGTACAGTGTTTTGCATAAACTAGGCTTGCATATGCGCGGTCGCAATGAGACATTACAGGACGGAATATTGTTATTTGATTTTCGGATTGATGCGGATGTAAATGCTGTATTTCTCGGAGAAAGCGCAATTAACGATGCGATCGCTGAAAAACCATATTCACCTGTAGATAATTTCTTGTATTTGACCTGTTCTGTAATATGAGCGTAACACCGAACGATTTTCTAAAGAGCGCTGCAGATATGAATACTGCTGGATGCGATGAAATGGCACAAAGGAATGTGATTTCAAGGCTGTATTATGCGGCATATCATCGCTCCTGCGAATTCATTAAACCTGCTTATTGCCAATCAAGTATGCACAGAAGTTATATTGATCAACTTAATAAAGGCGGACATCTGGAGCGTCAAATAAGTGGAAGTTTGAAGCGAATGCACGCTCGGAGGATTATTGCGGATTATCGCTTGAACGAGGATTTAAAAAATGATGCTGTTACTTTACAGTCTCTTGCAGCAAATGAGCTTTTTACTAAACTTTTAAATTAACCTGCAATTTCATGGGGTACGGAGCCAGCAGCACTCTCGGCTTCACGCGCACGAGCAAAACATTCTCACCAACAGATTTAAGTGCCAAGTAATGCATTTCTGCTCGAGCGTGCGGCAGGCGTGTCAGCAAACAAACTTCTCGTGCACCCACATCTGCCAAGTAATCACCTATATCGACATCCATCACCAAGTAGTAACGGTGGATGAATTTATCCATTTAAGGGATATTTTTGCAACGGTAAACAATATCATGAGACAGGCATAGCGCTCATTTAGGGCGCGTTCATAAGGTATATCGCTGCTGTATTTATATGGGCAAATGCTGCCACGTTTGTTGGAGCAGTTACAATTTAAGATAATATCCTTGCCATAAAAACCAGATTACTCAAAGGTCGGAACAAGTTTTGTCGTGGGACTTTTCGGTGATTTTAGGGTGGGTACCTGACAACACAGTTCAAAGAAGGAACAGACGGCACAGTTATCGTTAATAAAAACAGTTTGTTGCAAAACAAAGATCAACTGCGAACCAAGGGGTCAGGCGTTCGAATCGCTCCAAATACACTAATAAAAAGGCTTACAGTTTTGAACTGTAAGCCTTTTTTATTAGTGTACGACGGTCCTACTGGCGTCCTAAAAAGATTATTCACCTTGCTCAATAATGATCAGCTCTTAAAATACTTCAAGACAATTTTCACAGCATCCCAAGCTTAGCCGCATCATTAACAGAGCCTTGCCCCCATTCACCTTAGCAGATAAATAATTATGGTAGATAAGTCCAGGTGGATATTATTTTTTCATGATCCAACCAAGACGCTGGTCTCGTCAACTACATTCATTAGTGATGCGCGCGAACTCTTCTACACCCAGGTTTTCCGCGCGCAGTTGTGCATCTATTCCCAGCCGGGCGAAATCATCTTCCGTCAAATAGGCCTTAAGCGTGTTACGCAAAGTCTTGCGCCGTTGCCCGAAGGCTGCGGCGACAATTTGTGCAAATAATTTTTTGTTTTGCACCAGCACTTCGCTCGCTGGCAGCGGGATCATGCGCACAATGGCGGAATTTACTTTGGGTGAGGGACGAAAAGATTCCGGCGGAACGTCGAGCAATTTTTCCATGTGGAAACGGTATTGCAGCATCACCGACAAGCGGCCATAGGCTGGGGTTGAGGGTTCAGCTACCATGCGTTCCACAACTTCGTTCTGCAACATAAAGTGCATGTCGTGAATGCGTTCGCAGTAGTCTGAAAAGTGGAATAACAACGGCGAAGAAATGTTATAGGGCAGATTGCCGATAATGCGCAAGGGCGCGGGCAATTGCGCCAGGTCAAACTTAAGCGCGTCTCCCGCATGGATGGTCAGTTTATCCTGCGGGTAGTCTTTTTCCAGGTGCGCGATAATATCGCGATCGATTTCCACTACGTGCAGTTGATCAAGCTGCTGCAGCAATGGACGCGTCAGTGCACCCAGGCCAGGGCCGATTTCCACCATGATATCGGTTGCCTCCGGCCGGATCGCTCGGACGATGTCGGCGATGATATGTTCATCCACCAGGAAGTTTTGGCCGAATCTTTTGCGTGCTTTATGCATGGGAGTACCAGAAAATTTTCATTTCTGCTTTTGCGAGGATAACGATCTCTCGATCAAGGAAGGGCTGGATCATGCAGTCTTTCGTGTTGCGCCATATCTGCCGCCATTTGAATGGCTTCAAGCAAGCTGCCCGCCTCGGCGCGCCCGCTACCGGCCAGCTCCAGCGCCGTACCATGATCCACGGATGTTCTAATGATGGGCAGGCCCAGCGTTACATTCACACCTCGTCCGAAGCTGGCGTACTTTAATACCGGCAGCCCTTGGTCGTGGTACATGGCCAGCACGCAGTCGCATTGCGCAAGCCGTTGCGGGGTAAAAAGTGTGTCGGCAGGTAAGGGTTCGCTGGCATTCATACCTTGCGCACGTAACCGATCCAGCACTGGAATCATGATGTCGATTTCTTCGCGTCCAAGATAGCCTCCCTCACCTGCGTGAGGATTGAGACCGGCAATCAGAATGCGAGGCTTGGCAATGCCGAAACGTTGCGTTAAATCACGTTGAATAACGCGCAGCACACTTTCCAATAATGCAGGTGTAATTGCGTCAGCTACCTGCCGCAAAGGTAGATGAGTGGTAGCTAACGCTACACGCAGGCCGCCGCCCACAAGCATCATGACCACTTGCTCGGCATGCAAATATTCCGCTAGAAACTCAGTGTGCCCCGTGAATGGAATGCCCGCATCGTTGATGATGCCTTTGTGTACAGGCAGGGTAACCATGCCAGCGAATTCACCCGATTGGCAACCTTGCATCGCACGGATTAGCAGATTGAGAACATGAGGGCTGTTGGCTGGATTTAGCTGGCCAGCCTGAACCGGTTGTGCCGTTGGCACATGTAACACGCGCAAATGCCCGGTTGGCAGAGGAGATATTTGCTGCGGATCATAATCATGCCATTGAATATTTAGGCCAAGCAGGGCCGCGCGTTGTTGCAGCAAGTGCTTGTCGGCCAACAACACCAGTGCCTGCTCATGGTGGGCCAATTGCAGACATAGGTCGGGGCCAATGCCAGCGGGCTCACCGGCGGTAACTGCCAACAAAGTGGCCTGTGTCATTAGGTCGCTTTTTCAGGGCGGTACTCGATAGTAGCCCCGTCACGTAACTGGCGCAGCCAGTCCTGATATGCAGTTTCGGATTTATCAGCACGTATCGCCATTTGCGCCTGCTGATTTTTTTGTTTCTCACTGATATCGGCGTTGCGTTTATCTAATACCTGAATCAGATGCCAGCCGAAGGTGGTTTGCACGGCGCTACTCATCTGCCCGATTTCCAATTGATTAATCGCAGCCTCAAATTCAGGCACCGTGTCGCCGGGCGAAATCCAACCCAAATCGCCGCCCTTCGCAGCACTGCCGTCCTCGGAATATAGTTTGGCCTGCTCGGGAAAAGAAGCGCCTTTCTCTATTTGCCGTTTGATAACCAACAGACGGTTCTTGGCCTCATTCTCAGACACCAGTTCGCTGGTTTTGATCAGGATGTGCCGTACTTGGGTCTGTGTGATGAGCACAGAACTCGCTTTGCTGCGTTTATCAATTAGCCTGAGGATGTGAAAACCGTTAGGGCTGCGGAATATTGGGCTGGTCTCGCCGGGAGCCATTTTTTTCAGTTCGTCCATAAAAATAGAAGGCGTGCGATCAGCCGATCGCCAGCCCAGATTACCGCCTTGCAAGGCGTCCTGGGCATCAGAAAATCCTGCCGTTACCTGAGCGAATTCCGCGCCATCGCGCAATTGATCCAAGGCTTGCTCGGCACGTAGCCGGGTAGCCTGGATTGTATCGGCATCGGCCTGTTCCGGCACCAGTATCAAAATATGTGCCAAATGGAATTCCTCATCATTTCCCAATTTTTTTGCCTGAGTATTCAGATAACTTTCGATCTCGCCCTCACTAATCACCAGTTTACTGTCCACTTCGCGCTCACGCAGACGAGCATTAATCAATTCGCCGCGAATTTCCTCTCGGAATTTGCTGAATTCCACTCCTTCCTGCTCCAGCTGGGCGCGAAATTCGGTCAATGAGGAAAAGTTGTTTTCCTGTGCGATACGCTGCATGGTTTTGTCGAGTTGAACATCATTAATACGGATACCGGTTTCCTTGGCAAACTGGGCTTGCAGCATTTCCATGATCATTCGTTCCAGTATCTGTTTTTTCAACATTTCTGTGTCAGGTAATGTCGTGCCTTGCTTTTTTAACTGGCGCTCTACAATGCCGAGCCGGTCTTCAAGTTCATAGCGGGTAATTGCATCGTTGTTTACCACTGCGACAATTTGATCGATCAATATACGCTGAGTTTGCGACGTAGTTTCTTTCGTTGCATCAATTGGTTGCAAATCACCACCAGGCGGTATAGTTTTACTTGGAGGCGATATTTTTTCAGTTATGTCTGCGACTGGCTCATCAGCTGCTGGCAGTGTGACCTGAATTTGCGACGTAGTTTCTTTCGGTTGCAAATCATCACCAGGCGGTATGGTTTTACTTGGAGACGATATTTCTTCTGTTATGTCGGCGACTGGCTTATCAGCAGCAGGCAGTGTGGCCTGAATTTGCGATGTGTTTTTTTGCGTTACGCCTGATGCAGGCACATCAGCAACGGGAGGTGCAGCTTTAGTTTTCAACTTGATTTTGTTCGTTGCGCCGGGATTTTCCTGCACACCAGCGGCGTAGACGTTAACCATGCAGGCTAATGACAAAAGGAGTGCCAGCATCAACTTGATATGCAGCATAATAATCTTTTTTCCTAAGTGAAAATTTGTTAGTGTAATCCCTGATCTGGACTTACAGGTATGGGTTCGTTCAATTTTGTAAAGCCGGCAATACTTTGACGCAACGCATTCAAAGGATTTGCGCCTATCCTGACTAGGCCACTCAATTCCAATTGAACAAAAATACCGGTCGAAAGCTCATTGGTGGCTGTCGCAAAACGTTGTGCCACTACTCTTGTCGTCCAACAGCAAGCATTATACTCGAGCCCAGCCAGCAGCTCCAAAACACGGTGATCCTTCAATGAGTAATTCCAGCGTGCCATTGCACTCCAACGACTCGACAGTGGCCACTGGGTGGATATGTCCATTTGTTTCAGGCTAGTACGCGTAAAGCGGTAACCCAGGTTGAGCACTTTGCCACTTTCCGGCTGGTAACGAGCGCCCACGTTTAATTTCTCTCCGCGCGCTTGGTTGGGGTTGTACTGAAAGGCGCTGTTCAGCGACCATTTGGGTGTAATCTGGCCTAAAACAGCAAGCAAAATATCCGATTTGTTGTTGGTACCTTCCTCGGAGCCCGCCAGCTTTACCAACGGTGTCTTAAAGCTGAAGCGTTGACCTATGGCTAGGCGCAACCGCTCCGCGCCACTATTCGCATCAAGCAAGCGCGAAGTAAGCGACAGTGTTACTTGTTTGGCATCACCAATACGATCGCTACCGAAAAAACGGTTTTCTGTGAATATTTGGGCAAAGTTGAAGTCGGCCTGAGCTGTGTCAAAATTCGGCAGCAGGCTTTGATTGCGATATGGAATGTATAAGAAATAAGCGCGCGGCTCCAGCGTCTGCAGATAATCACGTTCTCCCACCTTCCAATCACGTTCCAGCGCTATGCCGCTATCCAGACTGACAATCGGCAAGGTGCGGCTTGCATCAGGTAGCGCCGCCGAATTGTTTGCACCCAACGAATAATCAGTGTGGTGCACGCCAAATTTTGGTGTCAAATAAAATGAGGGGGTGGTCATCAGCGGGTAGCTTAAACTGGGATACATTATCAAGCGCTGCCCACTGACAGTAGTGGGATGGCTGAAACTTACAAACTCTCCGGTAAACGCCATATTTCCCCCAGCCAGCGGACGTTGCGCGCCTAAGGTTATTTGCGGCAAACGGCGATATGGTTCTGTCACTGGCACGGCCGGATCTTGTATGGTTTGATAGCTCTGCATCCGAGCAGAGGCATTCCACCAACTACCGCTATAGGAAAGTACGCCTTCACGCACCAGATTGGTTAACGACGTGTCGCTCAACGTGTTCGACAGATCACGGAAATAAGCATCGTCTGATACGTAGTTGAGGTTTGCCGATGCGCTCAACCCATAACCAAAGTTTTGAGCATGCTGGAACGATGACCGCAAACGTGTGCTTTTAGTAAGTGCATCGTCAGGTAATATATCCAAACGGGCCTCACCGGCATAATTTGTGCCCAGATAGCGAAATTCGTTGTTAATCATCAATCCCCGCTTGGCCATTGCACGCGGCTCAATAGTTGCATCACGGTTGGGGGCGAGGTTCAAGTAATAGGGCAGCGCCACTTCGCTACCGCTCCTTGCCGTACTACCGAACACCGGGCCAAGAAAACCAGATTGACGCTTTTCACTGAGCGAAAAGTCCATCCACGGCGTATACAAAATAGGCACACCCAAAAACTCCACGCGTGCGTTGCGTGCCACCCCTACTTGGCGGTCGCTATCGATTTCCAGTTGGCTCGCCTTCAACACCCAGTCGTCGTCGCCTATAGGGCACATGGTATATTCTACATTCTGCACGGAGTAGCTATGCTGGCCTTTCATATGCAGGATATCGGCTTCCCCCCGCGAATCGTTGACGGCGAACTTAAATACCGGCTTCGTCATAGCGCCGATGTTCGTATCCAGATTGAGCTTCACATGCGGGCCCTGCATTTGGATACCGTCTTGCTCTATGCGCACCGCGCCCTCGGCAACCAATTCTTTGCTGACTTGCTGGTACACCACACGATCGGCAAATATAGCCTGCCCGCGCTTACGCAACTCAACCTTGCCGCTAGCAACAATCTGATTTGCAGTCTGGCCTTCTAAACGTTGTGCCGAAATGAATGCAGGCGTATCTTCGTCGCCTCTTGGCAAATTCACGAAGGTACGATCCAGCTTCAGCCGCAAAGCTTCGCCTTCGGCATAAACCATAGGCGTAAAAGCACAGTGCAGGGAAAGCGCAATGAGGGTAAGGCGAAAATGCATGGAGCATAGGTCTACGAATTTAAGGTGCTAAAATCGCACAATTCCACGATTTAGGCAATCCAAAATCAATAATGAAACGTCAACAACAGATAACAGCATGGCTGCATAGCAAGTTTCCCGATAGCTTATTTAACATTTCGCCAGCTTCTGCCGATGCCAGCTTCCGCCGATATTTTCGCGCTACTTTCGCCGATCGCACGCTGATAGTTATGGATGCGCCGCCTCAAAACGAAGATTGTCGCCCATTTATTCATATCGCCCAACTGTTTGGTGCAGCGGGGGTGCATGTGCCGCAAGTGCTGGCACAAGATCTGGAACAAGGCTTTCTGTTGCTGACTGATTTGGGCAACACCACTTACCTGCAAGCACTTAATACTACCAACAATGCGCACGAACTATACAGCGCCGCCACCGATGCGTTGATCACTATTCAGCTAGCAAGCCGCGAATTTGAATTGCCACCTTACGATAAAGCACTACTTATGCGCGAAATGTACCTGTTTCCAGAATGGTATGTCGATAAACATTTGCAGATTAAACTGGACGAGAAACAAAACGCAGCATTAGAAACCGTGTTTCAGCGCATTCTCCAGAACAACTTGGCACAGCCGCGCGTGTTTGTTCATCGTGATTATCATTCACGTAACTTGATGGTCAGCACACCTAACCCAGGTGTACTGGATTTTCAGGATGCGGTCTATGGGCCGATCACTTATGATCTGGCTTCGCTGTTTAAAGATGCTTATATACACTGGGAAGAAGCCGAAGTGCTGGACTGGCTTATCCGCTATTGGGAAAAAGCGCGCAAATCTGGATTGCCAGTACACAGCTCCTTTAGCGATTTTTTCCTGGATTATGAATGGATGGGCGTACAGCGACATTTAAAAGTACTGGGGGTCTTTGCTCGTCTGTATCACCGGGACAACAAGGACGGTTATCTGAATGACTTACCGCTGGTGATGGCTTATTTGCGCCGCACTTGCGAACGCTACGGGGATTTAAAGCCTCTGCTGCGTATACTGGATACACTAGAAAAAAAACAACCAGTTGTGGGGTATACTTTTTGAAAGCCATGCTGCTGGCCGCCGGACGTGGTGAACGCATGCGTCCGCTCACTGACCGCACGCCCAAGCCTTTATTGCAAGTCGGCGGCAAATCGCTCATTGTGTGGCATATCGAGAATATGGCAAGAGCGGGCATCTGTGACATCGTAATAAATCACGCACATCTCGGCAATCAAATCGAAGCTGCGTTAGGCAATGGCTGCCAGTTCGGCATACGCATCCACTACTCAGCGGAGAATCCTGTACTTGAAACAGCGGGAGGCATTGCTAATGCAGTACCATTATTGGGCGATGCGCCGTTTGCCGTTATTAATAGCGACATTTACTGCGACTATGATGTTGCTCAGCTTCCCGAACGTGCGGCTGCACTCAAAGCAAGTGGCGATACCGCACATCTGGTGTTAGTCAACAACCCAGCCCATCATCCCAGCGGGGATTTCGGTTTAATTAGTGGCCGAGTAGTCAATAACACACCCACATTTACTTTCAGTGGCATAGGAATTTATCAGCCCAGCTTGTTCGCTAACATTCCACGTGGCACCGTTGCACCGTTAGCGCCACTATTACGTGCCCAGATTGCTCTTGGTAAGGTGAGCGGCGAACATTACAGGGGCCGCTGGCTGGATGTGGGAACACCACAACGCCTTGAAAAACTCGACAACGAATTACGTTCGCAACACAATACCACTTATGTTTAATACCTCTCTTTATGCCAGCCGCCGTAACTGCCTTATTAATCAGATGCAGCGTGGTATTGCTGTTATTCCCACCGCACCGGAAGTATTGCGTAATGGCGACGCGTACTATCCCTATCGTTTTGATAGCCACTTTCATTACCTAACCGGCTTTGATGAACCGGAAGCCGTACTTGTACTGATTGCTGGCGCTGTCCCGCAGTCCATTCTGTTCTGTCGCGCAAAAGATATGGAGCGCGAAATATGGGATGGTTTTCGCCACGGACCAGATGGCGCAAAAGAAAAATTTGGCTTCGATGCTGCATTTCCCATCGCACAACTGGATGATAAGCTCACCGAGCTGATGGGCAACCAGTCTGCACTGTTCCATCCACTTGGCGCTCATGCCTCGTGGGATGATCGCATTCTTGCACTGCGCGCATGTGTGCAGACAAAGGTTCGTAGCGGCATAACCGCGCCAAATGAGATTCATGACATACGCATGCTGCTTGATGAAATGCGGTTAATTAAAGATAGTGACGAGCTTGCCATCATGCGACGCTCCGCCACCATTTCGGCTGCTGCGCATATTCGCGCTATGCACGCCACTCGCCCCGGCAAAATGGAATATGAAATCGAGGCAGAGTTGCTGCACGAATTTCGCAAAAAAGGTGCTCAAGGGCCCGCCTATACCTCAATAGTTGCCGGTGGTGTCAATGCCTGCGTATTGCACTACATCAGCAACAACGCACAATTACAAGATGGCGAGCTATTGCTGATAGATGCGGCGTGCGAAGCTGATGGCTATGCGGCAGACATAACCCGTACTTTTCCGGTAAATGGTCGTTTCAATGAGGCGCAAAAAGACGTATATGAGTTGGTATTGAGTGCACAGGCCGCCGCCATTGCAGTCGCATGTCCCGGCTCACATTGGAATGAACCGCATGACGCTGCCGTGCGCGTGCTGGCGCAAGGCTTTGTCGATCTTAAGCTATGCAATGGCAGCGTCGACGCTGTATTGGAAAGCGGTAGCTACAAACGCTTCTACATGCATCGTACCGGTCACTGGCTCGGTATGGATGTGCATGATGTCGGCGCATACAAACTGGATAATCATTGGCGAGCGCTGCAACCCGGCATGACACTTACTGTCGAACCGGGCTGTTATATCCGTCCGGCCGATGATGTACCACAAGCATTCTGGAACATCGGTATCCGCATTGAAGATGATGTGGTCATCACTTCACAGGGCTGCGAAGTACTGACCGAAGCTGCACCTAAAACTGTAACGGCTATTGAAGATTTGATGAGACAGCCATGAATACACAATGCGACGTCGCGATAATCGGGGGGGGGCCGGTTGGCACTGCGTTGATGCTCGCACTGCGCGACAGCGGGTTGCGGATTACCATGCTGGAAGCGCGCAACGTAGAAAACGTGAGCGCTGACCCTCGTGCCTTAGCGTTGTCCAGTGGCAGCCGTCAGTTACTGGAGAGACTCAGGGTATGGAAAGGTATCACGCAAGTTTCGTTGATCAAGACTATCCACGTTTCACAGAAAAATTCTTTCGGCCGCACCCTGTTACGCGCCGAGGAACTTAAGGTGCCAGAACTGGGCTACGTGTTGCCCTACACTACATTGCAAAACGCGTTACAAAGTGCTTCAAAAGGGAGCTCAACAACTTGTCTCACAGGTGCTGCCGTTACGCAACTACAAAGCACCTCGAATGGCGCAACTATCAACTACCAGCATGCAGGGCACGACCACCTGCTGGAAGCGCATTTAGCGGTGGTGGCCGATGGAGGGAAACTGCTGGAAGCCACCCATCCGCTGGAGATTCGCGATTACGGTCAAAGCGCCGTCATTGCACATGTCACCTGCACCCATCCACAGCCGAGCACCGCGTTTGAGCGCTTTACTATGCAAGGGCCATTAGCACTTCTGCCGTTCAGGGACGGTTACGAACTGGTGTGGACCGCAGCACATGACATAGCGCAGGAGATGCTGCATTGGAATGATGAAACCTTTTTAGCCAAACTGCATCAACACTTCGGTGATCGAACTGGAAAATTCTTAACTATTGGACAACGCGCCTGCTTTCCCCTGCGGCTCAAGCGCGCGCCCGAAATCACGCTACCGCACACAGCATTGATCGGCAATGCTGCACAGACGTTGCATCCCGTGGCCGGACAGGGTTTCAATATGGGGCTGCGCGACGCGTGGGAACTAGCGCAAGAGATCCTTGGCTGCGAACCTGAGGCACTTGGTTCAGATGCCATGCTTGCCAACTATCGCAAACGACGTCTGTTTGACCGCCGTGCCGGCATGAATTTTACCGATGGATTGGTGCGTCTTTTCTCCAATGATCTGTTGCTGCTTAAATCAGGGCGCGCGGCTGCACTTACGATACTGGACTGCCTGCCGGGCGCGAAAAAATTTGTAGCAAGACGCATGATGTTCGGAACCAATGGGTAGCAAACCATATCTGCCAATTCTGGCAGCCTGTCGGGCTTAAATAAAATCCCCCCACAAAGTTTGCAAAGTAGCTATGCCCGCCACAGCAGCCGTCTCGGTACGTAGCAAGCGAGCGCCTAAACGGACAGAAACAAAACCAGCTTGCTGAGCAAACTGCACTTCGTCCGCATTGAAGCCACCTTCTGGTCCAATCAGCAGGGTGGCTTTCTCTTGCGGTTTCGGTTGCTCATGCAATGTTGTCACGGCTTCTGGCAACAGGATAAATTTACTGCCCGGCGCATCGCCCATAACGGCAATCCAAGAGCGGAATTCCAGCGGAGAATGAACCTTAGGTAAAATGTTTCTGCCACATTGTTCACATGCTGCAATGGTGATGCCATGCCAATGCTGGGTACGTTTTTCAGCGCGTTCTCCAGCTAGCTTTATCATACTACGTTGGGTCTGTACTGGCTGTATTTCGGTAGCACCGAGTTCAGTGGCCTTTTGTATTACCCAGTCCATTTTTTCGCTACTACATAGCGCCTGCGCTAGTACGATATTTAATGGAGACTCGCGGTTGACCGAGCAGATTTGCAGTTTCTCCAGCACCACTCTTTTACCTTCGATTTCGCAGATGCGGCCATGAAGTTCATTGCCTATACCATCAAATACCCGAACTTCATCTTTAACACGCAGGCGCAAAACTCGACTGGCGTGATGTGCGGCAGCTTGTGGCAGCTCAAATTTGGTGCTTGCATGCAACGGCGGGGGGCAAAAGAAGCGTGGTGTAGTCATTGATCGATTAGCCATAAATTGTCTGCATGATAATATAACGGACACCTATAAAAATTCAAACTTCTAGCAGCCTGTCGGCAAGACAAGGCACGAGTAAAAAAATTTACTGCAGCATCCATGATGATATGCAAGCGATTATTCTTTCGAGTAACGTCGTATTGTGACGAAACGAGGTAAGCAGACAAGTCGTACAGCGGCTGCTCGCAAAATTGAATTTTTATAAGCGCTCATATGGTCAAAGTTGCTTATCACTGACACATACCGCACACAGAAATTTTTTCGTGTTATCTCTTGCTTGGAATGAGGAGTTCGTGATTGAACGTTGTCGTTGAAGCCATGTTTACAAGCGCGGGGGGACGACAAGCGCCGTGATTGTTGGCCCGCTGGACGTCGATACTGCCACTGCCCGACCTGCTACGTAAGCAAGTAGATAACACCAATCTAAAATATTCAAACGATATTTAAAATGAAAAAAATCGGCCGAAATGATCCTTGTTCTTGTGGCAGTGGAAAGAAATATAAACATTGCTGCGAGCCAAATAGCGAAGTTAGTATGGCTAAAACGCAGTTATCAGATTTATCAATTTCCCAAGTCATCCAGGTCGCACGGGAACACCATCAGGCTGGGCGTTTGTCTCAAGCAGAAGCTATATACCAGCAAATACTCCAGGTAGCGCCAAACCACCCGGATGCGCTGCATTTATCAGGGCTGATTGCCCTGCGGAGGGGGAAGAACGAGATTGCTGTTGATCTTATTAGCAGGGCCATAAGTGTAAATCCATCTAATCCAACTTATTACATTAACTTGGGGAATGCGCTCAAGGATCAAGGCCGACTGGAGGAAGCGATCCTCAATTACCGCCAAGCGCTTTCGATCAAGCCAGATTTTGCCGAAGCGTGCAACAACTTGGGGAATGCTCTCAAGGAACAAGGTAATTTGGAAGCGGCGATTGAGTGCTTCCGTCGGTCACTCGCATTGAAGCCGAATTTTGCTGAGACACACAGCAATTTGGGGAATGCGCTCAAGGATCAAGGCCAGCTAGAGGAAGCGATAGCCTGCTACGGCCAAGCTCTTCTGCTCAAGCCTGATTATGCCGAGGCATACAACAACTTGGGAGCTGCTCTTAAGGCACAAAACAAGCTGGATGCAGCAATCGAAAGTTATCGGAAAGCGGTTTCGCTCAAGCCGGACTTTATTGATGCGCATAACAATTTGGGGAATGCGCTCATGGCGCAAGGCAATCTGGAAGCGGCCGTTGTGAGTTTCTACCAGTCGCTCTTAATCAATCCCGATTTTGTCGAGGCGCACAACAATTTGGGGAATGCGCTTAAAGATCAAGGCCAATTGGATGCGGCGGTTGAGAGCTTCCAGAGGGCGCTTGAGATCAAGCCGGATTTTGCCGAGGCGCACAGCAACCTCGGACTTACGCTGCAGAAGCAAAGCAAAATGGACAAGGCGATTGCCCACTATAACAAAGCGCTTTCAATCAAACCGGATTATGCCGAAGCGTATAACAACCTGGGACTTGCACTTCAGGAGCAAGGTAAATTGGATGAGGCGGTTGACAGCTACCACAGGGCACTCGCGCTCAGGCCGATTTATCCCAAGGCCCACAGCAACCTGCTTTTTACCCTAAGCTTTTATTCCAAGTGCTTGCCTGATACATATATTGCCGTAGCGCGTGATTATGGCAATAAAGTGATAAAAAAAGTCCAACCGTATACAAGTTGGTTCGGTTATCCAGCAAATAAAGCAGAACGAGGTGTGCAGACTCTGCGGATTGGCTTGGTTTCCGGAGACTTTAAAGCGCATCCAGTTGGTTTCTTCCTGGAAGGCATTCTCGCGAATTTAAACCCTGTTCGGGTAGAACTGGTTGCATATTCGATGTCTCCGCAAGAAGATGAACTCACCGCCCGTATCCGGCCTTGTTTTGTTGCGTGGAATCTTATCGTGGGTCTTAGCGACGAAGCCGCAGCCCAGAAGATTCACGACGATGGTATCCATATTCTCGTTGATCTGGCAGGACATACTGCCAGCAATCGTTTGCCAATGTTTGCTCTGAAGCCTGCCCCTGTGCAAGTAAGTTGGCTAGGTTATTTCGCTACTACTGGGTTACCTGGGATGGATTATCTGCTGGCAGATCCAGTATCGGTGCCGGAATCTCACCGGGACCACTTTACCGAAACTGTGTGGTATTTGCCAGAAACCCGGCTTTGCTTCACCCCACCTGCGAATAGTACAGGACTGGGATTAACTCCCTTGCCGGCAGTGCAGAATGGCTATATCACTTTTGGTTGCTTCCAAAATCTTACCAAGGTAAATAATGCTGTGCTGGCTGCATGGGGACGAATTTTCCTCGCTTTGCCAGAAGCTCGACTACGGCTGCAAAGCAGTCAAATGAATTGCTCAACCGCGCGCGAATCTATGCAACATCGGTTAGCTCACGTCGGGATAATGCCGGAGCGGGTAATAATAGAGGGGCATGTTCCCAGAGCGGATTATCTTGCGGCATATGCTAACGTGGATATCATTCTGGACACATTCCCTTATCCGGGCGGCACCACAACCTGCGAAGCTTTGTGGATGGGGGTGCCTACACTGACCCTCGCCGGCGACACATTGCTTGCCCTCCAAGGTGCCAGCATGCTAGCCAGTGCCGGCCTGGAAGACTGGATTGCCAGCGATGAGGGGGACTACGTAACCCGGACTCTGTTTCACGCCACTGACATTAATCGTTTGGCGCAGCTGAGGTCAGTGTTACGGCAGAAAGCACTTGCTTCGCCACTTTTTAATGCCCCACGTTTTGCCCAGCATCTGGAAGATGCATTGCAAAGAATGTGGCAACAAAAGATGTACCCGGAATCTGACCATAAATGAACTTCATAGTGCATCTCAGGAGCATGCATCGCACAAATACATCCAAGTTATGATCCCCTTTGAAATGTTCTGATTCTGATACTTAATGTATGGCTATGTCGCAATTGGCTGTTGAATTTGATTTAACAATTTACTAAACATCTATAAATCAAAGAGTTGGGTGTTTTTATGATTAACGAAAAATCCTTCATAATTAAACAGTTACCAAAAATCAACAGTTAACTACGACATAGCCTAATGTATCGGTCTGGATCTGAACTTTCAGACATCATTTTTATCCTTATACTTATACCTGAACAGTGCCAACAAGATAAACAGCTCCGCCCCAAGGGGCGGAGAATTGTGACGAATTGCTCGAAAGTCATAGATTTTCGAGCAATTCTATCTATGCGTCGCAAGCAGCGGGAAATTTACCCGCAGAGATTAAAGTTCAATCTATTTGAGGACTTACCATTGAGCATTTACATTCGAAATACATCCATTAAGTGCGGCTGAATTAGTCCCTGTAGCGTGTATAATATTCAATTTTCATATTGCCTGAATTTGTGAGCCAACCTCCTTCCTTCACGGGTGAGCGCTTTTTACCCGAGTGTAGCGGCGAAATCTGGTATGAACATTGGCACCGTTATGCCTTGGCACGCCAGTTAAGCCAACATTGCACAGTTTTGGATGTAGCCTGTGGTGAAGGCTATGGCGCCGCCATGGTGGCTGAAGCCGCTGATAAGGTGGTGGGTGTTGATTTATCCGCTGATGCTATTCGAAATGCCAAAAATAATTATGGGCATCATGCTAACCTGCAATTCGTTACGGCTTCATGTGAATGTTTGCCATTTTCAGATGCGAGTTTTGACTTCGCAATCTCCTTTGAGACAATAGAACATATTGAGACGCAGAAAGAATTTATTTCTGAACTCACGCGTGTTTTGCGCCCGGATGGGGTATTGATTCTGTCCTCTCCAAACAAGCGCTTATATTCCGATGCACATGACTATCACAATGAATTTCATGTGCGTGAATTGTATCGAAATGAGCTGGAAGACTTACTACATGTGTCATTCCCGCATATATCCTGGCTTGGTCAGAAACTGTTGTTCCATTCCACAATCTGGCCAGAAAACCAAGCATGCGTAACAACAGAATATTTTGTTAACGACGATCGGCAAGTTACTGTAGCCAGCCGGCCATCTGTTGAACCAATGTATTACATCGCAGTCTGCAGTCGTAACCCCACTATGCTGCCGACAGCGCTCAATAAACTTTCTTTGTTTAGTGACAACGCCGAAATGGTTTATCAGGATTATGTCAAGCAAACCAGGCGCGTGCTGGAGCTGGATCAACTTCTGAAAGATCGCGAGTGCCTGATTAATGAACGTGATAGTTTTCTCTCGCTCCGCACTCAACAAATGGAAGAATGCGAACACCTGATCGCTGAACGTGATGCGCTTCTGAACATGCGCACTGAACAATTAAATGAGCGTAACAGTCAATTAAATGAACATGCTGAAGAAATAATTAAACTTAATGCGCTTCTGATGCTACACAACGAGCAAATTGCTGAACATGAGCGCTTGAATGTTGCTCTCAACCAGCAAATAGACTATCGCGCCAGTCTGGTTTGGTGGCTAAAATCGCCGTTCCGCTTCATCACGCGTGCCATCAAAGGGAATTCTTGAATTAGCATGTTACCCCCAGCAATCGACATTATCATCCCAGTCTACAATGCATGCGAAGACTTGCAGCGCTGTCTCGACAGTGTGCTTCGCACCACCAAGCCCCATCACCGCATCATCATGATTAACGATTGTTCGACTGATGGTCGCATCGCCGATTATTTTGAGACACTGCGTAACATAGCCGATCCACGTCTGTCACTGCTCCAGAACGATACCAATATCGGCTTTGTCAGCACCGTTAACCGTGGTATGGAGCTCAGTCAAAATGATGTGGTGTTGCTCAATTCCGATACCATCGTTACCGCGGGTTGGTTGAGGAAACTTTGCAATTGTGCCGATTCAGACCCGCTTATCGGCACAATCACGCCGTTTTCTAACAACGCCGAAATTTGCTCGTTCCCAAATCTTTGCCAAGATAACGAGTTACCTCAAGGAATGAATGCGGAGGACGTCAATTGCGCTATTGAAGCAGCCTCCCTTCGCGTTTATCCTGACATACCCACCGGGGTCGGATTTTGCATGTTTATTCGCCGCCGTCTGCTTAATAAAATCGGCCTGTTCGATGCTGATACTTTCGGTCTCGGCTACGGCGAGGAAAATGATTTCTGTATGCGCGCGCTGGAAGCTGGATGGCGCAATGTGCTGTGCGACGATACTTTTGTCCAGCATGTCGGCAAATGCTCCTTTAGTACGAATAAAGAGACGCTGGTTAAAGAAAATATGCAGCGCTTGCTGGCTAAGCATCCAGACTATATGCAGCGTGTAATGGCTTTCATTGTGGCCGACCCAATCAAGCCGATCCGTCAGTTGGCACAGTCGTTCCTGGCGCTCACAGGGGCGGCTGGTGACAAGCCCGGCATACTGCATATCATTCACGGCCGTAGCGGCGGCACTGAGCAGCACACACGTAGCTTGATGCACAGTGATGGCGGAGACTGCCGCCATTATTTACTGGTGACCATGGGTGATGTCTGGCAACTGAAAGATGCCAACAGCGGTGAGCTGCTGACTTATCAATTCAACCGACAACCCGATCAGCTGTGGACGGATTTTCTGGCCGGCCTGTGTGCCAATTTTCGTATCCATTTGTGCCATATACATCATCTGGCCGGTTGTCGACCAGGTTTACTGGAAGCGATGCGCAACCTTGGAATTCCATTCGGCTTCAGTGTGCACGACTTTTTTCTGGCTTGTCCGACCATTAATTTACTCGACGCCGAAGGTCTGTATTGTGGCAGCGAAACTGAGGCAGTGCGCTGTCAAAATTGCCTTAATGCCCAGCCAGATTTTCGCGGCATTGACATCGTTGCTTGGCGCGCAGTGCATGCTGAGTTCATTGAACGGGCAGTATTCGTGATTGCTCCTAGCGATTTGGCCGCTGAAATGTTCCGTCGCTATTTTCCGCGCGATGATATTCGCGTTATCCAGCACGGCGTCGATTTCACCGCCAATCAAATTAATGCGCTGACATCAGCGCTACTGTTGCCGAAGGATGCGTACCAAAGTATCGGTGTATTGGGTGCTATTGGCCCGGTCAAAGGTGCCCGCCAACTGGAACGTTTAGTGGCACGCAGCCGCGAGCGCAAGCTGCCATTTCGCTGGGTTGTGGTCGGTTATATGGATCGCCAGTTTCAGCCCCATCAGAGTGCCGACGCCTTATTGACAGTGCATGGCCAATACACGCCAGATCATATGGAAGCCTTGCTCGACCATTATCGAATTAACCTGGTGGTGTTCCCGTCCGCTGGCCCGGAAACCTATTGCTACACCCTGACAGAAGCCTGGATGGCTGGACGGCCAGCATTGGTGCCACCAATCGGCGCGCTACACGAGCGTGTGCAAACGAATGGTGCTGGCTGGATCATGCAAGACTGGTGTGATACTGATGCTATTTTAGATGACATCATTTCAATATTACGGCCAGAAAACAGTACCGATTTTACGCACAAGCAAGAACAAGCGCGGGCAGTGCCGGTCGCCTCGGTGCGCGATATGGCTAACGCCACCGAGATGGTTTACCACGAAGTTTTGTTGCACCAAGCCGTCAAATTCGCCGCACCGTTGCCTCAAACCACCCTTTACGCCGCGCTGCAAACTGCGCTTGGAGTGGCTGCCGCCGACAAGCATCGTACGCTTTCGATAGGTGAACACTGGTTGCTGCGGCTCGCACATCTCGGCTTGCGTATGCGCTATACATTGCTTGGCCGCTGGCTATATCGCATCATCCCGGTTAGATGGCAACAAATCCTTAAACACCGACTATTGACCTAGCAACCTGTCGAACTTAAAGGAAACCGGCTGCAAATTGCAGCTGAACGGCGACTATTTCGCCTATTTTTTGGGCAATTGAACAACTATTACCCTGCAAAATCGTCAAGTGGGGTAAGCAGGTATTTCGCCCCAAGGTGAAAGCTCGCAAAAACACCCCTCGCTCAGATAAATTTTCGCTACAATTCTTTAAGTCCGATAGGCTGCAATGCATCTTGAAGCCAGCGATCCCTGAACGACAACGACTTGGAAAAGTGATGTATTTTTAGCTTTTCTGGGTATTCAAGCTATGTGGAGTTTGCAAAATATAACCATGTAAACTGAAGAAATTCCCCCGTTTATTCCACCTCTGAATCAATAGTAATAACTATATCTTTTTGACCAGTTTTCACCGGTTTCGAAAAACCCTCCAGATCATTTGAGCTAGGAGTTGCATTCCCCGACTTTGATATGCGCGCACCGACGATAACATTGGTCACAGACGATATATTAAAACCCGGCGCCATCGACATGCTGTCATCCAGCGTAAAATCGAACGGCAGGTCCTTCCCAGTCTTTCGCATAACAGCCAACGGCGGTTTGCGTTCTCCCCCCACAACCCGGGCGAAAATAAAAACTGTGTCAGTATCTGCGACTCGTGCCTTGAAGGCAGGATCAAGACGTATCGTACCGCTCACCGATCCATTTGCAACTGTTGATTGAGCCGAGACCTTCTCACTGGGCGGAGCGTCAGCTGCCGGGGGCAGTCCGGCCAATCCACGTGCCTCATTTATGCTGGCGCTGATCGCGGCCACCACAGGAGAATCAGTAGGCAACAAGTTGAGTATCTTTTGCCACCATTTAATGGCCTCCTGGTAGTCCTTGCGTTCGAAAGCGGCAGAACCCGCCAGAGATAACGCCTTTAGATTATCCGGGTCGGCTTTCAGCGCCTGCTGGACTATTTTTTCTGGCTCGCCCTGCAGGGTCTGTTTGAGCATGGCCAGCATATCGGCGTGATCGGCCAGTACAGAGGCGTTGTTCGGTTGCAGTGCTACTGCACGGGAATAAGCAGCACTGGCATCCTGATAGCGCTTGAGAGCGGTGTAGGAGCGGGCAAGCATCACCCAGCCCTCGGCGTTGTCCGGTTCTGCCTTAAGCTGTTCCGCTAGCCATGTCACCATCGCCTCAAATTGTTCAGGTGTGGCTGGATGCGCTTTGTCAACGGCTGCTGTCTGAATTTGTGGTTTTAAGCCGGCTGGCGTGCCCAGTATGAAATATAGAGCAATCGCCAACACAGGTACTGAAATTACCAACGCTGCGATCGAAGCATTACCCCAGCGGCTATCAGTCGATGGCGCAGTGGCGATTTCGGCGGTACCGGAATCTTCGAGTACGCGACTCTCCAGATCGCTCCTCGCGTTTTGATATTGAACCTCATTCAGTATTCCGCCTGCCAGATCTGCGTCTAATTCGCGTAGCTGATCCCGATAAACAGACAGATTCACCTCTGAATGCGTAGTGGATTTTGAGCTATTACCTCGTCTGAGTAATGGTAACAACAGAACCAGTAAAGTAACAGCAATCAGAAGTCCCGCTATAATCCAAAATGTTATCATGAATGCTCCCCACCTCCTTTTCCAGACAACATCGACGACGCACGGACATGTTCTTCAGCGCTCAGGGCAGGTGTCTGCTGCATCAGCTTGCGGCGCTGGCGTAAATTGACGATGAGTACACCCAATCCCAGTACCAGCAGTAAAAGTGGGCCAAACCAGAGCAACCAGGTGGTTGATTTTACCAGTGGCTTGAACAGAACGAATTCACCATAGCGTTTTACCATGTAATCCAATATTTCTTGCTCTGATTCTCCTTGCCGCAGTTTATCGCGCACTTGATTTTTTAGGTCAACCGCGAGCTCGGCATTGGAATCGGCGATGGTCTGGTTCTGACAGACCAGGCAGCGAAGATGTTCAGATAGAGCCATAACACGCTCTTCCAGTACAGGATCGACCTTAGTAATCACCGTCTGATCCGCGTTAGTCAGGGGTGTTAAAAGCAACAGCACGAGAACGAATATAAATTTGCTATGCACCGTTCAACTCCTTAACTAGAGGGATTAGTTTGTTCTGTATGAGTTCAGGCGTGAGCGCTCCGATAAACTTGTGACGGATGAGACCTGATTTATCGATGACGAAAGTTTCCGGAACACCATAGACACCCCAGTCGATGCCAATATTGCCTTCTCGATCGTAGGCTGAGAGGACATATGGATCATCCAATTTTTTTAACCAAGCCAGGCCATCATCGCGATTGTCCTTGTAATTAAGCCCATAAATTGGCACAAAATTTTGCCGTCCCAGCTCTACCAACAGAGGATGCTCTTGGCGACAAGTCACACACCACGAGGCCCAAACGTTAAGCAGCCAAACCTTGCCGCGCAAATCCTCAGGTCCAATAGTTTTATCGGCGTCGTGAAGTAGTGGCAGCCGAAATGACGGTGCTATCTCGTTGATTAAGGGCGATGGAACTTCTCTGGGATTGAGTTTGAGCCCGACCCACAAGAAAATAACGAGAATAACAAAAATCCCCAGAGGAAGAAAAAAGCGGTTCATCGACCTCCCTTTAAGCGCTGCGCGGGTGACGTTAATGGCAGACGATAGCGACGATCACTCACCGCCAGTAAACCGCCAAGCGCCATAAGCAAACAACCTCCCCAGATCCAGTTAACCATCGGTTTGTGCTGGATGCGCATAGTCCACACGTCCCTGCTGACTTGCTCGCCAAGTGCAACATAAAGATCACGGAACAGACCCGTGTAAATGGCTCCCTCGGTCATGGCTGAATCCTGTACGGTATAAACGCGCTTCTCAGGATAGAGCGTGTCTACCTTTGCTCCATTCAGCGTTATCTCTAAAGTGCCACGAATTGCGCTGTAATTCGGCCCTTTCACTTTCTCTATGGCAAGCAAGCGGAAGACATAGCCGTCCAGCGTAGTCGTGTCACCTACTCGCAGAAGTGTTTCACTACTGGTTTCATAGCCTTTGACCAAGGCCACACCGAGAATAAATACACCAACGCCAGCGTGGGCAAGTAGCATGCCATAGGTGGCGCGCGACGTGGCACGTAACGTTGCCCAGGCGTTTCCGCTGGCTGATTCTCGCACCCGTGCGACCAGATAAGCCACGCTTGTGAGCAACGCCCAGATCCCCAGCGAAGTTCCGGCTACCACCGGTGCCGTCCAGCGGCCGAACCAGGATGGCACAAGCAGGCCTAAAGCCACGCTGATAATGAACCAAGGTGCCAAGTGTTTCACTATTTTCGCCATGCTGGCCTGTTGCCATGGTGCCCGTGGCCCGATACCCATTAAGAAAACGGCGATTGACATGATAGGCGCAAACACTGCTTCAAAATAGGGTGGTCCGACCGAAATTTTACCCAGATTTAATGCGTCTAAAAATAAAGGGTAGAGCGTACCAAGGAATACCGCTCCAGCGGCGGCGACCAGTAGTACATTATTCACGAGCAGCATCGATTCGCGCGAAATCAATCCGAACCCACTACCCAGCCCCACTTTCGGCGCGCGCCACGCAAATAACACAAGCGAACTGCCAATCACCACACTCAAGAATGCCAAAATGAAAAGTCCGCGCTCCGGATCAGTAGCAAAAGAATGAACGGACGTCAGCACCCCGGAGCGCACAAGGAAGGTTCCGAGCAAGCTTAAGGAAAAAGCGACAATAGCGAGTAATACCGTCCAATTTTTGAAAGCACCGCGTTTTTCCGTTACCGCCAGGGAATGGATCAGCGCAGTGCCTACCAGCCAAGGCATGAATGAAGCATTTTCGACTGGGTCCCAAAACCACCAGCCGCCCCAACCTAGCTCATAATAGGCCCACCAGCTACCGAGCATTACGCCAAGCGTTAGGAACATCCAGGCCACTGTGGTCCATGGACGTGACCAGCGCGCCCAAGTTGCATCAAGCTTGCCGCCGATCAATGCCGCGATGGCGAAAGAAAAGGCCACAGAGAAGCCTACGTACCCCATATACAGCAAGGGTGGGTGGAATATCATGCCGGGATCTTGCAACAAAGGATTCAAGTCGCGGCCATCCATTGCGGCTGGTAGCAGGCGCTCAAAGGGGTTGGAGGTAAACAGCGTGAAAGAGAGGAAGCCAACACTGATTAGCCCCATAACACCTAATACGCGTGCCAGCATCTCTTCCGGCAAACGCTTGCTGAATATCGTCACCGCCAACATCCACCCCCCGAGCATCAGCATCCATAAAAGTAGCGAGCCTTCATGCCCGCCCCACACTGCAGCGACACGGTACTGAACCGGCAACAGCAAGTTGGAGTGGGAGGCTACGTACTGAACCGAGAAATCGTTGGTAACAAAGGCATAAACGAGGCAGCCGAAGGCGATAGCGATGAAGGCTAGCTGCCCACGAGCAGCCGGGCGGGCCAGTGCCATCAGCCGGCGATTGCCGCGTATGCTACCCACTATAGGCAGCACGCCCAGTATTAACGCCAGCACAAGCGCCAGCATGAGTGAGAAATTGCCGATCTCAGGTATCATTTATCTCCCCCTTGTCCGCCATAAACGCAACCAACCGCTATCCATGTATTTGATTCAGCCTTGCCCGGTGTGGGTAGTTTATTCATCAGCGTCATCTTTTCCAATTCCTTCAACTTGCTCTCCAATTCTTTCATCTTGATCCGACAGTATTCTTTAAGTCCGACAGGCTGCTAGAAAACGCCTTTGTCCTCGTGAAGGTGAGAATGACAAATTCAGAATGTAATTTAGACGCGCCCTGAAACACTCGCATCGCATGCCTTACACAACTTTCCATTTTAACATGGACATTCTGGTTTTTTTAAAACAACTTCAAGTAAGGCCACTGTTAGTGCCCAAGGTACAAGTGCCTCTTGCGCTATCGTCATTCTGAAATATTCAAGGAGACACATGTACCTTAAGATTAATATCGTAATCCACCGTCAGCGGTGCGTGGTCGCTAAAACGCTGATCCATATAAATACTGGTCGATCGAGCGGCCTGTGCAACACTCGACGTGGCAATGTGGTAGTCAATACGCCAGCCCACATTTTTTGCCCAAGCTTGACCGCGGTTTGACCACCAAGTGTAAGCTTCCAGTTCGGGATGTAGGTGGCGGAACACGTCTACGAACCCAACTTTATTAAATAGTTCAGTAAGCCAGGCACGTTCTTCTGGCAGGCAACCGGAGTTCTTGCGGTTGCCGCGCCAATTTTTCAAATCCCTTTCGGTGTGAGCTACATTCCAGTCGCCGCATATCAAAACCTCACGTCCACTGGCGTGAAGTTCACGCAGATGCGGCATGAAGGCAGCCATAAACTTGAATTTCACCTCCTGGCGCTCCTCACCGCTGGAGCCGGAGGGAAGGTAAAGTGACACAACACTAAGGTTATCGAACCGCGCTTCAATATAACGCCCTTCGCTGTCGAATTCAGGTATGCCCAACCCTTCCATTACTGCTTGCGGCTTTTGCCTGCAATAGATACCCACGCCGCTATAACCCTTTTTCTCTGCATAGTGAAAATAGCCGTGGTAACCTGATGGAGCTAGCATTTCCGGCGTCATGTCAGCGGCTTGCGCTTTAAGTTCCTGCACACAGACAATGTCAGCACCTTGATGTGCCAGCCATGGCAGCAACCCCTTGCGGCAGGCAGAACGAATTCCGTTAAGGTTAAGACTGATGACACGCACTAAAATTCTCCATAAGCAAAGCTTGTAATTATAATGGCGGCACGTCTAAATTTTTGATCTATCTGCTATGTCTAATTTCCATCAGGATTTCATCCGTTTCGCCATCAAGCAAGAGGTATTGTGTTTTGGTGAATTCAAAACCAAGGCTGGCCGCTTATCGCCCTATTTTTTTAATGCGGGTCTATTCAACGACGGGGAGTCGTTGAAACAGCTTACACAGTTTTACGCACAAGCGATCCTATTCTCAAAAACCCCCTTCGATATGTTGTACGGCCCTGCTTATAAAGGAATTCCACTCGTCGCAGGAACAGCCATTGCTCTAGCAGAATCAGGCCGCAATGTACCATACTGCTTCAATCGCAAGGAAGCCAAAGACCATGGTGAAGGTGGTAGCACGGTGGGGGCCAAGCTGCAGGGACGCGTGCTGATTATCGACGATGTTATTTCCGCTGGTACCTCGGCCCGTGAATCCATAGCCTTGATCCGTGCGGCGGGCGCGACGCCCTGCGGAATGGTAATTGCATTGGATCGCATGGAATTGGGACACCAAACAGAGCGGGGTAAAGATGAGCTTTCCGCGACTCAGGAAGTACAGCACAACTATGACATTCCGGTGGTGTCAATTGCCACACTGGACGATTTGCTCGGATTTTTGCAGGACAATCCCGCAATGGCGCAGAATCTGCATGCAGTACAATCTTACCGTGATCGTTATGGAATATAACTTAGAAAATGAAAATTTTTAGTGCAAGTCTAGTGTTGATTGTTGTTACCTTCAGTACAACAGCCGAAGCAAGATTATACAAGTGGGTAGACGACAAGGGCGTGACCCATTACGGCGAAGTCATGCCTCCAGAATATGCCAACAAAAATAATGTGCTATTAAACGATCATGGACGTTTGATCAAACGAAACGAGAAAATAAATAACACGGATCAGCGCGCTGATGATGAGGCTGAGGCCAAGAAACGTATTGACAATGAAGCCAAACTCGAACGAAGCCGTAAAGACAAAGCATTGCTGAATACTTTCAGCAATGAGAAGGAAATTGACTTGGCTCGCGATCGCAACCTAAATCATATAGAGTCACTTATCAGCAGCATTCAATCACTACAGCAAGTTGCCCAGGAAAGCTTGAAGAATTATCATCAGGAAGCCGAGGAAAGAAAGCTCGCGGGCAGAAAGCTTTCCGTTTCATTGCAAGCCGACATTACTGAGAGCGAGAATAAATTAGCTAAATTGCAACTAAATTTGGTTAAGACTCAGGAAAAGGCGGCCGCAGTTAAAGCGAGTTATGAAGCTGACAAGATTCGCTTTCGTGAGCTAAAAGGAAGTGTCAAAAAATAAGCAAGGGCACTTAAAACAACCTTTATTCTCCTATCCAATTTGCTGACAGACCCAATGTCGTTTTTCGTAGAAGCGCGGTAATGTTGCAAATTACTTTTAATTTGACGCACACGGACAGGAAGAATTTTGCCAGCTTTTTTTGGCCGATTTTACCTGCCGATCGGTTCCCCCCATACTTGCCCAGTTTTGCATTCTTTTGACTCATCGTCATATTCATTTCAAGTGTCCACCCCTATGAATTCGATCTGGCACTGAGCTTACTCAACGCAAACTCAGGGGACATTTCTACGTTTGGAGAAAGGGAGCTCTACTACTTTGCGCTTGCGCGTTAGATAAAATAAGCTTGACATAACCCCCTATAAATAATGTAATAGCGGGTTTTCAAGTATTAATTATTAATTAGGGGTATCAACAATGAAACGTACATATCAACCATCCGTCACAAAGAGAAAACGGACTCATGGATTTCTGGTCCGCATGAGAACCAAGGGTGGCAGAGCAGTTATAGCAGCTCGAAGAGCTAAGGGCCGTGCACGCCTTGCCGTTTGATGCCAAACAAACTTTCCCTCCATGCCGCCGCATCAGGCAACCGACAGAGTTTAAGTTGGCGCTTCGCGCCAACTGTTTGACTAATAAGTGGTTTGCTGTATATATACGAAAAAATGAGAATGGCTATTCCCGCCTTGGAGTAATAGCCAGCAAAAGAAGCATGCCAAAGGCGGTGTCTAGAAACTTTGCAAAGCGCATGATTCGGAATGTATTTAGGCTGAATTTCTCAATCACACACTCAGTGGATGTAGTGGTGCGGGCCAAGCGGCAATTTAATTCTGAAACTGCGGTTGAAGGACGGATAGCTTTGTTACAATTATTTCAATCTGTCCCTAAGTGATGCGGCAACTATTAATCAGGTTGATAGGTTTATATCAATATATGCTGAGTCCGCTTATGCCGCCATCCTGTCGATTTACTCCAACTTGTTCTCAATATGCTCGTGAGGTTATCTCTAAACATGGTGCTTGGCGTGGTACTTGGTTGAGCATAAAGCGGGTGATTCGTTGCAACCCCTGGAATCCAGGTGGTTATGATCCCGCCCCATAGATTTACATAGGCGAAACCATATGGATTTTCACAAGCTGTTCAGGCTATTCTTTTTTTTAGCGTTCTCAATATCAATCATGTTGCTCTGGGACAGCTGGCAACGTACTCAGCAACCAATAGCGCGAATAGCGCCTGCTGCCGTTCCGCAAACTGTTGTGCCGTCAGGTACTGCGCCCAATATTGCAGCTACGGTCAGCCCTGAGGCAATTGCAGTTGCTACCCCACAAAAGATTGAAACTGGGCAAAAAATTACTGTAAAAACAGATTATCTAACCGCAGAAATTAATACGATAGGCGGGGATTTGCGTCGCTTGGAGTTTTTGCATCAGCGAGATAGTAAAAACAAAGACAAGCCGTTCGTATTGCTTCAAAAACGAGGAAAACACACATATATCGCCCAAACAGGTTTGCTAGGCACGGGATTACCCACGCACAATACGACATTCACGGCCGAAGCTAACGAATATATTTTACCCGAGGGTAAAGACACAATCGAAGTGCGATTACGTGCAACAAATGTTGTTGGTGCAAATGTAACCAAATTCTATGTGTTTCATAGAGATGGCTACTTGGTAGATGTAGGCTACGAAATCGAAAACACTGGAACCAGTCCGATCTCCCCGTCTGCTTATTTTCAGTTGGTGCGAGACAGCTCTTCACCTGAAGGTACGTCAATGTTCTTGCCAACATACACTGGCACTGCGATTTATACAGAGAAGGATAAATTTCAGAAGGTGGGCTTTCCAGATATTGAGAACGGCAGTGCCGATCATTCTCAAATCGCTGACAATGGCTGGGCCGGTATGCTGCAGCATTATTTCGTAGCGGCATGGTTACCTAAAGATAAGGTGCAGCGAGAGTTTTACACCAAACCGCTGGAAAATGAGCTGTACTCAGTAGGCGTCATTTTTCCAGTAGCGGCAATTTCACCAGGTCAAAGTACGAAGATTAGTGTGCCACTTTATGCGGGGCCGGCACAAACCTCGCTGGATAAAATTGCACCAGGGTTGGGGCTTACAGTAGATTATGGGTGGCTGACAATCATTTCCAACCCATTGTTCTGGTTACTTTCTTACCTGCATGGCTGGGTATATAACTGGGGTGCAGCCATTATTTTATTGACTGTGTTAATTAAGTTGCTTTTCTTCCCATTGTCTGCAGCCAGTTATCGCTCCATGGGGAAAATGCGCGTAGTGGCCCCCAAGCTGGAGAAAATCAAGCAGCAATATGGCGATGACCGTGAGCGCCTGCATAAAGCGATGATGGAATTGTACAAGTCGGAGAAAATAAATCCGCTTGGAGGTTGTTTGCCGATGATCGTTCAGATTCCAGTATTTATTGCTCTATACTGGGCTATTCTTGCAAGTGTCGAATTACGTTATGCTCCGTTTTTCGGCTGGATTACAGATTTGTCGGTGCCTGATCCGTATTATGTTTTACCATTAATCATGGGCGCCACCATGATAATCCAAAGTAAGTTAAATCCTGTTCCACCTGATCCGTTACAAGCCAAGCTTATGAAGCTATTGCCCATAATATTTAGTGTGGTGTTTTTCTTTTTTCCAGCTGGGCTGGTACTGTACTCTATTGTAAACAACATACTTTCCATCATTCAACAGTGGTACATTACGCGTGGACTGGAGGCTAATGCCAAAGGCACTGCAAAAGCCTGATGTTATCGCCGCAATCGCTACCCCTCATGGACAAGGTGGTATTGGCGTGGTCAGGCTTTCCGGGCCTGACCTTTCCTTATTGGCACAAACTCTGATAGGAAAAGTACCTGTGCCGCGGCACGCGACTTATGCTTCATTTCTGGATGTGCAAGGGCAAGTTATGGATCAGGGTATCGCTCTGTTTTTTCCCGCTCCACACTCCTACACCGGCGAAGACACTTTAGAATTGCAGGGACACGGCGGTACAGCCGTACTACAATTGGTCTTGCAGCGCTGCCTTGAAATCGGAGCTCGCTTCGCCCAGCCAGGTGAATTTACACAGCGCGCATTCCTTAATGAAAAACTTGATTTGGCACAAGCAGAAAGCGTAGCCGACCTGATAGCTGCTACTACCAGTCAAGCCGCACGCAGTGCTATGCGTTCGCTACAAGGCGAATTTTCCCAGGCTATCCATCGCTTGGTGGATGGGTTAGTTTTGCTACGCATGTTGGTCGAAGCCATGTTGGATTTTCCGGAAGAAGAAATTGACACTCCAGATATCATGCAACGTGATGCACGACTAGTCGCATTATGTGCAGAATTAGAAAAGATTTTGAGTTTGGCACAGCAAGGAAGTCTGTTACGCGAAGGCGCGCATATTGTGCTAGTCGGCCAGCCTAACGTCGGCAAGTCAAGTCTAATCAACCGTTTAAGTGGGGAAGATGTCGCGTTAGTGAGTGAATTTCCAGGCACTACTCGTGATCTAATTCGTCAATCTATTCAAATCAATGGCGTGCCGTTGCATATTATTGATACGGCTGGATTACGCGAGGCAGGGGATGCAGTAGAACAAATGGGTATAGCACGTACATATGGAGCACTAAATAAAGCAGATGCCATTCTGGTTCTGTTGGATGCCAAGCACGGCATGACTGAGGATGACCAGAAAATTTTAAACGAGTTACCACTTGAAATTCCTCGATTACATGTCTTTAATAAAGTTGACTTGCTTGACCAGCATGCATATATAAATGACCATAATGGCGAATGCCACATTTATATATCTGCCAAAACAGGCGAAGGGCTTGAGTTACTGAGTAACAAGTTGCTGTCACTGCTTGGCTGGCATCAAGAAGCAGGCATATTTATGGCACGTGAACGCCACATTCATGCGTTATTGGACGCACATAAACATTTACAACGAGCAGCAGGGGAAATAAAACGTCCAGAGCTTTGCGCGGAAGAACTAAGACTTGCTCAAGAAGCGCTAAACTCTATTACAGGTAAATTTAGTGCGGATGATCTGCTCGGTGAAATATTCAGTCGATTTTGTATTGGAAAATAATTCTTAATCATCAACATGATAAGTATGGCGAAACGTACTAAGTCACATTACTTTTCTTACTTGGCCTCTGCCAGCCCGGCAGAGTAATTTGTTTAGCACGAGACAGGGTTAATTCGCCCTCCGGCGCATCCCTCGTAATAGTGGAACCAGCGCCTATGGTGGAACCACGTCTGATTATCAATGGCGCTACAAGTTGTGTATTTGAGCCGATAAAAACATCATCCTCGATGATAGTACGATGTTTGTTTGCGCCATCATAATTGCAGGTGATAGTGCCTGCGCCTATGTTGACGCGGCTGCCGATACTGCTGTCGCCAATATAGCTTAAGTGGTTAGCCTTGCTACGGGTGGCAATTTTACTATTTTTAATCTCGACGAAATTTCCAATATGCACTTCGTTATCTAATTTGCTACCGGGTCGCAGGCGAGCATAAGGGCCAATATTGCAGCTGTCACCGATACTCACTTGATCAATATGGCTATATGGTTCGAGGTAGGTATTGGCACCAATCTGAGTGTTTTTTATAATGCAGTAAGCGCCTACACGCACGCCATCTCCTAGAGAAACATCACCTTCGAAGATGCAGCCAACATCAATTTCAACATCACGCCCACATATCAGTTTACCGCGCACATCGAGACGCGCAGGGTCAGTCAGCGTAACACCCTGCAGCAATAGCTGGAGTGCCTGTTCGTGTTGCCAGGTGCGTTCCAATTCGGCCAATTGCGCTTTATTGTTGACACCTACAACTTCCCACCCATGAGCAGGATGTACCGTATGTACAGTAACCCCCTCCGCAACGGCCATGACGACTATGTCAGTCAAGTAGTATTCACCTTGTGCATTTTCATTGCGTAATTTTGACAGCCAGTGACCTAGCAGACGGGTGGGAACGGCAAGGATGCCAGTATTCACTTCGCGGATGGCGCGCTGCTCTGCAGTGGCATCTTTTTCCTCTACAATACAGCTTACGTTGCCGGCACTATCGCGTACGATACGTCCGTAACCGGCAGGATTGCTGAGGTGAATAGTGAGCAAAGTGAGCGTTTGATGCTCCAGCAGCATTTTTTCCAATGTGTCTCGCTGAATAAGCGGCACATCACCATAAAGCACCAGCGTAAAAGTGTCTTCATCTAAGTACGGAAGCGCTCGCTGTACCGCATGACCGGTACCGAGCTGCGGCTCCTGTAAAACAAAATCTGCTTCATACTTCGCCATCGCCTGCGGTACCGCTTCGCCACCATGGCCATACACCACGCAGGTTATACCAGTAGTTAATTGTATAGCGGTATCGAGTACATGCTGTAACAGTGGACGACCAGCCAAGGAATGCAGCACCTTTGGTTTATTCGAGTGCATGCGCTGGCCCCTTCCAGCTGCAAGAATAACGGTGTTGAGCTTTGTCATGATATATACGATATAAAGTATGATTAATGGAGTATAAACAAAAAAAGCGGCCTAAGCCGCTTTCATTGAAAATCACATTAACTTAGCGGGCTTAATGCGATTTTTGATTTCGAATTTTTTTAATTGCTTGCAACTGAGCAAGTGCTTCGAATAGCTCAGCTTGGGCTGCAGCATAGTCAACATCAGAAGCACGGTTCTTCATTGCTTCTTCAGCGGCACGCTTAGCTTCAAGCGAGCGCGCTTCATCCAAGTCTGCACCACGGATCGCGGTATCAGCTAAAATCGTAACCACGCTGGGCTGAACTTCCAGCATTCCGCCAGAAACGTAAATCAGCACAGATTCGCTTTGATCCGGAAGTTTAAGGCGTACCGAACCTGGTTTAATGCGTGTTAGTAGTGGTGCATGGCGTGGATAAATCCCTAGTTCGCCCATTTCACCCGGAACGACAACCATTTCTACAAGGCCAGAGAAAATGGACTCTTCCGCGCTCACCACATCAACATGAACTGTCATTGCCATAGTTTTCCTTATTACTGAGTTCCTTGGCCCAATTACAGCGATAAATCTTACTGAAGAGTCTTGGCTTTTTCAATCGCTTCATCAATAGTACCGACCATATAGAACGCCTGCTCAGGCAAGTGGTCGTAATCGCCATTGACAATACCCTTAAACCCTTTAATGGTCTCTTTTAGAGTCACATATTTTCCGGGACTACCGGTAAACACTTCGGCCACGTGGAAAGGCTGCGACAAAAAACGTTGAATCTTACGTGCACGGGCAACTGCCAACTTGTCTTCGGGAGCCAGCTCGTCCATGCCCAAAATCGCAATAATGTCACGTAATTCCTTATAGCGTTGTAACGTCTGTTGTACGCTACGGGCAACGTTGTAATGTTCTTCACCCACCACCAGCGGGTCAAGTTGGCGCGAGGTCGAATCCAACGGATCTACAGCTGGATAAATGCCCAATGAAGCGATATCTCGTGACAGCACCACGGTGGAATCCAAGTGAAGGAAGGTAGTCGCAGGGGACGGGTCGGTCAAGTCATCTGCCGGTACATATACAGCTTGGATCGACGTAATCGAGCCAGTTTTAGTTGATGTAATACGTTCTTGCAAACGACCCATTTCTTCTGCCAGGGTTGGTTGGTAACCTACCGCTGATGGCATACGTCCAAGCAAAGCTGATACTTCGGTACCAGCTAATGTGAAACGGTAAATATTATCTACGAAAAAAAGAACGTCGCGACCTTCATCGCGGAAATGTTCCGCCATAGTCAGACCAGACAACGCCACGCGAAGACGATTACCTGGGGGTTCGTTCATCTGCCCGAACACCATTGCAACTTTAGACTCCGGCAGGTTATCCAGCTGGATTACACCCGCTTCCGACATCTCATGATAAAAATCATTTCCTTCACGAGTACGCTCACCCACACCAGCGAACACAGACAAACCAGAATGCTGTTTGGCTATATTATTAATGAGTTCTAGCATATTCACGGTCTTGCCAACACCTGCGCCACCGAACAGACCCACCTTACCGCCTTTGGCAAAGGGGCACACCAAGTCAATCACTTTAATTCCAGTTTCCAACAAGTCGACCGATGGGGACAATTCATCGAACTTTGGTGCTTTCTGGTGAATAGAGCGACGCTCCGTAAACTTAATTTCACCCACCTCATCAATAGGGCGTCCCAACACATCCATAATACGACCCAAAGTTCCATGACCAACTGGTACGGTAATCTGGTTCCCAGTATTGACCACGCCCATTCCGCGTCGAAGCCCGTCGGAGGAACCCATCGAAATGGTGCGCACAACGCCGTCGCCAATCTGTTGCTGCACTTCCAAGGTCAGGCCTTTTTCCGCAACGGAGCTTCCATCGTCCTGTACTACTAGCGCATCGTAAACTTTAGGAATATGATCACGCGGAAACTCAACGTCCACCACCGCACCAATACACTGAACAATTTTTCCTTGACTCATCTTGAGGTTCCCCACTTTATATTGATTCTGTACTCATTGTTGCAATCAGTAGAGTACATCTCTAATTCAAATTCCATCGTGATATGGCTTTGCTCAACAAAATTAATATTTATTGTTCAGCATTTACACAGTCATGCCTATGCAATTTCTTGCGATCAGTCCTAATTTATAACTCTAAATTTTTTAGATACGCACCAAATCGCATACGTTAACTTACAGCTGCAGCGCCACCAACAATTTCTGATATTTCCTTTGTAATTGCTGCCTGGCGCGCTTTATTGTAAATTAGCTTAAGTTCACCTATTACTTCCTTAGCATTATCGGATGCAGCCTTCATGGCTACCATGCGCGCACTCTGCTCGGACGCCTGATTTTCGGTCACCCCGTTATAAACCAACGATTCAATGTAGCGAACTAGCAATTCGTCAACAACGACCTTAGCATCAGGCTCATAAATGTAATCCCATGTATTACCATCCGTAGGCTCAAGATTTTCGCTCGAGAGAGGCAGCAATTGCTCCATTCTTGGCTCTTGCTTCATGGTATTAACGAAGCCGTTATAACTAATGTAAATTGCATCAATCTCGCCGGTGTTGTATGCATCCAGCATCACCTTAACCGCGCCTATCAGTTTCTCGATCTGAGGAATGTCCCCTAGCCCGATCATATGCGATTTAACCTTTGCACCGATACGGGACATAAAGCTAAAACCCTTATTACCGATAGCGCATACGCTGACAACTTTGTTTTCGTCTTCCCATTGCTTCATCCGCGCCACTACCAGACGCAGGATGTTCGTATTGAGACCGCCACACAAACCTTTGTCAGAGGTGATGATAATCACAGCGATATTCTTGATGTCATCTCGTTTAATCAGAAATGGATGCTTATATTCCGGGTTAGCTCGCGACAAATGCGCTGCAACCTGACGTATTTTTTCTGCATAGGGACGAGCAGCGCGCATACGTTCCTGTGCCTTACGCATCTTGGAAGCCGCCACCATTTCCATAGCACGTGTTATTTTGCGTGTATTTTCAACGCTTTTAATTTTAGTTCGTATTTCTTTACTGCCAGCCATTATCTTGCCCTCAGCTTAGTAAACTGCAGTGGACTTGAATTTATCAATTGCAGCAATCAAGATTTTTTCATTGTCAGCAGACAACTCTTTACTGGATTCGATAGCCTCTTCTAAAGTCTTGTATTGGGATTTTATAAACGAGTGCAGCCCAATTTCGAATGACAGAACTTTGTCCATCGGCACGTCATCGAAAGATCCTTTGTTGATCGCGAACAGCGTTATTGCCATTTCTGCTACGGACAAAGGTGCATATTGTGGCTGCTTCATCAATTCCATTACTAAACGGCCACGTTCCAGTTGTTTACGAGTTGTTTCGTCCAAATCTGAAGCAAATTGCGCGAAGGCAGCCAATTCACGGTACTGCGCCAATGCCAAACGAACGCCACCACCTAATTTCTTAATAACTTTGGTCTGCGCAGCGCCGCCCACGCGAGACACTGAAATACCGGCGTTGATCGCTGGACGGATACCCGCATTAAATAAATCAGTTTCCAAGAAAATCTGGCCGTCGGTAATGGAAATAACGTTGGTAGGTACAAAAGCGGACACGTCACCTGCGGCAGTTTCAATCACTGGTAACGCAGTCAAAGAACCAGTTTTTCCTTTGACTTCTCCATTGGTAAACTTTTCAACATACTCCTCATTAACTCGTGCGCCACGCTCTAGCAAACGAGAATGCAAGTAAAACACGTCCCCGGGATAGGCTTCACGACCTGGAGGTCTGCGTAACAGCAAAGATATCTGGCGATAAGCCCAAGCTTGTTTAGTTAAATCGTCATAAACAATCAGCGCATCCTGGCCTCGATCGCGATAATACTCGCCCATAGTGCATCCTGCGTATGGCGCCAGAAACTGCATCGCTGCAGAATCAGAGGCAGTTGCCACAACCACAATGGTATATTCCATCGCGCCGTGCTCTTCAAGTTTGCGCACTACGTTGGCAACAGTTGATGCCTTTTGACCGATTGCGACGTAGATACAGGTCATGTTCTGACCTTTTTGGTTGATGATGGCATCTACCGCCACGGCAGTCTTTCCGGTTTGGCGATCACCAATAATCAGTTCGCGTTGGCCGCGACCAACCGGAACCATTGAATCAATGGCTTTGAGGCCAGTCTGCACTGGTTGAGATACTGACTTGCGGTCAATTACTCCGGGCGCAACTTTTTCGATTTTATCGGTAATTTTGGCGTTGATTGGACCCTTACCATCAATAGATTGGCCGAGGGCATTCACTACCCGACCGATCAGCTCAGGTCCGACTGGCACTTCCAAAATTCGGCCAGTGCACTTGACGGTGTCACCTTCAGTAATGTGCTCATAGTCGCCCAGCACCACCGAACCAACGGAGTCGCGCTCAAGATTAAGCGCCAGCCCAAATGTATTTCCTGGAAACTCGAGCATTTCACCCTGCATTACATCCGACAGGCCGTGAATACGTACGATACCATCGGACACGCTGACGACCGTGCCTTCTGTGCGCGCTTGGGATAGTGCTTCAAAATTTTCGATGCGACTACGAATCAAATTGCTAATTTCAGAAGGGTTGAGCTTCATCTACATTTCCTTAATTTCAATATATCTGTCATCAAGCCAAGGCGTTGGCCAACTCGGAAAGGTGGGTGCGCGCAGATCCATCTATCACTTTATCACCGGCGCGGATAACGACTCCGCCTAATAATTTTCGGTCAGTTTCACAGCGAAGCCTGATCTCTCGACCCATGCGCTTTTGTAGCGCTTCAGCAATTTTTATCTTTTGTGCTTCGCTTAAATCGAAGGCGGAAGTCACCACAACGTCTACATTTTTTTCTGCTTCAGCTCGCATTGTCTCGAACAGCATTACGATTTCTGGCAACAGAGTAAGACGCTGAGCCTCTACCAGCAACTTGACAAAGCTTTGTTGAATTTCGCTTACCTTATCGCCGGAAAGTGCCAGCATCAAATCTGCTAGCTGGCTTTTGATTATGCGCGGACTGGTAATTATTGCACGAACTTCTGGATTAATCACTGCTTCAGCTAGTGATTGCAGTATGTCCGACCAACTCTTCAGTTCGCCAAGTTCTCGCGCTTCATCGAATGCAGCTTGAGCATAGGGGCGTGCAACAGTAATAGCTTCAGCCATAATATTTAAATTTCCGCAACTAGCTTATCAAGCAAGTCGTTGTGTGCCTTGGCGTCTATTTCTCGCTCCAGAATTTTGGCTGCGCCAGCCATTGCAACAGCGGTCACCTGGGTACGCAAATGTTCTTTGGCTCGGAATACCTCCTGCTCAACTTCAGCCTTAGCTGCCGTAACAATGCGCTCACCTTCTATCTTGGCTTGTGCTTTGGCTTCTTCGACTATTTCGCTTGCGCGCTTGTCACCTTGCGCAATAACTTCAGACACTTTTTCCTTTGCTTCGCGGAGAAGCTCAGTGGAGCGTTTGGCAGCTAACGCCAAGTCATTCTTGCCTCGTTCTGCCGCAGCCAAACCATCTGCAATCCGCTTATTTCGAGCATCCAGCGCTGCCATGATGGGCGGCCACACAAATTTCATGCAAAACCATACGAACAATGCAAACATGATCGTTTGGCCGATAAGGGTCGCATTAATATTCATGCAAAAACCTTTCCTTGATTAAATGCACGCAGGCTTACTGACCTGCTACGGCAAACAAAACATACATGGCAATACCAACCGCAATCATCGGAACGGCATCAACCAAGCCCATTACAACGAAGAACTGTGTACGCAGCATCGGAATTAACTCAGGCTGACGAGCAGCGCCCTCGAGGAAGCGACCACCCAAAATACCAATACCTACTGCAGCACCCAAAGCGCCGAGGCCCATCATAATCGCGCCGGCGATATAAAGCATTGCTTGTGCCGTATCCATTTGTTTTTTCTCCTGTCAGTAAAAGTTAAATATTTAAGAAAATAAAGTTATCATTTTCTAATGATGTTCCTGATGCGCCATATCCAAATATACAATGGTCAACGTCATGAAAATAAAGGCTTGCAGCGTGACAATCAGTATATGAAAAATTGCCCATCCTAAAGAAAGAATAATCTGCGAACCGAACAACAGAGTGCTGGAAAAAGTGAAACTTACCCAAGACGCACCCATAAGCGCGATCAGGATGAATATCATTTCGCCTGCATACATATTCCCGAACAGCCGCAATGCCAATGAAACCGGCTTAGCAATTAGATTGACTCCTTCCAGAAACAGATTGACTGGCAAACCAAACTTACCAAACGGTTGCAGCGTCAATTCACCGACAAAGCCACCCAACCCTTTAACCTTGATACTGTAAAAGAGCACTAGCAGGAATACACCAATGGCCATACCGATCGTTGCATTCGGATCCGTGGTTGGAACCAGTTTAAAATGACCAATACCCATCGGCTGGGTAATCAACGAAACATAGTCGATAGGGACCAGATCCATCAGGTTCATCAGGAAAATCCAGGCAAAAATGGTTAACGCCAACGGAGCAACCAAGGCACTGCGACCGGTAAATGACCCGCGTACACTATTGTCAATAAATTCGACTACCCATTCCACGAAATTCTGCATGCCACTTGGAACGCCGGTACTTATGCTCTTAGCCACCTTGCTAAAGAGATATAAGAATACGACTCCTAGCACCAGCGACACTAACAGGGTATCTACATTGACCGCCCAGAATCCCATTGCCTTAGCCTCTTCGGGTGTATGCGCACAATGGAATTGACCATCCTGCAAGGAACAGGTCAGATTTTGAAGATGGTGCTTAATGTAAGCGGATGTTGTCAGGCCTTCAGTGCTCATAAATTTTACACAAAAATTAGTGCTACCCAGTAAACCATTAAAGTTGCAACATATGCCATAAACAGCGGCAATACTTGCACTTCCTTAAATTGCGTGAAGACCAAAGAGAACAATAGGATGGTGAACACCAGCTTGTAAGCTTCGGCGCGATAATGCGCCGTCATTATTACTTCAGGTTCGCTGCCCAATGGTGCGAACATTTTTTTAGCGTAAACCAAGCTGGTTAGAAAACCTACCGCTCCTCCAGCAAAAGCCGAGGCTGCGGCAACTGCGTTGAGGCACACCAGCATCACCAATGCCATTGCCACGGTTACAGCTAGCTGAATCAAAATAATCCGGCGAACCGCACTACCCACAACCGCCCCCAATCCATCGAAGCCCAGCATTCTACTCAATCTAGATTGCTCGCGTCAATGATTTATTTTCAGAAATTTATTTCCAACGTGCGATCAGCTCCGCCAAATGATCATTACTAGTGTAGTTAATAATTAGCTTACCCGCGCCCTTTTTGCCTACCTTGATTTGTACGTTGGTGCCAAGATTCTGGGCAATATCTTCCTGCAATTGCAGCGTATCGCGACTGAGCTTGACCTTTTTGTGTTGCGGCATGGGACTCAACAAATCTTGCACAAGCTTTTCTGCCTCGCGCACCGACAGCCCGCCCGCTGCTATTTTATTGGAGGCGACGATCTGCTGCGCGCCATCCAGCGCCAGCAGCGCTCGGGCGTGTCCCATATCGAGGCTCCCCCCCATCAACATATCCTGCACTACCTGTGGCAGCTTGAGCAGGCGCAGCAGATTACTGGTTGCACTGCGCGAACGTCCTACCGCATCGGCGGCCTCCATGTGTGTCATCTGAAATTCATCTATCAGACGCTGAATACCGACTGCCTCTTCTAATGGATTGAGGTCCTCACGTTGAATGTTTTCGATTAACGCCATGGCCAGTGCGGCGTTGTCAGCCACCTTGCGCACCAATACCGGCACTTGGACCAGACCAGCAAGTTGGGCGGCACGCCAACGACGCTCTCCAGCAATAATCTCATGACTACCATTGGGCAACAAACGCGCCAGGATCGGCTGCATAACGCCCTGCACCTTGACCGAAGCGGCTAGTTCATTGAGTGAAGCTTCATCCATACGGCTGCGCGGCTGATACTTGCCTGGCTTGAGTTCATCAATCTTCATTTCACTCAGCACGTCGCCTTGCTCTTTGCCGTTGCCGGACAGCAACACATCCAAGCCGCGCCCCAATCCTTTGTTTGGTTTTGCCAAGTCGCTTCCTTCTAAAGTTAAGTCAGTGCCGATTGTTCCGCCTTATTGATCAATTCGCCTGCCAGAGCCAGGTAGGCCTGAGCACCTTTGGAAGATTTGTCATGGTGAAGTACCGGCACTCCGTAGCTTGGCGCTTCCGCCAATCTCACATTACGTGGGATGATAGTACGGTAAACTTTTTCGCCAAAGTGTTGTTGCAATTGTTCTGATACCTGTAAAGCCAATGTATTCCGTGGGTCGAACATGGTACGCAGCAAACCCTCAATTTCAAGATCTGGATTAAGATGTGCTCGCACCTTGCGGATGGTATTGACCAAATCGCTAAGTCCTTCCAGGGCATAATATTCGCATTGCACCGGAATCATGACTGACTTTGCTGCACACAACCCGTTGAGGGTAAGCAGATTTAATGCGGGAGGGCAATCAATCAATACATAATCATATTCAGCCGTAACGGCTTGCAGAATTTTTTTGAGCCGGGTTTCACGCTGTGGCAAATCAACAAGTTCAATTTCGGCACCGGCCAGATCACGGTTTGTCGGCAGCACATCATATTTTCCAACTTCCGAATGAAGACAAACTTCATCCAGAGTTTTGCTTCCCAGCAACACATGGTAAATGGTTGCCGTCAAATCACGCTTGTTAATACCGCTACCCATAGTGGCATTACCTTGTGGATCGAGGTCAATCAGCAATACACGCTGCTTCATCGCTGCCAGACTGGCCGCCAGGTTAATTGATGTGGTCGTTTTGCCCACCCCCCCTTTTTGATTGGTAATCGCTAATATCTTGGCCATATTCAAGTGAATTTCAACATCATCAGACAGCGTGCGGCGTCTAGCCCTGGCACCTGCAACGGAACAACTCGTTCCACGCTTACATCATTCGGCAACTTTGTCAGCTCCAGCTGCGAAACGCCCTTCATGGCGACCCAGCGCCCTTCTTGAGCCAGCAAATGACGTGTTAGCGCAACAAATTTTGTTGTCTCTGCGAAAGCTCTGGAAATGATGCCATCAAATTTCTCTTCTGAATGCCAGACTTCCACACGTTCGCAATAAATGCTTACGTTGTGCAATTCCAGTTCGATTTTCACTTGCTGCACAAAGCTAGTTTTCTTGCTGTTACTATCCAGAAGGACAAATGTCCATTCTGGGCGCATTAGCGCCAGCATCAAGCCAGGCAGGCCTGCACCGCAGCCCACGTCCAACCAACGGCCAGGCCATAAATGCGGCAATACGGCAAGACTGTCCAGCAAATGACTGCTTACCATCTGCGCCGGCTGACGTATTGCCGTCAGGTTATAAACCCGATTCCATTTTTGCAACAATTCAAGATACTTTAACAACTTGCACTGTATTTCAGGCGCAACATCCAGCCTCAGTTGCGTGATACCAAGCGCCAGCTCTGTAGCCTGACTCACGCGCCGTTCTGCACTTTCTCGTCTTCAGGAGGTTCTTTAACATCTGGAGTCATTGCAACACTCCGAAAACCACGTTTCAGGTGTACCAATAACAATGAGACCGCTGCCGGCGTGATTCCGGAAAGACGTGCTGCCTCTCCTACTGTCTCTGGCATGTGTTGATTAAGTTTTTGCTGCGCCTCAATTGACAGACCAAGCACCGTACGATAATCCATAACTTCAGGCAACCGCATGTTTTCATTATACTCATTGCGCGCTATCTCATCGCGCTGTCTCTCAATGTAGCCGTGATATTTGGCTTGAATTTCCACCTGCTCTGCCACTTTTTCATCGATCACTGGCTTACCCGCCCCAGGCAAAGTCATCAGGCTGGCATAGCTCACATCGGGACGGCGCAAAAGTTCATACAGTGCATATTCGCGCTCTATTTCTTTGCCCAGAACACGTTCTGCATCTTCCTGTGGCAACAACTTTGGGTTGACCCAAGTGGATTTCAGCCGTTCTTGTTCGCGTGTAATTGCAGCGCGCTTCAACTCAAACGACTGCCAATGAGCATCAGCTACCACACCCAGATGGCGCCCGATTTCTGTTAAACGCAGATCTGCGTTATCTTCACGTAGTTGCAGGCGATACTCGGCGCGACTGGTAAACATACGATATGGTTCAGACACTCCACGCGTAATCAAGTCATCCACCAATACGCCCAGATAGGCCTCGTCGCGACGCGGACACCAACTGTCTTTACCCAGCACACGCAATGCGGCATTAATGCCTGCCAGTAAACCTTGAGCGGCCGCTTCCTCATATCCTGTAGTGCCATTAATTTGCCCGGCAAAGAACAGGTCACTTATCGCTTTGGTTTCCAACGAATGCTTCAATCCGCGCGGATCAAAATAGTCATATTCAATTGCATAGCCAGGGCGCGTGATATGCGCATTCTCAAGACCCTTTATGGAACGTACTAATGCCAGCTGCACATCGAAAGACAAGCTGGTGGAAATTCCGTTTGGATAGATTTCGTGCGTAGTCAACCCTTCCGGTTCCAGAAAAATCTGGTGAGATTCTTTGTCGGCAAAGCGCGTAATCTTGTCCTCGATAGAAGGGCAATAACGTGGCCCCACACCCTCGATATTTCCAGTGAACATTGGTGAACGATCTAACCCACCACGGATAATATCGTGCGTGCGTTGATTAGTATGGGTAATCCAACAAGATAATTGTTGCGGATGCTGTTGCGCCTTTCCCATAAATGAGAATACCGGCACTGGTATATCGCCAGGTTGCTCGGTCATCACGGAATAATCAATACTTCGCCCATCAATGCGTGGTGGCGTGCCAGTCTTCAGTCGGCCCATTGGCAATTTAAGTTCGCGCAAACATTGCGCTAAGCTAAAAGATGGCGGGTCACCCGCCCGTCCTGCTTGATAAGAGGTCTGTCCAATATGGATCAGGCCAGAAAGAAAAGTACCGGTTGTCAATACAATGGTTTTTGCAGCAAAACGCAAGCCCAGCTGAGTAGAAACCCCACATACCTTATTGTTCTCCACCAGCAAATCATCCACCGCCTGCTGAAACAACCAAAGGTTAGGAGTATTTTCTAATCGCGTGCGAATGGCCTGCTTGTATAGTACCCGGTCAGCCTGAGCGCGCGTAGCGCGTACTGCTGGACCTTTAGAGGCGTTGAGGGTGCGAAATTGGATGCCTGATTCATCAGCCGCCGCCGCCATAGCACCGCCCAACGCATCTATTTCCTTGACTAAATGCCCCTTGCCTATGCCGCCAATAGATGGGTTGCATGACATTATCCCGAGCGTTTCAATGTTGTGCGTGAGCAATAAAGTGGTGCAACCCATGCGTGCACTTGCAAGTGCAGCCTCTGTTCCTGCGTGACCACCGCCCACAACAATTACATCGAAATTTTTTGGAAAATCCATCTTTATACTTTTTTAAATGACTATTACAGAAATGGTAACTTACTTGATGAAGCGAAGGCGCGAATCATACATCAAAATGATCCGCAGGCAGAAAACCCTCTCAATAGTTGTTTCACGTGAAACCAATTATTATTTAACTTTTAAATGCTTAAGCAATATGTTTCCGAAGGCCACAGGATTGCGGGGCATGGAAATATTGAACGGCACGGCGCATAATCCACTATGCACCATGACTGAGAGGGCAAGCGATGTTTGATAATTTGCTAAAACTGATTCCGACACAAATTTCGACGGCTTGGCTGGCTCCGGTCTTTGCAATTGCTCTGGCGTTCTGGAAATTCTTTCGGGAACAAAAGCGGTTAGAAGAAACTGTAGAAATCGAAAAAACAAAGGTGGTCAAGCTGGAAGTGGCGCTGGAACAGCAGAAGCGCTCTAACGAGTTACTGCATCAAGGTTTGCTGGAAATGCAGCAACACAAGGAACAGCTCGACACATTGCTGGCTGATGCGCGCAGCCAGATTCGCGCAGTGGCCGATTCTATTATCATTCGTAATCCTTATTCTGATCAAGCCTTGGTGTTTCTGATTGCACATGGCCCAGCTGCTCAAAGCGTGGTTAAAATGCAAATTGATTTGCATGGTAGTCAAGCCGGGGAAGTATACCTGTCACGTAAGACTTCAATTTACTCGCCTTCAATGGTGGATAAGGCGCATGAAAAACGACTGGATACCAAATCCGGTTTTCAATCGAATAATATTCTTACCAAACCTTTATTAAAATTTGGCAGTGAGCTGGTTGGTGTGGTGCAGTTTCTCAATGAGGATCGTAATACGCCATTTACGGTAGACGACGAGACAAAAATTGAACCGATCTGCGTCAAGTTGGCGTTGGCGGTTTCAAACATCATTGCTGATCCGACCAATCTGGTGCATTTGGGTGTCGTGCTTGATCCGCACATCAATCAAGCCACGATTCTGTTTACCGATATCACCAATTCCGATTTACTGTTTCAACAACTTGCAGTGGCGGATGCAACCGCGTTAGTTGATGAATATCTGGAGCGTTTGGGTGCAATTGGTGTACAGCATGGTGCACGCATCGACAAATATCTGGGTGATGGCATGATGCTAAGCTTTGAAACAGCAGGCACTGAAAACGCACCGAAAGCGCTGGGAGCGGCGCTTGAAATGCAGCGTGAGTTTGCGAAGATCAAACAGGAATGGCAACGCTTGAATTACACGCTAGATTTACTGGATCACCGGATAGGCATTGCGAGCGGGCCGGTTTACGGACGTCGCATGGGTTACAGTGGTGCCAGTATCTTTACGATCATGGGTGCGCCCGTCAATTTGGCTGCGCATTTGTGTGATCAGGCACGCACTGCAAGTGCGCGCATCCTGATCAGTGAAGATACCGAGCAAGAATTACGTCACATCGTGCCAACCGGTTGGCATTTGGAACGCTTTGCGTTACCGCGCTATGCGGCGTATCAAGTCAGCAGCAACGCAGCCCGGCAAACGGCAATGTAGTCGCATGACCATGAATTTCTTTTCGAATGACTTGAACAGGAACCACTGTTGCCTACATTACGTAGCCCTACATGTGGATCCGGACGCAATTTATTGGCAACGAGCGTCAATAAATTCTTATGGAGTTTCGAATGCTAGTCAACCTTGCCCGGAACTTTCGGTGTGGTGCATATCACGTCTGCGTTCTGAGCTCGGTTGCGCAGCGCATGGTCGATCAGCACCAAAGCCAGCATAGCCTCGGCGATAGGTGTAGCTCGAATACCTACGCAGGGATCGTGGCGACCATGGGTTTCCACTAGCGTTGGTTCACCCGCTTTATTGATGGAGCGGCGTGGAAGGCGGATGCTGGAAGTGGGCTTTATGGCAATATGCGCCACAATATCCTGTCCAGTGGAAATGCCTCCCAGTATGCCGCCAGCGTGGTTGGATAAAAAACCTTGCGGCGTTATTTCGTCACTATGCTCACTGCCTTTCTGCGTAACTGAAGCGAAGCCGGCACCAATCTCTATTCCTTTTACAGCATTAATGCTCATCATGGCGTAGCCAATGTCGGCCTCGAGACGGTCATACACCGGCTCGCCCCAGCCCACAGGCATATGCTCGGCCACTACAGTAAGCTTTGCACCGATGGAATCGCCGGATTTGCGCAGCGCATCCATGTACGATTCCAGTTGCTCAACATAACCGGCATCGGCGACAAAGAAGGGATTACCGCTGACTTCATCCCAACTCTTGAATGGCACCACTATTTCACCCAATTGCGATAAATAGCCGCGTATCACAACACCATAACGCTCGGCCAGCCACTTTTTCGCAATCGCTCCAGCCGCTACGCGCACTGCCGTCTCACGCGCAGACGCCCGCCCACCACCGCGATGGTCGCGGATGCCGTATTTCTGCCAATAAGTATAATCGGCATGGCCGGGACGAAAGCTTTCGGCGATGTTGCCGTAGTCTTTACTACGTTGGTCCTCGTTGCGGATCAACAATGCAATCGGTGTGCCAGTTGTCTTGCCTTCAAATATGCCGGATAAAATTTCTACCGTGTCCGTCTCGCGTCTTTGGGTGACGTGGCGTGAAGTGCCGGGCTTGCGTCGATCCAGTTCGCATTGAATGTCTGTTGTGCTCAACGCCATCCCAGGCGGACAACCATCAACCACGCAACCGATTGCAGCACCGTGCGACTCGCCGAATGATGTAACACAAAACAAAGTACCAAATGTATTCCCCGACATGGCTAAACTCGCTAATTTTATAAAGCAAGTTTAACATACCACATCTCCATCAAGTCGCTCCAACTAGGCAGTTAATGTGCAATAAGCATTTTTGAGTGACTTTCAGGCGATTTGTGACCTCGGTCCGATTACCCCGCCAACCATCCTTTTCTGGTTACATATAATGAAAGCAATTTTAATGACCTCAGCTGGCAGCCCCGATGTGCTGGAGCTGCGTGAAATCTCCCTGCCCGAACTACCCTCAGAACAACATGTACGGGTCAAGCTGGCCGCCGCAGGCATTAATCCGCTGGATACCAAGCTGCGCACCAAGGCAGCCTATTACCCCGACAAACTTCCTGCCATCTTGGGTTGTGATGGTGCCGGTATCGTAGATGCCATCGGCACGGCCGTGACACGTTTTACAGTCGGTGACGCGGTCTATTTCTGCAATGGTGGCATCGGCGACGAGCCCGGCTGTTATGCCGAATATACCAACGTGCATGAGGACTACTGCGCTTTCAAGCCAGCCAACCTTAACCTGCATGAAAGTGCCGCGCTGCCACTGGTGCTAATCACCGTCTGGGAAGCGCTAATCGACCGCGTTAATCTGCAAGCCAAGCAAACAATTCTCATTCATGCCGCAGCTGGGGGGGCGGCCATCTCGCCGTACAACTCGCTCACCATCTGGGCGCGCATGTCGCGGTAACAGTAAGCAATGACAAGAAGGCCGGACTGGCGCAGGGTCTCGGCGCAGAGAAAATTATTAACTACCGCGAGCTAGATTTCGTGCCGGAAGCACTTGCCTGGACCGCTGATAAGGGTGTGGACGTGGTATTTGACACGGTAGGTGGCGAGGTTTTCCTGCGCTCTTTCAATGCAGCGCGTATTGGCGGCAAAGTGGTCAGCTTGCTGTCCACTCCGCTGTCATTGGCTGACACCCAACTGGCGCGATTGCGGAACTTGTCGCTGTGCTACGAACTGATGCTCACGCCGCAAGTGATACACTTGCATGACGAGCGTATACGCCAGCGCAAAATACTGGAACAGGGCGCAACTAGTCGAAGCAGGTAAACTCGGTGTATTGGTAAATAAGATACTGCCATTGAAAGATGTTGCCCAAGCGCACCGCCTCATTGAAGAAGGCGGCATTACCGGCAAAGTCGTGCTGGTGATGGATTAGCCACGAGCAACTACAAGCCAAGCTCCCCCCACATTGCATCTACGCTGCGCTTGGTCTCGTCGTCCATCGCAATTGGCGTACCCCACTCTCGTTGCGTTTCACCCGGCCATTTGTTGGTCGCATCCAGTCCCATCTTGCTACCCAGGCCGGATACCGGGCTGGCGAAATCCAGATAATCAATGGGCGTATTGTCCACCAGCAGTGTGTCGCGTGTGGGATCAACGCGCGTAGTGATTGCCCAGATGACTTCCTGCCATTTACGGATATCGATGTCATCATCCACCACGATGATGAACTTGGTGTACATGAACTGGCGCAGGTAGGACCAGATACCGAACATCACGCGCTTGGCATGTCCCGGATACTGTTTCTTCATGGATACAATTGCTAAACGATAAGAACAGCCCTCTGGCGGCAAGTAGAAATCCGAAATTTCGGGAAACTGCTTCTGTAGGAGTGGCACGAACACTTCGTTCAATGCCACGCCCAAAATGGCCGGCTCATCTGGTGGTTTGCCGGTATAGGTAGAGTGATAAATGGGATTACGACGCATAGTAATGCGCTCTATGGTAAATACCGGAAATTTTTCCTGCTCATTGTAATAACCGGTGTGATCACCAAACGGGCCTTCCAACGCGATCTCATGGGGGTGAATCAATCCCTCCAGCACGATTTCGGCGCTGGCAGGCACTTGCAAATTGCTACCAATACATTTAACCAATTCAGTTTTCGATCCACGCAACAACCCAGCAAATTGATACTCAGACAGGCTATCCGGCACCGGCGTAACCGCACCTAAAATGGTAGCCGGGTCGGCGCCGATCACCACTGCCAATGGATACGGCTGGCCCGGATGCGTTTTGCACCACTCCTGATAATCCAGCGCACCTCCGCGATGCGCCAGCCACCGCATAATGACTTTGTTCGGCGCGATTACCTGCTGGCGGTAAATACCAAGATTCTGGCGCGGCTTGTTGGGGCCACGTGTCACCACCAACCCCCAGCTAATCAGTGGTGCCGCATCTCCTGGCCAGCAAGTTTGTATAGGCAGCCTGCTCAGGTCTACTTCGCTGCCTTCCCATACTACTTCCTGACAGGCAGCGCTCGAAACTACTTTGGGCGTCATATTCAACACCTGCTTCAATATCGGCCACTTGTCCCAAGCATCCTTCAAACCTTTGGGCGGCTCGGGTTCTTTCAGGTAAGCCAGCAATTTGCCCACTTCGCGTAATGCCGTTACACTATCCTCGCCCATACCCAATGCCACGCGGTGCGGCGTGCCAAACAAATTCGCCAGAACAGGCATGTTGTGTCCCGCAGGATTTTCAAACAGCACAGCAGGACCTTGTGCATGCAACACGCGGTCGCAGATTTCCGTCATCTTCAAATGCGGGGAAACTGGCCTAATTACGCGCTTGAGCTCACCCAGTTTTTCTAATTGCGAGATAAAGTCGCGTAGATCACGATATTTCATTTGTAAAAACTTTCTTCGCCCTCGGGCCGAGTTTTAAATCGCCTGTGAAGCCAGAAATATTGTTCAGGCATTTCCCGCACTCGCTGTTCGATGAATTCGTTTATGCGGCGTGTATCGGCAATTAAATCATTGGTCGGATAATTTTCCCATGCTGGATAAAAACGCACCTCATACCCTTTGTAACCCGGCAAAACACGTGTAATGCACGGTACCACCTTTGCGTTAGCCATTGTTACAAGACGAGGCAGCGTCGCCAACGTAGCGGCTGGTATGCCAAAGAATGGAACGAACACACCATCCTTAGTGGTCCAGTCTTGATCCGTAAAATAATAAAAAGGCCGACATTCGCGTAATGATTTTACTACTGGGCGCATCCCTGCTTGTCGCGCATATAAGTACTGCTCACCGAAGCGTGCGCGTTTCTGCAACACCAAGTTTTGCAAGTAAGTATTCTTTTGTTTAGAGTACACACTAACCCCATCCGTATGCTGGGTAATCCAGGAACCCCCAACATCCAGAGCAACAAAATGTGACGTAAGCAAAATCAGTGGATTGCCAAGTGCATTTTGAAAATGCTCCGCACCTTCAACTCGTATCAACTTCTGGATGCGCTCGCGGCTGGACCACCATAAAATACCCCGCTCCACAATACTGCGACCGAAAACATTGAAATGCTGCCGCACTAACTTTGATCGCTCTGCTTCGTTCAGTTCGGGGAAACATAAACGCAAATTGATACTTGCCACGCGACGACGCTTGACTGTAAACAGATAAAGCAGCGTTCCCAAGACATTGCCAATCCACGCTTGCAGCCGGTATGGAAGGAAATGCAGTAGCCACAGCAGAACAATACCTAAACGCACCGTCATATCGGATTTACGTCTTGCTTTGTGGCAGGCTTGATGCCTGCTGGAATTTTGTAACGATTGTAACTCCACAAATATTGTGCAGGATTTACGAGCACCAATTCTTCAAGCGCCGCATTAATCTGCCTACTTATGGGCAAATCAGGAACGAATACCAGCGGCGTAAAGCGTAGGACATATCCCGACCCATCCGCCAATCGCTCGACGGATGTCATAACTACCGATGCGCCGCTGGATGTCACCAAGCGTCCAATTAGCGTCATGGTGTAGGCTGGTCGCCCAAAGAAGTCAGCCCACTCTCCCTCGCCATTGCCGGGCACCTGATCTGGCAAAAGCCCTATTGCTTCAGCCCGCTTAAGTGCTTTATATAACTGGCGCACCCCGCTTATATCGGTACGCGCTAGTCGCACTTGGGCTCGCTCGCGACCGCTGCGCATCACCTGCTCTAGCCAGATTAATTTAGGTGGGCGATAAAGCACGGTGAGCGGCATGTGTTCAGCGACATATAGGGCTGACACATCGAAGCATCCCAAGTGCGGCGTTAAAAAAATCAACCCCTTGCCGCGCGCGCGCGCCGCCTCGATATGCTCCCAACCATAGCAAGCTTTGACGCTAGCGGTCACCTCTGTTAGGGGTCGACACCAAACCCACAGCAACTCGGCCGCCCCCTTGCCTGCTTCAACTATGCTGGCGTTTAGTACCCTTCGAAAATCTGCTTCGGGACGCCCTTTTAATGCATTACTGAGGTTGTCACGCATCCGTTCCGCATACTTATCGGACAGGTTATAAGTCAATTTACCCAGAATGGAACCAAGGCGATGTAAAATTTTCAGCGGCAAACGCGCGAGCAAATGGAATAGCCTTCCTACCAGCAAGTGTATCATGAGGGGTAATTACAACCAGTTAATGCTATAATGAACGACTTTATCAAACAACTCTATCTATATAAAGGAGCGTTATGAATGAATTTCTGTTTACATCCGAGTCAGTGTCTGAAGGTCATCCCGACAAAGTTGCGGATCAAATTTCCGATTCCATTTTAGATGCTATTCTAGCGCAAGACCCCCATGCGCGAGTAGCCGCTGAGACATTAGTCAACACTGGCCTCGTGGTGCTTGCCGGTGAAATAACAACCAGCGCTAATGTGGACTATATCAAAGTTGCGCGCGATTCCATCAAGCGCATCGGCTATAATAATACCGAATACGGCATAGACTATAAAGGTTGTGCCGTGCTTGTTGCTTATGACAAGCAAAGTCCGGACATCGCTCAAGGCGTTGATCGCTCATCTAATGAGTACATGGATCAGGGTGCAGGCGATCAAGGCCTGATGTTTGGTTATGCTTGCGATGAAACACCCACGTTGATGCCGCTGCCGATTTATTTGGCGCACCGCGTAGTAGAGCGCCAGTCGCAACTGCGCCGCGATGGTCGCCTTAATTGGCTGCGCCCGGATGCTAAAGCGCAAGTCACCGTTCGTTACGTGGATGGCCAACCAAATTCCATCGACACAATAGTGCTATCTACCCAGCACTCCCCTGAGATGTCGCTAGAGACCATTCGTGAAGCCGTAATTGAAGACATTATCAAGCCCGTGATACCGAAGGAACTAATCAAAGGCAACATTAAATATTTGGTAAATCCCACTGGCCGTTTTGTTATAGGCGGCCCACAGGGCGACTGCGGCCTGACAGGACGCAAGATTATTGTGGACACTTATGGTGGCTCAGCTCCGCACGGCGGTGGTGCATTTTCCGGAAAGGACCCATCTAAGGTAGATCGTTCTGCGGCCTACGCTGGCCGTTATATTGCCAAGAATATCGTAGCTGCTGGTCTGGCCAGCAAGTGCTTGATTCAGATTTCCTATGCGATTGGCGTGGCTCAACCCACCAGTGTGTGGGTCTCCAGTTATGGCACGGGTAAAATTTCCGATGAAAAGATTGCGGAGTTGGTAACAAAACATTTCGACCTGCGGCCAAAAGGTATTGTGCAAATGCTCGATCTATTGCGCCCAATTTATAGCAAAACTGCTGCTTACGGCCACTTTGGACGCGAAGAACCAGAGTTTACCTGGGAAGCAACAGACAAGGCATCTGCCATGCGGGCTGACGCTGGGCTATAAGTCTCTTCAAATTGGTTTAGATTTATTTCCCCAGATTGTCCATTGGAAGCATGAATTCAATGGACAATCTGGGATTTCTAGTGGCACCCATTATAAATTTCCTTGGTTTTCAATGATCCGCTACGACAAGTGGCAATCTAAAACTACTCTAAAGTTTTGACACCGGAAACAATAAACTCCGTATCACCAAAACAACTTGTCGGAAGTCCTTTGTGTTGATCATCATCGAGACTTACTTTTTCACCGAGACTTCGATTGAGCTTGTCAGCAATGGCCTCATCTCTTACAGTGAATAGGAATTTCTCAGGTACTTGACCGGGAAGAAACATCATACTTAATCCACCTTCCCATGTTTTACATACCCATCCCTTTTTTGCAAACTTTTGAATGTATCCAGTTCGTTCACCAGTTGAATAGCTCCAGCTAAAAGCAACCCACAGATAAACAGCGCAGAGAGCGATTAACGTTGCTGCCACAATGGCTATTTTTATAAAAAATTTGCTTTTGTCGTTATCGAATTCATGTGCTTGATAAATTGTCAATTGCCAAGTTAAGCTGAAGCCTTAAAGTCCCCGTTTTCATCCTCGCGCCCCTAACCACCCTAAGTGCTCCTCTGTTACCAAAGACGTTTAGTGCTAGCAGCTCAACATTTAAAAAACACTCCATTTTATGGAGAATAATTCCTTATTGTTACCAAACACAATTCTCCATATTACGGTAGCTCTCTCTAATATGGTAACGACGGGTAATCGATGTAGCCAGCTGCTTCGCCGCCATAGAACGTTGCCATATCTGGTGCGTTGTAGTCTCTGCGTTCCCGCAACCGCAATGGTAAATCTGGGTTGGCAATGAAGAGAGCGCCGAATGACACGAGGTCAGCGGTCTTTTCAGTAATCGCGGCCTCGGCACGCGCTGCATCGTAACCACCATTGGCTATGTATTTGCCTCTAAATAAGGTTCGTAAGCGTTGAAAATTGAATGTCGAAGGATGTTCCTCAACTACATGTATATAAGCCAGATCGAAACGATTCAACTGTTCGACTACGTATTCGAACGTCTCTTGCGGTGTTGAGTCGGAAATGTCGTGTAATGGATTGACTGGTGACAGACGGACGCCAACTTTTTGAGATGGATACACACTGCATACGGCCTTAATTACTTCAAACAGCAAGCGGCTGCGATTCTCGATTGAACCACCGTACTCGTCTGTCCGCTGATTCGTACTATCTCGCAAAAATTGGTCGAGCAGATATCCATTCGCGGCATCTATTTCTATACCGTCTAGCCATGCCTCTTCAGCATTACGCGCAGCTTGCTTATATTGCTCGGCGATACTCGCCATCTCAGCAACTTCTAGCGCACGAGGGACAACGAAGGGCACCATTCCTTTTGGCGTAAATACCTCCCCTGCTGGCTGAATAGCAGAAGGAGCAACTGGCACACTTTGGAATGGCTGCAGCGATGGATGTGAAATTCGGCCAACATGTGACAAGTTCATGAAAATCTTGCCCCCTGTTCTGCGAACGTGGGCAGTCACCACTTTCCAGCCATCAATCTGTTCGCGAGTGGATATGCCCGGTGTTCCCGGATAACCAATCCCTTGATCAGAAACTTGAGTCGGTTCTGAAATTATCAGGCCAGCACCACAGCGTTGAGAGTAGTAAGTTGCATTCATGGCATTCGGTACGTTGCCTAGCGCAGCTCGGCTGCGGGTCATAGGCGCCATAACTACCCGGTTATTTAGCTCAAGCGCACCGAGCCATGCTTTTTTATATAAAGGGTGTATTTCCGGTGGCAAAATATGTGACATATCTGTCCACCCAGAAGGGTGGGTTTCACGCTTGACCGGTTTTTTCTTTGGATAATTTCTGGGATCAGCAACTAGATTGGGATTCTCGTTAAGAGCCTTAGGAACATCGGGATAATCTGGAACCAAAGGGGGGTTGTCATCGAGATCCCAGTCGCTCATCGGAATCATGGGCATGTCTTTGCTAGACGATGGCTTGCTGACAGCAGGTATAGGCTTGTCGTTACTAGGAGTGAGTTTGTCGTCGTTTGGCATGAGTTTGTCGTCGGTGAGATACGAATAAAAAAGTTATTATAGCCTGTTCTATTGGCTCATCAACCCGAACGTTTATAAATTTCCTTAACAATCTGGTTTTCATTGAATTAAACCGCTATAAAACTGGAGAAGAAAAGGTAGAGCTAGAGAACAGGTTCTCGCCTGCCCTCCCTCATCCAACCGTATGTGCGCAACTAAAATACGGCTTTCCGATATTCTTCACCCACAGAAGTCCGCCCGCTCAGTGGTCTTAAACGTCTCCTACAATACAGGCCAGAGCGACTGTTCAATATTGGCGACTATTCGTGGCAGTGCGCCCTCGTTTATGGATTTTATTATGCGGCCTTAGTATCGGCACTTAGACTGCTAAACTTCGACAATGCACTGTACATGGCCAGCATAATCCTACCGTTTAATTCTGCCACCCGAGAAGCGAACAGAGGGCACGAAGCTACACAGACAAAGATTTCTTTCAGCAAATGTCGAGTGTTCTATTTCCAGAGGAGCGGGTATGGCATGCGTAGCTTCGATTCCCTCACCTTGGCACTAACGTTAAAAACAGATTCAGGAATGGATTGTGTGAGCGCAGGAGAAAAGTTTGAATACTCCCAGCTATTTTCGTACTTTTAAAAAAATCGTCCGAAATATAGTGAGGGCGATATAACACCCGATACATTCCAGGAAAGCCTGATAAGTTCGAAAACATGCTGTTTTTTTGTTTGTGTAGCGCCAATGCCACGGTGGGTGATGCTCGAACTGTGACGACCATGTCGGTTTATGCAAGTGGACTGGATTGTTGGATTAACTTCTACTATAAGTTGAATCCATGACTGCGTTGCTACTGGTCAGGTGTGATTATTTCACTCTCGAGGGCCATAGCAATTTCTGTTGGAGTTGGAAATAAATCACGATAGATAGCGTACATTGAGCTAAGCATCACTGGCAGAAGAACTAGCCAACCTAACATCATTGGCATGGAGGCAACCATCATGAAAAGCAACATCAGTGCGCCATACAAAGACAGCGGGAGGATGTTACGCAGGCAGCCTAACAGGCTGGCTTTCAGCGCGTCAATGGGCGACATTTTGTCAAAAATGATCAGCATCGGAGCAAACTGCATCGCCATAAGTAACATGCTGAACAATGCCATGCCTAACACCATTGCAATGCCCGCGCCCGCAGCGGCTTGAGCTAGTATTTCTGGGTTGTCCACCGACTGGCCGCTCATCAGGAAACGTACCAGGGTATCGCCGCCGGTTAGCATCATCACGCCTAATATCAGCATTTGGCTAATCAAGCTGATGCCGCCTAATGTGACCAGCTGCGAAGTATTGTTGTGAAATCCTGCGAGCAAATGCGATAGTTCCAGTTCTTCGTCATCCTCCAGCGCACGGCAGCCAAGCATAAAGCCAGCGAGCAGGATCGGGAATAGGAGTGTAGCGAATGGGTCGCCGACCACCGGGATGGTAGAAATGCCGAGTAGCCCGACTACGCCGGTTACTGCTAGAGTTATCCACAGTACCGGACTTTTTTTGAACAACCAGTATCCCTGCTTAATCCATAGCCAGCCATTGGCAATATTTACTTTTCGTGCCTCCATTTTTTGCCTCGCTATAGCCAAATAACATTACTGTTCGCGGCGATGTGCCGTTGCAGAATGCATTTAAATTGATCTGGGTTGTGCGCGTGTATCAGTTCATTTGCACGTGGCAAGTGCATATCGTACAGGCGCGATAGCCAGAAACGCAATGCTGCTGCACGTAAGGCAATTGGCCAAGCAATATGTTCGTCCTTATGCATAGGTCGTACCGCATGGTAGGCCTGCAGCAGGGCTTGAGTGCGTGCCTTGTCCAGAACACTGTTTGCACCCATGCACCAGTCATTAACGGTGATGGCCACATCGTATAAGAGACTGTCGTTACAGGCGAAATAGAAATCGATCAGGCCGCCGATGCGCGCACCATCGAGTAGTACGTTGTCGCGGAACAGGTCAGCGTGAATCACGCCTTGCGGCAGTGCGGCAAGCGTGCGTTTCCCGTGGAATGCGACTTCGCTTTCCAGTAGCACTGCGTCCTGCGGTGATAGAAACGGTGTTACCTGCTGCGCGGCACGCTCACGCCAAATTGCAGCATGTTTGTTGGGCATGGTTTCCGCATAGCTCAGTGCTGCATTGTGTAATCGGCCCAGCATTTCGCCTATAGCTGCACAGTGAATCACTTCTGGATGCATCAACGATTTGCCTGGCAAACGGCTGACAATGCACGCAGGCTTACCATTCAATTCGCTCAAAAATTGATTATGTCGATTGGCCACTGGGCTGGGACAAGGAATGCCGTGGCGTGCCAAATGAGACGTCAAATTGAGGTAGAAGGGCAGTTCGCTGGCAGCAAGTTTTTCGAACAGCGTCAGCACGAAGCGGCCACTGCTGGTTGTGACAAAGTAGTTGGTGTTTTCGATACCCGAGGCAACGCCTTGCAATTCCAGCAATTGGCCTAACGAATAATCGTCCAGCCAAGCGGTAAGCTCTGGCTCAGTGACACGGGTAAAAACTGCCATATTTTGGAACTCGTATCAGAATCTATGAATAACCCAGCGTGGTGGAAGAGAACCTGGACCCAGATTTTGATAATGTGAAAACGTGCCATCACCACTATCATCCACCAAGTAATAGGGTGGTCCAATTTTCGGGGTAACCTTGATCATATAAAGCTTCCCACCAACGCGGTATTCTTCTACGGTCTGTTCAGTCGACTTGATGATGGTGGTTTCCTGACCCAAAGTAGCCTCCTGCGCACGGCCATCGATGGGCAAATTGGGCGACTGGAGTGGCAACGGTAACGAATTAGCATCATAGGAGTCAGCATCAAGCGGGGGCGGTGGTGGCAAAGGCTGCAGTCCGGGCAGCTGTGCGGCGAAGGCTATGCTGAACAGTCCGCTCAGGAACAAGGTGATAATCAGGTGCATCATATTCATTCGGAGAGTTTCCATGGCCGCATTCTAGCCGATAAGCAAGGAAAAGACTTCTTAAAACGTCCCATTCTTTGTACCTCATTCTTTTTCTTGCTCCTATCATAGGTTCAACTGCATTTCACGTTCAGCCTCAGAAAGTTCAAAGCCACGGGTTTCATAATGATTAAAAATGGCGCTTACTACCTCTTCAGAACTATCGGTCAATTGAATCAAATCCAAATCCTGCGGATTGATCATGCCTTCGGAAAGCAGTGTTTGTTGAAACCAATCCAGCATACCGCGCCAAAATTCACTGCCCACCAGAATGATGGGTATGCGTCGTGTCTTGCCGGTTTGAACTAGAGTAAGCGCTTCCATCAGCTCGTCTAGCGTCCCGAAGCCGCCAGGCATGACCACATAGGCACTGGCAAATTTAACAAACATGACCTTGCGCACAAAAAAGTGCTGGAAAGTCTGGCTGATATTTTGGTAGGGATTGTTGTGCTGTTCATGCGGCAATTGGATGTTCAGCCCAACACTGGGTGACTTGCCATAGAAAGCGCCCTTGTTGGCCGCTTCCATAACGCCGGGTCCTCCGCCCGAAATAACGGAAAAACCTGCATCGGATAGCAGTCGCGCAATTTCTTCGGTTTTTTTGTAATATGGATGACTTGGCTTAGTGCGAGCGCTACCGAAAATGCTGACGGCCGGCTGGATGACATTTAGTCGGTCAGTGGCAGAGACGAATTCTGACATAATGCCGAACACGCGCCATGCCTCTTTTGAATTCCATGCTTCCGGTAATTTCGAAGAAGGCAGTTTGGACTGATTGCTCATGATTGAAGAACCCTTTTACAAAAAATGAAAACATTGCTACTGGTTGATGGCTCGTCTTATCTTTATCGCGCATTTCATGCAATGCCTGATCTACGCAGCCCGCAAGGCGAGCCCACCGGGGCAATTTACGGTGTGCTTAACATGTTACGTCGCCTGCGCGCCGACTACCCGGCGGATTATAGCGCCTGCGTATTCGACGCCAAAGGCAAAACCTTCCGCGACGACTTATATCCCGACTACAAAGCGCATCGCCTTGCAATGCCAGATGCGCTTGCCGCGCAAATTGCACCACTGCATCAGCTTATCACCGCCTTTGGCTGGAATATTCTGATTATTGACGGCGTGGAGGCGGACGATGTGATCGGTACGCTGGCACAGCAGGCAACAGTTGGTGGCGCACGCTGCATCATTTCCACTGGCGATAAAGACCTCACGCAACTGGTAAACAGTCAAGTGAAACTGGTTAATACCATGAGCAATGAAACACTGGACGAAGCGGGTGTGCTAGCTAAATTTGGTTTGTCGCCGGAACATATCGTAGATTACCTTACCCTGGTCGGCGACACAGTAGATAACGTGCCGGGTGTACCTAAGGTAGGCCCCAAAACTGCTGTCAAATGGCTAAAGCAATATGGCACGCTGGATAATTTAATGGCACATGCACACGAAATTTCCGGGGTGGTGGGCAACAATCTGCGTAATGCGCTGGACTGGTTGCCACAAGGCCGCGTGCTAATTACCGTAAAGTGTGATGTTGAATTACCCGTTCACTTTGATGAACTGGAGGCGCCACCACAGGACAACGCGCGACTACGCAGCATGTTTGAACATTGTGGTTTCAAAAATTGGCTACGCGAACTTTCTACTGCCCCACTTTCGCCTTCAGCAAATCAAGTTGGGGAAGAGGAGGGGGGGCGGCAAGCCAACCTGTTTGATGAAGAAGCACTTGTGCCGGCCCCAGTGCATTACGAAACCATCTTGACTGAAGCGCAACTTGACACCTGGCTGGAAAGAATCCAGCAGGCCGAATTGGTGAGCATGAATATCGAAACCACTGCTCTGGACATGATGAACGCACAACTAGTGGGTATCTCATTTGCTATCCAACCCCATCACGCGGCCTACCTGCCACTGGCGCACCGCTATCCTGGAACACCGGATCAACTAAACAGTGAGCATGTGCTATTAAAACTCAAGCCATGGCTAGAAAACTCACAACAAAAAAAACTGGGACAAAATCTCAAATATCATCAGCACATCTTTGCCAACCATGCTATTCAGCTTGCGGGAATAACCGAGGATACATTGCTGCAATCATATGTGCTGGAAAGCCACAAGCCGCACGATTTGGAAAGCCTTGCGCTGCGACATCTCGGCGTGAAGGTCACCAGCTATGCCGAAGTCGTAGGCAAGGGCGCAAAACAAATTAGTTTCGATCAAGTGGATTTCGCAACCGCCACACATTACGCAACTGCGAATGCCGACATCACTCTGCAACTGCATCAAGCACTCATTTCGCAGATCAAGGTCCAAGGCAGGCTGGATGCGGTGTACCACAATATTGAACTACCCGCACGACAAGTGCTATATATCATGGAGCGCAATGGCGTATTGATAGACAGCGTCAAGCTGGCGGGGCAGAGCCTCGAACTGGGCGAGAAACTCGTTAACATTGAAACGCAGGCATACGCGGCGGCGGGGCAACCATTTAACCTCAACTCGCCCAAACAAATCCAGGAAATTCTGTTCGATAAACTCGGCCTGCCTGTCAAGAAAAAAACGCCCAGCGGTACACCCTCCACGGACGAAGATGTATTGCAGGAACTAGCACTGGACTACCCGCTTCCCAAACTTCTGCTCGAATATCGTGGCATGGCAAAACTAAAATCCACGTACACCGACAAGCTGCCGCAGATGGTGAATATCAAAACTGGGCGCGTGCATACCAGCTACTCACAGGCTGTGGCTGTGACAGGACGATTAGCTTCCAGCGACCCCAACTTACAAAATATCCCTGTGCGCACCGCAGAAGGTCGCCGCATTCGCGAAGCGTTCATCGCGCCGCCCGGTAGCCGCATCGTCTCGGCCGACTATTCACAAGTCGAATTACGCATCATGGCACACCTGTCCGGTGACCAAGGCTTGCTCAGGGCATTTACGAATGCCGAGGATATCCATTGCGCCACTGCAGCAGAAGTTTTTGCTGTCCCACTAGATGCCGTGAGCAATGAGCAGCGGCGTTATGCCAAGGTTATCAACTTCGGCCTTATCTACGGCATGTCTGCATTCGGTTTGGCATCACAACTTAATATCGAGCGTAGCGCCGCGAAGCAATATATTGATCTCTATTTCATGCGCTACCCCGGCGTATCCGATTATATGCAGCGCACGCGCCTGCAGGCAAAGCAGCAAGGCTATGTGGAGACGGTGTTCGGGCGTAGATTGTGGCTGCCAGAAATTAACGGTGGCAACGGAATGCGCCGGCAAGCCGCAGAACGTGCTGCCATTAATGCGCCCATGCAGGGCACCGCTGCAGATTTAATCAAGCTGGCAATGGCCGCAGTACAAAATTGGATAGAGCGCAAGCAGATGCATACTAAACTTATCATGCAAGTTCATGATGAACTGGTGCTCGAAGTGCCGGAAAGTGAACTGACATTAATAAAAGAAAGTTTGCCTGGGCTGATGTGCCACGTGGCCGAGTTGAAAGTGCCACTGGAAATTGGGCTGGGTGAAGGCGAGAACTGGGAAGCTGCGCATTGATCAGCTTGGCATTTGTTTTGCTTGGGCTTCTGAAAATCTCACGTCCGATTGCTATTTTGGAGGTGATAATTAGCAACTATTCGAACACCTGCAAGTGATGTAGAGCCTCCATCAAACGTGGCTAATTATAAACAAGCCATCTCTTTATTTAAGATCAGGTTCTCGCGAAAGCTGGCAGAGAAGTGAGACAGGTTCATTATCATGAAGCCTGCTGACCAATCTACTTAACACAAGTCACGTGGCTGATGCCGTTTATATCACCGTAGTTAGCAATGCCGCCTTCCAAATTGACGATAATCTGGAGGCCAGCAATAGTACCGGGCGTGGATGACCAAACGTCGTGCAACGTCCAACCCTGTTCACGTAGCATTGAAGGTTTATTGAGATGACGGTAAGCAATATGACTACGAACACCTAACACACTTCCATCATAACGAGTGAGTGCGACTAACTCGTCTTTAGTTGGCAGGCGCCATTCGTACCCCAGCGCCGTGGATGAAGAGCAGATATTCTTAGCCTCAGCAAAGTTGACGGCGGTTTCTGTAATGGGTGCCCAAGTGAGCCCGCCATTAATGATGTAACCAGGGGGTAATTTTTCTGGTGCGCTGCTTGGTGAAACATCATTTTCCGGCAAATCTGCCCACGCGACATTCAAACTTAACAGTAAAGCTGTCGATACTACGATAATTTTTTTCATGTGGTTATATTAACCTTCATCCACCTTTTGGACAAGTACTAGCAACTTCCTAATATGAAATGAGCCTGGATAGATTTGCCGAGTCGGTCATTATGCGAGGCAAGGTGATCAAAATGGAAAAAGCAAAGTTACACGCCAAGGTTTGGCTAAAATTGCCATTACCTATGCCATCAGAATACTGACATAGAAATATAACTCTCTGCAACTGCCCTATATAGCCCGTACAGTTCGGCACAATGAAACCAGCTCGACCACACTGATGCCAGAAGTGGTATCCGCAGCCTTTAACCGCCTTGCTTTGGGAAAACATAATGGCGTCTCTAAAATTCAATTTTCTATGCAAAGCATAGCCGCAAAGCGGCTGCTCACAAAATTGTGATTTTCAAAGATACCCGTAAGTAAGGGGCGAACTGCGAGCTATATACACTCAAAAGGCTGTCAAGTGTTTTTTAAATATATTTTAGGGGGCGAGTCATTACCAAAAATGCAATCTATTCATTAACAAGCAATGCTCGGCACACTCAATAACTATATTTCGCCCCTGATTCAATGAAGAACCACAAAAGGTTTGAAACCTAGGCGCGGTTGCAACCTATCTGCGATCGCGCGCGCCTCATCCTGTGTAGAATAGGAACCAATATGCACGCGCACCATATCATCTCCCCCATGATACAGCTCGACGCGTTTACCGCTACCCTCAAATTCAACATTCATACGCTCAAGAAAACTTTCTGCGCCTTGCTGTGACTTGAAGGCACCCAATTGCAAATACACATTGCCGCTCGCTGCCGGTTCGTTTGAAACAGATAGCGCAGTTGCGGGCTTCAAGGGGGTAACAATTACTGAATCCGTTATTTCTATAGGCTGAATATCATTGTCCGCCACCACGCTTTCTGATTCCACCAACACTTCGGCACTGCCGTTATTTACAATACCAAGTTTATGTGCGGCGACATATGAAAGATCAATGACACGTTCACGCAGAAATGGACCTCGGTCATTTACACGCACCACGACCGACTTTTTGTTGCTAAGGTTAGTTACGCGTGCATAACTGGGCACTGGCAATGTAGGATGAGCAGCAGTCATGCCATACATATCATATATTTCCCCGCTAGCGGTGCGCTTACCATGGAATTTCTTGCCATACCAAGAAGCAATGCCTCGCTCTTCAAATTTACCAACCGTAGTTAAAGGTGTGTACGTCTTTCCTAATGCGGTATATGGGCTGTTAGCAAAACGGTGCAACGGCTCAACACGTGGCACTGCATTGGGGGTGTCATCCAAATTGGCGGGCACATCAGTATCTGGGCTGTCGCCCTCCAAATATCCGCCACGTTTGGGTTCGTCAATCGGGGTAGCCGAGGTGGCTTGCGCTTCGATTACGGGAGCAGGTGTGCTGCGCATTTCTTCCTTGCGTGGAGGTACGCTACCACATGCGGTGAGGATGATTACTGCACAAAGTATCAGTCCTGTTGTTTTATTCACTTGCAAAACCCCCTATTTATATTTCGATGATTAAACATGTCCCTATTTTGATGCAGGAAAGAATTAATTTGTGAAGTATAGCGCAATCCATCTACGAAGCGAGGCTGAGCACTTGTTATTCAAGTTGTATGTGGTCGACGCCTTATCCAGGATCGCCTCATCATTTGTCCGCAAAAGCTGGGACTTCGTTGCAAGCAGAACGGGGCGCTCCAAGTGACAACCGGGTCCTTTGATTATTTTCAACTATCCGCGAAAACAGACCCGCTTTGGATATTTGTCACGCACAGAGTTCACACTGCAAGACTATGAAATATCAGCTCGTTGTTTAGTTTAATCCATTGGATTCCACTATTACCATCTAACCTCATCAAGTTTGCACCAATTTTTTATGTGTATGAATACTCATAAGCATGCCAAAACCAATCAATAATATAACCATAGACGTGCCGCCATGGCTAATGAGTGGCAATGGTACGCCCACAACTGGAAGAATGCCGCTCACCATGCCTATATTTACGAAGACATAGGTGAAAAAAGTGAGTGTAATACTACCGGCCATAAGGCGAGTGAAGTATGTTGAAGCATTGGCGGTAATGACGAAGCCACGTGCGATGACTAACAGGTACAAGCTTAACAGTATCAAGTTACCGAGCAGACCGAACTCTTCCGAATACACCGCAAAAATGAAGTCGGTAGTGCGCTCAGGCAGAAATTCGAGATGAGTCTGAGTGCCATTGAGATACCCCTTGCCAAACATGCCGCCCGAACCCACCGCAATTATGGCCTGGATAGTATGATAGCCCCTGCCCAGCGGATCCTGCGCCGGATCAAGCAGCATCATTATGCGGAGACGCTGATAGTCGTGCAGCATGGACCACGCAAGTGGCATACTTGCCATTATAATTACCAAGAAGGTCAGCATGACTCGCCAGGATATACCGGCAAGGAATAGTACATAAAACCCGCTTGCGGCAATCATAATCGACGTACCCAAATCTGGCTGGCGCGCAATTAACACCACCGGCAACAGCAACAACAAGGTTGCGACGAAATAATTTTTTAACGTCAACATGGCTTCGTGCTTTTCAAAATACCAAGCCATCATCAACGGCACAGCCATCCTCATCAACTCAGAAGGCTGAATGGTCGTCACCCCAACATTTAACCAGCGCCGAGCACCGTTCGTGATTTCGCCGAAAAATGCCACTGCGATCAGCAGCACCATACCTAGCAGGTAAGCGGGCACGGCAGCCCGCATTAAATAATGAAGTGGCATATTGGCCACTACCCATAGTGCGACGCACGCCACCAGCATACTTGTCATTTGCGCCGATACACGGGACCAGTTACCGCCACTAGCGCTATATATCACCACCAAGCTAATCAACAGAAGCAATCCAATCAAAGTCAGCAGAACGGGATCAAGGTGCGCGACAAAGCCTTTCCATAAACGTCGCCTAATCATTTTCTATCCCTTCGGACTCATCCACTGTAAGCAAGGACTGAGGCATCTTGCCAAGCAGGAAGTAGTCAACGACCTTACGCGCAATCGGCGCAGCGATAGAGCCGCCATGTCCGCCGTTCTCAACAAGCACAGCTATTGCGATCTTGGGCTGATCGGAAGGTGCAAAAGCCATGAACCAAGCGTGGTCGCGATACCGTTCCTGAACCTTGCTCTCGATGTACTTCTCGTCCTGTTTAATGCCTATTACCTGCGCCGTGCCGGTTTTGCCGGCGAATGCGTAGGATGCACCCGCACCCGCCATCGCAGCAGTGCCCCCGGGCTGCATCACAGCCACCATAGCGCTTTTCACCAGCGCGAGATGCTCCGGATGGAGGTTGAGACTGAATTCTATATTCGCCCCCAATATCCGTTTTTCGCTCGTGTGCGAACTTTGCACCTCCTTCAACAGATGCGGGCGATAGGCTACTCCGTCGTTGGCTAATGTCGCAGTAGCGTACGCCAATTGCAACGGCGTAACCAAACTGTAGCCCTGACCGATACCAACCGAAACCGTGTCGCCGACATACCACTTTTTTTTGTGACGTTTCTGCTTCCACTCTTGTGATGGCATCAAACCAGAAACCTCACCTTTCATATCAATACCGGTTTTCTTACCGAACCCGAACTCCGAAAAAAAGCTATATATGCTGTCTATTCCCAATTCGGTGGCCAGCCCGTAATAATAAGTATCGCAAGACACCACGATGGATTTAAACAAGTCTACGCTGCCATGTCCTTCCTTTTTCCAATCGCGGTATCGTCGACTACTGCCAGGCAGTTTGAAATAACCTGGGTCACTAATAGTGTAGCTAGGTGTGCGCATGTTGTAATGCAGCCCAGCCAATGCCATGAACGGCTTGATGGTAGAACCTGGTGGATATTGGCCACGCAATGCGCGATTGTTGAGTGGGAGATCAGGCGAGTTGTTCAGTTCATCCCAACTCTGTTGATCAATACCTTCAATGAACAGGTTTGGATCGTATCCCGGCTTGCTGACAAAGGCCAATATCTCCCCATTGCTTGGATCTATAGCTACTAACGCCCCACGATAATTTCCAAACGCCTGCTCGGCGATTCCCTGCAATTTGGCATCTATCGTTAGTATTAAGTTGCTGCCAGATACAGGAGGGGTGCGCGACAGTACTCGCACCTCGCGCCCATCCGCATCAACTTCCACCTGCTGAAAGCCGGTTTTACCATGCAATTCTCCCTCGTAACTCTGCTCGATGCCAGTCCTGCCTATGTAGTCCGAGCCACGATAATTAGCTTCTATTTCATCCTTTTCCAGTTGCGCAATATCACGCTCATTAATACGACCGACGTAACCAAGCAAATGAGAAATCTGCTTGTGGTACGGATATTCACGGAACAAGCGCGCCTTAAGTTCCACGCCGGGAAAACGATAGCGCTGTACAGAGAAGCGTGCCACCTCTCCATCCGTTAGGCGACTGCGTATTGGCAAGCTCTCAAATTTACGGTTATTGGCCAGCAATCTCCTAAATCGCTTGCGATCTCCGGGTTGAATATCAATTAACTTTGCAAGTTCATCAATCGTCGTCTTCAGATCGGCCACTTTGCTTGAGGTGATCTCTAAAGTATAAGCAGAATAATTCTGTGCCAGAATCACGCCGTTGCGGTCGAATATCAAGCCGCGACTGGGCGCAATGGGCTCGATGGAGATGCGATTTTTTTCTGCCAGAGTTTGATAATGGTTCTGTTGTATCACCTGCAAATAAACAAAACGCGCCAGCAGTATTAGCAGTAGCAGTAACACAAACCCTATGCTTAGCGCCAAACGCAGCCGAAAATTATGGATTTCTCGTTGAGTGTCTTTAAATTCAATGTGACGATTCATGCCTGATCAGGTGCTGCACGGGGATTACGCAAAGCCTGCAACAATATGGTCATTGGTGCCCATAACAAGGCTGAAACCACACTACCAATGAAGTATTCCCATGGAATATTGCCGTGAAGCTGCCAATGCACCACGGCATACACCGTATATGCAAGCAAAAACAACGGGAAAATCTGCAAGGCCTGCTGGTGTAAATTGAACATCAACACTCTGCGATAAAACACGATGCCGCTAAAAGCTAATACCGAATATGCCAGTGCATGCTGCCCAAAGAGACTTGCATCAGCCACGTCGGCAAGTATACCTACCGTCCACGCAATGCTAATACCAACATGGTAGGGTTTGTGCATGCACCAGTAGAGCAATACCAGCGCGACAAAATCTGGACGGAACGCCAACCAGATACCTTGCCATGGCAACCAATTGAGCAGCAGCGCAACAAATAAGCTAGCCGCGATAAAAACACGACTGACAGGCAATTGAAACTCCTGATCTTGCTGAATGCGATCACTCACCGCCCCCTCCGTTTGAATTTTTGGAATTGTCGGTTGCGGCCTCCATACCTTCTGGGCGCTCCGGGAACTTCAGTAACGCAGACAAAATCAACAGTTGGCGCCTCTTGTCCACTCCCGCAATCGGAGCACACAGAATGCGCGCAAAAGGATAGGCGGGATCGCGCTCAACATGGATTATCTTGGCCACCGGCAGGCCGGGTGGATAAGTGCCATCAATGCCGGAAGTAACCAACACGTCGCCATTCTGAATGTCAGAGCTAATGGGCATATAGCGCAGCGCCAGCTCACCGGCATCACCAGAACCGAACACCACTGCGCGCAAACCATTGCGCAGCACCTGCACTGGCACGGAGTGATCCTTATCAGTAATTAACGTGACCTCGCTCATCCAAGGATAAACACGTGTAACCTGACCGACAATACCGCTATCATCCATCACTACTTGTCCGGTTAGCACATTTGCCTGTGTGCCCTTGTCCAATAATATTTTGCGATTAAAGATGTCTCGTGCGACATACATGATTTCGGCTAGCTGCATTGGGTAATCGGCGCGCTGCTGCACCAAAAGAAGGGTACGCAAGTGCTGATTCTCCCCCTTCAGCACCTCCAGCTGTAGCAACTGTGCGCTATCTAAAGTGTGCTGATGGCGCAATTCAACGTTATCGCGAATCAAGCTGTTATGGGAGGAAAAGAAATCATCGACCTCATGCCATAGTTTACTTGGTGCCGTCACTAACCGCTGCAGAGGGTATACCAAGACTGAAATACCACTACGTATGGATTCCAAGTATCGATATCGCACATCCACGAACACTAACAGCAATGAAAGGAGCGCGAAAAATACCAGCCGGATGGCAGGAGAGGGGCCTCGATTGAAGAAGCGAAGGGGCTGGCTTTGTTCCATTAGGGTGTTTCAACAGCCATTTTCGCTTACAATTCTCAGTTACAACACCAACACTACTTTCCTTCCGCTTACGGAAGGAAAGTCAAAAGAGAAGGGAGTTATTAGGCTGCATTAATTTAAAATTATCCACACTGTTAAATTTGCTGCTTAATCGCTGGTGAAAATTCCGCTGAAGTTATCCATCCGGTCAAGAGCCATGCCGGAACCGCGCACCACGCAGGTAAGTGGGTCATCCGCAACCAACACAGGCAAGCCAGTCTCTTCCATCAATAAGCGGTCGATATCACGCAGCAATGCACCGCCGCCAGTCAAAACCATACCCTTTCTGGCAATATCCGAACCCAGTTCAGGGGGGGTCTGCTCTAGCGCGATCTTCACAGCGCTGACAATATTATTAAGTGGATCAGTGAGGGCCTCCAGTATTTCATTGCTGGAAATGGTAAAGCTGCGCGGCACACCTTCCGCCAGATTACGTCCCATCACCTCCATTTCACGCACTTCGCTGCCAGGAAATGCCGAACCAATTTCTTTCTTGATCTGTTCCGCGGTCGTTTCGCCAATCAACATGCCATAGTTGCGGCGAATATAATTAATAATAGCCTCGTCGAACTTGTCGCCACCGACGCGTATGGAACCGGAATGCACTGCGCCGCCAAGTGAAATTACACCTACTTCAGTAGTACCACCGCCAATGTCCACCACCATCGAGCCGCTTGGCTCTTCTACTGGCAGATCAGCGCCTATTGCTGCTGCCATAGGCTCTTCAATCAACTCCACTCGGCGCGCCCCCGCACCATAAGCAGATTCGCGGATAGCGCGCCGCTCTACTTGAGTGGAGCCGCATGGTACACAAATCACGATGCGCGGACTGGGGCTGAGAATGCCAGATTTCTGCACTCTCTTGATGAATTGTTTTAGCATTTGTTCGGTGACGGTAAAATCGGCAATTACCCCGTCCCTCATCGGGCGTATGACAGTAATATTGCCTGGCGTACGTCCGAGCATCTGCTTGGCTGCCAGTCCAACCTGCTGAATCACCTTCTTGTCGTTTGGGCCGCTTCCATGGCGAATTGCCACCACCGAAGGTTCATCCAGCACGATGCCTTTGCCACGTGCCCAGATCAGGGTGTTAGCGGTGCCCAAATCTATCGCTAAATCATTAGCAAAATAGCTGTTAAAAAATCCAAACATGATGAATCCCAGAATAGAAAAAATGCGCCCGATATCGTAAATAAAGAAAAAATGTGCCCGATATCGTAAAAAATTAGTCTCGCAACAATATTTGATGATAACCTATTAAGCTACCTTTAATAAAGATAAAGAATTCAGCTTATGTCGCTCAGCATCAATGATGTCTATAAGGTCGCACGGCTGGCCCGACTAGGAATGACCGAGCAAGAGGCACAAACGGCGCACGACCAGCTTTTGAATATTTTTGGCTTGATTGCCGAAATGCAGGCTGTCGATACTAATGGGATTGCACCGATGTCACACGCTCAGGATATAACCCAACGCTTGCGTAAAGATGTGGCCACGGAACTCAATCAACGTGAGCTATTCCAGGCTGCAGCCCCACAAGTTAAAAATGGATTATATTTAGTACCACAAGTCATAGAATAACTATCCAGTTCCAAGACCATGCTTAATTCCAGTTTGCTACAGCTAGGCGCAGCATTGCGCAGCAAGAAAATTTCCAGCGTTGAGTTGACGCAACTGTACCTTGATCGCATTGCCGCACTCAACTCAAAATTCAACGCCTACATCACGGTTAATGAAGAGATGAGCTTGGCACAGGCACGCGCAGCCGATGTTCAGTTGGCGCAATCCAAAACCAACGCTCTCACTGGCATTCCCATTGCTCAAAAAGATATATTCTGTGCAATGGGCTGGCGGACTACTTGTGGCTCGAAAATGTTGTCTGATTTCATTGCCCCCTACGATGCACATGTGATTGAGCAATTCAACAGCGCTGGAGCGGTAAATCTAGGCAAGACCAACATGGACGAGTTCGCCATGGGTTCCAGCAATGAAACGTCTTACTTTGGCACTGTAAAAAACCCCTGGAACAACAACGCCGTGCCTGGCGGCAGTTCCGGTGGCAGTGCAGCAGCTGTGTCAGCACTCTTATGCGCAGCAGCCACCGGTACTGACACTGGTGGCTCTATACGCCAACCAGCGGCACTATGCGGTATCTCAGGCCTGAAACCAACTTACGGCGTAGTTTCCCGCTATGGCATGATCGCCTTTGCCTCCAGCTTGGATCAAGCCGGGCCAATGGCGCACAGCGCAGAAGATTTGGCGCTGATGCTGAATGTAATGGCTGGTTTCGATGAACGTGATTCCACAAGCCTGCAACGTGAAACAGAAGATTACGCACGAGATTTAAATAAGCCGCTGAATGGTCTACGCATCGGTCTGCCCAAAGAATTCTTCACTGCAGGTTTGAGTGCAGATGTCGCGCCAGCGATCGAAGCGTCCATTGCCGAATATAAAAAACTAGGTGCCAGCGTGGTAGATATCAGTCTGCCCAACTCGCGCTTGTCTATCCCGGTGTATTACGTGCTGGCTCCGGCAGAAGCCTCCAGCAATCTGTCACGATACGACGGTGTGCGTTACGGCTACCGCACACCGGAATACACCAATCTTGCGGACATGTATGAAAAATCCCGCGCGCAAGGTTTCGGTGAAGAAGTGAAGCGGCGCATCATGATCGGCACATATGTACTATCGCATGGTTATTACGACGCCTATTATTTGCAGGCACAGAAAATTCGCCGCCTGATCGCTCAGGACTTTGTTGAAGCATTCAAGCAATGTGACGTCATCATGGGGCCAACGACGCCCTCCACTGCCTTCAATCTGGGCGAGAAAAACGATGATCCGGTACAGATGTACCTCTCCGACATCTATACCATCGCGGTAAATCTCGCAGGCCTGCCCGGCATGTCTATCCCGGCAGGCTTCGGCGGCAATGGCCTGCCCGTTGGCTTGCAAATTATAGGCAATTATTTCGACGAGTCGCGTATGCTAAACGTGGCACATCAATATCAGCAGGTGACCGATTGGCACACCCGCACTCCGCAACATATCGAGGGGTAAGGAACCGCACCATGCAATGGGAAATCGTTATCGGACTGGAAGTGCATGCTCAACTCTCGACCAGCAGCAAGATTTTTTCTGGCGCTTCGACCACGTTTGGCGCAGAACCCAACACACAGGCTTGCGCGGTAGATTTGGCGCTGCCTGGCGTATTGCCAGTGCTAAACCGTGGCGCGGTGGAACGTGCAATCAGGTTTGGCCTTGCGGTTGGCGCGCACATTGCGCAACGCTCTGAGTTTTCACGTAAAAACTATTTCTATCCTGACCTGCCCAAGGGGTACCAGATCAGTCAGTTTGATTTACCGATAATTGGCCAAGGCTCGTTGACTATTCAGGTCCCGACAACGACCGCAGGGAAAACGTATAAAAAAGTGGTTCGTCTGACCCGTGCACATCTTGAAGAAGATGCAGGAAAATCATTGCACGAAGATTTTCATGGCATGACAGGCATCGATCTCAACCGGGCTGGAACACCTCTGCTGGAAATAGTTTCAGAACCGGACATGCGCTCTGCCGCCGAGGCTGTGTCCTATGCCAAAATGCTGCATACCTTGGTGCGCTGGATCGGCATCTGCGATGGCAACATGCAGGAAGGGTCGTTCCGCTGCGATGCAAATGTCTCCGTTCGTCGCCCAGGGGCTGAATTAGGCACACGACGCGAGATCAAAAACCTTAATTCATTCCGCTTCCTGCAGCAGGCCATTGAGTATGAAGCACAGTGGCAGATAGATACACTGGAAAACGGCGGGACCATCCATCAAGCGACAGTGCTGTTCAATTCCGACAAGGGTGAAACCCGCGCCATGCGCAGCAAGGAAGACGCGCACGATTACCGTTATTTCCCAGATCCTGACTTGTTGCCGTTAACGATTGATAACGAATTGATCGAGCAAATACGCGGCACGCTCCCCGAGTTGCCTTTGTCCAAACAGGCACGATATGTTGCAGATCTCGGTCTATCTGACTACGACGCCGATACTTTGACCGCCTCACGAGAAATGGCGGATTTCTTCGAAGCTACACTAAACGAAGTCCCCAAGGAAGCAAAGCTGTGTGCCAACTGGCTGATGGGTGATGTAAGCGCCTCACTTAACCGTGAAGATCACGATATTACACAATGTCCGATCTCACCACAGCAGCTAGGTGGCATGCTTAAACGCATTGCAGATGGAACCATTTCCAACTCTGCCGCAAAGGAAGTTTTCAAGATTCTCTGGAGTGAAGGCGGTGACCCCGATACCATTATCGAAACAAAAGGTTTAAAACAAATGTCCGATGTCGGCGCAATGGAGGCAATGGTGGACGAGATTATCGCCGCCAACCCCGTGCAAGTTGCCGAATATCGCAGCGGCAAGGAGAAAGTGTTTGGCTTTTTTGTCGGCCTCGCCATGAAGGCCAGCAAAGGCAAAGCCAACCCTGCTCAGATGAATGAAATTCTAAAGCGCAAACTGGCGGGTTAAACGCGTTATTAACTGCGCCCTTACAACCCGCTGGCTTTCAACCAGCCTTCGCCCCAACAGTCGAGAAATTAGGCCAGAAAAAATTCAGTAGCGGTTCGCTTGGGTATACATTACGCCAATCTGACGTAATGCTATTTTTAGAGGTACCCCTTAAGACCCTGGAGCGAGCCTGTCGCTATAACCAATTCTCCTGCCCGAGCATACCGAGAATCACTAATTTTTACTGTGGGTAAGTTGCAAGCTTCACCCTTCAATACCGTAATCGCACGTACTCCCGTGCTAAGGTCTCCAATGGAAAAAATCTGTTTGCCGACATTAACGCACCGCTGGTCAGGAACCGACCTTCCCTGCTGGATGCGGCTTTGTACTTTATCGCTCGCACTTGCTTTTTGCTGCCTGCCTGTACGAGCAGCGGAGCTTGCACCACCTCAGGTGATGCTGGCGAATGTTCTTCGAAGCGAGGTCGCGCTAACAGATTATTGGGTGAGTGAAAAATTTGATGGCATGCGCGGTTACTGGGATGGTGCAAAACTATTGACACGTAGCGGCAAGCATATCGAGACTCCGGTATGGTTCACCGCCGGCTGGCCAAACATTCCTCTCGATGGGGAGTTATGGGTTGGCCGTGGCCAGTTTTCCCGTACAATTTCCACCGTCAGAAAAAACATTCCCGACGAAGCTCAATGGCGCATGCTGCACTTCATGGTATTCGATCTGCCAGCGCATCCAGGTAGCTATTCCGAACGCAATGCGGCACTACAGCCTGTCATCACACAGATCGGGCAACCATGGGTGCGCCACGTTGAGCAGTTGAAAGTGGCCGATCATACCGCATTGAGAGAAATGCTTAAGCGGGTGGTCAAGCAGGGCGGTGAAGGTCTGATGCTACATCGCGGCACCTCACTTTACCAAGCAGTTCGCAGCGACGACTTATTAAAACTAAAACCCTATGAAGACGCTGAAGCCAAGGTAGTAGCTCACCTGCCGGGCAAAGGTAAGTATGCAAACGCATTAGGAGCATTGGAAGTGGAAACGGCTGACGGATTGCGTTTTCGGCTGGGTTCTGGTCTATCTGACGCCAATCGGCACCATCCGCCCCAGTTGGGGAAATGGGTAACTTACCGTTATAACGGACTGTATAAAAAAACAGGCATCCCACGGTTTGCCCGCTTCATACGAGTACGCGAAGATATGACGCTTTCAGGACAAGCAGTGAAGCCTTGAATAGCATTCATTGAATTCCAATCAAGGGTACATTACAACGTCTTGCGCGGCTTGCGTGGAGCCTGTGAAAACACAAAATCATATAACCAGTTAGGCAACAGCTTAAGCATGCGTCCAACCAACCCCATCTGCCATGGCACTACCGCAAATGACTTGCGGGATGCAATTGCTCGTGCGATACGGCGCGCGGCTTCGTCGGCAGGCAAAATAAAAGGCATGGGGTAAGGATTAACGGCAGTCATCGGCGTTTTAATGTAGCCAGGACAGATGGTAACTGCGCGCACTCCACTATCACGCAACTCGACACGTAAACTTTCCATATAAGAGATCAGCGCCGCCTTGGATGCAGAATAAGCACTCGCCCCCGGCAACCCTCGAAATCCTGCCACACTAGCGATACCAACCAGCGCACCATGCCCGACCTCACGCATAGGCACAAGAAACGGCTGAAAAGTTTTCATTACACCCACCATATTGATATCCATCATCTGCTGGAAAATATCAATGTCCTCGGCATATTCAGTAAGCGTACCGGCACTAATACCAGCATTAGCAATCACGATATCCGGAGCACCCATGTGCGCGATGAAGCTCTGCGCAGCCGCTTGCACGGCAGCCGAGTCACGCACATCCAATGGGTAACAATAAACCTGTTGAGGGAATTGCTCAGAGAGACTTTGCAGGCAATCAGCGCGACGGGCAAGCACCCCAACTATCGCGCCTTGCTTAAGATAATGGTGAGCCAGCGCCAGACCCAAGCCGCTGGATGCGCCGCTGATAACGACGCGTTGTGCGGCCACTAATCTTTGACCACACGCTCCTTGCGTGCCTTGTCGACCATAGCGTTCAACACTGTAATGCTTTTATCTGGTCCCAGGCCGCTAATCAGATATTTCCCGTCAACTGTCAGCGACGGTGTGCCGCGAATACCATAGATCTTCGCCAATTGTTTGCTGCGTGTTATCTTGCTTTGTATGGTGAAAGAATTATAGGCATCGCTGAATTTCTTGCGATCCACGCCACGCTGGCCAACAAAGTCAACGATCTTGTCTTTGCTGCTGAGATCAATGTTGTTCACATTCCAAGCATTAAACAGGTCATCATGTAGCTGTTTTTCCTGTCCCAACAATTCCAACGTGTAGTAAGTACGTGCCATCGGCTCCCACGATTTATTGAAAATGGTCGGCACATAGATCAGCTCGACATCCTTGGCCATCTTTTTTTCCCACGCAGTTATCGCTGGGTGCAAGTCGTAACAGTGTGAGCAACCGTAGAAGAAAAATTCCAACACTTCAATTTTACTATTTGCATGCGACGGCTGTGACGTATGGAGCACTTTGTAATCCTTACCAAGTACAGGCTCAGCAAAAACTGGATTAACACATAACAAAGCCAGGACCACAAAAATCTGTTTAATGAATCTCATATCTATCTCCATGCAAAGTTTAAGACTGCAAACAAAAATATACCATATAGCGCCGTTATACAAACATTACTATTTGTTTATGATGCATATTTTTCATTCTAGTGTATGAAACGCTATACTACTTTTCCACAATACTGCCTGACAACCAAAACTTAATACAGTTTCATGCAAACAAATTAAAGAGCGTTCAGACTAAAAGCTAAATAAATTTAGAGTGCCTCTATAAATTCAAATTTCTAAGCAAGACAAGGCGCGAGTAAACAATTTGAATGCGGTATATGGTTGATATGTAGGCGATAATTTTATCCAACAAACATACGTTTTCGCCTATTGCGCAAGCATTGGAGTAGCACTCACCCCATTTCGTTTCAACGCGCCTTGTGCTTTATTCATTTCCTCTCTGCCCATATAGGGGCCAACGTGCACGCGATGCCACACCCCTCTATCAGGAATAATCGCGATTTGCACACTGGCTTCTATACCGAGCATAGCCAACTTGGCTTTTAATCTATCTGCATCATCCGCATTGGAAAATGAACCCGCCTGTAAAAAATAAATTTCTTTCGCAGTAGCATTACCCGCAGGCTTGGCAGGTGCAGGCTTATTCGCTTCCGTTACCGTATTCTCACGTTTTTTTTTAATATCTTCCGTTGAATCTTGTTTGTCGGTCAACACCTCGTAAAATTCAAAGCGCGGCTTATCGTTATCCTCGTCTGATACAGCCGCCGAAGAAGTGGGTGCCTGAGCAGTTTTTGCTGTGGATGTGGGAAACCGATTCTCAGAGTCCGGCGCAAGCTTAGTTGTTCCATTCGACACATTATTTACGAACGCGCCGGGCGTTTTTAAAATATACCATGCCACCCCACCCGCAATAATCAGCCCCACTACCACTCCGACCAAAATGCCAGTCATTAGCAGACTGCCTTGGCGCGGCGCGGCGGATTGAGTGTTACTATTTTTACTCATATAACCAATCTTTAAAAAATTTCATGCATTCTTGCAAAGTTCGTCGCACAACCCAATAGAATCGGCAACTCCACATTTCATTTCGACCTCGTGGGCTTTCATCTCAGTGAAAGGAAGCCAACCTACATTTTTTCCGGTGCGGAAACACCCAGCAGTTCTAAGCCGTTGCGCATTGCTTGCGCCACCGCAGCAATCAACGCCAACCGTGCCTGCTTAATGCCTTCCTCCTCAACCAGAAAGCGTGAAGCATTATAATAGCTGTGAAAATCAGCGGCCAAATCTTTCAAATAGAATGCGATCAGGTGCGGTGCCAAATCTTCCGCAGCGCTTTCGATTACTTGCGGGTAATCAATCAGGCGTTGCAACAAGGCGCGCTCGTAGTCACTCTCCAGAACACTTACATCGGCTTGGCTAAGCGCCGCAGCATCGCCGCCCCACTGGCCCAATACGCTACAAATACGCGCATGAGCGTACTGAATATAATACACAGGGTTTTCATTGCTCTGTGATTTTGCCAGATCAATGTCGAACACCAGTTGAGAATCGGGATGGCGCGCCGCCAGAAAGAAGCGCGTCGCATCGCAACCCACTTCATCAATCAAGTCACGCAGCGTGACGTAACTGCCCGCGCGTTTGGATATTTTCACCTCTTCGCCATTGCGCAGTACTGTCACCATCTGGTGCAGCACATAATCCGGCCAGCCTTGCGGAATGCCAACGTCCAAAGCTTGCAGTCCCGCGCGCACGCGTGTGATAGTGCTGTGATGATCTGCACCCTGTTCGTTAATGACGCGGGTAAAGCCGCGTCGCCATTTATCCAGGTGATAAGCCACATCCGGCACAAAATAAGTAAAATTGCCATCGCTCTTGCGCATTACACGGTCTTTGTCGTCACCAAAATCTGTCGTGCGCAGCCATAGTGCATTGTCCTGCTCATACGTGTGGCCGCTGGCAATAAGCTTGCTGACAGCCTCCTCCACTTTACCGTCGGTGTAGAGTGCAGACTCTAGCGAATGCACATCGAAATTTACGCCAAAGGCGCGCAAATCGAGATCTTGTTCACTGCGCAAATAAGCTACCGCAAAATGGCGGATGGCAGTGGCATCATTCACATCACCAGATGCCCGCTCATGCTGATCGACGGCTTCCACTGCTTCTTGCGCCAAATACGCACGGGCGACATCAGTGATGTAATCGCCGCGATAACCATTTTCAGGCCACGATGGATCGACAGGTGTCACACCCTTGCAGCGTAATTGTACTGATAGCGTGAGATTGTCGATCTGCGCACCAGCATCGTTATAGTAAAACTCTCGCGTTACATTCCAACCTGCCGCCTGCAACACGCGGCACAAACAATCACCCACCGCTGCACCGCGCCCATGCCCTACATGCAGCGGCCCCGTTGGATTGGCAGAAACAAACTCCACCTGTAACTTACGACCCGCACCCAGATGAATATGACCGTAGCTCGCTCCTGCCTGCAGCACGCTACGCACCACATTCTGTTTGGCTGCAGTAGTAATGAACACATTAATGAAACCCGCTCCCGCAATCTCCACCTTTTCCACCACTTGAGATGCAGGTAAGGCCGCGATCAAAGCTTGCGCGATATCACGTGGTGATTTGCGCAATGGCTTAGCCAGCTGCATCGCCAGATTACAAGCGTAATCACCATGCTGCACCTGTTTGGGACGCTCGATGAGGATATTGGTCTGTGTCGCTTCAGGTGCAACAACATGCATAGCCTGCGCAAACAATTCGGAAAGATGGGATTTGAAATTCAAGACAGCAAGCATTACACAACTCATTCACAATAAGCGCGAATTATAGCACTTGATAGGGCTTACCCATTGGCCGGGAACAACTGCCCAGACCTCTAAAAATCCAATGATCGTCACAATACGATGTCAATCTAAAAATTATCGCCTACATATCAATTGCATGCCGCGCTCAATTTTATTTCGTGCCTTGCCTTGTCTGGAAATTTGAATTTTTAGAGGTGCCCTGACAGTACTTTCGCACACGCATTGAATCATCTCGTCGTTCTTAAACCAGATGGTTCCAACTACAAGTTATTGCGAGTCAGGGGAATGGTTCATAGATCCCCTGTGATGTTAGGCTTCATTTCATTCAACTTAACCTATCGAGCTGCACCTTCTGGGTTTGATGAGCCGCACCGAGTAGAATGTCGACATGCATAAAACTATCGAAAGATAGTTCGAAAATGTACGGCAAAAAACTCAGCTAACGCCCTGTTACGCTCCATTATTGGACACAGATAAACGACACAAACTTATGATACTTTCAAAACAGTGGCATATCTTTAGTGCCGCACCGCACCGCGTCATGTTCTTCGGCGGCGCACTGCAAGCTATCGCCGTAATGGTGTGGCTGCTGACTGAATTGCTGACAAGCTATGGTGTGCTCTGGCACCCCATAGCTTGGGCAATTGCACCAAGTGCCGCCCACGCATGGTTAATGATGTACGGCCTGTTTCCGTTTTTCATGTTCGGCTTTCTGATGACGACCTATCCACGTTGGATGAAAGGTAGTGACATTCCGCCACATCGCTATGTGCCCGCCTTTTTGCTGCTCATGCTAGGGGCTGTCAGTTTCTATATCGGGCTATTGATTAGCCATACCCTATTGATTATTGCCATCTTCAGCACGCTATCGGGATGGCTGCTGGCACTGTATGCACTGTTGCGCGTATTGCTTGACACTACACACCAAAACAAACGTCACCCGCAACTCATTTTTGTCGCACTAAGCCTGGGATGGTGCAGCCTCGTTGCCTATCTAGTCTGGTTATTGAGTGGCAACGCAGCATGGTTGTATTTCTCTATTCAAGGCGGATTGTGGCTATTTTTGTTACCGGTATTTTCCAGTGTTGCACATCGCATGATTCCATTTTTCACCGCCAGTGCGCTGACGCATAACTATATCCCGAGCCCGCATTGGGCTTGGTGGGTCATATTGGTTGCCAGCGCGGGCCATGGTCTGCTACAAATGAATCATGCAACTGCCTGGCTTTGGCTATGCGACGCGCCACTGGCACTCGTGGCGCTCTATTTAACGTACAGCTGGGGATTACGGCGCAGTCTAAAATTCCCATTGCTGGGAATATTGCACATCGGTTTTGCCTGGCTTGGAATCGCCATGCTGCTGTTCACCGTGCAAAGTTTTATGCTATTCATCAGCCATGGTGAAACTTTTATCTGGGGACTTGCACCTTTGCATGCACTGACCATAGGCTGCTTCTCCACTTTACTGATCGGCATGGCCACACGCGTCACACTCGGTCATTCTGGGCTGCCGATGAAAGTGGGTAAACCCATCAATTTAATGTTTATCGGAATACAGCTTGTTGCCATACTGCGCGTGCTGGCAGACATATTACCCATACAAACTGGACACTGGCTGTATGTCGCTGCTGGGGCAGTCTGGCTGGCGTGTTTTGGGTCTTGGGCGGTGCGCTATTTTCCTGTCTACTGGCGACCACGCACCGATGGTCGGCCTGGTTGAGCTGCACTTACAACATATCACTCAATTGAACGCGCATGGTAATAATGCTGCCCCTGATGATTAAGCTCGCCATGCCTGTTTCCCTTACCCCAGCCCTCTCCCAGTGGGAGAGGGCGATTTCAAGCCGTTTCCTGGTAAAGGTATTTCTGAAAGCTGCTAAACACCTTGCCGATTTCCTCCGGCCTGCCTAGATCAGCCACGGCATCCGCAATTGAATCGTGATACTTCAGGCATAGCAGCGGCTTCAGCTTTGCCGAATCGAGTTCCTCCACGCCGACGCTGACATAGTGCGAAAGCACGAAGTCGAGGAAGACCTGTTGTTTGCTGTTGAAGTGGGTGTTGATGAATGCCATCGCCTGGGCAGCGCGTTCTTCGCGAGTAAGCGGTGCCAGAGCATAGGCCACATGGGCCAGTACATCGAACAGGTCACTCTTCTCCGCGTCGATAATCCTCTGCATCTCGGCCAAATGATCCTTGCTAAAGCCTTTTTCGGCGAGCCCCTCCAGCAGCTTCCTGCGCGTATCCGGCGCGCCCCACAAGTCGCGCAGCTCTTCCTCATCCTTGAAAAATTCGGGCAGCTTGCCGAACAGCGCTTCCATGAACTGCTGTGCCGACATCGGCGTGCCGTCCGGGTGCCAGAAGCTAGTCACCATCATGTGCTGAATGGTGCGCGTCTTGCCGTCAGCGAGTTTGATCTTGGCCTTGATCTTTTTCATGCAAACACAGGGGCGCTGGCCGCAAATTCGGCACGGTACCTTCTCGCATTTGCAAGGTTGTTTACCGCAGACGTAACAAGGTGTCGGAGGTTCGTTCATGCACACACAAGGAGAGTGATTGCACACATGGCAGGTCTCGGGCTCAAGCGCCTCCCCATCCCACTCCGGGTCATTGAAATGATGGTGTGCCCTCACGAAATCGTAGATCGTAAAGTAGTCCTTGCCATCATAGAGTCGCGTGCCGCGACCGATGATCTGCTTGAACTCGATCATCGAATTGATAGGCCGCAGCAGCGCGATATTGCGCACGTTGCGGGCGTCCACGCCGGTCGAGAGCTTCTGCGAAGTGGTCAGAATAGTGGGAATGGTCTTCTCGTTATCCTGAAAATCGCGCAGGTTTTGTTCGCCCAACGCGCCATCATCGGCCGTCACCCGCTGGCAGTAATTCGGGTCAGTGCTGCTCTTCGTCTGGTTGATCAGATCCCGTATCACCATCGCATGCGCTTGGTTCGCGCAGAAGACCAGCGTTTTTTCCCGCTGGTCGATCTGCAACATGAAAATCTCGACCCGCTTTTTTTCCCGCTCTCTGATCTCGATGATCTTGTTGAAGTCGGCTTCCTCATAGCGCTTGCCCGCCTCGATCTCGCCCTCGACCAGCGTGTCATCGGACGTATAGACGTACTCGTCGAGCGTTGTGGAAATCTGTTTCACCCGGAACGGCGTCAGGAAGCCGTCATTGATGCCGTCCTTGAGCGAGTAAACGAACACCGGCTCGCCGAAGTAGGCATAAGTATCCACGTTATCGCGACGCTTGGGCGTGGCAGTCAGGCCTAGCTGCACGGCAGGGGCAAAGTAATCGAGGATGCCGCGCCAGTTGCTTTCGTTATTTGCCCCGCCCCGGTGGCACTCGTCGATCACGATAAAGTCGAAAAAATCCGGCGGATACTCGCCGAAATACCCCTCGACAGACTCGGGAACCGCCAAAGACCCGGTGGCTGAGTCTGCCGAAGCCATGAAGGTCTGGAAGATGGTAAAGAAAATGCTGCCGTTCTTCGGCACCTTGCCCTTCCTGCGGATATCCTCCGGGGCGATGCGAACCAGCGCATCTTCGGGAAAGGCGGAAAAGGAGTTGAATGCCTGATTAGCCAGAATATTGCGGTCGGCCAGAAACAGGATGCGCGGCCGCCGCGTCGGTTCGTTCTCCGTTTTCCAGTCGTTCAGGTTCCAGCGGCTGTGAAATAATTTCCACGCGATCTGGAAGGCGATGAAGGTCTTGCCCGTGCCAGTCGCCAGCGTCAGCAGAATGCGCTGCTTCTGGTCGGCGATGGCCTCAAGCACCCGCTCTATGGCAATGTCCTGATAGTAACGCCCCTGAAAGTAGCCGCCCCGATCCTCGAACGGCACAGCCGCAAAGCGGTCGCGCCAGGCGTTATGAGCGGAAAAAGTGCGGTTCCACAATTCCTCCGGCGAGGGATAGCGCGGCAACTCACCCTCGATGCCGGTGTGCATGTCGATGCCGTAGATACTCTGCCCGTTGGTGGAATAGGTGTAGCGAACGGCCAGCTTGCCCGCGTAATCCTTGGCCTGTCCCACGCCCTCTGTCAGCGCCTTGCCCCAGGCCTTGGCCTCGACCACGCCCAGCTTGGTATTGCGATACTCCAGCAGGTAATCGGCGGTGAGCCCTTTGCCGCGCTTGCCATGACCCTCGATGCGGCCGAGCGTGATCGGATACTCGCGGCGAATGCGGCTGCCTTCGACCACGCCCCAGCCCGCCGCTGAGAGGGCGGGATCGATGTGTTCGGCTCGGGTTTCAGCTTCGTTCATGAGTGCATATGGATTTGCATTTAATGACTTATTGCTTTGAATTTACAAGATTTTTTTCTATTGCAAAAACAAATACGGATTTGCTTTTAAGCACTTTCAGACCCAGAAAGGCAGGAAACGTGCATACCAAGTCGAACTCGATTCCGACTCGTCGGGCTTGATTAATTCCGCTTTCTTCGTTTCCCCGATTACCGTGGTCTTAAATGCGGCTTAGCCTGATTGGATGCTCGCGCCGGATACGGCTGCCCCCAAAACCATACCCCAACCCGCTGCTGCTAGCTCATGGTCGATGTATTCGGCGCGGATTTCGGCTTCGTTCACAGTTGCTTATTCCTGTTAAGTGGATCAAAATTTCAACTGGTGACAAGCCTTCACTGGTTGGAAACTTGCTAGAGGCTTCAGCATATATAATTCCGACTTCGTTCACCTGCAACTCTTTGCGTAGCAACACAAGCTACCGAAAAACCTCTTCTGAACGCCTGATGTATTCAAGGAAGTTGATACACGGAACAGAAGCTTTAGCCATGTCACACACCGCCGGAATTTTTCTTTTGTAAAGCTCTTGAGGTAGTATAGGTTGTCGCGCCTCGTCTGAGACCAATTCGGCCCTATGGGCGCGTGTTGTGGCAATTATAAGAATGTCGTTTTCCCCAACTCCTTTGGGATGAAAGTTATCGCCTACAATGCTAAGTAGTCCTTTAATCTTCACGGCATCTTGTAGAATAGAGTTGTTGATTGCCAGTTGCTCCAGACTGTTGTCTATAAGCCATTCGCCACAATCTGGTGTTTTGTTTTCCACTTCTTCAAATGCCACGCTTGGCATCACCAGTCTCTTTTTTTCAATCTCTGCTGCCATCCATTCCCACAATCCTGGAAACTGACGCACTGGATAGTTATCCCATGCGTAAATCATGGATGAAGCATCAAAGACCTGCATAGTGGCGCTCCAACTGATGCAGGTCTTTGATCTTCAGACTATCGAGATAACTACTCGCCTTGGCCAGTGTAATATGACGCGCGTACAGCGCGTCCAGTACCGTCCGTACAAACGTATCGCCAAAAATATGCTTGGGCTCTCTGTGTCGGTACTCCCGACTCCCACCATTTTTTTGTTCAGTTACCGACCGCGCCCGCCATTGCCGATAGGCCTCATATTGACTTTGTGGTAAGCGGCCTGCATCCAGCAATCGCCGCAAAATCACTTCGCCACTCACGCCCCATGCCTTGCGTGGCTGTGCAAGCCACTCATCATATTGAGATGCATCATTGGGCCGTTCTGCATCTCGGATGCTTGCCAGAAAAGAATCCGGGACCAAGAGGTGCCCAGCAAAGGCATTGGCATCACGCTCTTGGCCTTGATAGGACTGCAAGTCACGTTCGTCATCAATCGAACTGGTCTTGTGCAGCAGCAAGTGTCCCAACTCGTGCATGAGCGTGAACGACTGCTGGGACTCCCAGGCCAGCTTCTTGATTACAATCACCGGACAGGTCGAGTCGTACAGGACAAAACCGAGAATCGGACTCTGCTTGGCAATTTGCCACTTGCCGTTGTAGCCGTTACTTTGAAAAACCAATACACCTTGCGCTTCGATCGCTTCGCGGTAGGAATCAAATTTATTCTGATCACCGAGACCAAGCCATTGGCGAGCGATGCGAGCCGACTCGCGCGGATATTGTCGGGGCAAGTCTGGTGGACTAAATCGTGGCCGGTCAGCGTCATCCAGGTCTTCACGTAGGCTCAAGTACACCTCCCGCTGCTTTTCTACTCGTTCGATCAGCGTTTTGAGCTTTGCAGACAACTCCGGCTTCTGGTTGGCCAAGGTGCGGAACTGTGGCGTATGCACCTGCGCTTCATCGACCGGCTCATCCTCAAGAAAGAATAAAACTCCCCGTCCAAAATACTCGGCAACTTTGCGCAACTGATTGAACGTCATGCCTTCACCCGCCATGACGCGCTCCATGCTGGCTACTGCGATGCCCAGTTCTGTCGCAAGATCACCCGGCGTTATGCCGTGGTCGGCACAACACCAAGCGATACGATCTGGGTTAATTAACTGAATACGTTCCATACGGGCATTATATCTGAGCGAGTTGCCATTCGCCCTGCCGTGTGGGAGTTTGTTACAGCGCACCAGAAAATGCCTGATGCAGCAGCGACTTTTTTAACGTCTCCAGCGCACCGAGCTTGCGTTGGCAAGTGGATTCGAGGCGTTGGGTTTCAGCTTCGTTCATCGTTTAAAGAAATCTGCGTCAAGAGTTCAAACAATGGCCGATTGATATAAAAGTTTTTGCGGCCAATTTTTTTCTTTTCCACAAACCCATTTTTAGCAAGCGTATCCAAATGTTTTGCTGCAGTAATACGTGAAACACCTAAATCTTTTTCTACAAGCTCGATCTTGGTGTAAGGATAGCGAAATAAATTATTCAGCAAATCCTGGCTATAGATTTTAGGCAGTTCAGCGCGTAAGCGATGCTTGGTTGTTTGCATCAACTCCCGCAAATTTTTAATCAGCTTGATTTCATTTTTGGCAGTAACAGCGATACCCTTCACGATATACACACACCAATCTACCCAGTTATTGGTTTCCCTTGTTAATTGGAGTAGTTGGTAATACTGGCTTTTAGTAGAGGTAATATAACGACTTAAATACAACACAGGCAAATCCAGCAAGCCTTTGCGCTGCAAGATAAGCAAATTGAGAATACGCCCGGTGCGCCCATTGCCATCGTAAAACGGATGGATGCTTTCAAACTGGTGATGCGCAATCGCCATGCGTAATATTGGGTCCAGCTCATCATTAGCATGAATAAAATCCACCAAATCCGCCATCAGCTTCTCTATCACCACGGCATCTTGTGGCGGCTCATACACAATTGCGCCCGTGGTCTGGTTTTTAAGTACCGTGCCCGGCAGCTTCCTGAAGCCAGCATTGCTTTGTTCGACTGCTTCCTGCACGCGCAAAATCGTTCTCAATCGAATCAAACCGGAGTCACGCACGTCCTGATACCCCACCCTTAAAGCGGCGATGTAGTTTTGTACTTCCTTGGCAGCAGGTGAGGCTGAACTGCTTTGGTCGTAGGCATAGAGCTCGTCATGCGTGGTGATGATGTTTTCTATTTCAGAGCTATCTTTCGCCTCCTGGATGGAGAGCGTATCCAACAGAATCGCGCTGTTGGGCAAAGATTCACACAAGCCCTTCAACTCGGCCAAATGGCGGTGCGCCTCGGCCAGGCTTTGCCAGATAGCCTTAACTTCCAGGCTGGCATTTGAAGGTATCTGTAAAGCAATCACACCGTTCGCCTATAAAAACATGATAAGAAATTTCAATTATCTTATCATGTCAGAGATAACATGTATAAAAAAATGAATTTTCTTATCACGTCATGATGGGCATGGTTAAAAAACCGGGTTTTCTATACACATCATTAATTCATAGCTCGCCGGAAAATGCCTGGTGCAACAGAGATTTTTTCAACGCATCAAGCGCGGCGAGCTTGCGCTGGTAAATGGATTCGAGGCATTGGGTTTCTTGGGATGCCTTGCTGATAACCGAAACCATATCTCGCTGAACTGAAAGCGGAGGAATTGCACCGACATCAAGCGCCCGAATATCTTTCATATTTACGTGTTGAACGGTTGCACCGCGCGAATGTGCTAAGAGCTTTTGCTGCATTTGTGGCTGGAGCAGCATCAAAGCAAGAAACTCTGGCTCGAACACTTTCTGGCTAGGGCGAATCAAAACTGTTCGCTGCCCCAGACAGACTTTGAGATTCTCTGGAATAACGGCAACGTTTCCGGCCGGCGCTTCTCTTGCGAGGATTAGGTCGCCGTGATGTGGCTCGGCACGACGAGTCCACTCGTGATAAGTCTCTTCTGAAACACGGTAAACGTTATCAAGTAGTAGTTTGCCTTTCCCTATGTTGGGCGTTCGAATAGAGGGGATTCCTTCTTCTTGCTTCGGGGCTGTCTTGTGTTCGCAATCCACAATCAACTCGCATAGATCAGCCATTGGCTTATGATGATCCACCCAGCCATCGCCGCGCTGGGTAAAGACAGACTGGAGGTGGCTTTCGAACAAGGCACGGACGTTTTGAAGGTTCTTTTCGGCCTTTCCTTTGGCGGTAGCGATGCCGTCAAACACTTTGTCAAGAACGGCGATGATTCGCTGCTGTTCAGAGAGAGGGGGAACGGGAATCGGGTAGCTTTCAATGAAATCCTTAGCTACACGCTTGTGCCCGACAGCGCCCGACATTCGCGCCGCGCCTTCGACTCGAAAATTTTCTCTAGAAAGGTAGTAGTAGAGCCATTCTTTGCCAAGTGTCTTCTCAGGGCGGAACACGATGTATTCGCTAGACCCGAAACCGATTCCATTGGTCAGTCCTTCCGCAATCCCGAGCTTTCCGTTTTCAAAGCAGGGCGTGATTTTCGCGAGCAGGACATCACCGTCCGCGAAGTATGTGTAACTTCCCATGACTGCGGAGAGTGGTTTTACTTGAATCGCCCGCACAAACTTCTCGCCGATGCCCATGTTCTCCATCGGCAGAAACGAGACCAATCCATCGGCGGCTAGAAGACTGCGGGCTTCGCTTTTTGGCGGCTTGATCTGGCAGACTTCGCCCAATTTTTTTACTGGCCACCCTGCCTTCATAACAACACCCTGATGTTCCCCAGCACTTCCGCACTCTCGGCATCCAGCGCGGCGATCTCATCCATGATGTCCTGCGGACTGCGATGCGCGATTTCCTCGCCGCCGTTGGGGTTCTTTACCGATAGATCGAACCCTTCGGCTACGCTCAGGGCATGGGTATCAACAGACCAGCTCTTGGGCGAGTCGGCAAAGGTCTTTTGCAGCTTAATAAACTCGGCGAGGTCGGCGTCGTTGAGCGGGTTGGTCTTGCCCATATTGCGCCCCGGATCGAGCTGATAATACCAAATCTTGCGGGCCTGCCCTGAGCCATGTCGAAGGGTGGGCGCGCCTTTCTCAAAGAACAGCACCACGGTTTTAACGCCTGCGCCCTGGAAGGTGCCGCCGGGGCAGTCAAGGATGGTGTGCACGTTGCAACTTTCCAGCAGCAGTTTGCGCAAGCTCACCGAAGCGTTGTCGGTGTTGGACAGGAAGGTGTTCTTGATGACTACAGCAGCGCGGCCGCCGGCCTTGAGCATTTTGATGAAGTGTTGAAGGAAGAGAAAGGCCGTTTCGCCGGTGCGGATGGGGAAATTCTGCTGGACTTCTTTGCGCTCCTTCCCGCCGAAGGGCGGGTTGGCCAGGATCACATCCATGCGGTCTTTGTCCTGAATGTCGGCGAGGTTCTCGGCCAGGGTGTTGGTATGGGCAATGTTGGGCGCTTCAATGCCGTGCAGGATCATATTCATGATCGCGATGACGTAGGCCAGCGACTTCTTTTCCTTGCCGTAGAAAGTGCGCTCTTGCAGTGTCTTGATGTTGCCGGTGGTAAGGCCGGGCTTGGCCTTGAGGTAATCGAACGCTTCGCACAAGAAGCCCGCCGAGCCACAGGCACCGTCGTAGATGCGCTCACCGATTTTTGGCTGGACCACTTGCACCATGGCGCGAATCAGCGGGCGCGGGGTGTAGTACTCGCCGCCATTCCTGCCCGCGTTGCCCATGTTCTTGATCTTGGCTTCGTACAAGTGCGACAGTTCGTGCTTTTCGGATTGCGAGCGGAAGCGCAGTTCGTCGATGTGGTCGATGATCTCGCGCAGGTTATAGCCGCTGTGGATCTTGTTCTTGATCTCGCCGAAAATTTCGCCAACCTTGTATTCGAGGGTATTTGGCCCGCTGGCCTTTTGCTTGAAAGCGTGCAGGTAAGGAAAAAGCTTGCGGTCCACGAATTCGCGCAGGTCGTCGCCAGTCAGCGCTTTGTTGTGGTCGAGCTTGCCGTCAGCCCCTTTGGGCGCGGCCCAGATTTCCCAGCGGTAGGGCACATCGAGAATGAAGGTGTACTTTTTTCCCTCCAGCTCGGCTTCCATGGCCTTGTCCTGCTCCAGGCTGTCCAGAAATTTCAGGAACAGCAGCCAAGAGGTCTGTTCGGTGTAGTCCAGTTCGCTGGCACAACCGGCCTCTTTCCAGAGGACGTCGTCGATATTTTTAAAAGCTTGTTCAAACATGAAGGACAGATGCTATTCCGAGGTGATGGGCTGTATGAGGCCGAAGGCGCTAATATAACCGGTATCGATGTTGTTAGACGAAAAGCTTGAATCACTTTTCCGCGATGGCCGTTTCTCAATTGCGAAAAAAATTAAATCCTCATCGTTCAGATTCTTCCACAGAGCTATAAGCAAAAAAATGAAGTTCAGCATTATTTGTAACATGCCGGAAATGGAAGGAAAATATGGTCAGCCATGTTTATTGAACTCATCGGGCCAAAACCAGCAATATGATGATGAGCTTGTATGGCTTGAACACATCGTCGCCCAGACTGAAGCAGGCATGCAAGTTCAGTAACTTCGGCAAAGATATCACCCGCAACATTACCTGTCATAACGTCGCGTACTGTGGAAATTCACAAAAAAAAATGACTCAGAGATTATCTGAGCCATTTAAGTTGGTGGTGATAGGTGGAGTTGAACCACCGACCTCAGCGTTATGAGTGCTGCGCTCTAACCATCTGAGCTATATCACCTGGAGTCTTATCGTCGCTTTAGCCAAGCAGCCTTGAATTGCAACGAAGAGCGCGGCATTTTCCATATTTAACCGCCACTTGTCAATCGTGCTGGTACTCGCACTATATGCTTATGTCTGTTCACAAGCCACCATATGCACCGTGCTACCGGCAAACTTATTTTGCAAGGTTACCATTTTCTCAATTATTGATTCGTTTGGAGATTTCAGCACAAATACTGTAAGTTTAAACTTGCTCATAAGCTCCCCCATCTCGGCAGTTTTAATGCCTTTAGCCTGAAGGCTACCTAACGCTCTACGCGCTGATTTTTCTGACTTGAATATGCCCAGCGAAATAGCTTTTTCCCATTTTCCACCGTCCTGCACGGCGAAGTAGTTCTTCACATTAAGCTTCTTGAGTTCGGCGATATTGTTATTCATTTTCGCACGGGTTTGTGCGGGCGGTATATATACCCAGTAACCAACCATATATTCAGATTGTTTCTGCGTCAGCTTGTCGGTCAGGTTCAATGTAGTCAAAGCTGCTGCGGCACTCACGCTGTCAGTACCGGAAAACTCTCCCCACTCCAGACAAACATCAGTGAATGCTACCTGATCCTGCGATGTTGCTGTTCTGGCGGACGGCGCAGACAGCAACTGGATCTTTTCTACGTTCAGTGGCAATTGATGCTTCAAACTTTTATTTTCACCAGTCAACACTTCGCCCCATTGAATAAATGAAAAAAACATCAGATTAGCCAGCAACAATATCCAGAGCAGCCACTTCATTATTAACCTCATTTTCATCTTTATTCTTTAGTAACTACTCGCCCCCAATCTCACCAGCCAAAGCCATTTGGATAGCTATCAAGGGATTAACCCCCTGTAAGCCATTGTTTTCAGGTCACTGAGAATACGCCATAGCAGCCAGACATTTCTCTTCAGAATAGTGACATGGGGTTGTTTGACCCTCTGCAAGCAACCTTAAAGCTTGTGAATTCGGCGCGATAATGGCTCAACCAAACTGATAAGAAGCTGCCATATGTAGCTTCAACCGCCTTGCTGTAGCAAAGCATAAGAATGGAAAGAGTTGCGAGCTTTGTACACTAAAAACATGCGGAGTACTTTTGAATGGCACCTCTAAAAATCTAACCTTCGTCACAAGACCGCGTTACTCAAAAAAAATTATCACTTACATATCAAATACATGCTCCGTTCAATTTTTTACTCGGGCCTTGTCTTGCCTGACAACGGGGTAAGCAGGCAAGCTGCAAAGCGGCTGCTCGCAAAATTTAATTTTTAGAGGCGCCCTTAAATATATTTCAGGGGCGAGTAGTTATGATCAAAGAATATATAAACTTGGTGGAATTTATAAATTTATACAGATTCCCTTGAATTTTCTTGGCAACCGACATAATAGCTATACATCAAGATTCTTAACTCCCAGAGCATTCTGTTCAATAAAAGCACGACGAGGCTCCACTATATCTCCCATTAAAGTTGTAAATGTTTCGTCTGCTGCAATCATGTCTTCAATCTGTACGCGCAATAAGATACGATTTTTTATATCCATGGTAGTTTCCCACAGCTGCTCTGGATTCATTTCTCCCAACCCTTTATAGCGCTGAATACTGACTCCACGTTTAGCCTCTTCCAGCAGCCATTCGATGGCCTGTTTGAAATCGGCTACGGGTTTGCGCTGTTCCCCTCGCTTGATGTAGGCGCCTTTGCCAAACAATCCATCCAAGGCGAGTGCTGTTTGTTTAATTTGGGTGTAATCCCCGCTTAGTAAGAAACTCGGGTCAATGTAGCTTACAGAATAATTTCCATGAAAATGTTTTTCCAAACGTAAACGATTTTCATCATTGTCTGGATTGATATCTGCTTTCACAACTATTTCCATACCACAAACTCGCTGCAAACTTATCGCACTTTGTTCTGCTTGTTCTGCACTATCTAATTGAATGTCTGGTCGCTTAAGCATCGCATGCAGGACTTCCTTCGCAATAACCTGGGATAAGCGATCTATTATGGCTTCCGCAAGGAAATACCCTTTTGACAAATTCTCGAGTGTTTCAACTCCCAAAGCTGGTGAATCTTGATCAGTATGTAGCTCAGCATTAACAAGGGCTGAGCTAAGCATAAATGATTTCATTTCATTATCATCTTTTAAATAACGTTCTTCTTTGCCTTGTTTAACTTTGTATAGTGGGGGTTGTGCAATATAAACATGACCGCGCTCGACTAATTCTGGCATTTGACGATATAAGAACGTTAATAACAAGGTACGTATATGTGATCCATCTACATCAGCGTCTGTCATTATGATGATGCGGTGATAGCGCAACTTGTCCGGGTTGTATTCATCTCGGCCAATACCAGTACCCAAAACTGTGATCAATGTAGCAATTTCTTGTGATGAAATAATTTTTTCAAAACGCGCTCTTTCAACATTTAAAATTTTACCTTTAAGCGGCAAAATAGCTTGAAATTTACGATCGCGCCCTTGTTTTGCCGAGCCTCCGGCAGAATCGCCCTCAACCAAATACAACTCCGATTGCGCTGGATCTTTTTCTTGACAATCGGCTAACTTACCAGGTAAACCCATACCATCCAGCACCCCTTTACGACGTGTAAATTCGCGAGCTTTACGAGCAGCTTCCCTGGCATGCGCCGCTTCAACAATTTTTCCAACAATTACTTTGGCATCATTAGGGTTTTCTAGCAGAAATGCCATTAATTGCTGACTAACCACTTCTTCAACAACAGGGCGAATTTCTGAAGAAACTAACTTATCTTTGGTTTGCGAAGAAAATTTTGGGTCGGGGAGTTTTACAGAAAGTATCGCTGTTAATCCTTCACGCATATCGTCGCCAGTTGTTTCAACTTTGGCTTTTTTAGCAATTTCTTCAGTTTCGATGTATTGATTCAATGTTCTGGTCATTGCCGTACGCATAGCTGTCAAATGCGTGCCGCCATCGCGCTGTGGAATATTATTAGTAAAACACTGTACAGCTTCTTGATAGGAATCATTCCATTGCATAGCAATTTCAGCTGTAATTCCTTCTTTCTCAACCAGCGTATAAAAGACATTTTTATGAATTACACTTTTGTTTCTATTCATGTATTCAACAAAACCTTTTACTCCGCCCGTGAATGCGAAAAGTTCTTCTTTACCATTCCGTTGATCTATCAATGAAACTTTTACACCATCATTTAAAAAAGAAAGTTCACGTAGACGTTTAGCCAAAATATCGAAATGAAATTCGACAAGCCCGAAAACCTCTTTACTCGGTAGAAAATGCAATTCTGAGCCGCGTTTATTTGTCTCGCCTATTACTTTAAGTGGCGCAACTGGTTCACCCATACAAAATTCTACGAAATGAGTTTTATTGTCTCTGTGTATCGTTAATCGTAACCATTCGGACAATGCATTCACTACTGAAACTCCAACCCCATGTAAGCCACCTGAAACCTTATAAGAGTTTCCATCAAACTTACCACCGGCATGTAATACCGTCATTATTACCTCTGCTGCAGAACGATTCTCCTCTTCATGAATATCTGTCGGGATACCTCGTCCATTATCAGCCACGCTAATCGAATTGTCTGGATGAATAATTACTGATATTTCATTGCAAAAACCTGCCAATGCTTCATCCACAGCATTATCAACTGCCTCAAAGACCATGTGGTGCAAGCCACTGCCATCGTTAGTGTCACCAATATACATACCTGGACGTTTTCTAACTGCTTCCAGTCCCTTGAGAACTTTGATACTAGTGGAATTATATTCATTCATTATTTATTTTCTTTCATTTGTTTCACGTGAAACATTGAGAATGCATTTGTAAATATTACTTGCACTAAATGGTATTTTTAAATGCGATAAATAGGTAGCGGCAAGGAAATTAAATATGTAGATAATTTTAAATAATATTTTTACTCATTATCGCTCTTAAGCATCTACAGAGTATCTTTAATATATTCCTTGGGCTATTAAGCTTATATTTATTAAATACGCATTGGCATCACAACATACTTAAAATCTTCATTGCCCGGAATTGTGATTAAGATACTACTGTTTGCATCACCAAAAGAGAATATTACTGTTTGCGTAGCAGCATTATTTAATCCATCTATCAAATAATTGACGTTAAAACCGACATCAAGTGTGGCTCCTTGATAGTCAATTTCCATATCTTCCTGTGCTTCTTCTTGCTCGCTATTATTACTGATAATGCGCAAATTATTTTCTGTCAGAACAATACGCACTCCCCTGAATTGTTCATTGGATAAAATTGCAGCGCGTTGTAATGACTGTAATATTTCAATTCTATTTAACGTAATTTTATTAGTATAATTAGGAATAACACGTTCATAATCTGGAAACTTCCCATCAATTACCTTAGAAACTAAAATAATATCGGAGAAAGTTATGCGAACTTGGTTTTCAGCTAATTCAAATGTGATTTTTTCGTCTGTCTCGGCTAAAAGTCTAATTAGTTCATTAACTGTTTTTCTGGGCAGGATGATTTCGCATTTAGGATATACCTGATCAAGCTTAGTCTCGACATAAGCAAGGCGATGTCCATCTGTTGCTATTAGTTTTAAAAAATCTCCATCAACAACTAATAAAACACCCTTTAAATAATAACGAATATCTTGCTGTGCCATGGCATATTGGACCATAGCAAATAATTTTTTTAGTTTGCCCTGTTCAATTTGAATATGTATAGCTTGTTCTAATTTTTCCAAAACTTTTGGAAAATCTTTAGCAGGTAACGTTTGTAAAGTAAATTTACTTTTATTTACTTTTACTAAAAGGCGGTTCTCATGAATATCTAATGTAACTTTACTTCCTTCAGGTACAACCTTGAGAATATCCTGTAATTTTTTAGCAGCTACAGTAATTGCTGTATCAGGGCTTGTTTGATTTACATTGGTAATCTGAGTTGAAATTTGAATTTCAAGGTCAGTAGCAATAAACCGTATATTGGAATCTGTTTTTTCAATTAATACATTTGAAAGAATTGGGTGAGCTTGTTTACGGTCTACGATTCCAATAATTTTTTGAAGGGGGTTTAATAAATTATCTTTTTCAATCTTTTCAATAAACATTCTTATATATCCTTAATAACAATAATAATAGATGTTACATATAGTGAATAACTTAATATTTTTATTTGTTTATAACATATTAGAGTGTCTAAAAAGATGTGGATAAATGTTGTTTTTGACAACGTAATTTTTGTGTATAGTTTTTAAAAAATTAATATTAAGGATAGTTATTAACAATAAAAGTACAACTTTAACTATGAATGTTAGTTTCGTAATGTTTGATTAAGTAAATTGAAATCTGCATTAAGAGGTGAATTTAGATTGCGTAAACTTTCGATAGTCTTACATGCATACATAACCGTTGTATGGTCACGTCCTCCAAAAGCAGCTCCAATTTCTGGTAAGCTTAACTGTGTTAACTCCCTTGCTAAACACATTGCAATTTGCCTAGGCCTTGCAATTAAGCGGGTACGCTTCTTGGAAAGAAGATCAGACACTTTGATACGGTAAAAATCAGCCACGGTTTTTTGAATATTCTCAATGGAAATTTGTTTATTTTGAGAAGCCAGCAAATCTTTAAGCGCTTCTTTTGCAAGTTCTACGGAGATGGTGCGTTTATGAAATCTTGAATATGCATCAATACGTTTAAGTGCACCTTCTAATTCACGGATGTTAGAACGAATATGTTTGGCAATAAAAAAAGCAACATCTTCACTTATTGGATTGTTAGAAATAGCAGCTTTCTGTAGTAAAATTGCTACCCGCATTTCCAAACCAGGTGGTTCAACAGCTACTGTCAATCCCCAACTGAACCGTGAAGTAAGTCGTGGCGTCATTCCAGAAATTTCTTTAGGGAATGTATCGCAGGTAATTACAACTTGCTTATGTCCATCAATCAACGAATTTAGAGTATAGAAAAACTCTTGTTGGGTTCCAGTTTTATCAGCAATGAATTGAATATCGTCAATTAATAACAAATCTAATGAGTTGTAGAATTGTTTAAATTCATCAAATTTTTTAGTTTGAAAAGCGCGGACAACATCTGAAATATAATTAGTAGCATGAACATAGCAAATTTTTGCTTGTGCGTTTTCATGCTTCATATGATTTCCAATAGCTTGTATTAAATGCGTTTTTCCTAACCCTACCCCACCGTAAATAAATAATGGGTTATACGTTGTGCCGGGAGTTTCAGCAACTTGTATTGCTGCTGCATGAGCCAATTGGTTAGCTTTTCCAGTAACAAAGTTTTCAAAAGATAACAAAGGATTAAGCTTATTTTTATTTTTGTGCTTATTTATTGTTAACTGCGGTACAGAAGGATCAATATTGCTTATAGAAACTGGTATTTTTGTTGGAAGCAAATTGAGAGGTTTTTCCTCTATGCGCAATTCGAAACTTGGCGGGCATGAAAGAAATAACGCTGCTTGTTTGGAAATTGCTGGTAAAAACCGTTCTTGTACAAGTTTTAATGTAAAAGTATTAGGTGCAGTTAAGGTAATTTGATTTCCTTGAATTTCAAATGCCAGTGGTTTAATCCAAGAATTAAATTGTTGTGAGGTAAGCGTACTCTCAAAAAAAAGAAGACAGGAGTTCCATAATGTGTCGTCTTGCATAATTTTTTAGTTGGCAATGCAAAAGATATTTGAACATTCTACTACATGCAAGGTAAAAAGTTATCCACAGAAGATAAGCTGTTGGAGAAGCTCTGCAAATACCCATTGATCACTTTTCCCGAAAATGGGTCGGTTGATAGTTAAGGGGAAAAAAGGAAGAACTTATTCAGTACCACCATAGTTGGGGTACTGGTATCCGCAACTACTATGGCCTTTGGTAAGGTAACCAGAAAAATTTGCTGTCGGCCTGCGGATAACCTTGCCATCTTGATGGTGCATCAATGAAAATTATTGATGCGGCTTGGAAGGAATTGAAAAATGAGCAATCTAGTTAACCCTACATTCAAGCGAGTCACTGGAGTCTAGTAATGCAGCGAAACATTCTAGCTTAACCAAAGTCGAATATACTTTACATCTAATTTGTATCTGATCGTAATAATTTAGCCGTGATATACAATTTTCAATATTGTATATCCCAAGTTAATGATATTAAACTTAAAAATAGAATAATAGTTACACGCGTTTTAACAGATAAAGCTAAGGATCGAGGGTAATAATAAATTGGCAGATAGAATTTAGGCAAAATATTTTTCCATTTTGAAAAAGTAAAGAAATGAGGCAATAAATTGAAATCAATACCCCCATATTTTTCTTGGTTAAATTTGCCTAATTTGCCGACACCCGTCAAAGTACTTTTTTCCGGTTACCTGCTCGCAATTGGACTGGGTTTATGTATGGCTGGCCTGCAGATCATGCTGACGCATGGCATGGCAGATGGCAAGCCGGGGCTTTCCTTGGATGACATCGTGTACAGCTATTATGGAAATCGGAGCGGGAGCACGCTGGAAAGCAAGCTCAATGGATCTATGAAAGCGATGGGTACGCCGGAAGCACGTCTCGACATTATTAAATGGGTTCGCAACGGAGCACCCGAGGCAGAATGGGAGCCACACTTAAAGGATACCTTTAAACAAAACTGCGTGCAGTGTCATGGTTCTATTCCTGGAATTTCTGATTTTAGCAAGTATGAGGCGGTCAAAAAAGTAGCCAAAATCGACCAAGGCGCAAGCATTCAAACACTGACCAGATTGTCGCATATCCATTTATACGGGATCAGCTTCATATTCTTTTTTGTGGGATTTATTTTCAGCTTTGCAGTAGGTGTGCCGAAATGGTTGAAAATTTCAGCTATTGCCACTCCCTTCGCCTTTTTGATTGTAGATGTTTTATCCTGGTGGCTTACAAAATGGGATCCAAACTTTGCATGGCTCACGCTTATTGGCGGCTTTGGTTACAGCGTTGCAGCAACAATGATGTGGTTTATTAGTATGTACCAAATACTTATTTTGTCGCGCAACGGAAAAACCTATGGCAATGCTTGGGAAGCAGATTTGAAATAGTGGAAGTAGTCTATAAGGGCAGGTACACTTGTTATATCTGCCGCAAATAATTCTTAACATATGTTGACGAAAGACAGATGGAAAATCGAATATATATCACTTCAAAGTCTTCCAGCCTGTTGAGCAAGGTTGCCAAGATTATTGCAACCATCGTTCTGATTGGTTTGGCCTTGATGTTTTCTGTGCTGTTATTTGTGGTCGTTGTGACTGTCGGTGCAATCGCATGGGGCTATCTGTGGTGGAGAACCCGTGAGCTGAGAAGACAAATGCGTGAGTATCAACCAAGCGATGCAGTGGTGGAGGGCGAGGTGATCGAGGGAGAGGTGATTCGAAGTGAGGTAAACGGAATATCTGAGAAACCTGGAGACAATGGGATCAGGTAGTTTATTCAGACCACCTAGTAACGCCACATCAAATTTATCACTCCCCTTCTAAGCGAACAAATCAATTTACCGAAATTGTTTCTTCTATGCTGCAAAAACGGCAATTTCTAAACTATTTACCAATAGTATTTCGGATTAATTATCCTTCATCATGTAAGGGTACCTCTAAAAATCGCAATTATGCGTGCAACCGCATTTCGGCTTGCCTGTTTACACCGTTTCGTTGCAATAAGGCGTTACTCAAAAAGTATCGCTTACATATCAACTATATGTCGCACTTAAATTTTTTTGTTAGTAAATTTATTTTTAGACGTGACCGTAATCCTGTATAGAAGCAAGATGTCATCTTTTGGCAGGAATTTACTTCCTTGTTATAGAGGTGGAGATAACATCACATAGATACAGCATGTTGTAATCAAAAAACTGAGGGAAATAATGAAAACCACATTAATTACCGGCGCTAACCGTGGGCTCGGACTGGAGTTTTCCAGGCAATTTGCTGCAGATGGTTGGCGCGTTTTGGCTTGTAGTCGGAATCCAGGAAAATCAGATGAGCTCAATAAACTGGCTGCCCAATATCCTGAGCGTATAAAAATTCTGGCTCTGGATGTCTCTGACCATGCGCAGATTGAACGCTTAGGCCAAGAGCTGTCCGATGAATCTGTCGACCTACTCATTAACAATGCGGGCACCTATCCTAAATCGAAAGTAAATAATTTTGGTCATACCGATTATGCGGAATGGATGCAGATATTCCGCATCAATACAATGGCGCCACTCAAAATGGCCGAAACATTTGCTACCCAACTCGCTCGCAGCGAGCAAAAAATTTGTGTAGTCATAACGAGCAAAATGGGTAGCATTCAGGACAATAGCGGGGGTGGAAATTACCTTTATCGTTCAAGCAAAACTGCGGTAAATATGGTCGTAAAAAGCCTTGCAATTGATCTGCAGTCTGTCGGAATCACTTCGGTCGTAATTCACCCAGGTTGGGTCAAAACTGAGATGGGTGGGCCAAACGCTTTGATCTCTGCCGAGCAAAGCGTTTCAGGCATGCGGAAAATAATCAGTAACCTTTCAATGAATGACTCAGGAAAATTCTTTAATTATGACGGCCAGGAAATCCCTTGGTAATTAGAAATATTTTTGACCACCCATACGGAAAGTTTAACTGCTTAGATAGTTTGTTACGGTTGATTATTTTAGTGTCCGGTTGGGAGCAACGGCGTATGGTATGGGCGGAAGGAAAACCAGTTTTAATTTGGATGGCCGCGTGCAACCTGGCTTGCAACACATGAATTCTTGCGTGATTGAAGTTGCCGTTGGCGTGTTGTTGCGCAAGGCTGAAGCAGATGCGCACACCGCGGAGTCTTCCTTGCGAGGGCGATACACATATGACAGTTTCCTGTTGGCGCAGCGGCCGGAAGGCAAGGCTTACGCGGGCTACTGGGAGTTTCCGGGTGGTAAAGTTGAAGAAGGCGAAACACTGCTGCATGCGCTGGAACGAGAGCTGCACGAAGAGTTAGGCATTAAAGTTTCGTGTGCTTATCCTTGGCTGACATGCTTGCACATTTATACACACGCTACTGTGCGACTTAATTTCTTTCGCATTACTGAATGGCAAGGTGAGCTTTATGGCAAAGAAAATCAACAGCTGAGTTGGCAAATTTCTTCCCGTTTGACAATATCCCCAGTGCTTCCGGCCAACACATTTGTCCTCCGCGCGCTGCAATTACCGCCTTTGTATGCCATTGGTAACGCTGTCGAGTTGGGCAGTGAAAAGTTTATGGAACGTTTACAAGTCGCGCTAGAAGATGGCTTAAAGTTAGTGCAGATGCGCGAACCTGATTTACCGCGCGTGGAGATGCGTGAATTGTCTTTGCGCGTGGTGAAATTGGCACACAGATACGGCGCACTAGTGCTAATTAATAGTGATATCGAGCTGGCTAATGAAATTGGCGCAGACGGTGTGCATTTGAAAGGTATCCAGCTTGCTGCGTGTAACTCACGTCCCAATTTGACTTGGTGTGCGGCATCCTGCCACAACGCCGATGAACTACAACGAGCCAATGATCTGGGCCTCGATTTCGTGGTGTTGAGCCCTGTCTTGCCCACTCGCAGTCATCCCGATGCCGCAAGTTTAGGCTGGGAGGCATTTGCAACAATGGCAGAAAATTCGGCCATTCCGGTGTATGCGCTGGGTGGATTATCTTGTGACGACATGGAAAAAGCTTGGCAGCACGGTGCGCATGGTATTGCGATGTTGCGTCAGGCTTGGTGATAAGGATCTTCTTCTGAGTTACTCTCAGACTGCGGAATGCGATAACTTTCCGTGGCCCATTGTCCCAAGTCAATTAATTTGCAGCGCTCGCTGCAAAAAGGACGATAGGGACTTTCTTTGTTCCATGTAACGTCTTTTTTACATTGTGGACAAGCGACGATAGTTGCTTTCTTCATCATGGCGTATTCCTAATTTTAAAATAAGCGGGCCTGAGGTCATTTCAATACCAGCTTCTCCTCACTTGTGAGAGTGGGGGGCATAAGTCATTAAATCGACAAACGCAATTATAAAGAGCAGAAAGTAAGGTTGAATGCTACATCCTGATCGTATAAGGCGCTCTTGGCTACATAATCGGCAGCAAGGAAGCGAATATTAAGCATGTATTTGTTGGCGCTGACTTCAGGAACGCACGGTAGAGCTTTGTCCAAACTGATACGCAGCATTTGTGCCACGCGACCACATTGCATTTGCTGAAAGCTGCCCTGCGAGGCAAGGTAATGGTGCGCTTTTCCACTTTCGCGTAACAGCTTGAGGATGATTGCAAGGCCATCGAATATAGGGAGGATAGGGGTTAGGCAGGTCTTTAGGTAATCGCGCCGTAGCATGGCATCCTGATGCAGCCAGTGATGGTAGGATGGCAAGTCAAACTCACAGGTCCCGCCAGGAATGCCGGCACGCTGCTTGATGCCCATTAGCCATTCGTTTTCGCGCAAGTGCTGGCCTACCTTGCCACTCATATTGAACAGGCCGTTACTGGTGCTTTCAATTTCATTGAGTATTGCATCCAGTGCTTTTTCTGAAATTTCCGGGTTGTTGTATAAAGCGGAAAGTTGTTTTTTTTGGCGTTCTAACTCTTGCAACAGATCAGATTTCAGGTCGGATCGGCTAGCGACTTCGAGGACTTCAAACAATGCATTCAGCGCGGCGTGATGGTCAATTGCGCTTGATCTTTCTATGAAACACAGCAATTTGGCATAAAGATCCTCCAGGCGCAGTAAGGTGCGCATGCGTTCATTGAGAGGAAAGTCATAGTTAATCACTGTGCTAGTAGAATGGGGGAGAAGTTAAGGTTAAAGTATTGTCAGTGTATTACAGTTATTATATACCTTCAGTCAACTCCTGAGAAATGGCACTTGTAGTGCAGGTGTAACTGACGTACCTGCTGGCGCAGAGTATCCAGACTGCCATCATTTTGAATAATATCATCAGCAAGCCGTAACCGTTCGGCACGCGTGATTTGAGATGCCATTATGGTATGTACCGTTTGCTCATCCAGCCCACTACGCTGTATGGTGCGCGCAACTTGGGTGGTTTCCGCGCAATCCACTACCAATGTACGTTGCACCAATTCGTGGTAGCTAGGCGTTTCAAACAATAGTGGAATGACCAGCAATAGATAAGGAGATGCAAGGGGGCGGTTCGTATTAGCATTGCCTATCTGTACCAGAATTTGCGCGCGGATAAGCGGGTGCAAAATAGCCTCCAGGCTCAGTTTGGCAGCATGATCAGAGAATATCAATTGACGCATGCGCACCCTGTCCAAAGCACCGCTGGAATCAATATAGTCATCGCCGAATGCCGCATGGATATCAGCGATGGCTATACCACCGGATTGGGTTATCTGGTGTGAAATGACATCGCTATCGATGACTAATACACCGTGTTCTTTGAATAGTGAAGTTACTGTGCTCTTTCCGCTGCCGATGCCCCCAGTTAGTCCCACGCGATATATCATGGAAAGCTGAGCAGTTGCAGGTAGCCTTGCGTAATGGGTTGCCCCCAGAATAACGCAATCACACCGCCTCCTGCCAAATACGGACCGAATGGAATAGGGACGTTACGGCCGAGGCGTGCTGCGATAATCAATGCAATGCCGACGACTGCGCCTACTATTGAAGAAAGCATAATAACCAGCGGTAGCATTTGCCAGCCCAGCCATGCGCCGATTGCCGCCAGCAGCTTAAAGTCACCATAACCCATGCCTTCCTTGCCGGTGGCGAGCTTGAATAGCCAATATATACTCCACAAAGCCAAATACCCTGTAATTGCGCCGATAACGGCACTGTTAATATCAATAAAAGTGGCAGACAAATTAAAAAATAGACCCAACCACAGAAGTGGCAATGTGATGTCATCTGGCAGCAGTTGAGTATCAAGATCAATGCAGGTTAGTGCCAGTAACATCCAGATAAATAACAACGCGGCTAATGCAGTTAAGCCGAAGCCAAAATGCCATGCGACGTAGGCGCTCAGAAGTCCAGACACCGTTTCCACGATAGGATATCGTGCCGAAATATGTGCGCTGCAATCCTTGCATTTGCCGCGTAGCAACAAATAACTGATGACCGGGATGTTTTCCAGCGCGCTTATCTTGTGACCACATTGCGGACAGGCGGAGCGCGGCATGGACAAGTTGTAAGGTGGCACATTTTCTAGTTCATTGCCATTGAGATCAGCGCATTGGACATGCCATTCACGCTCCAACATCTTGGGTAAGCGATGAATGACTACATTTAGAAAGCTGCCCACCAGCAGACCAGTAATGCTGCACAAAACAATAAAAAGAAATGGGAGGCTTTGTAGTAACTCAACGAGTGCTGTCATGGTTATTCAAGAATACCAATACGTAATTTTTAAAAAAGTAACACGAATTATGGCGAGTAATGTAGGAAGCAGACCATTTATCCAGTGCTGCGCATTGATTACTAATAGCTTTTTGAACGTGGCTAGCATTTATTTTTCAGTGACTTCGATTATCATAACTTGTAGCTTCCTAAGTTTGCCGTGGAATTCGTATAGGCGCTACCTTAAAACCGATATCGATGACAAATTTCTAGTCTGAGAGTTGTGTCGCCGAAATTTAACTTCATTAACTCTAATGGGCTCCTGCCCTAACGAACAACCTGACTTCCAGTTAGCATCATGCTGAGCTTTTTGCACCTGGGAATTAAAACGGTTTTTTACAATTACCTGTTAAGTGTCGCCCTATTTGGCAACCCTGTACAAACATTATTTACGAACCTTAAATGGTATTATTCAGAATGATCAGCCGTAATTTATATCTTAGGTAATGCGATCATTTTCTGTTGATTTGTGGCGTGTACTGTCCTCAATATCTGTCACAGAATACCCGTTCCAGTGTCCCTCAAAAACCATGCCCTTAACAAAAGCAATGAAATGATTAACTACCTTAACAAAAAATTACTACTGACAATAATTGTAACTACATCACTTATTGCGATTGTCGGAGGCGCTACCAGTAGTGTGTGGCCGCAAATTAAAATGTCGATGGCACCACCAGTCTGCGCGATGCGTGGTTCGGTTGATACGCCGAAACTAATCGATTCTACCGGCAAAATCAGTATTGATATTGAGGGCTGGGCTGCTGATACTGCCGGAGTAAGCCGTGTCGAGATATGGGCGAATGGTAACTTGCTTGCCAGTGTCAAGCCGAACGTTGTCCGAACCGATGTGAGCACATCCTTTCCGCAATGCAAATTCTCGACTGTTTCTGGATATACCTTTGCACTAGCGCGTGGTGCTATTCCACCGCATACCTCAGCGCTGAAAGTGCGCGCGGCAAACGGCGTTGGCAGGGTATTTAAAATTGGTCAGGTGCCCGTTGATTTTTCCAAGCCATTTGGAATGTTAGACGTAACCAAGCCGATCAAGGCTGATGGCCGCAATTTGATTAGCGGTTGGTCGGTAGCGGGGAAGGTGCCGGTGAAAGTACGAGTATTGGCGCAGGATAAAGAAATGCTGGTGTTGTTAGCCAGTAATAAGCGGGAAGACGTTGCCAAGGTTTTTCCAGCTTGGCCGCAGGCAGCTACCAGTGGTTTCGAGGGGGTGCTGCCGATGCATAAATTGCCGCGTGGCAGCTATCACCTGAGAGTTATGTTCGAAGATGGTAAAGGGAATAGCAGCGAAATCGTTGGGCCGCAGGTGATCAATGATCTGCCATTCGGTAAGATATTGGCACAACACGACAAAATGATGTCGCCCGGCACAATGGAGCTGCGCGGTTGGCTGGCCGATGAACAAGGCATCCGAGCTGCCTATGCGGAGACTGAAACGGGTACACAGCTTGGAAAAATGACGCTGACAAAAAAAGAACAGTTGCTATCAGCTTTTTCAGATCCACGTTTTAACCGTGACAAAGCGGGCGATGCGCCGCTAAAGAAGGGGGATCTGTACGGTCTGAATGTGCCATTCGCCGCCATACCGTCCGGCTTGCAGCGATTACAGGTGCGGGTGGAGGATAATGCGGGCAATATTGCGGTATTACCCGGGCCGCTGGTGCTCGATAAGAATCCAGCGGCTCAACAAACTTGCTCTGGCGAGAAATTGCGAGTGTTTTATCCCGGCGGGGCGGTGGATTTTCGCAATAATTTTCGCCAATTGCAGGAGTTACGCGATATGACACAAGGCGGCTGTGTAGATGTCGGCTTCCGCGGCCGTATTGAGTATCTGCGTACCACGAAAGGCGAGCAAGCTGATTATGTATTTGATCCAAATTTTCCTGAGCATCTGCGTAATCGCAACGGCAAGGAGATGACCGGTGAATCCTTGAGTGAGTTGCTCGATACTGCGTTACGCTTTCGCGCACCGTTGATGATCACTCTGGATGGCGGCGTCTGGGCTGATTCCAAATTCGCCGCGCCGGATTTGGATATTGTTGATATGCTGGAGCAAGACGAGCGCGCCGTGCAATGGAACCAGTTTGGCAAGTCAGAGCCAGACGACGCTCTGAAAGGCTTGGCCGGTGCCACCGACAGCCCGGAATTGGCACGTATGATGAGCCTGAACCGTTACAACCGCCGCTTTCTTGATTACAAAAAGCGCAACCTGCAAGCCGCTGTGCGCGAAATTGTCAAATTCAACCAGACGCATCCTGCCCACCATGTGATGGTCAACCTCGACCCGGATGAGTATATCAATCCGTGGTTCTATCTGACCCAGTGGTACGACTACAATCCGGACACATTACGCCAATACCGCGAATGGCTGTTCCACCTCGGCCCGTACGCAAATGGCGGCGAACTAGCCTTTTCTCGACACGAACCCGGGCTGACGCTGGCCGACGCAAACCGGCTCGCCAAACGATCCTGGAAGGAAGTTAGCGCCATTGAACCGCCACGTAAATACATAGATTACAGCGATCAATGGCAGCAATTATGGACGCAATTCAAGCGTCATCTAGTTGCACGCCATTATGACGACCTCGCTGCCTGGGTCGTAGAGGCAGGCTTACCGTCAGAGCGCATCTATACCAGCCAAACCTTTATCCAGGCGGATGTCGCAGTAAGCATCACCGATCATGCCAATGGCTGGAACGACCAGGCTGGGGTGTCGATAGAAGGTGCCAAACCACGCCAAGGCCATTTGGGCGTGATTTTGTATGGCCCTGGCAGTCGCAACGAAGGCAAGCCGCGCAGCGGCAGCAGCCTGATCGACAACATCCGGCGTGTCGACCCTGAATGGGGCGTGGTGGAATTCCATCCCGCCACGATTGCGTTTCCAGAAAAACTGCCGGATCACACCGAATCCTATGCCACCATGCAAGCGCTGATAAACGGCGGTGCACATTTCCTGTCACCGATGTGGGGAAGTTACGTGGGTGACCGTATGGTGCACCCAAATAACTTCAAGGCCTACGATGTGATGGAAGGTTCCGCCTATGAGTACCAATTCGTCTGGTGGCTGCGCACAATGCAAGAGTGGCCGGTCGGCAGCCTGTTTTACCCGTTTGGCAATGCTGTGGTAAAAAGTCATGATGGTTGGATCCCAGCAGCAGGAACACATCTGATAAGCGGTAATGGAGAGCTGCACCTGACGGGCGAAGGTGTGAAGATTGGTCTGGTTTCACCGCAGTGGGAAATGCGCTATTTGTCGTCACCGACTGAACTCATCGTAACCGGAAATTGGTCGAAGCAAGCCCGAGCATCAGCCGAGTTATTACTGGAGAATGGCGAAAAGCTGTCTTGCTCTCTTAAGTCAACTAAGCAAAACAGGACACGCTGTCTTTTTCCTGCGAATAAAAGCCGGCAGATGTCGCGCTTGACGCTACGGTGGCAGCTGCCTGCTGCGCAGAAAAAAGCGGGCGTCAAGATCAGTGATGTCGCGCTTAAGTTTGTTGAGAATCCTTGATTGCACGCTCTCCGAAGAGAGCGTGGGTTATTGTGTTTTATCGCCAAGCAAATAGTGCAGCTTGCGCATGGGTGAAATTGATCATCGCTACCTGATGTTTTTTCATATGGAGTGCATAGAATAACAACATGTCTAGACCAAAAATGTACGACAAAAACCGAGACCTCTAATTATCGAGATTTTTCTCCGGTTTTTGAACGGTTATGTAGGGCTCTTCTACAGCCAAATCCAGAATACTATACGGCTGTAATGCTGCATCATATTCAACTATTTCGCTGGTTCTGATTGCTGCGCGGAGTAAAATGTATCCATAGCTTCGCAATTCTTTTTCAAAATCAGCCAGGCGAATAGGGTTAAGTTCTTTATAAAAACGCCAATAATCTTCATTGGTGACATTAAAACCTGAACGATCCATTATCGTAGGTTTCGTGGTCATTACCATTTCCTTTAAATCAGCTTCTGGAATGCGCAGATGCAAATGAGGTGTTGAATCAAATTCACCCAAGTGGCTTCCTATCGCCGAATAGTACAAGCCAGGGGCGACGAAAAACAAGCCGCCCGGTTTCAACACCCGATAAACTTCATCCAATGTTTTTCGATATCCCCCTACAATATGTTCAAGCGATCCCCAAGATATTACAACGTCAAAACTCTCATCGGCATAGGGGATTTCCTCGCAGCTGTGCTGTAAAAAAGTAAAGTTGTCAGGCATTTCTTGTAAAGGCAATCCGTTTTCCTGTGCGACTCTAGGTAATTCTTTTATGTAATCCACAATATCCAGTGCGACGAGTTCTTGCGGCTGATAGCGCAGAACGATACTCAGATCTGTAATTCCTTCTCCCGCACCGATATCCAAAATTCTGCCTTGCAGTTTTTCAGAGTTAGCGAGACAAAGCTCTCCAATGACTTTTGCAGCATGACAAAAATGACGATGAAACCAATTAGTCATACCTTGTCGCCATGACAGCTGGTTTAAACGAGCTTCTGTTTCCGGGTCAATACTCCACGTCCCTAACAAAATCTGCCGTGATGACTTAATCTCAGTGATGGAAAACAATTGTAATGAATCCGGTGTGCGAACTTCGCTTACCGTTCCCCATGAAACTCCAAGTTCATAATTGCCCGCTGGAAGTGACACTGGCCAATCAAAGCTGAAGCAGAACTCGCCGCGTGGCAACCAAGGCAGATATATTGCACCTTGATGCGTATCAGCAGCCAGCAAATAGGTATCAGCTCCCTCATGACGAATGAATAAGCGCAATACAGGATCAAAAATACATATGTCCCGCACTTGAAGGCTCATCTGAACTTGTATGATCTGCCCTTCTTGATAAATGTTAGCGATAGGCTGAACATTTAATTCTGCAGGATCAATATTTTTAGGTTGATTCATTTGGACTCTTCGATAAGTGTAATTAAGGCTCTGAAATTGATGTCAATGAAATATAGATGACCATTTTATTTTCAAAGCTGCGGAGATTTTGAAGGCTAATTCACGACCGTATTCTTGACAAGAAATACGCGAATTTTCTATAGTAACGAACCATGGCTGGCAGAGATAATACTATTTACCGTATGTTCTTTGTGTAAGAACAGGTATTAGTTTTGGGCCGCGCCAATAAATCTTAAGATAGCTGTGAAATCTGATGGGACAGCATGTTTGCTATACTGCGCCCTCATTTTTGGCATGTCGCATTACTCCTATGATGACTGCTCTAATTATGGCTGAGGCGCGGCTTGTTTTAGCTTGCAAAAGGCTGTTTAACTTTTTCCCCTAGTTTGCATTCACCGCAAATTATATACGCAATCACTGCTATTCGGAGTATTGAGTATTCACACTCAATACTCTCACTTTCTCTTCGACAGAAAAAAAGTGAAAGCAGCGATTTGAAGTACCGAAAAAATTATTTTTAGAAAGCAGTGAGATGTTGCACTTTGAATCAGGATTCGCTTCACATTGCGTTTTAATGGCAAGCAACGCGACATTCAATAATTACGTCCATCCCTATGGGTAATTAATGCCGTTCAAGTGTATACATCATGCATAGGAAAATCCTTAAGGCATCACAAATGCAAAAAAATAAGGTAGTTCCTAATGGCGCTTCTATCAACCCAGAGGTTCTTTACCAGTTGGGATTGAAGGCTTTTAGTTCAAAAAATTTCGAACAAGCATTCAATTATCTTAATAAGGCAATACAGGCTGATTCAACGCAGCCACACTATTGGCTGGCCTTCGGTTTAGTCTCGCAGGCGCAAGGGAAGATTGGCGAAGCAGCAGAATATTTTTGCAAAGCTATTGAACTGAAACCAGATTTTGCACAAGCATATAATCAGTTGGGTACGCTAGATCAAATAAAAGGGAGTCTCGATGAAGCCGCCGCTAATTTTAGACTAGCGTTAAAATTTCTTCCCGATTTCTCCCAAGCTTGGAATAATTTGGGAAGTGTACTTAATTTACAGGGGAAATTTGACGAGGCAACGGTTGCTTTTTGCGAAGCAGTAAGTTTAAAACCAGACTACGTTCTCGCTTACAACAACTTGGGCAGCGCATATCAATCACAAGCACGAATAGAAGAGGCCGAGCGCTGTTATCGTAAATCCATTGAGCTTCAGCCGGATAATATTTATGCCCATTTTGGCTTGGGACATGCCCTTATTGTGCAGTGGAAGATGGAAGAGGCCGAGAAAATATTACGCCGAGCGCACGCTCTCGATCCTGGCAATATTCAAGTATTAAACAACCTGGCTTATTCTTTAAAGGAGCAGAGCAAGCATGCTGAAGCGGCAGCCGTTTATCAGCATGCCTTGTCACTACAGCCAAATGGCATGAAGGCATTCCTCGGCGCTCACCTGATGTTGCCTACGATTTATGCCAATGTCACAGAATTGGTCGCGGTGCGTAAACGTTACACTGATGGCCTGAGCACCTTACGGAATCACACCGAAAACTTCCTTGAAATAGAATCAAAAGAATTATTGTCCGGATTGGGCTGGACAAATTTTTATTTGGCTTATCAAGGTCAAGATGACAAATCTTTGCAAGTGGAATATGCAAATTTTGTGGCGGATATTCTTCGGGTTGCGGCCCCTGATTTAATGCAGCCCATAAAGCAAGATCCCACAGCCAGTCAACGACGTTTGCGCATTGGATTCTTGTCGAGTTTTATGCGCGATTGCACCGTAGGATCCTATTTTAAAAGTTGGGTTACTTCTCTTGACAGGGGAATGTTTGAAATTTATTGCTATTACATTGGGCATATGCAGGATCAGGTAACTCAAGAGTTTGCCGATGCTTCAGACTACTATAAACATCTTGTTGGCGACGTTGATTATATTGGTAGGCAAGTCAAAAAAGACCGGCTAGATATATTGATTTATCCGGAAATTGGTATGGACCCGGGGGCACTGGTATTGGCAGCTATGCGCCTGGCACCAATGCAATGTGCTGCCTGGGGACATCCGGTAACCACCGGTCATGCCAATATAGATTATTTCTTGTCCAGTGTATTAATGGAGCCAGAAAATGCGCAGGTTCACTATAGTGAGCAATTGATATTACTGGAGGGAATTGGAACGTGCTACTTAAAGCCGGTACTTCCTTCTCCAGCCAAGCGCTCAGATTTTTCATTGCCAGAAGAGAGAATTCTTTATCTTTGCCCGCAATCTTTATATAAAATTCATCCCGATAACGATAGGCTGATGCTGGAAATTCTGGCGCGGAATAAAAATGCTGTGCTGGTATTTTTTCAGGCCACTGATATTTCAATTACACGTGCTTTTATGAAGCGACTTGAAAGTGAATTGGATGAAAGCGGGATGGAGAAAAGCGGTCAAATAAAAATTTTGCCGCGCATGGGCCATGAAAATTATTTGCGCGTCAATATGCTGTGTGACGTAATGCTCGATACCCTTCATTGGTCCGGCGGCAACACAACACTGGATGCGCTAGCCTGTGGTTTGCCAGTGGTAACGATGCCAGGCAAATTCATGCGCGGGCGGCAAAGCTACGGTATGTTGCAGTGTATGGGCTTGAATGAACTGATTGCGCATGATCACAAAGATTATATAGAGATAGCAACCAGACTTGGCACAGACAGGGCTTGGCATCATCAAGTTGTACAACACATAACCACAAGTAGCGATGCAATATTTGCTGTGGAGACGCCATTGCGTCAGATGGAACAATTTTTTGCTACGGCATTAAATACTCAGCCATTAAATTCAGCTACTAACAACATTTGTAATTAATTATCCATGAATAATTCCGACAATTTGTTTCAACAGGCATTACAGCATCATCAAGCAGGACGGCTAGTGGACGCCATGATGCTCTATCGACAAGTTCTGGCGTTGCAGCCAAAGCACCCACAATGCCATTACAACTTGGCACTTGCGCTGCAATACCTGAACCAAACTGATGCGGCAGTTGCCAGCTACCAGCGCGCCATTAAAATCAACCCTGGTTTTGCCGAAGCACACAACAATCTGGGCAATATCTTTCAAACCCAGGAACGCCTGGAAGACGCCCGGCAATCTTACAGCCGCGCCCTGGCAAGCAATTCCAGACTGCCACAGGCGCAATTCAATTTAGGCCTGATACTTAAAAAACAAAAACGGCCCAGCTTGGCGGTGGAGCACTTCCAGGCGGCGCTAGAGATTGCGCCGGATTATGCGGAAGCTTATGACAATCTCTGCTCACTGCTGAGGCTCCTCGACCGCACCGAGGAATGGCTGGATGCATTCAAGAAATATGAGCGCCTGGAAAACAAAACCGACTGGTTTTTTGTTGCCGGACTTTCCGCTTGTCGCTACCTGGGCGACTTCTCCCGCGAAGAATACTACCTGCAAGCCTTGTCTGCACATTCATTCAAGGATGGTGACATAGGGGTGCTGGATAACATTTTAGGTGTGGCACAGTATTTCGATGTACCGCAAACGCAGCTACTGCGCTTATACCATGCTTACAACCAGGCAGTGAAACACCAACACTTCTCCGAATTCCCGCTAGTTTCTCCATACCGGACGCAGCGAACAAAATTGCGCATTGGCTATTTGTCGGCGGATTTTCGCGTACACGTTATGGGCAAGCTGATGTATGACGTACTGGCGCGCCATGATCGCAGTCAGTTTGAATTGTATCTGTATTCACTGGCGAGTCAGGAAGATGCACTCACCGCGCAATTTGTCACGATCAGTGATAAATTCGTTGATCTGCATATGCTGCCTGCGCGGCAAGCCGCCAAAATGATCGCCGAAGATGATCTCGATATATTGATTGACCTGTGCAACCACACCTCCTATTCCAATGCATTGATTCTTGCCTACAAGCCGGCACGGGTGCTGATCACCCATCTTGGCGCGCATGGTGGCATAGGTTTGGATACGGTTGATTACAAGCTGACCGACCATTATGCCGATGTGCCGGAAAATGCGGCATATTTGATTGAAAAGCTGTTAACTATGGAAGGCTGTATTTTCCCCTTTCACCATGTTGAACCCGCTTCGCATGCCCATTTAAGCCGCGCCGAGTTGGGCATTGCGGAAAATGCAGTGGTATTTGGCGTATTCGCTAACATAATGAAGTTCAGCCCGCGTAGTCTGCAAGCCTGGGCTACCATCATGACCAGTGTTGAGCATGCCGTGCTGGCATTTTCGCCCCTGAAAGAAAACGAAAAAGCCAGCTATTTACGTCAAATTACTGCAGTTGGAATCGATCCGGCGCGAGTGAAGTTCATTCCTGTGTCAAAGAACGAGCAGTTTAACCGTGCACGTTATGCACTGCTGGATATGGCTCTCGATACTTTCCCTTACAGCGGTGGTGACACGACTCTGGCAGCTCTGGACATGGGGGTGCCAGTGGTCACATTGTGTGGCCAGCGGCATAGTGAACGCACCTCCTACAGCATTCTGATGAACCTCGGCGTGCCTGAAATAATTGCTCACAGCGAAGCTGAATATATCGATCTCGCTTGCCGCCTGGCGAGCGACGCTGGCTGGCGCGGCACTGTGAAGGAAAAAATCCGGCACGGTCTTATCGGTTCACCGCTGGTTGACATGGATGCTTACACCCATCATCTGGAAGACGCTTATCGTCATGCTATCGCCCAATGCCCCCTAAAAGACTCAGTCGCAAACGACGATAATAAAGCGCTGTTCCAGAAAGGCGTGCGGCAACACCAGGCCAATAACTTGATCGAAGCTGCAGACCATTACCGGCAGGTACTATTGAATGAGCCCGATCATGCAGCAGCCCTCTATTTATACGGTGTACTACTTGAGCAAACCGGTCAGGAAGATGATGCCATCGTGCAACTTCAACGTGCAATTGCGATTAGCCCGAGCTATCTTGATGCGCATCTGGCACTTAGTAATCTTTATCTTAAGCAGGGACAGATGGAGGATGCGGTTGCCGGCTTTAACAAAGCGCTGCAAATCAAGCCCAGCCATTTCGCAGCGGTGAATGGGCTGGGTCGTGCCCTGACCGGGGCTGGCCATCTGCCGCAAGCCGTCACCACCTTGCAACAGGCGATTCAAAGTCATCCGCAGGAACCGTCTGCATATTTCAATCTTGGTGTGGCATATCAAAAGCAAGGTCTGTCAGACGCGGCAATGGCCACTTATTATCGTGCCCTGGCGCTGGAGCCGGGCAATACCGAGGCCTTATTCAATCTGGGCGTACTGTTCCAGCAGCAAGGCAAGGCCGAACGCGCTGCTGCCTGCTACCAACAAATCCTGCGTATTCAGCCGGATCATGCGTCGGCCTATTATCATCTGGGCGATGTATTGTTCGATGCCGGCAAAATCAATTTGTGGCTGGAAAATTTTAAACAGTTCAGCCTCCACACGCCGCCCTCTGTCATGCTCGCGGTGTATGGTCTGCAAGCCTGCCAGTATCTGGGAGAAGTCGAACAGCAACAGGCATATCTGGACGACTTGCTGAGCGAAAAGTATTCGTCCTTCAATGTCCCCGATGCGCTTGATCGGCTGGAGGAAATGCTGTTTTTACTTTTGTCTTTTGACTTCCCTCCAGAGCGTTTGTTCGCCCTGTACCAGCGATACAACCAGTTGAGCAAGCAAACATATACCCCTCAATTGTCGTTGCCTGCGCGCACCGCTGGCGGAAAAATCCGGCTGGGCTATTTGTCAGCCGATCTGCGCGATCACGTGATGGGAAAAATGATATATCAGGCTATTTCCCGGCATGATAATGAGAAATTCGAGGTGTACTGTTATTCACTGTCATCGCAGCAAGATGCATGGACCGAGCTTTTTCGTGCCTGCAGCTATCGCTTTGTCAGTATCGCAAATCTGGACGCGCTCAGTGCGGCCAATCGCATTGCCGAGGACAATCTGGATATCTTGGTGGATCTGTCTACCCACACCAAGGGGAGTCTGCCAGCAATACTGGCGTATAAGCCAGCACGCCTGCAGATTACCCACATCGCCAGCGCCGGAGCAGTGGGGCTGGATAGCATCGATTTCAAGTTAACTGATCAATACGCTGACACGCCAGCAAATCAGGCGTATCTGCTGGAGCGCTTGTTGCCGATGCAGGGCTGCGTATTTCCTTATCGCCACATCGTGCCCGCCAGCCAGCACAACTATCAGCGCAAAAAAATTGGCATAGCAAAGCACGCTATAGTGTTGGGTGCTTTCGTCAGCTTGATTAAGCTGAGTCCGCGTTGTCTCGCGTTGTGGCGCCGAGTGCTGGAAGCGCTACCGAACACGGTACTTGCGTTTTCGCCGCACAACACTGAAGCCAAGGCCAGTTACCTGCAACGACTCAAGGCCGCTGGCATAGCAGCCACCCGTGTCGTTTTTATACCGCCCGGCAAGGATGAAGCCCACAACCAGGCGCGCTATACCATGGTTGACCTGGTGCTGGATACAATGCCGTATGGCGGCGTCAATGGTACGTTGGAAGCGCTCGATATGGGCGTGCCGGTGGTCACGCTACGCGGGGAACGGCACGGCGAACGCACCAGCTTCAGCATTCTGACGAACCTCGGCGTAACGGCAACGATTGCCGGCAACGAACAGGAATATATCGACATCGCCAAACGCCTCCTTAACGATCAAACGTTCTACACCAGTGTTACGGATGCTATCCGGCGCGGTTTAGCCGACTCGCCGCTAGTCAATATGGATGATTATGTGCGCCATCTGGAAGAAGCCTATCGACAAGCGTTACTGCAGAAAGGCATCGTAACCTCACGATGAATATCCTATGCAGCAATGACGGATAGTGCTGATATATTGAATCAGGTTAAGGCGCTGCAACAGGCTGCTGCTCAGGCGCGGCAAACCGGTGATTTGGAGCGGGCACTGGCGTGCCTTGATCACGCCATCGTTCTCAGCCCGAAAGAGCCGCGCAATCATTTTCTGCGCGGGCTCACGCTGGAAGATCTGCACCGGCCAGACGAGGCCATCGCTAGCCTGCAAAATGCAATTCGCATGAAGCCAGATTATGCCGAGGCCTGCAACAATATCGGCATTATTCTGCATGACCAAAAGCGCTTCGACCAAGCGGCTGTAAATTTCCGCGATGCAATCCATCACAAGCCGGATTATCCTGGGGCTTATAACAACCTGGGCACCTCGCTTCGTGCGCTGGGAGACTTCGCTGGCGCTCAGCAGCAGTTTGCTCAGGCTGTTCTGCTGAAGCCGGATTACGCGCTGGCCCATTACAACCTGGGCATCGCTTACCTGGATATGGGGCAACTCAATCCGGCGGAAACCAGTTTCAACCATGCGCTTCGCTTGAAGCCGGATCACGTTCAGGCTTACAGCTATCTCGGTTCTGTTCAGCACCATCTGGGCAAGCTTGATGAAGCGGAAGCCAGCTTTACCCATGCCGCGCAAATGAAGCCAGGCAAGAATGGTGCTGAACTCAACAAGCTTGCCCGCGTGTTTTGGGAGCAAGGCCGAATCGAACAAACACTTGCGGCCTATCGGCAAGCGCAAACGCTGAATCCGCATGAACTGAAATCGGCACTCGGCGCCTTACTATCTTTGCCCGCCGTATATCGCAATCAGATTGAACTGCTGGAAGCGCGACAGCGAGTTGCTAACGGCCTCAAAATCCTGCACGCAAACATTCCGAACTTTATTGCTCACAATCAGCCCGAGAAACTATTGGATGAACTGCGCTGGAGTAATTTTTACTTGGCTTACCAAGGTCTTGACGACAAGCAGCTGCAAACGGACTATTCGCATTTCGTCGCTGCCATGCTGGAGAAAATTGCACCGCAAGTCATACAACCGTGCGTGAAAAAAAATGCAACGGGACGTCGCTTGCGCATTGGTTATCTGTCCAGTTTTTTCAGGGATTGTACTGTCGGGATGTATTTTTGCAGCTGGATTATGCGGCTCGATCGTGAGCAATTTGAAATTTTTCTCTATCATACCCGCCAGGAAACAGACCATGTCACCAAGGAAATAGTCGACGCTTGTGACCATTTTCGCCACCTTGTAGCAGGCCCTGTTTCGCCTGCTAGCATCGCCGATACCGTGCTGACGGATGACCTGGATATCCTGGTTTACCCGGAGCTTGGCATGGATAACACCAGTTTCCTGTTGGCTGCCATGCGACTGGCACCGGTGCAATGCGCCGGCTGGGGGCATCCTGTAACCAGCGGCCACGCAAATATCGACTACTATTTTTCCAGCGCCGCAATGGAACCCGATAACGCCGAGATTCATTATTCTGAAAAGTTGATATTGTTTGAAGGTCTTGGCACTTATTACAGCAAGCCTGTGCTACCCACACCAGCGCAACGCGCCGACTTCGCGTTACCAGAAGGTAAAACACTGTATCTATGCCCGCAATCATTATTCAAGATCCATCCAGGCAACGATGCCCTGCTGGCTCACATCCTTGAGCGCGACCCAAATGGAGTCGTCGTGCTGTTTGCTGGCCGTCACCCCAACATCACCAATGCCTTTTTTGCCCGACTGTCGCAAACCCTGCGCGAGCATGGCCTGGAGCCGCAAGGGCGCGGTATTATTCTGCCTTCAATGGCCCATGATGATTATCTACGCGTCAATCTGTTGTGTGATGTGATGCTCGATACCCTGCATTGGTCTGGCGGCAACACAACCCTGGATGCGCTCGCCTGCGGCTTACCAGTGATAACTTTGCCGGGCGAATTCATGCGCGGGCGGCAAAGCTATGGCATGCTGAAATGCATGGGGTTGGATGAACTAATAGCTAAAAACCAGGATGACTATATAGAGAAAGCCATCAAGGTCGGCACAGACAGAGCATGGCGCCAGCAAGTTGTGCAACGCATCATTGCCGGTAGTAATAGCATCTTCAATATGGAAAAGTCATTACGCCAAATGGAATCGTTTTATCATTCTGAATTCAACGTGAAATGTGGCGGCTGATAGTTATTTCCGTTAAAACAATTACAGGGCACCTCTAATAATTCAAATTTACGGAATTCCCGCGAAGGTGGTAATGACAAATTTTAGAGACGCCCTACAAATAATCCGTTCGGGCTGAGCTTGTCAAAGGCCGGTGTTGGCGCGGGGCTGGCGGTTCGACAAGCTCTCCGCGAACGGTAGTTTTGCTGCAACGTACAACAAATAGCCCTTATCTCGATTGAAACGGAGCCAATTAACATGATTTCAATTATTATTTGCAGCATCAATCCGGAAAAATTTGAATTCGTTTCAAAAAACTACTCGGAGCTGCTGGCGGATGCGCCGTTTGAGATAATCGGCATCCACGACGCGCAGTCACTCTGCGAAGGCTATAACCGCGGCATCACCCAAAGCCGGGGCGACATCCTGATTTTTTGCCATGATGACATCGAGATAATCTCGCCTGATTTTTATCCACGTTTGCGCCAACATCTGCAAGTCTACGATGTGGTCGGCTGCGCCGGCACAAATCATTTAGTCGCCAGCAACTGGGGATTTGCGGGAGACCCCTACTTGCATGGCACGGTCGCCTACCCAGTTACCGATGATGAATGGCCCAGCAATCGCTTTGACTTGTCGGTGTGGGGCAAGGTAAATTCGACGGTTGTTGAAGGGATTCAAGCTTTGGACGGATTTTTCTTTGCCGTGAATCGGCGGGTAGTCAATGAAATACGCTTCGATGAACAAAATTTCGATGGCTTCCATATTTATGACACCGACTTTACCTTCGCCGCCTATTTGGCCGGATTCAAATTGGCGGTATGCAACGATATATTAATCGCTCATCAGTCGCGCGGAAATTATTGTGAGAAGTTCGAAAAATTTAGTACCAAATTTATGGAAAAGTACCGAGACCGCCTACCCGTTCAAGAATGCAATAACCGCCAAGTGGCATTAGCGAAGAACCTTGATCGTGCACAAATGCTACGTATCGGTAGCAGTTTTCGGATAGATTGAAGCTGAATGAAATAGCGTAAAAGGAAGCCCTCAGCTACGATAACTGGCGTTTATCTTGACATAGTCATATGAGAAATCGCAGGTCCATACTGTGGCAATTGCCGTGCCGCGATCAAGTATTACCCGAATGGTAATGTCGCTTTGTTGCATGACGCGCTGACCATCTTCTTCGCTATAGCTGGCGGCGCGCCCACCATTTTCAGCTACTAGCACATCGTCAAGATATAGCTTGAGTCGATGCACATCGAGATCCTGTACATCGGCATAACCGATAGCAGCGAGGATGCGTCCAAGATTGGGATCAGAAGCGAAAAATGCAGTCTTGACCAAGGGGGAGCGTGCCACGGCATAGGCAATTTTCTTGCACTCCGCCACGCTCTTGCCTCCTTCAATTTGGACAGTGATAAACTTGGTCGCTCCCTCTCCATCTCGCACGATGGCTTGCGCCAGCAATATGGCAACATCCGTGATTGCGGCCTGCAATTGCGCGAACGCCGTACTTTTTACATCAACGATAGCTTGCGCACTGCTCATGCCGGAGGCGATTACCATCAGTGCGTCATTAGTAGAGGTATCGCCATCCACGGTGATGCAGTTGAATGAAGCATCACTGGCGTGAGTCGCTAACTGTTGCAACAAAGGTTGTGCCACCGCAGCATCGGTGGCGATATAGCCGAGCATGGTAGCCATGTTGGGATGGATCATGCCGGAGCCTTTGGCGATGCCGGTAACAGTGACAGTTACACCGTCGAGTGTGATTTGCTTAGACACCGCCTTAGCAACGATATCAGTGGTCATGATGGCCTGCGCGGCATTAAGCCAATTATCTTCGCGTAGTTCGTCTACGCAGGTTGGCAGCCCGGAGATCAACCGCGACAGCGGCAACGCCTCCATGATCACACCGGTGGAGAACGGTAGTACCTGCTCTGTTTCGCAGTCCAGCAGATTAGCTATTTCGGCACAGGTGGCGCGAGCCGCAGCCAACCCCTGCTCACCAGTACCCGCATTAGCATTGCCCGTGTTAACCACCAGTGCACGCACGTTTTGGTTCGCAGCCAGGTGTTCGCGTGCCACGATAACTGGCGCGGCGCAAAAACGGTTTTGCGTGAATACGCCAGCCACCGTGGCTTGTGCGGTCAGGTGCATGAGCAGCAAATCCTTGCGCCCAGGATTTTTGATGCTCGCTTCCGCCGTGCCCAGCAACACGCCTTTAACAGGCAGCAGAGCACTTGAGACAGGGGATTGAAGATTAACTGGCATGCTTTCTAGCCCATATATTGCATAAATTCGTACGAAGAGCGCATGGCATTATTTACCAGGCGATGAATATGAAGGTACGGTGTGGATATTCATATGAAGAGCTGAACAACATATTGCATGAAAATATATAGAGACCAGCGAGGATGCGCTTCACAATTAAAGCAACTGAATGTGTCGCTAGTAGCGACCACCATGCTGATGGATGTAGTTGCTCATTTCTACAGATTGCATATTCATGCGCCTCACAATGCCGTGCACATGACGCACAACACCGCGCATTACGTAGTACACAATGGCGGGGTTTGTGCTGAGAAAAGACTCTAGGCGAGAGCGTTCTAACAATAGCATTTTGCTGTTTGTCTTGGCCACTACAGTCGCACTGATCTGCGCGGCACTTCCGCCAACAAATGTGATGATGCCAGCCAAATCACCGGGCTGTAGCAGATGCAAGGTTGCTTTCTCTCCGTCAAGAGTGGCATTCGCCTCAACCTCGCCTGTAGCAAGGATCATAAGTGTATTTCTGAGCGTACTATTACCAGGTTGGAGAAGATGTTCCCCCGCTTTGTATTCATGCACCGTAATAACACTTGCCAATGCTTCAATTTCGGCATCTCGCAACTCTTCACTCAACGTGGAGTTGCGCAGGGTCTGTAAAATCAGGTCATCCATCGTCATCATGATCTCCCACCAAAAGTAACTACATCAAGTTAATTTGCCATGGCACTGCTTGTATTTTTTGCCAGAACCACAAGGGCATGGATCATTGCGCCCAGCTTTTTTGTCAGCGCGTACGAATGGTTTTTGCTCTGCATTATCATCTTCCTTAGCCAATGCCTCATCGTAATCAGCATGATGATACTTCACATTTTCCGGAGCGTGGGGTGCTTCTACCGCTTCAATATCCTCTTCGCTGCGAATGTGCACGTTCATCAGTATCCGCGTGACTTCACGCTTGATAGATTCAAGCATGCTGGAAAATAATTCAAATGCTTCACGCTTATATTCCTGCTTGGGATTCTTCTGCGCATAACCACGCAGATGGATGCCCTGACGTAAGTGATCCAGTGCTGCCAAGTGCTCACGCCAGTGGGTATCCACGCTTTGCAGCATAATGAGGCGCTCATATCCGCGCATCATCTCGGTTTCAACTTGCTCCACCTTGGCCTGATACAGCTGCTGTGCAGCCTCTACTACACGGTCATGCAAGCCGGTTTCATCAAGCTGCTTATTTTGTTCTAGCCACTGCGTAAGCGGTAGCGTCAATTGAAATTCGGCAGCCAATTCCTTTTCCAGCTGCGGAACATCCCACTGCTCTTCCATGCTTTGCGGCGCGATGTATTCGCTAATAATGTTATGCATTACCCCATCGCGCATTGCATTGATGGTTTCGGAAATGTCCACGCTCTCCAATAGCTCATTGCGCTGCTGGTAGATTACCTTGCGTTGCTCATTAGCTACATCATCGTATTCAAGAATCTGCTTGCGCATGTCGAAATTTCTTGCCTCTACTTTGCGTTGTGCGTTTTCAATGGCGCGGGTGACCCAAGAATGCTCAATCGCTTCACCTTCAGGCAGCTTGAAACGGTTCATGATGGCTGCCACACGGTCGGAGGCAAAAATCCGCAACAGCGGGTCTTCCAGCGATAAATAAAAACGGCTGGAGCCGGGGTCGCCCTGACGACCCGCACGACCACGCAATTGGTTATCCACGCGACGCGATTCGTGGCGCTCCGTGCCGATGATATGCAAACCACCGCTCTTCACAACCTGATCATGTATCGGCTGCCATTCAGCCCGCAATTGGGCTATACGCTGATCACGCGTGACGTTGTCCAATTTCTCGTCCATGCGTAACAGTTCGATTGGCTTTTCCACATTACCGCCCAACACAATGTCAGTGCCGCGCCCGGCCATGTTAGTGGCAATCGTAATCATTTTTGGGCTTCCCGCTTGCGCTATGATCTCAGCTTCGCGCTCGTGCTGCTTGGCGTTTAAAACTTGGTGCGGCAATTTTGCTTTATCTAGTAATTGTGACAATAACTCCGATGTTTCGATAGAGGTGGTACCAACCAGTACCGGCTGACTACGCTGGTAGCAATCCTGAATATCCAAAATCGCTGCTTTATATTTTTCATCTGTCGTAAGATAAACCTTGTCCATCATATCCTTGCGAATAGTGGGAAGGTGCGGAGGGATAATAACGGTTTCAAGGCTGTAAATCTGCTGAAACTCGAAGGCTTCGGTATCTGCTGTACCGGTCATGCCGGCCAATTTGCCATATAGACGGAAGTAATTCTGGAAGGTAATGGAGGCTAGCGTTTGATTCTCCTTCTGGATAGCCACACCTTCCTTGGCCTCTACCGCTTGGTGCAGACCATCGGACCAACGCCTTCCAGCCATCATGCGACCAGAGAATTCATCTACGATAATCACTTCGCCGTTCTGTACTACATAATTCTGATCGCGAAGATACAGCGCATGTGCGCGCAATGCAGCATACAGATGATGAATCAGCATGATGTTGGCGGGGTCATACAAGCTTCCCCCAACGGGCAGTAGACCTGCTTGACTAAGCAGGTCCTCAGCATTTTCATGCCCGCTTTCCGTCAATAAAACCTGACGGTTTTTTTCGTCAACACTATAATCGCCGGGGCCATCTTCTTCTTGTTGTCGCACTAGCTGCGGCGCCAGTTTGTCCATACGGACATAGACGTCAATATTGTCTTCAGACTGGCCAGAAATGATCAGCGGGGTACGCGCTTCATCAATCAGGATGGAATCCACTTCATCCACGATGGCATAATTAAGTTTGCGCTGGTAGCGCTCACCAGCATGGGTGGCCATATTGTCACGCAGGTAATCGAAGCCAAATTCGTTGTTGGTGCCGTAGGTGATATCTGCATTGTAAGCAGCAAGTTTGTCGGCATGGTCCATCTGCGACAGAATTACCCCAACCGACAAACCAAGGAAGCGATACAGCCGACCCATCCATTCAGCATCACGTGCCGCCAGATAATCGTTAACTGTCACCACATGTACGCCTTTACCTGAAAGCGCATTGAGGTATGCGGGCAGAGTCGCCATCAAAGTTTTGCCCTCGCCAGTGCGCATTTCCGCAATCTTGCCATGGTGCAGTGTCATGCCACCAATCAGCTGCTCGTCAAAGTGGCGCATTTGCAGCACGCGCTGCCCAGCTTCTCGCACCACGGCGAATGCTTCTGGTAACAATGTATTCAGCGCTTCGCCTTTGGCAATGCGCTGTTTGAAGGTTTCAGTTTTAAGGCACAAGGCTTCGTCTGAAAGCTTTCCTATCTCGGCCTCGAGAGCGTTAATTACCTTCACTGACTGGCGATATTGTTTGAGTAGACGATCGTTACGACTGCCAAAAACACTTTTCAATAAATTAGAAATCATTATTTAGTTTTTTTAGGTTTCAATTTGGAGATTTTAATTCTGGAGTTTTAATGCTGGATTTAAATTCCGAAGTTTTAATTTATTTTCTACTACCCCAACCAAAAAAGGGTGAAGTGCCACACCTCACCCTAAGTACAAAAAATCAATGCTTATCAATTCGCGTCGTTTCAAATAAACGCTTTTGACTATGTGCGACATTTTTGGATATTGCACTTTTTACGTCATGCATGAGACTGCTAAGCAGCTTTTGTCTGTTAGCCTTGGCAACAAACAGCCCACTCTGTTGTCAAAAGTTGTGACAACAGACTAAAAATGTACGCAACTAATGAACAAAACATTATTGCTGTAATCAGTTATTAGTATATTATCATATTGCTCTCGTTAATCCGAATGCACTCCCAATATCAAACGAGCTATACTAATCTGTCCCTGAAAGACAACATCAGATCCCTGATAATGTATTGTTACCGAGCAAACACTACGAGTGCGTTATTAAACAATGAACAATGGAAACTAGAATAATATTCACGTTTCCATTTCTGAATTAACATGATGTTGTGTCAAATCGATTAAGTTCATATTTCAATGCCAGCGAAGAGTTACGTCAACTATCGCACAAGGTAGACCAACTTCTCGTATTGCAGCGGCATTATGAGCAGATTGCGCCATCCTCTCTGGTACGCGCTAGCCATGTGATACAAATTGACCAGCAAACTCTCCTTGTTGCCGCAGATAATGGCTCGGTGGCGGCCAAATTGCGTCAACTTGCTCCAGAATTGACCAAAATATTGCAAAATATGGGGTATGAGATTACTGGAATTCAGATTAGGGTGCAAGTTGCCTTGCCAATCACAACGCGACCCTCTCGCCCCACCTCGCTCAGCGCCATAGGACGGCAACAGCTGGCTGACTTCACCGTAAAACTGCAAGACTCACCTCTGAAAACCGCGTTGCAACGCTTGGCAAGAATCGAAAAGTAATGGCGGGTAAGAGTGAGGAGACCTCAAATAATCCAGTTTTGCGCGCAGCCGCTTCGCAGCTTGCCTGCTTACCCGTTGCGTCACAGTACTATGTTACTCGAAAAAATCGCCTGTATATCAAATGTATGCCGCGCTCAATTTTTTACTCGTGCCTTTTCTTGTTTAAAAACTTAAATTTTTAGAGGCGCTCTTAACTGGGATAGTGAGAATTATTGGATTTTATATTGTTACTCAGCAGCCCTACCCAGACTCAAATAGAAAAGCTATGGCACAATGCGATTATTGGGAATGGATTGATTTCTGAGTTTGACGATGTCGAAAGCAAACGGAATTGACACTGTCTAAATTCTTACTTTCGATGTGCGGAATCTCATAAATACATGGTTATCATATTGTCGAGCTTACCAAATGAGCACGTGCAATATATCAACCTTGCTACGACTGAGAAATGTTGCCCCCAAGTTTCTTGCAGGTTTTATTCTTTTAAAAAGATCACGCCTCTATATAACGAACTGTCGGATTTATCCTCATTGTTTCTGATCAGGCGTTATTCTCCAGTTATAGAAGAGCTGATCGCATGACGGTTGTTCCCTTAGACGGGAGACTATTTTTTACCTTTTAATTGCTGCTCATGAGCGGTTTCTGTGGAGTATGCTGGGATGAGTCGCTTATTGCTCGTAGTTGTTATTTTCATAGCCATCTACTTGTTACTCAAGTACTACCGCAAGCAGGTGTCAAAAAAAGATGTACTTGGTGAAAATCCATCCAGGTACAGCGAAAACATGGTGCGCTGCGCGCACTGCGGTGTGCATCTGCCCAAAGGCGAGAGCGTTATGCTTGATTACAAGCACTATTGCAGCGAAGCGCATCGCCGTGCACATACAGACGAACCTGAATAACCCCTAATACCAGATGAGTTTTGATGTGGGATAAATTACCCCTCTCCAAGTGGCATTTATTGCACGCGGAATCTGATTCTGCGCCTGCACCGGAAGCCATGTGGCGCTCAATTTACTTCTTTAACCTATATAGACTGGCCCTGGGTGCACTATTTGTGTTTTTGGTGAGCACATTTGGTGAAGCCTTGTCGTTGGGTTCCCGCGCTCCGTCGTTATTCTTGTACACCAGTCTTATATACATCGCACTGGCCCTGGTCTCGTTTTTAACCATCAAGTTATGCCGGCCACGATTTAACATGCAATTGGCATTTCTGGTAGGAACCGATATTGTTTTTATAACCGTTTTGTCATATGCCAGTGGTGGCATTCAAAGCGGCTTGGGAGTCTTATTACTAGTATCCCTGACCGCCACAGGATTGATTGGTCGCGGCAAAATTTCCCTGTTTTTTGCGGCACTTGCCAGCATTGCAGTGTTGTTGCAGCATTCCTACGCAGTACTTACCCAAAATGCGGCGGAAGCCCGATACGTGCAGGCCGGGTTGTTGAGCACCGTCTATTTTGCCGTTGCTTGGCTGGCACATATCAGAGCCAGGTATGCTATTGCCAGTGAAAATCTGGCGGCCATGCGTGGTACAGATTTAGCCAACATGGCGGAAGCTAACAGACTGGTGATTCAGGACATGCCGGACGGCGTGCTGGTAGTGAATGAGAACGGAATGATCAGGCAATACAACCCTAGCGTTGAGCGTTTGCTTGGAGTTGAGTTTTTAAATGCTGGCAACACCACGCTAGCAAATTGGGTGCCGGTGCTGGCGGATCGGTTCGCCATTTGGCGGCAGCACCAGAGGCGTGGACATGAAGTGCTGCGTTTGCCTATTACCAATCATCAGGTACGTGTGCGTTTTCTACCTGTACAGCGCGAGGGATTCAGGGGCGCGATAATTTTTCTTGAGGATATGCAACGTGTTCAGGCGCAAGCTCAGCAGATCAAGCTTGTCGCACTGGGCCGATTGACCGCTAACATTGCCCATGAGGTGCGTAACCCATTGTCGGCTATCAGTTACGCAACTGAATTGCTGCAAGAAGAAAAGCACGATCCGGCGCAGGCGCGGTTATTTCAGATCATTATGGACAATGCCGCAAGGTTGAATCACATCGTGGAAGATGTGTTGCAATTGAACCAGCGCGACAGAGTACAAAGCGAAGATTATAATTTAGCCGAGAAACTACCTCTCTATATTGAGGGGCTTTGTCATACCCAAGGCGTGTCGCAGGAGATATTTGTAATTGAGGTTGCATCGGCCTGCGTAATCAGCTTCGATCGTGGTCATCTAGATCAAATATTGTGGAATTTATGCCGCAACGCTCTGCGTTATTGCAGAAAACAGGCAGGCAGTGTGCAACTGTCAGCATGGTGCTCCAGCGAGGGCAGGGCGGTATTGGAGATTTGTAACGATGGGCCTCCAGTTGCCCCCGAGGCCGTTCATCAATTGTTCGAGCCTTTCTTCACTCTGACGGCAGGCGGCATGGGTTTAGGTCTGTATCTCGCACGCGAACTGTGTGAGGCTAATGGAGCAACGCTTGAATATAGGCAGCCGGCAAAGGACGGCGCGTGTTTCCGCATTGTATTTGGAGAGCAAGATGAACGTTGATATGCCGACTAACACTGCGCGCGTCTTGGTGGTGGATGATGAGCCGGATATATTAGAGCTGATTGAGTTGGCGCTGCTACGCATGGGATTGCAGGTCGATCGCGCTAGCAATGTGCAAGAAGCCTTGCAACAGTTGAATAATAAAACATATCAACTGTGTCTGACAGATATGCGCCTGCCGGATGGAGATGGGTTGGAGGTGGTGCAATATATTACCGCTCGCAACATGCATGTGCCCGTTGCAGTGATTACCGCGCATGGCAATATGGAAAATGCGATTTTTGCACTTAAGGCAGGCGCTTTCGACTATTTGCCAAAGCCAGTTGCATTGACCCAGTTGCGCGCTTTGGTCAATGCCGTGTTGAAACTGCCGCCACCATCCACTTCCGTACGGAAAGGCGTACGAATATTGCTGGGGCGCTCACAGGCTATGGAGAAGGTGCGCGACCTGATCGACCGGGTGGCGCGTAGCCAGGCACCGGTGCATATCAGTGGCGAATCAGGTAGCGGCAAAGAATTGGCTGCGCGGCTGATCGTTGAAAAAAGCGCTCGGCGTGATCAACCTTTTATCACGGTAAACTGTGGTGCAATCCCGGAAACGCTCATGGAAAGTGAGTTTTTCGGTTATCGCAAGGGCGCATTCACCGGTGCGGAAAAGGATCGCGACGGTTTATTTCAAGCTGCCAATGGCGGCACTTTATTTCTTGATGAGGTGGCCGATTTGCCTCTCTCCATGCAGGTAAAGCTACTGCGAGTAATCCAGGAAAAAAAAGTGCGAAAGGTGGGTGCTACACAGGAAGAGCCGGTGGATGTGCGTATTATCAGTGCCACCCATAACGCGTTGGCGGAGCAAGTTCAGCAGGGGAAATTCCGTCAGGATCTGTATTATCGTCTGAATGTAATTACATTGCTTATGCCGCCGTTGCGCGCAATGCGCGAAGATATCGCCGAGATCGCCAGCCAGTTTTTAACTCGCTTGTGTGGTGATATGAAGGTTGAATTTGCATCGACAGCTTTAAAGGCGCTGCAACAATACGATTTCCCGGGGAATGTCCGCGAGCTGGAAAACATAATTGAGCGGGCACTTGCATTGTGTTCGGACGATATTATTATGCCGGCCGATTTGCAGTTAACGCCCATTGATATTAATGGAACCGCCGTCAAATCAAGTGTAGCTGGTAAATATCCGCTTACCGATTATCTGGATGGCGTCGAACGTGCTGCTATTCTTGAGGCATTGCAACAGACAAATTTCAACCGCACAGCTGCGGCCAAGGTGCTGGGAGTGACTTTTCGCGCTTTGCGCTATCGCATGGATCGGTTGGACATCACTGACAAGGATGAATAAATAGTGAAAGTTGGCACAAATGGATGGGTCAGCGGTATGCGCCGTCTTGTTTCGCCAAATTGTGATTCCCGCCCGCCTGGTACCACCATAGACTTATTGGTGATTCACAATGTCAGCCTGCCACCGGGTGAGTTCGGTGGTCAAGCGGTTGCACAGCTATTTACCAACACTCTTGATACGGATGCACACCCTTATTATGCTCAACTCAAAGGAGTAAGAGTTTCTGCCCATTTTTTAATACAACGCACGGGAGAAATTGTCCAATTCGTGTCTTGTAGTAAACGCGCTTGGCATGCGGGTGCATCGGTGTGGCACGGTCGTGCTGCCTGCAATGATTTTTCCATGGGCGTAGAATTAGAAGGCACAGACTTTCTGCCATTTAGCGATCAGCAGTATGCTGCACTGATACGGCTGACACGAGTGCTCAAACGTACCTATCCAGTGCGCGATATTGTAGGGCATTCGGATGTTGCGCCGGGGCGTAAGACTGATCCCGGTCCGGAATTTGACTGGCCGCGTTATCTCGTGAAGGGTTGATTGAAAGTGAGCAGAATATGGAATATATAAATATATTTTCTCTGATAGAAACACGTTGTGTGGCATTTGTTTTTTGTACTGGTTTGTTTTATTAAATGGATCAATTTATCGGGGAAAAACTTGCATAATTTTCTTGATGTACTACAATTACTACTTACTACCCCTACTGCTATATAAGTAGAAGGAATACTATATATAGTGGTTTTTGTATTTTTGCCTGATCCCAGATAGAGCGATAATTATAATGTTAAGCACACCCCCTTCTGCAGTGTTGGCACACGTCAATTCCGACGACGCTGCGACTCCCCTCAGCCCCCTTTTTGGTCAGCATAAGGTTATTCGCCGCAATGGTTCCGTAGTTGCTTTTGAAGCAACCAAGATTGCCGTTGCCTTGACTAAAGCGTTTATCGCCGTAAACGGTGAGGCATCTGCGCGCGTGCGCGAACTGGTTAACCAATTGACTGACACTGTGGTTAATGCGCTGTTGCGCCGCCATCCGCACGGTGGGACGCTACATATCGAAGATATTCAGGATCAAGTCGAACTGGCTTTGATGCGCTCCGGGGAACACGATGTGGCCCGTTCCTACGTGCTTTACCGCGAGGAACGCACGCGTGAACGGGCCAAGGAAAAGATCGCACCTGCACATGTTCTTCAAGTCAGCGACAAGGGTGTGCTTCGTCCACTGGATGAAGCAGTGCTTGCAGCACGCATCACGGCAGCTTGTGAAGGGCTCGGCAACGCGGTAAGTGCTGCCCCAATTCTAAAGCTGACACTACGTGATCTTTATGATGGTGTACCAGTTGAAGAGGTACGCAAGAGCGCCATCATGGCCGCCCGCGCGATGATCGAACATGATCCAGCCTATAGCTTCGTTACCGCTCGTCTGTTGCTGAACGACATCTGCTGTGATGTTGTCGGTGAAGACGCTAACATGACAACGCGTTATGCCGAGTATTTTCCTTCATTCATCAAGCGCGGCATTGAGGCAGAGTTGCTTGACCGTGATATGGCAAACTTTGACCTGCCGCGATTGGCTAAGGAACTAACTGCAAGTCGTGATTTGCAGTTCAGTTATCTTGGCTTGCAAACCCTGTATGACCGTTACTTCCTGCACATAAACGAAAGCCGCATCGAGCTACCACAGGCATTTTTCATGCGCGTGGCTATGGGGCTGGCGCTCAGGGAGAGTGACCGCGATGCACGCGCTATCGAGTTTTATCATCTGCTGTCCAGCTTCGATTTTATGAGTTCGACACCGACCCTGTTCAACTCTGGTGCGATCCGTTCGCAACTTTCTTCCTGCTACCTTACTACCGTGCCGGATGACCTGTCTGGTATTTTTGAAGCGGTAAAGGAAAACGCCCTTCTGGCCAAATACTCTGGCGGCCTTGGCAACGACTGGACGCCCGTGCGCTCCATGGGTGCTCACATCAAGGGTACCAACGGTAAATCACAAGGCGTGGTGCCGTTTTTGAAAGTCGCCAATGATACCGCCGTGGCGGTTAATCAAGGGGGCAAAAGAAAGGGCGCTGTATGCGCGTATCTGGAAACATGGCATCTGGACATTGAGGAATTTCTCGAGTTGCGTAAGAATACTGGCGACGATCGCCGCCGTACGCATGATATGAACACAGCCAACTGGATACCCGACCTGTTCATGAAGCGCGTCATGGAAGACGGAGAATGGACGCTGTTTTCGCCGTCAATTTGCCCTGATTTGCACGACAAATTTGGCACAGAATTCGAACGTGACTACATTGCTTATGAAGCCAAGGCAGCGAACGGCGAAATCACCCTTTTCAAGAAAATTTCGGCAGCTAACCTGTGGCGCAAGATGCTGACCATGTTGTTTGAGACCGGCCATCCATGGATTACCTTCAAAGACCCATGCAACATACGTTCGCCACAACAACACGTCGGCTCAGTGCATAGTTCAAATTTATGCACCGAAATCACGCTAAACACCTCTGAATCCGAAATCGCGGTATGTAACCTTGGCTCAGTCAACCTCAAGGCGCATCTGGACACATCCGGTCAGCTTGACCACGAAAAGCTGAAGCGCACCATTAACACCGCCATGCGTATGCTGGACAACGTAATCGACATTAACTACTACGCTGTTGAAAAGGCGCGCAACTCCAACCTTAAGCACCGCCCTGTTGGGCTGGGTATCATGGGGTTTCAGGACTGCCTGCATGAACTGAGGATACCCTATGCCTCGAAAAAGGCAGTCGAATTTGCCGACAGCTCCATGGAAGCAGTGTGCTATTACGCTTATTTAGCATCCACAGAACTGGCCGAAGAAAGAGGCCGCTACGACAGCTATAATGGCAGCTTGTGGGATCAGGGCATATTGCCGCAGGATACGCTGGAGCTTCTGCGTCAGTCACGTGGAGGACATGTAGAGGTAGATATGTCCACCAGCATGGAGTGGGACAAGCTGCGTACGCGCATCAAACAGCACGGCATGCGTAACTCAAACTGCGTGGCCATAGCGCCCACTGCGACTATATCGAACATCATCGGCGTATCAGCCTGCATTGAGCCTACTTACCAGAACTTGTTTGTAAAATCGAACCTGTCCGGTGAATTTACTGTCATCAACGAATATTTGGTGAATGATCTCAAACGGCTTGAACTGTGGGATGAGGTGATGATAGCCGACCTAAAATATTTCGATGGAAGCCTTGCCAAAATTGATCGCATTCCGGCCGAATTGCGTAGTCTGTATGCGACCGCATTCGAAGTTGAGCCCCAATGGGTAATAGAAGCGGCGGCACGGCGTCAGAAATGGATTGACCAATCACAATCACTCAATATCTACATGGCTGGCGTATCGGGGCGCAAGCTCGACGAAACCTACAAGCTGGCATGGCTGCGCGGCCTGAAGACTACCTATTATTTACGCACCATGGGCGCGACTTCGACAGAGAAATCCACCTCGCGCGCTGGTGAGCTGAATGCGGTGCAGATGTGCGCAATTGATAACCCGGAATGTGAGTCATGCCAATGAATAACTATACTATTGCATCAAGCTCGGCTGGACGGATACGCGTGGAAGATAAGCGCATCATCAACTGCAATGCAGATGTTAATCAGCTAGTGCCATTCAAGTACAAATGGGCTTGGGAGAAGTACATCTCCGCCTGTGCTAACCACTGGATGCCGCAAGAGGTCAACATGTCCGCCGACATTGCGTTATGGAAGAACCCCAATGGCCTGACCGATGATGAACGCCTTATGGTCAAGCGCAATCTTGGGTTTTTCACCACAGCGGACAGCCTCGCGGCTAACAACATCGTGCTTGGCACCTACCGCCACATCACCAACCCGGAGTGCCGTCAGTACCTGCTGCGTCAGGCATTCGAGGAGGCGATCCACACGCATGCCTATCAATACATCGTTGAAAGCCTGGGGCTGGATGAGGGCGAAATTTTTAACATGTATCATGAGGTTTCCAGCATACGTGAAAAAGATGAATTTTTGCTGCCCTTTATCGACACTCTGACCAATCCGGACTTCAAGACAGGCACACCGGAAACGGATCAACAATTATTACGCAGTCTAATTGTATTCGCCTGCATCATGGAAGGACTGTTCTTTTATGTCGGCTTCGTACAAATTTTAGCGCTTGGACGTCAGAATAAAATGACCGGTGCCGCCGAGCAGTACCAGTACATCATGCGTGACGAATCTATGCATCTCAATTTCGGTGTGGACGTAATCAATCAGATCAAACTGGAAAACCCCCACCTTTGGACACCTGAATTTCGCGAGGAAATTCGCGGCCTCATGCAGAAAGGCGTGGAACTGGAATACCGTTATGCTGAGGATACTATGCCACGTGGTGTGCTTGGCATGAACTCAACAATGTTCAAAGAATACCTGCGCTTTATCGCCAATCGACGCTGTCAGCAAATCGGGCTGGATATGCTATACACAGGAGCTAGTAATCCATTCCCGTGGATGGCAGAAATAATTGATCTAAAGAAAGAGAAAAACTTTTTTGAAACGCGCGTTACCGAATATCAAACAGGAGGCGCGCTATCTTGGGATTAACAGGCTTCGGTCATTATGCATTCGATATGCACTGGGGAAGGTGGTAGTTGTTAGTGTTGAATTTCTTTAAACTTTGATTACCAAAGGAGGTTGAAATGGCAGCAGTACAGAAAGCTAAACCCGCCGCTAAAACGGCCATGACTACCAAGAAACCTGAAGCTAAAACGGCAGTTGCTGCAAAGAAGCCCGCAGTCAAAACGGCAGTGGCTGCCAAGAAGCCTGCAGCTAAAACGGCAGTTGCTGCCAAGAAGCCTGCAGCCAAAACGGCAGTTGCTGCCAAGAAGCCCGCAGTCAAAACGGCAGTGGCTGCCAAGAAGCCTGCAGCTAAAACGGCAGTGGCTGCCAAGAAGCCTGCAGCTAAAACGGCAGTTGCTGCCAAGAAGCCTGCAGCCAAAACGGCAGTTGCTGCCAAGAAGCCTGCAGCCAAAACGGCAGTAGCTGCCAAGAAGCCTGCAGCCAAAACGGCAGTAGCTGCCAAGAAGCCTGCAGCCAAAACGGCAGTAGCTGCCAAGAAGCCTGAAGTCAAAACGGCAGTTGCTGCCAAGAAGCCTGAAGTCAAAACGGCAGTTGCTGCCAAGAAGCCTGCAGCCAAAACGGCAGTTGCTGCCAAGAAGTCCGGAGCCAAAAAGGCAACTCCTGAAAAAAAACCTGTTGCCAAAATGAAGACAGTCACGTCTTCGTCACCCGTGCGCCCAGCTGCAACTTGGCCTTATCCGACTAAGCCAGGCACCAAGCTACATTAATGTAACCGGTGCATTAAGGCCATTGCATTATTGAACAGGGCTGATATTTGCAGCTTACGAAGCTGCCCCACTGGGCGCCCGCTCGTTTGTATGTGCCTCGTCCTCTTTAATATCGGCGTGTCGCACGCTGGTTTTGCTATTAACGTTTACAAACAAAGGCAGGCAGGGTGAAATGCAGTAAAACGGTTACCCTTTACTGTAAGCGAATGATGGCTGGCCGTTAACTGGCTGAAGCAATACGCAAGAATTTTTTAGGCCAATTAGCAGTCGGCCTGCTCGTAGCACACTATTTACACATACCTGCTTCAGAGGCTTAGCGCGCTATCAATATGACCAGTTCACAGCTTTATTTGCGGTTGCTCGGCAATGTCAAACCCTACTGGCGCATATTTGCACTTTCCATCCTTGGCATGGTAGTGGCTGCGGCTACTGAGCCGCTATTGCCAATATTGCTAAAAACCATGCTAGATGGCACATTCGTGCATAAAGATGAGGCAATCATTCGATTGATTCCTCTGTTTATATTGGCTATTTTCTTTGTGCGCGGCCTGGCTACTTTTGTTGCCACCTACACTATCACTTGGGTGGGAAATAAAGTAGTGATGGATTTGCGCACCGAAATGTTCAGTAAGCTGCTTTCTCTACCTGCGCGTTTTTATGATGATCATGCGACTGGCAATTTAATCTCAAAATTGACCTTTGATGTAACACAGGTAACGGCTGCTGCTACAACCGTAGTGACCATTGGTGTCCGTGATTCCCTCATGATTGTTGGGCTGCTAGGCTGGCTTTTTTACCTCAACTGGAAGCTCACTCTACTCAGTCTGTTAATGGCGCCTGTTATTGTCTTTATCATAAAAATCATCAGTGGCCGGTTGCGTGTCGCCAGCCGCAATTCGCAGCGCGCAATGGGAGACATCACGCAGGTAATTGAAGAAAGTGTAACCGCGCACAAGGTGGTTAAACTTTTCGGCGGACAGCAGTATGAAAGCCAGCGCTTTAATGGCCAGGCTAACTGGGTGCGGCGTCACACCATGAAACAGGCGGCGGCCGCCGCAGCCAATGTACCCATTGTACAAATGGTGTCAGCGGTGGCGCTTGCAGCAATCGTTTATCTCGTTACCGAACAATCGCGCAGCGATGAAACAACGGTGGGTGGCTTCCTTTCTTTCATTACAGCCATGTTGATGCTGACCTCGCCGTTGAAACGGCTCGCCAGCGTCAGCGAGCATTTGCAGCGCGGACTGGCTGCTTCAGAAAGCGTGTTTGAGCTGCTTGATACGCCAAGTGAACTAGATTCAGGCAATCAATCAATTAATCACGCTTCCGGCCGACTGAAATTTGAGCATGTAAACTTTTCATATCAGAAAGGCGAAAAACTGGCATTACGAGACATCAATTTGGAGATTCCTGCAGGGCAAACAGTTGCGCTGGTCGGTGCCTCAGGCGGTGGCAAAAGCACATTGGTCAACCTCGTACCGCGCTTCTATTCCCCGAGCAGCGGACGCATCACGCTGGACAGTCATGACCTTGCGGAGCTCACGCTGGCTAGCCTGCGCGCTAATATCGCACTGGTAAGCCAAGATGTGGTGTTATTCAATGACACCGTTTCAGCCAACATTGCCTATGGCCAGAAGCGCGAAGTACCTGAGGCAGAAATAATTGCCGCCGCTCAAGCCGCCCATGCAATGGAATTTATTTGTGAAATGCCACAAGGTTTACAAACACTGGTGGGTGAAAGGGGTGTGCGCATGTCTGGTGGACAGCGCCAACGCATTGCCATCGCTCGCGCTATTCTCAAAAATACACCTATTCTTATTCTGGATGAAGCCACATCTGCATTGGATAGCGAATCTGAGCGTCATGTACAAGCTGCGCTAGAAACCCTGATGCAGGGGCGTACCACGTTGGTAATTGCCCACCGTTTGTCTACCATTGAAAAAGCCGACAGAATTGTCGTGTTGCAAAAAGGTGAAATTGTCGAAACTGGCACTCATCAGGAATTGCTTGCTAAGTGTAATGTGTACGCACAGCTGCACAGGACTCAGTTTATGAGGAATGATATTGCCCCTGACAATCAATGATAACCAATATATTCGGCTCACTAACAACTGAGATTAAGGGGCCAGTTGTTTTCTCATTCTTAAGTGTTTATTGATGTTGTCAGCATCATGAAACATCAAAATGGAAACATGAGGTTATGACAGGCTGTTAGAATCAAGCTTTGGCTGCGGGTGTAAACGCGTCGGAGAAAAATTCATCGTTGGGTAATCCGCGCAACGTCGTGAAGTCACGGTGTGCCGACTCCACTACTACTGGTGCGCCGCAGGCATACACTTGGTAGCCAGACAAATCGGGGTAATCTTCCAGTACGGCCTTGTGTACGAAGCCCGTCCTGCCTTGCCAGTCATCCGCTGGCAACGCATCCGACAAGACTGGTGTAAATTTTATGCCATGAGTTTCCCATTCCTTGGCTTTATCGAGCATATAGAGACCACTCAAGTTATGCACCCCCCAATAAAAATGCATAGAACGTTGCACACCAATGTGGAGTGCGTGTTCGATGATGGATTTTATTGGTGCGAAGCCAGTGCCACTGGCGACAAACACTACAGGCTTACTGCTATCTTCGCGCAGGAAAAAAGTACCAAGTGGCCCCTTGAAACGCAGGATGTCGCGCTCTTTCATTTGCGTAAAAACATGCTTGGTGAACTCGCCGCCTGAAATGTTTCGCACATGCAGCTGCAGAAGCTCGTCATCATGTGGGGCATTGGCCAGCGAGAAGCTGCGCGCTTTGCCGCCCCTCATAAGAATATCGATATATTGTCCTGCAAGGAACTGTAAGCGCTCGTTGGCAGGCAATTTTAGATAAAGCACCATCACGTCATCAAGTCGTTCCAGTTTGTGCACGCGGCAAGGTAGAGTTTTCACCGGGATGCCTTTTACGGCATCCACTTCGCGGCACTTGATGATCAGATCAGACGTAGGTTTGGCGCAACAAAACAGGGCCTTGCCCTCCGCTTTTTCTGCTTCACTCAGCATGCTGCTATCATATTTGCCGTAATCCACTGTCCCTTGCAGCAGCAAGCCCTTGCATGTGCCGCATGCGCCGTCACGGCAACTATAAGGCAAAATGAAACCATGCCTTAGTCCCGCCTCAAGGATAGTTTCGTCGGCCTCCATGTTGAAACTATGTTCGCTTGGTTTAATGAGAACGTTGAATGCCATTAATATCTCGTTTGCAACATGCGCAAAAGCGGTAATTTTAACGCATAATCATGCAATGAAACGAATCTTGATTGTTGGCTGTGGTGATATCGCCATGCGGGTTGCGCGCCTGCTAAGCGGCAATTACCGTTTGTATGGCCTGCTACGTAATACTGCGCGTTGCGCTGAGCTACGTGCAGCAGGCATCACACCGCTTCTGGGCGATCTGGATAATACACTCAGCCTGAGTCGACTAACCGGGCTGGCACACACCGTGTTTCATTTTTCGCCGCCCCCTAATACTGGCGAAAGCGATACACGCACCCGCAATTTGTTAGCCGTTTTATCGCGTGGCACACTACCAGGGAGTCTTGTATATATCAGTACCAGCGGGGTATATGGCGATTGCGCCGGGGAATATGTCACGGAGACCCATACATTAAATGCGCAAACTGCGCGTGCCCAGCGTAGAGTGGCTGCGGAAAATAAAATTCGCAACTGGGCAAAGCGCACCGGAGTGCGTGCCATTATCCTGCGTGTCCCGGGAATCTATGCAGCGGATCGCCTTCCACTGCAACGCTTGCAGCAAAGCTTACCGGCAATCGTGGCAGCAGAAGATAGCCATACTAATCACATTCATGCAGACGATCTCGCGAATATCGTTATGGCAGCATTACGTCATGCAAAATCGAATCGAGTGTACAACACCAGTGATGACAGCGAACTTAAGATGGGGGACTATTTTGACAGAGTGGCAGATGCATTTGATTTACCGCATGTACCGCGTATCAGCCGTGAGCAGGCACAGCAAACCTTGCCAAAGACCTTGCTTTCGTTCATTAATGAATCACGTCGCCTGACGAACACGCGCATGAAACGCGAATTGAAAGTAATGTTGCGCTACCCGACAGTGGCGGATGCGCTAAAGACTATTCAAAAACCCAACCCGGATACCTAACCTCATTGAATTGAGGTTCAAATCAAATCTTATCTTGCCGTTCCTTTTTTTCTTATCCTTATATTAAAAGATATTGACACTCTTTCAATATCTTCTTGATTGGGTTCGACTGAATGGGGCACCCAGGACGGAAACATAACTAAATAATTTTTTCTTGCCGGATATGAAAACTTTGGCGCATTAATTGCGTTAAGCTCTGAAATGGGAGCTAAAGATTCTATTGAATATTGTTCTTGAAAATTCCTGTAAAACTCTATTTGAGCATTAGAGTCAGTAACATAATAAACGCCAGATATAAATGATGAGCAATGAATATGAATCTTGTTGTAATTATTTAACTTGTTAATGTTTACCCATACATTATCCATATAAGTTTCGAAATTTACATCGTCATACCCAAAATCAGATAAACATTTTTTTGACCTGCGCAAAATCTCATTTAATAAAGGTGTTAATTCCGGATGATCGCCATAGTAAAACTCTTTAGATTGCCACCCCCCAACGTTACTAACATTATTCCCACGTGGATCGGATTGCTTTAATTGATGACAAACATTAAAAACAGCATCAGCATCGATATTAAGCTCATCCCACCAAATAGGAGTCGAAAAATAGGTATCAAGGTTCATCTCTTCACATCTCCTGAGTTTCAAAAAACGGCGGAAAGGCATAAATAACGTGGCAACCGATATATGCAATTATCAGTTTATAAATGCCCGAACGAAAATTATATAGTATGGCGCATTATACTTATTTGTATCAGTATGAAGCACTATATCCATTATATTCTTTGTGGTATTTATTGGTCGTGACTTGTTATCCCCAGATCTATTTTGGGGGATTACGAATCAATATCAAGTCTGAAAAAAGTCATCTCTGGTCGGGTGAAAAGCTGACGTAAACACCTACATTGTTTTCCACATTACATCACAATGTTCTTTGGTAGCCGCTGAGAGTAGTTCAATCAAAGGAAGAGCCCGATTTTTAAGGCTCACACTTTGTTCATGCGATTCTTTATCTTGGACATCGCTGGGTTTTTCCGGTGGTAGCAATCTGCACTCTGACTGGATAGCATTTTTCAAGCGATCGAGTGCTGCAGGGACATCTTCGGCCATGATGGCGCTGGGCACAACGCCACTGTGCCCCATCATCTTGATCAACAGTAGCGCTGATTCACTGAACATGGTTATATCAGGATAGGCTTTAGACGTGAACGTTATCAACATAAATTATCTCCAGGAGTATCCACGTTTGCCAAATATTGGCAGGTACGAATTCAAAATCATGTCCCTTATTTTCATCAAATCCATGTCGAGTAGTCGAAATAAGCCCGCAATGTCATGATTATCGAGTTATTCAAAGTCTGAATGTAGCAGTAGTAACAAGAACAGTTTCTGTACTCAAGCTCAATTATCTTCCATGGTAATAAAATCTTCTCTTGCGGGCATCCACTCATGCTCTAAACGACATAAGCCATAATCGCGGGTTTGACCGGTGATTCGAACCGAAGTGCTCACAGTATCAAAGAGACGCAACCCTTCAGGATCCATTGCATGAGCACGAATGGTATATTTACCAGGCAATAGCTGAAGATTTGAAATACGAACGCAAAAACCATATTGTGAAGGAGCAATTTGGTTTGGAAGATACGCAGTTTCGTTTGAATGCGTACCGTAAATTGGCGCTCCATCAACTCGGACAACCCCAAACAGAATCACCGGCGGCCGGTCATCGGGAGAGTGCGCAACACCGCAAATACGTAACACTCCGCCCATTTCAGCCACAGTAGTTACAATACCCGCATCATTCTCCAACCAAAGTTTGCGAATTTGGTATATCCCGCTTGGTTGTACCTCACGCTCCAAGTGTGCAGCTTTGCTATTCTTCTCTTCGTGATAGGTAAGATATTCGCGCGTCACGTCGAAACTGTCGCCATACATATGCAACTGCCCATCATGAATCCATACTGCTTTCTGGCACAGGGTCTGTATGTGGAACATGCTGTGCGAGCACAGTAGTAGTGTCCCGCCTTGACTCAAATAACCTTCTATCCAGCGGATGCATTTTTTCTGGAACGACTCATCGCCAACAGCCAGTACTTCGTCAGTAATCAAAATATCAGGTTGCATGGCCGTTGCTACGGCAAACCCTAGTCTCACCACCATGCCGGATGAGTAATGCTTGATCGGTTCCGCAATATGGGAACCTATATCGGCGAATTCGATTATGGAATCCAGCTTGCTGTCGATTTCTGCATTGCTCATACCCATCAGCGCGGCCGCCAGATGGATGTTTTCCAGACCGCTATATTCAGGGTGGAAACCGCTACCCAGCTCCAGCAAGGCGCCAATACGACCATTTACCACTATTTGGCCGGTGGAAGGCTTGACTACACCGGCGATGATTTTCAAAAGGGTGGATTTGCCCGCGCCATTTTCGCCGATCAAGCCAAGCGACTCACCTGCTTTCAGCTCCAGGTTAACCCCCTGCAACGCACAGAAATGGGGCACCTCACCACGCTTGAAGAGCAAAGCGGCAATCGTGCGTAATCGGTTACCACCAGTGGCTACGCTGGGGTAATTCTTGCCAATGTTGCTTAGGCTGATAAGAGGTATTTGCACAATATTCGTGTCAGTTACAAATTAGACGGAATCCAAATCTGGAGAAGATGGTCATTTTAACTATTAATGCGATGAAACCACTCTCCCTTTACGCATTAACTGACTGTTTTACATAGTTAGCTTGACTCTATATGAGATGCAGCAGGTAATCAATTTTCAACTTCCCGCAGACGATGTAAATCTGTCCATCCTCGATAAGCTCAGGATGAGCGCATTTTAATAGACCCATTATTAATTGATTAAATGCGTGTGAACTTTATGTTAAATAAAATCTTCAAAATAAGGTGACAAGCGATTAAAGAACCAGCGCCCAGTCAAAAAAATCAACAAGCAACTAGTCAGCATTATCAAATCCTGCGAACCGATCTGGCTATTGCCAGTCATCAGCAGCTCACGAATTCTGGTAATAAAAAAAGATAGTGGGTTCAATGCAATGATTTGCTGTATCTGCTGCGGCACCAGGCTTGCCGGATAAAGAATGGGGGTCGCGTAAAACCAGATCATGAACAGTGGCGTTAGGAAGTGCTCAATATCTTTGAGAAGCACTTGCAAAGCTGCAAGAATCAGTGCCAGGCCGCTGGTAAACAATAACTGCATGCAAAATAGTAACAATACCAGCGGCAGAGATGAAAAATACAACTCATTGCCGGTGAGAGCAAGTACCACAAGCACCAAGAGAAAACCGCTCACGTGGACAGCATACGTGGAAAGAACCGCGCCATACACTAGCAGCTCATGCGGAAAGGCGACTTTTTTGATAAGGCCCCCGCCATTTTGCACTGCCAGTGCTCCACGCTGTGCACCTTCCTGAAAGCACAACCACGGCCATAGCGCTACCGCAACAAACAGGATAAAGCTGTGACCTTCTAGCTCAGGAAACTTCACCTTGAAAATAGCTGTGAATACCACTGCATACACTGCCAACAGCGCGAGTGGGTGTAACAGCGCCCAGAAAATCCCGCTGACGCTGCCGATATATCGGCTTTTAATCTCCCGTGATAGAAAATTAAGTAGCAGCCAGCGGTACGGCCACAGATTTCTTATGGGCATGAATTACTGCTTGGCGGCCTCGGACTTGTTTTTTCCAGATGCTTTAATATCGCCTAATTTCACATCAGTATCTGTCCAGAAGCGATTGACGGCCTCTTCATTTAGTTTCAATGACGGATCGAGTAGTATCTTACCGATAAGCGTTTTGCGGTATTCATTTAAATATTTTTCGCGCTCCACCTGTATGATTTCCTCCTTTACTTCTTCAAACGAACGCACCAGTTTTGGTGTTTTTTCATGAAGCTGAATAATGTGATAGCCAAAAACTGTCTTCACCGGTTCACTGATTTCGCCTGGAGTGCTAATGGCGAAAGCTGCGTCGGAGAATGGTTTGACCATTTTCCCCTTTTCAAAAAAACCAAGGTCACCCTTATTTCCTTTAGCGCTCGGATCATCAGAGTATTCCAGCGCTAACGTTTCAAATTCTTTGCCGCCAACTGCCTGTTCGCGAACTTGCTTAATGCGCTGCTGCGCTTCTTCTTGTGTACGATTTTTTGCGTCGACTAAAATATGGGAAACGTGTACTTTCGTTGGCACAGTATATTTTTCGATATTAACCTTGTACAACTCGTGGGCACGTGCGTCGAAGTTGGGTAACTTAACTTCCTTGGTGATACGATTGATTTGTTCCTGCGCCAGCAATTTGTCCGCTGCCATGTCCATCTGTTTGCTCATTACAGGTTCGCGATCAATTCCGGCATCGCGAGCTTGTGCAGCCAACGTCTTGTTGATCAGCATGCTTTCCAGCAGCTTGGCAATGCGGGATTTGCTTGCCAGTACCTCTGAGCGATGTTCTGGCGGTATGCGCATCAGATCCGCCTCGAAATCCAGGCTTGTAATTCGGACCTGTTTGGACTCGACTAAGACCTGCTCCACACTTAACGCCGGAGCAGTGAAGCAAACCATTACGGCTAACGCCGCGCACTGTTTTAGCAACAGTTGTCTCATTATTTTCAGCCTCAAGTTAAATTAAATACAAGAAAACTCCCCCATCTTTTAGATGGGGGAGTTAGCATAAACACGGTCAGACTTGTTTAAAATCTACCAAGTGCTAGGCAAATGAAGTTGTGTAGGTTTGTTTCTTTGGATTACTTTATAGTATTCCATAGTACCTACTGGTTCAACTTTCGCATTATGCGGGTAGAAATTCACTGTTTCGAAAGCATAATTCCATGCTCTAATCTCTGATAGAGAAGACGAAGATGTCGGCGGGTTGCCGCCGCCTTCTATAGGTGTCGGTGTCGGTGTCGGTGTCGGTGTCGGTGTAGGTGTAGGTGTAGGTGTAGGTGTAGGTGTAGGTGTAGGTGTAGGTGTAGGTGTAGGTGTAGGTGTAGGTGTGCCATTGCAGGTTATTGTCAGATTGCCATCGGCATCGGCACTAAAACCGGTATAAGAGGCACATGTATTCCCTATTGCTCCTTCCAATGTTACCGTACCTGCCATGGCTGAACCCGTCCCGGCCATCGTAAAAGCCAAAACGCAAGCTGCGACTTTTGTGTTCCTTAATTTCTTGTTTCTTAATTTCTGATTCATACTAGTCTCCTAATATTAGTTTAATTACCGATTCTCGGAATCGCGCTTTACACAAAAGCGAGGAATACATCATGAAAATATAACCAGCATTTGGTTCGAAGCATTTCATTTTAAATCATACCCCAGCTATAGTTGCACAATACAGACCATAACATCTAGTTGCTAGTTCATTCTGCCGGGTGGTAATTATATGGGAATGAGTGGCGACTCCCAGCGACACTTGCTGGAAAAGTGCAATAAGACGCCATTAAAAATCCAATTCTCGAGCAGCAGCTTCGCAGTGTGCCTACTCACCTCGTAGCGTCACAATACGGCATTACTCAGTATAAGTTAATTATATATCAACATATCTACCGAGCTCAATTTGTTACTCGTGTCCTGCTTAGAAATTTGAATTTTTAGAGGTACCCTTTAAGTATGATATGTATTTTCAATAAAAAAAGGGAGTGGAATTTCTTCGCACCCCCTATTTCAAACAACACACCAGCAAGCTGAGTGTTGTTTCACCACCAGTAAAAAATTATAGAGATGGCGTTATCGCTGTCGTATACTTAATCTATATCAACCGTATACTTATGAATGAAATTACCGCCGTATGTTGCCATAATTCCAGGCGCCGCACTCTGGTTAATGAAATCTTGCAACATGAATCCAACAGTAGGTAAGCCGGTATAAGTATCGCCATCAACGCTTGTTAGAGATTGAGCAGCAGTTCCATGAGTGACCCCATTACCATCAATTTGACCATTAACGGCGGTGATTCCAGATGAATTAAAGGCCATCCGCAACCATCCATTTTCGAAGTTAACTGGAACATTTACTTCGTTGGCAGATCCTAACACATGGCTGTTATTGAACGTTACAACGGTTGTTTCCCAGCACAAGGAAGTGCCGCCGCCTGGAGCAGGTGGAGAGAAATCAACGATGCTGACATTACCCTCTTCACGATCCCAATAACTCAGACCAACAGGTTCGCACGCGCCGTTAAGCCAGAACTTGTGCGTGAATGGACTAAATAATTGAGTTGTATCTGGAGTTGTTGCCGGGTTATGGACGGGGACATTGTATCTCTTGGTTGGCATTGTTATCACCCAGTCGGTGCCGGACAGGGTGTGATTATCCAGAACATACTCGTTGATAATATTGTTGTGCATCAGCAACGCGCTGACAGTAGCGTCACCACTAGACCAAGAGCTGGTCACAACGGAACCTCCGTTGAATACAACACTGGTTGTATCTGCGAACGTCAGATCTGGGAAAATGCTGCCCGGAGGATTCCAGATATTCACGCTAGCAGATGGTGCGAAGGCATCCAACGCAACTGGGTCATAGCCAAAATCAGTTCCAGCTGCAACACCTATCAGAGAGGCTGTACCTGCCAAGCCACCAGTTGAACTAGCGGCTCTAGCTGATTGACCACCCACTACCAATGCGCTACCAGCGCCCATATCCATGGTGGCTGCTTGAACTACTGCGCAATTAGCCGGCACACCACCGACGTGAGTTATAGCTGCGTCGATCGCAGTATTAGTGATGGTGCCCATTTCGATAATTTCAAAATAGCCTTCACGGGTACGATCCAAGGATTGGGTCTCGCCATCTCCGCCACTTTGTTGAATACCTTCAAGAGTAGCGCCGGAAAACGCGAAGTTCACGAACTCCTTACCACCAGCAGGAATCGCAGGGGCAGTGCAGGACTTGTCAGCTGTAATAAGCTTTGCGCCGTTAGTTGTATTAACAACCGCAGCAGTCCACATGTCATTCGGGGAAAGGTAGAGGTTAAAGTCAAGTACTTCGCGGCTGTTCTTGCCTTCGGTGAAACGAACTTTTACAGCTTTGGAAGAATTTGTAGTGTTCACTACGGACATATATGTGTCCATTCCAGCGCGTGTGGTGTAGTACGGATAAATCAGAACCTCACCCAAGCCATTGGAATTTACGTGTACAGCTGCATTTGCTGCGGTACTCGCCATACCAACAGTGCTTACCGCCGCCACCAAAGCAAGATACAGTGACTTTCTTTTAAATTTTTGCATTATCGCTAGACTCCTTAATTTTGTTACGAAATGTTAAAGTTGAACCTCATAAAAGATCATTTCTTTCATGAAAGTGTTACTTCAATAATTACTACAGTCGACTTTAGAAATTACTGCGATGTTATTGTATATCATAGCTGTTTCATTTTACAAGTGATTTTTTGTACACATAATCCTCCTATCTAAAAATCCATAACTACAAATTATCTACGCTGGACAAACCACCATTTTCCGTTTTGGCGCAACCAATTTTCTTTGAGACTAGTCTCAATTGATTCCATATCACGGTAGCTATACTCAATTGCCATTAATACCTCGCATTGGTCATGCTCGCATGAAACAGAATCCACATTGGCTTTTTTCCAAGTGCCACCACGAATTTTAGCTTTATATAAATCCAACGACATAACTTCACGTGTACCGGGGCTCAGATAACTGTATGCTTTTGCGAAATCCCCTTTTATCAGCGCTTCCCAGCGAGCAACTGCCAAGTCGGCAACTATCTTTTGCGGTTCATTCTGCACAGATGATATTGAACCTCCACCCGATCCGGCACAACCTACCACACCAGCACTTAGGATAAGCGCCGCCACAGTACTTTGTAGTTTATAAGTAATTCTGCACATCCGTTTTTTCAAGAATTCACCCAAACACCTATAGTTTTTATATTGACTATAGTCACTCTTGCGTGATTGACCTGTCAAGGTCAATCTAATTTCTTTTGTTGCGATGTCTCTTTTATACAACATATAAACGTTTAAATAGATTAGCCGAGCTATTTTGCTATGGCTCGACGGTTTAATAACTCCGGCATCACATAATTTGTTACCTGAAATTTATTCGCAAAATTTTCCGTATCTTTAGATTTATATTCCAAATCAGTTTACGACGAGAAGTAGAAATACTTTAGGGCGCATTAGTGTTATGTGTAATACAAGCATGAAACCACCGGAGTTAAGGAGCCTGCTCAATTTGCCTTACTATTTGCTTGGTGTGTCGCCAGGCCCCCCGACTTTGCTCAACCGCTCGTTCAAAGTGACAGGCAACTTCGGCATATCGCCAGACCCTCCGGTGTCTTCTAAAAGGTCGTGTAAGCTACTGAGTTTTTTTCGGAATTCTTCGCTGACTTCGCGCGCTTGCTGGTTATTGGCCACCAACCGTGGTGTTATAAGTAGGACGAGCTCGGTGCGGGTTTTAACAAAAGTCTGGACACCGAATAATCCACCTATAAACGGAATTTTAGACAGGTATGGCAATCCGCTGCTCCCCATGGTTTTATCATCCTTAATTAGTCCACCCATAACCATGGTTTCGCCGGATTTAACCACGACCGTAGTTTCTATCGCGCGCTTGCTGATAGTAGGAGAATTAATTGAAGATGTCGTGGTCAGGGAGGCCGAGCTAACCTCTTGATCGATTTCCATCGTAACTTGGCCACCGGCATTGATGCGTGGCGTAACCTTTAACAGAACTCCGGTATCAATATACTGAATTGAAGCAATTAGCCCTGTGGCCGAGCCTAAAACTGTTTGAGTTTGGCTGGTGATCGGCACCCGGTCACCGACCTGGATTTTGGCAGTTTGATTGTCGGTGACCATTAAATGTGGCGAGGAAATTACCTTAACGCGCGAATCGGATGCCAATAAGTTGAGCGCAGCGGACACCCCGCCGACTACATTTGAATTGGTCATTACATAGGAAAAGCCGGGAGCCAATGCGCTAATCCCTGGGCCGCCGGTATCGAGCTTGCCGCTACCACGTCCATTTTTGAAGGCCCATTCCAATCCAAACTTTAAATCACCAGAGAGCGTTACCTCGGCGATTGTGACATCAATTAAAACCTGTCGCGGTGGCACATCAAGCTTGCGAATGGCGGCTTCTATTTTTTCGTAATTTGACGGCGAGGACATAATCAGCAACGAATTGTTGTCTTTGTCGGCGATCACGCGAACATCCCCGTATACCGCGACACTATCACCAGCAGCCTCTTGTTGTTCCGAGGTTGTATTCAAGGGAGTTGATTTTGTTGATTCTACCTGTGCAGGAGCCAAGCCAGGAGCAAGCGCAGGTGGTTGAGATGTTGAGGCTGTTGATTTTTTGAATACTTTATTGAGCAATTCTGCCAATTTCTCAGCCATTCCATTTTGCACCGGGTAAACGAATAAGCGCATGCCGGCAGTGGTCTCGGCTCCGCCGCTGCGGTCAAAACGTTCAATCCATATTCTTGCCTGCTCCAGATACTTGGGTTGCTGAGTGATTACCAAAATGGCGTTCAGGCGCTCGATCGGAACCAGTTTGACCACGCCGGCCAACGGGCTTAGTGCTTTAGCGTCAAAGATTTTGTCAAGGTCTGCCACGGCGGTCTTTACCTTGACGCTTTCTAGCGTGAACAGAGCGACTGACATGCCAGCCAGCCAATCGACATCGAACATGGTGATAGTGTCCTGCAAATGCTGCAATTCGCGTTCGGTACCAGAAAGAATAAGCAGGTTGCGTGCTTCATCAATACGCACGGAGTTTGCTTCAGTAACAAATGGCTCAAGAATTTTTACCATTTCCTTGGCGGAGATAAATTTCAACGGCGCGATCTGAACGCTGTAACCGCGGCCACCTTGCAATATGACCTTGTCGTCTCCTAATTGCGGCGTGATCGAGCCGCGCGTGGCAGTCGCTGCCGGAACTATTTTGTAAATTTCATCTTCTCTGATGATCGCTGCACCATTCATGCGTAGCAGTGTTTCCAGTGTTGGCAGCAAATCCTTTTGCTGAAGGGGTTTGCTGGTATGCAAATTGATGACTCCTTGCACCTTGGGATCAATGATGTATGTTTCATTGAATATATCACCCACTATCGCTTTGACTACCTCGCGCAAGTCAGCGCCCTCGAAATTAAGCATTACTGTGTCGCCGGCAGCTAGCTTGGCCACGCTTGTAGCCGGCTCTGGCGCTTTGACAAATACGCCCGTGCCGGGATACATTTTGGTTTTTTCCAAACTATCGATGTCGGCAGGTTGTTTCGCTGTCATATTCCTGATTTCGGCGCGGTCAATGTTCCGCGTAACAGGTTGCGGTTTTACGACTTTTTCGATCTGCTTTTCGTCGATTTTTTTCTCATCGTTTTTCTTCGCTTCGAACGTCTTGAAAAAGGTAGCGCACCCTCCCAGCAAAGGGAGAGTGATCATAATCAGTACCCAACTCAGGCGAATTTTTTTCATGCCGTTCTCTTTATTATGTAATAGCATATTGGCTTCTCAATCAAAATGGCTCTATATGAAATAGAGTGAGTAATAAAGCTTTAATCTCCCGCAGAAAAAGTAAATCTTTTGCAGAGGAAACACATCCGATTATCCTTCGTCAGGCTCAGAACGAACGGATTGTAGCTGACTATTTGTAGTTGTTAATCTTGTATTTACCGAATGGTGGCCCACTACGAATTCTGTAGAACTATAAAAATTTGTTTGTTACTGCGGCGGTAGTTGTCGCAAGGCGCGGCGGCGTTCGAAAACAGACCGTGGGTCACCAGCGTTCGCAGCTGGAGCTGCAGTTGGGGCCCCCGGCACTGGCTCAGCGGATGCCGAGGACGCCACCCCCCCCGGACGACCATACATTCCTGCCGGCATCGACGCTGCTTTAATTTTCAGTATTACTTCCTCGTGCTCATCGCCCTGTTTGAAGGTGATTTTATCACGGTCCAATTTCTCAATTTGCATGCCATTTATTTCCTGGCCCAACTCGACACGTACCATCTTGCGGGTGGCGACTTCACGCAATAGCGCAATTTTTTTGTCCTTGGTAATAATGATGCCGTCCAAAATAAACTGCCCTTTGCGCATGGTTGGTTTGGGAGGCGCTATCGGCGCAGACGGCGAATGCTGCTGGAGAGAAGGCACGAGCTCGGGCGGCAGCGGACGGCGGGTTGGTGTAAATAGTGGCCGTGTCAATATCTCTGTATAGAATTGATCCAGTGGTAGTAAAACGAACTCTGGCTGCAATGGCAGCACCACTGTTCTGTTTTTTTGCTGCTTCGGCTGCGGCAGTGATATTTTGACACGGTTACCCCAACCAAGTTCGGTGCCAATTGTCCAGATCAGGAACAAGATTAATGCCAGCCATAATATGGTCGTGAAATAACGAGGTTCGAAGGGCAATTTCATTGTTTATCCGCTATTAACGCATAGCTGGTTACATCAAGCTGTGCTCTGAGTTCTGGCTCTGTCGCAGGCGCGCCTTTTCTCAAAGTATTGCCCTGCGAGCGGATACTGACATTATCAAGCAGCAGATAGGGCTGCGCTGTTTCTACGGTATAAAGAATATTTCTCAGTGCAGACATGTCGCTGATAAATTGGATGTTGACAGTAACACGTCGATAACCACCGTCATCTTTGAATGGCACCACCTGCATGCTGACCAGCTTACCACCATTGGCCTCAATCGAATTTTTTACGGTTTCCTGAATTTCCGAGGCGGCTAATGCGGCGCCGGTGTTTCTGAGGAAATGCTGGCGGCCTTCTTTTTTCTTCACTTGATCGAGCGCCAACTGGACTTCGGCACGGCTCGCTACAATGTGTCGGTAACGCTCCAAATAATCGGCCATGCTATCCAACGACTGATCGTAATGGCGATGCAGCATGTTAACGGGGATGAACAGCAACAAAACGCCAATCGTCAGGAATAAGATTAACAGCCCAATGGCCAGGCCACGATTTTGATTTTTGCTGAGGGCACGCATCAGAATTTAGCCTTTAGATAAGGCGCGGCTTTCATTGTCGGTTTAATTGGCGTATTCGAAGCTGGCAGTGCTGGCTTGAGGGCTGGGACTCGTAGCGGCAAAGGCGAATTAAACTTCTCCGCTTCAATTTCATTGGATTCAGATGTGGATTGCTCTGACTGACTAATGGTGTTATCGGGCGTGCCTGATTCAGGCTCGGCCGCTGGCGCAACTATTGCTGCGGTCGGTACAGTCGTTATTTCTGCTGCCAGATGGTAACGCTCTCTGTCTGGCATATGCCCCTTGGTCAGCGGCGAGCGAAAGTTGGCGCCATGCAAAATTTTGGCATACTCGAACAAAGCGATCAATTTCGACGAAGTGCCGGTTTCCCCTTGGATTTGCAATTCCTTGCCTTTAAGATTAAATTGTTGTACCCAGGTATCATCTGGTAACAGTTGGGACAATTCGTCCAGCAGCACTACTAGCGGCGGGACTTCCTGTTTTTTTTTCAGCATGAAATTGTATTCTGCGGCTAGCCTCTCCTGCTCGCGCCGCAACGCGTCAGTTTCTTGCGCTTGCTGCTTGGCGCGGTCAACTATCGGCAGCAGTGCAATCACGGCTTGTCGCTTCTGCCAGATCGGGATGGTTATGGCAGTCATTGCCAGAATTAGCGTTAACAGGAATAACATGGGGTTGATTCCACGCAGCCTGGAAGGCCGAGTAGTGTGTCGCTCGGTTGGTATCAGGTTGATGGTATTGCCGTCTGGCACAGCAGTGCCGGCAACATATGCAGCAGTGACTGACGTACCCCAACTCTCCAGCAGATCCAGTGAACTATCCATCGCTGAGCGTGGCACAACCACCAGCTTGACGACAAGCCGATTTTTTTGGTTATCCACACGCAACACGCGAAAATCGAAATAAACTTGTCCAGCTTTGAAAGGGGTATGTCGATCCATTTCGAAACCTAGCACTTGGCGAAGATTTTTGGCCGCTGCCAGAGGCAGTTCGATCTGTTTGACGAGACATTGAGTACCAGTGAGCCACAACGCAACCTGCTCATTGCGTTTATGCAGTTTGGTAAAAAGCGCCTGAAAAGTATTGCCTTGAGTATCAAGGTCGCCAGATTGCCTCTCGACTCGATCCTGCTCGGTCAAGCTGCCTTGCAGCCATCGCTGTAATATAATGGCTTGAGGCGTAACTTCTATCAGCAATCCATTTGCGGCGTTTGCGCTGGATTGCCGCATCCATTGCGGCACGAGCGCAATGAGTTCGCCCGACCACCAACGCCAAAAGCGCCCGAGCGTGGAGTTTCTGTCAAAAGTAAAGCGCGGTTGCCGCGCAGTTAGAATTTTATTTATCATCTAAAACTGAAGTATACCTGTGAGATGTCTCTCATTCTGGCGAAGAGAGGTATAAGGGTAATGGGCCCTGCATGATTAAGTGAAGAAGCGCATGACAATCAGTTATGTTCATTATCGTTAAGTTCAACCAAAGCTTTATGCTCATCACAAAAAAGCTCTATCTAAAATAGAGGGCGCCTCTAAAATCCAATCTTGCAGCAGCAGCCTCGGGGCTTGCTTACCTTGTTTTGTCTCAATGCGATGTTAATATATATAGCGCTCAAATATTTTGTTCGTGTCTTGTCTGGCATAGAACTTTGAATTTTTAGAGGTGCCCAAGAGTGGATAATCAACTTTCAGTTTCTCGCAGAAGCAACATACCTCTCGCAGAAAAATAAATCCGTTCGTCCTAAGTTTGTCGAGGGATTAACCGATTTACCATGTTCCGAGCGATATATTTCTGCTGAGTCGCCGCTCACCATGGCTTCTTTCTTCTTGCGTACCCATATCTGCAAGCAAGTTTCACCGAACAGTGCGTTGCGGTATAACCTTCACATTATCCGGCATGGTATTGGCGCGACGCGCATTTCAAGATTGTCGGTATGATTGGCGCAATAGCCACCGTCAGCAAAGCAGAGAATGTAAACTCAAAATATTTCACTTGTCCTTAGTTTAGCAATTCATCCCTCGACTAGGACGAACGGATTTAGCTTGAACTTAAATATCCTCTGGATTCAGGCTAGCAGCCGCAATTCATGGGAGTTCTGCGATCAGCTCTTTTATTCATCACTCTCGTTCAAATGGAAGGGATAGGTGCGCGTAATTTTTTAGTTGATAGTTGCTTGTCCCTCACCGATCTGTTTGGGAGACGCTTCCCCTTCCTTCCAGGAAAAATAAATGACTTTGCGAACGGCGCCTTGATCAATTTTTACCACAGTTTCACGGACGAATACTGTACCATCTGGCAATGCCGCTTCGGCGCGAACACTATACACGGAACCGTCTTCACCCGCTACAGCAGCGGCAGCTGGCGCAAACGGCGGCGGCGGCAAATTTTTTAGCAAGGCCTCCTGACGTTCTGCAAGATATGCGTCGACCAGCTCTACAGTCGCGCCGGGTAGTGCCAGCAAAACATTTCTCGGTGCAATGACAGCATTTATTCCAGCTTGATGTGAATCTACAGTCAGTGTGTCTGCCAGACTAGCGAATAACTCCGGTGTCATACCTAACACCCGCTGCAGTTCGTTAACAGTTTCAAACGGTGCATTGGCCGGACGGTATTTCAATCCGGCAGCTTGATATTCCGAAACCTCGGCACCTTTGGGATGTGGCAAATCATCGCCATCGCGCCAATCTTTAATAGCGTCCAGCAGGATATTGCTTTCTTCCTCGTTAAGCCCCACACTTTTTAACAAGCTCTTCAGCAACTCGTCTGATGCGCTGTTGATATCAATTTTACCGGACACATCCAAAAGCGTGATACTGAGCTTGGCGCCCCCGAATGTCCACAGGTGCGTCACACCATCGCCCTTCCATCGTTGCAGGTCGTCGATGGATTTGAATATTTCGTACACAGCTCGCTGAATGCCGGCATCAGCCACCGCCTGAGCACGCGCTGAAGATGCCAAGTTTTGTGCCAGCAGCATATCTGTACGCATGCTGAAAGCGAAACTGGCAGCAATCACAGCCAATAATGTAGTTGCCCACAACACTAACACCAAGGCGATACCATGCTGATGTTTTTTAGTGGTCACGGTCTTCATTCACTCGCGCATCTATTGGTCGAGCTGTCCCACATACAGCCAGTATCAGAACCGATTAACGGAGCTACTACTAAGTCCGGCCAAACGCGGCCATTACTAAACTTGACTCGAAATCGGATCAGGTAGGGCAACTGCTGCTGACTATCCAGATCCCCCCATTGATCCAGCCATTCCGGTTTGGCATCTTTGGTTTTACCACCAAAATAGGCGAGATTTAATTCCTCCACATGATCCGCCAGCACGATTTTTTCGGCATTCTCCAATGCGGTAAAATCAACACTGTCTGCGTCTGGAATGGCGCGCCTCATTACCAGTTGGCCAACCTCATTATCCTGTGCCAGTTCAAAGCTAATCAGAAACAGGCCTCCCGCACCTAAACGCACAGCAATTGGAGCCACCAGCTTGAGACTGTCTGGCTGTCCGATGAATGCCAGATTCATATCTGCTTCTGTCTTCCAGTGATATGGAGTTACTTGACTTAATTCACGCCGCAAAAATCCTTGCACCAAAGCCAAGTGTGTCGAATTTTTTGTGCGTAGCTCGCCGGCATCCCAGCTGCGTGCACCTAGCCGCATGCCACCATACAACAAGGCCAAGATAAAGCCGAGCAAAGACATGGCGATTAGCAGTTCAAGCAAGGTGAATCCGGCACTTTTGTGTTTGACCAGGTTCACAACGCCGCCTTGTTCACCAGTCGCAGTGTTTTAAGACTGGCCGAGCGTGGCTGGTCGCTGCCGCCCCATAGCACCTGGATTTCCACTTCCAGCAGTGACACGGGTAAAATTTGCACTGGCAATCCAGTTTGCTCGCTCGCCTGTGCCGGCGTCTCCAGGTATGGTCGAATGCTGACATGCCAGCGGTAAACGTCATCAAATTCGCCACTGTCCTCACTTACCTCCAGTGGCGTCTCGATGCCAACTGATGCTAGCTTGCTTTGCCCCAGCAACACTGCTTGCTGGTACTCGTCAGCACGGCTGGCATTTCGCAAACCGCCAGAAAAAATTTGCATCAATACGCTCAAAATTAGTGCCAGGATTACAAATGCCACCAGCACTTCAAGCAAAGAAAAACCGCGACTGAATTTATGCATGCCTAAGGGGATTTTTAGAAAATAACCTAAACATTTTCGCGAGTCTTAACTGATTCAATGCCATATTAACTACAACTTGCATTATATACAGCCAAAATGTCCAAGTTCACATGCAGCCCTTAATTGAGAATGGTAACTTGGCCGGTCAGCCAGTCGACATTAACATCGTATTTACGGTCACCAGATGTTACCGTAATACGACCGCCAGTGGAGCTTCCATCCGGGTAAAAACGGATTGCCCCGATTTTGTCGGGCAGTAGTTCGGATTGCGCTGTGAACAGGCTGATGTCCAACTTTGCGGGCAAGGCGTATTGGCGCTGGTCGCCGCTCACCTTAAAATTTCGCTTTTCAACATCCAGTGTCAATGTTGACTCTTCTTTTCGTGTGACTGCCTGGCTGCGCGCTTGGCGTAAGCCAGCCGCCAGTTGACGCGCTGCACCTTTTAGTTCGGTGCCGGGCAGGCCAGCAGAGATCATCGGTACCGCCAAGGCATATACCATCGCCATTAGCGTCAGCACCACTAATAATTCAAGTAGGGTAAAACCGGCGCTAGCACGCGATTTTATTCGCCCCAATTATTGATGTCCTTGTTTTCGCCCTCGCCGCCTTCACGGTTGTCAAGACCAAGTGAGCTGATATCATAATCTGTATTGTGCTGTCCTGGCGAAGCGTAATGGTAATCGTTTCCCCACGGGTCTTTTGGCACCGTCTTCGACTTAATATATGGGCCGTTCCAGCCGGTCACACCAGGTGGTGCCTCGATCAATGCCGACAAGCTTTCCTGTGAATTTGGATAGCGTCCTACTTCCAATCTGAATAATTCCAGACTTTGACCAAGTTGCTCGATTTGCAGCTGACCCGTTTTGCTTTTCGATGTGCCAAGATAATCCATTACCTTTGGCCCTACCAATCCAGCCAACAGGCCCAGAATTACTAACACCACCAGCAATTCGAGCAAGGTAAATCCTGTCTCCCTCCGTACTTGATGCATTTTTTTCATAATGTCTCTCTCTAATAAATGTAGCGTTTCTATTGTTATATGTTTTTCATGTTTCTTGAACACATCATAAGTTTATGATGGGGTTCGATAAGATTGGGCACAGTATGCAGTCGGAGATCCCCCATCCCCGTCTCTGATTACATTGCCAAGTCGTTGACACTGAGGATGGCGAGCAGAATCGACATAATGATGCCGCCAATTAGCAGCCCTAGACCCAAAATCAGCACTGGCTCCATTAGACTTAGCATGCGCTTGACCGTAGTTTGCACCTCATTGTCGTACACATCTGCAACGCGCAGCAACATTTCTTCAAGCTGGCCCGTTTCTTCGCCAACTACTACCATATGAACAGCTAGCTTGGGAAACAAACCCGTTTCCATCATTGGCTTGCCCATCCCTAAGCCTTGCTTGAGTTGATTCGCCACGGTGTCAAGTCCTTCAGCCATGACGCTATTACTCAAGGTTTCTTTGATAATAAAGAGCGCGTTCAATAAAGTCACTCCATTGCCCAGCAATGTGCCCAAGCTGCGACTGAAGCGGGCCACCTCGATTTTTACCAGCAGGTCGCCTATCAGCGGCAGACGCAGACAAATTCCATCCCAGCGGTAGCGACTGGCAGGATTGCGCATTTGTTGATTAATCAGTGCATAAATGGCTAGTGCGCCAATCAGCAACATCCACCAGTCGTGGCGTAAAAAGTCTCCAGCGGCAATGACGATTTGCGTTGGTAGCGGCAAGGTTTTACCGGATTGCTCAAACATCAGGGAAAACTGCGGCACAACGAATATGAGCAACATCATCACAGAGCCAGCCGCCACCAGCATCAGGATTGCGGGATAAATTAATGCAGATGTAACGGTTTGCTTGAGTGCTTTGGCGCGCTCCATGAATTCAGTAATACGCGTCAGCACCGGACCAAGTGCACCTCCAGCTTCACCAGCGCGAACCATATTGAGGTAGAAACGGGAAAACACGCCTTTCTGCGTTTCCATCGCTGAGGAAAGCGAAACTCCACCGCGCACATCGTCGCGTACCTGCGTCAGCAGTTTTCGCACTTTATCGTTTTCCGATAGCTCGACCAAAATTTCCAAGGCACGGTCAAGCGGCAAACCGGCATGTAGTAACGTTGCAATTTCACTCGTGAATACGCCAATTTCAGCCTGACTAATTCGATTGGTGCGTAGCCATCCGAATGATGCGTTTCCTGCAGCATTTTCCAGCTGCGCCAGTTCAATTTGAATCGGAATATAACCCATCGCCTGCAAACGTTCTACTACCGCTTCATTGGTACGGGCTTCCATTTCGCCATCCAGCGCTTCACCGTCTGCACTAACCGCATTGTATTGGAACACCGGCAAAATCAGGTCTCCCGCGTCACGCGCAATACTTCCTCAATGGTAGTAACCCCTGCCATCACTTTGCGCAAGCCATTGTCAAACATGGTTCGCATGCCTTGATCGATTGCCAGCTTGCGTATTTCCCCAGCACTTGCATGCTGCATCACCAAACTGCGGATACCATCACTCATCGTCAGTATTTCCACAATGCTGACTCGGCCTATATAGCCGGTATGGCCGCAATGTGGACAGCCAACCGCATGATAAAGTTCAATCGGATGCGCTGCTGTAAAGCGATGCAACTCCATTTCATCAACCACTTCGGGCAGCACTGTTCGCAATTGACGACATTGTTCGCACAGTGTGCGCACCAGTCGCTGCGCCAGAATGCCAATAACAGTGGATGTCAGAAGGTAATCGTCCATGCCCATATCGAGTAGACGGTTGATCGTGCTGGCAGCATCGTTGGTGTGCAGGGTGGATAGTACCAAGTGACCGGTAAGCGCGGCCTGTACGGCAATTTGTGCGGTTTCCAAATCGCGGATTTCTCCGATCATGATAACGTCTGGATCCTGGCGCACTATAGAGCGAAGGGCGTTGGCAAAGGTAAGACCGATCTGCGCTTTGACCTGAATCTGGTTTACGCCTTCCATCTGATATTCAACCGGGTCTTCCACAGTGAGTATCTTTACATCCGATTTGTTTAATGTCTGTAATGCGGTGTAGAGCGTGGTGGTTTTGCCGCTACCGGTTGGGCCGGTGGCCAGAATAATGCCATGGGGTTGCTGCAATATATCTACGAATATTTTGAGCACATCATCGTCAAACCCAAGCGCGGCGAAATTAAGAGTAGTACCACTCTTGTCGAGTATCCGCATAACCACGCTTTCACCATGCATGGTAGGCACTGTGGAAACACGTAAATCAATTTCCTTGCTCTTAATGCGCAATTTGATGCGACCATCTTGCGGCAGACGCCGTTCCGCAATATCCAAGCTTGCCATGATTTTAATGCGCGATATGACGGCAGCGGACAAGCGTCGCGGTGGCGACTCTACCTCGTGCATCACCCCGTCTACCCGGTAACGTACGATCAGGCGGTTTTCGAATGGTTCGATGTGAACATCAGACGCGCGCGCCTCCACCGCATGGCCAATAATCAAGTTAACCAGGCGAATAACCGGCGCCTCGCTGGCAAGATCCTTAAGATGTTGCACATCGTCGCTCGCACCTTCTTCCTCGAGGGTTTCGATGTCGCCGACTATCTCCCCCATTGACGTCTTGGCACCACCATAAAGACGCTCGAAAGCGCTTTCCATATCCTGCTGCACTGCCACACGAACACTGACTGAACGATGCGTTAACAAGCCAAAGGCATTGATGACGTATTCATCAAGTGGATCCACTAGCGCCAGCACCAGCTCGTGTTCATCTTCATGTAGCGGCAATGCTTTAGACTCTTTGAGGAAACGCACCGATACACATTCTTCCAATAAGGGCATTTGGGGATAGTCAGTCGGCTCCACCAGTGTGAGCCCAAGCTGTGCCGCCAATGCCTCTGCCACATCACGGGCGGTAACTACCCCTTGCTTTAATAGCAGCGTGCCGATACGTTCATGTTCACCGACTTCATCTTTCTGTAAGTCTAGCGCGCGCTCCAGCTCGAGCGTATTCAGCCTCCCCTGCTCAACTAGCCATTCTCCTAAACGTTTCCTCAACTTGATGCTTTCTGCGCGAAAAAGTGTGGGAATGGTATCACGAACATGCGGATTTCCGCGTAAGCAGGCTGCCCGAATTCGCTTTTATCTGAGCCACAATTATGAAACATGTATAGGCAGTTTTAAGTGCAAAAAAAGCAGAACGATGCTGACTTGAAGTCAAAAGCGCCCAGCGTGAATAGCTATGCGGATCATTTTAGCTCGAGTGATTTTCGTGGGCTCCGTGAGTGGACGTTCAGTTTCCGCGCAATCGCATCTAACTATTTATTGTGCAGAGCCACACAGATCACAACACTTTGGTAAGTGATGACGCAACAAGTCATTGATATTAAATCAGATTAATTGATCGGCTTTAATGATGGGTGCGTTACTAAGGATAAAACAAAAACAAGCGATATCCAGTTGGTTTAAGGTCAGCAGTATCAAGATGCAGCTTGATGCTAATCTCATGATTGGATAGTAACCCGTGTTTTTCATTCTCGTCGGGCTTGAGATATTCCGTTGGGGAGAAGATGCGACGTGCCAGTGCCACATCCATCGAGTTGGTTAGTGTAAGCTCGAGATTGGGATATGTTTGTGCATAAGGCGCACGGTTTCGCAAGCTGGCATTGAGAGCGATGACGCTTGGTCGTTTCGGATCGGATTCCAGGTCAGAAGATTCGATGCTCAGCTGGTCAATTTTTTTCGGCAGCGGGATATCGCAGTTGAATAGCTTACAGGAGGATGCGAGTACTAACTTTATGCTCGGAAGGTGCGCGGCAAGTTCGACACGGAAAAAATACGTAGTCTGTATCAGAAATACTATGAGCAAGAATAATGTGCCCACCAACCAGGACCAGTGAACTTTTTTTTTGATGACTGGGGGGATGGTTTCCAGTGCTTCTTCATTACTAGCCGTAGCAAGATGACTGAAATCATATTTATCGTGGGTTACGGGGGCAGACTCTTCCGGGCTTTCGACAGGCGCTTGCTGTATTTCTTCCTGATCAAGGGTTGGGGCAAGTTGAGGGCTGGGTTCGTTGTCATGCAATTGTTTAGTTGCATTGAATACCGCCTGGCAATTTCCGCAACGCACCATGCCCTGAGACATATCCAGCTGAGCTTGGCTAACCTTAAAGCGGGTGTCGCACTCTGGACATTGGGTGACTGCGCTCATCGCTTCACTCCAGATAAACATGCCCAGCCTTCTTCCATAACCGGTGGCCTGAAGTCAAACCATTGACCATAGACGTTCATAACGTCCTCGGCCTGTTCGCTGAGTACACCAGATAACACAATCTGGCCGCCTTGCCGAGTTGAGCTTGCCAGCAACGGAGCGAGTACTTTAAGAGGGTTGGTAAGAATATTGGCTACTACAATGTCGGCTTGTTGCTTTTGCTCGGCATTAGGCAGGTGGTACTGCGCGTCAACTTGGTTAGCCATTGCATTGTCGCGGCTGGCTTGCACGGCTTGAGCGTCCACGTCCACGCCAGTGGCGCTGGCAGCGCCAAGTTTGAGCGCAGCGATGGCGAGGATGCCCGAGCCGCAGCCATAATCCAATACGGATTCACCCCCCCGCAAATTAAGATCCAGCCAGCGCAGGCACAAACGGGTAGTGGGGTGGCTACCGGTACCAAAAGCCAAGCCGGGATCGAGCGTAATGTTGATGGCACTGGGATCGAGCGGGGTATGCCAGGTAGGCACAATCCATAGGCGCTGCGAAATGCGAATGGGGTTAAACTGCAATTGAGTCAGGCGCACCCAGTCGTTGTCCTCCAAGGTTTCGATGACATAGGTTGGCGGCTGTTTCAGCCCAATGGCGTGTGCCGCTTCCAGCATGATTGCGTCAATCGGCGTATCTTCAACAAACAAAGCCGTAACGCGATTGTGTGACCAAAGATGGGGGTCGGGCTCGCCCGGTTCGCCAAACATGGCTTGCTCATTCGGTGTATCTACATCAGCATCGTGAATGTCCACCGATAGTGCGCCAAGTGCCAGCAAAGCCTCGCTCAGGATCTCCGCCTGGGATGCAGATGCAGTGATCGTCAGCGTAAGCCAAGCCATATTATTTAACTTTGATGCGTTCGGCTAGCTTGTGTTCCAGATGGTGAATGCTGGTGCCACCTCGTATAAAAGCAGCGTCTGACATCAGTTCCTGATGTAGCGGAATATTAGTTTCTATACCTTCTACCACCATTTCCGATAAGGCAGTACGCATTCGGGCTATCGCCTGTTGGCGGTTGTCACCATATGAGATTATCTTGCCGATCATAGAATCGTAATGCGGCGGCACGAAGTAATTAGCATACACATGTGAATCCACGCGGATGCCAGGGCCACCAGGTGTATGCCAAGTGGTAATGCGGCCGGCCGATGGTGTGAACTTGTAGGGATGTTCAGCATTGATGCGGCATTCGATGGCATGCCCTTTGAGTGTAATATCATTTTGCTTGAAACTAAGTTTTTCACCGGCAGCGATTCGAATCTGCTGTTGCACGATATCTATGCCCGTAATCATTTCGCTGACCGGATGCTCTACCTGTACGCGAGTATTCATTTCAATGAAGAAAAATTCATCGTTCTCATAGAGAAATTCAAAAGTTCCTGCGCCGCGATAGCCAATTTTGCGGCAAGCTGCCACACAACGCTCACCAATTTTATTACGAAAACGAGTGTTGAGCAGAGGTGCTGGTGCTTCTTCAAGGATTTTCTGGTGGCGGCGCTGCATGGAGCAGTCACGCTCACCTAAATATACCGCATTGCCATAAGAATCAGCCAGCACTTGAAATTCGATGTGGCGTGGATTCTGCAAAAATTTTTCCATATACACTACAGGATTATTGAACGCAGTCTGCGCCTCGTTACGAGTCATGGTTACGGCATTGAGCAATGCAGCTTCGGTATGTACCACGCGCATGCCGCGTCCGCCCCCGCCCCCGGACGCCTTTATGATGACCGGGTAACCGATATTACGAGCAATCTTCGTGATTTCGGCTGGGTTGTCCGGCAATGCGCCATCCACGCCTGGCACACAGGGAATGCCCGCTTTTTTCATTGCATTTTTGGCAGATACTTTGTCACCCATTAAACGAATAGTTTCCGGGCGCGGACCAATGAATACAAATCCGCTTTTTTCCACCCGCTCGGCAAAGTCAGCATTTTCAGACAAAAAACCATAGCCAGGGTGGATGGCTTGTGCATCTGTAACTTCCGCTGCGCTAATAATCGCTGGTATATGCAAATAGCTTTGCAGCGAGGAAGCCGGGCCTATGCACACCGATTCGTCGGCCAGCTTGACATACTTGGCATCTGCGTCAACTTCGGAATGCACGACTACGGATTTAATGCCCATTTCGCGACAGGCGCGCTGAATTCTTAAGGCAATCTCGCCTCGATTTGCGATGAGAATTTTTTCAAACATTATTTAATTGATGATAAAAAGAGGTTGACCATATTCCACCGGCTGGCCGCTTTCAACCAGAATCGTTTTAATAACACCGCTTTGATCAGCTTCGATTTCGTTAAGCAGTTTCATCGCTTCAATGATACAGAGGGTGTCGCCCAAGCTCACGCTTTGGCCAACCTCCACAAAAGGTTTGGTGCCAGGGGACGGGCTGCGGTAGAAGCTACCGACCATCGGTGATTTAACTACGTGACCATCTGGTGTTGTAGGTTTGATTGGTTCAGCAGGCTCATCCACAAGTTGAGGGGTATGTGTTGCCATATGCTGTGGCGCAGCATATGTTTGCTGCGTCGCAGCGCCAGAACGAACAATGCGCACACGTTCTTCACCTTCACTGATTTCCAGCTCGGCAATGCCAGAGTTTTCAACCAGCTCAATTAAGGTCTTAAGTTTTCGTAAATCCATGGTTATTTCCTAACAGAATATTGCAGCGCGTATTGCACCGCGAGTTCATAACCGGTTGCACCCAGGCCGCTGATAACGCCGATAGCAAGATCAGAGAAGTATGATTCTTTGCGGAACGGTTCACGCGCAAACACATTGGAAAGGTGGACCTCAATAAATGGAATAGCCACTGCAGTCAGTGCATCGCGTAAAGCCACGCTGGTATGCGTAAATGCAGCGGGGTTAATGACAATAAAATCGGTGCTGTCCTGGCGCGCAATATGTACACGATCCACTAAGGCGGATTCAGAGTTACTCTGGAAATGCATCAGGTTTGAACCTTGCATATGTACCAACTGCTGCAACTTGTTGTTAATTTCGTCTAAAGTAATATGGCCATATACGCTTGGCTCGCGGCTACCGAGCAAGTTCAGATTGGGACCATGTAGAACCAGAATGGTTTTCATGAACGCAGTTTGCCGTAAATTAGGGCAAGTTGTCTAGTTTTTAGAAGAAATTGAGCGGGGTAGTTATGCGAGACGTTCTTCTTGCAAACGTTTACGCAATTCCTCAACGGTGAGGATGGAGGGGGTAAAGCTTCCTCGCAATGCGAGTATATCTTTCTCAACGCTCACCAGTGCATCTACTTTCGCTTTGTGTGCCACTGCCAAAAATACTTGACTAAAGGGGCCATGTGATGGCATCCAGCTGGATATGGAAGCGACTTCACAGTATGGAAAAAAATCTTCCAGCAACAGATCCTGCTCAGCGATCGACAAATTGAATTTTGGGTAATTTATTGAGTCGAACAGATCCTCCTTCGTTGCGTTGCTGATCACCGGGCAGATAGACTTCGCTTGCCAAGCCTTTTTCAGCCACGCCAAATCCCCGTTGGCGAATAACAATGCAGAAAGTATTACTTTAGTATCGAGAACGACTCGCATATTATTCTTTGGGCTGACGGGCCCAAGCACAGGCGTCTGCTACATCTTTCTCGGAAATGCCTGATGCAATCAATTTTTCACGTACGGCTTCGACGCTTAGAGCTAAATCTGGTGTTGGAGCAGCAGTGGTACTGCCAACCTCAACTTGGGAACCGATTTCATCTGGCGGAGCGATCTGGGAGTTTGGAATTATCTTGACGTGCATAGTAGTTACCTTAGCGGTAAGCAAAAGTAAAATGGTGGATTATTGCAAAATTGTACTTGAGAAAACGGGCGTGTGCAAGATAAAGCCTTTGTCCAGTAAGGGGTAGGCAGGCTTTGCGGCCCATGCTATCACTAAAGATAAGTAGCTTTTGCCCCCGAAAGATGTGGTACGTTTATATCTGGGTGATCAATAATCGTTGTTCTTGAGTGTAAACGTACTCTGGCACATGTGGGCGGCAAATTTAAAACGGTTCCCCGGACTGATGCCACTCAAAATGAGGAATGAATGCCTCGTTGGAAAGCATGATTCCCGCAAGTGAGCGCCCACACTGTAGAAAAACACAAAATTGTGAAAGTCGACTTGTTAAAAACCCTGTTTTCGTTGAAATCAGGGTTTTTAACAGCTTTGCTAGATACAGCATCTTGGGTTAGAATTGATAACTATTTTTCTCCTGTTGCCCTAAACAGGGCGGTACGGCATAATCACCCAATAGTTTGTTGCAGAAGCCTGTTGCAAAAATAATTTATCTATTCTTATTTATATAAAGATGTTCAGGAGGTTAGTGAAAGATGGCTGCGGCGCGTAAAGTACACCCCCCCAAGTTTAATGACATAACTGGAGCGATCCGCGCTTTGGCAATGGATGCGGTTCAAGTAGCAAACTCTGGCCATCCTGGCGCTCCCATGGGCATGGCAGAAATTGCCGAAGCGCTGTGGATTCACCATATGCGCCACAATCCAGCCAACCCTCAATGGGCCGACCGTGACCGTTTCGTGTTTTCCAACGGACATGGATCGATGCTGATTTATGCCTTGCTGCATTTGACCGGCTACGACTTACCGATTGATGAGCTGAAGCGTTTCCGCAAGCTACATTCCCAGACTCCAGGTCACCCTGAATATGGCTACACCGCTGGCATCGAAACTACTACTGGTCCGCTAGGTCAAGGCATTACCAATGCGGTGGGCTTTGCTCTGGCAGAAAAAATGCTGGCAAATGAATTTAATCGGCCCGGTCACGAAATCGTTAACCACCATACTTATGTTTTCCTCGGCGATGGCTGCATGATGGAAGGCATTTCACATGAATCCTGCGCACTGGCCGGTACTTGGGGATTAGGCAAGCTGATCGCCTTCTGGGACGATAATGGCATTTCCATTGATGGACATGTTGAAGCCTGGTTTACCGACGATACTGCCAAACGCTTCGAATCTTATGGTTGGCATGTGATAGCCAATGTAGAAGGTCATGATCCTGAAGCAGTCAATGACGCCATCAAGGCTGCCAAGGAAGTTACCGACAAGCCCACGCTGATATGCTGCAAGACCATTATCGGCGCGGGCTCCCCGAATAAGGCCGGTACGCATGACGTGCATGGTGCTGCATTGGGTGATGCGGAAATCGCTGCTACGCGCGAACACATAGGCTGGAAATACCCACCATTCGAAATTCCAGCGCACGTTTACCAAGCATGGAATGCACGTACCAAGGGAGAGGGTCTGGAAAAGCTGTGGGATTGCAAATTTGCAGAATACCGCACGGCTTTTCCCCAAGAAGCAACTGAATTTGAGCGGCGCATGAAGGGTGATTTGCCAGCAGGCTGGGCTCAACATACTGCAAATTTGATCGCCAAGACTAATGAAAAGGCAGAAACCATTGCCTCGCGCAAGGCCTCACAGAATGCGATTAACGGTTTGGCATCGGCGCTACCTGAATTTCTTGGCGGTTCGGCTGATCTGACCGGTTCTAACTTGACCAACTGGACGGGCGCCAAGCACGTTCATGGAAAATCAACCGGTAACTATATTAGTTACGGAGTACGCGAATTCGGCATGTCAGCCATTATGAATGGCGTGGCTTTGCATGGCGGGTTGCTCCCATTTGGTGGCACTTTCCTGATGTTCTCTGAATATGCACGCAATGCACTGCGCATGGCCGCACTGATGAAGCAGCGCGTAATTTTCGTGTATACGCATGACTCCATCGGTCTGGGCGAAGATGGTCCAACGCACCAGCCAGTGGAGCAAACCACTACACTACGCTATATTCCAAATATGGACGTTTGGCGTCCTTGTGATACGGTGGAGTCTGCCGTGTCATGGGTTGCAGCGGTTGAGCGCAAAACTGGCCCGAGCAGTCTTATCTTCAGTCGCCAAAACTTGGTATTCCAAAAGCGCGATGAGGCTCAAATCGTCAACATCCGCAAGGGTGGCTATGTGTTGTCGGAAGCCGCCAACGGGAAACCTCAAGCGCTCATTATCGCGACGGGTTCCGAGGTAGGCCTGGCAATGGATGCACAAGAAGCCTTGGCTCAAGACGGTATTAATGTACGGGTAGTTTCCATGCCTTCAACCAACGTATTTGATCGCCAAGATCAATCGTACAAGGAAAGCGTGTTGCCCAAAGGCTGTAAGCGCGTAGCTGTCGAAGCCGGTGTGACGGGTTTTTGGTACAAGTATGTTGGTTTGGACGGTGCAGTAGTTGGCATAGATACTTTCGGTGAATCTGCCCCGGCAGGTGAACTGTTCAAACACTTCGGTTTTACCATAGAGAATGTGGTGAAAGCCGTGAAAGGCGTGCTCTAAATCTCAGGTAATGATTCGACCGCCCTATGAGTCTTGCTTGACGGGTTGTCCCTGAAAAATGAGGGTTAAAATATTGGTAAGCTGCCATTAGTTTTATGTATAGTTCGGTTTAAGTTTACTGATATTTTGTGGGACTGGCAGTAATGAATTTGGCCGGTCACAATAGATCAATTTTTTTAAGTGTGGTCACGCCTGAAAATGCGTTGCAGCCTTGAATATCAATTGCGCAAATTAAATGAGTGCTGCATAGGACATACACACAAAGTAATTTTGTTAGTAGAAGCTAGCACAACGATAATTGTGAAATTTTGAGAACGCAGACAGTGACCATCATGATCTTTATACGATGATCATCGTAAGGTCATTTCAAGTCGGCTTCAGTGTTTCGATTGTAGTAGCTAATGCAAACTATCGAGACTCAACATAATGTTCACTTACATCAAAGTGAATACTTGGCGTCGCAGTGATAGAGCTGGCAGCACGCTCAAGATTATCCTGTTGTTCGGTTATTTGCGGTAGGGCACCGTTGAAAGATTCTGAATTGTTTAAATGGTTTATTTATTATTTTAAGCACAATAACGGCATTAAGAAATTTGTCTGAGCAGTTACAATTTTAGATATAAAATCAGGAGAGAAACATGACAATCAAAGTTGGTATCAATGGGTTCGGTAGAATTGGCCGTATGGTGTTCCGCGCAGCGGTGAAAAATTTCAAGGACATCGAAATCGTAGGTATTAATGACCTGCTTGAACCAGACTACTTAGCCTACATGCTGAGCTTCGACTCTGTGCATGGCCGCTTTGACGGCAGTGTTTCCATTGAAGGCAATACCTTGGTCGTCAACGGCAAAAAGATACGCTTGACTGCCATCAAGGATCCGGCCGAGTTGAAGTGGAATGAAGTGGGTGCTGAAATAATCGTCGAGTCCACCGGTCTTTTTCTCACTAAGGAAACTGCTGAAAAACACATTGCTGCTGGAGCCAAAAAAGTTATCATGTCTGCGCCATCCAAGGATGACACGCCTATGTTTGTTTACGGCGTAAATGACAAGACTTATGCTAACCAAACTATCATCTCCAACGCTTCTTGCACTACAAACTGCCTCGCCCCGGTTGCCAAGGTGCTAAACGACACCTGGGGCATCAAGCGTGGACTAATGACCACCATTCATGCTGCCACCGCCACTCAGAAGACCGTGGACAGTCCTTCTAACAAGGATTGGCGTGGTGGTCGCGGCATTCTCGAAAATATCATTCCGTCTTCGACTGGTGCGGCCAAGGCCGTTGGCGTTGTTATTCCTGAACTGAATAAAAAACTCACCGGCATGGCTTTCCGTGTACCTACCTCTGACGTATCCGTAGTTGATCTCACCGTGGAGCTAGACAAGGCTGCGACCTATGCTGATATCTGCGCCGCTATGAAGACTGCGTCCGAGGGTTCAATGAAGGACATACTTGGCTACACCGGCGAAAAAGTGGTCTCTACTGATTTCCGAGGCGAGAGCTGCACTTCTGTTTTCGACGCAGAGGCTGGCATGTCTCTGGATGGCACCTTCGTTAAGGTCGTCTCTTGGTACGATAACGAGTGGGGCTACTCCAGCAAGGTTCTGGAGATGGTTCGCGTCATGGCTAAATAAAAATGTACGCAAGGTGAGAAATGAAGTGCCCGTACCTTGCATGCAATTTCTCTTGCGCTTTACCACGAATGATTAATTGGAGAAAGAATTGTCCGTAATCAAAATGACTGATTTGGATCTCAGGGGCAAACGTGTCCTGATCCGCGAAGACTTGAATGTTCCTCAAACTGATGACGGTCGAATAACAGACGATACCCGAATTCGAGCAAGCATACCTACCATCCAGCATGCCGTGGAGGAAGGTGCCAAAGTAATGCTAATGTCCCACCTCGGTCGTCCTGAAGAAGGCGTATATTCCGAAGCTGACTCCCTAAAGCCTGTGGCTAAAAGTTTGTCTAGTTTGCTAGGTAAAGAGGTACGGGTAATTAAAGATTGGCTAGACGGCGGCTTCACCATTGCCGATGGCGAAGTCGTACTATTTGAGAACGTGCGCTTCAATAAAGGTGAAGGCAAAAACAACGACGAGCTGTCCCAGAAAATGGCTAAGCTGTGCGACATCTATGCGATGGATGCATTTGGTACCGCGCATCGCGCGCAGGCTTCTACCCACGGTGTAGCTAAGTATGCACCAGTGGTATGCGCCGGTCCACTGCTGGCAGCAGAGCTTGATGCCTTGGGCAAAGCATTGAAAAATCCGGCTCACCCGCTGATCGCCATTGTTGGCGGCTCTAAGGTTTCATCCAAATTGACCGTACTGGAATCGCTGTCCCATATCGTGGATCAATTGATTGTCGGTGGCGGCATTGCCAACACCTTCATTAAGGCGGCTGGTTATAACGTCGGCAAATCTCTTTATGAACCCGATCTAGTAGTTGAAGCCCAGCGTTTAATACAAGCCGCCAAGGTCAAGGGCGGATCGATCCCAGTGCCTACCGATGTGGTCGTGGGCAAAAAGTTCGATGCCAATGAGCCTGCGGTAATTAAGAAAGTGGCTGATATTACCGATGACGATATGATTTTTGATATAGGCCCTGAAACTGCCCTGACTTATGCCGCCTATCTGCAAAATGCCGCAACCATCGTATGGAATGGCCCGGTAGGCGTATTCGAATTTGACCAGTTTGGCGCTGGCACCAAGGTTTTAGGTATGGCGATTGCGGAAAGCTCTGCATTTTCTATCGCTGGCGGTGGGGATACGTTGGCGGCGATTGCCAAATACAAGATCAGCGATCAAGTAAGCTATATTTCCACGGGCGGGGGTGCATTTCTAGAGTTCCTAGAAGGAAAAAAATTACCAGCGGTGGAAATTCTTGAGCAACGTGCTGCGAAATAAATAAAACGATAAAATTATGTTACGCAGAACCAAGATTGTTGCAACTCTGGGACCAGCCTCCAGTGATCAGAAAGTGCTGGAAAAAATGATACTTGCTGGCGTGGATGTAGTGCGCATTAACTTTTCGCATGGCACAGTGCAGAACCACATGGCGTGTGTTGAAAAAGTTCGCGCTGCGGCGGCTGCATGTGGCCGTGTTATAGGAATTCTGGCCGACCTGCAAGGCCCAAAAATTCGTGTGGGCAAACTTGAGAATGACAAGATCATTCTCAAGCAAGGGGATGCTTTTATCCTGGATGCGGAATGGACAGGCCTCGGCAATCAGGAACGTGTTGGTCTCGACTACAAAGAATTGCCCAAGGATGTCAGCAAAGGTTCTGTACTGTTGCTAAATGATGGCATGTTGGAATTCGATGTAATCGAAGTTAAAGGCGCACAAATTATATGCGAAGTGGTGTGCGGCGGTGTGTTGTCCAACAACAAAGGCATCAATCGCAAGGGCGGAGGTTTAACTGCCCCCGCGCTTACGGACAAAGATAAGGAAGATATTAAGACCGCAGCCTTAATTAAAGCGGACTATCTGGCGATATCCTTCCCGCGCTCGGCTGATGACATGAAATTGGCGCGAAAATTGATGCATGCAGCTGGCGGTAAAAGCTTGTTGATGGCTAAAATTGAGCGTGCCGAAGCCATTCCCGTACTGGACGAAATTATTGATGCGTCCGACGCAATTATGGTGGCTCGAGGTGACCTTTCCGTAGAAGTGGGAGATGCAGCCGTGCCAGGCTTGCAAAAACGCATGATCCGTATGGCGCGTGCCAAAAACAAGTTGGTTATTACTGCCACACAGATGATGGAATCCATGATCACTAACCCGATTCCCACTCGTGCGGAAGTATCGGATGTGGCAAATGCAGTGTTGGACGGTACCGATGCGGTAATGCTGTCGGCTGAAACCGCAGTGGGCGATTATCCCATCGAAACCATCAAATCTATGGCGCGTATCTGTGTTAACGCGGAAAGTGAGGTGGAAGATATATCCACCAGCCATCGTTTACAAATGAAATTTTCACGCATCGATCAAGCTATCGCCATGTCTGCGTTATATGCAGCTTCTCACTTTACAGTTAAAGCGATTGTGGCGCTGACCCAGTCCGGTTCAACTCCACTGTGGCTGTCTCGTATGAATGCAGGTGTGCCGATTTTTGCGTTAACACCGATTGAGTCAACCTTGAGTAAAGTAACACTGTTTAGTGGGGTGCATCCGATTGCGTTTCACACTACCTCCAAAATTCCATCGGTAGAGTTGTGTGCAGCGGAAGATGAATTGGTACGTTTGGGGTTAGTACAAAAAGGTGACATGATTGTGATGACTATTGGCGAAGCCGTTGGTCAGGCTGGCCATACCAATACCATGAAAGTTGTCCGAGTAGGTGATCACCATAAACTTTGAGGAGTCGAAGAACAGCCGAGTTTTCTGTACGCTGCCAGACTCTATTTTTTGATTTTGTTTGATAATTTTAAATTTACTAGGAGAAAAAAATGGCTCTTGTTTCATTACGCCAGCTGCTGGATCATGCAGCCGAAAATGGATACGGTCTGCCCGCATTCAACGTCAATAATTTGGAACAGGTCAAGGCTATCATGGAGGCGGCGGATGAAACTAACAGTCCAGTGATTATGCAAGGTTCAGCTGGCGCCCGAAAATATGCGGGTGAAGCCTTCTTGCGCCACCTGATTCTTGCTGCAGTTGAGACTTACCCGCACATTCCAGTAGTCATGCACCAAGATCACGGAGCCTCACCGGCTGTATGTATCAACGCGATTCGTTCCGGATTCTCCAGCGTAATGATGGATGGCTCTTTGAAGGAAGATGCCAAGACTCCATCCTCTTATGAATACAACGTTGAAGTAACCAGTAAAGTTGTTGATATTTCCCACGCAGTGGGCGTATCCGTTGAAGGTGAGTTAGGTTGCCTGGGCTCACTTGAAACCGGCATGGGCGAGCAAGAAGATGGGCAAGGCGCGGAAGGTAAACTAGATCATTCGCAGTTATTAACCGATCCAGAAGAAGCCGCCGATTTTGTCCGAAAGACTGGTGTAGATGCACTGGCAATAGCCATTGGCACCTCGCATGGCGCCTACAAGTTCACCCGCCCACCTACCGGCGACACTTTGGATATTAATCGTATAAAGGCGATCCACGCCCGTATTCCCAATACTCACTTAGTAATGCATGGTTCTTCTTCTGTACCGCAAGAATGGCTGAAGATCATTGACCAATTTGGCGGTGATATGGGAGAAACCTATGGCGTGCCAGTTTCGGAGATAGTCGAGGGTATAAAACACGGCGTGCGAAAAGTTAATATCGACACTGACCTGCGCATGGCATCTACTGGCGCGGTACGCCGTTTCTTGGCGCAAACCCCAAAAAATTTCGATCCACGTAAATTTTTGGCAGAATCGACCATAGCCATGAAAGAGATATGCAAGGCCCGTTATGAAGCCTTCGGTTCTGCTGGTCAAGCCTCGAAAGTAAAACCAATTTCACTGGACGCTATGGCCATTAGATATACCAAAGGTGAGTTAAAAGCTATCGTCAAATAAATTCAATGTAAGCACTATCAAATAAAGCGGTTTTTGAACCGCTTTATTTTTATCCAGAGAATTAAAGGTAAGCACCTGTAGGGGCCTCTGAAAATTCAATTTTGCGAGCAACCGCTTCGCAGCTTGCCTGCTTACCCCGTTGCTAAGCAAGACAAAGCGCGAGTAAAAAATTAAACGCAGCATATATTTGATATGTAGGTGATAATTATTTTCGAGTAACGCGGTATTGTGACGAAGATTGGATTTTTAGAGGTGCCCTGTAGCTAACGTAGCAAGTAAAGTTATTCCAGTTCTCGTTAAAGACTGGCTGTTGCACTTCGAACTTGATTCGCCACTCCTTAATCTCCCGTGAATTTATTTAGTCTCGTACGAAACATTCCCGAAGTTCATGTCAGCTAAAAAATATTAAGATTGCTTACGCCAAATATTTGTGCATTATAGGAAAGCATGCGAAGCTGGTAACACAGAAACTTCCACAAGCATGAAATTCAGAATATTTAAACATCATGCAATATGTACAAACCCATTCCCTTCCTCCGTATTTAAACGGACCGGAAGATAAAAATGAAGTAAAAAAGCTAACTGAAATTAAACCAGTTAAGCCCGTCTCAGAGCGCACCCATTCATCGCAGGTATTTCGGCCACTCACTACTCAACCTGAACATCAATACAACCCGGTTAAGCCACTAGAGAGGCGAAGTGCAGAGGTTGCTCTGGGTGAACGCCGAAAAGTCTGTCGTCGTATCCAAGCTCAGCCTCTACTGATAGAGCTTCGCTCGAAGTTGGATAGACGACACAAAAAGCAAAGAAATACAGATTTAACAGAACATATAAATGAAGTGGTTTAAAACCGAATACCGCTAAATTAAGGCTATGTCGCAATTAGCTTTTGAAATTGTCTTGTTCTTCCAAGAGATGAGATAAAACAAGCTGTTAGTGTGATGTTTTGGCCGAGACGATCAATCATTCTGTGCCAGCCCAGATAGCTTATCCAGAAACCGCCTATTACCCGCTGGCCTGCGGCAACATTGACTGGACGGTGAACGCCCCCACATGTTTGGCGATTACCTTGTACGCGGCTGCTCCATCGGTGCATAGCATTACATCCTTGTCCAGCAAGGGCTTGAGTACGGGTTCTATCTGCTGTGCATTCACGCCTGGCAAAACAATATCAGAGGTTTCTCCGTGACGGTCACGCACCCACACCGGTATTTGTTCTGCCGAAGCCACTCTTTTTGTTGCTTTGCCGTCCCGTTTTCGGGCAGTCCTGGACAAGTGACGTTACCCCTTGAAGGATTCAAGAAAGAACGTCTCATCTGCATCAACGATACCACTCATTTTCGCAACGGGCTGCCGTTTGGCGTATGCTCAATACTTGAACCATCGCCCGCTCATAATTGAGCCAATTGACTTTGTGGAGCAATCGCATCAATGGCGTGTGGGTGAGCGCACTGAAGGTGGGCTGGCAATTACGGCAGCGGTAACGTTGTAAATCGCAGCTATTGCCCCAGCGATACAGTTCCGTGCCGCCACAATGAAGGCACGCTGACACATCAGCCAAGCTTTGCTCAATCAGCTTCACACCTTCATCGCCTGTTACTTTACCTTGCAGTTGCTCGCGAAGCGTATCTCGCTGATCACGGCTCATACGATTAAACGCTTCCATCCATGTTATGAAATCAGTCGATTTCATGGAGTGCACCTCCGTAACCGCAATTTATGCCGCTTCGATACTCAATTCAACAGGTAATTGCGACATAGCCTAACTTAGAGGCATTCGGCTTAGAACCGCAAGTTATTCAAAAAAGGTGCACCAATAACTCACTTGACAAAACGTTTTATTAAAGATACATTTAACATACATGTTATAAAAAATATATATAAAAATTAAATCTGGATGAAAAGAAATGACAATTAGCTTAAATATATTGCGTGCATCTTCTGTGTCCTGTTATCTCAGGAATATTTTACTATTTTGTTTTTTGGCGGCAATTGCCACTGTAAGCGGGGCAGCACAGCACGAATTCGATATGAGTATTGATGAAGTTACTATAGATGTAGCTCCAGGTTTCTCCAATAAAGTTTTCGCTTTCAACAGACAAGTGCCAGGGCCACTTATCCACGTCAAGGAGGGGGATGATGTGATGGTGCATGTGACCAACAACAGCACGCTTCCCCATACAGTTCATTGGCATGGAGTTAACCAGATCGGCAGCTGGCAACAAGATGGAGTGCCAGACGTCACACAAAAAGCGATTCAGCCCGGCGAATCTTATACTTATAGATTCAATGTTGATCGTCCCGGAAGTCTGTGGTACCACTGCCACGTAAATGTCTGGGAGCATGTGGCTATACGCGGGATGTGGGGGCCACTTATCGTTGATCCCAAAAATCCAAGCGCACTCGAAAAGGAAGTTACCTTGGATGCCGTTCTGATGATGAGCGCTTGGCAATCTCCATATGCAAACGTATTTGGCCAAGGGGGCGGACCTAAAGATGTTTCTGACTATTTCTCAGTAAACGGAAGATCCTTCCCAACCACCCAGCCTATCAGGGTTAAAAAAGGCGATGTATTGAGAATGCGTTTTATTGGCGCAGGGGATGAAACACACCAAATGCATATGCATGGGCACGACATGCTTGTCACTCACAAAGACGGTTATCCGCTGGCCAGTCCTTACTATGTGGACACTGTTTCGGTAGGGCCCGGTGAGCGTTATGACGTGATCGTTAAGATGAACAATCCTGGACGTTTTATTATGCATGACCATATTGACAAACACATGACAAACAACGGGGCCTCGTTAGGTGGGCCAGTGACCATTTTTGAATATGAAGGGATCAAATCGGATGACTGGTACGTATGGAACGGTATAGCGTACGATCCGAATTTTTTCTACAGTGACTCACTTAAACAGGGATATGGACTTTTTAACAGCGCACCCTTCATGGGCATAGTCAACAAACAGAGGAGAAGGAGGAGATAAATATGAAGCGAATGCTTATTGTTGCTTTACTTGGTTTTTCAGCTGCAACCCTCGCTGAGGAAAGCGCGCTTCAGGGGGGGTGTGCCACCTGCCACAACATTAAAGGGCCGACAGCACAGACTTTGAAAGCCGTCTTTGAGAAAAAGGGGCCAGATCTTTTTTACGCGGGTAATAAATTCCGTCAAGAATGGCTTGTATCGTGGCTGCAAAAGCCTACTCGAATCCGTCCGGCCGGAATGTTCCATGGCGAACATATCAAGGTTGGGGCAAAAGGTGACGAAATTGATACGTCGACACTCACGATGCATCCTGCACTTTCCAAAGCCGATGCTACCTCAGTAGCGGCAGAACTCATGAAGATGAAACCGCATGACGATTTGATCGCTAAGGAAAAAGTTGAGCCCGGTACGATATCAATGCAGATGGGGGAAATGGCCTTCGATAAATTCCTGGGTTGTATGGCCTGTCACTTGATTGAGCCTGAATATGGTGGCCTATCGGGGCCAGAGCTTTATACGGCGGCCAAGAGATTGCAACCGCAATATATGCTGAGCTTCATTAGAGATCCTCAAGCATGGGAGCCAAAATCCATGATGCCAAACAAAAATTTATCGGATGCAAATATACAGAAAATGGCTCGTTATCTTGAGAGCCTGAGTAAGGAGGCCGCAAATGCCAACTAAATTTATTTTGTTGCTGTTGCTAGCAGTTTCTTCAGTCCAAGCTCAAGGAAAAGAAACTCCCGCTGACAACTATAAAGCCTATTGCATTCAATGCCACGGTAGTGAGGGAACTGGAAAAGGCGTGAACGTCCGGGACATGTCGGTTGTGCCGCGCGATCATACAGACGCAAAGTCAATGTCGGGTCGCTCAGACGAAACATTATTCAAGGCAATTAAAGAGGGTGGGACTTCAATTAACAAATCAATATTGATGCCCCCTTGGAGTGCAACCTTAAGTGACGAGGAAATCGAAGATTTAGTTCAGTATCTACGCATGCTATGTAAGTGCAAATTTGGTTAAATGAGATAAGTGGCAGTAGTCAGAAGTGGTGGTAATAAGTAGATGATTTGTAATTAACTTAAACAGGGGGGTATATGTATAAAATTAAAAATGCGGCCGTTGCTGTAATGATGCTTGCTGGCCTTATGTCTGCACAGCAAGTTTTAGCAAAAACCGTTAAAGTCACAATGACAGCGATGGAATTGGATCTGCCCGTGAATAATAAGGGCGATGTAAAAATGGCAGCATGGACATTCGATGGCACCGTTCCGGGCAAGCCTGTCCGCGTACAGGAAGGAGACACGGTTGATTTCACGCTGATTAACCCCGCCGAAAATAAAAATTCACACGCAATGGACTTTCATGCGGCACAGGTTGACGTGCTGAATGAATTCGGTTCAATCAAGCCGGGGCAAAAAAAACATTTCAAGTTTGAAGCCAAGGTTCCTGGCGTATTCATGTATCACTGTGGCGCAAGCTCGATGGTTCAGCATATTGTAAAGGGAATGTACGGAGTGATCATCGTCGAGCCAAAAGATAAAAAGGGCTATCCAAAAGCTGACCGTGAATATATCCTGATTCAACAGCAATACTTCCCGGACACCGAGAATATTACTGCCTTGCTTGAAAACAAAGATTGGAAAGGTTCTCTCATCAATGGCAAAATGTTTCATTACGACCCTGTTCATGAGCCAAATGCAACACAGGTTCTAGAATCTAAGCCAGGCGAACGTGTCCGTATTTTCTTTGTAAATGCAAACATCAACAATCCGGTAGCTCTGCATCCTATCGCAGGAATTTGGGATCGAGTTTATATCAACGGTAACCCGAAAAACACGCTATACGGTATTCAAACATACAACGTGGCGGTAGCTTCAGGCGTTACGCTAGACATTGTTTCACCCGCTGACCGGCCGACCAATGTTGCAATCGTTGATCATGCAATGGGAGCGGCGTTACGCGGCGCTATCACGGTATTAATGAACAAGCCTGACGCTGATCCGACAAAAGGACGTGGTGATGAAATCCTGATCAGATAATTTTTAGTAAAGCGATTGCGCTAGTTTTGAGGAGGCCTTTGCCTCCTCAAAATATTTTAGCCAGACGTTTACAAATCACGTTGACCCGTTTTTCACTCAGTGAGTTATCATACATGCATAAGGTTGTAAAGAGGTATAGAATGAATCTTCCTCTGTATTAAACTGTAAAGAGGACGGCTAGTGCCTACTATCGAAAAAAGTGGTTTTAGCACCCACAAATGAAAATTAATAGGCATGGGACGTATAGCAATCATCTGAACTTTAACAACAGAAATTTATAAGGAGATTCAATTATGAAAATCAGCAAAGTCTGCTTTCTTGTTTCCTCATTAATCACGGCCGGCTTTTTGTCTTCTCCAGCTATTGCTGCGGATAAAAATCCTCTGTCCGGTTATACAATTCATGTTGCGGCTCCACATGTTATGGATGGGGAAATTATGGGTCCATATCATCATTACTGCAAAGCAATTAATGCCGATGTGATTCAATGCATTCTGTTTGAATCAACTGAGCCAAATGCTCGTATGACAGAAGTAGAATACATGGTCTCCAAAAGGCTCGCCAGATCGGTCATACCAAAATGGTCGCATACGAAAAACTGGCACGATCACAAGCAGGAGATAGACACTGGTCGCGTTGCTATATTGCATCCAACTGACCCAGAAGAGCAAAAAGCCTTGGCGGAATATGTTTCTGGCACTGACGGCATCATTTTCCATCTCTGGCCTGAAGGCGCTCCTATTCCTGACGGCTCTGTCCACATTCCTCAATCGGTTGGAAATTGGGAAGCGAGACATGGAAAAATTGTAAGTAAAGGATCGTCAAACAATGAGTCGTCAAGCAACAAGTCGTCAAGTTACGACTATTACGCTAATAAAAAATAAGTTTTTTTATTTTTTCAAGAGACACGGGGTTTGTCCATGGCGGGATGAATTCTGTGTTTTTTTAAATGTGAGGTGATGTCATGTTTTTTATAAAGAAAAATGTGTGGGTAGGGATTGCGATCTTTCTGAGCGTCTGCTCGCAAAGCACATTGGCTTTTCACAAGGACGTGTACGAGCCGCGTGTACCTAAGGCGATTATTGTGCAGGAACAGCAAGTAAAAAGCCCTTATCCCGTAACACCAGAACGAATTGAAGCAGGCCGTCAAATTTATTTTGGGGCAGGCCTTTGTGTAACTTGCCATAGCAAGGATGGTACAGGTGTCAGTCTACCAGGACATTCTTCACGTGATTTTACCGATGCAAAATGGCAGAAACTTCGCACTGATGGAGAATTAATGTGGGTTTTAAAAAATGGAAGCCCAGGAACTGGGATGCCGATTCGGGTTGGAACAGATATAACCGAAGATGAAGGTTGGAACGTGATTCAATATATACGTACCTTCGAGGGCAAGTAGACCTTTTTTAAAAAAAGCAATCCACCCTCCTCATCAAGTTTAAAACGCACCCCTGCCCACCATGGGATTAGGGCATTCGAATATTATTTATACCTCTAGCAGTCTGTTGGACTTAAAGAGTCGTAGCGAAAATTTAGCTGAGCAAGGTAGATTTTGCGAGCTTTTACCTTGCGCCGAAATGCCTGCTTACCCCACTTGACGATTTTGCAGGGAAATAGTTGTTCTATTACCCAAAAAAGCGGCGAAATAGTCACCTTTCAGCGAAGTTTGCAGCCGATTACCTTTAAGTTCGACAGGCTGCCAGGGTAATAAATTTTGCCTCTTAAATTAGAGGGGGCGTAGGAGTCTTTATTGCAAATGAAACGACTTGATCAGCTATAGACCAGATGGAATTGGAACATCAGTATGACGAAAAAAATATCGGCCGGAATAGTACTGTTAGGAATCGTCATTCTGGCCTGGCCTTTCTTCAGTCAGCGCATTTCTATTTCATGGCTCGATACTCAAACTGATACTCACACCGCAACGCCTGAGACCAAGACCTTATCTTTATCTGAAATAGGCAAAGCCAGACAGGAAAAAATATGGATTTGCCCGATGCACCCAGAGATCATGCAAAACCATCCGGGCAACTGCCCGATTTGCGGCATGGATCTGGTTCAGTCAAAAAATTCCACAACGCACAACCACGACCCCGGCATTCATGTCGATACCGCAACCATCCAGAAGCTTGGTGTCAGATTGGAAAGTATAAAATTAGCCCCGCTCAGTCAGCAAATCAGTACTTATGGCAACATAACGGTCAATGGAAATACACTTTATAACGTCCATACCAAGTTCGATGGCTGGATCAAAAAGCTAAATATCGATTCTGTCGGACAGCAGATCCACAAAGGACAAGTGATCTATGAGATTTACTCTCCTGATTTGATTGCAAAGCAGGAAGATTATTTGAGGTTTATGGAACGCCGTGATCAGACATTAGAAACGATAGGCGACATTTCCCCACTAGAGGGAAACCGATATGTGATAGAACTTCTGCAAGACCTTTCCAGAGAAAGAACTAAGTTTCTCTATGAAGATCTTGGCATTGAATCCGTTCTCCATATTGAGGACTCTCTGCAACCAATTGATATGGTAAAAATACTGGCTGGGCAGTCAGGTGTCGTGACAGAAATTAAAGCGCGTGAAGGTAACTTTGTTACGCCTTCCGCCACCCTGTTCACTCTGGCTGATGTCTCCACGGTATGGGTTGACATCACGCTTTACCCCGACCAGGCTGGCCGGGTAAAGAAGGGCGATGCAGTGACTATAAAAAGCCTCGATGGGGAGGAAATTCAGACCAAGCTCGACTTTATCAATCCGCTTGCTGAAAACAATAAAATCAACGCAAGGGTAACACTGAAAAATACCGATCTTCGCTTGCGTCCTGGCAGCTTTGTTGACGTGATCATCCACGCCGAGCCATACGAAACCCTTGTTTTGCCGCGCTCGTCAGTTATGCACACTGGACAAGGAGACTGGGTAATCTTGTCCAGAGGAGAGGGGCATTTCCTTCCTGTTAATATCGAAACAGGGATCGAAAGCGGAGACTGGATCGAAGTTGTAGATGGGCTGTTGGAAGGCGCAGAAGTCGCAGTAAACGGCCAGTTTCTGCTGGATGCTGCATCGTCGCTGCATGACGCCGCGCAACGCATGCAGGAATCGCAAAAGCATTAATGATTGCAAGCGTTATAACTTGGTCACTACGCAACCGTCTGCTGGTTTTGCTGCTTGCCGCTTTAATCAGTGCCTGGGGCATTTACTCCTTGCGTCATACCGCACTGGATGCAATCCCTGATCTTTCTGATGTCCAGGTCATCATCAAAACCACTTACCCCGGCCAATCGCCGCAAGCGGTAGAAGACCAGGTGACTTATCCGCTTACCACGGCGTTGCTGTCGGTACCCGATTCTACTGCAGTTCGCGGCTTTTCCATGTTCGGCGAGTCATTTATTTACATCATTTTCAAGGATGGAACTGATCCCTATTGGGCGCGCACCCGCGTGCTCGAATACCTGAGCCAAATGGCGGGGAAACTGCCACCAGGCGTCACACCGTTACTCGGGCCAGATGCGTCCGGCGTAGGCTGGATTTTTGAATACGCGTTAACCGATCGTCAGCATCGCCACGATCCCGACCAATTGCGTGCGCTACAAGACTTCTTCCTGAAATACGAATTGCAAAGTCTGCCCGGTGTCGCCGAAGTAGCGAGTGTCGGTGGAATGGTTCGGCAATACCAGATTGAAGTAAATCCGACACGGCTGGCAGCGTATAAACTGACACTGGACAAAGTGGCACAATCAGTACGCGACAACAACCTGACCGGCGGGGGCTCAGTAGTAGAAATGGGACGCGCCGAATACATGATCAGGGCGCGCGGCTACCTCAAAACACTGGATGATTTCCGGCAAATTCCGCTCGGCACAGACGGACAAGGCATCCCCATCCGCTTGCAGGATGTGGCGCATATCCAGACTGGGCCAGCAGTGCGCCGTGGCGTTGCTGATCTCGATGGCGAGGGCGAAGTAGTGGGTGGTATCGTCGTAATGCGCTATGGCAACAACGCACTGGAAACGATAGAGCGGGTCAAGACGCGCTTGCAAGAACTGAAAGCAGGATTGCCCCAGGGCGTGGAATTAGTTGTCACTTATGACCGCTCCGGCCTGATCAATCGTGCCGTCAGCACCTTACGCGAGAAACTGATCGAGGAATCACTGGCCGTCGCTCTGGTCTGCCTGCTATTCCTGTTTCACCTGCGTTCATCGCTGGTGGCAGTTGTAACATTGCCCGTCGGCATCTTGGCCGCTTTCATTATCATGAAACAACAGGGTATCAGCGCCAACATCATGTCGCTGGGCGGCATTGCCATCGCCATCGGTGCGATGGTCGATGCTGCCATTGTGATGATCGAAAACATGCATAAGCATCTGGAGCGCGCCGGAGCTAATCCTGATTACTGGCAGGTGGTGAAAGCAAGCTCACTGGAAGTTGGCCCAGCCCTGTTCTTCTCGCTGCTGGTAATTACCGTCTCCTTTCTGCCGGTGTTAACGCTGGATGGGCAGGAAGGCAAATTATTCGCCCCCCTCGCCTACACAAAAACGTACGCGATGGCCGCCAGCGCGTTCCTGGCGATAACGCTCACACCGGTGCTGATGGGTTATTTCATTCGTGGACGCATTCGCCCAGAACAGCGCAATCCGTTGAACCGCATATTACAAACCCTGTATCGGCCAGTGCTGCTGGCCGCCTTAAGCAAACGTAAGTTGACTGTATTCGCCACGCTACTGCTACTAGCTACCGTGGCATGGCCGCTGTCAAAGCTGGGTAGCGAATTCATGCCGCCACTGTATGAAGGCGACCTGCTGTATATGCCAACAACCCTGCCCGGCTTATCCGTAGACGAGGCGGCCAATATTTTGCAAATTACAGATCGCCTTATCCTCGCACTGCCGGAAGTCGAGCGAGTATTCGGCAAGGCCGGACGAGCCGATACGGCGACCGATCCGGCACCACTTTCGATGCTGGAAACCACCATTCTGCTGAAGCCTCGTGACCAGTGGCCAGCGGGAGAAACGATAGAGCAATTGATACAAAAGCTCGACGACCAAGTGCGCCTGCCAGGGCTCACCAACTCCTGGGGCTACCCGATCCGCACCCGTATAGACATGCTTTCCACAGGTATCAAAACACCGCTGGGAATTAAAGTCACCGGCCCGGATCTGGCTGGCATCGCTGAAGTTGCTCAACAAATTGCGGTGGCGATCAAAAGCGTGCCTGGCACGCGTACCGTATTCGCTGACCGCTCCACTGGCGGGCGTTATCTGGACATTGACATTAACCGGACTCAAGCCGCACGTTATGGCGTTACCGTGGCCGATGTGCAACGGTTGGTGCAAGGCGCAATCGGTGGCGAAAACATCGGCACAGTGATTGATGGGCGTGAACGCTTCCAGATCAACCTGCGTTATCCACGTGCCATGCGCGATTCTCTGCCGGCACTGGCGGCTAGCCGAATCACCCTGCCTTCCGGGGAGCAAGTGCCGCTGGGCGAATTGGCTCATTTGCACTTCAATGAAGGGGCTTCGGAAATAAAAAGCGAAAATGCGCGTTTGACCGCCTATGTGTATATCGACATCGCCGGGCGCGATCTTGGCGGTTATGTGAGCGAAGCCAAACGCACACTGGAAAAATCGGTGTCGTTGCCGACTGGTTATGCCATTGCCTGGTCGGGTCAGTATGTAAATATGCAACATGCCAAAGAGCGCATGCAGTGGGTCATCCCGCTGACGCTGATACTGGTGATCTTGTTGCTATACATGCACTTTCGCCATTTTGGCAAAGTATCGCTGGTGCTGCTGTGCCTGCCGTTCTCCTTGATCGGAGGCTTCTGGCTGGTATACGCGTTGGGATATAACTTATCGGTAGCCGTAGCGGTAGGCTTTATTGCGCTGGCTGGCGTCGCCGCCGAATTTGGCGTAGTCATGCTGCTATATCTCGACAATGCCATCGAAGATTTACGCCGCGCCGGACGCTTGAATAACCGCCATGATTTGCACCACGCCATCATTCAGGGAGCACTGCTGCGCATCCGCCCAAAAATGATGACCGTTTCGGTCATCGTGGTGGGCTTGCTGCCGGTAATGTTCAGCCAAGGTGCCGGTGCAGAGGTCATGAAACGCATTGCCGCGCCGTTAGTAGGCGGCATGCTAACGGCACCGCTGTTGTCGCTAATCGTTATCCCAGTGTTGTATTCCTGGTGGCAGGGGCGGGATATGGCAAAGGACAGATAAAGGGCTGCCGTAATAACTTGTAATGGATTTATTAAAGGAGAGATACCCGCATGACAAACATCGCCAAAAGCTCATAGCAAACGTAGTAACTCGCCTGCAATCCTCCTATTCCAGGCAAAAAATCCGACGGCCATTGAAGGTCGCCATTTAAAATTCCGGTAGGAGCCGCAATCACCTGCAACCCTGCTGCAGTGAATTCCGCTTTCGCCCGCGGCATGTCAAAGCTGTGCGTGACGAGCACGACATGCTGAATATTCTCTTTTGCCAGCATCGCAGCAGAGAATCGCGCATTCTCGTGCGTATTTCGTGATTTATCTTCACTCCAGCGAACTTTTACGCCGAACTCATTTTCCATTGTTTCCCGCATCAATTTTGCCTCTGGTTCACCACTCAGCACCGAACCACCGGCGACGAGCACTGGCAATCCAGTCTGCTTTGCGACCCGCGCACCGTAGCGCACGCGATCGAGGGTCAGCCGCCCCACTGTATCCCCGCCGTACTCCAACGCATTGTTGCGAATTCCGCCGCCGAGAATCACGATAGCTTGGGCGTGCCGCGCTTCCTTAAGGTCGAGCGGAGGCGATGTCTCGAGAAAATGCATCAACTGATACGAAGCAAAGGGAGTGGAAAGTGCGAGCAGGTAGACCGTCGCAATAATTGAGATCGCTCTGCCCGTTCGCGGAAATCGCTGTACCAGTAACAGGCCAAAGAAAATGGCTAATAGCAACCCTGTGGGAGGCAGAATAAGCGTTTTAGCGATGGCTTTAAGCAGAAATATATCGGGCATGTTTTATATGGAGATTATGTTATTGAGATAAATTGTGAGAATTTATATTACATTTTTCTACAATAGCTGGAGATGTTGCTAATCAAATAAAGGGTGCCTCTAAATATTCAAATTTAGGTCATTCCCGCCTTCGCGGGAATGACGAATTTTTAGAGACGCCCTAAAGTGAAATCACCCTTTTTTGGGTATACCAGAAAGACAAATTCATATAACGGTGATTGAAAAGGCTGGCAAACCGCATCATTGTACAACCTTAGCCAGTATCGCTGGCCATCCACTATTGCCAACTTGATGTCATCTTCGGCCAGATCGGAGAATGTCTCTCGTGCCGACCCAACTTATAGAGGTTCACAGACATAACAAATTTGCCACATCGCCAGTAGAGAAAGATCAAGTTGTGTCACGCCCAATATTCGCAAGAAATCCTTAACATCCTCTGAACCTTTAATCAGCGTGCTGAACGCAGATAGGACAGGTTGCGGGTTTTCCTCCATGACTTGCACCTTCTGTATGATCTTGTACCCAGCCTGCTGGCAGGCGTCTTCAAATGATCCTGGCGTAAAAAAGCGGATATGCGTTACATCCAGCAAACCCATCAACTCGTAATTGAATCGATTCGAAAGTAGTCCGCCAATAATGGAACGATGTCCCATATTGGGAATTTGAAATACACACTTTCCCCGCTCGGATAACAACTCCTTCGCCAAAACCATGGCTTCCCACGGGTTGTACATGTGCTCAAGTACATCAGCAAATGAAATAACATCGAAACCACCCGGGTAGTCTGCCTTAATTCCGCCGACTGCTGCATCAAATGTACTTGAATAAACGCGATCACAAACCTGCTCGGCGGCTTTTGCGGCAAACGTGTTCATTTCAACACCTACACAAACGGCACGGTTGTTAAGACCCTCCTTGACCGCAGTAATCAATTGGCCGCGATTGCATCCCACGTCTAAATAGGTTGATGGCGCCAACTCGACACATATTTTTCGGACATCTTCAGGAACGAAATGTGTCTGGTAGGGCGCATCGCCAGACTCATGGATTCGGAGCATCTCGTAGGGGCTGAGTTTCTTGTTCATAACAAAATAGCATTCGTATGCGGCAAGGTTCTCATTGTCCCTTGAACCACCCATCTGGTAAACAGCCAGACCGAGCCATCTTACGAAATATCAAGATTGCTGAAACCGATGAGCCTTTATCCCGAAGTCTTTGGGCTTGTTCTGTTTGATCTGCCAGATATTGAAATAGACGAAGCTCATCGTGAGCAAGTGGCAGGTGAGAATGGCGAACTGATATTACATAAGCAGAAGCGGATTATATGAACTAGAGATGGATGGTAAAAAACAGGAAGGTGGAGCGGGCGATGGGAATCGAACCCACGGCGCTAGCTTGGGAAGCTAGGGTATTACCATTATACGACGCCCGCATGTAAAATGGATGCTACCTTACACGACCAAAACTTGAAAGTGATATCAATCTCAATTAATGGCGAAGTTCGCCAATTCGATAATTCTATTTCCGTTGCTACGCTCCTCGAACAGATGCAACTGACGGGCAAGCGTATTGCGCTGGAGCGTAATGGTGAAATTTTGCCGCGCGGACAATTCAACCAACAACTGCTGGCAGATGGCGACCAACTTGAAATTGTGGTCGCCGTCGGTGGCGGTTAATTTCGGAACACATTTAATGAACAAAGACACACTGCTCATCGCGGGCAAAAGCTATAACTCGCGCTTGTTAATCGGCACCGGCAAATACAAAGACTTTGCCGAGACACAGGCGGCGGTGGAGGCCAGCGGCGCTGAGATCATCACCATTGCCATTCGTCGCAGCAACATCGGGCAAAATCCAAACGAGCCGAATTTGCTGGACGTTCTTCCGCCATCGAAATATACCCTGCTGCCCAACACGGCGGGGTGCTACAGCGCGGACGATGCCGTGCGTACTCTGCGACTCGCACGTGAGTTGCTGAACGGGCATAGTCTGGTCAAGCTGGAGGTGCTGGGTGATCCACAATCGCTTTATCCGAATGTGGTAGAGACCCTCGCTGCCGCAAAAACCCTGGTAGCGGATGGCTTTCAGGTGATGGTCTATACCTCAGATGATCCCATCATTGCCAAGCAACTGGAAGATATCGGCTGTGTCGCCATTATGCCGCTGGCTTCGCTGATCGGCTCCGGCATGGGTATCCTCAATCCGTGGAATTTGGAGCTCATCATGGATCGCGTTCAGGTGCCTGTGATTGTAGATGCGGGAGTGGGTACTGCTTCAGACGCGGCCATCGCTATGGAGCTCGGTTGCCATGGCGTATTAATGAATACCGCCATCGCCGCCGCACAGCAGCCGGTATTGATGGCCTCAGCCATGAAGTTGGCCGTGGATGCTGGCCGCAAGGCCTTTCTGGCCGGGCGCATGCCAAAGAAACTGTATAGCGCTTCGCCCAGCTCACCTACCAGCGGATTAATAAGTTGATACCGCAGCGCTCCCCGCACATTCGCAGTTATGTGCTGCGTCAAGGGCGTACCTCAAATGGGCAACAGCGTTGCCTTGACGAGCTCCTGCCGATTTATGGCATTCCCTACCTTGCTCAACCGCTGGATTTGGAAAATAGCTTCGGCAGAGCTGCGACTAAAATCCTTGAGATCGGCTTCGGCATGGGCGAGACCACTGCTGCCATTGCCGAGTCACATCCGGAAAATGATTATCTTGCCCTTGAAGTACACACGCCGGGTGTGGGTTGTTTGCTCAAACAGATTGAAACGTTGGGATTGAAAAATATTCGCATCATCCAGCATGATGCAGTTGAAGTGCTGCGCGACATGCTGGCCGATAACGTGCTGGACGGTGTCCATATTTTTTTCCCCGACCCTTGGCACAAGGCACGCCACCACAAGCGTCGCCTGATTCAGCCTCCGTTTGTGGCGCAACTGGTGAAGAAAATCAAACTGGGTGGGTATATCCATGTTGCTACTGATTGGCAGAATTATGCTGAACAGGTACTTGAAGTATTGAGCAGCGAAAAATTACTGGAAAATACTGTGGCTGATTATGCGCCGCGCCCAGCTTACCGCCCGCTTACTAAATTTGAACAGCGCGGGCTGCGTCTGGGTCATGGCGTTTGGGATTTGGTGTTCAAGAAGCTCTAACCCGGATAATCCATCAGGCAATTTAACCAGCCTCCGCCTTTTTCAAAGGGGGGGAATGCGAAGTCATCGCGCGAATCAGGTCTAATGGATTATCTGGTTTTAATAAAAATCCCTGGGCTTACAATTCACAAAATTTTACTTGCGTAAAAAAACCTGCAGCAAGTCATTCAAAAAACGCCGCCCCAACTCGGTCGGTGCGATGCGTTGCAGGTCACGCTCAAGCAGGCCGCGTTGCTCGGCCTGCTCCAGTTCGCGACGGATCAACAGCAAAGACAAGTTGGTGCGCTCGGCAAATAGCGTGTCAGCAAAACCTTGATTCAAGCGCAACGCATTCATCATGAATTCAAACGGTAAATCCTCGCGCTTCACAGACTCTTCGGACTGCACCGGCAAATCCTGCGCGACCTGTTTCAGATACGCTTGCGGCTGTTTATAACGCACCTGCCGCAGCACCTTGTCCGGAAAACTCAACTTGCTGTGCGCGCCCGCGCCTATGCCCAGATAATCACCAAATTGCCAGTAATTCAGGTTATGACGTGACTGTTTTTTGGGTTGTGCAAAGGCCGAAGTTTCGTAATGTTGATAGCCATGCTTACTAAGTATTTGTTCAATCTCCTGCTGCATGGCGCTGCACAGATCATCGTCCGGCAAGGCGGGTGGATAACGGTGGAAAAGTGTATTCGGTTCCAGGGTGAGGTTGTAGCAGGACAAATGTTGCGGTGCAAATTCCAGCGCGGCATGCACATCCTGCAACGCTTCCGCCTGCGTTTGCTGCGGCAAGCCGTACATTAAATCCAGATTAATGTTATCAAAATGCTGCTGTGCGATTTCTACCGCCCGCTTCGCTTCAGACGCATCGTGGATACGCCCCAGCGCCTTGAGATGAGTATCGTTAAAACTCTGAATACCGAGCGATAGCCGATTGATGCCTGCATCACGAAAGCCCGCAAACTTATTTGCCTCTACTGTGCCTGGATTGGCTTCCAGCGTAATTTCCGCGCCATGATCCAGCGGCAACAACATGCGTACTGTAGTGAGAATTTTATCCATCGCCTGAGCAGAAAGCAGGCTGGGCGTGCCGCCACCGATGAACACGGTGTATACCTTGCGTCCCCATATTTGCGGCAGAGCCAGCTCCAGATCGCGCACTAACGCAGCCACATATTCCTGCTCTGGCAGAGACTCACGCACCTCATGCGAGTTAAAGTCACAATAAGGACATTTACGCACACACCACGGAATATGGATGTACAAAGACAACGGCGGTAAAGCTTTAAAACTGACCGCTTGCGTCGTGGAGTTGAGTGGGTGTGAAAGTTGAATGTTCATGGGTGCGATTGTACCAATGGAGAGCATAAAATATGGAACAGGCAACTTTTGCAGCAGGGTGTTGCTGGGGCGGTGAAGCCGCATTTCGGCAGACGCCAAGTGTGCTTGAAACGAGCATTGGATAGTCTGTCGGCAATACGGTCAATCCAACTTATCCGGAAGTGGGCACCGGGCACCACTGACCGCGCCGAGGATTGCCACCAGCAGTATCTGTAAAAATGCGGATAAGATCACTGCCATTAGAAATGACAGCGCGAACGACTTCGTCTGCTACGGTGCGCGGCTGGAATACCTGACAGCTGTTCGCAACGCCAGTATTCTCAAGGCTCCTCTAGTCGTAGCTTTTGTAGCAGAATATCCAGTGCCTGCGCACGGTGGCTGATCTGTGCTTTGTCGTCACGGCTCAATTCTGCACTCATTTTGTTGAGTTGCGGCAACCAGAACAGCGGGTCGTAACCAAACCCCTCTTCCCCGAGCATCTGCTGTGCAATTTCGCCATGCCATTCGCCTTCCGCAATCAGCGGTTGCGGATCATCAGCATGACGCACCAGCACTAGCACACAATAATAATGTGCACGCCGATCAGTCATGCCTTTCATCGATTGCAACAACTTTTCATTGTTACGCGAATCCGATTTTGGATCGCCCGCATAACGCGCAGACTGCACACCCGGTGCGCCGTTCAAAGCCGCGACGCAAATTCCAGAATCATCCGCCAGTGCAGGCAGGCCACTGATACGGCTGACCTGACGCGCCTTGGCCAGCGCATTCTCAATGAAAGTGCAGTGAGGTTCTTCAGCCTCTTCAATGCCAAGTTGCGCCTGCGTAAGTATCTCGATGGGGAGTGACGCAAGCGTTAACTGCAACTCGCGCAACTTGCCCGGATTGTTGGAGGCGATAATTATCTTATGCATGGTGAGCTATTTCCCTAGCGCCGCGCGCTGTATCTCAATTAATTTCGTGATGCCAGACTGCGCTAAATCGAGCATGGCATCCATCTCAACACGGCTGAAAGCATGACCCTCTGCCGTACCCTGCACCTCTATAAAATGGCCCGCACTGGTCATCACCACATTCATATCGGTATCACATGCAGCATCTTCGGCGTAATCAAGATCAAGCACTGGCATACCTTGATACATACCCACCGAAATTGCAGCGACGAAATCGCGTAATGCGCTCTCTTGAATTAATCCTTGCTTAATCAATCCACTAACGGCATCGTGCAAGGCGACAAAAGCACCAGTAATACTGGCAGTACGCGTGCCGCCATCGGCCTGAATTACGTCGCAGTCGACTTGGATGGTGCGCTCGCCCAATAGTTTCAAATCCACTACAGAACGTAAACTGCGCCCGATCAAACGCTGGATTTCCTGCGTCCGTCCAGACTGTTTGCCCTTGGCCGCTTCGCGCACCATGCGGCTGCCGGTAGAGCGTGGCAACATGCCATATTCCGCCGTAACCCACCCTTCACCAGAACCCTTTTTATGTGGCGGCACACGCTCTTCCACGCTTGCGGTGCAAATCACTTTTGTGTCGCCGCATTCGATTAACACCGAACCTTCGGCATGCTTGGTGTAATGACGCGTGATGAGAAAGGAACGAAGCTGATCAGATTGCCGCTGGCTGGGACGCATAAAAATAATCCTGTAAATAAAATGGCACGCATTATAACTTGCGCAACCGCAGTCATCAGAATTAGTCCCGCGCAACTGCTGCAGATGCGTTTTAAACGGTATATATCAAAGTTCACACTATGCAATCATCATATAATGCACACGCTGCAGCTCAATCCATATTTCCAACCAGCCGAAGTCATATTTTCAAAAAAAAGCATAGAAAGACATAAATAAATCATGACATTGATTAACGTTGGAACTGGATTGGGCAATTATTCAAACTATATTATCTGGAGTCCCAATGATTTTTAGCATGACCGGTTTTGCCACTGCCGCAACAGAACTCGACAGCGGATCGCTTGCAGTGGAACTGCGTGCAGTCAATCACCGTTACCTCGACCTCCAGTTACGTATGCCAGACGAGCTGCGTATGCTGGAGCCCATGTTGCGCGAGATCCTCGCAGCGAAACTGACGCGCGGCAAAGTGGAATGCCGCATCGGTTTCGCTGCACGGCCATCCGTACAAAATCCGGCGCAGCTCAATCAACCCCTGGTACAACAACTGGCGCAATGGAACGACGAAGTGCAAACCATCTTGCCAAAAGCAGATGGCTTAAGCGTCGCCGATGTGTTGAGTTGGAAAGGCGTGCTGCTAAGCGCCTCTCTACCGACCGACACGCTGCAAACCGTGGTGCCCGAACTACTGAATCAAGTGCTGCACGAATTCACCGCAGCACGTGGCCGCGAAGGCGACAAATTACAAGACTTTCTGTTACAGCGCATAGAACAAATCGAAACTTTATGCACCCTGGTCGCACCGCGCATCCCGACGGCAATTGCGGCATATGAAGAAAAACTGGCCGCGCGCTTACGCCTAGCGCTGCAAGCGGGCGATGATGAACGCGTGCGGCAGGAAATTACCTTGTTCGCCAGCAAAATCGATGTGAATGAAGAATTGTCGCGTTTGCAAACGCATCTGGTAGAAATGAAGCGAGTGCTGGTCAAAGGTGGGGCAGTAGGCAAACGGCTGGATTTTCTGATGCAGGAACTTCACCGCGAGGCGAACACGTTAGGCTCAAAGTCTGTTGATACAGAAGTGTCGCGTGCATCCATGGAAATGAAGCTTTTGATTGAACAGATGCGTGAGCAGATACAGAACTTGGAGTAATGTTTTGTGTTGTTGCATGTCATGTGATGTATTTGCTTGAACTGGGCAATGAAGATGATGTACATCAAAAATGAAAAAGTGCATCTATTAACTAAATTTGGGTGATGCAGGTTTTTACTTCAATTAAAACAATGAAATATCAAATAAATTCCTATTTATGCACCTTACAGATGCCTTTTTGGCATTTTTTCGGGTGTCTACTTTACGCTAAGAGTAAAATATGAGAGGCGAAGAACTACGACAGGTTATACAAACAGTTTTGCAAGGTGAGTCTGACGAAGAGATAAAATCCTATGTCTCTGACCTTAGAAGTGGTCTCTCTGAAACCAGCAAGAAAATAAATGGAAGCATAACGTTTCTTGTGATTTTGATTGCCACGCATTATTTGTCAGTTTCCGGATTGAGTAGTGATGTAAAAATACTGGGCATGGATTTCCCGGATGAGCCTGTTTTCGAATCTGCTGTTCTTTTACTGGCTTCTGTGACCTTTCTACATCTTACGTCACTAAGCTACCTAAGGAAATATCAGCGCGTAAGTTATGACTGGATAAAAGTAATGCAGTATGAAGTAATGGGAGGTTCCAGACTTCATGAGCTCCGTTTACCCCCAGATGCGCTATTGGCTGCTGACTTGCTCCGGTTTAACAAGTACAAATTTGAAAGATCCGTAGGTGTAATCAGTGGGATAGTCTTATCTTATGCTAGTTTCGCTTTGCCTGTCGTTTACCTCTTACGTAACTCAATCTCTTCAGCACTGTCTTTCACCCATCCGTTCCAGTATGTTGGATACTCGCTTTCATTAGCATCGTTCCTATGCTGTGTATTATGCTGTTTTATTATGTATTTTCACGGACATCTGAAATAGCCATGTAGCCATGTAGGGTGAGCACGCTTTTGTGCCCACGCGGATTATCTATCCGGCAACGGCGATTCTGGGAACACCAAATTCGAGATGAAAATTATTTTGCCCGCCATGTCGATTACATTCATTTCAACTTGTTTAAACATGGGCATGTATAAAGTGCGGTTGATTGCCCTCATTCGACATTTCACCGTTATGTGCGTGATGGGATATATGCGCATGACTGGGCTGTTGCGATGGAAAGTGCGGTGCTGGTAATAAAGGGGGCAAAGCCCTTTAAATATTGTTTTATTGCTACCCTTCACGTCATTTTGGAGTAGACAGCCCAACAACTCACTCACGCTTGGCTAGGTGGCAGGTACAAATCCGCTTGTCATTTATCAGTCGCCGCGAGCGTCCGGCCTTATGTGTCTTACGTTAAATCGTTACGTTGGTAACGCATCAGTTGATTCACCTCCTGTGATGTTGGGCTTCATTTTATTCAGTCGAACCTACCGAGCTGGCAACGGCAGTTCCGTGAAAACCAAATTCGTGATGAATATGATTTTGCGCGCCATGTCGATTACATTCATTTCAACCCAGTTAAACACGGGCACCTACAACGTACGGTTGACTGGCCTCATTCGACATTTCACCGTTATTTACGAAATGGGGTATATGCGCATGACTGGGTTGTTGCGATGGAAAGCGCGGTGCTCGGAAATGATTGACGCAGACCGCGTGGGCACAAAACCGTGTCCACGCTACTTGATTTCATAAATTCACTTCTGGGTTAAAAATAACCCGGAAGTGGGTCAATCCCACCCATCCCTTTGCCACAACCGTTTTTCAGCCAATCAACTGCCTGCAATATTTACTTTGATGGGTGCGATATGCCCCACTCCCCCTATCTGCTTTAAATATTAATAATGATATTAATCAATTGCTTAGTTGAATTTATCAGTATGGCACGACATATGCTTGGTATTAGTTGCATGAAGCAGAAGATCAACCGCAAGCGGGTGCAGAGATTGATGGGCATGATGGGGCTGGCCGGCATGGCACCGGGACCGAATACCAGCCGTTCCCACCCGCACAAGGTTTATCCGTACCTGCTCAGAGGCGTGAATGTAATCCGCCCCAATCAGGTATGGAGTACGGAAATCACAACCATCCGCCTGGCGCGGGGTTCGTGTACTTGGTGGCCGTGATCGACTGGTACTCGCGTAAAGTGCTGTCGTGGCGGTTATCGAACACACTGGATAATGTTTTTGTGGAACGGCTCTGGCGTAGTATCAAACACGAAGACGTGTATTTGAAAGGTTATGCCACGATGTCTGAATTGCTGATCGGAATGACAGAATACTTCGTGCATTACAACACGCAAAGACCGCACCAAGCGCTGGGCTATGCAACACCGAATCATGTATACCGACCAGCAAGTGGCGGCGGCGCAAGGATTTTGGACAAATTCAGTGAGAAAGAAAAAACTCACCCAGCAATAGAAACAAAAAAGAATCGAAAACCGGGGCGGCGCCGTTCCGCTGCATAAAGAAGGTTACCCTCTTAAACTCGATGCATTATTGTCCTGACGGAGGGGGCAGCTGTAATCAGGAGAATTATGATGTTTAATTTTGGAGGCAGAACCAGAAGATGCAACATCTATGCGGCGCTTATCGCCGCGGCGCTCGCCGCGTCCACGGCCGTACTCGCGCAGGAAACAATAACGTTTCCGTCTCGATCGCAACATCTCGCCAATGACAGCTACTGGACAGTCAGTGAGTTCGGCGAGGGGTGCTGCACCATCGACTTCAACATCCGGCGCTGGGACGGCAACAACTGGATTAAGGGAACAGGCACGGCCTCCAACGACCAGGATTATGACTGGAGTACACCCTATTTTGCGCCGGCGAACGGCGTCATCGCGAGCTGCTGGCGCAATTTCCCCGACGATCCGAGCCCCGGTGTTAATCCGACCAACAACAATATTTTCACCAGCGGCAATCATATTGTCATCATCACCGACGAAGGCAACAGAATTGGCCTGTCGCACATGAAATCGGGATCGATGCCTGCCGATCTGTGCCCGCCTAACGCCGACAACACGGCGTATCCGTCAACAACTGCTAAACAAGGCCAGTGGCGCGTCGCCGCCTACATCGAACCAGCCGATCGTCCACGCGTAACTGAAGGCCAGTTCATCGGCCGCGCCGGCGCCTCCGGCAATGTCAGCGGTCCGCATTTGCATATGTCGATGTCGCAGATCACCGGCACCGACGCCTTTGGCAGGGAAGCGTCGGCGCCTAACACCGCAATGCGCTTTCGCCACGCTTGGGCGCACCGTTTCGAAGCTGGCCAGCAACATACGTCCTCCGGCTGGTACCGGCTGCGCGGCGGTAAGTTTTCCGGCGACCCAGATTGTGCGACTTGGCAGGCGAACACCCCGAGCTGCGGATTCAAGTCAATCCATCCGTCGCCTTATCTCCGCCGCGCTGACATATCAGGCGGCGGTGTCAAAGGCGGCGACACCTTGTTCTTATCGAGCAATCGCGTGGTGACGGCGTCCATTTTGGCGAGCAACAATAACCTCAAACTTATCGGCTGGGACCTCGTCGGCGTCGACAAGATCATCCGCAAGGGTGATATCGAAGTAGGGTCCGTCAAGGACGTAAAAATCGTCGAACCTTCCCGCGATTACGTGCTCGCGGCGACGCGATTAATGAATGACAATCTGAAAATGATCGCCTTCAAAGTAACGCCGACCGGCGGGTTCGTGCGTGTCGCCGATCATGACGCCGGTAAAATCAGCGCACTTGAAATGACGACCACTGGCGGCGCTGATAAAAAAGCCATCACCGCCGTACGTCTTGAATCGGGCGACCTCAAACTCATCGCCTGGGATATCTTGGTCGCCAATGATGGAACTACCTCGATCGTAAGACTTGGCCAAGCGTCGGCCGGGGAAGTTTCGGCGCTGTCTATCTCCCGCGCCAGAAACTTTAACGGCGTGTTCACCGCCGTGCGCTGCTGCGGAAACAACCTGAAAGTGATCCCGTGGACAGTATCGTCAAACGGCCAAACCATTACGCGCGGCGAATCGGGGACGGCCGGCTCCGTGCAATCCGGGCTCTCCGTTGCGCCGCTCGCTCAAGGCGTCGCAGCGGCCGTGCGCGACAGCGAAGGAAACTTGCGCGTCATCACTTGGTCGGCCAACTCCGCTGGCGACATCGGCGCGCGCCGAGACACGGTTTTCGCCGGCGAGGTGACCGAAATTGATCTGCTCACCGCGCCGCACGGCGGCTCCAATCTGACTACTGTCGTACGCGCAGATGGCAAACTCCTGCTCATCGGCTTTGCAGTGAACGGCGATGGAACCAACCTCCGCCGCGTGGGTTCGTCGATAGCGGGCGACGCATCGAACATATCAGCGGATGTCGTATCGCGGTCGTATCCGGGATTGGATCCCCGCGATATGATCATCACCGGCGTGCGGCTGAATTCGGGTAACCTGAAACTGATTACCTGGGATACCAACCTCGTCAATCCGTAAGCGGTTTGACGAATCCGCTAAGCAATGTAGGGTGGGCACGTTTTTGTGCCCACGCGGATTCGTCAAACAGCTATGTCACGTTATCGCCACGCAATGGCAGCAGGCTCAAGCTATTTATTTACGGTGGTCGCTTACCGGCGGCAGTCGGTTCTATGTGACGAAGCGATTCGTAACGCATAGCGCGCCTCAATCAAAACGGTGCGTGTGGCGCGTCCATTCGTTATTGATGCATGGGTATTGTTGCCTGACCATTTACAGGGCACCTCTAAAAATCCAATCTTCGTCACAATACCGCGTTACTTGAAAAAAATTATCACTTACATATCAAATATATGCTGCGTTCAATTTTTTACTCGCGCCTTAATAAAGGGGTCAAAGCCCTTTAAATGATATTTTGTTGCTATCCTTCACGTCATTTTGGAGAAGACAGCCCAACATTTCACTCACGCTTGGCTAGGTGGCCCCCTGTGGCAGGTACGAATGTGCTTGTCTTTTCCCAGTTGCCGCGAGTTTTCGACCTTATTTCCCTTCAGCTGCATCGGCACGTTGGCAACTCATAAGCTGCCCGCGTGGGCACAAAATCGTGCCCACCCTACTTAATTCATAGATGCGGAGAAGAGCATTCGCCACCCACAGGTGTGGAATTGATCAGGTAGTCACTGCACCTCCGCCAATGTCTCGCCTATACCCGTCGCCGCCTCAATTCCACCATCGCCAGTAAGCCCAGCAATACCCCAGTCATCGCCCAGAATGCTGTACTCCCACTCGGGATAGCATGCGGCGGTGTTGTTGCCGTTACCTGGCAGTTAATTTCGCCACCGTCTATCACTGGTGATGCATTGTCAGCAGCAGCTCTTGCTGCGATATTTTCATAGTTGCCACATTGATCATTAGACGTGGTGGTTTTAACTTTGAGCGTTTTTACTACACCTACACCGATATCGCCAAAATTGCAGGTTAGCAGGTTGTTACCGTCAACAGAGCAGGCTCCGCCGTCGGGTTGTTCGCTTACAATCCAGGGAGTCGCCGCGGGAGCGGGAAGTTGATCACTGAGAGTTGCGTTGATCGCCGCTTGCGAGCCGGTATTTTCTACTGTGATGGTGAACTCGGCATCATCATTGGCGGTGATAGTGCCGTTGTCGGGTGTCTTAGCGATACTGAGCACAGCGTTTCCTGTAGGAGGTAAAAAGACACCAAAGTCGATGGTCAGGTTGCTGTTGATGTCCTGCTCACCCAGATTGCCATACCCATCCGGGCCATCAGCCGGATTCCCACTGACAGCTTCGGACACGGGCTGGGCACTGTAAGACAGTGCTATCACCCCACTTTTTATTCCAACAGTAGTTGGAGTGTCATCAAAGCCATTGTCATTCGAATCAGTGTCGCTATTGTCCTGGAACCCGGACCCGAGAGCATCACTGCTTAAGTAGCCTGCCAATAACCCTGCCGGGAGAAAGTTCAGGAGGTCTACTCTTACTACATAGTTGCCCTGAGTCAGACCCTCGAACAGGTAATAACCGTTGCTTGTCACGGTTTGGTACGGCGTACCTGGATTAGCGGGATCATCAACAGGCGTGGTGCCGTCTGCCTGGTACAGGCTGAGCAAGGTGCCGTCAACCACCGGGCTCTCTATAGCACTCTCATACAGACCGTTATTATTGGTATCAACCCACACAAGGTTACCAATGCTCATGGGAATATAGAAACCAAAGTCGATGGTAAGGTCGCTGTTGCTCGGCTGAATGTTGTTGCCGCCATCACCAATTCCCGGCTCCAAACCAGTCGATTCATCGGCTCGCTCATTACTAGCCATGAGTGATACTTGAGGGCTGATAACACCATAGCTTGCACTTGCCGTACCGTCGCTGTTTCCGTCATCGCCGGATGCTGGATAGACGGCTTCCACGCCTGTGCTATTGTCAATATTGAAGCGGGTGGGTACATGAAATTCCAGTGCACCACCGCTGTCGAAATTCTCTGGCGGTAATACAACAACGTAATTCCCGGGGAATATTATTCCGCCGAGCCCATCTCCATCGTCCGTTGCCGACGCGGCGTCTGTATCCAGGACATCGAACAGGTAGTAGCCTGAACTGGAGGAAATGTCTCGAGCGATTGGCTGCCCCACGGGTTTTCCATCGTTGCTGGCTCTATAGAGCAGTACAGTGACGCCGCCGATCCCGGGGTTCCCGGGAGCTGCCGGATTGTCGTCACCGGGAGTGTCGAGAAGGCCGTTATGGTTGGAGTCAAACCAGATTCGATTTCCGATGCTCATAGCAGGTGCATAGAGACCGAAATCGATCGTCATATCGCCATCGGGTTCGGTTGCGCCAGTTAGCTGGATAACGTTACTAACAATACCGTTATTCTGCGGCAGGTTTTCGTCAATACCGTTATCGTTATTGTCTTGTTGATTATCCAACAGGTAAGTGGCTTCAGTTGCACCGCCACTTTCACTGCTGGAAAAGGGCGAACCGAGCCCATCGACCAATACGCCGCCTGGACCAAAGTTTGATGGCGCAATACGAACAATGTAATCACCGTCAGATAAATCATCAAAGAGATAGTATCCGGCGTCGCCGCTGGTGAGATCGTTGCTGGTTGTGGTTACCAGATAAGGTGTATCGGATGAAGGGTCAATACCTGCGCCTGTATCCAGGAAGAGCTCAACGACGACTCCATTCAGCCCAGTTTCCCCACTATCAAGTAAGGCATTATTGTTGGTATCAAACCAGGCGCGATTGCCAAGACTCGATAATGGCGCCGCCACAGCAGTAGAGCCGACGGATAATGGCGCTGCCACAGTGGCAGAGCTGGTGATAGCTAAAGAAAGAATTAAGATCGCAGAAAAGGCTTTTATCGGGTTCCCCGATTTCTTCGGGTGGTATTCATGTTTCATTGGTATCGACCTTGTTCGCGTAGGGGTATGGGAAAAATAAACCACTTTTTTCATGGATTTTGAAGGTACGGAAAGCTGGCCCAGATGTCAAACACGGTGATAATCGATCGAAAAATGACTGAAAAACCTACGGTGAAAAACCCACGGATTCGTTCTTTCGTCATTGATGCATGGGTATTGTTACTTGCCCATTTACAGGTTACCTCTAAAAATCCAATCTTCGTCACAATACCGCGTTATTTGAAAAGATTATCATCTACTAATCAAGTATATGCTGCGTTTAATTTTTTACTCGAGCCTTGTCTTGCCTGGCAACGGGGTAAGCAGGCAAGCTGCGAAGCGGCTGCTCGTAAAATTGAATTTTCAGAGGCGCCGTATATGGGTCATATTTATCCATTTTCAAGTACTTGAAATTGTATGTTCGTGTCTACAAATTGTGGAGTATGGCAATCCTGCCAGCATTTACCCGTTGAAAGGAGACATCATGCATTATCGAGGTATTTTTCCCCGCGATCTGTTCGCGGAACTGGGGCGGTTGCAGCGTGATTATGACGGCTCCCCCAGCATTCGCGGTGCGGCTCCAGGCTATCCGGCCATGAACGTTGGCACAACACCGAAGTCGGTTGAGGTGTATGCCTTTGCGCCTGGCATGAAACCGGAGGAATTTGATGTGCAAGTCGAGAATGGCGTGCTGACCATCAGTGGCGAGCGCAAAGACATAGTGCCGCCTGAGGGAGCGACCACACATATTGGCGAACATTTCACCGGGCGTTTCCGACGTGTTGTATCGCTGCCGGACGACATCGAACTGAATTCGACTACGGCCAGTTATCGCGATGGCGTGCTACATGTCTGCGTGGCGCGCAGGGAAGCTGCCCAATCGCGCCGTATTTCGGTTCAATGAGAAAGGAGAAAATCATGAGCGAGAAAGTCATCAAGCGTGAAAATGCGAGTGAAGAGAATGCAGCCATGCGCCCTGCAGTGCAGGTAGTCGAAGATGCGACCGGCATCACACTGTATGCTGACTTGCCTGGCGTGCCAAAAGAAAAGTTGTCCATCCATGTGGAAGGCGACAATCTAATTATGGAAGGCGAGCTGGAAATAAATTCCCCGCCGAACATGGAGGCGATCCACGCTGAAGTCGATCTGTCGCGTTACCGCCGGGTATTCACTCTGTCGCGGGAACTGGATGGCGAAAAGGTATCGGCAGGATTCCGACATGGCGTGCTGGAGTTACGCATTCCGAAGGCCGAGCATGCCAAGCCGCGCCGGATCGAAGTACAGGCTACCTGAATCTCATCATCCGGCGGTGGATTTACTCCACTGCCGGATATCGATTAGGCGGTTCATTATGCAAATTGAAAGAATTAAAGAGAATATGGGGGATGGTGGCTACATAACTGAGGTCAGAGTAAACAGAAAGATTCAGTTATGCCATCTTAAATTATTCACTTCACTAAATTTACTCTGACCCAGTTACAAATAAGTGAAACCGGGGAAAGTCCCATACAATATCCAGAATGGGAGGAATAAATCGTGCCTGACAAGCGCAACCTACCGAGCTGGCGAGTAGGAAATATGTTTTTGCGAACAAATTTGTCATTCTGAAACGAACCCATTAGGACTGAAGTGTGCGTTAGCGCACAGAATAACTCGGCAAATTCGCCCATCGTTCAACAAGTATTTAGCCTGATTTGTATTTTGTGAAACTTTCTATTATGAATTCGCATATTATCTAGCACTATTGATTGCAACCGACTTTTTTAAAATTAATTTTTAAGGGGATCATGATGATGAAAGCCCGACTAATTTTTCACAGATTGTTTCTCATGACTGTAGTAATGTTCTCATTAACTACAGTTAGTAGCCATGCCGCTGAATCCGCGGAAGAGTTGAACAGAGAGGCTGCTCAAGCACTTCAAAGTTTAATCAAGTCCAATCCTGTTGCAGCAGATTTTTCAAAGATTGCTAAGGCCGTACTAGTGTTCCCCAAAATTATCAAAGCCGGACTTGTATTTGGAGGGAGCTATGGTGAAGGGGTCTTAATGAAAAATGGCTCTGTTGCAGGATATTATAATTCGGTAGGATTATCGTGGGGTTTGCAGGCAGGTGCACAATCGTATGGTTACGTTTTGTTTCTCGTGAACGATAAGGCCATAAATTATCTAGAAAAATCGAATGGCTGGGAAGTGGGTGTAGGACCGTCTGTAGTTGTGATGAATGAAGGAGTCGCTAAGAATATCTCCACAACAACATTAAAAGATGACGCCTATGCTTTCATATTTGGCATGCAGGGACTCATGGCGAGCGTAAGCATTGAAGGTACAAAAATTTCCCATATCAAGCGTTGAATTGCATTACCAGATCCTGAGAAATAACAATTTATTCTTCAGAACAAATGGCTATGAATGGTTAACATAGCTGGGGTCAGAGTAAACTTATACCTTCTCTTACAAGTAATAACTTCGCGAAGTTTACTCTGACCCGAATGCCACTAAGTTAAGCCCTTTTAGCAAGGTTAGATTATTGTGAAACCCACGCCAATACTGGCTTAAGCTGTTGCTTTAGGTATGCTAAATGGCCTTAACTTAGTGCCATTCGGGACAGTGCCCT